>Ga0247770_1000014_pt1 | contig 133743 bp, 104 predicted proteins | sample UWRJL136409B6_FD_179943 | JGI IMG/M metagenome (GOLD analysis project Ga0247770, IMG submission 179943) | Plant litter microbial communities from Arlington Agricultural Research Station in Wisconsin, United States - UWRJ-L136-409B-6 | ecosystem: Environmental > Terrestrial > Plant litter >...
CTTTAACGGCTTCTACAGTGCCGTAGCGTTTCTGAAGATTTTCAATTAAAACGGCGGGAGCCATATATTTTGGGGATGAACTGGTTGTTAATATTTTGACACTTCCGGACTCAAATTGCCGGAATGGTCGATCGGCCAATGCGACTCGCTATGCTTGTAACGATCGCACCATCCTCCTCAACCGGAAACTGCTTATAGTTTTGATTTTTAATACCCGTTTATAAAATATCAACTTTCTAACGGCTCCCAACCCCTATCGCCATCTGTCTTTCCCTATCTCAAATCTCAAATCTCACCTCCCAAAAATTATGAGTTTTGAGTTAATTTTAACCTCTGGGTTAACAACTCAAAACTCACAATTTTTCAACAAGTAGAGATGCACCCGAAACCTGTTATTTTATAATAATCTCTACCTATAGGATGATGTGTAGCGCGATTTTGATAATTCACACGGCTCTCCAACATCTCAAACTTTCGATCCAAGTATTAAACACAGAAAACTTCCTGAGGGGGCCCTTTCTACTTTTAACCAGTTCGCCAAAAAATGTAACTGTAGCCCCGTGTTCTAAACCCCAATAGTTATCAGTTATTACCAATTCTTTAATCGAAAATCGAAAATGGTATTAACTCCCCCTAAAGGAGGTTGACGGCCGCCTCTTTAATCGATAATTTTTACCCAACCGCGGCGCACGTTGTATAGAAGTCGGTTGATGATGGCATACTCATCTTCATTCAGCGTTCTTTCTAAGAGTGCAGATCTGAGCTGGCTCCGGTCGTTGCGAGTCACGACGCTGGAAAACATGATCTGACCAAATAACTCTTCGAGTGTCATTTGGGAGAGTGACATGATAAACCTCCTAGTTGATTGAGACATATAAAATTTTTACACCCTGACTTTAATAATCCTATTATGAGCTCTGGGAGCGACTCCAAAGGCGATCGAAAACATTCACACAGTGTGATTTTTGCGCTACAAATCTGTGACCGAGACTTAGATGGCAAGTGACCCGGATCTTTTAAATTTGTGATGTTTGTCACGGAACTCAGAAGGAAGAAGTCAAGGGTGAAGAAGTCAAGGGTGAAGAAGTCATCGATCCGAAGGAAAAAAGTCATCAAGGGCGATCGCCAACTGATAGCTTCGCTTATTGCCCTCAAAAGTTCTCAATCCCGTCCTCATGGCTTCTCAACCTCATTTTCCCCATAGCTAATTTTCCACCTAATTGAGGCATCGGTCAATAGTCGCCACAACCGACTCGGCCAACTCTTTGAGCGCGTAACCCCCCTCCAAACCAAAGGCGATGCGGCGGGTGATTTGCAGGCAGTATCCGGTGAAAGTACCGTAATCTGACGGAGCCAGAGTCATGCTCGCCAGCGGATCCGACGCAGTAGCGTCGAAACCCGCGCTGACAATCAACAAATCCGGTTCAAATTTTGACAAAAAAGGCACGACAAGAGATTCAAAGGCGCTCAGGTATTCAGCTATGCCGCCGCCCGGATACAGGGGAATGTTCAGCACGTTGCCGTAGGCCCCGTGCTCGTCGGCATCTCCCGTTCCCGGATAGCACGGAGATTGGTGCAGGGAACAGTAGGCAATTTGCCGGCTGTTTTCCACCACAGATTGAGTACCGTTGCCGTGGTGCACGTCCCAGTCGAGGACGGCGACGCGGTTAATTCCCGGCTGTTCCAGGGCGTAGTTCGCTGCGATGGCAGCATTGGAAAACAAGCAAAAACCCATCGCGCGGGCTTTTTCGGCATGGTGTCCCGGCGGTCTGGCCAGCACAAAAGCCGGTTCCCCCGCAGCCAACACTCGATCGACCCCATCGAGCCAAGCACTCGCCGCTAGCAGCGCTACGTCGTAACTTTCAGCAGAAATCGGCGTATCACCGTCCAGGTAGCCACCTCCCCGATGAGCCAAATGTTCGACTTCTTTGATGTATCTTTGCGCGTGAACTTTTTTGAGAGCCGAGAACAGTGCTTGTTCGCGCTGCGCCACTGGGGTGGGCAGTTGCCACTCAATTTGAGCCGCCCAGGGAGCAGCTTTCAGAGCGTTGACGATCGCCGTTAAACGTTCTGGTCGCTCTGGGTGAAGCATTCCAGTCTTGTGCAGCAAGAAATCGTCGGAGTAGATGACAGGTAGCATCGGGTGATTTTAGATTTTAGATTTTAGATTTTAGATTTTTAGTTTGCTTTAAGAAGGCATAAGGCTTTGTGAAATTCTAATTTCGATCGGACCACCATTTTATTTTTTTAGATAGCCTTCAAAAAAACTCACAAAAGCATGAAAGCCGACCTCCTAAAAAAACCTTTCTAGCTTTTGCCAACCCCTGACCAAATCACGAACTGACAAATTATCAATTGTCCTTGTTTCGCCCCTTAATTTTTCTGGCAACTTTCCCATAAAGTCAAAGGCCAATTGTGATATAATTTCAGGAGTAATTTGCAATATTTGGCAGCTCTACTGAATCCAAACCGATTTTATCGCATTTTTGAGATTTATAGCGGTCAAATTTAAATTTTTAACGGAGTTTTTCAACCTATGAGCACCTCTGAGTCGCGGATAATCCCGACGGATCTGGGTAATGAGATGTCCCGATCGTACTTGGAATACGCCATGAGCGTAATTGTCGGTCGGGCGCTACCAGATGCCAGGGACGGTCTCAAGCCCGTTCACCGACGCATTCTCTACGCCATGAACGAATTGGGCTTGACTCCCGATAGACCTTTCCGCAAATGCGCCCGCGTCGTGGGGGAGGTGCTGGGCAAGTATCACCCGCACGGAGATACAGCGGTTTACGACGCCCTGGTGCGGATGGCTCAGGATTTCTCCATGCGGGAACGCCTGATCAACGGCCACGGCAACTTCGGCTCCGTTGACAACGACCCGCCCGCTGCCATGCGTTACACCGAGTGTCGCCTGACAGCTCTCACTAGCGACTCCATGCTGCGCGACATCGACTCGGAAACAGTTGATTTCGGCGACAACTTCGACGGTTCCCAGCAAGAACCCCTCGTACTCCCGGCACGCATTCCCCAAATTTTGCTCAACGGTTCCTCGGGGATTGCTGTAGGGATGGCAACCAACATTCCGCCACACAATTTAGGCGAAATAATTGACGGTTTAGTAGCACTAATCCACAATCCAGCAATTACCGACCTGGAATTGATGCAGTACATCCCCGGTCCGGACTTTCCCACCGGAGGGCAAATTCTGGGCAGAGGCGGCATTCGCGATGCTTACACCACCGGGCGCGGTTCGATTACAATGCGCGGAGTCGCCGGCATTGAAACCATCGAACATCCCGGCCGCCCCGACAAAGAAGCAATTATTATCACCGAATTGCCTTACCAAACAAACAAGGCAGCGCTAATTGAGAAAATTGCCGAACTTGTCAACGACAAAAGATTAGATGGAATTTCCGACATTCGCGACGAAAGCGACAGAGACGGAATGCGCATCGTGATCGAACTCAAGCGCGACGCCTATCCCCGCGTCGTCCTCAACAACCTCTATAAACAAACACCCCTCCAAGCCAACTTTGGAGCCAATATGTTAGCGCTAGTAAACGGGGAACCGCAACTACTTACGCTCTCCCAATTCCTCAATGTCTTCCTAGACTTCCGCATTGAGACAATTACTCGCCGGACTCAATATGAACTCCGCAAAGCAGAAGAACGCGACCACCTTCTGCAAGGCTTATTAATTGCCCTAGACAACTTAGATGCAATTATTCACTTAATTCGCGCCGCTGCCGACTCCGCCGCAGCGAAACAAGAATTGATGGATAATTACGGTCTTTCCGAACAGCAATCCGATGCAATTCTGCAAATGCAGCTCAGGCGTTTGACAGCATTAGAAGCGCAAAAAATTCAGCAAGAACACGAAGAATTGCGAGCAAAAATCTCCGATTTGGAAGATATCTTAGCGCGGCGGGAACGCATCTTAGAAATCGCCGAATTTGAAGCAGTCGAAATCCAAACCAAAATCGCCACCCCTAGACGCAGCGTCATCGAACACGCCGAAGGAGAAATCGATGAAAGAGATTTAATTGCCAACGAACAAGCAATTCTTCTGATCACCGAGCAAGGCTACATCAAGCGGATGCCTGTCAGCACTTTCGAGGCCCAAAGTCGCGCTACTCGCGGCAAAGCAGGCGCGAAAATGAAAGAAGACGACGGAGTAGAACATTTCCTTTCCTGCTGCGATCATGACAGCGTTTTGTTCTTCAGCGACAGGGGCGTAGTTTACTCTGTCAAAGCTTATCAAATTCCCATCTGTTCCCGCACTGCCCGCGGCACTCCCGTGGTGCAACTGCTGCCGATTCCTATAGAAGAAAAAATCACTTCTATGGTGTCAGTCACAGAATTCACCAGCGAAGAATACTTGGTAATGTTGACTCGCGGCGGCTACATCAAAAAAACCGCACTTTCAGCTTTTGGCAACATCCGCACTAATGGATTAATCGCCATTTCTCTAGAAGAAGGTGACCAACTGCGCTGGGTGCGGAGAGCAAAAGTTGGCGACAGCATCATCATCGGTACGCGCCAAGGCATGGCAATTCATTTCCGCACCAATCACGAACAGTTGCGCCCAGTCGGCCGCGCGACGCGGGGTGTAAAATCAATGAAATTGCGATCGGGCGATGAGTTGATCAGCATGGACATATTGCCGAGTTCAATTGTTGCTGAAATTGCTGCATTGGAAACTGAAGACTCGGAATTTGAAGGGGCAGAAATTGCTGAATTGGAAACTGAAGACTCGGAATTTGAAGGAGCAGAAATTGCTGAATTGGAAACCGAGGATGCGGAATTGGAAGACGAAGAATTAGAACTGCAAGCCGAGGAAATTGAAGGCGAAGATGCCGAAGAAATCCCGACAGTTAGCAGCGAAGTTCCTTCGGTGTTGGTAATCACCACCAACGGCTACGGCAAGCGGGTTCCAGTTTCTCAATTCCGCCTACAAAGACGGGCGGGCAAGGGATTGACGGCTACTAAATTTAAGTCGAAAAAGGGTAAGGATCAGGTAGCTGCGCTGCGAATTGTCAACGAAGATGACGAGTTGATGATCATTACCAACCGAGGTATTATTATCCGTCAAGCTGTGAGTGCAATTTCTACTCAATCGCGCACAGCAACGGGTGTGCGGGTGCAGCGGCTGGACGAGGATGATTCGATCGTAGCTGTGGCTTTAGTGCCGCCGGCTGGTGAAGAATCGGCCGAAGAATCGGAATCTGAGGAAGTGGCAGAATAGTCATAGGTTAATAGTTTGTAGGGTGCGCACGGCGCACCTTACTGCTGAATGGTAAAAATGCGATCGTTTGTAGGGTGATCCGTGGGTAGCTTACTGCTGAATGGTAAAAATGCGATCGCCCCTACTCATATCAATTCCGGCTGCGCCGCAATGATATCAAATCCCCGTTTCATCGTCCTGATAAAGTCGAATCAAGCTGCCAACAAATAATTCGCGCCATTTTTAGTTTTTTGACTCACCGTCAACAGTCAACAGTCAACAGTCAACAATCATTCCGGTGCAACCGGAATCGATATCAGAAGTTTTCCCTCAAAAGTCAAAGATTTTTTCCGGTGAGGTAATGATGAGTCAACTCCAAACCAAACTACTAACTGATACCTGGGTTACAGCGACTTGGGATGAATATATAGAAATTATTAAACAGCCGGAGTACGATCGAGCAAAATGCTACTATTACAACGGACAGTTGAGGATTGAAATGGCAGCAGTCGGGCCAGATCATGCTGATGACAACGGAATTATCGTCATCTTAATCAATTTATTTGGCATTGCTAAAGGTATAAAAATGAGACTGCTGGTCAACTGTAGCTACGCCAAAACGGGTGTCAGAGGCGCTCAACCTGATGCTTCTTACTACATCGGAGACCGGGTGCAAACGGCACCTCGCGGCAGTTCTGTAGTGAATTTGGATAGCCTAGTTTCCCCAGATTTAGCGATTGAAATTGCCGACAGTTCTCTCATTGACGATTTGGGTACAAAAAGAATGATTTATGAAGAATTAGGAGTGTCTGAATATTGGGTAGTAGACGTACAAAAAGCGCAAGTTATTGCTTTCAAAATAATTGCTAACCGGGGAAGCGAACGGCTGACAGAATCTCAAGTTTTGCCGGGGCTAAAAGTTGCTTTATTAGAGGAAGGTTTGCGCCGCAGTCGCCAGACGGACAATACAGAAGTAGGCAACTGGTTTTTAGAGGAAGTTCGCGGGAATCCTCAATAGTTCTCACGACTGCATTCTTTTTTTAACTAGAGGCTAGAAACTCGGTTGCGCTTGTGACCAGGAAAATTGGAGGCAGAGCCTCCTGATATGCGTCCCCAGGCAGAGCCTGGGTACGAGTAAGAAACCGGGTTTCTGAGGTCTGCGTGTGTCCAGGACACGGCAATGCCATGTCCGGCGCTTGAATCGTTGACAATCGATCCGATAATTGCCATAGCATAATAGAATCAAAAAGTTAATAGCAAAAGTCTGTAAAAATGCCTTATTTAACAGCAGCAAACGACATCAAAGCACTCATAGCTAAATTTTCCCAAGCTAAAATCCTGTGGGTGGATACAGAAATCGCTGACTATAAATCCAACCCCAGATTATCTCTGATTCAGGTGTTAGCTGACTCCACAGATTCCACGGGAGATGCCACTTTTCTACTAGATGTCTTGGATCAACCTGAATTGACCAAAGATTTCATCAACCAAATCATGGTAAATCCAAATATTGAAAAAGTCTTGCACAACGCCAGCTATGACATCCGATTTCTCGGCAATGACGACGCTCAAAATGTTACTTGCACATTAAAAATGGCGAGAAAGATTCCAGCTTACATTCTGCCCTTACCTAATCGACAACTCAAAACTTTAATAGAAACACTTTGCGGCATTGCTTATGTAGATAAAACAGAACAAGGCGGCGATTGGGCAAAGCGTCCCCTGACCCAGAAGCAGCTAGAATATGCCAAGATGGACGCGGTTTATTTAGCTGGAGTGCATCGCCGCCTGCTAGAAATCCTTGCCCAATGTTACCCCGAACCCGCAACGGAAAACTTGGCAGCATTGGGCGAAAAATATCAGGAAATAGAATCTCAGTGGAAGCCGCTAGATTCAGAAATCGCTGAAGTGAAAGAACGGATTAAAGCAGGGATGCTGGCCCAAAAGCTCAAAGACAGTTCTTATTTTGAGCTTTCCAGTTCGATAACGATGAAAGTAGATTTTCTCACGCTGGCCAAACTGACGCAAACTGAGGGAATTGAGTTAAATTTTCCGGTAACGCTGACGAAAGAAATTCAAAAACAGTTAGGCGAACTCATCGCCGATCCATCTTTGGAAGTTGAGGAGATTGCTAGTTGGCGGTTGAATTCCAACCTACAGCAGCGGCGAAAATCTACTAAGAAAATTGCGCCGGATCCGGAGAGTGAGGATTTAACAGCATTGGGGAAAAGGTATCAAGAAATTTTGCCTGAATGGAAGTTACTGGATTCAGAAGTTGAGCATCTGAAAGAGCGCCTTAAAAAAGCAATGTTGGTGCAAAATAAGAGAAATACTCCCGATTTTAAGTTATCCAGTTCCTCGATTTTGAAGGTAGATTTTGCTAGATTGGCAAAACTTGCGCTATCTGTGGGAATTGAGTTAGATTTTATGGTGACGCTGACTCAATACATCCAAAAGCGGTTAGGGGAAGCTATTAACAAAATTGATGTGCAAATTGAGTATATTACCAGTTGGCGGATGACGGCTAAGACTGTGGAAGATGAAGAGGAAGAAATTCCGTTTTAACTACTAAAAAATCACATTTTCTCTCATTTTTCTGTGTTCTCTGGGGGCTGGGAGGGTGACAAAAAGGTCTAGGAACAAAAATGTAAAGCCGCTGCTCAAAGCACGGGGTTTCCACCCACAACTTTCGATGAGCAGTCAGTAACTCTCCTCCAAATCTTCGTTTTGCAGTTGGAAGTGTTCTGATAGAGCAAAGAGGTTCCTAACCTCACACATTTACTGAGTTGGCTTTCGAGGCAGGGGCGACATACCGTGTCCACCCACCGAACTCGTTCCCAGCTTGGCTCCAATGTCAGTTTGTGCAAGGAGTTGCTCAGTCGTTCGGCCACCCTGTACCTGGATTTTCGCGAAGCCATCCTCGATTTCTTTGATGTCGTCAGCGGTTAACGCGATCCGGAGCGCACCCAGATCCTCTTCCAGATGATTCAGCTTTGTCGTTCCCGGAATGGGCACGATCCACGGCTTCCTGGCAAGCAACCAGGCGAGCGCAATTTGTCCTGGTGTCGCTTCCTGACGCTGACCCACGCGCTGAAGCAGTTCAACGACAGGTCGATTCGCACGGCGCGCCTCTGGGGTAAAGCGGGGGAACCTTGCTCGCAAATCGCCAGCGGCAAAGGTCGTCGAGGGGGTGATGGCTCCGGTCAGATAGCCCATACCGAGCGGACTCCACGGGACAAACCCAATTCCGAGTTCTTCACAGGTTGGGAGGACTTCAGGCTCAGGATCGCGTGTCCAGACTGAGTATTCATTCTGCACGGCTGTCACTGGCTGCACTGCATGAGCACGGCGAATCGTCGCTCCCCCCGCCTCAGACAGACCGAAATGTCGGACTTTCCCTTCCTGGATCAGATCTTTCACTGCTCCGGCGACATCCTCGATCGGCACTTCGGGATCGATGCGGTGCTGATAGAACAGGTCGATGCGATCGGTTCTCAAGCGCCGAAGCGAGGCTTCCGTCACCTGCTTGATATGCTCCGGACGGCTGTTAAGTCCCCGGATCTGACCCTCTGGGGTAATGTTGAACCCGAACTTGGTGGCGATGACCACCCGATCGCGAACGGGCGCTAGCGCCTCGCCAACAAGTTCCTCGCCCAGAAAAGAACCGTAGATCTCAGCGGTGTCGAAGAAGGTAACGCCACGGTCATAGGCTGCCCGGATCAGCCGGATCGCATCCTGCCTGTCAACGGGTGGACCATAGGCCCAGACGAAGTTCATACAGCCAAACCCAAGTGCCGAGACTTCTAGCGAACCGAGTCTGCGGCGATCGCTCACCATCGGTTGTGTTGTCTGAGCACTGGCACTATTGCGCGGAAACATCGTTGTCGCTGCCATCGCCAGTCCTGCCAGGATAAACTCGCGGCGATCGAATCCAAAACCACCGTTCCTGCCATTTCGATTAATCGGTACTTTGCTCATATAAAGAATTTCCTTTCGATGAGTTTTCGTTTTGCACGGAGAACACTGTTTTCGCCGCTTAGCGACCCGTCATTTGCTCCAACTTTTCGGGATACCGCGCCCCCTGCACCGCGATCTTGGCAGCGGCATCATTGATGTCACGTAGATCCTCGGGTGTGAGTTCGACTGAGGCTGCCCCGATGTTCTCCTCCAAGCGATGCAGTTTCGTGGTGCCTGGAATTGGAACAATCCACGGCTTCTGAGCCAACAGCCAGGTAAGTGCGATTTGAGCGGGCGTTGCCTGCTTTTGTTCTGCAATACTGCCCAGCAGATCGATCAGGGCTTGATTCGCCTTGAGAGCCTCCGGTGTGAAGCGAGGCAGAGTGCTGCGGAAGTCGGAGCTGTCAAAGGTGGTGTTTTCGTCGATCTTGCCGGTGAGGAAGCCTTTGCCCAGGGGGCTGTACGGGACAAGTCCGATGCCAAGTTCCTCAAGGGTGGGTATCACTTCCGCTTCAGGCTTTCTCCACCACAGCGAGTATTCGCTTTGGAGTGCCGTGACTGGCACAACGGCATGGGCGCGACGGATCGTTTGCACTCCCGCTTCAGAAAGTCCGAAGTGCTTCACCTTACCTTCCTCAATCAGTTCCTTCACCGTTCCTGCCACGTCTTCAATTGGCACGTTCGGATCGACCCGGTGCTGATAGAGGAGGTCGATCGCCTCCACCTTCAGCCGCTTGAGCGAACCCTCCACGGCTTCCTTGATATGCTCCGGTCGGCTATTGAGTCCGGGTGAACCCTTCATGCCACGGGGATCGGAATTCGGACTGATGTCGAACCCAAATTTGGTGGCGATTACCACTCGGTCGCGGAAGGGAGCGAGGGCTTCACCCACCAGTTCTTCGTTTAAGTACGGGCCGTAGACTTCGGCAGTGTCAAAGAATGTTATGCCGCGATCGACCGCATCCCCCAAAAGAGCGGTCATCTCCTGTTTGTCTTTGGGCGGACCATAGGAAAAGCTCATTCCCATGCAGCCGAGCCCGATCGCCGAGACTTCCAGATTGCTGTTGCCAAGTTTGCGCGTTTGCATGATTACTCCTTCGAGGTTCCACCTCGGTTATTCAGATTTAAGGGATGCCATATCGATACAGAAGCGGTATTTCACATCGGACTTGAGCAGTCTTTCGTAGGCTTCGTTGACTTTTTGGATGGGGATGACTTCAACATCGGCGGTGATGTTATGTTCGCCGCAGAAGTCGAGCATCTCCTGGGTTTCAGCGATGCCGCCGATGTTAGAGCCGGAGAGACTGCGGCGGCCCATGATCAGGCTGAATGCCGCGACCTCCAGGGGCTTCTCAGGTACACCGACAAGGGTGATGTTGCCGTCAAGGCGAAGCAGGTTGAGATAGGCGTTGATGTCGTGATTGGCGGAGACGGTGTCGAGAATGAAATCAAAGCTGCCAGCGTGCTGCTGCATCTCGTCGGCATTGCGGGAGACTACCACTTCGTCAGCACCGAGGCGCAGCGCGTCTTCCTTTTTGTCGGGCGATGTGGTGAAAACGACGACGTGGGCTCCGAATGCACGGGCGAACTTCACGCCCATGTGGCCTAGCCCGCCGAGACCAACCACGCCTACCTTATTGCCCTTGGTGACACCCCAGTGGCGCAGGGGCGAGTAGGTTGTGATTCCGGCGCACAGGAGTGGCGCGACTCCAGGGAGATCGAGGTTGGTGGGAACGCGCAGAACGAAGCGTTCATCGACGACGATGCTATCGGAGTAACCACCATAGGTGACACCTCCAAGGTGCTTGTCCGGGGAGTTGTAGGTGAGGGTCAGGTTCGGGCAGAACTGTTCAATTCCAGTTTTGCAATTGGGACAGGTTCCATCCGAATCAACCATGCAGCCGACTCCTGCCAGATCGCCAGGCTTGTACTTGGTCACTGCCGAGCCAACCTGAGTGACCCGTCCCACCATCTCATGACCGGGAACGATCGGGTAGACCGTGCCACCGCCCCACTCGTTTCGCACCATGTGAAGATCGGAATGGCAGATGCCGCAGAAGAGGATTTCGATCTGAACGTCGTGTTCGGTTGGATCGCGCCGTGCGATCGTGTCGGAGGCTAGTGGTGATGTTGCACTGGCTGCGGAATAAGCTTTCGTGTTGTACATGAATTGATGCTCCTATTTGTTTACTTTTGGTGCCTGGTACTGTTCGTCGCTGACTTTTTCCAGCCAGTCCGCGGGCTTGCCGTCGAGTACCTTGGGAGTGGCGATATGAGTCATCGCCGTTGGCGGTGAAGGTGGCGATGGCGACAATGCTTTGTTGTCGTGCGTTTAGGGTTCGATCGGGTTGGCGTCGAACATCACTGCACGGTTTGGCCGCCATCGATGACCATGGCGTGCCCGATCATGAAGGCAGCCGCGTCGGAGCACAGCCATAGGACAGCCGCGGCAATCTCCTCGGGCTTGCCCATCCGTCCGATCGGCTCCTCGGCAATCACCTTGGCGCGCCCTTCGTCCGTGGCGCCGATGGAGCGACCGATCATCGGGGTGTCGATGTAGCCGGGACAGACGGCGTTGACGCGGATGTTCTGCGCGGCGTAGTCGAGGGCCGCTGCCTTGGTCAGTCCGATCACGCCATGTTTCGCGGCGGTGTACGCGGGGCTGCCCTTGATGCCGATGATTCCTGCGCCCGAGGACGTGTTGACGATCGCGCCGCCTCCCTGCTTGAGGATCAGCGGGATCTCGTGCTTCATGCACAGGAAAACGCCGCGGAGGTTGATGTCGATAATCCGGTTCCACTCCTCCTCGTCGTACTCCGCGGTCGGAGCTACCTTCCTCGGCTCGATGCCCGCATTGTTGAAGGCGAAGTCCAGCCGCCCGAAAGCCTCAACGGTCTTGTCCAGAGCCGCCTTCACGTCCTCGGTTCGCGTCACATCGCACCTGACGGCGATCGCCCGACCGCCGAGTTCTTCGATCGTGTGAGCTGTTTCTTGATTGCCCTGTTCTGAGATGTCAGCGACCACCACGCTGGCACCTTCACGGGCAAACGCCAGCGCCGTAGCTCGACCGATGCCGCTCGCTCCTCCAGTCACAAACGCCACCTTTCCTGTGTAGCTTCCATTCTCGTTCGTTGCCATTTTTTACTCCTTTACGTGTTGCCCATTAGGGAAGTCTTTATTGGAACTTCCTTTTCTTACTCGATCGGCTCCACTGTTGCTTTTACAGAGCCAGGTACATTGAATGCTTCTACACCAGCATCGATCTTGCCGAGCACGATGATGCCGGGGTCAGGGATTGGTTGTTCGTCGTGGCGATAATAAATAGCCACATCAGGACCGGGAGACCAGTAAATGATGTCTCCAACTTCATAGGTTTTGGTTCGCTCACCCTCCTCCGAAATTGCTCTCGGCAGGCGGGCAAACTTTTCTCTTCCAAACAAATCGTTCATCGTCAGCGTTAATGGCAGCAGGGAAACAAAATCCCGAGTGGTTTTACTGTCGATCAACGTGGCTGTAACGGATTTGTCTCCGACCTTGATGATTATCTTCATACTGCTTGCCTGCTTGGTTGATAGGTCAGTCGGCAGCTTGGACGAGGCACTGCCAGGCATCCTGTTGTCGGCACGGCAGGCTGAGTAACTCAGGGACATCGTTAGGGCGAGAACCAAAATCAGCATTGTCTTCTGGCAGTTTCTTCCCTTGATGGGAAACCATTTCAAAACCATTAAGATCTTCCTGCGTACTCCTCGTCGCTGACCTGTTCCATCCAGTCCACGGGTTTGCCGTCGAGCCATTCCTGAATGGCGATGTGCGTCATTGCCGTGGTTGCCGTGGCACCATGCCAATGTTTCTCACCCGGCTCGAACCAGATCGCATCCCCCGGACGAATTTGCTCGATCGAGCCGCCCCAGCGCTGTGCAAGACCGCAGCCAGCCGTGACAATTAGGGTCTGTCCCAACGGGTGGGTGTGCCATGCTGTCCGAGCACCAGGCTCGAACGTGACGCTGGCACCAGACGTGCGTGCTGGTTCGTGCGCCTCGAACAGGGGGTCAATGCGGACAGTGCCGGTAAAATACTCAGCCGATCCTTTGGCGGAAGGCTGTGAGCCACTTTGTTTAATGTCCATTTCTTAATTCCTTCACTTGATGCCATTTCGGTGGCTGTCCCAATCGTAGAAATTGAGCACTTCTCGCTTCTCTATCAATAGGAATGGATGTTTTAAGAAGCAAGGTTAACTTTGATGGCATTTTGGTTGTCACTCAGCAGGTTTCTTGCCCAATCAAAACTGAGTTTTCTCTTGTATAAAAGTCCAGAATGCTTACAAGAAGCTGGAACTATTTTTCATTGCTTTAGACTCATTCTAAGAATCCTCAAGGGCAAGCAATAGAACGATCGTCTAAGATTGTTGTACAATCCTGCAAACTTAGAAACGAACGCTGCCAAAACGAGTGAAAAGTCCGCTAGGTCGTTAATGAACGACCAGCAGGCTAAGCCCGAGGCAGATAGAGCACAAGCCCACAGAAACGAACTGACGAATAGCCTATTGCACAGGCTATTCGTCAGCATGGGACAATTGAGCCGCTGAAAGGATTGCACTTCAATCGTCCTCGTTATCTTCGGAATGCGTTGATAGTGTTTCTATCCCGGCCTTTTGTGTCATTGCTGAGGGCAGCAAAGAAGCCCTTCTGAGCAGCGCGATCGCGCTTCAGTACGACCCGATGCATTATCTGCTTGGTACGATCGAACTGACGTGAGTTTATTAGATGTGCCTCTGCTGGATGCTGACTATATAGCGGTTCTCAATAAAATGAGGTACACACCGCTGGCAACTGATGCCCGATGCCCGATGCCCGATGCCCAATGCCCAATGCCCGATGCCCGATGCCCGATGCCCTATGCCCTATGCCCGCCAGAGCACCTCATGTTACTGAGAAAGGTTATACCTGTTCATTCCTAGTTTCAACCGAACTCAGCGCCGCTTTGAGGGTATGCCAAGCCAAAGTTGCACACTTAACCCGCATCGGATAGCGGGAAACACCTTGCATGATATTGAGTTTCTCCAACGGAGGCTCAAACTGAGTATTTCCCGCTGCCATCTCGCGGAACTGTTCTACCATTAAAAGCACCTGTGAAATAGTTTTACCTTTGATAGCGATCGCCATTAAGTCAGCAGAAGCAAGGCACAAAGCACAACCTGCACCTTCAAATTTAATATCTGCAATTTTACTTTCTGCTTCATCTAGTACCAGCGTTAAATCAACCACATCACCGCAATAGGGATTTTCTCCTCGGTGTTGACGATGTACTGGGTTAGTTTTTCCTTTGTTTTGCGGCTTTTTGGCGTGTGTCAAAATTACTTGTTGGTAAATTTGGCGATCGTTAGTTTTCATAATCTCTTCACTCTTTAAAATTCTTTAATAGCAACTGCTTGTAATCGTCCGGGGTATCAATATCAATCGCAGCTTCTGGTATTAGCAGAATCAATCCTGTATCTATATATTTTTGTATTAACGCTTTTGCACCTTTATCTCCTTCAAGCTGCATCAGTTCTGGAAATAAGGCCTTGCTAAACAGGGCAGGTACACCTGTAGTTTCGTTATACTTTGAGGCAATAATTACTTTTTGCGTTTCTTGATAAGACTGAATCAATTGATTGAAAATCTGGGGAGAAACTAGCGGCTGATCGGCAAGTGAGATGATAACTGCATCAAGTTTAGAGTTAGTTTTCAATAGCATACTAATACCAGCGCGAATAGAAGAAGACATTCCCTCTTGCCATTGGGAGTTCTCTACAACTTGCACGGCCTTTGGCATTAGTTCCGGTTTAATTTGTTCTACATAAGCTCCCAGAACTACTATGATAGGTTGGCACAGAGAAGCTAAGGCAACTTCAACCGCATGGAGTATCAGGCTGCGTCCTTGATAAGAAAGCAATTGTTTTGGTCTTCCCATGCGGGTTGCAGATCCAGCAGCGAGAATAATTAGACCAATTTTAAATACCATACCCAAGTTTTGAATTTTTGATTATTAAGAACATACTCGTATAGCCTTTCTCAGTAACATGAGGTACTATCTGGCTGACGGGCATTGGGCATTGGGCATTGGGGATTGGGGATTGGGGATTGGGCATTGGGCATTGGGCATACCTCACCACGCTTGAGAACCGCTATATTAGTCATTAATTTTTTGATAATTGACTATTGATTGAAGCATGAATTGGTACAGTGCGATTTCTTAAAAAACCACCTTGATGCTTTGCTGTTACTGCTTGAATTTCGGCGATTATCGCCAGAGCAATCTCTTCGGAATTATCTGCCCCAATGTCGAGTCCCACCGGACTATATAAATTTTGTTGCTGTTGTGGAGTGGGGATAACTCCTTCTTCTTGTAGTTCTTGCAATAATCGGGCTGTTCTTTTCTTAGGGCCGAGTACACCTAAGTATTTTAAGCCAGAAGGCAATAACACTCTCAGCAATTCCAGGTCGTCTAAATAATTATGAGTCATAACTACAGCAACAGTACGCTCATCTATCTCGATGTTTTTTAATACATCCTGAGGAGAACAAAATTTAACTCGATCTGCTTCTTGAAAACGCTTTCGGCTTGCTTCCCGTTGGCGGTGATCGACTACAGTAATATGCCATCCTAACTGTTTGCCCAAGCGAACAACGGGAAGAACGTCATACCCAGCACCCAAAATTACCAGCGACAGCGGCGGCCCAATGACTTGAATAAAAACTTCAACTTTCCCGCCTATTAACTGATATTGTTTCCCTACCGAGGTTTTGTGTAGAAGTGCTGCTTGGGTATCCCTTAAAACCGCTGCTGCTAATTCCTCATCGCTGATGTGGTTGATGATATCTGAATTTAGTAGCAAGCGATCGCCTATTTGAGATTTGCTTTCACCCTCTATATTAAATACAGTTGCAATAGCACTCTCAAACCGAGTATCAAGGCATTTGTGGACAAAACTAATTTGGTTCGGCTCGTTTACTGGCAACGATTCAATCAAAACATAAGCAATGCCTTGACAGCCAAGCCCCAATCCCCAAATTAAATCTTCCTCGGAGGTGGTGTCATACTTAACCACACAGGGACTACCAGTGTTCATTACCTGCTGTGCTTTCTCAAATACATCACTTTCCAAACAGCCACCGCTAATTGCACCTACTATCAAGCCATCTGCACTCATCAACATTCGCGCACCAGGACGGCGATAAGTTGAACCTTCCACTTTAACTAAAGTTGCCAAGGCTAGCTTTTTCGTGGTGTCTTTTACTTGCTCTAAAGCAGCCTTAATATCATGTAGTTCTTTCATTGGTCAGCTTAAAAATTTTTGTATCTCATATCAATTCCGGCAGTAAGGCCGGAATGATATCAAATCCGCGCCCAGAAAGTCGGGCGTAAAGTCGAATCCGGAGGCCAACAAATAATTCGCGCAATTTTCATTTTTTTGACCCCTCCTTCTAGAGTCAACTCTCAACAGTCAACAATGACGGACGGTGCAACCGGAATCGATATCATATCAAATCCGTTAGCATCGTCCTGTATTCATCTCTCTGTTCTCGAACTCTGCGTTAAGAGCGTACTCTGCGGTTTAATCATTCCAATGCAACCGGAATCGATATCATTCATCAAATGACCTCACTCAAAGCAGCTTGTCCGGTGTAATCGGCAGATCCCTGATGCGTTTGCCCGTGGCATGAAAGACAGCGTTGGCGATCGCCGCCGGGATGCCCACCAGGCCGACTTCGCCCATGCCTTTAACACCGAGCGGATTGACGACTTTATCCTCCTCCTCAACGAATATCGTTTCGATCTCCAAGACATCGGCATTAACCGGCACGTGATAGTGCTGCAAATTCGGATTCATAATCCGCCCGTAACGGTGGTCGATTTCAGTCGCCTCTTGCAGTGCCATACCAATGCCCCAGACAACGCCGCCGATTTCCTGACTGTGCGAGGCCTTCGGATTGATGATCTTGCCGCAGGCAGTCACTTCAATGGCGCGCGTAACGCGGACAGTTCCCACATCCGGATCGACCTTCACTTCAATGAACTGCGCGCCGTGCGTCAACGTCGCATACTTCTGGCGATCCTCTGAGGGACGCGACTCGAATGTTTCCGCGATCGCGGTGAGACCATTACGCTTCATCACTGCGGAGATGTTGACGAAACGCTCCGGGTCGCTTATTAGTCGCAGTTGCCCGTCGAGCATCTCGACATCGGAGGAGGCTGCCCCCTTGAGCGGAGAATTCGGTTCCTGGTTCGCGAGGGCGAGCAACTTCGTGCCGATCGCCAGAGCCGCCCCGCGCACCGCCGAGCCGACGCTCGCCGTCGTCCAAGAGCCCCCCTGCGACGGTGCCCGAGGGAACTTCGTGTCGCCGAGTTCAAATTTCACCTGGTCCAACTTCAGCCCCAGATACTCGGCAGCGATCATGGTGATCACGGTGTAGGTGCCAGGTCCGATGTCGCTGGTGGCACTTGCGACTTTGGCCGTGCCGTCCACCTGCAGCGTGACGAGGGCGGCAGCAGGCATCTGGAAAGCGCCCCAGATGGCGGTCGCCATTCCCCAACCCACGAGTAGCCGTCCGTCACGCATCGATCGGGGTTCGGACTTGCGATTCTTCCAACCGAATTTTTCCGCGCCCAGCCGGTAGCACTCCCGCAACGCCTTGCTCGAAAATGGCTTGCCGCTCTCGGGGTCTACTTCGGCATAGTTGATCAGCCGAAGTTCGAGCGGGTCGATCGCCAGCGCGTAGGCCAGCTCGTCCATCGCACATTCGAGCGCGAACATACCGCTAACGGCCCCCGGTGCGCGCATCCAGGTCGGGGTGGAGAGGTCCGTGTTGGTAATCTTCAGCGGCGCGTAGAGATTCGGGCACGCATAGACTTGGCGCGTGAAACCCGTGGTGTCGTCTGAGAACTCCTCGATCGTGGAGGTGTTGTGCACGGCTTCATGAATCATCGCCGAGAGCTTTCCCGATCGCTCCGCGCCGAGTGCAATCTTCTGAATCGTGTGCGGACGATAACCGTGGCCAGTGAACATTTGCGTGCGCGTATAGACAACCTTGACTGGGCGCCTGAGTTCGCGGGCTGCCATCGCTGTCAGCGCCGGATAATAGTTCGGGCGCAGCGACGATCCAAACGCGCCGCCGACGAAGGGCGAGATCACACTCACGTTTTCCTCGGGCAGGCCGAAGCTCGAAGCCAAGTGTGTGCGAACGTTATAGACCTCCTGCGTCTTGTCGAAGACCGTTAGCTTGTCGCCTTCCCAGACCGCGATCGCCGCGTGCGGCTCCATGGGGTTGTGGTGCTCGATCGGAATGCGGTACTCGGCCTCTACCTTCACGGCCGCTGCGCGCATCGCCTCTTCGGGATTGCCGCGCCGCTTCGGAGGCGGCTCTTTAGTGGGGACGCGCGCGATCGATCGCCCCGCCTCAGTGTCGGTCATGTGCTGCTGTGAGTTGTAGGAGACTTTAACGAGACGTGCCGCATAACGTGCCTGCTCGTAGGTCTCGGCGACGACGAGTGCCACGGGCTGCATATTGAAGAAGATTTTGTCGGACTGGAGCGCCCGAAACGACTTGTCTTCCTCCTCGGCGGCGTTGGGCGGGGACTGCTCCGTGGAAGACTTCGGACCAAGCTTCGGTGCGTTCAGGTGCGTGAAGACGCGAATTACGCCTGCTGCGCCTTCAGCCTCACGGGTGTCGATCGATTTAATCGTGCCCTTTGCTACAGTTCCCAGCACGATAAAACCGTAAGCGAGATTGGGAACCTGGAATTCCGCCGCGTATTTAGCCTTGCCCGTAACTTTGGCTGCGCCGTCCACGCGGCTCATTTCTTTTCCGATGTATCTTGCCATTTCGTTTCTCCTCCCTACTTATATCAACTCCGCTAGCATCGCCGGGCGTCAAATCGAATCAACAGTCAATACTCAAGTATCATTCAGTTTTTCGACCCCTCCTTCAACAGTCAACAGTCAACAGTCAACAGTCAACAATAATTCCGGTGCAACCGGAATTGATATTAGACCGCACCGCTCGTCAACGCTTGCTGCAAAGCCAGAACAATGGCGCGTTTTCCGAGTTCGACTTTATAACCGTTATGTTCAAGCGGTTTCGCATCTTTCATAGCCTCTTCGGCAGCAGCCTGAAAAGTTGTTTCCGTCGCAGGTTTTCCAATCAGAACCTTTTCCGCTTCGGGTGAACGCCAAGGCTTATGCGCGACGCTGCCCAAAACAACACGTGCCTGTTTGATGGTGTTGCCGCTTGTTTCTAAAGCAGCAGCCACGGCCAGCAGTGCAAAAGCATAGGAAGCCCGATCGCGAACTTTGAGGTAATAAGACTTATTGGCGAAGTTATTCTTCGGCATTTCGATCGCGACGATCAATTCCCCATGCTGAAGATTGTTATCTTTTTGGGGCGTGTTGCCCGGCAAGCGATGAAAATCCAGGACCGGGATTGTGCGTTCTTGCCCGTTCGTGCCGCGAATCCTCACTACCGCGTCCAGCGCATAAAGCGCATTCGCCATATCGCCCGGGTAAGTCGCCACGCATTGGTCGCTGTAGCCAAAAATGGCATGAATGCGGTTGAGTCCCTGAAGCGCTCCGCAGCCGCTGCCGGGATCGCGTTTGTTGCAGGGCATAGCGATGTCGTAAAAATACTGGCAACGGGTGCGCTGCATTAAATTTCCCCCGTTGGTCGCCATATTGCGAAGCTGCGCGGAGGCGCCGGCTAAAATCGCCATTGACAGAAGCGGGTAATTTTGCCGGATGAGCGGATGGTTGGCCGTGTCGGTATTTTTGGCTAAGGCGCCGATCGAAATTCCGTTCGAGGTCGATCGAATTTCCGCCAGATTCAAACCTGAGATGTCAACAAGTTCGCTGGGACGCTCGACGTATTCTTTCATCAAATCAATCAGATTTGTCCCGCCTGCCAGAAACTTTGCCGTTTGATTAGCGGAAACGGTGCCAACGGCGCTTGCCGCATCGGTGGCGCTGGAATATTTAAACGATTGCATCGGCTTTGCCCCCCTCGTTTAATAATGCAACGGCAATTTCTTCATCGCTGGCAAAATGCCAAGCCTGGGCTGTTTCGCGCCCGGACTGAACTTCTCTGATGGCCGCAACGATTCCCGGATACGCGCCGCAACGGCAAATGTTGCCGCTCATGCGTTCTCTGATTTCTTCATCAGAGAGTGCTACATTCTGGGTGCTCGTCCGCAAATTGTTAGTGGCGTGACTCGCGTCGCCGTTTTTGGCTTCCTGCAGCAGCGCCACCGCCGAACATATCTGCCCCGGCGTGCAGTAGCCGCACTGGAAGCCGTCGTGTTTGATGAACGCCGCCTGCATCGGATGAAGATTGTCGCCCTCAGCGATCCCTTCGATGGTCGTCACCTCTTTCCCCTCGCAACTGGCGGCAAGTGTCAGACAAGAAAGCACGCGGCGCCCGTCAACGATCACCGTACAAGCGCCGCACTGTCCTTGATCGCATCCTTTTTTGGTGCCGGTCAATCCCAGTGTTTCGCGCAGGGCGTCGAGCAGCGCCGTGCGCGAATCCACTTCCAGGCGTTGGGCCGAGCCGTTGATTTTTAAAAGAACTTTAACGGCGTTTTCAACCCCAGGGGTCTGGGCGAACACCGCGTCGGGCGCAGCGACGAGCGTGGAAAAGGCCTCCTCTTTAGCCAGCAGGTGGAAGGCGAAGGTGCCGAGTAGGGCTGCCATGCTTTGCCCCAAGAATTTGCGGCGGGCAGCGCCGACAATACCGAGTTGGTCGAGCAGTGTTTCTTCGTCCGCGCTGAGCTGCGAATCGCTCTCGGTTGAACTGAAATCTTTCCGTTCTTGATTATCGTCCATTATTCTCCTTGCAAAATTCTCAAACAATCCCTGGACAAGTGTTTGTTTTTCACGCCGGCTCTTCTAACGCTCTGGGGCGCCTTCGTTTGTGCGGCGACGGGAGACCGGTCAGTCCAAACCTTTCTCCTTAAGAAATTTGGACAGAAGATCCGCGATCTCGGGGTTGTTCAGATCCGACATTGGGAAGTGGGTGTTGCCGCGGACTCCTACCTCGGGTAGGTGTACGAGGGTGACGTTGCCGCCCCGCTGGTTCACCGCATCTCGCCACTTTCTGGCCATCTCCAGAAACACGCGCCACTGCTCCTGCCCCGGGTTCGCGCTCGGCTTCTCGGGGATGTTGTCGCCGTAGTAGATGACGATCGGTATCTTCGTAAGCTGCATGAACTCCGATAGAGGTACGGTGACAGCGCTCAGCGCTCTGCCGCCGAGGGTCATGGGTTGCGGTGCTTCTTCCTGGGGAAAAGGAAAGTCGAAGCCCGGCTCGTAGGAGACGATGGCGCGGACATTCCTGTTCTCGATCGCCGTGCGCCAGCCCAGCCCGCCACTCTGTGAGTGGGTGACTAGAATGCTGGGTCCGATCTCGTCGAATAGTGCCGAAACAGCCGACGTATTCACTTGCACGTCGTATGGGCCGGTGTTGGGTACCATCTGCCGGAAGAACTGGTTGAGCGCCTCCTTGTCACGCGAGAACTGCACGCCGGGGTATAAGTTCGGCCAGACACCGAGCCGGAAGATGCCGAACCAGAGCTGATCGTCGGGCGCGGCCGTGATGGCGATCGGCTGCGTTGCGCGCGCGGCGCGACCGCGCCGCGGCTGGTCGATCAGGTAGACCGGGAAGCGGCGGCGCAGGAAGATGTTTTGGAACCCCTCGCGCCCGTCCGGGGTGGTCTCCCACGTCTTAGCGGACTGCCCGTGACCGTGCCAGAAGACGAGCGGAAGTTTCCGGGCATTTACCGGGACCTGATAGAAGACGTAAGCGTGGTCGCCGTGCAACGTTTGTCCCGCAGGATCGAGTCCGGCTGGGTTGTACGCGCCCTGCTTAATAGGGTCGAAAGTGCCGGGAGCGGTGGTGACTGACCCGCCGACAGCGAAGCTGCCTTGCTCCTGGATCATCAGCAGCTCTGGCTTGCTCTTTTGGGTTTCTTGTGCATTCGCTGAAGAAAAAAGGATTGCTGCCATCAGCCAGAGCGCGATGAAAGATTTCCAATGCTTCCTGCTCATAGAATTTGCCCTGGGGCCCCTGAGTCCCGAGAATTTAAGCTTGCTCTTTCCGGGTTCCTGCTTTTGCATGATTTCTCCTCCGATATGCCCTTCCCGACTCATTTCTTCTCGAAAACTTCCCTAGCGACGGAAATCGCGGTAACTGCGTTAGGCCAGCCCGCGTAAAACGCCAAGTGCGTAATGGTTTCGATCAACTCGTCTTGGGTTACGCCGTTTTCGCGCGCCCTGACGAGGTGAGAACGGAGCTGGTCCGGTCTGTTCATGGCAATGAGCGCGGCCACCGTCACCAGGCTGCGATCGCGCTTTGATAGCTCAGGACGTTCCCAGACATCGCCGTAAAGCACGTCGTCCGTCAGCTCGGCTAACTTGGGGGCAAAGTCGCCTATCGCTCTTTGAGACGGCCGAGGCTGCCCACCTGGCGCGGGCGCAGCCGTCCCTTGATCACGGAGCGGAGCGCCGTACTGCGCGTCACTGACGTTCTCCATCCATTCGACGGCACGGCCGTCGATCGCCTCGGAGATAGCGATGTGAGCCATAGAACTGTTGGGCGCGGCCCCGTGCCAGTGCTTCTGGCCGGGCGGAATCCATACCACGTCCCCCTGCCGAATCTCGTCCACGGGATCGCCCCAGCGCTGCACCCGTCCCGTGCCCGCCGTCACGATCAGGACTTGGCCCAGCGGGTGGGTGTGCCAATTGGAGCGTGCGCTAGGCTCAAACGTGACGAGGGAGCCGGACGTGCGTGCAGGGGCGTTCGCCTGAAACAGAGGATCGACGCGCACCGAACCCGTGAAGTTTTCGGCTGGTCCCTTCCGCGAGGGCACAGAGCCGCTTCGCGTGATGTTGATTGTCTGCGAATCTTGCATTGGCGCGGTCTGGGGAGCACCGGACCCCTCGGCGGCTCCTGCCGGATTTGCTTGGGCCCAGGCCGAAGCGAGCAGAGAAAGCGATATGACCGTTGCCGTGAACAGTTTCATCGTTTGAATTCCTTTGGCTACCCCCAATTGTAGAGATCGAACACTTAGCGCCTGCTCTATCAATAGGGATGAATTTTTTAAGAAGCAAGGTTCGCCTTGATGCCCTTTTGGTTGTCAGTAGGGGAATCTCTTGCCCAATCAAAACTGAGTTTACTTTTGTATAAAAATCCAGAATGCTTACAAGAAGCCGAAATGGTTTTTCATTGCTTTTGCTTCATTCTAAGAATCCTCAAGGCCAAGCAATAGAACGATCGTCTAAGATTGTTGTACAATCCTACAAACTTAGAAATGAACGCTGCCAAACCGAGTGAAAAGTCCGATATGGATTTAACGAACAACCCGCAGGCAAAGCGTGAGGCAGATAGAGCTCAAGCCCACAGAGACGAACTGACCGAGCGGATTGCCCAGGCGATCCGTCATGATGGGACGATTGAGCCGCTCAAAGGATTGCACTTCTACCGCTCCTCCTCACCTTCGGAATGCGTTCATAGTGTCTCTATCCCTGCCTTTTGTGCGATCGCTCAGGGCAGCAAAGAAGTGCTTCTGGGCTGCGATCGCTATCTGTACGACCCTATGCATTATTTGCTGGCTACGGTCGAACTGCCGATTGCCAGCCAAATTTTAGAAGCAACCCAGCAAAAACCGTACCTAGGCCTTCGCCTCGATCTCGACCCCACCCTCGTTGGTTCAGTCATGGTTGAGGCGGGCGATCCCTCACCACAAAGGGATGCCAATGTCAAAGCGATCGACGTAAGTCCGTTGGATGCAAATCTTTTGGACGCTGTGGTGCGGCTCGTCAGGCTTCTAGATTGCCCTGCTGAAGCTAATGTTCTGGCACCGCTGATTAAGCGGGAAATCATTTACCGACTGCTGATGGGAGAGCAAGGTAGTCGGCTGCGTCATATTGCTGTTCTGGGTGGCTCTACCCACCAAATTGCTAGAGCAGTCGATCGACTTCGCAAAGACTTTAACCAGCCGCTGCGGATTGAAAGCATCGCACGAGAGCTGGGAATGAGTGTATCGAGCTTCCACCATCACTTCAAGTCTGTCACTGCCATGAGTCCTTTGCAGTTCCAGAAGCAACTGCGACTGCAGGAAGCTCGCCGTCTGATGCTGGGGCAAAACCTTGACGCTACCAGTGCTGCTTACCGTGTCGGTTATGACGATTCCTCGCACTTCAACCGAGAGTACAAGCGGCTCTTTGGCATACCACCGATGCGCGATATGGAGCGGCTGCGAGAAGCTGCTAGGGAGATTGCTAGTTCAACATAGTCCAGACTTCAATATTATGGAGAAGGTAACTGAATTGAGCAAAGCGGATGAATAAAGTAACAGAACAAGGTGTAGTCATTCCCAAAAATTTTCTCAAGGGAGTTGAAGAGTAATCCAGTAAAGCAGTATAGAGTGAGATACTACGGGAAAATAATAACTGAGGGTAAACATCTCCCATATAAATGAGCGCATGGCTCATCTATATGGAATGACGGCTGAGGAAATGAAATTTTTTATATAAGATTAAATGCTATGGAAAGTTTTGAAAAAAATGGAATATGGTTTCTTCCCGAAAGTCCAGATAGACAAATAACTGGTACATTAGTATTTTCACCCGATCGGGAACCCAGACTAAATTTAGTTGGAGAATTGAGAGAACTTGATCTCCAAGAAAAATTAGAAAGCGATATTAAATATCCTCTTATACATGGTTATCTAATAGGTGATTCCGGCACTTCCGAAAAAGTAACGCTTTGTAATTCTTACCAAAAGAATGAATTAAAAACAGGAGTTCCCACAAGTGAATTATATCCTGAATTCATATTAAAAGGTTATCATTTTTTATCTTTAGATGAAATCGTATTTCAAGGCATAATTGTTCAATACGATTACTTAGAAAAATGGGTGAATTTGCCCAATATTGAAATTGGTTGTATTCCGCATCATAACCAAGCAGATACTTACCAACAAATCATTCTTAACCAAAAAGTTAATGAACCAATTGAGATAGGCAAAATAAATGATTCCTCTATTACTATTATTGATCTACCTTTTTTAAACCCACAAAATGTTCAGTTAATAAATCTATTTGCAACTTTGGGAGGGAAATGGGATAAAAGTGAAATTTTAATAAAAGAACAAAAAAAGATTCTAATTAAACCTGACAGCCCTAAAAATTTAAAGTTTTTTTTAGATATTGTTGATTTAATACAGGAGTTTTTAACTTTTGGTTGTGGACAAATTATTCTACCCTTAAAAATTGAAACAAGCATTATTGCTAATAATCAAGAATCTGAAACTCAGCTTTTTAATGGAGTTCCGATGGAAATTCAAACTGAAAGACAAACGGCGTTTCCGATTAATATTTTCTATAAAGTTACTTCTCCTTTGAGTAATAAAGTATCTTTTAATGCTAGTTTAATTCTGTTCAAATTTACAGACATTAGAGAAAGCTCAGCAACAGTTTTAAATAATTGGCAAAATATTAGAGAACAAATATCATCAATTATTGAAATCTACTTGGGGTTATACTATATTCCTGTTCGCTATAAGAATGATTTATTTTTGGATCTAGCTCAAGCAATTGAAGGGTTTCATAGAATTTATTGTGAAGGAAATTATTGTGATGAGGACACATTCAAAAAAATTAAAAAAAAGCTAAATGAGACATTTTCTTCAGAACTAAAAAAATATGATATTGATCAAGCTTGTTATGAGTCTTTACTAAGAAAAACAGAATATTGGAATGAATACTCTTTAAAAGAAAGGCTAGAAGATTTTTTGGATGATGGAAGTATATTCTGGAAAATATATTTTTTAAAATTGACACTAGAATCAATGTCATGTACTTTATTGCGTTATGCTAGTTTATTGCATTATGCTAGTTTATTGCGTTATGCTTATTCTCACTTAATATACTATTCGGAAAATAATTTTTCTAGTGGCTTACCTGATAATTTTTTTATATCAAATAAGGACAAAGAAAATTTCATCAAACAAGTTAGAGACACAAGAGGTTTTTTAACTCATCCTAGTTCTGCTTCAAAGTCGAGGAAAAAAAGTAAACATATAGTATCTGGTAATGAATTAGAAAATTTAATACGTAAGCTCAAAATCATTCTGGAAATTTGTTTACTAAAATCACTGGGACTTGATTCATCAAAGATTAAGGCGTTGACTCGTTCACGCCATCTCCTCTGATAAATCAACCATATTTGACCAAGGTGGGCAAATAATGCCCACCCTAATTTCTACTTCCCTACCGTGAAATACTCATTCTTAGCATACACGCTAATAATGCAGTCTCCCACTTCAAAAAACATCCCCTCTTGCTCATCTTTAGAAAATTGCAAGTTGCCGTATTTAGAATTAATTTCCTCAGCAGTCGCCGCTTTTGCCTCCATTTCATCCGGGATAAGTCCGGTAGAACCGATATAGAAAACCAGCGGTGAAACTTTTTCCCTGTACACTTTTTCAGCATAAGCTTCCAGTCGCTCATTCGCATTAGCTAAAGCAGCGACAAACTCCTCTCGCTTGACATCTTCTCCCTGCCACTTCGCTTGCAAAAGGCGCAGCAAACTATCTGCACCAACTTTGGCTAAAGTAGCGCTAACAATTCCGTTATCCTCCAACCCCAAAAACTCATCGAAAACCAGTTTCATCAAGTCGTCAACTTTGGTGATTTTTGTTCGGGATGACAGCGTTTTGTGTGCGAAGACAACAGGCTCATCTAAGGTGATGTCAAATGTCGGTTTTGCTAGCTTTTCGCCCGTGTTTTTGTGGTAAACTTCATAAAGGCGATCGAGAAATTTGTTGGCAGAGTGCAATTTGCCGAAGTTGAGGATGTTTTTGCTGCCGATGTCGATTTTGTAGCTGACTCGCGAATCTACTGAACCGTTGGCGATCGCACTTTTTAAATCTGTGTATTCCGTCGTCGTCGGAAAGTTGATGTAAAGGTTTTTTGACAGATAATGCTGTTTCAATTCTTCCAATTGTTCTACGGTGTAAGCCTCGGATTCCTCCTTCAAATGAGCCGAGAGAATGCTAGAGATAATTTTGATTTCTGCGAGTTCCTCAAACACTCCGTCAAGGCTGCCGTAACGCCCGTCAAAAGGCACTAGCGGCAAATTCTCTAACTTAATATCGTACTCGGAACGGAAGTCAAATTCTTGCACAGGCGAACCGTCTTTTTCAAGGACACCGCATTTTTTGAGCAAATCAAACACTGGTTTGCTGCTGATTTTGGTTCGCAGCGACTTAATATTAACTTCGCCGTCGCTGACAATGGTATAATTGTTGAAAGTATTGAGGTCTGTAACTAGAATTCCCGCCACTTCTGCGATTAAAGTTCCATCCTCAACTTTTACCAGCTTAGCTTTTCGGGTAATCAGCATATTGATGGTAGCGGTATTTTGATTGATGGCAAATGAACCCATTTGCACGTATTCGCCACCATCTAAGAATTCTGTTTTCAGCCAAGGCTTGACAAGGTTGCCGTTTTCGTCTCGCTTTCCCTCAATTCGCTTCAAACCTTTTCGCTGATAATTTTCTTGCAAGTATTTCAAGTTGATGATGATGCTGTTGCTGTTTTCCTCCAATATCTCGATCAACTCCAGCAGGGAAATTTTCTCGCTGACTTTTACCCGATCGCCAATTTCATGATTTTTCAACACCTCAGGCGCAAAAACAGCCTGTTCCAAATCTTCCGTAAACTCGGCTATTTGGGCATTTGTCAAAGCTTTCGCGTGTTTTTCCGTCAAAGTAGCGTCGAAGGTGCTCGCCAGCGCATACTTAGCCGTATTTAAATTGCCATCAGCGAGGTTAGCTTTCGCAAAAGCAAACACCGACTCATCAGTTTGAGCAACGGGAACATCTAGCTTGTCATACTCATCTTTGGCGACTTTCTGATATTTGTAAAAAAGTCCCCGATCGTCTGCTTTCAGCCCGCAGATTTTCAGCGTGCTCGATGAACCGTTGATTTTCTTGCCGCTTTTGGAAACAAAAACTTGATAATCATATTCCTTAACTAACGGTTCTTCCAGCGCAGGTGCAACCGAACTGCCTAACAGTTTTGTGCTGTCGTAAAGAGCATCATAAACCATTTTGACTTCGCCAGCGCGGATGCAATTTCCCGATAATGTGTTGGCGATTTTGGAGAGAAGTTTGAAGTCAGCAGAGGCATAGGATATCGTGTTGGCAAACACATCCATGTCTTTGAGTTCTTCGCAAATTTCCCCGAGTTTTGCAGCTTCGGAATTGGCACTGGGGTCATTTGCATAGCCGTCTGTGTGCAAATTGATCGCTGTCATTTCTCCCGCTTTAACCAGAGATTTAGCGAGTTGCATCGACTGCGATATGCAGGTACAGCCAGCCGTGTGGATTTTTTGAATTTCTTTGATGTATTGAGAGTCAAACTTCAGCACTTCTTGAATGGGAATTCGCTGGAAATGACAAATTACGTCCCCCTTATCAGCATAGGAAATCAGGCTGACAATTAGCTGGTAATTGTTGTACTCGTCTAAGGTCAAAAGCTTGATTAGGGTTTCTTTCAGCGGTTCTAAGTCATAATACATTGAGCCGGAACGGTCGATGATGATGATGCTGTGAGCGACGGATTTTTCTGGGATATCAGCGGGCTTTCTTTCTAAATTAATGCGATCGACTAGATAGAAAGCCTTGGCGTTTCCGGCAAAATTGTAGAGGGTAAACTTGGTGCGAGTAGTGGAGGCTGCTTGGCTGCTGGAACTTTTGACTTGAGATGATTGTTTTGCTTGCCGTGCCATAGTTTTCACCTATGTTGACTAATTCCTCAACTTCATCATGACACGCGCTTGTGGGGATGTCAAGGCCTGTGTGGAAAATTATCTGCGAAGCTGAATAAGCATTAATATTTAGCGCTGCGGTGCAATGGAAAACTGCGGCGGTAGGGTAAGGTGGGCTGTTTTGGCAAAAGTAATGGATCTGCGTAAGTCGTTTAGTAAATATTTAGTCAATCATGGTTTATTTAGAAAATCCGCTGCTCAAACTTTATCTAAATGTGTTCGGATGGGTGACGTTGGGATTTTTTATCGGCCGCCAGCTACCGAGAAGCTATTCTACATATTTAGCCAAGTTTCTTTTCTTCTTTGGCACCCCATTGAGCATTGTTGCTTTTATCCGCAACGCCAATTTGTCGGGCGCTATTTGGATGGCGCCGCTGATAGCTTGGGCGGCAATTCTAGCAGGTGGAGGACTCGCTGGGATTTTGATAAATTTCTGTGTCGGGGAGGAACGTTTCAAGACTCTTAATCCGATCGCCCAAAATAGCCCGGAACGCACCAGCGCTTGGAGTTTGCCCACTCAAGGTAGCTTTTTATTGGCAACAATGGTGGGTAATACGGGTTTTTTAGGCATTCCCATCACCTTGTCCTTATTAGGATCGGAACACTTTGCCTGGGCGTTGTTTTACGACTTGCTAGGCACTACCATGGGAATCAATATACTGGGAGTTGCTATTGCTTCTGTCTGCGGTAAAAGCGATCGCCCTCAGAGTTGGTTAGGTCCGCTGCGGGCAATTTTTCTGAATCCGGCCTTGTGGGCTTTTGGTGTAGGGTTTGTCTCGCGCAGCTTGCCGCTGTCGCCACAAATCGCAGAATTGTTAACAACAGGCGCTTGGACTGTAATTACTTTAGCTTTAATTACGATCGGGATGCAGTTGAGCAAGTTGAATTCCTTGCACAACCTCAAACCAGTTTTGGCAAGTCTTGCGATTAAAATGCTGTTAGTTCCCTTGGTAATTGGCACGGGATTAACGTTTTTGGGGATCGCGGGCGCGCCGCGGCTTGTGCTAGTGCTGCAAATGGCGATGCCTCCTGCTTTTGGTACTACGTTGTTGGCAGAAGCTTTCAATCTCGATCGCGACTTAGCCGTAACTGCGATCGGCCTCGGCTGTGTTAGTTTATTATTCACTATTCCCCTATGGATGAGGTTATTTAATTTTTAATAAAAATAATACTTACTTAGTTTAAAACGTTCCTTACTTCAGCGATCCCCATCACAAACATTGAGCGATCTATGTTATATTGATTTTAAAGAAGAATCAGGGGACGTGGGAACAGTAGGGGCTTCTGCTAGGGAAATAAGCCGCAGATAACGTGAATAACAAGAGTATGCAAAGTATAAATTTTACATTGACAGGTTATCAAACTCTCGATCCCCTTTACTCAGGAACTCGCACCCTAGTTTATCGAGCTTACCGCACTAACGACAAACAGCTTGTAGCCATCAAAGTCTTGCGGAGCAACCACCCCAGCTTCAGCGAACTGGTGCAATTTCGCAATCAGTACACGATCGCCAAAAATCTCAACTTGCCCGGGATCATCGAAACCTACAGTTTGGAAACCTACCAAAACAGCTATGCGCTGGTAATGGAAGACTTTGGGGGAATTCCTCTAAATGAATGGATGGAACAAGGGGAAACTGCGCCGACTCTGAGCCAGTTTTTACAAGTGGCGATCGACCTGAGCAATATATTAGATATACTCTATCGCCACCGGATAATTCACAAAGACATTAAACCAGCCAATATTTTAATTAATCCGCATACAAAACACGTCAAACTCATTGACTTTAGTATTGCATCCTTGCTGCCCAGGGAAACTCAAAGCCTGATGAATCCTAACGTGCTGGAAGGCACACTCGGCTATTTGTCTCCCGAACAAACGGGAAGGATGAATCGGGGGATTGACTACCGGACAGACTTTTACTCCTTGGGGGTGACTTTTTACGGATTGCTGGCGGGACAATTGCCGTTTCAATCCAACGATGCGATGGAATTGGTACACTGTCATATTGCCAAGCAACCGCCCTCACTGCATGAAATCAATCCCCAAATCCCGCCGGTACTCTCGGAGATTGTCAGCAAATTAATGGCAAAGAATGCCGAAGACCGCTATCAGAGTGCGTTGGGACTGAAATTCGATTTAGAATTTTGTTTGAAGCAACTTGAAGAAAACGGTAGGATAGAGAGTTTTACGATCGCCCAGAGGGATGTGGGCGATCGCTTCCTCATACCCGAAAAACTCTACGGCCGCGAAACCGAAGTTGCCGAATTACTCGCAGCATTCGATCGAGTAGCAGGTTTTTCCCAGCAGACATCAGAACAGGGTGGAGGCTGTGAGTTAATGTTAGTCGCGGGTTTTTCTGGGATTGGCAAAACTGCAATTGTTAATGAAGTTCACAAACCAATTGCCCGCCAGCGCGGCTATTTCATCAAAGGTAAATTCGACCAATTTAACCGCAACATTCCTTTCTCAGCTTTTGTCCAAGCATTTCGAGATTTAATGGGACAATTGTTGACCGCCAGTGACCAGGAGTTGAAAAATTGGCAAACTCAAATATTGCAAGCAGTGGGCGATAACGGACAAGTCATTATTGAAGTAATTCCCGAACTCGAAAGAATTATTGGGCCACAACCGCCCGCACTAGAATTATCAGGAACGGCGGCACAAAATCGGTTTGATTTGCTCTTTCAAAATTTTATTCGCGTGTTCACCAAACCAGAACATCCCCTGGTGATGTTTTTGGATGACTTGCAGTGGGCTGATTCCGCCTCGCTGCGGTTAATGCAACTGCTGCTTGCCGAGTCAGCAAGCGGCTATTTATTAGTAATTGGTGCTTACCGAGATAATGAAGTGTTTGCAGCACATCCGTTGATGCTGACACTGGATGCCATGGCAAAAGCTGGGGCGACGGTGAATACTCTGACGCTGGAACCGTTGAGTTCAGAAAGTCTAAATCATTTGGTTGCTGATACGCTCAATTGCGATCGATCTTGGGCAAGACCTTTGGCTGATTTGGCGGCACAAAAAACCCAAGGAAATCCCTTTTTTGCAACGCAGTTTCTCAAAGCACTGCATCAGGATGGACTGATTGAGTTTGACCGGGTTGCTGGTTATTGGCAGTGTGATATTGTGCGAGTTCGGGAGGCAGCGCTGACGGATGATGTGGTCGAGTTTATGGCGTTGCAGTTGCAAAAATTGCCGCCAGGGACTCAGAATGTGTTGAAGTTGGCTGCTTGTGTTGGGAATCAGTTTGATTTGGGGACTTTGGCACTTGTCTCCCAGCAATTAGAAACGGAAACGGCGGCGGATTTGTGGAAGGCTTTGCAAGAGGGGTTAATCCTGCCTGAAAGTGAAGTCTACAAGTTTTATATGGGGCGAGAAAGACGGGAGGAGACCGAAAATTTGGAGGTGGTGAATTACAAGTTTTTGCACGATCGCGTTCAGCAAGCCGCCTATTCCTTAATTCCCCAACAAGAGCGATCGCGCGTTCACTATCAGATTGGACAATTGCTGAGCCAGCAAATTTCACCCGCAGCTATAGAAGAGCAAATTTTTTCAGTCGTCAATCAGTTGAATTATGGTATTGCGCTGATTGAAGACCAAACTGAACGCGACGATCTGGCACAACTCAACCTCACCGCTTGCCGCAAAGCCAGAGGCGCTACTGCTTATCAAGCTGCTCGTCAGTATGCGGAGATCGGGCTAAATTTGCTTGGAGAGAGGGCTTGGCAACGACAGTACGAGATGACCTTGAACTTGCACGACATAGCAGCAGAAGTGGCTTCACTCTGTGGCGAATTTGACCAGATGAATCAGTGGATTGACACTGTGATTCATCATACCAGAACTCCCCTAGAGCGAGTGAGCGTTTACATCGTCAAAATTCAGGCATTATTGTCCCAGAACAAGTTTTTAGAAGCAATTGCTATCGGTTTGTTGAGTCTCAAAGAATTAGGAGTTGAATTGCCCGATAGCGCTACATCAGAAAATATTCAGCAAGCTGTGCAGGAAATTAATTGCTCGATCGGCTATCGATCGATTGAAGAGTTATTCGATCTGCCAGCGATGGTGGATGTCCAAAAGCTGGCCACGATGCAAGTGGCGGCAACTATGGCGACAGCTTGTTATCTGGTCGGTTCGTCTTTGTTTGCGCTGGTGACTGCCTTACAGGTAAATTTATCTATCCAATATGGCAACAGTCGTACTTCAGCTTATAGCTATAGTTGTTATGGGATGTTTCTCAACAACTTTCTACAAGATGTGACGGTAGCCGATCAATTTTGCCGATTAGCTTATCGTCTTGCCAGTGGCGCGGATGCCAAAAATATTCGCGCTGCAACTTTTACTGCGATCGGAGTCTTGTTGTACCATCGCAAATCGCATTTGCGGGAGACCCTCCCCATTCTTCAGGCAGGCTATCAAGCTGGATTAGAAACAGGCCATCTAGAGTTTGTCGGGCATAATGGGCATGGATTTTGTCTAAATTCCTACTGGTGCGGTCAACCTTTGGCAGAACTTGAGCCCCAAATTCGGGCATACCGTCAGCAATTACTCGACCTCAACCAACTAACGACGGCAAATTATTGTTCGATTTATTGGGAAACAACGCTGTTTTTATTGGGTAATCCAAACTTGTTTGAGATTTCCTTTGAAGAGGAACGCTATGAGGAGAAGCTGGTTTCTCAGTCGCTTGCCACTAACGATTTATACCGACTCTGCAGCTTCTATCTGTACAGGGCGACGTTGAGATTCCTGCTGGGAGACATTGCTCGGGCTGACTTAGATGTCGATCGAGCAAGACAGTATATAGCGGGAAGCGCAGGAATTACTTCCGAAGCTGTTTTATATTTCTATGACTCACTCATAGCCCTTGCCACTCCTGAGTCTGAGGCTGAGTTAGAAACGCAGCGGCAACGAGTTCAGGAAAATCAAAGGAAGTTGCAGCATTGGGCAGAACACGCCCCCATGAATTATTTGCATAAGTGGCAGTTGGTAGAAGCAGAGAAATACCGAGTTGCCAGACAGAGGGCAGAAGCTATTGAAATGTACGATCGCGCCATTTCTGGAGCGAAAGAAAACGAATACATCCAAGAAGAAGCTCTCGCTAACGAACTAGCAGCTAAATTCTACCTCGACTGGGGCAAAGAAAAAGTGGCGCAAGCTTATATGCAAGAAGCCTACTACTGTTATGCTCGCTGGGGTGCGAAAGCCAAAATCGATGACTTAGAAAAACGCTATCCCCAACTTCTTGCTCCCATATTGCAGGCAATAGAAAATCGTTTTGGAATCAGCGAAAGTCGCCTCCACACAATCAATAAATCGTCAGTTTTACATCAAACCTGGCACACAACTCTATCGAGCAGCAGCACTATTTACCAAGCCCTCGATTTCGCGACTATTCTCAAAGCCTCCCAAACTCTATCGAGTGAAATTCAATTAGAAAAATTACTGGCTGCACTGATGTGTGTGGTGATGGAAAATGCCGGGGCAAAAAAAGCAGTTCTCCTGTTGCTTAAGGATGGGAATCTCGCGATCGAAGCTGTAGCCTCCTTCCATCAAGATGTCATCTCAATATCTGTACCGCTGTCAGCCAGCGACGAGGTTCCTGCTGCTGTGGTCAACTATGTTAAGCGGACTTGGGAAACTGTGGTTTTAGATAATGCAGCAGTACAAAACGATTTTATTGCCGAGCCGTATTTGATGCAGGAAAAGCCCAAAAGTGTGCTGTGCGCGCCGATGTTAAATCAGGGTAAATTAATCGGGTTGCTATATCTAGAAAATAACTTGACAATTGGTGCATTTACCCACGATCGCACGGAAGTCATCCAACTTTTGTGCGCCCAAGCCGCTATCTCTCTAGAAAATGCCCGCTTGTACCAACAATCTCAAGCTTATGCGCAAGAATTAGAGCGATCGCTCCTCGATCTGCAGCAAGCACAGTTACAGATCGTGCAAAGCGAAAAAATGTCCGCCTTGGGCAATCTAGTCACAGGAATAGCCCACGAAATCAATAATCCTGTCGGCTTTATTAGCGGCAATATTGAGGAAGCAACCACCACGATCAAAGATCTGATTTCCCACTTAAAGTTATATCAAGAAAAACTGCCAAATCCCGGGGAGGAAATCGAAGAAGATGCGGAGGATATTGATTTAGAGTATGCCTTAGAAGATTTGCCAAAGATGCTGTTGTCGATGAAAGTGGGATGCGATCGCATTCGCGGCATTAGCACCAGCCTCCGCACCTTCTCCAGAGCCGATAAAGACTACAAAGTTCCCTTTAATATCCATGAGGGCATTGACAGCACTATCTTAATTTTGAAACACCGACTGAAAGCCAACGAACACCATCCCGCGATCGAAGTCGTCACAGACTACGGCAATCTTCCGCAAATCGAATGCTTTCCCGGTCAACTGAACCAAGTCTTTATGAACCTGCTTGCTAACGCGATCGATGCCCTAGAAGAATCAAACCAAGGACGCAGTTTCGAGGCGATTAAAGCAAATTCCTACTGTATCACAGTTCGTACCAGTCTGTTGGGCGATCGACACATCAAAATTAAGATTGCCGATAACGGTGCGGGCATGACTGAAGCCGTGAAACAGCGGATTTTTGACCATCTGTTCACAACGAAGGCAGTAGGAAAAGGTACGGGGTTAGGATTGGCGATCGCCCGCCAGATTGTAGTCGAGACCCACGGCGGAACAATTGAGGTGAATTCCCATCAGGGAGAGGGAACTGAATTTGAGATAGTGTTACCTGTTACTGAATAAAAGTTGACTGTTGACTGTTGACTGTTGACTGTTGACTGATGACTAATGACTAATGACTGATGAGTAATGACTAATGACTGATGACTAATGACTAATGACTAATGACTGATGACTAATGACTAATGACTAATCGGGCATTATACCAGCCCCGATCGCCACTCCGGACAGCGGCAAAACTTCCTGCGCCCAAGACCAGATTACCAAAATCTCAACTATGCTAACCTAGGCAAGCAGCAATCCCTTGTCACGAAGGTGATTAACATAATTTCAAACAATTTATTTTATAGAGGACCGGTGTATCCCGTATGGCAAACCTGATCGGCACAGACAGCAACGACTTTATTCTAGGAACTTCGCTGAGCGATCGAATTCGCGCCTTAGATGGCGATGACACGCTCCTGGGTGCGGGAGCAGATGACACCCTAGAGGGCGACGCTGGCAACGACCAGCTTTTTGGAGCTGACGGAGCAGATTCGCTGGTTGGCGGTGAAGGAAATGACGAACTCATTGGCAACCAAGGCCGCGATTTTGCTCTCGGCGGGAACGGCGACGACTCGATTCGTGGCGGTTTGGGCAACGATATCCTCGAAGGCAACGACGGGATAGACAGCGTGGTGGGAGACGCAGGGGACGACTTAGTTTTTGGCAACGCAGGCTCGGATGTGATTGCCGGCGGTACTGGCAACGACACCCTCACAGGGGCTGACGGCGACGATTCCGTGTTCGGGAATGCTGATGACGACTTTCTCTACGGGGATTTGGGGAACGATTCTCTCAACGGCGGTAGCGGCAGGGATCAAATGTTGGGCGGTGGCGGCAACGATTACTTTACCGCCGACGAGGGCGACGACACTTTGTACGGCAATGCCGACAACGATTCGCTCTTCGGAGACGCTGGTAATGACCAGATATTCGGCGGCAAGGCTAACGATACAGCTTTTGGCGGCACCGGTTCCGATACCCTTCGCGGCGATGAAGGCGACGACTCGGTATTCGGAGATGAAGGTAATGACTTCCTGTTTGGTGGCAAAGCTAATGATGGTCTCGACGGCGGTTTTGGCGATGACTCTTTGGCCGGAGGTATCGGCGACGATACAATTTTGGGCGGTTTCGGCAATGACAATTTATTTGGGGCAGAGGGTAATGATTCTCTGATCGGAGGTGAGGGTTCGGATACTCTGACGGGCGGCAGCGGCAGCGATGTCTTTGGATTGGGAGCCGGGCCTGGCAGTGTGGCTTTAATTACTGATTACAATGACACAGAGGATTTCTTTGGACTGCCGAGCAATTTATCTTTCGCTCAACTGGTAGTTAGCCAAGGTAACGGTGCAAATGTCAGGGATACAGTAATTACGATCGACGGCAAGCTTTTAGCAATTTTGATCGACACTCCGGCGACGCTGATCGAGCCCACTGATTTTATCAATGTGACTGGGACGGGTACCCCCAGACCAACTACGACTACAGTTACAACCACAGTTACAACCACAACTAGAGATCTAACTGCGGCTGCAACTCCGGCTCCAACTCCGGCTCCAACTCCGGCTCCAACTCCGACTCCAACTCCGACTCCGACTCCGACTCCGACTCCGACCCCAACTCCAACTCCGACGGAAACTCCGACTCCGACTCCGACGGAAACTCCGACGCCGACTCCGACTCCGACTCCAACTCCGACTCCAACTCCAACTCCGACTCCAACTCCAACTTCGCCTCTGCCTCCGACTCCGACTCCGATTCCGATTCCGACTCCCACAGCAGCACCAACTCCGACGCCGACTGCTTCGAGGATTCCGATTCCGCCGACAATTACCGTGCCTGATTCGCCCCTGCTGTCAATTAGTTCGATCGCCCCCACGCGGACTCCCGGACTATCGCCAATGCCCGGGCAGACGCAGATGTTCCTCACGGAGCCGAACCCGATACCCTTATCTCCTACACCTTTTGGGTTCTAGGCGCGATCGAGCAAGCTCCTGACACGCCAGTTGCGAGTGAGTGAATTAACTCGCAACTGTTTTCGTATAGTGAACAAATTCTTGACGAATCCTAATCGATTCGCTCATGAAAGCAAGTTGCGAGTGAGTGAATTAACTCGCAACTGTTTTCGTCTATTGACACTCCCCGGCTTTGAAAGCGCGGGGATTGCAAGGTTGCTGCGACACACCTTAAAACTATCTATCCTTGCGGCAATACTTGAACCCAATACCCGTTCAAAAGAACCAAGTACCGAGCCTAACTTAGATAACTCCAGAGGGGTTGTCTCCCCAAGCTTTCGAGAATTGCTTCTCTTGTTTCTGTGTGCCCCACAGTACGTTTTCGATCAAAAAAGTTTAGTCTCTGATTTTGGCTTACGTTAGGGGGCCCAACTATGTTTATTCGTGGTTTTCGTCACCCACTAGCCATTATTGTTTTGGGACCAGTCGTTTGAGCGTGGTGTCTCATGTGTATCGGCGGTTATTCTACCTGTGGCACAAGTATCATTGTATCCTGTCTTAAATAAAACGCCAGAAAAATTTAAAATAAATATTAATGAGACTAGATAACTTAAACAAAAACTGAAATCAATTAAAGCCGTCCTATAAGGACGGGGCTTTGTACCCAATTTTTTGGTAATAGGGTTCCCAGGCTGACCACGGAAAGCACATAGGTGTGTAGTCATATCTCAAGAGTGAATGTTTTGGGCGTAGACTTTCCCCCAGTCCGGGGGTAGGTTTTTAAATCAGGTCCGATCTGCTTGTTCTACCATATTCATTTGTTTAGATGGATGTGTTATTTTACTTGAAAATGGAAAAAGCCGTCCTACAAGGACGGGGTTTTAAACCCTATCTTCTGATAATGGGATATGCTAACGTTTAAAACCAGCGCGCGCTCAGCATCCGACTCAGCGAAAAAGTTTCGTAGTAAGCGTAACGGCTCGGGAGCCAAAAACGTAACGCATTGAATAGCGCTTTCAATATTTTGTTGAAAGCTTTGAGAGATACCTCCCTATCAGGCACCGCTAAAACCGATGCCCGATCTGCCATACACCGTAGATTTAGGTGAATTCCTAGATTTACTGGGTAAATGTATGTGAAAACTCATGCACTTATGCACTCAAAACTCAAAACTCAAAACTATTTAAGACCTTGCGGAGTCTCGGCAGAGTCTTGTGGCGACTCGGCTGGAGAATCATCTAGGGGAGATAATTGTTGGGTGTACCCCAAGAGCGATCGAAGTTTCATGCGGTGGATGTAAGGCCAGCCGCCATTGGCTTCAATATTCTTGAGTAGTTTGTAAAGTGCTTGGCGGTTGTCGGGAAAAGACGCTTGAAATAAACCGTCCCGAATTTCCCGGTGCGAAGCTTCCAGGGTCCGCAGCAGGGCCAAAAGCAGCAGACTGTCTCCCTGACAACTTTCGGCTAAAGTCCGAATCGCCTCTGTCAGCGATTGCATTTGAGACTGCAACTTTTCTGACTCTAAATCTTTGCCGTTGTCCATACCGCTGCTTCCTTTGAAATCTACAAGGCATTTGTCCCCAGCCTTTTGGTCAGCCGACTAATCAAGCTAGTGGCGATCGCCATTCGGGGCCATAAGCAAAGTAACTTAAGTAGGTTGACTTAAGCAATATTAATTTGCAGTCCAAGTCAGGAAAAGAGCACAACCCGTCGTACCATGTGTATTGGGCTGCGATCCGAACATGATTGAGAAATCATAAGTTCTTGCTTATTTTCACTCTCACTAGCTTGATTTTGTCAGTCAATGTCGGTGTCGGTGAAGCGAGCGATCAGGATCTAAATCCTGCCCAAAGCGCTGGCTGTGCCTGCAGGTGGGCAATTATATTTTGCTCGAAGTAGGGCTTTTTCTTAACTATCAGGCGGTTGGCCCAAGGCGTGTATTTAGAGGGGAGTTAAAGGAGGCGCCCCGGCCTCCTTACCCTGAATCAATCACGCCTCTTGATGAAAGGCGTGGCGATCCCTGGTTGGGAAGCTGGCCAATTATATTTCCGCAGCATCCTGATTTTCAATGTACTTTCTGGCACGTTGAAACAGTAATGAAGAAAGTGGCGGTGGTTCTACGTAACTCAAAAAAGCCCTTGCCTCCAGCGAAAAAGAAGCCTGCAGTCGAACGGTACTCGGTTGACCGTCAGGTTTGTTAACTATAATCCGATGTTGGATATTGAGGTTGGCAGTCAACGACCCTGGTCTTTAGACACGCTGGCTTCGGGCCTGAAAGCTTGAATCACAGTTGACCAGACTCAGTACCTGCGTACTACGTTAACGGTAAGAGTTAAAGACCTACCAGGGGATGCTTTGCATAGTTCCTTGAAGCGCGAAATTTAGGATTAAACAGATTTATGGGGTTAAGTCACTGTCCTAAATATAGTATCGGCCGTTAACTAAGGCGCAAGCTAACATCACCCCTCTCAATTAGGCTCGAAAGAGCAAACATTATGCGATCGCGGGTTGCGACCTTTGAGGTAGTAATTGTCAAGAGTGAAAGTACACTACATTCATTACACCGAATCTAGCAATCCCCGTGTAATGGAAAGATTCACGGCGGTTGAAACCGCCTTGCCGTTTCCCTCTCAGCGTCTAAAGAGGCTGAGGAACCCACTTACCGAATTTTTTTATGAAATATCGTGCTTTAATAGTTGCACTTTTAGCATTTTGCATGAGTGCGCTGGTTGCTTGTTCTTCTGCTCCTGCTGACACGACGGTGGCGACTACCGAGGTGCTCACCTACGACGAGATTAGAGGTACTGGATTGGCTAATAACTGCCCTAGCTTGGCAGAAACTTCTCGGGGCTCGATCCCCATCGAAGCGGGCGGCACCTATAAACTGACGGGTTTGTGTTTGCAGCCCACCACTTATTTTGTGAAGGAAGAACCAGCAAACAAACGCCAAGAGGCGGAATTTGTGCCTGGTAAATTGCTGACGCGGTTCACCTCGAGCATTGACCAAGTTCAAGGTACGCTCAAGGTGGGTAATGACGGGACTCTGACTTTCAAAGAAGAGGACGGCTTGGACTTTCAAGCAATTACGATTCAATTACCGGGCGGAGAGCAAGTACCTTTCTTGTTCACTATTAAAGAGTTGGTAGCCAGTTCCGAACCCGGAGTGGTTGCTATCAATACTTCGACCGATTTGAAAGGCGAGTTTAACGTTCCTTCTTACCGCAGCGCAGGCTTTTTAGACCCTAAAGGTCGCGGGGTATCGACTGGCTATGACAATGCTGTAGCGCTTCCGGCTTCTGACAATTCCAAACGTGTGCGGGCTAATGTTAAGGTGGCTGACACCCGCGCCAAGGCGGGCAAAATTTCTCTCCAAGTTGCTAAAGTCAACAGCGGCACTGGCGAAATCGGCGGGATTTTTGAGAGCACGCAGCCTTCTGATACTGATTTGGGAGCTAGACCCGCTCTGGATGTGAAAATTCGGGGTTTGTTTTACGCTCGCATTGAGCCTTCTGTATCGTAAAATTCCCTTTCTGGATCGATCGAACTTGAGCAGTTTTTTGCCCTAAAGTTACTGCTCGCCCTTCATTAGCCAACAGTCTTGAGCAATATAACTTAAGACTGTTGACTAATGATTAAATTTGTGGTTACATTCTGGTCAGTCGCAAGTTATTAAGTAGGAATTTTTAATTAATTAAAGTATTGTATTCAAACCGCTTTCAGATTATAATTTAGTGTTAAAAAATATAGGTTAAATTCTGGATTGTGCCCATTGCCGAATAGCTGCTAAAATAACGGTACTCCGTTGACGGTCAGCTTGGTTCACGTGCTACGATTACACTACAATCAAGGTCAACGACCCTGGTCTAAAGATACGCTTGCTTCGGGCATGAGGCTTAAACCACAGTTGACTAGACTCAGTATCTCCTGTACTACCTTAACGGTAAGAGTTAAAGACCTAGGAGGGACGATCGGCTAGTTCCTGGAATCGCGAAATTTAGGATTAAACAGATTTATTGGGTTAAGTCAGTGTTTTAGATCGAGTACCGGCGGTTAATTAAGGCGCAAGCTAACATTATCCCTCAGATAGAGGCGAGAAAGAGCAAAACCATTATGCGATCGCCCGTTGCAAAATTTGAGAGGTAAGTGTCAAGAGTGAAAGTACACTATAAAAGTACACCGAATCTAGCAATCCCCCGGTAATGGTAAAGATTCACTAGCTTATGGAAATCCCCGCGTCGTTTCCCTGTCAGGTCTAAAGACGCGCTCGTTTTTAAATTACCGAATTTTTTAGATGAATTTTTTTAGACTAGATTGGAAACTAGATCTGAAGCAAAATCAGTCCTCTGCTCTACCAACCCTTATGCTGCTATGTCTACCACAGTGCCGAACGAGCTAAAAAGCGAAAATTTGCAATTGTTGCGCGAGTACCAACTTTCTGGATCGAATGAAATCCGCAATCAGTTAGTTAAACTGAATATTGGACTGGTGAGAAAAGAAGTTTACCACTGGCTCAACCAGTGCAGTGAAAGCTACGACGATTTGCTGCAAGTCGGGTGTATTGGCTTGATCAGGGCGATCGAGCGATTTGATCTGTCGAAGGGACACGCTTTTAGTTCCTTTGCAATTCCCTACGTTCGGGGCGAAATTCAACACTACTTGCGGGACAAAAGCCCTTCTGTGCGAATTCCCCGCCACTGGCTGTCCCTGGAACGCAAATCTGTAGCAGCGATCAAGGATTTGCAGGTGCAGTTCAACCGCAAACCTACGGATGCTGAAGTAGCAGCAGTGCTTGAGGTTTCTGTAGAAGAATGGCAAGAAATTAAGTTGGCCCATCTCAACCGATCGCCTCTGAGTTTGGACGCGCCGGTGCAAGATGAAGATGAGGGGGCTACTTGTCTGGGAGAATTGGTTCCCGATAGCAAGTATCGAAGTTTTCAGTTGGCGCAAGAGGATCAAATCCGCGTACAGCAAGCTTTGGCTATGTTGGAAAAACGGACTCGCGAGATATTGGAGTTTGTTTTTCTCTACGATTTGACGCAGAAGGAAACGGCCGAACGCTTGGGTATCAGTGCGGTGACTGTTTCTCGGCGAGTTAAGAAGGGGCTGGATTTGCTGAAGGAAATTATGACAAAACAGCTTTAGTCAGCAGTCATTAGTCAGCAGTTATGAGTCACCAGTCATTAGTGAGTTGCTACGAATAACCAATAACTAATGACCAATAACTAATGACTGGTGACTAATTTTTAGATGCTGCGGACAAATTTATCGAGCCTTTCTACGGCTTTTTTTATTGTGCCTAAATCGGTGGCGTAAGACAAGCGAATGTGGTCGTCTGCACCAAAAGCAATCCCCGGAATAACTGCTACTTGCTGCTGTTCTAAGAAAGCGTCGCAAAATTCCAGAGAATTCATCCCAGTCTTGCTGATGTTGACAAACATATAGAAAGCGCCGTCTGGTTTGATGCAGCTAATTCCGGGGACAGCATCGAGTAATTCAAATATTACCTCACGCCTTTGGGCAAAAGCTTGACGCATTTTTTCGACAGACTCTTGGCTGCTTTCCAAAGCGGAGATCGCGCCGTACTGTGCAAAGGTACACACATTTGAGGTACTGTGACCTTGAATGGTGCTGGTGGCTTTGATTAATTCGATCGGCCCGGCCAAATAACCGACTCGCCAGCCTGTCATCGAGTAAGCTTTGGCAAAACCGCTGCTGATCAGGGTGCGATCGAAGATTTCTTTGCCTAGGGAACCGATGCTGACGTGTTGAGCGCCGTCATATATAATTTTTTCGTAAATCTCGTCAGCAACGACTAAAATATCTCGATCGACTATCACCTCGGCCAGTGCTTTGATTTCGGCCGGAGTGTACACCATTCCCGTCGGGTTAGAAGGCGAATTCAGCACAAATAACTTGGTTTTGGGAGTAATCGCTCGAGTCAGTTGTTCCGGTGTAATTTTATATCCTGTAGAAGCATCTGTCCGTACAATTACTGGCTTGCCGCTGGCGAGTTTCACCATTTCTGGGTAGCTCAGCCAGTAGGGAGCCGGAATAATTACTTCATCTCCAGGCTCGATCAGAGCCATCATCAGATTGTAGAGCGAATGCTTGCCGCCGTTGGTGACAATGATATTTTCTGGTTGATAGTTGAGATTGTTGTCGGATAGGAGTTTGCGGGCGATCGCAGCTTTTAACTGCGGTTCCCCAGCCACAGGGCCGTACTTAGTCTTCCCCGCGTCTAAAGCTTGTTTTGCCGCTGCTTTAATGTGTTCGGGGGTATCAAAGTCTGGTTCTCCCGTACTCAAACTACAGACATCAATCCCTTCGGCCTTCATGGCTTTAGCCTTAGCTGCGATCGCCAAGGTTATGGAAGGAGGAACCTCACCCACTCGTGCTGCCAACTTGATCATTGGATTTTAGATATTAGATTTTTGACTTTAGATCTTAGGGTAAACTACCTCACGGCTAGAAGCCGGGGGCTTTCAGTAGCCCTGATGTGGTCTGCAAGATTGCAGGACAACACCGAACCTCCGAGCGGGTTTACAAATGCCGCTCCCACAATTGAAATCACCTTTGAACCATTCTCATCAGCATCACCATGATTGCCACAATGCCCACATTTAAAACTCTTGCCACTCCGATAAGACTGGCCTTTTATAGGGTGGATGTGCAAGCAGTTATTGCAAGTCTGGCTGGTGTAGGCCGGGTTAACCGCTACCAATTCAACACCATACTTCACAGACTTGTAGCTCAAAAATAATCGCAGTTGGAAGAATGCCCAGCTATTACTGCGTCTGCGCTCATTCTTGTTTCTGGGTTGCTTATTGGTACGCTCTCTGATGCCTGTCAAATCTTCAATTGCAATGATTGCATTGTTTTGGATTGCCGACAGAACAATCAGTTTACTGATGTTGTGGTTCAACCAAGTTTGGTAACGTCGCTCCGAGCCCGACAGCCGTTGCAAAATCTGTCTTGCCCTGCGGCGAGTAGACCTTGTGCCTTTCGATGCTTTTCGTTGGAGTGATGCTCTGACCAGAGCAAATTTGTCTCTAACGCCTTGAATCTGTTTGCCGTCCCATTTATCCCCAATGCTAGTTACTGCGATATCACGGCGTCCAAAGTCCACTCCGATTACTTGAGTCGAGTGGATCGGCTCAGGTGCTTCATCTTTGAGTTGAATATGGACGTAGTATTGCCCGTCACGATGCTTACACAATTGAGCGCTAGTCGGCACTCTGCCCTTGAGCTTGCCTCTCTGGTAGTTGCCTGCATTCAACTTGATATGCGATCGCCCATCCAGTAATGTCAGGCTGACTTTCCAATCCTTCTCTCTGAAAGCAAAGATTCGGGCATCGTAATCAGCACTGGTAGGAGAAAAAACCTTGATAGGCTTGCCATTGATTTTCTCCGTTTTACGGTTAGCGCCAACGCGCGCACAAACTCTAACCGTTTGATTGGCGCTCAATCCAAACTGTTGACGCAATTCCTGATAGACCAAGTTCTGAATCGTGGTTTTACTGGTTATCCCAACTTTTACCGTTTGATTTGCCCAGTTGCAAGCATCTGCAAACGCCTTCAGCAAAGAGTCTATTTTAGAACATTGTTCAGGTGTCGGTTGGAGCTTACAAACTAGAGTCAGAACTTGTTCCATAATTGAGAAAGCCTCACCATGCGATCTATCTAATTCTACAGCACAAAGGAAAAAACTCTGTTTATTTTCAAGGAGACTGAAGTCGCAACCGCGTTCCTCCCCATGTCTGAAGCCAGGGGCTTACCGCTCGTTTTTTGGTGACAAATCTTGATCTTCAACCCTTTTGTTAGGGAATTCTGACATTTGTTTATATAGTAGGTAAAGGATTAAGCAATTAAAGAATAAAAATTAAAGAAGCTCTTAGTTTGAATTTTTATTTTTAATATTTTAAATTTTGACGTTATTATTGTAGCATTTTTGATGCCTCGTTACCTTCAACCCGGATCTGCAAGCTTATGGATCTCAAATCTCTAATTCGCGACATTCCTGATTTCCCGAAGCCGGGAATTTTGTTTCGAGACATTACAACTTTGCTGCGCAACCCCCAAGGGCTGAGCTACACCATTGACAGCTTAGCCGAAAAATGCTCACCAATGTCTGTTGACTATGTGGTGGGTATGGAATCGCGGGGCTTTATCTTTGGCGCGCCTTTGGCTTATAAAATGGGAATAGGCTTTATTCCTGTCCGCAAACCTGGGAAACTGCCTGGTGCGGTTCATTTTGCTGAGTACGAGTTGGAGTACGGTGTCGATCGACTGGAGATGCACCGAGATGCGATGACATCCGGTAGCCGAGTGCTGATTGTGGACGATTTAATCGCGACTGGCGGAACAGCGGCGGCGACGGCTAAGTTGTTGGAGCAAGCTGGTTGCGAGCTTGTCGGTTTTGCTTTTATCATCGAATTGCAGGCTTTGGGCGGCAGGCAGAAATTGCCGGATGTGCCAATTGTTACGCTAGTGGAGTATTAGTCAGTTAACTGTTGGCTGTTAACTGTTAACTGTTGACTGCTGAATAAAAACTACTGACAAATAATATCGTTGACCTTTGCATCGGAATAATAATTTTCGGAGTGCAGTGCGATCGTTCCACTCAGCTCCCTTGAGTATAATTCCGATGTAACCGGGTTTGCATATATAGCAACCCTTGCAGGAGTCGTAAACTTTTTACCCCATCCCAACCCTCCCCGAACCCGCTGGGTTCGGGAGTAAGAAATTCACAAATGATTTAGGATTGCTATAAGAATGAACTAATGATACCAGTTAGAAAAAAGAATGCAAATGTAAGCCCGTGTTTCCAACCCTGGTATTTATGAGTGATTCACAATTACTCAATCTAAAATCTAAATTACTCAATCTAAAATCTAAAATCTAAAATCTAAAATCCTATGACTTCTCTTAAATTGAATCAAAATTGGCGAGGGTTGAGTTCTTTGTTTGGCAGCGAGACAAAAACTTATGTTTTCAAGCGACTGTTGCAGGCACTTTTAACCCTATTTTTGGCATCGGCTCTTTGTTTTGCAATTATTGAGCTAGCACCGGGAAATTACTTGGATACTTTGAGCCAAAATCCCAAGATTTCGCCGGAGACACTCAAGCAACTCGAACAGCAGTTCGGCTTAGATAAACCAGCTATTGTGCAGTATTGGCTGTGGCTGCAACAAATTGTGACGCGGGGGAATTTTGGCACGAGTTTTGTGTATCAGCGATCCGTAGCTTCGCTGCTGTGGGAACGGGTACCGGCGACGTTATTAATGGCGATCGCATCTTTGATTGTAACTTGGGCGATCGCGATTCCCTTGGGAATTGTCGCCGCCGTCAATCAAAACCGCACAGTCGATCGAGTTCTGCAAGTAGTCAGCTACACCGGACAAGGATTTCCCAGCTTTATCACAGCGTTGCTGCTGCTATTTTTTGCTCAAAATACTTCGCCTCTGTTTCCCATCGGAGGAATGACAAGCATCGACCACGCAGACTTACCTTGGTGGGGCCAAATCCTCGATTACGGCTGGCACTTAATTTTGCCAACTGTCGCCCTCAGCCTTACTGGTTTTGCTGGTTTGCAAAGATTGATGCGCGGACAATTGTTGGACGTGCTGCGTCAAGATTATATCCGGACAGCACGGGCTAAAGGTTTGCCGGACGATCGAGTAATTTACATTCATGCTTTGCGAAATGCTATTAATCCGTTGATTACGCTGTTGGGTTTTGAGTTTGCTGGTTTGTTGAGCGGTGCGTTTATTGCCGAATATTTCTTTAATTGGCCTGGTTTGGGAAAGCTGACTCTGGATGCGGTGAACAATCAAGATTTGTATTTAGTAATGGCAAGTTTGATGATGGGTGCGACGATGTTGATTGTGGGGAATTTGTTGGCGGATTTGCTGCTGAAAGCTGTCGATCCTCGGATTAAGCTGGAAGATTTGAAATAACAGACTTCACCCTGTGATCGGATGTCAATTGTTACTCAAATTTTGTTCCTCTAGGAGTGTTTGATGTCTGAAAAACAACCAAACGAACCAATGAGTTTTAGCAGCTTTGCGGACTGGTGCAGGCATATTGACAGTCTTTCAGAATCGGCAAGGTATACAGTTGAAGTGTTGTTACAAAAGGCTGGAACTGATGACGTTGAAGCAGCAGAGTAGATACTTTCAAGCATGACAGAATTGAATCTCAGCGAGTATGGAATTACCGACATCAGCTCCCTCGGCTCGCTCACCAATCTGACAACACTGTATCTTTACTACAATGAAATTACCGACATCAGCTCCCTCGGTTCGCTCACCAATCTGACAACACTAAGTCTCGGCTACAATCAAGTTACCGATATCAGCTCCCTCGGCTCGCTCACCAATCTGACAACACTACATCTCATCAATCCAATTACCGACATCAGCTCCCTCGGCTCGCTCACCAATCTGACAACACTATGTCTCGGCTGCGAAATTACCGACTTTAGCTCCCTCGGCTCGCTTACCAATCTGACAACACTCGAACTCTGGTACAATCAACTTACCGACATTAGCTTCCTCGGCTCGCTCACCAATCTGACCACACTGAATCTCTTCAACAATGAAATTACCGACATCAGCTTCCTCGGCTCGCTCACCAATCTGACAACACTCGAACTCAGGGACAATCAAATTACCGACATCAGCTTCCTCGGCTCGCTCACTAATCTGACCACACTAGGTATCTACTGCGGAATTACCGACATCAGCTTCCTCGGCTCGCTCACCAATCTGACCACACTCAAACTCAGCGAAAATCAAATTACCGACATCAGCTCCCTCGGCTCGCTCACCAATCTGACCACACTCAAACTCAGCGAAAATCAAATTACCGACATCAGCTCCCTCGGCTCGCTCACCAATCTGACCACACTCGATCTCAGCAACAATCAAATTACCGACATCAGCTCCCTCGGCTCGCTCACCAATCTGACAACACTGGATCTCGGCTGCGGAATGACCGACCGCGACTCGCTTACCAATCTCACAACACTCGAAGTCAGCAAAAATCAAATTACCGACATCAGCTCCCTCGGCTCGCTCACCAATCTGACAACACTGGATCTCGGCGACAATCAAATTACCGACATCAGCTCCCTCGGCTCGCTCACCAATCTGACAACACTGGATCTCGGCGACAATCAAATTACCGACATCAGCTCCCTCGGCTCGCTCACCAATCTGACAACACTGGATCTCGGCAGCAATCAAATTACCGATATCAGCGCCTTGCGAGCCCTCACCAATCTGACAACACTGTATCTTTCCGGCAATCAAATTGCCCCTCTGAGCGTGTTAGGCCTCCTCGCACAGAAACATCTGACTCTCTCGACTAAGCCAATTGATGCTCAAAAAGCCACAAAAGCAATCAAAGTTGCCTATGCCACTATTGGCTTAGAAGCACCAGAAGTGATGATTTGCAGCAGTCCCCGTGATGCTTTTCTCCAAATCTGCAACTTGCTGAAATGCGATGGTTCACAAAACTGCTCAAACAAATGGGGCTGGAATAGATGGGGGAAAAAGCTAGACTGGAAATCGATATCCCTATCGATTGTGAGAGAATTTGTAAGTCCGGCGGTGTGGGAGTACGATCTCGATCGCGTGACGATCGACGATTCCGGAGCAGACGGCCTACTGAGTTGGCTATTCAGGGAATTGGTTGAGGAATATGTGGCACGATCGGAACCAACTATGGGGCCTAATTTTTTTTCCGATAATTTGTACTCCCTGCAATCCCCTGAAACCCCCACGAATTGGTGTAAAAAAATCTATTTGACTCAATGGTATATTTCTTCATTAGGGGTCAATATTTCCCAAAAGGCACAAGAAATACTTCGCTGCCAAAAGCTGCTTTTCGAGGAGTGCGGTTGGATATTTCCCTTTGAAAAGATTTGCGTGGTGTGCGATCGCCCGCGCCACCTGCGCTTTGACAGTCAAAACCGCTTGCACGCGGAAGGAGAACCTGCGATCGAGTTTGCGGATGGATGGAATTTTTACTATAATCACGGCGTCAGATTGCCTGAAAAATACGGCCAATACCACCCAAATCAATGGCAATCCCAATGGATTTTAGCAGAAGAGAATGCTGAACTTCGGCGAGTGTTAATTGAAGGAATTGGTTAGGATCGCATTTGTCAAGAATTGTCAGCAAAACAAATAGATAGTTGGCAGGAATATGCACTATTACAAATAGATAACGCCGATGTCGAGCCGATTTGTTTGTTAAAAATGACTTGTCCAAGTACGGGATTCATTCACGCTTTGAGAGTTCCACCTAACCTGACATCAGCTAGGGAGGCAATTCGCTGGGTAAATTGGGATATCGATCCAGAGGAATTTTCCGTGCAGAGTTAATATTAGCAAGGATTTCAGCGATCGAGAATGTCCTTGTTTTAATTTCAGAAACGAGAGGACAATTCCTGGAAGAACGAGCTAGGCTAGCTGTAGACATCTATTTCGATCGGGATTTACGCACGGGTGGCCAGAAACCGGGTTTTTTCTGAGAAGACGCGTTATAGCCCGTAAAAACGACAAAAACCCGGTTTCTTTGGTTTTGATGCGTCTAGGACTGTTCAGGCCAGGAATGCACCGATAAAATTTCATTCACCCTCCAAACATGGCAAAACAACTAGCAATAGAAACTCGCGGGCTGACGAAACAATTCGATCGCCATATAGCAGTCAATGACATCGATTTGCAAGTAGCAGCAGGCGAAGTATGCGGACTGATCGGCCCCAACGGTGCCGGCAAAACTACTTTGCTGCGAATGTTGGCGGCGGCTGAGGAACCGACTATAGGGGAAATTTACATCAACGGGGATAGGTTATTGCGCGATCGATCGCACCCGATACTCAAACAGCGCATCGGCTTTCTTCCCGATGACTTTCCCCTCTACGACGACTTGACTGTTTGGGATTATTTAGACTATTTTGCCCGACTCTACAACCTCCAGCAACCGCGCCGCCGAGAGCGAATCAACTCCGTGTTAGAACTCGTGCAACTAACCAACAAGCGCAACAGCTTAATTTCTACCCTGTCGCGGGGGATGAAACAGCGCCTGAGTTTGGGGAGAACTATTATCCACGAACCGCTATTGTTGTTGTTAGACGAACCCGTTTCTGGCTTAGATCCGATCGCCCGAATGCAGTTCCGCCAAATTATCAAAGCTTTGCAAGAAGCCGGCATGACGGTAGTCATATCATCTCACGTCCTCAGCGACTTAGCCGAACTTTGTACCTGGGTCAGCATCATGGAACTCGGATATCTGGTCGAAAGCGCACCGTTACAAGAACTTTACAAACGCCTCAGCCACCAGCAAATTTTCATGTCGGTTTTAGGAAATAAATTAGCAGCGCTAACATCGGAATTAAAAAACTTTCCTTGGGTGGAAAATTGGGCAATAATCCCGGAAACTCAACAGGTGTGCGTTGATTTTTCAGGAAGCCCGGAAGATGCGGCAAATTTATTACGCGAACTCGTCGCCGCCAACATTCCCCTAACCGAATTCCACTGCACTCAAGAAGACTTAGAAACCATCTTCCTCAAGATGGGACACCAGCAAGCATCCTAAGAAAGCTTTTTCTCTCGTTACCAAGATGAACAGTGAGTTATAACTAACTCATCACCCATTCCTAATCACGAATAACCAATGACACTCCACTTACTAGACAAAATAGGCAACTGGAATCCCCAGCTATTTCGAGAAATCAAAGGCCGCTTGAATATTGGCAATATGGCGATCGCCTCGGCTTTTTCCCTAGGCGGTCAACTGCTGCTATTCATGTATTACAGCGTCCAGATACCCGTTACCCCTCCTAATTGGAATCAGACTGACTCCTTCTCTAGCAGATTTTGCGCTTTAGAGACTGGCAATTCCTATGAGACAAAGTGCGCCATAGATGCCTTGGGCAACTTAGCCATTGACTGGCCGATGTGGTGGCTAGAGATATTCATTTGGCTGAGCATATTGAGCGTCTTAGCTTTATTAGTAGCAGGGACTCATATGCTGGTCAGTGACTTAGACAAGGAGGAACGCCGGGGGACGCTCAACTTTATTCGCCTCAGTCCCCAGTCTGCCAAAACAATTTTTCTGGGCAAAATTCTTGGCGTACCAATTTTACTTTATTTAGCAACAATTCTGGCCGTACCCCTACACCTGTACGCTGGATTAGCTGCTCAAATACCCCTGAATGAAATTTTATGTTTCTACATAGCAGTGGCAGCTAGCTGTGCTTTGTTTTACAGCACTGCGATGCTATTTGGATTGACAACCAGTTGGTTGGGAGGACTTCAACCTTGGTTGGCTAGCGCTATGGTTTTTGTTGTGTTTGGGATTTCTTGGCTCCCGCTCACGCGAACTGCTTTGGATGTATTACATTTTTTGTCTCCCCTTGCTATGCTGAGATATCAGCTTTTTCCAGTTGATAAAAATGATTTCGATTCGTTAGTTGAAAACTTAGACAAGTTGCAATGGTTTTACTCGCCAGTGGGTACAAATATTGCGATTGCCCTTCTTTTGTCTCTCTTGGTTTGTGGTACAGGAATCTACTGGATGTGGCAAGGATGGCAGCGCCGCTTTCCCAATCCCAGCGCTACAGTTTTGAGCAAGCGGCAAAGTTATTTGCTAGTTATCTGCTGTCAGGTAATATTTTTAGGGTTTGCACTCCAATCAAACCCCCCAGTAGACAGTAATTTCCCCATTTTACTGCTCTTGAATTTGGTGATGTTCTTAGCTTTAATTGCAGCTTTAACATCTGATAGACAATCATTGTACGATTGGGCGAGGTATCGGAAACAAATTGTTCCCAGCAATCAGAAGCTGTGGCGACGCTACCCAATACTCGATTTAATTTGGAGCGATAAAAGTCCGGCTGTAGTTGCGATCGCGCTCAATTTCCTCAGCTCAGTAATAATTTTAACACCTTGGGCGCTGTTGGAAAAACCTCAGATCAACACATTTTGGGGGGTAATTTGCTGCCTGAATCTGCTCCTCATTTACGCAGCCATCACCCAACTATTCCTATTTACCAAAACCCGAAATCAGGAAATTTTGGCCGCCTGCACAGTCGGTGGCGCTATTTTCTTGCCACCTCTGATTTTATCTCTGCTTTTGCTAACCCCACAAAAAGCTCCTATTCTCTGGGTGTCTTTAACATATAGTGCCTTTTGGCCTTTGTGGTCTGTGGCAGCGTCAGAAAATACGATTTTGCTATCCATACTCAGTCAGTGGAGTGTCTTGGTGTTGTTGAACCTCAAATTGCGATCGCAACTCAAACTCGCAGGGCAATCAGCTTCTAAAGCACTGCTGAAAGCTTGAAAAAGCAGGGGAAGAGATCAAACGTGAAACTCCGATTCAGGCAGGGGCTTAAACCCCTGCCTGAAAGCTTAATTCCTCTTCAGACGACTGTTCCACTTATTATGGCAATTCCGCGTTTATAATCCACTTTATATTGAGCGATGGTTGTCGCCGCTACACACACAAAGCCCACCTTCGCAGGCTTTAAGATTAAAGTTGAAAAATAATTTCTGACTGTACAGATCCAAAATTAGAGCTTTAACGTAAATTACTATAGCCTTTCTCAGAAAGATGAGGTACTCATGGGCATAGGGCATACCTAACTTTTTTGAGAACCGCTATATATGAACAAAGTACAAAATTTCATACAGCAGATTGCAGGTTTATGAAGTACACTAGGCTATCGAGCAATTCCCGTAGGGACACTCTTGCCCGGCTTTGTCTAAAGCTGCACTTCAATAAACCTGGGATACGCTGTAATTTCGCACCGCTAAAAATTTCAGCTTGCCTGTTTGCAGTTGAGCTACGATCGCCCCCCAGCTACACACCCAACTATAAAATACGGCTAAGCGATCTGTATTGAGGAGTGGGTTTATTTGAATCGGGGGGGGGTTTATATATCATTTTAGCTGCGTGTAATACTTTGATTGCAACCAACCCCTACAGCAGAAAATAAGAAAAACTATCCTAAAAGTGCGAATTTGTGATATTTTGACTGAGAATACCGCCGCCGTTAGGCAACGGAAGTATTAAATATATAGGGTGATGAGAGCATGGCAGAAATAAGAGACACCGCACAAGCAAACTTGCTAGCAGGAACTTCAGAAGATGACCTGATTTTTGGTTTGATGGGCAATGACACCATTGCGGGAAACTCTGGTAATGACAGCATTTTTGGAGGAAAGCAAAGCGATTTAATTGAGGGCAATTCAGGTCAAGATTCGCTTTTTGGAGATTTAGAGAACGACACTATTAACGGCGGAGAAGGTAACGATTTTTTAGTGGGCGGAAAAGGCAGGGATTCCATATCGGGAAACTCCGGCAATGATGTTTTGTCGGGCGATCGAGATACTGATATCCTGATAGGCGGAGACGGGGCAGACATATTTGTTTTGAGGCGCTACGCTGAGGCTGACCCGAACCGTACCAGCGGCGGTGTTAGTTTGGCAAATGCGGACGCGATCGCCGATTTTGCAGGCGGTACAGATTTTATCGGTTTGGCGGGAGATCTCAGTTTTAGCGACTTAAATATTCTGGAAGCTGGAAACGATACTGTTATTCAAGACCGGGTAACAGGAGAATTTCTCGCTACTCTCAGAGGGGTGAGGCCAAGTGCGATTAACCAGGCAAGTTTCACTAATAATATTGGTAGCGTTGTTCCCAATCCCCCGCCGCCACCGCTGACAACGGCTTATGGTTTAACTCCTACTAATCGGATTGTCGGTTTTAGCCTTTCCAATCCGAGAAATGTGATCTCAGATTTCCCCGTGACAGGATTGCAGCAGGGAGAAAGTTTGCTGGGAATTGATTATCGCCCCGCTAACGGTTTGCTTTACGGTGTGGGTTCTAGCAATCGCTTGTATACTGTTAATCCGAGAACGGGAGAAGCAAGTCAAGTTGGTAGCGGGCAATTTGCTGTTCCCCTAACTCCGGGGGCTGCTGGTTTTGATTTCAATCCGACGGTCGATCGAATTCGGTTTGTCAATCAAGCGGGTCAAAACGCCCGCCTCAACCCGGATACGGGGGCAATTGTCGATTTTGACACGCTGGCGGGGGGAATTCAACTCGACGCGAATTTGGCTTACCGGACGGGCGATACCAATTTTGGCAGTTCTCCAGCAGCAGCAGGGGCTGCGTATGTGAACAACTTTGCCGGGGGAACTTCGACAACTTTGTTTGTAATTGACAGCAATTTAGATGTTTTGGTGCGACAAGATCCGCCGAATAATGGAGTGTTGAATACGATCGGATCTTTGGGAGTTGATGCTGGTACCGTTCTCGGCTTTGATGTCAGGAGTGTTGGCGGCCGCGATGTCGCGGTGGCGGCACTGGAAGTTGGGGGCGTTTCGGGCTTGTACAATATCAATTTGACGACCGGTCAAGCTTCCTTCGCGGGTCAAATTGCCGATGGGAGACCGATTAACGGTTTGGCTGTGCCTTTGCCTACAGCTTACGCCTTAACTGTCAGAAATGGCGCCGAAACAATTGTCGGTTTTAACGAGGCGGCACCGGGGGCGATTCTCAGCGACGCGGCAGTTACAGGTTTGCAGCCGGGAGAAAGTTTGCTGGGAATTGATTTTCGCCCCGCTAACGGTTTGCTTTACGGTGTGGGTTCTAGCAATCGCTTGTACGCGATCAATCCGGTGACTGGGGCTGCAACTGCAGTCGGTAACGGGCAGTTTGCTGTTCCCCTAACTCCGGGGGCTGCTGGTTTTGATTTCAATCCGACGGTCGATCGAATTCGGTTTGTCAATCAAGCCGGTCAAAACGCCCGCCTCAACCCAGATACTGGGGCAATTGTCGATTTTGACACGCTGACGGGGGGAATTCAACTCGACGCGAATTTGGCTTATGCTGCAGGCGATCGCAATTCTGGCAATCCGGGCGCTGCTGCTGCTGCTGCGTATGTGAATAACTTTGCCGGGGCAACTTCGACAACGCTGTTTGTAATTGACACCAATTTAGACGTTTTGGTGCGCCAAGATCCCCCGAATAATGGGGTGTTGAATACGATCGGGTCTTTGGGAATTGATGCTGGTACCGTTCTCGGCTTTGATGTCAGGAGTGTTGGCGGTAACGAGACGGCTTTGGCTGCGATCGAGGTTGGGGGAGTTTCGAGCCTGTACAATATCAATTTGACGACCGGTCAAGCTTCGATCGTCAGTCAAATTGGTGACGACGGAGGGATTAAAGGTTTAGCACTGACTTTGATTTAACTGCTAGATTCCCAGCGATTTTAGGCATCAATTATGTAGTTTTTAGGTGGAAAATTGAAAACAAGTCAACTTTTCTACTATCTCAAATTGTCAGTCTAAAATCGATTGGGCAATTCCCAATTCCCAATTTGAGGTAACATATTATTTTGACAACCAAGATAAGATGTTATCTCAAGTTTTTTACTTGCTACGTTCCCGCAGTGACGGCAAATATCTGTCCGCGAATCCCAATCCAGATGCGGCAGTGAGTTACCTGCTGATGTTTCGCGAAGACTATGACGCTTTGAGCTATCTCAACGCCCACGCTGCTGATGTTGCCGATCGATTCGGAGTAGAATCGATTTCCGGTTCTCAGGTGAAAAAGCTGCTTGAACGTTGGGGATTTAACGGTGTGGGGGTTGTTCAAGACCCGCTGTTACCCAATATTGAGTTTTTATTGACAAAGAATTGACAATTGACAACATTTGCGCTTAACCCGGTTTCAGGAAGAAATCGGGTTTTTTTGTCAAGTTTTGAGGCGATCGCCCGATCGAGCTTGTACACTTCTGTGCCCCATATCTAGTGCAAATTGTCAAATATATTAACCTTTTACCCTAAATCTGAATCCTGTTGTATATTCGTAGTCTGTTGATATATTCCGACACGTCAGTACACAACCTATGGTTCGAGAATTAGAGCGATCGAGTGCCAGCGAGAAACGCAACCTGTCCGATTTCCCCGAAACAGCACCCGCAGCCAATCCAGTATTTTTTAGGACTTACAGCCGCCGTACCGAGACGGGAAGGGAGACTTGGGAGGAAGTGTGCGCGAGAACAGTCAAGGGGTTGCAAAAGCTGGGAAACCTCACCCCCGAAGAAACACAACTGCTGCACCGGATGCAAAACCAGCTCAAAACCCTCGCTTCAGGCCGCTGGCTGTGGGTAGGTGGCAGCAAATGGATAGAGCAACCAGAGAATTTTTCCGGGGCATATAATTGCTCCTCAACAAATATTCTCGACTGGCGTTCCTTTGGTTTGTTGATGGATTTGGCAATGATGGGCTGCGGCACTGGGGCAGTCTTGGAACCACAATATATCAACCAACTGCCGCCGATTCGCAACCGCTTAACCCTAACCATGCAAGGCGAAATCGGCTCTACACCCGCCGAGTCGCGCCGTCAAGCAACCGAAATAAAAATAGCAGAAAAAACCGCAACTATTTATGTCGGAGATTCTCGCCAAGGTTGGGTAAAATCCTATCAAACTTTGCTGGAATTATCCACAGATGAAAGATTTGCAGGAGAAGTTCAAGTATTCATCGATTTGAGCGATGTTCGCCCGGTGGGAGAACCTTTAAAAGGTTTTGGCGGAGTAGCAAATCCGGTGAAATTGCCCGACCTTTATCAGCGCTGCGCCGTAATTTTGAATAAAGCTTTAGGGCGGCAGTTAAATTCAGTTGAATGCTGCGTGTTGATTGATGAAGCGGCGGTCACGATCGTCGCCGGAAATATTAGAAGATCGGCCGGAATGCGTCAGTTTTCTTTTGATGACGAACTGGGGGCAAATGCTAAAAATAATTTGTGGCAACAAGATGAAAGCGGCAACTGGAGAATAGATCCAGAACGCGATGCCCTTCGGATGGCCAACCATACGCGAGTTTTCCATAGCAAACCTACACTAGAAGAATGTATTGATGCTGTCCGCAAACAGTATTATAGCGGCGAAGGGGCGATTCAATGGGCCGGCGAAGCTGTAGCTCGATCTAACGTTGATTTACTTTCAACACCGAGTCTTAGAAGTGAGTTTTTGAAAGCTTACGACGAAGGAAAAGCTAAAGAGTGGTTGCAGGAACGCCATCCTAATATGACTGCTGGCGAGTTAGAGCATCGGTTAGTCCGTGTGGGCTTAAACCCGTGTGGTGAAATCATCGGCTCTAATTTTCATTGTGTCAGTGGCGACACTCTGCTAATTACTAGAGACGGACTGCATAAAATAAAGGACGTTCTTGGAACTGAAATTGAGATTTGGAATGGTAAAAGATGGAGCTGCGTCACACCATTTAAGACAGCGAGTGATACTTGTGGCGGGCGACGCAAACTTTATCGTGTAAAGTTTGGTGATGGTACTTATCTGGATGCCACAGAATATCATCGCTTTTTTGTCAAGGATCGCTTTGGTAAAGTTTACAGAGAAGTTCAAACCAAAGACTTGATGGATACAAGTCGGTATAGCATTCATACTGAACCTTTTACAATTCAGTATGAAGATGGCTTGAATATCGATTCAAGTTATGCTTACACTTTGGGGGTGGCTGTAGGAGATGGAACTACAGACAAAAATGACAATGCGAAAGTTCGACTTTACGAACACAAAATGGCATTATCAGTAGCAGGAAATAAGTCTCCAGAAAGAAGCTATGACTATTTACCTGCTTTTACCGATGTAACTAACTTGAGCTTTTCTGGAGAGTTGCTGAAAAGTTTGAAAGTTAACCCAGAAGCACTAAATGTAATTGCGAGCTGGAATCGGCAAGCAATTTTACATTTTATTGCTGGATTAGCCGATACTGACGGCTCGAATACCCACAGTAGTGGTATCAGAATTTATATTTCTGACCGCGATCGCGCTTTTAGAGTTCAGTTACTTTTGACCAAATGTGGTATTCGTTCGTCGCTAAATCTTTTCGCTCATCAAGGGTCAATTACTAATTACGGTGTCCGAAGTCGGGATTTGTATTACTTGCAAATTACTGACTGTGGTGAAATTCCTTGTCAGCGGTTAGATGTGAGCAAAGGGACGCATGCTAAACACAAAGGTAAATGGCAAGTGGTCAGAAGTGTCGAACAATTACCAGGATTGCACGATACTTACTGCTTCAACGAACCAGAGTTTCATAAGGGAGTTTTCGGCAATACCCTAGCTGGAAACTGTAATCTTTCTGAGGTTCACCTTAATCAAATTGACCCTTACAACTTCAAAGAACAGGAGGAAGCTTTCAGGGCCGCGGCTCTATCTGTGGCGGTACTTCTCAATCACAAATTTCTTGAACCCCGCTATCAATACAGCCGCGAACTAGACCCGATTGTCGGCGTATCTTTCACGGGATTGTTCGATTTCTTCGTTCATGCTTTTGGCGTTGAGTGGCTGCGCTGGTGGGTGGAAGGCCGCCCGCAAACTCCCCAAGGACTCGCTTTTAAACAGCGGGAAGAAGAGTATTTGAGTGGTTGGCGCGAGATTGTCAATGGGGTAGTTTGGGATTATTGCGATCGCCATTCCTTAAAACGCCCAAATCGGTGCACAACGGTTCAACCATCGGGTACTAAATCTCTGCTGACAGGTGCTTCTCCCGGCTGGCATCCGCCGAAAGCCCAGCGTTTCATTCGCCGAATCACTTTCGGCAAAAACGACCCCGTAGCCCTCGCCTGCATCGACTACGGATACAACGTAATTCCGTCTCAATCTGACAAGGATGAAAACGGCAATTTGCTGAACAATGCCTTCGATGAACGCTGTACAGAATGGCTGGTAGAAATACCTGTTGCGGTAAGTTGGGCTGACTTGCCCGGTGCTGATGAAATTGACATTAACAAGTTCTCAGCGGCGGCACAAATGGACTTTTATATGCAGGTGCAAAAGTTCTATGTCAGACATAACACTTCGGCCACGATTGAACTGCGCGAAAATGAAGTGGAAAGTTTGGGCACTCGGATTTATGAAGCGATTCGCGATGATGAAGGCTACATTTCCGCAGCGCTTTTGGCTCGGTTTGATGCTCTTGAAACTTTCCCGCGTCTACCGTTTGAACCGGTGAGCAAGGAAATTTACACCAAGATGGTGGAAGAGACTTTAGCGCGCCGCCAAATAGATGTTTTTCATATGGCACTAAGTCGCTATGATTTGGGTGAAATGATGGATTCGGGGCCCGCGGGCTGCGATTCCGATAAGTGTTTGATGCCGGAGACTAAATAGATTTAGCGATCGGCTTAAGTATGAGAAATCCCCTAGCTTTGGGGATTTCTTTTTTTTGAGTTGCACAACAATGCTAAAGCCTTGATTGAGGCTGTTCTTGACAAGAGGCGATCGATCTTACAGCCAAAATTGTTTATCCCCAAAAAAAACAATCTGACTCCCTCCCCGTATCCGGGAAGGGGTTCTTTGAAAATTACCGATCGGAGGTTCTGTAGCAAGTGTCAGCTTGCTGGGACTTGCTACAGGTCGGGGTTAAATATCACCGCGCAGTTCCCGCCAGGAACCAAGCGACGGAGAATCTCTAGATGACCGTCCGCATCCGATCGAGTGCGGAACTGACCAACTGTCAACCGCTGCATTTTGGGCAGCAAACGAACCAGCACCCAAGGGTAAAGTCATTCTTGGTAAGGCATAATTAACTTGTTTGCTTCGTATGGGAGCCAGAGCCAGTGCTGATAGGTTGGCAGCCGGGATCCACTGGCTTTCTGGCGAATGTGATGTTCTCCTCTCATACTACGGACAAATTGTGGTTAAGTCAACTTAACCAGAGGAATTCTTAAATTGGATAGTTAATGAGTAGTGTGGGGGAAAAACTCAAACAGCGACGCCAATCGCTTTCTTTGACGCAGCAGCAAGTTGCGGATGAATTGGGCGTGAGTGTAACCACTGTGAAAAATTGGGAAGCGGGCAGACATATTCCAAAACTCTATCTCGAACAGACGAAAGTATTGTGCGACCTCCTGAAGCTTTCCTTAGACGATTTGGTAGATTAACCAAGGAAACTAGGCAATAGCAAAAGTAACTGCGATCGCACCTATTGCATATCTAATCAAAAAGTGCGATCATCTCTTCTCTTCCCCTCTTAAAAAAGAATGCCAGTATTGTGCAGCGGCGATTGATTGAGAAAAGTGCAAGATCCGGACTTACGCATGACCTCCCGATATGGTGTTTGGTCGGGGTAATCCTCCGGTGGTTGCCCCTACATCATAATTGCGGGTCTTGTACCATGAAGTAGTTCCTAGAAATTAACACATTTCTCTCTATGTAAAATCTCTATTTAAAAACATCTTTTCTCTTTTAAAGCACCCATGTTGCCGTCAAATCAACTGCTGCGTGCAGGCCTAAAATTCCCCAATTCCGAGCTAAGTTTTGCCAAGTCGTTTCGTAGACTGCACTCTTCTCGAATAAGTGCGGTAAGATTGTGCGATCGGGCAATCTTACCGCACTTTTCTCAACCCTTTATGTAATAATCCCGCGTTCCCTTCGCATTCATTGCTTCTCCGAGTCGATTTAACCCGTACACATAAGCAGCAGTTCTCATAGAAACTGACAATTCCTGAGATTTTCTCCAAATTGCTTCTGTTTCTTCGACCATTTTATGCTTCAACCGCTGGTTGACTTCCTCCAGCGTCCAATAAAGCCCGCTGCGGTTTTGCACCCACTCAAAATAACTAACCGTTACGCCTCCGGCATTGACTAAAATATCAGGAATTACCTGAATTCCCCTCGCTTCTAAAATTAAATCAGCAGCAGAATCAATCGGCCCGTTAGCTACTTCAAAAATAAACTTAGCCTTAACATCATTAACATTCGCTTCAGTTATTTGATTCTCCAAAGCTGCTGGAACCAGCACGTCTACATCTAGTGCTAAAAGTTGCTCATTTGTCAAGATTTCGTGCTCGATAATATTGCAAACCGAACCTTCACAGTAAAGAGCTTTGATACCTTTGTTAGAGTTTTTAAAGCCTCGAATACTCGGGATATCCAGCCCTTGTTTAGCATAAATTCCCCCTTGGGAATCGCTGACAGCAACAACTTTGTAACCTGCTTTCCAGAGCAGTTCTGCTATTTCTGCACCGGCATTACCAAAACCTTGTACTGCTACAGTTGTATCTTGAGGATTTAGCTCAAATTTGGGTAAAATAGTTTGTACTACAAAAAAAGCACCCATTGCTGTGGCCGTATCTCTGCCCAAACTGCCGCCAATTGTCACTGGTTTACCAGTCACCACCGCTGGAGAAAGCTGCCGCTTAATAATATTGTATTGATCCATCATCCAACCCATAATCATGGGATTGGTGTAGACATCCGGCGCCGGAATATCGACATCCGGGCCGATGAAATCGGCGATCGCATCGACATAGCCCCGGCTCAACCGTTCCAATTCCAGTTTAGACAATTCCTTGGGATTGAGAGTAATTCCGCCCTTGGCTCCTCCAAAGGGCAAGTTCAAAACTGCACATTTAAACGTCATCCAAAATGCTAAGGATTGCACTTCATCAAGGGATACTTCTGGATGATACCGCACTCCTCCTTTAGAGGGGCCTCTGGTATTGTCGTAGCGCACCCGATAACCTTGAAAAATTCGCAGGGAACCGTCGTCCATCCGCACGGGAATCGATACAATTAAACTGGATTTGGGGTGTTTCAGCCGTTCAATCGTATCCTCGGAAAGCGACACATATTTTAATGCTCGTTCTAATCGGCGGCTGGCATCGGCAAATAATGAATCAGACATAATAAGATGAAGGAAGAGGTTCGAGGTAAGAAGAAAGACACCAGAAGAATTTTGACACGGATACCCGGATTAATTATTGAGTGTCCGTCAGATTTAGAAGTCCGAGGGAAAGGGAAGAAGGAAAAATAGCTGACATCTTAAATTTAAGTATCTCGGCTGACCTACTGGTTTTCCTATACATTTTAATTTAATCACAATCCAGGTTGAATTCTGTCAACACTCAACAGTCAACTGTCCACAAACTACTTTGTGTTGATCGACAATCTCGTAGTGCCAAGCAGCGATTAAGCAGATACACTTACAATAGAGGGTGATATTTAAGCTCAAGCCGCAATTTGAGTTCGTGAGCTCAAATCAGTGCCAGCTATCAGGGGGATTAAATTCTGAAATAGATCGAGGCTTTAGCTGACGTTATCAACTCAATTATTATTATGGTTGGACTCCTAGCCGCGCTCTCTGCGTCTGCGGCAGGGGGTATGAGAATTGCCCTGCCCCTGCTGTTAATTGGTTTGCTGCGGGTTGACAAACTTTGGTCGGAAATACCTTTATTGTCTGGGGTTCACCCCCAAGTGGCGATCGCCATTTTGGTGAGTTGGTCGCTGTTAGAGTTATTTGCTTCTAAAACCTTTGCGGGACAGCGGGTGCTGCAAATTGTGCAAATTATTTTCAGTCCCATTGTAGGAGCAATTATGGGAATTGCGATCGCCCAGGTAAGTTTGATCGAGGAAATTATTGCTCACCCTTGGATGCTGTGGATTATTGGTGTTGTCGGAGGTTTGTTGGCCTTAGTGCTGCAACTGGTACAAGCAGGATGGCTTTACCGGCTGCGGGGTTTGCCGATTTGGGTGATTTTCCTCCAAGATGTTTTGTGCATTTCCTTGGTGTTGTTTGCCTTTGACGCCCCCCGGCAGGGAGGGTTAGTTGCTATGATGCTGCTGTGGCTGGCAATTCGCAGTTCTAAAGAGTGGTATCGCTGGTACAGAAGTCAGGGAATACCGGGCGATAGGGGAAATCCCCGCCGTGGCAAGCGCGATCCTAATTAATTAGTGATTAGTTATTGGTGATTAGTCCTATCGTTTACGGTTGTTTCGGAATGATTTAACCGCAGAGGGCGCAGAGGGCGCACAGTTCGAGAAGAAAAAGATGAATAATTCCGATCCCAACGAATCGAATTTGATATCATTAGTCATTTGTAACAACAGTCAACAGTCAACGGTCAACGGTCAACTGTCAACTGTCAACTGTCAACTGTTAATTTAAAGCAATCCGATCGAGTGTAGCGGGCCCTGACCCGTAATTAACTCCAGCAATAGTGCCACAAAACCAATCATCGCCACACGACCGTTCCAAACTTCCGCCCCCGTGGTCAAACCCCACTCCCACTGCTCTTGAGGGTACATCTTAACTTTCTTGGAAGGGCGTATAACATCAGAGAATTTGACGTTGGGAGATTCTATCGACTCGATGACTAAATCGGCCAAGGCTTCAATAAACACCGGATGAGTATTCAGGGCAGGCACTCGGTAGAAATTCTCAATCCCCGATTCTTCTGCTAATTCTCGATACTCCATGTCAATTTCTTGTAGAGTCTCGATGTGTTCGGAAACGAAACTAATTGGAACTACCAACAAATCTTGGACTCCATTTTCTGCCAATTCGGTTATGGCGTCTTCGGTGTAAGGCTTGAGCCATTCCACCGGGCCAACCCGACTTTGATAAGCTAGAGTGTGTTCGTTCGATCGATCCAAATGTTCCATAATCAGACGAGTGCAATCTTCTATCTCGCGCTGATAGGGGTCTCCCGCCTCTTCTACATAGCTCAGGGGGACGCCGTGGGCGCTAAAAAAGATGTGAACTCGATCGGGATTCGGATTGTGGTCTAGTTCTTGGGCTATCAGTTCCGACATTGCCTGAATGTAGCCTGGCCGCTTATACCAAGAAGGAATCGCGGTATATTGGATCTCCTTGAGGGCTGGATCTTTGCCCCACATTTCTTCTAGCTGCCGGAAGCTAGAACCGCTGGTGCTGATGGAAAATTGAGGATACAGTGGCAAGATTGTCAAATGTTCTATGCGATCGCGCTTTATTTTGGCTATCGCCTCTTCGGTAAAAGGATGCCAGTAGCGCATCCCCACGTATACTCGAGCATCTTGTCCCTTGGACTGCAAGACGGATTGCAGCGAAGCCGCTTGTTCCTCGGTAATCCGCCGCAAAGGAGAGCCGCCCCCGATGTGGCGGTAGTTTTCCTGGGATTTCTGAAAACGCAGGGTCGAAATCAACCAGGCGAGCGGTTTTTGCATCCACGGAAACGGGATGCGAATGATTTCCGGGTCAGAAAACAAGTTGAACAGGAAAGGACGGACATCCTCGATTTGATCTGGCCCGCCCAAGTTTAATAGCAATACTCCCACACGACCCATAGCGGTTACAGCTCTCCCATCGTCTCAGTTCTGTTACTTATCTTTATCATTTGACACTCCCGGGCCGTTAGGCCTGGGGATTCTTAATTCAGCGACTGACCTTTAAGCGCTATGTCCTTGCGGCACTTCTTAAACCTTTCAACCGTAGAAAATACCACCAATTGACGAGTTCAACTCACAGCAACCCCAGAGGGTCTGTCTCCAAAAGCGTACTAGGATCTAGCCTAGAGTTCGGGTATGCCCTACCCTACTTAACAAATGAACCAAATATTTGTTTCCTGGTAAAGAGAATACGTTAATTCTCTAGCTATATAGCGAGTTTTCGCGGCTAGGTGTCCAACAGTTTGTGCCTAAAAGTGTGTCTTAACTGTTTCACTTGAGGATCCTGAGTTTAAACTTGACTATCGTAGTATACCACAAGTGCCACCGATTCCCTGATTTTTGGGAATTGATTTAAGAAATTCAAGCCCTGCTTGAAGGACGGGGTTTAAAACCCAATTTCCCGATAATATCTTAAGTCGATAGCGAGGTATAGATAATTTTGACTATGGCAACACTTTTTAGAGATTTAAGTTATCGGTATCAGTGTCTCTACGATGCGCTCGCGCCTCTGGCCCGCCCGTGAGCGTAGGTTCTGAGGCTCGTTGGGGCCAGCGACGCTTGGAAAATTTGACCATCAGCGCGGAAACTAAAGTTTTAGATTTTTGCAGCAGCAGCCGTCAAACTACGCAATTTCTGGTGCTATATTCCCAGGATGTCCCAGGACTTGACGCTGCGCCATTATTTCTGCAACTGGCACCCGAAAAATGTACTATCAGCCAATTATGTAGAAGCTTTTGCTGAGTCGATGCCTTTTCCCGACTCTCTGTTTGACAGGAGTGCACAGCAGGATTGCGATGCACTTCATGCGATCGGCGCAATTGCCACAAATCTTTCAGGAAGTATACCGCGTCATCAAGCCCGGTGGTCTATTCATTTTGGTAGATTTTCATCTTACAAATCCGGTTTTTTGGGCAGGGTTGGCTGTATATTTGTGGTTGTTTGAGACTGAAACTGACTTGGGGAGTTTGTTGGCCCAAGTGGGAGGGCGATCGTACAATTCCGAAGAAGATCAGCAACCAAAACTTTATGCTGGTGGCAACATTCAAGTAATCCAAGTTCAAAAGTCATATCAAATCCGGTAACATCGTCTGGACAATCACCGAGAGTGCAACCGGAATTGCTCTCATTTATCTGCGTTAATCTGTGTTGATCTGCCTGTATCTGCGGTTAAAAAAAGAGAATTTGTTAACCGCAGATGACAAGGGATTGACGCTGATTCACGCAGATAAAGAGAAGATCTATCTAAATAATTTCGAGCCTAAAAAATTTGATATCATTAGTCAAAAGTCATTAGTAGACAAGATAGCCTTTCCTTGCAAACAATCGGGAAAAGCATCTGCGTTTATCTGCGTTTATCTGCGGTTTCCCTATCAATCAAAAAAATCTGCAATAACCCTACTCATGACTAATGACTAATAACTAATAACTAAACAAACTTTTTCGCTTCTGCCAAAGCCGCCTCAAACTTGAGCAATACATCCTTTTCTGTGTGAATAGCTTTCTCTTGTTCCAGCAGCGGGCGGCCAAAGCGAAAAATGCCGTCCTGTTCTACGTGATCTACATAAGGCAGCGTTTCTGGATGCGGCAAAAATTTTCTGCCGATTGTGTACGGCGTGTGGAAAGAAAAACTAAAATCGGGAAACTTGTCGCTCTTGATTTCCAGGTAGTAAAGCGAGTAATAATCTTTGGTTTCGGAGTACACGCATTCGCGGCACTTATTTACCAATTTGCGGTTCTGATAGAAAAAATCCCACTTATCCCAATAGTAGCCATCTTTCATCATTTCCTGGTGGTCGTCGCACAGTTCGAGATATAATTTGTCAGCATCCGCCGGACGGTAGAAGTAAAGCATGGCGTAGGGCATCTCAATCAGTAACTTGACCGCTTGATTTTTTCGCTGATACCATTCCTGCTGGTGAGTTTCGTAGACTTCCTTATATTTAATTGCTTTAAAGCTGTTGAGCTGATTTTCTTTTGCCCACCGCGACGCCCAAACTGTCCAGTAAGCTAGCTGGAAGGTTGCTGAAATTTCCGCCGAACCTTGTTCTTTCCAGTCGGCAATGATTTTTTCCCACTCGGAACTAAAAGCTACTCGGGATTGTTCGTTTTCTGCGGGGTTTTCTGTATTGATTGGGGAGGCTGTTGGGCGATTATTTTGAATCAGCCCTTTGGGTTCTTGGCGCCAATTATTAATATCGGTTGGCGTTAGACTTAAGATGAATCTTCGCTCGTGAACGGGATATTCTAAATGGATTCCTGATTTTCGGAAAGAGCGGTATTCTAGAATAGGGAGTTTGCCTTGTTCAATCCACTGCTGGCGTTCTGCTGGCGAACACTTGAGTATTGCTTCTACTTCTACCGGATCGACGGCTAATTCACTTTTGAATGTCTCCCAAAATCTTTCTTGTTCGGCTGGATTTACTTCCAGCACGGATACAATTCGGTTGACGAGGTGATCGGTTTTGTCTTGGCAATTTTCGGGAAGTCCTAAAAAGTCGAGGAGTTTGGTCTTGAGTATGCGTCTGGCAGAGATTAGCTCGGCTAACATGAGAAGCTCCAGTAGAGTCATGACTTGCGCCCTTGAATTGGCAAGATTTGTGCAAGTCTTATATATCTTAATAGATTCTCCTGCGTTGTCGGCAATTGTAATGTCCGCGCGAGCGAAGCTATCCCGAACGCGCTGGCCTTCGGTTCGGGTAGGGAATCGCCGAACCTCGGCTCCATCCCTAAGCCAAAATACTCAAAACAAGGCCAAAAGACCGATCGACCTTTTGGCCTTTTTGGCTAAAATCGATAATTGCGATCGCGCACCCACAAACTCACAGGCACAGCATGGCCTGTTTTGTCAACCTTTACTTCTACCAAAAAAGATTGTCGCTGGTTGCTTTGAGCTTCCCTAATCTCCTGATTGACTTTTTCCCTTTCATCCTCTGGCATATAATAAGTTTCTAAGCCGTATTCCATCTGAAAACCGTTATATTTGCCCTTAATTGCGATTTGGTTGGCGGGCAAATTACCGGGATTTTCTAGACTGACGCGGACGGGTTTCCCAGCTTGGGGGCGGCCGGGATTAGTCGCGGCTTTTGGCGCTTCTAAGATTACATAAAAACTGGTTTGTGGCTTGACATTGTATGTATTTTGTGGACAAGCAACCCCGGGCGGACAAGGTGTTTTTTCGCCAGGTAAATCTTTCCAGCCGGGGAGTTTTTGGAGACTTGTGCGATCGGAAATATTATAGCTCAAAACTTGGTAATATCCGCGCAAAAAGTCGTAAGGGTCTACTGGTACTGTTTGCAGGACAACTGTTTTGCCAGTAATAAAAGTGTAAACTGCGGTGGCGGGTACGGCGGCAATTAGTCCGATTTGCAGCAGCAAAGGAACCCACATTCGCCACGCGGGAAGGCGTTTTGCTTCGGGGGGAAGCTGAAACAGATTTGTTGTATCTGGATTTTTAACTAATAAGTCAATGTTGTTTGTGCTCATGTTATGTATGGGTTATATTGTTTACGGTTGTTTCGGAATGATTAAACCACAGAGACCGCAGAGGGCGCTGAGTGAGAGAAGAGAGAGATGAATAATTTCTATTCATCGGGCATTTTTGCGAAGTGGCGCTCGAACCACAAACCAGCAGCAATAACACCGATTCCGCATAAAACAAATACAAAAGATTTGAGCAACAATTCTGTGTTATATTCAAATATTCTGCTGATAATTTGCAGGGTAATTAATACCATTCCTCCCCAAAAAGTCTGGCGGTTTCCTAAAGCTAAACCTTCTCGGATTAAGCCGACTGCGAGCAGAAATGATAAAACATTGAACAGAAAAGTCGCTAATTGAGGGATGGGAGTAAAATTGAGGTGAAAAAGCGGTATTAAGGCGCTGGCGAGGATTAAAATGCCGATCGCACTTGTGGTCAAATTCACTCCTTTTTGTTTGGGTCGCCGCAGTTCCAAACGTCCCAAGCGCAGCCATTCAAACACCGTGAAACCGCCCAAAACAGCCACATTTGCCAGCAAAAGCCAATCCGGCCCATTTGGCGCAGGCTTCGGCCAATCTTGCCAACACCAGTGGAAAGAAAGAACATAAAACAAACCGGCGAGAAACAGCAGTGCTAAACTGCGGGCGGTAGGTTGAAACAGCCTGCTGTGTACCTTGGGCCAGATTGCATCGTCGTATCCCCACAGCAAAGCGGGCGGTAAAGCACAAAAAATTGCGGCAGCCGAGGTTGGATTTAACCCTTGGACGATAGAAACTTGTAGGGAGAAAATTAGGACGATCGCACCTTGGGCAAAGATAGCACGCGATCGACACCAATAAGCGAGTGGCACAAACATTATACTGGCTGCGATCGGCATTTGCCGCACCAAAACTTCCAGCCAAGAAAACTCGATTTTAGAAGACCAATCTAACACGGCAAACCAATAGCCCCAACCGATTAAAAGTGCGGACAAAACGCCCAAGGAAGTCAACCGCAAACTGTAAGCCATTCCGAGCACGCCGATTCCCCAAGCAAGGAAAAGTCCGTAGGAAGAACCGCCAATGTGGAACATTTGCGCCATCAATGCCATATTTGCTCCTAAAATCAGAGCTCCTAACAGTAACAATCCTTCACCTAGGAGTTTGTTTCGCCCTTTTGTTGCGGGCATATTTGGATGGGAGTTTTTGCTTCGGGATGGGGGAATGCGCCACAGATAGAAACCTGCTGCATTGACTGCTACGAAAAGACTTAGCAGGAGTGCGACTCTCACTTCGCGCGACCATACTTGCCAGTTTGCGGCTACAAAGGTGATGACTCCTATACCGAGGAGAATGCCGCCGAGACTCATCAGAATGCTGAGGAATCGGTTGCGGGAGGCGGTTTCGAGTGTGTTGAATTGGTAGCGTTCCGAAAGTTGTTGGTAGAATGAAGTGTCGATGAGTCCTTCTGCTTGCCAGAGTTTGGCTTCTTCCCGCAACTCGCGCCGAAATTTATCTGAAATCATTGTTTATCAGGAAATTGGGTTTAAAACCCCGTCCTTCTAGGGTGGCTTTAATTTCTTAAATCCATTCCTAAAAATCAGGAATTGCTGGTAGTTGTAGTATACTAAAATAGTCAAGGTTAAACTCCTTTACCATCGTGAAACAGTTAAGACACACTTTTAGGTATAAACCGGGGGACGCAGAGCGGCGAAAACTCTTAAAACAGCTAAAGGATTAACGCATCCTTAAACCAGTAAAAACAAACAATTTCTTGATTTGTTAAGTAGGGTAGGGCATACCCAAACTCTAGGCTTGTATCCTAGTACGCTTTTGGAGATAGACCCTCTGAGGTTACTGTGAATTAGACTCGTCAATTTGTACTATTGTACGGTTGAAAGGTTTAAGGACTGCCGCAAGGACATGGTGCTTAAAGGTCAGTCGATGAATTAAGAATCCCCACGTCTTTAGGCTGGGGAGTGTCAAATTCCAGAGGATTTGAACTGTGATAGCTATTAATATGTCACTTGTGGGGCGATCGTCGATGGAGGCTGGGACACCTGCGGAACTAGCACAGCAGATTTGATTGATATCCTTGGGCGGTTTAAACCGTTTCTACATAAACAAACTCCCAGCAGAAAGGAACGAATAAATCAAGGAATGTAATATTATGGTACAAGCTCAATCTAAAAAATTAACTTTTGACGAGTACCTTAATTACTCAAATGATACGGGTCAACGCTATGAGTTAATTGATGGGGAGTTAATAGCTTTGCCACCAGAATCTGAACCTAATAATTTCATTGCTAACTATCTATTTTTCTATTTTGCTAGCAGCGGGCTAGTGCCACTCAGGCTGATTAAAACGCATAATTGCGAGGTTCAAGTTGCCGTTTTGCGATCGGGAGATGCGGCCAACCGCTACCCCGATTTGATAATTCTGGAACCTGAACACATTCCGCTGACAGCAACCAGGCTAACTATCACTTTCGATATGCTGCCTCCTCGGTTTGTTGTGGAGGTAGTGAGTCCGGGTAGAGTGGGCAGGGATCGGGATTACGATCCTCTTCGAGGGCTTCGCCAACGCAAACGAGCTCAGTACGCAGCGCGGGGCATCGCAGAGTATTGGGCGATCGATCCAATTGAAGAAGTCGTGACGGTTTTGCGGCTTGAGGATGGGCAATATGTTGAGGTTGGGGTATTTCGGGATGGAGGGGCGATCGTATCTCCGATGTTTCCGCAGCTAAGTTTGACGGTTCAACAAATTTTTAGTGGAGAGGTTTAAGGGCGGATCAATAGCTAATTGGTTAGCATTCATCTAACCACCTACCGATTAGTGAAAATCTCCACCCTCAACCTGATTAAGGCCATGTTTCCATCCTTAATAGGGGTTTAGTTTGATTGCGGCTTTTCCCAGTTGTTGGCTGGCTCCGGTCTATGGAAGTGTTTCAATCCCTGATAGGGATTTAGGTTGATTGCAACTCATCGGAACTCTAGCAATTCGCAATGTCGAGGATTTGTTTCAATCCCTGATAGGGATTTAGGTTGATTGCAACATCGGACGATCGATTAAACCTCCGAAAAAAGCCGGAGTGTTTCAATCCCTGATAGGGATTTAGGTTGATTACAACCATCGGGGAACATCTCGATAAACAATGCTTTGAGCCGTCGGTGTTTCAATCCCTGATAGGGATTTAGGTTGATTGCAACCTGGACGGCTTTCGCCTAACGATGTTTCGACAGTCAGTTTCAATCCCTGATAGGGATTTAGGTTGATTGCAACTTTATATAGGAACCATAAGAGAGTCTTTGAAATGCTGTTTCAATCCCTGATAGGGATTTAGGTTGATTGCAACATTCTTCTTGAGCTAAGTGGTGACCGTTTTCTATTTGTTTCAATCCCTGATAGGGATTTAGGTTGATTGCCACAGCGTTTAACGAACACAATAACAAAGAAGTGTTTCGGTTTCAATCCCTGATAGGGATTTAGGTTGATTGCAACCAGCCAAGGCTTTTTATACGCAATTCGGAATAGCAAAATCGTTTCAATCCCTGATAGGGATTTAGGTTGATTGCAACTGAGTAAGTTTCCGATCGCCCAAGTGCTTGAAAGTAAGTTTCAATCCCTGATAGGGATTTAGGTTGATTGCAACTGGATATTTTGACAGGCAACGGGCGAGCAATTGCTCGCAACGTTTCAATCCCTGATAGGGATTTAGGTTGATTGCAACCAACATCAATAAACAAAAGGAGATAATTTCATGTTTCAATCCCTGATAGGGATTTAGGTTGATTGCAACTTTAATGCCCTCCGCACATCTTTGTACAACCAAAGAGTTTCAATCCCTGATAGGGATTTAGGTTGATTGCAACTTCTGACACTTCGCTCGCATCAACGTTTGTTCTAAAGTTTCAATCCCTGATAGGGATTTAGGTTGATTGCAACCAAACCCCCGAGAGATAGCAGCCTCAGATTATCGCAAAGTTTCAATCCCTGATAGGGATTTAGGTTGATTGCAACTTAGATTTTGCCAAAGTTCCATCACTTCAGAATTTAAAAGTTTCAATCCCTGATAGGGATTTAGGTTGATTGCAACTCAACTTCAATTCGTTTAAGTTCTTCGGCAATTTTGTTTCAATCCCTGATAGGGATTTAGGTTGATTGCAACTTTACTTGCATGATTAACCTCAAACTATTTTTACCAATATGTTTCAATCCCTGATAGGGATTTAGGTTGATTGCAACGAGTAATTGGACGAGCGTCAACACAATTGCCGCGAGTGTTTCAATCCCTGATAGGGATTTAGGTTGATTGCAACCCGATTCTATTTTGGGCGCTATTGGTGCAACAAGAAAGTTTCAATCCCTGATAGGGATTTAGGTTGATTGCAACAAGTGCCGAAAGTCGGACAGACGGCCTTTGATGCAAGTTTCAATCCCTGATAGGGATTTAGGTTGATTGCAACAGTTGGTTTCTGAAACTGTTACTGTATTTAGTTTTCAAGGTTCGTTTGCGTCTGTACATATTAAAAGTACCATTTCAATACCGACCTGTCAACAGGCAAAATTTTCAACAAACCTCAAAACCTTTGACAGCAAGCAATACAGCATTTGCGTCCGTCTAATTTTTCATAAAGTGCCTCAAACCCATACTACGCAACTGATACAGCCGAAAGAAATTACCCCTCAAAAAAACACCTACCCACAGGCGCAAATGTCAACCTTCAACCCGATTCAAATTCCAGTCGTAAGGCAAAAAAACGATCGCCCATCCATCACCCACAGCCGCCTCGGGCCCCAAATAACCGCCCACATACTCAGCCACCGAACCCGCCGCTTTTACAAAATCCTCCTCATACCACTTAAAAATCTTGCTCAAATAAAGCGTCTTTTTCTGGGCATCATATCGCACCTTATCAGGATTGTGAATAAAACGGCTCGCATCCGCTTCTAGTTGAGTGCGTACCGACTCCGGGAAATAAGCCCCCCGGCGCAGCAGCGGGCACCCGACAGCAGCGCAAACTAATGCAAAATGGATGCGCGGTTCCGCAAATTCCGGCCGCAATATTCCGTGTTCGATTTGATTGAGACTGTACTTTTTGCCGCCAATAATCGTATTTGAACGAGTGAAAAAATCCAAAAAACTCAGCCAGTTGGGAATTCCCAAAACTTTCGGACGGATCGACGCGATCGGATATACTTCCAGAACTTGAGAAATTGCGATCGCATTGTACGCATTCAGCCACAACGCCAGCCGCGCATCCGCATCAGTAAAAGCCGCCAAATCCACATCAGCCAAACTTTCCAGCCACACCCGCAAAACATCTGCCCCCTCAGCTTTCCAGCGCCCATAATTGACCCGGCCCAAATCGTCAACGTAGCGTTGCAGCAACTCGTCCCAAATCCTAAGGTCGATCGTACCGATCATTTATTACTATCCATAATATAAGGCGGGCATTGCTTTACCTTCTGCTTCTATAGCAATCCTAAATCATTTGTGAATTTCTTACTCCCTCCCCGCGGCTTCGGGGAGGGTTGGGGTGGGGTAAAAAATTTACGACTCCTGCAAGGATTTCTATATTTAATAGTACCGTTAACCCAAATAACACCTGCAACCTTAGCATTTTTTAGATTAGGCCCGTCAAATCGGCCCTAGTTAAATTAGTCTCGCTCAAATTAGCACCTTGTAAATTAGCTTGCCGACAAGCAGCCCCGCTCAAATTGGCCCCGGATAAATTAGCTTCCCTAAAATTTGCTCCTCTCAAATCTGCCTTTGCTAAACTCGCGTACCCTAGGGGAATGCTACTCAAATCGTCGCCCGCACACTGGTTAGTTTACCACAACAAATAGACTTGCTGGCGGTTAGCTGCAATCACCAATGTAGCCAACCCGAAAATCAGTCCTAATGAAACTGCTCCCAAAGTTACAGATTTCCTGCTCTTTACCTTCTACAATTTTAAAAGATTCTTAATTTCAACCTCAACACCGATCAATTTCTTCCGGCACAACACCCCTCCCACTTTGAGCAGCAATTTTTTAATTTCCCCTTACCTCCATAACACACTATGACGGATCGAACCAACTTTTTCGATAAACTGTTAGCGACTGTTGAAAACAATCAAAGTTTGCTGTATTTAGCCCTCGACCCCGACCCGGAAACCTTGCCAGCCCTGGTTTCCATGACTGCGGAGGAAACTAAAAGTTTTGTAACAGATTTGTTGTCAAAGCTGAAAAGTGCGATCGACCAAACAGCCGATTTAATCTGTGCCTGCAAAATCACCCTCGGTTTTTACCAATCTCTCGGTCTTCCCGGTTGGGAATTGTTGCAACAAATTTTAACAATAATTCCTCCTCAGATTCCCGTAATTTTAGATGCCAAACACTGCGATTTAAATACCAGCACAGTGTTTGCCAAAATTGTATTTCAAGACTGGCAAGTTGACGCTATTACTTTAAGTCCCTATGCCGGATTCGATCAAGTAGCGCCTTTTTTGTTATACGCCGGAAAAACAGTTTTTGTGCTCTGTGCCACCGCCAACGCCTCAGCGGCCGCTTTGCAAGAATACCCGACGCCAGAAAACCCTTTTTACTTGCAATTAGTCCGAGTCTCTCAAACTTGGGGAACTCCAGAACAACTCGGTTTAGAAGTAGGAGTAATGCCGGATATGTTGGCGCGCATCCGCAAAGCGGCTCCTGAACGCCTAATTTTAGTCGAAGGAGACATCGCCGAAGAAAATGACCTCACAGAAGAAAACGACCTCGCACAACTGCTGGCGGCCGGTTTAAACAAGAATGGTGAAGGTTTATTGTTGCCAGTCCCCCCGAGTTTATTAGCGGGGAAAGAGCCGCGCCGAGAAATTGAGAAATTGCGGGATAATATTAATAAACAGAGGCTGCGGGCGATCGAAGGTAGTCCCACTTGTGAATTGTGGCTGCCCGATGTTTGCTTTTTGCAACCGGAACCTTACCGCGATTTAATCTTGCAACTTTATGACATCGGCTGCGTAGTTTTTGGCGATCACGTACAAGCATCGGGAGCCGTATTTCCCTATTACATCGACTTGCGGAAAATTATCTCGATTCCGCAGATATTTCACCAAATTGTCAGCGCTTATGCAGACATTCTCAAAAATTTAAAATTCGATCGCATTGCCGGAATTCCCTACGGTTCTTTACCCACAGCAACCGGTTTAGCATTGCGGATGGAACGGCCGATGATTTTCCCGCGCAAGGAAGTCAAAACTTACGGGGCGGGCAAATTGATTGAGGGGCATTTTCAGCCAGGAGAAACGATTGTCGTAGTCGATGATATTTTGATTAGTGGCAAAAGCGTGATGGAAGGCGCGGGCAAGTTAAAATCTGCTGGGTTGAATGTGGAAGATATTGTAGTATTGATCGACCACGAACAGGGAGTTAAAGATAAATTGCACGCTAATGGTTATAGCGCCCATTCAGTGTTAGCGCTTTCGGAAATTGCTCAAACTTTGTATCAAGCAAATCGCATTGATACCGAGCAATTCAATCTTTTGACAGCGGAACATTAAAGTATAAATTTTCTAGTTACCAGGCTCTGCCTGGTAATTAAGATCCGGAGGCTTTGCCTCCAAAATTCTGTCTCGTTTGCCTTGTTTTAGTGGAGGCAGAGCCTCCTGAAAGGCGTTCCCAGGCAGAGCCTGGTAACGAGTAATCTTTTAACAGCGGAACATTAAAGTAAGAAATTTCTAGTTACCAGGCTCTGCCTGGTAATTAATATCCGGAGGCTCAGCCTCCAAATTTCTGTCTCGTTTGCCTTGTTTTAGTGGAGGCAGAGCCTCCTGAAAGGCGTTCCCAGGCAGAGCCTGGTAACGAGTAAAGATAAATAAATCAACCTTGCAAAACTTCAATTAAAGCATTGCCCATTGCCCGACAGCCGACGAGTTTCATGCCTTCTGACATGATATCACCAGTGCGATAACCTCGATCCAAAACTTCGACAACTGCTTGCTCGATTTTATTAGCAGCTTCCGGCTGATTTAAGGCGTAGCGCAGCATCATTGCCGCACTCAAAACTTGGGCGATGGGATTTGCTTTATCTTGTCCGGCGATGTCTGGTGCGGAACCGTGCACGGGTTCAAAAACTCCCGGCCCGCTTGCTCCCAAACTAGCAGAAGGCAGCATTCCAATACTACCAGTTAGCATCGCCGCCGCATCGGAAAGAATGTCGCCGAATAAATTGCCGGTGACAATCGTATCGAATTGTTTCGGCCAGCGAATTAACTGCATGGCTGCGTTGTCAACGTAGAGGTGAGAAAGTTCGACATCAGGGTATTCTGAAGAAAGGGCAATAATACGATCGCGCCACAGTTGCGAAACGTCCAAAACATTCGCTTTATCAACGGAACACAGCCTTTTCCCCCGCTTAGAAGCTGTCTCAAAAGCCACTCGCCCGATTCTGTCAATTTCCGAGTCGGTGTAAGCCATCGTATTAACGCCGCGTTTTTCGCCTGTTTCCGTCTCAAAAATGCCTTTCGGTTTGCCGAAATAAATGCCGCCTGTGAGTTCGCGGATTACCATAATATCCACGCCTTCGACAACTTCCCGTTTCAAACTAGAAGCATCAACCAATTGCGGTAAAATAGTCGCAGGCCGCAAATTTGCAAACAATCCCAATCCGGCGCGCAGTCCTAATAATCCAGTTTCCGGGCGCTGTTCGCGGGGCAAATTATCCCACTTGTAACCGCCGATGGCTGCTAACAATACTGCATCGCTGTTGCGGCATTTTTCCAGTGTTTGTTCGGGTAGCGGATTGCCTGTTGCATCAATAGCAGCGCCGCCCATTAAAGCTTCTTGAAATTCAAAGCCGATGTCCAATTGTTGACCGACAAGTTTCAGGACATCTACCGCCACAGCGATAATTTCAGGACCGATTCCGTCTCCTGGTAAAAGAGTGATGCGGTAGTTTTGAGTCATATCGATTTTGGAGTTTTGATTGTAGATTTTTGAGGGGAAGCTCAGAACTTCTTGCCGGCTTAGAATTATATCAGCTTATGTACGCCATCGCGCGAACTGGATTTTCACCCGTGAAGACATTGTATACAGATACCGACATCAACGAATACTTTCGCGCGCTGACGGGATTTCAACCCCGACAATTCCAAGCAGAAACAATCCGCAAAATTCTCAACCACCAAGATGTCCTGCTGAGGGCGCCCGCGGGTTCGGGAAAAACTGAAACTTCACGTCCCTTTTCTCTTTTGTGTTTGGGGAATGGATTTATTTGGAGGGCGATTTGGAAATTCACTGGGGAGCAAATTCTCGATCGCCCGAATTGGCAAAATTGTTCGCTACAATCAACTATTTTGGCAAGCGGGGCTGTTTTTTTCAGTATTTGCCCGATCGAACTCAAATCACTCCCAAACCCCTGTAGCAGCCGAATTTGAGCCTTAGTTTCACCGTCGGGGCGATCGACGATTTAGGAAAAACACCTTCTTCGGCAAAATCAATCCCTTTTCTTCGGAAAGAGCAACACTTCACAAAGACCGCACATCGATTGGGTTTGGGCGATCGGTCTTTCAACAAATAGAATCCCGGCAACGGGACCCAAACCCTAATTCACCGGTGACGATGCAGCAATGCCCGCTGCGGCTTTAAATAAATAGAATCCCGGCAACGGGACCCAAACATCAGTGGCTGCATAGGATTGGCTAAACTCAATACTTTCAACAAATAGAATCCCGGCAAGGGAACCCAAACATCTCCCACTAATTCATATTCGTCTAATAGCCAACTTTCAACAAATAGAATCCCGGCAACGGGACCCAAACAGAACTTCCGATCGCGAGTTCTTGGTAACTAACAACTTTCAACAAATAGAATCCCGGCAACGGGACCCAAACACTTCACTAAATCTGGCATCGCTATCTGCTGCATTTTTACTTTCAACAAATAGAATCTCGGCAACGGGACCCAAACACTTCAGCATCTGGGGAAGTATCTTGATTTTCCCAGCTTTCAACAAATAGAATCCCGGCAACGGAACCCAAAAAATGTATAGGACAGGAGACGAAAAGCCAAAATCCAGCCAGGCCCGGCACCAAGCGACAGCCTTTCAACTCCTCGAATCCGCGCAACAAGATTGAAATAAGATAAAAACAGTTCGATCGCACGCACGTACAAAAAAATCGGCAAGGAGTCGCGCAGTGGCAGAGGGCGAAGGCATACCAACACCAGCACAGATTGATTCTCGGGACTATTCTTGGGCCTTTTGGCCAGTTGTCCCCCTCTATCCCTACAGCAAGCGGCGCACCATCCGCAAGGAAATAGTCAAGGACACAATCTGGACTTTTGACCAGCTACAAGGCATTTTCTACGTAGTCGTCCCGATTCGGATGACAGTAATTAAACTAGAACCCGAAGGCCTTCTCGTCTACGCCCCCGTTGCGCCGACTCCTGAGTGCATCCGCTTGGTAAAAGAGTTAGTAGCAGAACACGGCGAGGTGAAGTACATCCTGCTGACAACGGTTTCCGGCATCGAGCACAAAGTTTTTGTCGGCCCCTTTGCGAGGAGTTTTCCCCAAGCGCAGGTGTTGGTCGCCCCGCAGCAGTGGAGTTTCCCCGTGAATTTGCCGCTGAGTTGGCTGGGTTTGCCCGCCAAACGCACCTCTGTACTGCCCTTTGACAGTAGCAACACCCCCTTAGCCGATCAATTTGACTGGGCAATTCTCGGCCCCCTCGACCTCGGTTTGGGCAAATTTGCAGAAGTTGCCTTATTTCACAGGCGATCGCGCACGCTGATGTTAACAGATTCCGTGGTTTCGATTCCCGAAAATCCGCCCGCGATCGTCCAACTCGACTCCTACCCGCTGCTGTTTCACGCCAAAGAAAGCGCCTCGGACATTGTGGCAGACACCCAGGAAAATCGGCGCAAAGGGTGGCAGAGAATCGCCTTATTTGCCATGTATTTTAGCCCTAGCGTGCTGGAAGTGCCGCCGTGGTCCCAGGTGTTAGCCAACGCACGCAAAGCGCCAGAACGCTCTAGAAAAGCTTATTTCGGGTTGTATCCGTTCAATTGGAAAACAGATTGGGTGCGATCGTTTGAGGCTTTGCGGGGAGGAGGGCGGTTGTTTGTGGCGCCGATTTTGCAGACATTGATTCTCAACCGCGCCCCGAGGGAAACTCTCGATTGGGTGGATAAAGTGGCGAGTTGGGACTTTCAAAGAATTGTACCTTGTCATTTCGATAGTGCGATCGACTCCCGGCCGCGTGAATTTCGGCAAGCATTCTCGTTTCTGGAAAAACACTCGCCTGTTAATTCTTTACCCGAAGACGATTTTAAATTGCTCAGGCAGATTGATGCGGGTTTGAATAAAACTGGTTTGGTTCCCCCTGCGAAAGAGAAAGTTTAATTTGAAATTTTGCACCATTCTGAATAAGCTGTTTGAGCACAGGCAAGATGCCTGTGCCACAAAAAAATAAAGTATTGTGGAACGGGCATCTTGCCCGTTCCGGCTAGAAGCCTACCAAAAAGATTAAACTCTTGACAATTGGTGTCGGTTTATTCATTTATCTCATTAACTTATCAATCAGCTCATCCACCCTCAAAAGTTCTTGAATAATTTGCTCTACCCTCCGCAGTTCATTTATAGGATTTAGGCTTCTAATAGTTTTCGGGGATGTAGCTGAAGTATGTGCCGCAACACCTCTTTCTTCCCCAAACGTATTCATGGTAGCCAGCCAAGCAGGATCTAAATCATCGGTATCTATTCCTATTGGCAAAAGCAACGCCAGAAGATTAGCTTCTTTGATTCCATGATTCTGGTCAATGCTGCGCTTAAAACTATTAATAGCTAAATCTATTTTTTTGTTAACTTTTATTTTTTCCGATGGCAAAGCTTTACTTCCCTTAGTTGGACTCAGTGTATCTGGTGGTGCTTCCATCATTTGACCAGAAAAGCCAAGCAAGCAGATTAAAGTACGGCAAGTCTTACCCTGACTATCCCAATTCTTTTTAGCATTAAGGGCTACTTCCCAAACTCTGTCCTCAAAATAAGCCTCAATTTCGGCATGAACTAAAACTCTGTAGGCAAGAGTTAAGGCTAGCTGCAGCTCGGAATATGAACCGAGAGGATTAATCTTAGGAATAAATTGTTTTTTTAACCTATTTAACTGCTGGGTTAGAGTACGAAATCTAACTGATTTTGGCATACCTCTCAATAACTTACCTCAAACCGTTAAAGATAATATGGTTATCTACGAGTTCAGGTACATTAAACTTTACATCCAAAACCTTTAACAAAGCTTTGCCCCACAGTGAGAGACGAGTATGAGTTGCGCGAATGCTAGTTGTGGTTTTCTCAACAGCTTCTCTGAATTCGCTATTAGATGATGAACATAACTCTTTAAAAGCTTTTTCCACAGCCGCCGGATTCTTCTCAGCCGCTTCTCTAATAACTGGATCTGAAAAATAAAAAACCATTACATCTAAAATAGCTCGATTAAACTTGCCTCGGTAATTATTAGAACTGCTCAACCACACGCGAAATATATTTTCTTCTCCAAATATTGCAGTGGTTGTTTGCACTGCCTTTTCAAATTGGCTAACTGTATATCTGACCTCAGTTTCTTTCTCTTTCCACTCCTTGTTGAGTTTTTTGCAAGTCATATCCAGGAACACTTTAAGATTACCGCGATAATCGGATAAAAAATGATGGAATCCTACATATCGCAGTAAGAATTCCACATCGCGCATCCGAGGATCGGGATTTTGGGATTTAAGTATTTTTCTTAAAGCCTGATTTTTAATTGATTCGTCATCTAAAAAATTGATGAAATCACCTGGATGCAATGCTTGCCTGAGTTCTTGGGGAGATAGCGGAGTATTTTCTACATTCAGACGGAGAAAAATTTTGTAGAGTAAACTTTCTGTATGCCAATTCCGAATCAAGGTAGTACGAAGAGTTTGAGTATCGAGGGCATCAAGTACAGAACTATGGAGAAGATCGTTTTTTAGAGCCTTATACGTATAACCATTGAGTTCAGGTCTAAATTCTAAGTTTTTCAAAGCAAAACTATCGTTGGGAGTTTCGCTCATTTCATAAAATTGCAGAATCGTAAGCAAGCGTTGCTTGCCGTCAAGAACTACAAATTTTCCGCGCTTTTTACCTTGAGAAGCCAAAACTATATCTGGAATGGGAAATCCTAGAAAAATTGATTCAATAAACCTGCTTTTGCGAGTTATATCCCAAGCATCTCGTCTTTGAAATCTTGGATTAAGTTGAATATTGTCACGAACAAGTTGAGCGAGTATGGTGGCTGTCGTCCAGTCATTACCAGCTACAATAATTTCGGAAATTTCGTCTAATACTGATTGGGGATTACCATTAGATTCAAGCTCATAATCTAGAGCTTCATCTTCCTCATCAAAGCTTACTTCTTCTTGTTTTTCTAAGAGGTTTAGTTCAGGCATGACCGCGCTCTACTGGGTAAGTTTAATTTGGATACAGTATACCTAAGTATAGCAGAAGTCAGAAGCCTTAAGTTATCATAGCAGTAACTAATTTATCGATTATGAAAACGAGCGCTTTTAATTTTTACGGATTTTTAAGCTAGATGGCGATTTTTTTAACTTAAACTCATCAAACTTCACCACTTCCGACTCGGGTTTCCGCGTATCAAAATAGTAGCTGCTAACCGTACCCTCCCCCGTATCAAAAATAGTAAAAGCCGTAATATCATTGCTATCAATATACGGCAGCGGCCGCCCGTCTTCTCCCAACAAAGGCGCAACAGTCGGCACCACAGGTTCCAATCCGTTCGGGTCTCCAATAGCGCTGTAATCTTCCCGATATCCCGGCGGCACAAATCGGCGCTTTTCCCCCGCAAAAGCACCGTAGCTGTTGCCCACATTAGAAGTTTCCAAAAAGTGCATTCCGCTGGAACTTACAAATCGATTCCACAAGTGCGAATGTCCGTAAAATACCAACTGCACCCCCGCTGTTTCTAGTAGTGGCACTACATCTCGAATCAGATAATCTTGCTGTTTCGGATACTCGTAACGCACCATTTTAATCTCGCCATCGAGAGCGCGATCGACTATTTGCACTGGATCGGTATAAGCAGGTACAATATTGTCACCCAGAGAATGCGGCGGGTGGTGAAACATCACAATTTTATATTTTGCCTGCTGGAATTCCGAACTCTTTAACTCTTGTTGCAGCCAAATATATTGAGCGCTGCCCTTGACAATCGGCTCAAAAATATGCTGTCCGTAGCCCCATTTTTCGGGATTATTAAAATCTTCCTCCTGTTCGCGATACCTGCCTCTGGCACCCGGATCTAACTTCGGAGTCCGCCAGATATTCGTAACATACAAAGTTACTAACCGCACGTCCCCAAAAGTCACAGCATTGTAATTTTTTCCTCCCGGTAAATTGAAAATCTCGTCATAGGTATCGCTATTAAAAGTATTGTTTTTCAGCCAGATTTCGCGCACTGAAGGGTCATTATTGGGATTCAAAGATGCAGCACGTTGAGCGTATATTTTCTCGGCAGCGGCGCGGGGAAAAGGATCGTGAAACTGCTCGTAGAGTGTGCTGCTATTTGAATACCTACCCATAATTTCGTGATTGCCAATGGCGGGAAATAAAGGCGCGTGTTGGATCAGTTCGCCGCCGCTGTAAACGGTTTTGATGCCGTTTTTGTCCAGTTCGGAAAATGCGCGACCTTGCAGCGCGGGAAAGAAGGCGCGGCCTTGGTCGTCGTCAAACCATTCAGAAGCGCGATCGGGTATATTAATTAAGTCCCCTGCCATAAAAACCGCGTCAACTCTCCCAATTGTTTCGGCTACTTTCTGGAGATTTGCTGCTGTCATAGGCATCAATTGATGGTCGGAAGTGAGGAGAATTTTGAGCGCAATTCCTGCTGCTGGTGTCGGAGAAAGAGTGAATATTTTGCTGATGACAGATGCGCCGTCTTTCCTTTCGCTGGTGACTCGATAAGGAATGCGAACACCGGGCATTAAATTGGGGACTTCTGCTTCGTGGCGCCAGATGTCGCGGACAATTGGATTGCGGTCAATTATGCTTTGTTTGATTTCATCGGAAATGCGCGAGTCTTTGTCTTCACGAGTGCGGCTTAGCTTCGTAGTATTTGCAGCCGCAATTTTATTCAGAGTTTCGCCGTAAGCAACCGTGTTGCCAGTACCGGCAAACTCGGTAAACCAGACAACTCGCACCGAGTTTGCTGTTGGAAGTTGCAGAAACGGATCGGTTAAAAGTTGAGGTTCGTTGAGGTAAGATGGCATAATGAAACCTAGCAATAGGACAATCAGAAAGAGGACGGCAAAAAACCAGGGATTGCCGCGCACATCTCTAGGATTTTCTAATTTATCTGGCAATGGTGTCAACATAAGGAAGAAGTCATTCGTCTGTAGGGGCGGATTTCATCAGCTTTCATAGAACGGCAAACCAAAATACATATAAACCCGCCCCCGCCAACAGAATTAGTCAACAGTCATTAGTCATTAGTCTGAAGGAAAAACAGCATAAGGAAGAACTCATTAGTCTGTAGGGGCGGGTTTCACCAGCTTTCATAGAACGGCAAACCAAAATACATATAAACCCGCCCCCGGCAACTTTGAATTTTAAACTACCAACGTTATCAAAAAGTTAAGAAATTAGTAAAATATCTCAAATACAGCGTATTCCAGGTTTATCAAGTGTAATAGGGACACTGCACCGTGCCTATTGGTGTCAACAAACACGTACAACGAATAGTCCGGCTGTTGTTGAAACGCCTGCCTCCAAGCTAAAGTCCTCTTGCATAGGACTAATGAGTTCTTCAGTCCTCTTTGAGAGGACTTTAGCTATAAGCCCCGTGGAATTCATTCCCGCTAAGGAGTGCCGGGTCAGCGGGAGGACTGGCGGACTAAAAGCTTAAGTAGTCACCAATGGGTATTACCGTCTCCCTAGGGGGATTGATAGGCGGTTATACTTCATAAACGTGGAATCTGCTGTATAACAAACCTCAACTATTTTTTCACATCTTCTTATCTCTCAATTCTCTTTCTCTGCGCCTGCGTAGCGCCCTCTGCTGTTCATTAAAAATCTTTTTCAAAAATGATTTAGACTAGCTATATAACAGTTTTAACACCATCTGACATCTTCAATATTAAATAGATATGGCTCGCCACCTTCTCAAAGCTAACTGCAAAACCGTACACTTGGGCGGTTTTTCTCCGAAGCTCGAACCTGCTTTAAGCGTGGATTCGGGCGATCGCATCGATATCGAAACCTATTCAGGATATTATGTTGCTGACAAAGCGCCGCGCGAATTTCTCACCCCCGAATTTTTAGATATTTGTCAGAATTTGCCTGCCAACCGCAAAGTTGGCCCGGGACCCCACTTGCTGACAGGCCCGATTTATGTTAACAATGCCGAACCGGGAGACGTTTTAGAAATTAACATTGAGGATGTTTACCCGAGTTTACCAGTAGGATTTAATGCAATTCGCGCCGGATGGGGAGCTTTGCCTGACTATTTCTCCGAACCTAAATTGCAGTTTATCCCGCTAGATTTAGATCAAAAAATTGCTGAATTTCCCCCAGCTAGCGGCATTCGGATTCCCCTGCATCCTTTTTTTGGAATTATCGGCGTTGCCAATGCAGAAATCAACCGTTCTTCTATTCCTCCAGAGCGCTACGGCGGCAATATGGACAACCAGGAACTTCAACCAGGAACGCGGTTATTTTTACCTGTTTTTATGCGCGGCGGTTTACTGTCCATCGGCGACGGACATTCGGTACAAGGAGACGGTGAAGTTGACGGTACTGCCCTGGAAACTTCGATGAAGGGGACTATTAAAATCATCTTACGGAAGGATTTATTTCTGATATTTCCGTTTGCTGAAACGCCCACTCATATTGTGATTATGGGATTCGGTAGAACCTTAGATGAAGCGTTTGAGATGGCGGTAAAAGAGACGATTTATTGGCTCCAAACTTGGGCAGGTTTCAAAGAAGAAGATGCTTATGTTTTTTGTTCCCTCGCGGTAAGTTTTCGGATTACGCAGGCTGTCAACAATCCCCAAAAAGGAGTTCACGGAATGATGCCCAAGTGTATTTTGCCGGAGGTGAAAATTATGGGCCACAGAATTTGAGCTAGTATGATAACACGCGAGGGACAAAAAAATCAGGATCGCGATCGCACAAAGGACACAAATTTGTCACTGCTAGGGTCGATCTCGATCGCCATCCTGTTGAGAAGTAAGCTTACAATGGGGATCTGTTACAAATTCTATATAAATCCAATTCAAGATGAAAAACCAGACTGACGATGTTGCCAAAAAAAATTTAGTCGATCGAGCTTTTGGCAGTGCAGCGATACCAGACCCGACAGCATGGGTGCACGAACATTATTTTCTGGCTAATTTCGCCGATACTCTCGCCCACCTCCAAGAAAATCTGTCTGAAGACAGTGGCGAAAGTGGCGAGAAGGGTGAATCTGGGGAGGGGATATTATCGCTCAATGCTAAAATTAGAGATATCTTGAGAGCTACTTTTAGTAGCGACGACTGCTGGCAGTATGTCGAAAGTTTATTGTGATTTTGGTAAAATTTATAGGTATTTGTACGTTCATAACTTGAGAGCGTAAATTTTACCAGTTTCCACAAAGAATGCAACTGTAGGCGCCCCATCCAAACCTTTATGCAGTCTGTCATTCCTAATTCTTTAATCTCAAATCTCAAAGGGTATCAGTTTCTTCCCCCAAGACAGACTCGCAACTGAGAGTGCCGGGGTGCATTTCCACAACAATTTGACCTATTTTGATGTATAGCCTTTCTCAGTAACATGAGGTGCACGCTTGATAAGCGGGCATAGGGCATAGGGCATAGGGCATAGGGCATACCTCACTTTATTGAGAACTGCTGTAGGATACTCTAGGTCAACCCGCAATTAGTGTCGCTAGGAATTTCGATCGATCGCAAAAAAGCTCCACTTTCTTCGGGCAAGGCAGTATTGATAAACATCCCGCTGCCCAACTCAAACCCAGCTTGCTTGGTGACTCTGGGAATAATTGCGATATACCAGTGAAAGTATTTTGTTCCCTGTAGGGCGATCGGCACCGATCGAATATTATAGTTGTAATCGGGATTGTTCAATCCGTAATAAAGCTTAGCCAGTACAGTTTTCAAAGTATAAGCAAGATCGGTAAGTTCCGGATCGGTAATTTCATCAAAGGAAGAGGAATGCCGGCGCGGAAAAATCCAAGTGTGAAACGGTGAAAGTGCAGCGTAAGGGATAAAAGCGACAAAATGTTCACTCTCACAAATCACTCTTTCTTTCGCCGCTAATTCATCTTCCAAAGTTCGGCAAAACAGACATTCTCCCGTGTCGTCAAAATATCTAACAGCTTCCTCGATGCGGCTGCGAAATTGGCTTGGTACAACGGGCGTGGCTGCTAACTGCGAGTGGGGGTGTTCGAGAGAAGTTCCGGCACTTTCCCCGTGATTTTTGAAGATAATAATGGTTTCAATGTGGGGATTTTTTCTAATTTCTACATAGCGCTGGCGGTATACTAAAAGTATGTTGGCAACTTCTTCAACGCTCAACAAAGCTGTCGTCAAATCGTGTCGCGGGTGTTCGACAATTACTTCGTGAATGCCGATTCCCGCCATGGTGCGGTGAATTCCCGATGATATCCTCATCCATTCTGCTGTCGCGGAGAGGGCGGGATATTTGTTGCAAATTGCCCTGACTTTCCAGCCGGCGCGATCGCCCAAACGGCAAGTTTCTAAGGTTCCGTCTTCTTCATTTCCCACGCAAAACGGGCAATCGGCACGGTGCGGTGGCACTACTGCTGGCAACTTTTTTGTGTTGGCGAATTGATCCGGTCTTGTGGCCCGTTCGGTGGCGATGATTACCCAATCTCTGGTAATTAGATTTTGTCTAAGTTCAGACATTTTCTTACCTTCAGTTTCCGGGTCAATTTGTCTCTTATTTTAGATACATGATTTGTGATTTGTCATCGCTTTGTTGTAAAATCTTAATAAATCTTGACTTTTAATTTTCCGGCTTGTAGTCTGCTAGATACCCGAATTATTCAATAATTCGGGTGTCTAAAGTGGGTAAAGCTAATAGCAGTTTGAACAAGTGAAAAATAATCGTAAAATCGTTGCTAAATTCAAATCATCCGCGTGCATCAGCGGTTAAATTTTCTCACCAAGCCATTCCCTCCCCCTCGCCAACAACTCGTCCAAACTTTCGATCGGCCAAAACCGCACCTTTCCATCCAGCGAACCAGTTATTAAAAACTTCCCGTCCCGACTAAAACAAACACTCAAAATCGCACTTTTTAACTTCACAAAATCTGCCTCACCTTTGAGCAAATTGCCCTTATAGCCACTAAAGTCCGCCAGTAAATTCCCCTGCAAGTCCCACAATTTGGCTGTCCCGTCAATTGAGGCCGTAGCGATCGTATCCCCTGTGCGGCTAAAACTGACACTTCTTACCGAGTCATTATGTCCGGTGAATGTTACCAAGCAGTTGCCTTGCAAGTCCCACAATTTCACAGTTTTGTCATGTGAGGCAGTAGCGATCATATCTCCTGTGGGGCTAAAACAGACACTATTTACCGAGTTATTATGTCCGGTGAATGTTACCAAGCAGTTGCCTTGCAAGTCCCACAATTTCGCAGTTTTGTCATCTGAGGCAGTAGCGATCATATCTCCTGTGGGGCTAAAACTGACACTTGTTACCGAGTTATTATGTCCGGTGAATGTTACCAAGCAGTTACCCAGCAAGTCCCACAATTTGGCGGTTTTGTCATTTGAGGCAGTGGCGATCGCATCTCCATTCCGGCTAAAACAGACACTCCATACTGAGCTATTATGTCCCGTGAATGTTACCTTGCAGTTGCCCTGCAAGTCCCACATTTTGGCTGTGCCGTCAATTGAGGCAGTAGCGATCGCATCCCCTGTGGGACTAAAACAGAGACTTCTTACCCAGTGATTATGTCCGGTGAATGTTACCTTGCAGTTGCCCTGTAAGTCCCACATTTTGGCAGTTTTGTCATGTGAGGCAGTAGCGATCGCATCTCTTGTCGGGCTAAAACTGACACTTGTTACCGAGTTATTATGTCCCGTGAATGTTACCAAGCTGTTGCCTTGCAAGTCCCACAATTTTGCAGTTTTGTCAATTGAGGCAGTAGCGATCCTATCTCCTGTGGGGCTAAAACAGACACTTGTTACCCAGTCATTATGTCCGGTGAATGTTACCAAGCAGTTGTCCTGCAAGTCCCACAATTTGGCAGTTTTGTTAGATAAGGCAGTAGCGATCCTATCTCCTGTCGGGCTAAAACAGACACTTGTTACCGAGTCATTATATGCGTGGAATGTTACCAAGCTGTTGCCTTGCAAGTCCCACAATTTCGCAGTTTTGTCAGATGAGGTAGTAGCGATCATATCTCCTGTGGGGCTAAAACTGACACTTGTTACCGAGTCATTATGTCCGGTGAATGTTACCAAGCAGTTGCCTTGCAAGTCCCACAATTTCGCAGTTTTGTCAATTGAGGCAGTAGCGATCCTATCTCCTGTGGGGCTAAAACAGAGACTTGTTACCGAGTTATTATGTCCGATGAATGTTACTAAGCAGTTGCCTTGCAAGTCCCACAATTTCGCAGTTTTGTCAGATGAGGCAGTAGCGATCCTATCTCCTGTCGGGCTAAAACTGACACTATTTACCCACTGATGATGTCCGGTGAATGTTACCAAGCAGTTACCCTGCAAGTCCCACAATTTGGCAGTTTTGTCAGATGAGGCAGTAGCGATCGCATCTCCAGTCGGGCTAAAACTGACACTTGTTACCCAGTCATTATGTCCGGTGAATGTTACCAAGCAGTTACCCTGCAAGTCCCACAATTTGGCAGTATTGTCAGATGAGGCAGTAGCGATCGCATCTCCAGTCGGGCTAAAACTGACACTTGTTACCGAGTCATTATGTCCGACAAACTGGCACCGTTCGCGGATTTTAGCAAGAATCATCTGCAAAACTAACAGAGGATTGGTAACGGGATATTCCGAAAGCGGGGGGTTATCTGGTATCCACTTCTTTAAATCTTCTCCGGCTTTGATAGCTGCCCGCAAGGCTTCTATTTGCTTTCCATCCGACTGAAAAAGATTTAACGCCCTGCGTCCAGCTTTTTCGATTTTAAGAATTTCCCTGACTTCTCTGCGGATTTGTTTGAAGAATTGGTTAGATGTTCTCAGTTCTTGCCGTTCATCAGCTTGACTGGCATCTAAAAAATCATTATCCTGATCGCTTAAACGTTTCCCCACTTTCCACTGCAACGCATCATCCAACGCTTTGCCGCGCAACAGTCGGGAAGTATCTTGACGATTTGAGGCTATCCAAGCGGCGAATTTTTCCTGGTAGGGGCGGAGTTTTGCTAATTCTTGCTGTACCCAATCGAGGTTAAATATTTCTCCATAAATACGGTTGTAAACTTGCAGTTGACCGTGTTTTTTAACAACTAACCCCGATAACTGTAACTCCATTTGGTCGGGACTGTTATCAGCGGCGACCCCCCCCAGCCCCCCCAAGCTTCGGCAGGGAGTAAGATTGTCTTTTCCCTCCTCTGCTAAGGGAGAATTAGAATTATCTTTCTCACCCCTGATTAAAGAAGAATTAGTGCTATCTTTCCCCCCCCTTCGCAAGGGCGGGTTATTAGTGCTATCTTTTCCCCCCCTTGCTAAGGGGGGGTTAGGGGGGGTAATAATTTGCTGATAGATGCCGAGGAGTTGGCTGGTACGCTGTTGGTTGCTGTCGGGACTGTTATCAGTGGCGACCCCCCCCAGCCCCCCCAAGCTTCGGGGGGGAGTAAGATTGTCTTTTTCCTCCTCTGTTAAGGGAGGATTAGAATTATCTTTCTCACCCCTTACTAAAGAAGAATTAGTGCAATCTTTCCCCCCCCTTACCAAGGGGGGGTTAGGGGGGGTAATAATTTGCTGATAGATGCCGAGGAGTTGGCTGGTACGCTGTTGGTTGCTGTCGGGACTGTTATCAGCGGCGACCCCCCCCAGCCCCCCCAAGCTTCGGGGGGGAGTAAGATTGTCTTTTGCCTCCTCTGCTAAGGGAGGATTAGAATTATCTTTCTCACCCCTTACTAAAGAAGAATTAGTGCAATCTTTCCCCCCCCTTACCAAGGGGGGGTTAGGGGGGGTAATAATTTGCTGATAGATGCCGAGGAGTTGGCTGGTACGCTGTTGGTTGCTGAGGATGCGATCGCGAATTGTTCCGAGGTGTTCGGGATTGTCGTTCTCTTCCCAATTGTTAATAATGTAAGCTTGTACCAGTTCGGCAATGTCAGGATTGCTGGTTTCTGCTTGTTCTAGGACAATTTTACAAAGTTTTTGAGTCAAAAAAGGTTGTCCGCCCGTCCAGTCTAAAATCTCATTTAAAACCTCAATGGGACGATCGACTTTTCCTTCTAAGCCTTTCGCTAAAGGTGCAGCTTGTTCCTTAGTAAAACCTTTTAATTCAATAGCTTGACCGATATTAAAGGGCGTGCGCTTTTTATCTTGAATCAAATCTGAAGGTGTTGCGACGCCCAACAGACAAAAAGTGATGCGATTGTAGTCTGCATTTTGGGTACGGCGATTGTAGCAGCTTCTGATAAAAGCAAATAGATCGTCTGCCGAAAAATTCAAACTGAGTACGCTATCTATTTCATCAATAAAAATAACTATTTTTTCTGAAACTTGCGACAGTATCACGGATTCAATAAACTCCCGAAATCTACGCAAGGGAGACAGCCAATTTCGTTCCTGCCACCAGTTTTTTAAATCAACATCAAGGTCTAATTCATAAGCCAAAGTATCAAGTATATTAGCATACCACTGTTCGGGATGCTCTAACTTCGTCTCGTCGCCAGACAAGTCAATAAAAACCGATCGAAGGCCTGCGGTTCGCAGTTGCTTGATAGTTTGAAGCGCTAAGCTAGACTTACCTATTTTGCGAGAATTGAAAACATAACAGAGTTTACCTTCCAGCAACGCTTGATAAAGCTGACTATCAGCTTCTCGCGTTACATAGGTTTGGGTATCTTCAGGGAGAGTTGATTCAGCTATATATTGATAAGTCATAGACGCACCGAGAAATATTGACGGTACAAATCGCAGCGGGGCAAACAATCATTATGTTCCACTCGCACCAATCCCATACTTTCTAACTTAAATGTTTGATGAGTTTCCAGCATCATCGGTTGATTTTTAGTTACGACTTCTCGGTAAACGTTGGCGAGTTCTGGACAGAGTTTGAGCTTGCCTAAAAGTTCTCGCAAGTGATTAATAAAGGGACTTTCTTCAGTAGGTGAAATTTCCAAAAGCTTAGTCAGAGAAGATTGAGGAGTTTGCAGGTAAGCAAAAGCAGTTTGCACCAGATAAGGATAACCACCAAACATTTTCATAAGTTGTTCAATTTGCTCTGTACTCAGCCCATTGTGTCGATACTGCCGCGCTAACTGCTGCACTTTTTCCTGGGTAAAATCTGGCAAAGGTACAGTCAAACCAACACCCGCCAAAGGGGATGAGTTGATATCAAGAGAACTGTAAACTTCTGTAGCGTGAACGACAATTAACCGGATTTTTTGCCAGATTGCACCGCGGCGATCATTCCTTTTAGCTGCATCATTCCACCCACGCAGTAAGCGACAAAAATCAACATTAAAAGTAGCTTGCTCAAAAACTAAGTCTACTTTCTCTAATACCAGTACCAAAGGTTGAGAAAAATCTTTGAATAAATACCTTTCTAAATATTTAGTGACGTTAGGGTTAATACCGCCTAAAGTGTCATCCCAATGTTCCACTAATTTATTCTCCAACTCCAGTAAGTCGCCCAGAGTAACACACAACCACTGCAATAATTTCCGGTAATCCCCCAAAACTTCACTATCAGCTTCCTCAAAACTGAGGAGTGCAGTTTTGTAACCTTCTTGCGATGCGCGATCGAGAATTTTATCCACCAGTAAAGTCTTGCCCATTTTTTGAGGAGCTTTAATCCGAATGAGCGCTCCCTTTTCTAAAATTTTATCATAACATTTATCTTCGCAATCGCGCTCTACATAGTAGAATTTAACTGGTTCTGGATTGTCAGGGGAAATTCGACAAGCGACTTTTAATTTATCACTAACTAATTCAGGTTTATACTTGGCAAATAGCGGGATTAATTGATCGCGCTGTCGGAAGCGTTCGCCCGGTTCATTTTTAAAACCAAATAAATCGCAGATATTTGAAATATGATGTCTCACACTTGATGAATTACTAACGCCACAGGATTTAGCGATCGCTTCCTCTGACTTCCCTTGCAAAAATAGCTTTAGCACCTGACCCTGTTTATCATTTAGCTTTTCGTACTTTTCCTCAAAGTCTTTTCGTTCCATCATCCGCATACGTGCCTTAGCGCTTTACCTACCACTCTTACTAATTTACCACAGTTGTCAGCTTCAGCCCCGATCGCCAGTTTAATTTCACAAATTTACAAACACCAGCTAATTTGTGAATATTTTTTCACAAACCCTTCTAATCCCTTGTCAAAAAAAGTGGTAATTCCCCGGCAATTGACAACTTTGTCGAATTTATTTATCAATTAAATAATAGTAAGAAAGTTAGTTTATTATCGAAATTGTAGAGATTGGAATTAACTAAATGAAAACTTTAAAACGGCTGCACCAGAACAAGACTACATCAGCTAAAAAGGTAAAGCAAGTGAAAAAATCGGACAATTCAAACATCAAGTGGTCGATCGAGAAAGTTGTAGTACCGATCGCGATCGCCCTAATTCCCTTAGCAACAACGTACATCACCACTCAAAATACCCAACAACCGCCCCATCCAGCGATCGAGCACAGGACTCCACCGTCACCATAACATCGGATGCGATCGCCCTTGTTAAGCCAACTGCAACTGCACATTCTGCAACTTGCAAATAGCTTTCAACACTTGCGCCAACAAGAGCGATCGCTCTCGGTCAATCAAATTCAATTCCGGTAAAATCTGATAAGTACAAGGATTTCCCCGCGTCACCCGCACAAACCGATAACTTTCGCCATTCGTCGTCAATCCCCAAACAGACGATTGCTGCTGCAAACTTTTATAAGTATAAGTCAGGAGTTGCGGCAAACCAGCCAAAGGTGCGATCGCACTATTTTTCGCCTCGACTACCAAAATCCAAAACTGTGCCGCCGCGAGCTCTGCATCCGGCTGATTTACCGCTAAAATATCCAAGCGCCCTTTAATTAAAGTATCCGCATCCTCAACCTCGATCGGGATGCTATCTTCCATAGTCAGCACGATCGGAATATCAAAAAATCCTGCTAATCTCATTAACGGTGAAAGCACTAAAAATTTAACGAGTTCTTCTGAAACTTTTCCGGCGGATAAGTAGCGTCGAAAGTCAGTTCTAATTTTTAATATTTCCTGCTGTTCTAATTCTGACAGCGGTTCCAAAGAGAAAAAATCGGTGAAGGCGTCTCCTTCTCGCTCTTCCAATTTGAGAAGGCGGCGAACGTCATTTAGCGAGAGTTGGCTTGCTTCTAAATTTTGGGTCATGGCTTTAGTGCGATCGGCTGTTAATGTCAATTATAAAAGCATTACCATCGGATTTGTTATAATATAATCATACCAGATATCGCTCCTGTAAATCGGGTAGATTGTATGAAAGCAATTAAAGTGATGGCAACGATCGACGATCTCGGACAATTGTGCGTTGGTGAACCGCTCAAGTTATATCGCAACAGCCGAGCCGAAGTAATTGTGCTGGTTCCCGAAGTAACAGAAATTAATAAAGAGAAGCAATCTCATGAAGCCAACCACCAAACCACGCAACTAGAAGACTACTTCAACTTCCTAAGACCTGACGATATTCGGCTCAAAGGTTCCCGCATTGGCATCGAAACCATTCTTTATGAATACCTGTTTCGCGCTCGAACTCCCGAAGAAATTGCTAACGTTTATACATCCCTCACTCTCGAACAAGTTTATGCGACAATTTTGTATTACCTGCACAACAAAGAAGCAGTCGGTAAATACATAACCGAATGGCTGGAGTGGGGAGAAAAAATGCGAGAAGAACAACGTCGCAATCCTCCTCCTGTGGCCGAAAAACTCCGCAAACTAAGAGCAGAAAGAGATGCAAGGAGAAAAGCTGATGGCAATCCAGTATCTCTTTGATGAAAATGTCGATCCTGCCTATCCTAGCCAAATTCGCAGACGCAATCCCGATCTGGTTGTTCTAGCAGTGGGAGAACTAACAGCACCTTCCAAAGGCACTCTCGATCCTGAAATTCTCATTTGGTGCGAAATCCACAAGTTCATTCTCGTTACCAACAACCGCCGCTCTATGCCCGTTCATTTAACAGCTCATCTAGAGTAAAATCGCCATATTCCTGGAATTTTTATCCTGAATACCAAGTTGAGTATTGGTCAAAACATTGAGGAACTGCTTCTGATTTATGGAGGATCGTTTGATGATGAGTACCAAGATAGAATAGACCATTTACCAGTGCTATAATTTCTCATGCAGCTCCAACATTTACAAAATTTCCCAAAGTCTTAAGGAAAATAAACATACTTTTGCCCCAACTTATGCAAACAATAGTTAAAAAGACTAACCGAAGTTAAAGTTAAAAGCAATGTCACAAGATACGATCGAATCAATTCTGCATGAAAAACGCCTATTTCAGCCGCCTGCTGAATTTTCTCAAAAAGCTCACATCAAAAGCCTAGAAGAGTACCAAGCCCTCTACGACAAAGCCAAAGCTGACCCCCAAGCCTTCTGGGCAGAACTCGCCACCCAAGAATTAGACTGGTTCCAAAAGTGGGATACCGTGCTTGACTGGCAACCGCCTTTTGCCAAATGGTTTGTCAACGGCAAAATTAACATTTCCTACAATTGTCTCGATCGCCACTTAACCACTTGGCGCAAAAATAAAGCCGCCCTGATTTGGGAAGGCGAACCCGGAGACTCCCGCACCCTCACCTACGCGCAACTCCACCGCGAAGTCTGCCAAATGGCGAACGTCATCAAAAAATTGGGAGTCCAAAAAGGCGATCGCGTTGGCATTTATATGCCCATGATTCCCGAAGCTGCGATCGCCATGCTAGCCTGCGCCAGAATCGGTGCAGTACACAGCGTTGTTTTTGGCGGTTTTAGTGCAGAAGCTTTGCGCGATCGGCTTAACGACGGCGAAGCAAAACTCGTGATCACCGCTGACGGTGGCTTCCGCAAAGATGCAGCAGTTGGCCTCAAAGAACAAGTAGACAAAGCCCTCGCCAACCACGTCACACCCAGCGTTACCAACGTTATCGTCGTCCAGCGTACCAAACAGCAAGTGCACATGGAACCCGGGCGCGATCTTTGGTGGCACGACTTGCAAAAAGACGCCTCCGCCGACTGCCCCGCCGAACCGATGGACAGCGAAGATATGCTGTTCGTACTCTACACTTCGGGAAGTACCGGCAAACCCAAAGGAGTCGTCCACACCACAGGTGGCTACAACCTTTACACCCACATGACAACCAAGTGGATCTTCGACCTCCAAGATACCGATGTCTACTGGTGCACCGCAGACGTAGGCTGGATTACAGGCCACAGTTACATAATCTACGGCCCGCTTTCCAACGGCGCCACCACAATCATGTACGAAGGTGCGCCCCGCGCGTCCAACCCAGGCTGTTTTTGGGATGTGATCGAAAAATACGGCGTCACCGTTTTCTACACTGCGCCCACTGCGATCAGAACATTCATGAAAATGGGCGAAGACTTGCCCAACGCGCGCAATTTGTCCTCTTTACGATTGTTAGGAACCGTCGGCGAACCGATCAATCCCGAAGCTTGGATGTGGTATCAGCGCGTAATTGGCAACTCGAATTGTCCGATCGTCGATACTTGGTGGCAAACAGAAACCGGGGGAATTATGATTACCGCTTTGCCCGGTGCAATTCCTACAAAACCCGGTTCTGCAACCCTACCGTTCCCCGGAATTATGGTCGATGTTGTTGACCAAGAGGGCGAACCAGTAACTAACGAAAGTGGCGGTTATTTAGTGGTGAAATATCCTTGGCCGGGAATGATGCGTACACTTTACAACGATCCCGATCGTTTTCGCCGCACTTATTGGGAATATTTGCACCCGAAAGATGGCGAATTTGTGTACTTTGCAGGGGACGGCGCGCACAAGGATAAAGACGGTTATTTCTGGGTAATGGGCCGCGTTGACGATGTAATTAATGTGGCCGGACACCGACTCGGCACGATGGAAGTCGAGTCAGCTTTGGTATCGCATCCAGCGGTGGCGGAAGCTGCGGTTGTTGGTAAACCGGATGAGATTAAAGGTGAGGATATTGTGGCTTTTGTCACGCTGGACAACTCGCAGCAACCTAGCGATGAGTTGGCTAAGGAGTTGAAGCAGCACGTTGTTAAGGAAATTGGGGCGATCGCCCGTCCCGGCGAAATTCGATTTACTGATGCTTTGCCGAAGACTCGAAGCGGGAAGATTATGCGGCGTTTGCTGCGTTCTTTAGCTGCGGGACAGGAGGTTTCTGGGGATACTTCGACTTTGGAAGACCGGACGGTTTTGGATAAGTTGCGGGGAGGTTCGTAGGGGTATGCAATCGCAGATTTTAGCTGATTAACGCGGATGAACGCAGATATAATTACATTAGGGTTCATCTGTGATTTAATTGTTCGGTCTAATTGAAATCGGGTGCATCCCAATTTTGTAAGGGTTCTCGCATTCCGGGAGATAATTTATTTGTTATAAGCACAGACTTACTGCGGGAATGCGAGAGCCACTACGAATATATTTGCAAAAATGAGATACACCAATTGAAATCTTGCACAATAGCCAGAAACCGGGTTTCTTTGGGTTTATTGACAATGATGCAATATTTACGGCAATGTAGAGTGTAGGAATGTTAGAAAACCCTGAAAATAAAGTTTGGCTTGATGCAGACACAATCGTTGCTACTAGCGATCGGCAAGCTGCTATTCGTCGCTGCCGTGAGTTGGCAGAGTATAATGAATTAAGAGGGGAGGGGCGCTGCACTTTCTGCGGTGTCATTCTCAATAAGAGTGGTAAGTCATACCGCTGTATTTTTAAACGGGAGATAGAGGAATGGGTCAGATGTGGACTGAAGAGCAAATCAGACAAATAATCCCAGATATTGATTCACAGTTAGACGACAGCGATATTCCAACGGTGATTATTAAGGGTGAAGGTAGCAGTATTTTTCTCCAGTTTGAGAACCGTCGCGAGATTGAATTTTTGATTGCCCAATTATCTAACCTACTGATTCATCACGAGGAATTAGATATGGGAGTTACTGTTAAGGGGTATGTGACAACATTTGGTGAGTGTAGCTCTCAATAGGCTGCAACACTACTTCTGAAAGAAATTTGTGATGCGATCGCCCGCATACTACAGTTAGGCGATCGCTCTTGTGCTATCCAAGATTCACGGATATACTAAAACAGCTTATTTACCGCGCCACAAATGAACCGCATCGGGGTTAATTTCCGATCTTACTTGCAGCCACTCGTCTAACCAGTAGTCATCATCGACTGCTTCTGAATGCTGTTCGTCTTTGAGAATTGCCAAGACGTGAACTCCAGACGGATAGTTGACATGACGAATTTCTGGGTCATATCCTAAGTCTTGAAGTTTTGCTAAAATGCGATCGACTGCACCGGCAACAGTAAGATCGACGGCAAGAATAATTTGACCGAGTTTAGCGCCCGGTTTTACACATTCCAGAACAGCCATTACTCTTTCTCCTTGTAGTTGCGGTTTAAGATAATTGCCTCATAATTTGCTATTATATAACCATGAAGTATAATATTACTCCTGTTGTTCTATGCCTGCTTTAGACCTGTACCACAATACAGTTAAAAAATCTCTCATCAATGATGGGTGGATAATTACTCACGATCCTCTCCATCTGAAATGGGGAAAAAAAGATATGTATGTGGATCTGGGAGCACAACAGGTGCTGGCAGCAGAACGAGGAGAACAAAAAATTGCTGTGGAAGTCAAAAGCTTTGTCAGCGATTCAGAAATGCAGGACTTGAGATAGGCGATCGGACAATTTACTATTGATCGATCTGTGCTTCCGAGAACTTATCCAGAACATACGCTTGATCTGGCTGTTCGCGATATCACCTATGAATCTCTATTTGAAGAACCGATCGGTCAATTAATGATTGAAGATGAAAAGCTCAAGCTGATTGTATTCGACCCAAATCAAGAGGCGATCGTAAAATGGATACTTTAGCTAACTTTAGAACCACCATTAAAACAGTTCTCGAACCTTACACAAAAATTCCTTACTCTCATGGCGATATAATTTGTAAAGCCGTGTTTGATGAAAAATCTGATTGTTACCTGCTAGTTACTTTAGGCTGGGATAAAGCCAAACGAATTCACGGCTGTTTGGTTCATATAGATATTATTGATGATAAGATTTGGGTACAGCGAGATGAGACAGAATACGGCGTGACGAAAGAACTTGTAGCTGCTGGAATTTCCAAGGATTCCATAGTTTTAGGTTTTCATCCCGCAGATGTCAGACCTCATACAGGTTATGCAGTTGTGTAGTTAATGAATTATTTGGCTCATCTATTCTTATCAGAAGGCACGCCAGAATCCCTGATTGGCAACCTCTTAGGAGATTTTGTCAAAGGAACGGCCCTCGACCTTTATCCCGAGGAAATTAGAAAGGGCATCGATTTGCACCGCAAAGTAGATAGCTACACGGACTCTCACGCCATAGTGCGATCGAGTAAAAGCCTTATTTGCGCCGATAGACGCAGGTTTGCTGGAGTTTTGATTGACGTATTTTATGACCACTTCTTGGCTAAAAATTGGCTGGAATATTCAGAAATTCCGCTTGCAGATTTTTCTCGCCATGTCTATAAAGTCCTGCAAGACAATCGCGATATATTGCCTGAATCTCTCCAGCGCCTGCTGCCAACAATAATTGCCCGCGACTTGCTTTCATCTTATCAAGAAATTGCCGAAATCGGCATCACTCTTACAAGAATGTCTGCCAGAATCAAGCGGACAAATAACTTGGCAAGCGGCCTAGAAGATTTGACAGCTAACTATCAGCGCTTAGAATCGGATTTTCGGGATTTTTTCCCCGACTTGATAAAATACGCCACAGTTGACAAATATTAATACAAACAACAAAAATTACAGTTGCTATTGATAGCGAACTCGTGTATAATTCAACCGATACCTGCATGAAATCTCAAGTGCAACAGGGTTGAAAATATGGCAACCAGAATTCCGAACCTGCAAGTAACTAAAGTAGTTGATGGCGACAGCATCAAAATTTCTCTCTACGGCAAAACCGAGTCTCTGCGACTGATTTGCGTCGATACAGAAGAAAGTCATTCTGGAGGCTCCAAACCTGTAACTGCGGCGGGGAAAGCAGCTTCGGAAATGGCTAAAAAATACTTCGCGACAGCAGATGGCGGACTTGCTCAAATTGACATAGAATTTGATACAGACGATTCGGTTGAAGTGGCTCTAGAAAAATACCGCGATAACTACGGGCGTCTCCTCTGTTACGTACATAAAGATGGAGAAAATTACAATCTTAAACTGATTGAAGAAGGCTGGAGCCCCTACTTTGTGAAATACGGGCGCTCCCGATTGTATCACCGACAAATGACTGAGGCAGAATCGGCAGCAAAAGCTTACAATCTGATGATTTGGAATCCGATTACCAATGCCAAAATTCCCTCTCGCAACTATGGTAATTTATTGCCGTGGTGGTCGATGCGAGCCTCGATTGTTGAAGAGTTTCGGTTGTCGGAAGCAACCGCAGGGGTGCTTTCTGTGAGATTGCACTACCCGAAAATCTTAGCGGCTTCTGAGAGAGCTAAATCTCTTACTATTTTCTGCGATTTGCAGGCGGGAATTAATAAATGGATTGGCGGCAGCGCTGTGATTTATGCTGGATCAGTTTATCATAAATTAGATTTGTGGATGCCGGATGCTGAAACTGATGAAATGGCTCCCTTGAAGCGGCTAATCGAGAAGCGTTATGCGGGCCTGGGACGGGGATATGTGTATGTCAGTGGGAAGGTAGAACAATACAAAGGGAAGCCTCAAATAGTTTTGAAGGATATCAAACAACTTTCAGATTTTCCCCGATAATATCTCAACTAGAGTTAATTTCATCAATCCTTTTTACTGTATCTAATTTTATGAGGAAGTACGAGCCCGCAAATAGAGGGCGATCCTCCTAAAAAACGATCGCCCTCTATTCAGCCCTGATATTCTATTTATCAAGATATGCAGGAACATTTATTGCTGCATTGAAGGAGTATCAAAAAATCGACATTTTAAGGAATCTGTGCGTGCAGATTGATTTTGAGGAGTTGTTAGAGGAGGAGAGTTAGGAGGTGTGCTCTTCAATTCAGAGACGGTAACAGATTTAGAATTGTTAGGATTTTTCCCGATATCGCTGGCAGAAGTGTTAGCAGCATTTGGTGACTCGGTACTTGTGCTATTCTGTGTTTCAGTTACATTTGTCGGCGATTTGACAGTCATTTGTGCCTGACACGGATAGGCAGTCATAGCACAAATTACAGCAACGCCCATACACCAAACATACCCCGTTGATTTAATCATATTTTTGTCAACCTAAACTTCAAGAACTATTACTACTGCTTCTTCTAATAGATTAAGTTAGGAAAAATTATATTTCAAGCGTGTTTATGCGGATTTTTTTTTGACTTAATAATTAGGTATCTTTATATAGGAAAGAAAGAATAAACTGAGAAATTACTACCAAATCCGGGTTAGTCCTCCTTTTTATGAAGGATGATATTGAAATCGCGTCTACACAAGCTTTTGTCCGCCTCCGCAGACTAAAGAATAAAGGGGATCTTTAACCCGGATTAGGTATTACTACTAACTGTAAAGCTTTAGTAAAGATAGGGGGTTTTTACTGAGAAAAAAATCTTAAAACCTCCCCCTGGGGTTTTAATCACTGTCTGCTGACGCCCACAGCAGCATTTTCGCTTAACAGGCAGGATGCCTGTTAAGCGAAAATTAAATTTTATTGTGGGCCGTTGCTGCGGGGCGGGTTCAGCAAAATTGTTTGCAATTGGCGATCGATCAACTTTACCCGCCCCCACAGCATTACACTCTTAAAAAGAGAAGGAAGTTCTCAATACACCAACTGCGATCGGGTCGCTATCGGGAGTGTGACCAGGTTGAAAAATCAAGATCAATCCAGGAGTGACGCTGATATTATCATTTACCTGCCAGCGGTAGAATACCTCTACATGAGTAGTCGTTCCGGGTTGCCCGCCCGATCGCCCTAAACCCGTATCTAAAAAATCAGGAACGTTATTGCCTGTAGGTAAATTGCTACTGACAATTTTAGGCGGTTGCCCGATATAAATTCCTCCTAAATTTCCTGTTTTAAACAAATCGGGGAAATTTACAAAAACCATGTAATTTGTAGTTGCTACCGTACCTGATTTACCCGGAATACGAGAATTAGTATAACCCGCCCAACCTCCCACAGCAACTCGCGCTGAAATGCGCCAATTTAAACTGGCCCCAACTGCATTTGTTTGCAGAGATGCTGACTTGTTTGTGCTGGGATTGATAGCAGTTAATTGGCTATCGCCCGCCAAAGTAATCAGATTACCGTCCGGCGAATAATCGTTAACATAATAGATGGTAAAATCCACGGGGTCTGCTGGTGTTAGAGTTAGTTGTACACCCAATGTATTGTGTCCTCTCGGCCCGTTAGAACTGACAAAAACTCCAGAAATGTTAGTTGAATAAACTGCTTGCAAACTGGCTCGCTTCGCAAATTGCCAGTCAATGCCGATGCCACCTAAACCCAAACCAGTGTTCAAAATTGGGTTTCTTTGGGCGAAGGCAGAAAGGGGGCCAGAAGCTGCACTTTCTGCCCGATTCGGTCCTCTAAAACCGGTAATCATGTTAACTCCTGCTGTCCCTGCAAACACTGCCAATTTGTCGCCGACAAGAAAGCGGTAGTTGAGGTCGCTGACAGTTAATCCAGAAGTTTCGCCTAAATTATAAGCAAGGTCTACGTCTTTGGTTAATTGTGGTGAATTGCTTCCGTTCTGGTTGTAAAAACCGATTAATAAGTTACTGCGAGGACTAAACTGAGTGGTTAAATATAATTGAGTGAAGTTGATCGAGTTGACATTTGTACCGGGGTCTTTGGTATCCCTTTTGCCGTCTCTGGGAGTCCGATCCGCACGGTTCGGCGTGCGCCCTTGTATTCCAAAAATTGTGAATCCCGACAGTTTAGTTGTGGTCGAAAATTGATTGGCTTCTAGTTCGCTAGTTCGCGCTTCTAGCACATCCACTCTGCCTCGGATAGTGGCAATTTCGGCGGCAAATTCTTCTTGCAATTTTTGCAGTTTTATTAAGTCGTCTCGCTTAGCTAGACTTTCAGCTGATTTGGCGATAGACTCGCGGATTGTATCTAAACAAGCATTTACTCCGGCTGCAAATTCATAGCGCGTTATAGCGCGGTTTCCGCGATAGGTTCCGTCGGGGTATCCAGCTATGCAGCCATATCTTTCTACTAAGGATTGTAGTGCTTGAAATGCCCAGTCTGTCGGCTGTACGTCGCTCAGTTGCGAAACTGATGTGACTTGTTCCATTGAGTTGTCAGCAGGGTAAGTTAATGGGGAATTTTCTACTTTATTTTCTTCTACTAACGGAGGTATTTCTGCGGGCTGCGTGTCGCTGGCGTTGGATATGTTAGTTTCTATCTTACTGACAATAGGTAGAAGTTGCTCGGAGGTGGGATTAATGGGTAAATTTAGATCGACATTGCGAGCATTTTCGGCTGATTTGCGATCTGGAGTACCGTCAAAGCGAGCATTTTCGACTGATTTGCGATCGGGAGTACCCTCAAAATTACCCGGTAGATTATTTGTCAGTGCGGGCAATTGATACCATTCATTAGCTTGATTTTCCGAATTTGCACTATTTGCTGTTGTTTCAGGATCTGTCGTTTCTGCTAATGCTGGAAGGCTGAATAATGCCTGCAATCCGAATCCTAATATGAAGCTGCTAAGGATTTTCCCAATTTGTCGATCGCACTTGTGATTTTTCATGAGTAATTCTACTTGGTGAGTAAACAGCAAAAAAAGTGAGAGAAAGGGGGATTCCCTACGGGATAGCTACGCACGCGCGTACTATGCGAGATGAAGGGCGATCGTAAATTCCGTTTTTTCTCCCAAAACCGACGAACAAGTAAAACTGTCACCCTGAGTTTCTTCCATTATCTGACGGCTGATTGACAATCCGGTTCCTTTCCCAACAGATTTTGTAGTGAATTAATAGTCAAAAATCTGCGATATTATTTCCTCAGACACTCCTGTGCCATTGTCTTTTATTTTAATCCAAATATCTCGCTTTCGCTCATATAACTAAGTAGTAATAGTGTAGTAATAGTAATGATGTTGGGTGCGGATGTAATCGATACAAAAATACACCTTTGCTTAGCTTTTGATAAATCATCGAGCGCCTTTTTCAGTACCAGTCCTAAACACCGGATTCAGTTCTAATAGCATTTAAACAAACTAATATAGTCATAAATTTTGATAATTTGAATAGCCGGACGGTTATTATTTGCCTTCAAACGGTGCTGCAAAATCATCAAAGTGCTATCAATTCTTTCCCAGATCTCGGCTAACACTTTATACTAGCTGTCTGCACGGGAAAAAGTACCGAGCGATTTTTTTAGCCATCGCTAACTTTTTTAATTTCTGTATCATTACGGTTGACAAAACAAAAATATTAAGTATAGCAAGCCTCGCATCATTTGTGAATTTCTTACTCCCTCCCCAAGGCATCGGGGAGGGTTGGGGTGGGGTAAAAAATTTACAACTCCTGCAAGGATTGCTATATATTTAACTTATTTAAACCCGTTAATACTATAATACTATCATCGCCAATCTGTAGCTGCCAATAGCTGCGACATCCATTCAAACTCGACAAATTTAAAAGCTATGTGCCAATTACTGGGAATGAACTGCAATGTTCCAACAGATATTTGCTTTTCTTTTGAGGGTTTTTCTGCAAGAGGTGGCAGAACAGACGTTCATCAAGACGGTTGGGGAATTGCTTTCTTTGAAGGTTTGGGATGTCGCCTTTTTATAGACTCTAAGCCTGCGATTGCTTCTCCGGTTGCTGAAGTAGTGCGTCGCTATCCCATTCATTCAACTAACGTCATTGCTCACATCCGCAAAGCTACCCAAGGCGAAATTGCTCTAGAAAACTGCCACCCTTTTATTCGGGAACTTTGGGGGCGCTATTGGGTATTTGCTCACAATGGAAATCTCGAAAATTTTTCTCCCGAATGTGCCGGAGTTTACAAACCTGTTGGCAAAACTGACAGCGAAAAAGCTTTTTGTTTGATATTAGAAAAGCTGCGATCGACTTTTCCTCAAAGCAAGCCTGCTTTAGCGGAAATTTCCCCGGTACTGGAGGAAATTACTAAAACTTTGGCAGAGTACGGAATTTTTAATTATTTACTTTCTGATGGAGAACACTTGTTCGCACACTGTTCTACTAATCTGCATTATATTGTGCGACAAGCACCTTTCGCTAGCGCGCACTCGATCGATGAGGATGTGACTGTGGATTTTCGGGAACTGACAAATGAGGACGATCGCGTGGCTGTTATTGCCACTTTTCCGCTGACTGATAACGAAGTTTGGACGCAAATTAAACCGGGAGAATTGCTGGTATTTCAGGATGGTTTGCCTGTCTATTCGGAACCGCTGGAGTTAGGTTAAATGAGCGCTAGGAAGCGGCTGCAAAATCTGTGTATTGCCGCATTCCCGGCTCGTGAAATGCCAACACGATATCTTCCTTGGGAACTCCTGCACGCACCAAATCCGTTGCAATGCCATCTTCTGTCCAGTCTTCCTCGATCCAGAATTTGCGATCGCGAATCCGAACGTAAACAGCCCATCGATTTTAGATTTTAGATTTTAGGTTTTAGATTGAAGAATAGGAGAATAAATGACCGTTTTGTTCGTAGGTAATTAAGATCGACCTTTTTTGCCATCGCACTGCGCGAATTGCGATCGCATCAAATCCCTGATTCAGTAAAAGCTAGGTTCAAATCATCAATCAACCCCAATTCTTGGGCCCACTCTGTTAAGTAACCCCGATCCAAATTCTCAGATTGGACTTTCAGAATTCCCAAAACATCATTCCATTGTTTTTGAGACTGAGACTGTTGCCGCCAAAGCAGTTTTGCCAACACAATATCTTCAGGAGAAGCAACCCAAAATTGTTCTAGACCAGCTTCGTCAAGCGCTTCTAATCGTCGTCTTGCCATTTTTGAGCGATCGAATTCAGTATTAGAATTCAGCACAATATCAGCGTTCAATACTAAAGTCATGTGAGTGACGCTCAACACCATCCCTCTACCCTCTTGAATATCTTCTACCGAACCCGGAGGGCAGTAAAAACCAGCCGTTTCTAGTGCTTCAACTAATTGAAAAATATTGTCCCGGAGCAATTCAATTACTAAATCTAAATCGCGTGTTGTTCTCGGGTCGCCATAGACTGAAGCGGCAACGCCTCCTGTAATATAATAAGAGACACCTAATGTTTCAAAAATTGGGTGCAACAGTCTAGCAATTTCGCTGGGGTCTTGCGTCCACATAGAGGGCTCACTGGTGGGGGTTAAAATTGGCAACCACTTGCTACCTAATATCGATCGAGCAAATCGCTCTTTGTAGGTTGAGGGACAAGCTTTTTTCATCCCGCGCAAGCTAACAGTTTTTGCCCAACGATTTAATTTTGCCCCCATTTGCCACCGTTGGGAATTGGTGAGTTGCCGCAGTAGGTAAAAATCAATTGCATCAGCTTCAGGAGTTTTATCATCCGACTGGGCACGGTATCCAGGTTTGATGGATATTTTCGGTATGGATTGAATCATTTTGCTTGTTGATTTCCCTAATTTTATACATGATATCAGTTAATAAGGCTCACTGTAGGTCGGTCTGCACTTGTGGGCGATCGCAAATAACTTCCAGGTAGGGTCGCAACTGCTACAATGTTTCCCAACGGATCGAAGAACTTAAGGCTATAACCTGTTTCTAGTCCTTCAAGGTGATGTTGTTCTACAACTGTACCGATATCGCCGGCATAAAGTCCTTCTTCTGGAAGGTTGCACAGCAAGATGACATCTGAATAAAGTTTCATGAAGTGCTAAGAAGCTACTGCAAAATCGGTGTATTGCCGCATTCCCGGCTCGTGAAATGCCAACACGATATCTTCCTTGGGAACCCCTGCACGCACCAAATCCGTTGCAATCCCATCTTCTGTCCAGTCTTCCTCGATCCAGAATTTGCGATCGCGAATCCGAACGTAAACAGTGATACCGGTAATGCGATCGCCCTTTTGCTAGCCAAGATTCATCCAGATATAATGACCGTTTTGTTCGTCGGTAATCAAGAATGTCTCGATGTCTGGTTGAGGATGGCGGCACAATTCTACATACTCGGCCAAAATACGTTTGATTAATTGGGGATACTCGATTAGTTTATCCATTGCACAATTTCCTCTACTTCTGTATTTACGATAATTAGCGGAAGTTGATGTCTGTTTACAATTAATTGAATTACATCTTGAGTGAAGAAACTTTTATATGCGATCGCACTAACTGCGACGTAAAGTTTGCGATCCGGCGCTGTTTCTTCTAAAAGGTAACGATAAATGTCAGACTGGCCGAGAGCTTCTTTTAAATCACAGACTAAAATAAACGAATATTATAACTGACTTGCAACAGGAATTTTTAAATTGAAAAGAGATTTTTGTCGAACACTAGCTTTCACACTTGAGCAAACTTGTTTGTGTTCTCAAGGGACTTCCCGGTAACCTGGTAGATACTGGCAAATCCTAAATTTTTTTTTGAGTTGCTCTTGACAGGAAATAAAAGATGCGGTAATTTACAAAAAGATATGTTTTTGGGTCGCGCAAGTCAATATCTAGTTAAACTGCAAAGTTATTTGTTTGGGAATTATTGCTAATTTGGTTGTAGGGTGGTAATACCTTATTTCCCTAGAGCCTTGCTAAGGATACTGGCAACCGCTGAACATGAACGTTATATTTATTGCGAAAGAAAGCCATGAATCTTCTTCTTCCGATTGTAAATGAAATTATAGAATTGGCAGAAACAGGTGATTTTTTGGGGAGGACAGATGTCTCCTTAACATTTTTTTACCGTGAGGACAATCCTATCTACTTCGTAAACGAAAACAAATATCGTGACGCACTATCAAGGGCATTTGATTCAAATGAGGAAATTAAAAGAACCTATACGTTAAAGAAATATGAATCTCTGCTAATAGATCATTTTAGAGAGTGTTTTTTAAAAAAATGCTTAGCTAAAAACGAGGATGTATCATCGTTTGTGGAAAAGCTTAAGGCGGAAAGTATAAAAACATTTTCTGTATTTCGAGACATACATGGAATAGTTTTAAACAGCCCCATAACTCCCTTAATATTGGGTGGTTACACAATATACGAGTTTGCTTCACAAAAAGAGTTTATTGAGTCAATTTTTGACTCAAAAACAGATTCATTTCCTCCCATATGGTGCAATGACAATCCCGAATATTTAATTGAATGGAAGGCTGAAGCAAGACACTTTGAAAAAGCTATTGAAATTGCTGACGAACATTTTGAGCGATTCGAGCTTATCCTAAGATATGTCATAGGTTCCGCCACAAATCACTTTGAAGTTGGCGTTTTAAACTACCAAGGCTGGCGTCAGCGTAAAGCTTACATATTGTCTGTGGGGGAAGTGTCAAACTCATCGACTACGCATGGTCCAAGAGAGCCGATACGACTTGATGAGCCATATTTGGTAAACGAGGATACTGGATATCACACTGTTTGGGGTTTTACTACAAATAAAAATCTTAATGAGTTTCAAAAAAGAATTATGTTGGCAGTTGAATGGATCGGGCAATCAATGGCTGATCCCTCACCACAAAGTGCTTTTATCAAGGCGGCCATCGCTTTAGAAATTATCTTTACATATACCGAAAGGGACATTATTACTCCCGGGATTATGCATCAAATTTCTGAAAGTATAGCTCTTATATTAGGCAGCTCAGTCGATGAAAGATTAAAAATGGAATCAAGAGTAAAAAAATTGTATGGCTTGAGATCGAAGATTGTACACTCTGGCAACAAAGATATTAGTCAAGCAGATTATAAAACTCTGCTTGAAATAGCACGTTCTGTAATAAAAAAGATACTGACATCAGACAAGCTTAATAGCGTTGGTTCTGTACAAGAATTATATACTATTCTCAAAGAAGTTAAGTATTCTGGTGAGGCAATATCACAAAGCGCTGGAGTCTGATAAATTACTCGCTGCGCTCATAATTTACTCTGGCACCGCCAGTCAATACAGCTATAACTCCTGCTCAAACAATAGCCATTAAAGTAGTTGATAGTTGGTAATCGCTCGTGAGCAAGTGCCCCCAAAGCGATCGCAATTTCTTCAGGATGGGCATCGGCGTCAGCCAAAACGTTTACTAAATCTGCAGGGGTGAGTTCAGGAGAGGCTTCGAGGAGTTCTGCTTACAATATAAAACCAATCATAAAATTAATGACCACAACTGACTACACTCAACTTCATCACTTCCTGACTCGGAAAGATTGGAAAGATGCCGACATTGAAACCAGACAACTAATGCTGCAAATTGCCGGGGCAGATTCCAGACAAGATCGCCTACTCACAGCCAACGACATTCAAAATTTTCCATGTTCCGAGTTAAAAAATATAGATCGACTCTGGGTTAAAGCGAGTCGTGGACGTTTCGGATTTAGTGCGATCTCAAACCTCTATCAAGCAGTGGATGAGGATTATTTTGTCCTGGCAGATCGAGTCGGTTGGCGTAGTGAAAAAGATTGGATAGATTACAATAAAATTAATTATACTATTGATGCTCCTGTTGGGCATTTACCGATAACTTGGCTTGTCCCTACTTCATTTTGGATGTACTGGAATGCTCGCTTTGCTAGTGCTGGATGGAGGTTAATTCTCAAGCGAATAGCTGAATGTAACTTGTAAGATTTGCTCCTAAGTCCTCCTCAGATTCACAACTCATAAATTCGCGATCGGGAATATTTTCTGCATAGGCCATGTCATTTTCATCAAACAGTTTCTTTGCTTTGTCTGTAATTTCTCCGGGAGTCAGATTGCTATCCTACACTCTAGTAAAAACTTTATATCGATTGTGCAGCGGTTGCGATCGCCTAATTAAACAGAAACAACCCTGGATCGACGTGGAAAAACCTTCCCAAAGCCTCAGCTTGTTGCTTGGTGATTTCTAGCCGATCGTTAATTAGCTCAACTACAGCCTCGCGCGAACCCATAATTTCTAATAAATCGGTTGCGTCTAGACTCCGAGCCTCCATCAAATGCAGCAGCCTTGACTGTGGTGTTGAGGCATTAATTTGATAGTGCTTGTCTTCAAAATCCTCAATCAGTTTTACCAGCAGTTGTAGCAGCGCTTCTTCTTCGGAGTTCAGATTTTTAGTAGAGATTAACTCTTCTACTATCTCCAGAAAAAACTCGTTTTCTTCTTCGGTTTTGATAATCCGAGGCTGATACTTAGAGAGCAATTTGCTGTAAATATCTCTATCAAAAGTAATCGTCATTTTTCCAGTTTTCCTTATCATACTCGGCGTGAGTTAAAACGTATTTTATATAAATGATTTGCTGTTCATAATTAATACTCAGGATTAAGCGATATTTATTTCCTTTTATAGAACCCATTTGAGATCTTTAGGGCGATCAAGTATGATAGCCAGAAGTAATGGAATGAAACTAAGTCAGGGCTAAAATGGGGTATTCAAGCGATGTGACAGATCGAGAGTGGGAAATTATCGAGCCGTTGTTACCACAAAAAAAGAAAACCAGACCACCAGTGTGGACACAGCGGCAAATTCTGAACGGGATATTTTATCAACTCAAAAATGGTTGTAATTGGGGGACTTACCTAGAGACCTGCCACCCTATTCTACTGTATTCTGGCATTATAAGCAGTGGTGTGAAGATGGCATCTGGAAAAATATCATGACGGAGTTACACGGAAGAATGCGCGAACAAGTCAAAAAAAACCACAGTGGACGACCTTGATCATGATCGATTCGCAAGCAGTGAAGAACACTTGTAATGCTAGTGTTGAATCTAAAGGTTTTTGTTTTTACAAAGCGACAAATGGGATTAAAAGACATCTAGCGGTAGATATATTAGGCTTTCCTTTCTTCACTCACTGCACTCGGGCCAATGTATCTGATGACCTGCGTATTGATTGAGATGCTCTCCCAAAATATTGATTACTTCAAATCTAAACCGCTGGAACTTCCAAAAATTACCATCTTGCTAGATAATGGTTATCATCCTGACAAGCTGACCCAAGCATTGAAACTGATTTACCCTGAAATCATGACCAAGATCCAATTGCAACTCTCACCTAAACCGTCGAAAGCAGAAAAGGAAGCCAAAGGCAAATCAGGATTTGTGCCAGTTAAGGCTAGGTGGGTGATTGAGAGATCTAATGCTTGGGTTGAGCGATGCAAAAGCTTAATCAAAAACTTTGACCGGACACTTGAACGGGCAAATGCCAAGCTCCAGCTTTGTTTTGTCCGCTTGATGCTCATACGATTAGCGGTAAGTTAGAAATATCTCAAATGGGTTCTATATTTTTAGGAGAAGCCCTTGGGTGTTCATGTTTGCAGTAAGCTATACTTAGCGTACCAAATCGTTCGCTTGCTACTCGATCCCCTTGTTCAATAAAACTAAAAGAAGGTATCAAATGAGTTGGGTTTATCTGTTTTTAGCAATAATTTCAGAAGTAACAGGAACCACTTGCATGAAATTGTCAGGAGGCTTTACTAAAGTTTGGCCTTCTATAGCGATATTTATTTTTTATGGAATTAGTCTTACTTCATTAACAATTGCCATTAAAAAGATTGACATAAGCGTTGCTTATGCCATTTGGTGTGGCTTGGGAATAAGCCTGATATCAACTATAGGTATTTTGTGGTTTGAAGAGCCAGTAAATATTTTGAAAATAGCATCAATTGGAATAATCATTATAGGTGTTATTGGTTTAAATATAAAGTAGTGAATACTAGGTTCTGAACCAGAAATGTTGAACGTAAGGGTGTTTTTTTTGTAATAAAAGTAGATGGTTATTTTTATTGCTCTTATGCTCAATATGTAGTGCTCCCCTTAAATTTTTGAATAGTTGAAAAAAAAGCATTGGATCTCGAACTTTACTTGCCTTAAAAAAGGTGGTATATCTACATCTATAGAAAGTTAAACACCTTATTTTCCTACTAATAAAGGTTTCATCAGTATGAGTGAGAATCGTTATAAAAAATCTCGAAGGATGCTTACTAATAACGATTCTATAAATCTAAGTTTATTAGAATTTGGTCATATTTATTGCTTAAAAAATTTTTAATAGCAATGGGATTTTCAATACTTGTGTTTGTACCAGCGAGCAATGCTCTTGGATAGACTATACAATCGTGGTTAGTCTCGCAGAAAAACGCGATCGAGTAGCGTGCCATATGAGCTTGCTGGACATTAGTAATCTGAACGCGATGAGGAGCACCATGAAGCGTTTCTCCACTCCATCGTTGCATTAATTCACTTGCAATTATTCCAATATAACCTGAGGGAATATCAATACCAATCCATTCCTGCTGAGGAGTCAAAATTTCTAGTCCCCCTGTAGAATCTTGCCAAAGCAGGGTAATGCCAGAGTAGTCTTGATGTGCTCCCAGGCGGGTAGTACCGAGACTCAAGTGAGAGGCAGAAGGGTAATGCAGCAACCGTAATGTACTGTTTTCACCATGTTGCTTTACAAGGCTATCTGGAAGTTGCTGATAAATGGTTTCTAGGGCAGCTAGGACATGATTCGCTTGTTCCTGCAATATCTTAAAGATATGACACAACGACTGGATAATTTTTGCCAGGTCTTCACTATTACTGAGAAAATCCTTAACATTAACAGGAGTGGAGGTGCTAGTATACCCATTACTCTGCTGTCGTCGCTCGATCCATTGAGCGTAAGTGCCGTTCTCTAAATTAATATCGAGTACTTCTTTGTAGTCTTCCTGCCCATCAGCCAGTTGCTCTTCACCCAAGGCAATATATACCCCCTGCCAGGGTGAAGGAAGTTGTTTAGCAATCGATCGCTTTTGTACCTCATCTAGGGCAAATAAGGACTGCAAGCTGCTTAACAAGTGGCTGTCTTCAATCAACCCAGCTACAGGGATATAAGCCGCCCCTACTTTAACAAGCGCATCATGGAGATGGCGGGCAAACTCGGTACTACAAGATACGGGGTCTGGCAGCTTAGGAATACAGCTTATCGTTTCGATTGACATGCTTTCGTTTCTCCTGTAAGTTTGATAAGGATGGTTCGATATTATGTCCGGTTGCATAGATATTTCCATCTCACTCCCTTTTCCATCAAGAGCAAGCAGGCTAAATATACAAGCTCGATAATATTAGAGTTGGAGATGACATAATCCTCGCAAAACGAACGCGAGTATTATCATTTATGGTTGAATAAAGTTCTTTTGCTGCATTAAGTTGCTCATTAGTAATAGAGGATAGCTTTTTTCCATATTTTTTGAACAACCCAATGCTGTGACTGCTAATTTTTCAAGTTTCTTATAAGCAGTTGGCAACCACAAGAAAAAGGGTTTGAGCTTTCTATCCGGTTGTCTTGAAGCACCTCAATGGGAAGATTACTGCCATAAATTAATTCGTCATAATCCATCAGTGCATTCCACTTAATTTTTCCGGTTGGAAATCCTAGGTTTAATGCTGCATCTTTAATTAATTCTTGCCATTTTTGAACTTCTGGGTTTCGGGATTTACAATAATCGAGAATAGCAATGAGTGTGTTCTGCTTAGTCACCCGCAAAATTTCCTGAAGGGCACGAACGGGATCGTCAACCACACAAAGGGTAAATCCTGATGCAGCAGCATCAAAGCTATTATCTGAAAAATCAAGATTTTGCAAATCTGCCACTTTTAGGGTGACATCAGCAGATACATATTTTTTACGCGCCTCATCCAACATACCCTCAGAAAGGTCAACTCCCGTCACATGCACGTAGGGAGGATATGCTGGAAGATTCAGCCCCGTTCCCACTGCTGCATCCAGTACAGTCTGCCCGGAATTTAGGTTTAAAGAATTGATGAAAGGTTCACGCTCTACATGCCAGTAGCGTTGCATAATTACATCGTAATTTGCGGCTCCATAATTATACGTTTCAATGACCTGATCTATTTGCATGGGTTATTTAGAATCTCCGTAATCTAATTACTATCTTTTGTCTTCTTACAGAAGTAACTGGTCGCCATTAGGCCGTAAACAAATCAACCAAAGTCTTTGTTTTTATTTTGAAGTTTGGATATTCGCTTTGTCCAACGCGGTGGTTTTGTTTGCTTCTTCTGGGGCAGTAAGGGTTCGATGAGTTTCCACTCTTCGTCGGTTAAGCTGCTGGAGTACGGCATTTATTCTTGATCTTACCATCTCCTCAGAGCTCCCAAATGGGTTCTATATTAAAAACTGTAAAATTTCCAACTGCCTCAGCTTTGGGATAAACAGCTTGAACTTCCACGAGGTTAGCCCAAACGGCTTTACTAGCAATTTTATACCAGTCATCGAGGGCTTCGCACGAATCAGCGTGACTTTGACAGTATTCTCTTAATTTTTTCCGACTGATAACGTGCATTTAGCGATCGTTCTGATGTTTTCTAGATATCTCAACAAAGAACACGAGAGAAATAGAGGCACAGCCTCTTGAAATTGATTCCCAGGCAAAGCCTGGGAACGAGAGAGGTGCGCACTGCGCACCCCACAGAAACCCTAGCTGCCACCAATTCTGGCGACATCGCGAGCGTTTTCTTCAAATGCAGCCGTCAGCGCATCATCACCGCTTAAACCCGATGCGATCGCCCTTTCAATAGCCTGCAACACCCGCTTGTAATCCCTCGGCATCACCTTCACAAACACCGGCACCATCTCATCCCACGCAGCCAGAACCTTCGATGCCTTCGCACTTCCAGTCAAATCAACGTGAGTTTGAAGCATCTGCCGCAAATCGCTAATCTCCTCAGGATCCTCCAGTTTTTCCAACTCCACCATCGACATATTGCAGCGAGTAGCAAAATCCCCCGCCTCATCCAAAATGTAAGCAACACCGCCACTCATACCCGCTGCAAAATTGCGCCCGGTTTGGCCCAAAACTACAACCTTGCCGCCAGTCATGTACTCGCAACCGTGATCGCCCACACCTTCAACTACTGCATTCACGCCGGAGTTGCGCACCCCAAAACGTTCGCCCGCAATCCCTCGGATGAAAACCTCGCCGGATGTCGCGCCGTAAAGCACTACGTTACCGACAATCACATTTTCTTCCGCGACAAAGGTAGAAGCTGGCGACGGATACAAGATAATCTTGCCGCCGCTGAGTCCCTTGCCCAAATAGTCGTTAGCTTCGCCTTCGAGCTCCAGGGTGACACCCTTGGGCACAAAAGCCCCAAAGCTTTGCCCGGCGCTGCCTTGGAAGTGCAGGTGCACCGTGTCATCCGGCAAACCTTCCCAGTTGCGCTTGGTGATTTCGTTGCCGAGAATTGTGCCGACAACCCGGTTGACATTGGTAATCGGCAGTTTGGCCTGTACCTTTTCACCGTTTTCGATCGCACCTTTGCACAAATCCAACAACACAGTCATATCCAGGGACTTTTCCAAACCGTGATCCTGCGCCATCTGACAGTAGCGCCCCACCTCCGGCCCAACCTCCGGCTGATAAAGGATTTTCGAGAAATCCAAACCCTTAGCCTTCCAGTGTTCCACAGCTTGTTTCGCTTCCAAAACATCAGTCCGCCCCACCATTTCATTCAGCGTGCGGAAGCCCAACTGCGCCATAATTTCCCGGACTTCCTGCGCGACGAAGGTCATAAAGTTTACCGTGTGATCGGGGTCGCCGGTAAAGTTTTTCCGCAGCAGCGGGTCTTGGGTCGCCACGCCCACCGGGCAAGTGTTCTGGTGGCAAACGCGCATCATGATGCAGCCCAATGTCACCAGCGGCGCGGTCGCAAAACCGAATTCCTCAGCACCAAGCAAGGCAGCAATTGCTACATCGCGCCCGGTTTTCATTTGACCGTCAGTTTCTACCACAATCCGGCTGCGGAGATTGTTGAGTACCAAAGTCTGATGAGTTTCCGCCAGTCCCAATTCCCAAGGTAAACCGGCGTGTTTGATCGAAGTCTGCGGCGAAGCGCCGGTTCCGCCGTCGTAGCCGGAAATCAACACAACATCGGCGTGGGCTTTCGCAACCCCGGCCGCGATCGTCCCGACTCCAACTTCCGACACCAGTTTGACGCTGATCCGCGCTTCCCGGTTGGAATTTTTCAAGTCGTGAATCAATTCGGCCAAATCTTCGATCGAATAAATGTCGTGGTGAGGAGGAGGCGAAATCAATCCCACACCCGGAGTCGAGTTCCGCACCTTGGCAATCCACGGGTATACTTTTTTACCGGGCAACTGTCCGCCTTCACCGGGTTTCGCGCCTTGGGCCATCTTGATTTGCAGTTCCCGCGCTTGGGAAAGGTACAAGCTGGTAACGCCGAAACGCCCGGAAGCAACTTGTTTGATCGCGCTGTTTTTCGAGTCGCCCCGATCGTTCGTCCAAGTGTAGCGTTCCGAGTCTTCCCCGCCTTCACCGGTGTTCGATTTGCCACCAATGCGGTTCATCGCGATCGCCAGAGATTCGTGGGCTTCTTTAGAAATCGAACCATAACTCATCGCCCCAGTTTTAAAGCGTTTGAGAATAGATTCGATCGGTTCAACTTCCTCAATCGGTATCGATTCCCGCTGCTTGAATTGCAACAAACCGCGCAGGGTAAAATGCTGCTGGTTTTGTTCGTTAACCAGCCCAGAATACTGTTTGAAAAGGGTATAACTGCCCTCGCGCACCGACTTTTGCAGCGCGTGAATTGTCTGCGGACTAAACAAATGCGCCTCGCCTTCTTTCCGCCACTGATATTCGCCGCCGACATCGAGAGTATGTCCGCTGGATGGGCGGTCGGGGAAAGCGTGAGTATGGCGTAAAATTGCTTCTTGGGCGAGGACTTCGAGGTCTACGCCTTCAATCCGCGAGGCTGTCCAGGCAAAGTATTTATCCACTACGGATTTGTTTAAGCCGATCGCCTCAAAAATCTGCGCGCCGCGATAACTTTGTATTGTCGAAATCCCAATTTTCGAGGCAACTTTCGTCACACCTTTAGTTGCCGCTTTGACGTAGTTTTTGCAAGCTGTTTTGTAATCGACATTTAGCAGCAATCCTTCGCGGATCGAATCGGCGATCGTCTCAAAGGCCAAATACGGATTAATCGCGCCGCAACCGTATCCAATCAGTGTTGCAAAGTGATGCACTTCCCTCGGTTCGCCGGATTCGAGCACGAGTCCCGCCCGCGTGCGCGTACCTTTACGGATCAAGTGGTGGTGCAGGCCTGCAACTGCCAGCAGCGCCGGAATTGGGGCTTGGTCGGGACTGATGCCCCGATCGCTCAAAATGATGATATTCACCCCGGAGGCGATCGCGCTGTCTGCTGTGGCAAAAACCTCTTCTAAGGCCTGTTCGAGACCTTTTACGCCGCTTTTGGGGTCAAACAAAATCGGCAGTGTAATCGAGCGGAAATTGCCCTCATTTACGTGTTTGAGCTTAGCTAATTCTTCATTGCTGAGAATGGGCGTTTTCAGTTCAATCAAATGACAGCTTTCCGGTTCCGGTTTGAGCAAATTGCGTTCAGCGCCGATCGTAGTTTCGGCAGAAGTTACAATTTCTTCGCGGATAGAATCAATTGGCGGATTGGTAACTTGAGCAAACAACTGCTGGAAGTATTCGTAAAGCAGTTTTGGGCGGTTGGAAAGGACCGCCAGCGGCGTATCCGCACCCATCGCGCCGACAGCTTCCACGCCATCTTTCGCCATCGGCGCTAACAGCAACCGCAGTTCTTCAAAGGTGTAGCCGAAGGCCATTTGCCGCTGGATCAATGTTTCGGGGTCGGATGCTGGCAATGCCGGCGCATCTTTCAGTTTGGCGATTTCGACCATGTGCTGGTCTATCCACTCGCGGTACGGGTGTTCTGTGGCGATTTTCGTCTTAATTTCTTCGTCAGAGACGATGCGGCCTTCCTCGGTATTTACCAGGAACATCCGCCCCGGTTGCAAGCGGCCGTTGGATGCAATTCGTTCTGGGGCGATCGGCAAAACTCCCGCTTCCGATGCCATAATTACCAAGTCGTCTTTGGTAACGCAGTAGCGGGAAGGGCGCAAACCGTTGCGATCGAGCACGGCCCCGATCGAAGTACCGTCGGTAAAGGCGATCGAAGCTGGGCCGTCCCAAGGTTCCATTAAGCAAGAATGGTATTCGTAGAAAGCCTTTTTCTCGTCACTCATCGACTCGTGGGCTGTCCAAGGTTCCGGAATCATCATCATTACAGCGTGCGGCAAAGAACGCCCAGCCAAAGTCAGCAATTCCAAAGCATTGTCAAAAATCGTCGAGTCGCTACCTTCGATGTTGATTAAATTCGGGATTTTCTTCAAATCGTCTCCGAACAAGTCCGACTCGAACAGCGATTGCCGCGCGTGCATCCAGTTAATGTTGCCGCGCATCGTGTTGATTTCGCCGTTGTGGGCGATGTAGCGGTAAGGGTGCGATCGTTCCCAGCTCGGAAAAGTATTCGTGCTGAAGCGCGAGTGAACCAGGGCTAGAGCGCTTTCCATGTCCGGGTCGTGCAGGTCGGGATAGTAATCGCCGACTTGCACCGGCATTAACATACCCTTGTAGACGATCGTCCGGCAGGAGAGTGTGGAATTATACCAGTATGGGTCTACATTCGCCCTGCGAATCGCATTGTGAGCGCGTTTGCGGATGACGTAGAGTTTCCGCTCAAAAGCCGCCTCGTCGATACCTGGGGCGCGCCGCAGGAACACTTGCTGCATGAAGGGTTCGCTAGATTTGGCGGTGTCGCCGAGGGACGAGTTATCTGTGGGAACATCGCGCCAGCCCAGCACTTCCTGGCCTTCTTCTGCCGCGATTTCCTCAAAAATGCGTTTGCCGTTTTCGCGTTCAGTTCGATTTGGCGACGAGTAAATCGCGCCAACACCGTACTCGCCGGCTTCGGGAAGTTCGATGTTTAGGCCCGCCGTTACTTTCTTGAGAAACTTGTGGGGCACCTGCATCAAAATGCCCGCCCCGTCTCCGGTGTTGGGTTCGCAGCCGCAGGCGCCCCGGTGGTCGAGGTTCAGCAGGATTGTCAGTGCCTGCTCGACAATTTCGTGGGATTTGTTACCCTTGATGTGTACAATAAATCCGACTCCGCAAGCGTCGTGCTCGAACTGCGGATCGTACAGGCCTTGCTTTTGTGGCAGTCCGTTGTGGTTCATTTTGATGTGTCTCTCAAAGTGGTGAAAAGATTTTGATCTAGAGTAGAGGATGGAATGCCGCTCTCTAGTATCATGTATTATATGTGGATCTACTCAATTGGGTAGAGCCACCCAAAAATCCCAGCTTTTTATATCCGAGTAAAATAATAGTTAAAGCCGATAAATTAACTATGGAACCCGGAGGTTAAAGATTTATGCTTGAACACTCTTCAATTATTAGCGTATCTCCTGAGATTATGGGCGGAACCCCAGTATTTGCTTGTACTAGGGTTCCGGTACAAACACTTCTGGACTATCTCAAAGCAGGAGAATCTATTGATGATTTTTTAGATGGATTCCCAACTGTGACTAAAGAGCAAGTCATCGCCTTGCTGGAAAAGGTAGAAAAACACCTTGTTGGCATGGTGGCATAACCCATGAAGCTTCTTTTGGATGAGTGTATCGATCGCAAATTTGCCAGAGAATTTGTTGACCATGAGATGAAAACGGTTCCACAAATGGGATGGGCAGGTGTAAAAAATGGTCAACTTCTTGGCCTGGCAGAAGCAGAGTTTGATGTTTTCATCACAGTCGATCGCAACTTGTCGTTTCAACAGAATTTGCCACAGTTCGATATTGCGGTAATTGTTCTGCAAGCACCATCAAATCGCTTGGCAGATTTGAAGCCTTTAGCTCCAAAAGTTTTAGCTATTTTAGCTATGGCAACTAGAGGACAAGTTACGATTGTCAGTGCATAGCTTTAAGAAATACGCTCACCGAGCTCGGTGAATGAGAAATTAAACAAATTGACAACTCCTAGCAACCGCCAGCGATAGCCTGGGTCAAGGGCTGCCTTTCTATCAACAGATGCTAGAAGTTTGGCAGCAGCAGTCTCAAGAGCTGGATTACGTTTCACATTTAATCCATATTCAAGAACCAGCGGCCTTTCTATGAAGATTTGATGTAAATTGGGGCGATCGAGCCAATACCGGGTAGACAACAGCTATGTTGGTTGTGGTATGGTTGTTAAGGCAAGTCGATCGGACCCAGCAGAACTTTTGCAAAAATCTACAGTCCGCTAACGGGTCCGCGCGATCAAACTTAGGTTTTAAGGATAAATTAGTTAATATCACAATCCAACCTCGTTTACCAAAAAATTCGCAAGGAATCCTCAAGGAGTGAAAATCATGGTTCAGATTCAAGATATTTCTCAAGTATCTACTCTGCACTCAGCAGCACCCAGCGGAATATGCGCTACAGAATTGCGGCCTTGGGGTTCATTTACGACTCTAGAAGAAGGCCCCGGATATAAAATTAAGCGGATCGAAGTTAAGTCCGGACACCGCCTCAGCCTGCAAATGCACCACCACCGCAGCGAACACTGGATAGTGGTTTCTGGTACTGCAAAAGTTACTTGCGGCGAAACTGAACAAGTTCTGTTTACAAATCAGTCTACCTACGTTCCTCAGTGCATTTCTCATCGGCTGGAAAATCCGGGAGTTATTCCCCTGATTTTAATTGAAGTGCAGAATGGCGAATATCTCGGAGAAGATGATATTGTACGCTTTCAAGACGATTATGCCCGTACAGAAAAGGCAAAGTAACTCACTCAAATTAACGTGCGCGGCCCGGCGCACCCTACATTCTCAGTAAGGTGCGCTAGATTCTGCGGGTAAGGTGCGGGGCGCGGCGCACCCTACATTCCAATTACAAATTACAAATTACAAATAATGATTCATCTGAGCAAAACAGCAGCGATAGAAGTAACGCGCCTCAAGTCGAAGCATCCGAATCCCAATGCTTTATTTCGTCTGGGCGTGGAATCGAGTGGCTGCTCGGGTTTGTCTTATACAATGGCATTTGACGATGCGCCAGCCCCAGAAGACGCTGTATGCGAGTCGGAGGGAATTTCCGTTGCGATCGACCCCCAGCACTTAAAATATCTCAATGAGCTCACCTTGGATTATTCAGAAGACTTGATGGGGGGAGGTTTCCGATTTCACAATCCCAATGCCGCCCAAAGCTGTAGCTGCGGCAACTCCTTTTCGGTCAAGCAATAATCCCTAGGAGGACACTCAAAGACTTAGAAAAAGTCCAAAAAATCTTCAAAGAACCCGGTTAAGACTACCGAGATCGACGCCAGTTCAGCATGGAAGGCAGAGCACTTACAGAACTAGAGGAGTTAAGACGGCTGGAAGCAGAAGGAAACGCCTGGGTGCGGGTGGGAGCAAAACATGGGTACGAGTTTACATCACAAGAAGCCGTCAAGAAGCATCAAGAAATTATCCAAGAACATATAGTGGCTACTGCAACGAAACTGAAGCGGTTGATATAGCCATCCTGTTTGATTCGTGAACATATCTCACCAAAGGCTAGTTTGTAGTAAGGGCTTCAGTCCTCTCTTCAAGATTTCAATCAAGCTGGTGTACCGAGAATTGTCCACTGCATTAACTGCTGCCACTCGGGAGATTGAGCTAACAAATCTGCATCCAATTCATTTCCTGCATCCTGCGAAAATTCGGCGAAACATTCCACCCAATTAATTACTGTTTCGACAGGCATATAAGGCGTATAATTCCAAGAACGCTGCAAAAACTCTACCATCTCAACAGTATGACCGGTGCGGTGCAAATACCAAGCAATCCAAACTAAGGTACTGTACTTGATTTGCTTTTCCAACAAACGTATCTTATCCGGCAATTCGGGGCGGGAAAAAAAATTGTCCATGACTGCGGCGAGGGATTTAGCCTGGGGTAAACCTTTGTACATGGCGCTTTGTTCGTGCTGGCGGTAGCAAACAGTTACTTGCTGCAGCCACTCTGCTTCGCATCCCATTAAGGCTAAACGCAGCACTAAATCTGTATCTTCCGCCGGTGGAAATCGAGGATCAAATCCGCTGGCGCGCTCTAACCAATGGCGGCGAAATACCATCGCGCTGGGTAATACTGGTTTCCACCGCAGCCACATTTCTAAGTCTAATTTAGGGACGTTTTGCCAGGGTTTGACATCTTTTAGCGGTTCGCCTATACTATTAACTAAACGCCAGCCGCTGTGGACTATTCCTAGATGTGGTCGCGCTGCAAATACAGCAAGTTGTGCTGCTAATTTGTCGGGGAAAAAGTAGTCATCTGCATCAAGAAAGGCGATGAATTCTCCTCGCGCTAGTTCGATGCCGCAATTTCTGGCAATCGAAACTCCTTGATTTTGTTGGTAAATGTACCGAATTCGATCGCTATATTTCTCTAAAACTAATCTGGTGTGGTCTCGGGAGCCGTCGTCTACTACAATAATTTCCCAGTTAGCAATTGTTTGGTGCAGCACGCTCTCTACTGCTTGGCCGACGTAATCCGCGCAGTTGTAAGCCGGAATTACCACGCTTACCTGTGGGCTTCTATCGCTCATAATTAATATCAAGTTTAATGGATTATACCATTTTAAATTTTAAATTTGAGATTTGAGATTTGAGAATTGGGAATGACTGATGACCGTCTGGTTGCGATCGCGGGTCTACAGTTGCATTCTTTTTTTGAACTGGTATTAGAATCAATACCCGCTGGGCTGGTTTACGGAAATCGGGGCTTTGAAATCAAGAAAAACCATGCACTCGCCCCTACAAGATGTATGGGTAAAATCCGGTTGCGTCTTTATTGGACAATACTTATCGGGTGCCCCGGAGGCTGACGCACGCGATAAGCGAGGCTTTTTGAGCATAATTTTGGTTCAAGAATTTGCCAATGTAAGCTGTTGTGAATTTAGTAAATCATGGGAGGGAATTGCCGCAGGCTGGCCCTCGCCTTTTACCTTCACATACTTGTCAGCTATTTCCAAAACCTGTTCGGCATTGACCGGCTTGCTCAAAAAATCGGTAGCACCTGTAAATTTCGCTCGCGTGCGGTCAATTATACTGTCTTGACTGGTCAAAAACACGATCGGAGTTTCCCGAAAAGCGGGTGTCTGCCGCAAAAAATGGCACAAAGCAAAGCCACTTGTCTTCGGCATCAAGACCTCCATAAAAATTAAAGCAGGCTTGTGTTTGGCGATCATGCCCACTCCCTGCATGGGGTCTTGAATTTTTAGGACTCGATACCCCTGGGGCGATAAAGTTTGCTCTAAAAATTCGCATACTGCCGGACTGTCATCGATACAGGCAATCAAAGGGCGACCCGGCCCAGCGCTTACCGAGGCAAGGCGCCACTGTTCTATAGGCGACGGCAAGTCTGGTACTGTTCGGAAATTTACTAAACCCTGTTTCATGTAATTAACTAAAGCGCGAGTTGCCATTGTCACGCACTGCTTTTTCTTATCTGCAATATCCCAAAGAGTATTCTCGCCGTTAAATACGTTAGTCAAAGCGATCAAAGAATTAGAACTAAATCGGTTTTCCTGTAACTGGGCCGACGCTTTTAAAAGCGGTGCTTGTTCTGGATCTACCAGCCACAAACCCATTTCTTTCCACTTCTGCCAAATTTGTTCTGTAGAACACAGCATTTTCTCTACTTCCGTCGCAGACAGCAGCAAAGAAGAGGTAACTGTAGAAAAATATCTGTGGGACGGACGCCACTCCCGGCGCAAACCCGATTGACCGATCAGAGCAAAGAACACTTCAGAAACGCTGCTGTGGACGATCGCCTTAGCTTGTTCTAGACTCATTTCCCTGGCTACTAGCCCTCGCTGAAGCAGTTGATATTCCCACAGTTCTCCAGCATCGAGGTCTCTGAGATCCACTTGAAAGTTTCGACAGTGTTGCCCGATCGCCCTATACCAGCGCCTCGATCTGTGTGCTCCTCCTGTCGCATAAACCAAACAACCCTGAAAAAAGTAAAGTTGCCACTGTTGTTCCCCTTGTTCTAACAGCAATTTCCCCGTTGCTCGTTTCTGACCCAGCACTGCCACAGTATGAGACAACATTTTGTATCCGATTGCGCTAGCAGACATATCAACTCGCATCCCCTGTACTCTGTTTGTACTATTATAGCTGCTGAGTTGGCGAAGAAAACAGTAATATTACTGAATCTGGGTCACTAAAAACAACTAATTATGCGAATTTAACCCCCTCAGGGAGTGACTCCCCTCGGGAGTTTTAGCCGGCTCGGATGCAAGGCTTATGTGCACTATTAACTAATAACTAAAATACTGCTTCTAACTAATAACTAACTGGGCTGGCTATCTTTGGGAGGTACTGGATCGTAACCCCCAGGATGAAAAGGATGACAGCGCAAAATCCGCTTAACTGCCATGGACCCGCCGCGGCCGACCCCAAATCTTTCTATTGCTTCGATCGCGTATTGCGAACAAGTGGGTTCAAATCTACAGGCGTTAGGCAGGTAAGGAGAAATACCCATTTTGTAGCCTCGGATTAATCCGATCAGCAATATTTTCATAATTTTTACCTCAGGGCTGGATTAGATTAATGGCAAAATCTTGTCCGGTACCTATTTTCAGTGTTGCCTCGAAGATAGCTAAAATACAATTTGAGGAGACAATATGGTACTGGTCTCTGAGGGAGCTACTTGACCGATACCTAAAAATTTACCATCTCGATCGTAAACCTGCAAGGGATAGGGAGGTTGGGGTATGGGGTTGCTACTTTCCTCATAGGGTCCGATCGGCGTTTCGGGAATCGGGAGGCGCTGTCCTTGAAACCAGCGTTTGGTATATTCAGGGGAAAGGACGATCGCGCCTAAATGTCCCAAAACGGCCGATGGCAAAAGCGGGCAGAATTTATCCTCCTGCAATTGCAGTTCTAATTCTTCAAAACTGAGACTTTGATCGATCGAGAAACCGCTACTTTCGGTGCGAGTCAAACAAGCCAAAGTACCGCCTGCATTCAACATAGCGCCCAAATCCCGCGCTATCGCCCGAATGTAAGTACCCGCCCCGCAGGCGATCGACAAATCCAATTCAGGAAAATCCCCCGATCGCCAATCCAAGATTTCCAGTTGAAAAACCTCAACATTTCTAGCAGCAACGGACACAGTTTCGCCTTTTCTAGCTAACTCATAAAGGCGTTTTCCTCCCACCTGAACCGCACTAAAACTCGGCGGAAATTGCTCGATTTTTCCTAGAAAATTTGGCAGTGCAGCTTGCACTTTTTCCAAACTCAACTCCGGCACCGGTCGAGAATGGATAATTTCTCCTTCTAAATCGTCAGTAGCAGTAGTTAAGCCAAACCGAATCGTGCCTCGGTAAGCTTTATTGTGTTGGAGATATTGCAGCAGTCTGGTTGCTTTGCCCAGGGCGATCGGTAAAACGCCGGTCACAGCAGGATCGAGGGTTCCTCCGTGTCCGACTCGCTTGAGTTTCAATAGCCGACGCACTCGTCCCACGCAGTCGTGAGATGTCATGCCCGCAGGTTTGTTGAGATTGAGAAAACCGTCAGTAGTCATTAGTCATTAGTCATCATTAGTCATTAGTCATTAGTCATTAGTCATTAGTCAGTTGTTATTTGTCATACCAAATCCTGCTTAAATAACTTTCTATATCTTAGTCTGCGGAGGCAGACTTCGTTTGTGTAGTTTGAGGTCAAAAGCGGTTTCAAGCACCGAGTCTCATAAAATGGTTAGCCAACCCGGATTTTGTATCAGTCAACAGTCAACCGTCAACCGTCAACAATTCCCAATTAAAAAATAAAGTCCGCCTGACTGATAGAAGAGGGGGCAACTCCGAACAAAGTAGCCAGAATTACCTTGCTCTCTGCAAGCTGAATAATTGTACTCGGCGAAGTTCCGGTTCCAGCGGAAGTGATGAGTTTGTTAAAAGTGAGGCCGGCAATCAAGCGAACTTTATCCGTACCATCAGTAAAATCTGTAATCACATCCCCCTCTGCCTCACGCCCGATCGCAAAAGTATCGTTTCCGGCGCCGCCAGTAAGAGTATCTCTGCCTGTATCGCCCGATAAATAGTCATCGCCGATGCCACCAAACAGCGAGTCATCGCCGGCACCCCCAAAAAACGTGTCATTACCCGCGCCGCCCAACAAAGTATCGCTGTCTTGGTTGCCAAACAGGAAATCATTACCTTCGTCGCCGCTTACCGAGTCAGAACCCTTGCCACCGTAGATAGTATCGTCGCCCACGTTGCCCAAAACGCTGTCGCTGCCGGCACCGCCGTAGAGGGAATCGTTTCCCCCTAAGCCCAAAATGCTGTCAGGGCCACCCAAACCAAATATCAAGTCAGCGCCCGCACTACCACTGAGGGAGTCGGGGCCGCTGGTGCCACTCCTGCCGCCAGGTGACCCTCCGGGACTGGTACCGCTGGTGGGGGTTGGGGTTGTGATGGGAGTTCGTACAAGTGGCACTGCTGATGGCATGATTTTGAAGATGGGTAGAAATTTGCAATTCTAACTTAACTTAAAAGCGGAAGTTATAAGCTCGCCAACCGCCGAGATGAGAAATATCGATCGCATCCGCCGCAGCATAAGGTTCGCACAAAAAGCCCTGCACTGTCGAGCCGTCCTCCAACACCAGCGTACCAATTCCCAGCGGCGGGGGAATTTTAGCGACAAATCCGCCGAAAGCCGAGATCGACAACTCCCAAACTTCCACCTCGATCGCACTACCGCCCTCTACCTGACGCACTAATCCCGGCTTGCCCAGAGCAGTACCCGTCAAAGCGTACAGCTTGTAAATCGGGCTGGTACGGCAGGCTCGAACCAAAATGCCTCCCCCCTCGATTAGTTGATAATTCAGTGGCTCACCGCTCAAATGAGCGCCAACTACGGCTATTTTGACTCGTTCTTCTGAGGAAGATTTGGCTGCGATGGCGGGTTCCGGGAGGGTTGGCAGCGACAGGCCGGTTGCGCCCAAAGTTCCCCCCAAGCGATCGTGGAAAGCAGATCCCAGGCGGCAGAGGGATAAATCGTGCCACGCAGGAGCCATCAGTGTCAATCCTGCGGGCAATCCGCTGCTTTGAAACCCGCTGGGAACTGCGATCGCGCACAAATCGAGCAAATTCGCAAAGTTCGTGTAGCGCCCGAGATTGGTGTTGAGCGCGATCGGCTCGGCTGCAACTTCTGCGACAGTATAAATCGTACCTGTCGTCGGTACCGCCAACACATCCATTGACTGCCACTGAATTTCTGCCGAATGGCGGAGTTCGGCCAACCGGTACGACGCGCGGTAGGCAGAGACGGCATCGTAGCGTTTGCCGCCGCTGATAATTTCGTAGACGATCGGATCGATATCCTCTGGGTGCGCGTCGAGGAAATCGCCGATCGCGGCCAACCTTTCTGCTACCCAAGGCCCGCCGTAGAGCAGTTCGGCTGCATCCGCAAAGGGTTTGAAGTCAATAGGTGCGATCGTGCAGCCCAATGATTGCAAGCGCGTCAGAGCCTCTCGGTAGCGCTGTTCGGCTTCTGCATTCCCAAAAAATTCGAGTTGGCCGAAGGCGGGAACTCCCACCCGTAAGCTGGATAAATCCGGCAAAACTTTCGTTTCAGGGCGACGAGAAAACGCATCCTCAGCGTCAAAACCGCTGGCTACTTGCAGCACGGAGGCCGCATCCGCACAGGTGAGAGCGAACACAGAAACGCAATCGAGCGATCGCACCGCCGGCACCAGGCCGCGAGTGCTGAGCGAGCCGCAACTTGGCTTCAGCCCGACAATGTTGGTAAAAGCAGCGGGAACCCGCCCCGAGCCTGCGGTATCGGTACCCAGAGCAAAACTCACCAATCCGGCCGAGACTGCTGCTGCGGAACCGGAACTCGATCCGCCGGGGATGTAGCGCCGATCGAACGGATTGCGACAAACTCCATAAGGCGTGCGGGTTCCCACTAATCCTGTGGCAAACTGATCCATGTTTGTTTTGCCGATCGCGATCGCACCTGCAGCGCACAGGCGCTCTACGACTGCGGACGATCGCGCTGGAGTGCTAGCAAACTGAGGACATCCCGCCGTAGTGGGAACGCCCGCCCAATCGAGATTATCTTTGATCGCAAAAGGTATTCCGTAGAGCGGCAATTGTTGCGGGTCTAGGTTTTCCAAAGCTTTGGCGCGTTCGAGGGTTTCCGCCTGCGGTGCTAAATAAATCCATACTGCCGGATCTGCATAGCGTTCGATCCGATCGTACACGATCGCGATCGCATCTGCAGGCGCGAGCGAGCCGGTGCGGTAGCGATCGAGCAGCGAATGAATGTCGAGACTGTTGCTGTAGTTAACTTTTTCCATAATGCACCGTCAGTCGATTTTAGATTTTAGATTTTAGATTTTAGATTGAAGAAATTACTTCACAGGCTGTGTTTGGCGAGCGTTATTACTCACCGAAGAGTACCATTCTCAAGAACAGGCAAGATGCCTGTTTCACAAAGAGTGTATTTCTTTCTTCTTGTGGGGTGGGCAGGAGAGCCCGCCCATAAAAGGCTTATTGAGAATTGTGGAACATCTCAGTTATTACAAATAGAAAATTAGTTTACCGCATTGTCGATCGTACTTGCATCTACTCGATGGCTCGAAGTATTTCTTGAGAAATATTCAACCCTGACCTTGCGGGTTGCGTTTTTTTGTGCAGGTAAACTTCGCGATTTCCAAGCGCCCGGTTTAATATTCCCAAAATTTTAATTTGAAAAATCCGAGAAAAACCGTTTTTTGTAACATTTTACACATTTTCTCATCAAGCTTGCTGTTACCGTTTGAAACGTAGCAATCTAGTAGGATTGCACGCTACAGTATGCTTACCTTTGAAAAAGCTAAGTGCATTGCTGTTACCAACAGTCTCGAATAACTCCTTGGGTTGCAAACAGGACTTATACAGACAAAGAACGAAAAATTTAACCGCTTCTAGGGTTCCGATTTGAATCTGTTTCTAAGTTAGCTTAGACAGTTCAAGTGCTGGTCCGAGAGAAGCAGACTGGTCATCCCAATATTTTATTAATTTGAGGGAAACACTAGCCAGTTACACGGCGGGATAAAAGCCCGGGAGAAACGCGATCGGTCATCAAGACTCGGTTCGTTAGCTCTCGGGCTTTATCCTTGTATATCAAGGGGGTTTGCGGAAGCTAAGGAAGCCAAAGAAGGTGCAAAAGCTCGATCGACATATTCACCTCTAACCAGCCACCATAATATGCTATGAATATCCGATATTGCTCCCAAAAAATAACGCGATCGCCCTTATCCTACTGCGCCCTATTTCTTATCACCTTGTTTTTCGCTATCGGCTGCGTCAACCCGGCAATCTATATCAAAACCACGACAGAAAGCGAAGCAGCTTCTTCAGTAAGTGCTGATGCAGTTAGCCTCGGATTCAGCGCCTGGCCCGGCTGGTTTCCTTGGCAAATTGCCAAAGAACAAAAGATATTTGAAGCCAACAATGTTGCTGTAGACTTAAAATGGTTTGACGGCTACTTAGAATCGATCAGCACCCTCACAGCAGCACAGATAAATGCTAACAGCCAAACCCTCGGCGATACAGTAAACTCCATATCGGGCGGCGCCGACCAAGTAATTGTTTTAGTCAACGACAACTCGACGGGAAATGACAAAGTGATTGTCGCCGAAGGCATTAATTCCGTTGCCGATTTGAAAGGTAAAAAAGTAGCAGCCGAGGAAGGTACAGTCGATCACTTTTTATTGCTGTTAGGGCTGAGAAAAGCAGGTTTATCAGTGCGAGATATTCAATTTGTACCGCTGGAAACTGGCAAAGCTGCGGCAGCTTTCGTAGGAGGACAAGTCGATGCGGTGGCAGTATTTGCGCCGTTTACCACGCAGGCATTAAAACGATCGAACAGCAACGAACTGTTTAGTTCAAAAGATTTTCCGGGGGCGATTTCCGACCATTTGGTATTCACCCGAAAGTTTATCGGCGAACACCCCGATCGAGTGCAAGCCCTAGTCAATTCCTGGTTTGCAACATTAGAATACATGAAATCAAATCAAGACAAATCTTACCAAATTCTAGCAAACCGCGCCGGAGTCAGCGTCGAGGAATACAAAGAATATGAAAACGGCACTAAGATATTTACGATCGAGGAAAACTTGAAAGCCTTTCAACCGGGAAATGACATGACATCATTGCAGTTTGCGGCGGCAGAAATGACTAAATTTCTCGTAGATGTAAATTTAGCAAAAACCCAACCAGATATCAGCACATTATTTGACGATCGTTTTATAAAAGCTTATGCGGAAGGTAAAAGCTAAAAGGCAGAATTTACGATTTTGCAGATACAAAAAACTTTCAAAAATATTCTTTTTTAAAATACCAAAAAGCTACTCAAATTACTCGCTAAACAGTTCTGCAATTAAATCATGCCACCAAATCCTGAACCCCGATCGATCCAATCCCACCTCAAGCAAAAAAACCTAAATCCCACCGTTTTCTGGCGGATTGCGGAAGAGATACCACAACCCCTCAATATTGGGTTAACGGTAACATCGATCGCACTGCCGCTGCTGCTGTGGTGGCTAGTAACAACCTTCGCCAACGTAGACCCCAAATTTTTGCCTTCCCCCGGCAAAGTTTTAGAGGCATTTGGTCGGCTGTGGAACACTCGCGAACTTTTGAAAGACACAGTAGCGAGTTTGTGGCGGGTGGGAGTGGGCTTTCTGTTCGCCTTGGTTTTTTCCATACCAATTGGCGTGCTGATGGGCAGTTTTCCCAGTATTCGTGCCTTGCTGGAACCCATGTTCGGCTTGATGCGATATATGCCCGCACCAGCATTCATTCCCCTCTTAATTCTCTACTTGGGAATCGGCGAAGAACCCAAAATAATGCTGATATTTATCGGCGTCTTTTTCTTCAATTCGCTGATGGTGATGGATACAGTCAAGTTTGTTCCAAAAGACTTGATCGAAGCTACTTATATGTTGGGCGGTAATCGCTGGGAAATCCTCACTCAAGTTATTTTCCCCCACGTTTTGCCGGGAATTCTTGATGCTAGCCGCATTAACCTAGCTGCGGCTTGGCAATTGGTAATCGTCTCGGAATTGATTGCTGCAACCGAAGGCTTAGGTCGCCGAATCAGCGTCGCAGGTCGATTTCTCCGAACCGATGAAATTTTTGTGGGGCTGATTGTCATTGGGGCGATCGGACTGACTTTTGACTTGCTTTTTCAATATCTGCTGCGGGTTTCTTGTAAATGGTCAAGTCAGAAACAGTAAGCAGATGTTGAAGGAAGAAGGAAGAAGGAAGAAGGAAGAAGGCAGTGGTGTCAAATAAAATTGAAACCCATGCTAGATATCGTTATTCGTCCTAAAATTTACAGATTTTGGGAATGAAAAAATCAATGTTTTACTTAAGTTACAGAGGATAAACTCATGTTTCTGCAAATCAACAATCTGCACAAAAACTTTGAAACAAAAAACGGTAAATTAGTTGTCCTAAAGGACATCAATATGAGCATCAAGCAAGGCGAATTTATCTGCGCGGTAGGCGCATCCGGTTCGGGCAAATCTACTCTGTTGAGGCAGATTGCGGGATTGGACAAGCCGACAACAGGGGAAGTGAAAATTGATGGCAAGGAAGTTGTTTCGCCTGGACCGGATCGAGGTATGGTATTTCAGCATTACACTCTTTACCCTTGGATGAACGTGCAGGAAAATGCCGAGTTTGGCCTCAAACTTCAAGGCGTTTCCAAGAAAAAACGACGCGAACAAGCTAGCTATTATTTGAGTGTGGTAGGATTGACGCAGTTTGCTTCGTCGCTACCGAAGGAATTGTCGGGCGGGATGAAACAGCGGGTGGCGATCGCCCGCGCCCTCGCTTCTGAACCTAAAGTGTTATTAATGGATGAACCTTTCGGCGCCTTGGATATCCACACTAAAGAATCGATGCACGAATTCATGCTGGATTTGTGGCGTCGCACTGAGATTACAATCTTTATGATTACCCACGATGTCGAAGAAGCGGTGTTTCTTTCCAATCGGATTTATGCTTTGGGCGCTCGTCCCGGTACAGTGAGAAAGGAAATGTCGATTAATTTGCCCGATCGCACTCCCAGCGTTAAACGCCACGCCAAATTCCACGATTACCGCGACGAACTCATGGATTTGATGCGGAAACACGGACAGGAAGCAGTTGCAATGGCTGCTTAAATAAAAATAGGTTTGTATTTGCACTTTTTGGGCGGGCAGGATGCCCACCCCACAAGAAAACTCACTCTTTGTGGAACGGGCATCTTGCCCGTTGTTGAGAATGGTGCAAGATGTAAACGGACAGGAAGCAGTTGCAATGGCTGCTTAAATAGAAATAGGTTTGTATTTGCACTTTTTGGGCGGGCAGGATGCCCACCCCACAAGAAAACTCACTTTTTGTGGAACGGGCATCTTGCCCGTTGTTGAGAATGGTGCAAGATGTAAACGGACAGGAAGCAGTTGCAATGGCTGCTTAAATAAAAATAGGTTTGTAGTTGCACTTTTTGCACCAGCGGCAACAGTACAACGGCCAACCTCAGTAAGTGGAAACTTAACATCTTGCACCATTGTCAATTACCTATTTAGGAACGGGCAAGATGCCCGTTCCACAATAAAATTGAGTTTTGTGGAACGGGCATCTTGCCTGTTCTTGAGAATGGTGCAAGATATCAGTGGAAATAAATATTACTTTGGGAGAGGGCGGGTTTGGCCGCTACAAAATACTATTGTTTTATTTCGCTGACCTACCCAAATACATCAAGAGGAACTTATGGTGCAACTATCATCGATCGACCCAAACTCACAAATCGATTCCAGCCTCGTATTAATCGAAGAAACCGTACCGGGCGGCGCGTACTGGTCGGGAGTCATCAAGCGGGGAAACACCCTACGAATCACCGATTTAGAAGGCTCTCGCGGCGTTTCCATGCTGTGCTACAACGCCGACAATGCGATCGAACGTTTCAACGCAGCAGACACCGCCAAAATTCAATTCAACGCCTTTCTCAAACAAGGCATGGTGATCTACACAGACATGGGACGCATCCTATTTTCCATCACCCAAGACACCTCCGGCTGTCACGATTTGCTAGGAGGATGCAGCAACGCCATTAGCAATGCCAAAAAATACGGCGAAGGAGACTGGAAAAACTCCCGCGACAACTTCCTCAAAGCCCTAAGTCGGTGGGGATTGGGGAAAAAAGATATCATGCCCAACCTCAACTTATTTACTCGCATTGCTGTCAAACCAGACGGCACGATGGAGTTTCGTGAAGGCTGCGAAAAACCGGGTAGTTTTATCGATTTGCGAGCAGAAATGAACGTATTGACCATTATCTCTAACTGCCCCCACATCCTGCATCCGAGTTCAAATTACGATCCAAAATCCATCCAAATTCAGATTGTGAAAACCCCCGCACCCGCACCAGACGACTTGTGCCGCACCGCCAACCCGGAAGCCGTGCGCGGGTTCATCAACACCGATGCTTTGTTCGTGCAATAGACTCGATTCCAGCACTCAATCTTGTCCGCACCAATCGGCGGTAAAAAATTCTGCAATTCCATCACAAAAAGTGAACCATGACTGCAACTACCCAACAAATCCTCGCTCCAGAAACAGCAATTTACAACGAAGTTTTACCCGCCAGACATCCCTGGTCTCGTGTCATCAAAAAAGGACAGATTCTCCGCATTGTAGATTTAGGCGGAAATCAAGCAGTAGATTTTTTAGTTTACAATGCCGATGACCCTTCCGAACGCTACAGCGCCCCCGATACGATCGTCAATCAAGGCAACATCTTTGTCACTACAAACAGCCAACTCATTTCCAACGAAGGGCGAGCCATGATGACCATAATTGCTGACTCCTGCGGGCGGCACGATACCTCCGGCGGCGC
>Ga0247770_1000015_pt1 | contig 129746 bp, 110 predicted proteins | sample UWRJL136409B6_FD_179943 | JGI IMG/M metagenome (GOLD analysis project Ga0247770, IMG submission 179943) | Plant litter microbial communities from Arlington Agricultural Research Station in Wisconsin, United States - UWRJ-L136-409B-6 | ecosystem: Environmental > Terrestrial > Plant litter >...
CGTGGTACTCGATGTTCGCCGCGGTGGGCGTGGCGTCGAAGAGCGAGGCCAGGAACGGGAATCCGCCCACCGCCTCGAAGTCGCCCGCCTTGGAGAGCTCCTCCTGCACGGTGACGCCGTCGATGACGTCGCCGCGCTGCCAGATGCGCAGCAGCGCGCGGTAGAGGCGGCGGTGCGCCTCGCGGTGGAACATGGTGTCGTCGACGATCTCGACGGCCTTCACCACGGCGTCGGGATCGATCAGCATTCCGCCCAGCACGGCCAGCTCGGCCTGGGGCGAGTACGGGGGCGTGCGGTCGGAGAAGGCGCTGGGCACCGCCGGAGCGGGCTGCGGCGGCGCGAACGGGATCACGGGGGTCGACATGGCAACCGGGTCCTGCTGTACGGCGAAAAACGAAAAAAGAAGTCCTAAGTCCTTGGTGCCAAGTCCTTAGTCCTTTCGGTGTCGGATCGGATCCGGGTCGGCGCGGGGAGCCGGTCGCGCACTCACGCACTTCCGCACCCACGCACTCCCGTCGGTCAGGCCGGCGGGTCGAGGACCGCGCGGGCGCGCTGCAGGTCCTCCCAGACGGCGCGCCCCCACCCCGGATTGCGCAGCACGGCGGCGGGGTGGTAGGTCGGCACGAACGGCACGCCATGGTACTGGTGCAGCTTTCCGCGCAGCTTGCCGATGGAGATGTCCGTCCCCAGCAGCGTCTGCGCGGCGAAGGTGCCGAAGGCCAGGATCACGCGCGGCTTCACCAGTTCCACCTGCCGCAGGAGGTAGGGGCTGCACGCCTCCACCTCCTCGGGGAGCGGGTTGCGGTTCATCGGCGGGCGGCACTTGAGCACGTTGCAGATGAAGACGCCGTCGCGCTCGAAGCCGGCCGTCATCAGCATCAGGTCCAGCAGCTTCCCCGCCCTCCCCACGAACGGGCGCCCGCTGCGGTCCTCCTCCTGCCCCGGCGCCTCGCCCACCACCAGCACGTCGGCCGTGGGATTTCCCTCGCCGAAGACCACGCGGCTGCGCGTCTTCGCCAGGGCGCAGCGCGGGCAGCCGAGCGACACGTCGCGCAGGGCGTCCAGCGTGGGAAGCATCCGGATCTCCTCCGCCGTGGCGCCGCGGGCCGGCGCGTCCGGCGCCTGTCGCATCGGCGTCTCTCCCGGCGGCCGGGCGCCGGCGCGGAGGTGCACCTCGTCGCCGGCGGGCTGCATCGGCCGATCACCCGGAGCGGGAGATCGATCCCCCGCCGCGCGATCGAGCTGCGATGGATCGACCGATGCGCGATCGATGGAAGGACGATCAGCGGAGGAGCGATCGACCGGCGGACGCTCGGGGGATCCACGATCCGACGACGGGCGATCGATCGGCGGGAGCGCGGCGGGGGCGGCGTCCGGCGGCGGGCGCAGGGAGGGGCGCGGCGGCGAGAGGATGCCGCGCAGCTCGGCCGGCGTGTGGCGGTCGAGGACGATCTCGGCGTCTCCGAGCTCCCGGCGCTGGCGCAGGTAGCTGCGGAGCAGGTCCCGCGGGTCGCTCACGGCCGGGGCTTCTCCCCGAGGAGCGCCTCGACGCGGTCCAGGATGCGGTCCGCCACCTCGGCCTTGGAAAGGAGCGGGAGCGATTCGTCGTCGCGATTGGGCTGGAGGAGGACGACGCGGTTGGTCTCCACCTCGAAGCCGGCGCCGGGCTCGCGCGCGTCGTTGACGACCAGGAGGTCGAGCCCCTTTCCCTCCAGCTTCCGCCGCCCGTTCTCCACCGCGGCTTCCGTCTCCAGCGCGAAGCCGACGACGACGGCGTGGGGCGGGCGCAGCTCGCGGGTGGAGCGGAGGATGTCCGCCGTGGGCTCCAGGCGGATCTCGGGGACACCGCCCGCCTCCTTCTTGATCTTCTCGTCGGCCGCGTTCGCCGGGCGGAAGTCGGCCACGGCGGCGGCCATCACCAGCGCGTCGGCGCCGGGGAGGGCGTCGGCCACGGCGGCGCGCATCTCCTCCGCCGTCTCCACGGGCACCGCTTCGACGCCGATGGGAAGCGGGAGATGGGAGGGGCCGGAGACCAGGAGGACCTCCGCGCCGCGCCGCCACGCCGCCGCCGCGATCTCGTACCCCATCCGCCCCGACGAGCGGTTGCCGATGTAGCGCACGGGATCGATCGGCTCGCGCGTGCCGCCGGCGGTGACGATGACGCGCTTCCCGGCGAGCGGGGTCGATCCCTCCAGCGCGCGGCCCGTCCACGCCTGGACGGCCTCGGGCTCGAGCATCCGCCCCGGGCCCTCGCCCTCGCCCCAGGCCAGCGGGCCCACGGCGGGGCCGGCCAGCGCGTAGCCGAGCTGGGAGAGGCGGCGGAGGTTGGCCTGGGTGGCGGCGTGGGCGTACATCCGGTCGTTCATCGCCGGGCAGAGGACGACCGGGGCCTCCGTCGCCAGGAGGACGGCGGTGAGGAGGTCGTCGGCCATCCCGGCGGCGGCGCGCGCCAGGAAGTTGGCCGTGGCGGGAGCCACGACCACGGCCTGGGCCTCGCGGGCCAGGCGGATGTGCAGGTTCGGATCACCGGGCGGATAGAGCGACGCATGGACCGCTCGGCCGGTGAGGGCTTCGAAGGTGAGGGGGCGGACGAACTCCTGCGCGCCGTGGGTGAGGACCACGTCGACGGAGGCGCCGGCCAGGGTGAGGTCGCGGGCGAGCTGCACGGCCTTGTAGGCCGCGATCCCGCCCGTGACCCCCAGCAGCACGCGCCGCCCCGCGAAGGGGCGCCGGGGCGAGCGCGAGCCGGCCATACCGACTAGTCCGAGCCCGGGCCGATCAGAGGATCTCGGGACGGGCGCGCTTGGTCAGGTGGAAGTCGACGGTCCCCTGGCGAACCTCCTCCAGGGCGGTGGTCGTCAGCTTCTCCTTGGGCTCGCCGCCGGAGAGGGTGGGGTCTTCCATCAGCTCGCCGCGGCGCAGCTCGTTGAGGTTGCGCGCCAGCTTGGCGGCCACGAGGACGCCCAGGTACTTGCTGCCGGTGTGGCGGGCCGCCTGGCCCGGAGTCACGACTCGCATTGTATCGATCTCCTGCTCGAGTTCCGAATTCCAGCGTGGATACTGAACTGAAAGTCCCTGGTGCTTGGTCCCTGGTGCTTAGTGCCAAAGATAACGGAAGTGGCCGCGGAACCGAAGCTCCCGAGGACCGGACACCAAGGACCAAGCACCAAGCACTAGGCACTTCTTTTCTTCTTTACTCCAGCCGCGCGTCGATCTCCGCGCAGATCTGGTCCATCCGCTCCTGCAGCGAGACCACCGGACGGATCCCCTCCGGCTCGCCGCGCAGGATCATCTCCAGCTCCCGCACCGCCGTGTCCAGGTCGTCGTTGATGACCACGTGGTCGAACTCGGGCGCGGTGCGGACCTCCTCCTCGGCGTTGGTCAGCCGGCGGCGGAGGCGGACGGCGTCCTCCGTCCCGCGGCTCCTGAGCCGGTCCACCAGCACCGTCCCCGACGGCGGGAGGACGAAGACGAGCACCGCCTCGGGAACGCGCTCGCGGATCTGCCGGGCGCCCTGGACGTCGATGTCCAGGAGGAGGTGCTGGCCCCGCGCCACGGCCTTGCGGACGTTGTCCAGCGGGGTGCCGTAGAAGTTGCCGTGCACCTCGGCCCACTCGATCAGCTCGCCCGCGTCGCGCATGCGCAGGAACTCGTCGCGCGGCACGAAGTGGTAGTCCTGGCCGTCCACCTCGCGGGGCCGCGGGTCGCGGGTCGTGGCCGAGACGGAGAAGACGACGGCCTCCGGGTTCCGCTCGCGGAGCCGGCGGGCCAGGGTGGTCTTCCCCGCCCCGGAGGGCGCCGAGAGGACCATCACCGAGACGGCGCCGCTCACTCGACGTTCTCCACCTGCTCGCGCAGCCGCTCCACCTCTTCCTTGATGGAGACGACGCGGTGGGCGATCCCCGCGTGGTTGGCCTTGGAGCCGATGGTGTTGGCCTCGCGGTGCATCTCCTGGACGAGAAAGCCCAGCCGCTTCCCCACCGGCTCGGCCGCCTCGGCCGCCAGCAGCTCGCGGAAGAGCTCGTCGTGCGAGCGGAAGCGGACCAGCTCCTCGTTGATGTCCCAGCGCTCGGAGAGGTACGCGATCTCCTGCGCCAGCCGGTCCGGATCGGTCGCCACCCCGCCGGCCAGCTCGGTGACGGCGTCGCGGAGCCGGTCGCGCTCGGCGGTCAGCCGCGCGGGCGCCATCTCGGCGATGGCGGAGAGCGCCTCCTCGATGGCCGCCACCCGCCCCTCCAGGTCGGCGTGGAGGCGGCGCCCCTCGTCCTCGCGCATGACGATGCAGCGGCGGGCGGCGTCGTCCACGGCGGCGCGCAGGTCGTCCGCCTCCACCTCGCCGGGCGCCTCGGGCTCGTCGCGGATGAAGATGTCGGAGAAGCGCGCCAGCGTGGCCACGTCCACGTCGCCCGCCACGCCGTGGCGCCGGGCGAAGTCGCGCAGCACCGTCACGTACGCCGACGCCCGCTCCTCGTCGATCCGCAGCCCCCGCGGCGCGCCGGCCGGCGGCTCCAGGCGGACGGAGCAGTTGACGTGGCCGCGCGCGAAGGCGCCGCGAAGCCACTCGCGCACGTCCTGCTCCCAGCGCGACAACGCGTTGGGAAGGCGCAGGTTGGCGTTGAAGTGGCGGTGGTTGACCGTCCGGACCTCCACGATGAGGGTGCCGGCGGGAGTGCTCCGCTCGGCCTCCCCGTACCCCGTCATGCTCCGGATCAAATCGCCTCCTCGGGAACCGGAAAGTTTACCCCCGCGACGCCGTCCGCGTCAACGGGAACAAACGTAGGGCGGACGCCCGTCGCGCCGCCCCGCCGCCGCGTTTGCAACAACCGCGCGCGAGATGCGCGGGTGGGTCGATCGAACTGCGATCCACAGGGGAGATTCGTCGTGGTTCGGGGCTGTCGCGCTCGCTCCGGCAACCCCCTCCCCCGGCCCCTCCTCCACGGGTGGGGAGGGGAGAACTGCAACGGCAACTGCGACTGAGAGGCGGTTCGATGGGCGGCGTCGCATGCCGCGGCGGCCCCCTCCTGACCGCTTCGGGCGGTCTGTCCTCCCCCGTTCCGGGAGAGGAGGCAGGAAGCACCGCCATCCTCGCTCTACGGAACGTCTTCGTCCTCCGTCCTCGAATCAAACGAGGGAAGGCGGTACACACCCCTCGCTCTTCGAAACGGCCCTCCTCCCCCATCTTCCCCCCGGAACGGGGGAGGACAGACGGCCCCAGCCGTCAGGAGGGAGCACGCGGCCGCCGAAGCGCGCCGCCGCCCGAACCGCCCCGAATCCCTCCCGCCGTCCCCTGTCCCCTGTCCCCTGTCCCCTGTCCCCTGATCAGTTCCGGAAGAACCAGCGCACGCCGAAGATGGCGCGGCCGCCGGGGATCTCGGTGCCGGGGACGTCGAAGGCGCCGCGCTGGTTGAACATGTTGTCGAAGCGCCAGAACGCCCGCACCTCCAGGATGCGCACCTGCACGTAGGCGTTCATGATGAAGTAGCGCGGCGTCACGTCCGTGGTCCCGGTGGCGCGGTTGGGCGCCAGCGCCTGGTCGCGCCCCTCCAGCTCCACCCGGATCACCGGCTCCAGGTTGCCGCCGCGGTAGATTCCCGTGAACTCCAGCGCCGCGCGCCCCAGCTGCGTCGGCAGGTACGGCCGGTCGGCCTCGCCCAGCCAGCGCTGGTACCACCCGCCGAAGCGCAGCTGCCGCCAGTAGACGGGGAAGGTGGCGTACCCCTCGAACCCCGTCAGCCGGTCGTCGTCGCGCGGGGTGAAGGCGCGGTCGTACACGTAGCCGTACGGCGCCCACTCGCCGATGTCGTGCGCCACCAGCGCGCCGCCCACGCGGATGCTCCCGCGCGTCAGCTCGGCGCCCACGCGCAGGGCGTTCAGCGAGGGGGCGGCGACGGCGAAGTCGCGCACCACCACCGTGTCCAGCTCCGGGAAGCCGGGGAGCCCCGCCAGCCCGCCAACCGTGCGCCCGATCACCGAGTCCACCGTCAGGTAGGGGATCCCGCGCTTCCCCGCCGCCAGCTGCCCGAAGACCGCCACCCCGCCCCACGGCCCCGCGCGGAGCGTGGCCTCCGTCTCCAGCCCCGAGACGTCGCCGAAGGTGAGCGCGCGCACCTGCCCGGTCGCCGCCAGCCAGGGCCGGGGGATGAAGTCCAGCCGCCCCCACACCTCCGTGGCGTCCGGCGCCCAGCTCTCCTCCTCGCCGCGGTGCAGCCGCAGGCCGCCGGTCAGCTGGCCGATGCGGGCGGGGATGGAGGCGCGGACCTCGGCCTGGAGGTTCTCGGTGGAGACCGTCAGCGTGTCCTGCGCCGAGGCGGGCTCCTGCCGCGTGCGGCCGACCATGGCCTCCAGGTTCAGCCGCCCCAGGAAGCGGCCGCGCCCGCGCAGGATCAGCTCGCCGCGGTCCAGGATCTCGACGTCGGAGCTGGCCCCGCCCAGGCTCCGCTGCGCGTCGATGGCGGAGGAGCGGTACTCCAGCTGGAGACCGAGATCCGGGCGGAAGTTGTAGCCCAGCCGGCCGACCACGTGCGTCGATCCGTACGGCTCGCGGCGGAGGAAGCCGTCCGTCTCCACCAGGTCCAGCCCGATCTCGCCGATCATCCGGCGGCCGATGGTGCGGGTGAACATCCCCCGCAGCGCCCGCGAGTCGAAGTCGCCGTCCATCCCCTCGATGAGCGCGTAGGGGCGGACGTCGCGGAGGCGGAAGGAGGTGAGGTCCACGCGCACCTCGTGCATCCCCCGCTCCACCCGCACCTCGGCCAGGTTGACGATGGGGATGCGCTGCAGGTCGGGCGTGGCGCCCGACATCGCCCGCAGCTCGTAGCCGTCCAGGAAGACGCGCAGCCGCCCGCCGCCGGAGAAGAAGGGCGAGATCCCCATCGGCCGCCCGAAGCTCCCGCCGCGGGTGACGTTGAGCCCGGGGATGCGGTCCAGCAGCCCCGCCACCGACATCCCGTGGAACTGCCCCAGCTCGCGCGCCCCGAAGAACCAGGTCCCGTCCGCGAAGCCGTTCCCCGGGGGAAGGGTCCACGCGGGAAAGGCGGGCGCGGCGATGGTGGAGTCGGGGGGGATGGTGTCCCGCCCGTTCGGGAGGGTGTCGCCGCGCACGGCCTCGGAGGGGATCCCCACCTGCACGCTGTCCGGCCCGGCCGGCGGCGTGGTGTCGCGGGGCGCCGGGCGCGGGACGGTGTCGCGCGGGACGGGGTCCTGGGCGCGCGCGGCCCCCGCGCCGGCGAGCGCCAGCGCGAGGGCCAGGAGGGCGGAGCGGAAGGCGCGGGTCATCCGGCGCGCGACCGCACCCAGTCGACGAACAGGCGCGTGGGGTTCCCGGTGGAGCCCTTCACCTGGTACGACAGCTTCCCGTCGCCGTACGCCGTCCCGGCCACGTCCAGGTGCACCCACGGCGTCTCGCCCACGAACTCGCGGAGGAACCACCCGGCGGTGATGGCGCCGCCCGGGCGCCCGCCCGAGTTCTTGATGTCCGCGTAGTCCGACTTGATCAGGTCGCGGTACTCGTCGAACATGGGGAGCGGCCAGCAGCGCTCTCCCGTGCGCTCGCCGGCCTGGCGCACCTCGTCCAGGAGCGCCTCGTCGTTCCCCATGATCCCGGTGGCGTGGTGGCCCAGGGCGACCACGCAGGCGCCGGTCAGCGTCGCCGCGTCCAGGATGGCCTCGGGCTCGAAGCGGCGCACGTAGCTGAGCGCGTCGGCCAGGATCAGCCGCCCCTCGGCGTCGGTGTTGACCACCTCGATGGTCTTTCCCGAATGCGCCGTGAAGACGTCGCCCGGCTTCATCGCCCGCCCGCCCAGCAGGTTCTCGCTGGAGGGGACGATCCCCACCACGTTGACCGGGAGGCCCAGCTCGCCGATGGCCTGCATGGCGCCCAGCGTGGCCGCGCCGCCGCACATGTCGAACTTCATCTCCTCCATCCCCTGCGCGGGCTTGATGGAGATGCCCCCCGCGTCGAAGGTGAGGCCCTTCCCCACGATGGCCAGCGGCTTCCGCCCCTCGGGGCCGCCGCGGTGCTCCAGGACGATGAAGCGCGGCTCCTCGTCGGTTCCGCGGGCCACGGCCAGGAGCGCGCCCATCCCCTCGGCCTCCATCTCCTTCGGCCCCAGGATGGTCACCTTCATCCCGTGCTCGCGGCCGATCCGCTCCGCCTCGGAGGCGAGGTACGACGGGGTGGCCAAGTTGCCGGGAAGGTTGCCCAGCGTCCGCGCGAAGTTCTCCGCCCGCGCGATGACCTCGCCCACCCGCGCGCCCTCGCGCGCCGCGCCCTCGTCGGCGTCCGCGGGGAGGAGGATGGCCGCGTCGCCGAGCGCCACGGCCGGCTCGCTCGCCTTCGACTTCAGCTGGTCGAAGACGTAGGAGCCCAGGACCAGCCCCTCGGCCACGGCCTTCGCCGCCTCGCCCGCGGCGAGCGGGGAGGCGGGGAGAACGACGGCGACGGAGGCCGCGCGCGCCTTGGCGGCCTCCTTGGCGGCGGTCCCGCCCAGGCGCCGGAGCCGCTCGGGCGTCACCGCGCCCGCCTTCCCCAGCCCCACCAGGAGGACGCGCTCGGCCGGGACCTTTCCCTCGGGGAAGAGGAGGACCGTCTCGCCCTCCCGGGTCTTGAGGTCGCCGCGCGTCCGGAGCGAGGCGACGGAGCCGCCGAGCGCCTGGTCGAGCGCGGAGAGCGCCGCGTCGGGCTCGCCCTCGAAGACGGGGACGACCACGAGCGGCGCGGCGTGGGCCGCGGCGTCGGCGCGGAGGACGGTGACGTTCATCGGTTGTCTCGGTACGGGTCGATTGGCATCGTCATTCTATCCGCGGCGGCGGGTGGGCGGTTCGGATCGGAGGGCGCGGGATCGGGATCCAGCGCGCTTCGTCGGGCCCCGCGGGGCGCCTGTCCCTCCCCCAAAAAACCCTGGGGGAGGGACCCGGCCAGCCGTCTGCTTCGCGTGCGTCGGTGCCGGCGTGGCAGGTGGGGGAGGCGGGGGATCGGGATCCCCCGTACCTTCGCACCTCGCACCTTCGCACCTCCGTCCTACATGTTCTCGATCATCTTCCGCCCGAACTCCGAGCAGGAGACCTTGGTGGCGCCTTCCATCAGGCGCTCGAAGTCGTAGGTCACCGTCTTCTTGCCGATGGCGCCCTCGAGGCCCTTGATGATCAGGTCGGCGGCCTCGCCCCACCCCATGTAGCGCAGCATCATCTCGCCGGAGAGGATGACGGAGCCGGGGTTGACCATGTCCTTGCCGGCGTACTTGGGGGCGGTGCCGTGCGTGGCCTCGAAGATGGCGTGCCCGGTGACGTAGTTGATGTTGGCGCCCGGCGCGATGCCGATGCCGCCCACCTGCGCGGCCAGCGCGTCGGAGACGTAGTCGCCGTTCAGGTTGAGGGTGGCGACGACGTCGTAGTCCCTGCCGCGGGTGAGGATCTGCTGGAGGAAGGCGTCGGCGATGGCGTCCTTGACGATCACCTTGCCGGCCTTCTCGGCGGCGGACTGCGCCTGGTTGGCGGCGTCCTCGCCGTCCGTGTCCTTGATGCGGTCGTACTCGGCCCAGGTGAAGGTGCGGTCGCCGAACTCGCGCTCGGCCAGCTCGTACCCCCAGGTCTTGAAGGCGCCCTCGGTGAACTTCATGATGTTCCCCTTGTGCACCAGCGTCACCGAGCGGCGCCCCTGCGCCAGGGCGTACTGGAGCGCCGAGCGCACCAGCCGCTCCGTCCCCTCGCGGGAGACCGGCTTGATGCCGAAGCCGCTGGTGTCGGGGAAGCGCACCTTCTTGTAGCGGTCCGGGAACGCCTGCGCGAAGAGCTCGCGGAAGCGCTGGGCGTCGTCGCTCCCCGCCTCGAACTCGATGCCGGCGTAGATGTCCTCCGTGTTCTCGCGGAAGATCACCATGTCGATGTCGCCGGGGCGCTTGACCGGCGAGGGGACGCCGTCGAACCAGCGGACCGGGCGGACGCAGGCGTACAGGTCCAGGATCTGGCGGAGCGCCACGTTCAGCGAGCGGATGCCGCCGCCCACGGGGGTGGTCAGCGGGCCCTTGATCCCCACCAGGTACTCGCGGAAGGCGTCCAGGGTGGCGTCGGGGAGCCAGCTCCCGGTGTGGTTGAAGCTCTTCTCCCCCGCCAGCACCTCCATCCAGTGGATCTTCCGCTTCCCGCCGTACGCCTTCTCCACCGCGGCGTCGAAGACGGGCTGCGAGGCGGCCCAGATGTCGGGGCCGGTGCCGTCGCCCTCGATGAAGGGGAGGATCGGCTGGTCGGGGACGACGAGCTGTCCGTCGCGGATCTCGACGCGCTCGCCGCCCTGCGGCACGGTGGGCTGCCAGTCGCTCATGGTATGGTCTCGGGAGATAAGGTGTCCGGAGTCTGGAAGCGGGACAACGGGTCCCGCGTTAGGGCTCGGTTAGTTGAAAAAGAAGGTTGCAGGGGAGAGGGGACAGGTTACAGCCAGCAGGGCCGGCCGCCGTCCGCGGGCCGTCCCGTGTTTCCGCCGTTTCTGGCTGTCCCCTGTCCCCTGCAACCTGTCCCCTTCTTTTCAAAAAAAGCGGGGCGCGGCGGGGTCCGCCGCGCCCCGCGGGAGGCGGAACCACGCCCGCCCGCCGGTGCTACCGCTCGTCGATCGGCGTGACCTTGAGGTCGCGCGGGCCCACGTACTCGCTGGTGGGGCGGATCAGCCGGTTGTCGGCGTACTGCTCCAGCAGGTGCGCCGTCCACCCCGGCATGCGGGCGATGGCGAACACGGCGGTGAACAGGTCCATCCCGATCCCCAGCGTGGTGTAGACCGAGGCCGAGAAGAAGTCGACGTTGGGGTAGATCTTCTTCCCCTTGGCCTCCATCTCCTCCGCCATCACGGCGCGGATGCGGTCCGACAGGTCCAGCCACTTGGTCTCGCCCGCCTCGGCCATGATCTTGTCGGCCAGCTCGCGGAGCACGGTGGCGCGCGGGTCGGTGGCCTTGTAGACGCGGTGCCCGAAGCCCATGATCCGCTTGCCGCCGCCCAGCGCGCCGCGCACCCACTCCGCCGGGTCCTGGCCGCTCTCGTCGATCTCGCGGAGCATGTTCATCACCTCCACGTTGGCGCCGCCGTGGCTGGGGCCCTTGAGCGTCCCGATGGCCGAGGTGATGGCCGAGTAGACGTCCGAGAGGGTCCCCGCCGTGACGCGCGCGGCGAAGGTGGAGGCGTTCATCCCGTGCTCGGCGTGCAGCACCAGCGCCACGTCCATGGTGCGGCAGCGGGTGTCGTTGGCCACCTCGCCGTTGAGCATGTACAGGAAGTTGGCGGCCTCGCCGAAGTCGGCGCGGGGCTCCACGGGCTCCAGCCCGCGGCGGATGCGGTCGTACGCCGCCACGATCACGGGCGACTTGGCGGTCAGCAGGAGCGCCTTGCGCCGCACCTCCGCCTCGGTGATGTCGTCGGCCGCCGCGTCGTACATCCCCAGCGCCGAGACGGCGGTGCGGAGCGCCGCCATGGGATCGGCGTCCTTCGGGAACGCGCGGAGCATGTCCACCAGCTCGGGGGCGAGCGTGCGCTCGGCGGCGAACTGGCGCTTGAGCTCGTCCAGCTGTTCGCGGTTGGGAAGCGAGCCGTTCCAGAGGAGGTAGCACACCTCCTCGAACGTGGTGTTGCGGGCGAGATCGTCGATCTCGTACCCGCCGTAGACCAGCTCCCCCTTTTCGCCGTCGATCCAGCTGAGGCGGCTCTTCCCGACGGAGACTCCCTCCAGACCCTTCGCCGACATATCGACTTCCTCGGAGGCTCGTGCGCGAGTAGATTGTGTCCCTTCGCCCGGCCCGGCTCGTGCCGGGGAGGCGGGCGCGAGAACATAGCGAGGCCCCACGGGGCTCGCAAGTCGAATTCCACCCCCGCCACACGCCCCGTGGCGGGGGTCCCGGGAGCGGGAGACGCACGCCCTCCGCGGGGCCTTTCCACGCCGTACGCCGAGCCGGTGGACGCACCCTCCGACGCGCAGCTGATCGAGCGGATCCTGGGTGGCGAGCGCGAGGCGTATGCGATACTGGTGGATCGGTATCAGGAAGCGATGTACCGGCACGCGGTGGGGATGGTGGGCGACCGCGACGCGGCGACCGACCTGGTCCAGGACTCGTTCGTGAAGGCGTACACGCGGCTGGACACCTGCCAGGACCCGGAGAAGTTCGCGGCGTGGGTCTTCCGCATCCTGCGCAACCGGTGCAAGGACTGGCTCAAGAACCGCCGCCGCCGCAACGTCTCGCTGACCGAGGAGACGACCTCGGCCCCCTCGGGCGACGACCCCGGGCTCACGCTGGAGCGCAGCGAGCTGGGCCGCGTGGTGGACGACGCCCTGGGCCGCCTCCCCGAGGCGCAGCGCGAGGCCTTCCTCCTCAAGCACGTGGAGGGCCGCAGCTACGAGGAGATGGCGGAGATGCTGGACACGGGCGTCAGCGCGCTCAAGATGCGCGTCATGCGGGCCCGCGAGGCGCTCCAGTCGCTCCTGCGCGACATCGTCTGATCTCGATCCGGATCCGGATCGCCGAGCAGGATCTGAAGAGGACCAGTATCTGAGGAGCCGTCCGTATCTGGCGAAGAAACGCTCGCCTCCCGCCGTGGAACCCCCGGCGGAGATGAGTATCGAAATTTTTTCGGAGAGGCACCTTTCGGCCTCCCTCTCTCCTCTATCCGCCTCCGCACCTCCATCGCCCTAACAGAGCATCGGGCGCGACTTCAGGCATCGCAAACAGCGTCATCAGGAGGGTTGGCGCGGCCGCCGGCCTCCGCTCCACATCCCCCCGATGACGCAGTTGCCGCGGCCTGGGCGAGCACGCGACCGATCGCGGGCGAGAGCCGAGGCTCCGCCCGTTCGCGAGATGATGGTCGGCACGATAGACTTCCCCCCGCTCCTGGGACGAGGAGCGGGGGGATCGTCGTTTGGAGGCGATGCGCGGAGGGCGCTACTGGCCCGGGTCGTTCTCCACGCGGGCGGCCTCGCGGGGGTCGGCGTCCACGCCAGCGGCGGCGTCGGCCGCGCGGGCGTCGTCGGCGCAGACGGTGGTCTCGGGGATCACCTCCAGCCGCTCCACCCCGATGTCGCGCCCGCACACGGTGCAGACGCCGAACTCCTCGGGGGTCTTGTACAGGCGGCTGAGCGCCTCGTCGATCTGGTACAGGCGGCGCCCCTCCACGCTGGCCAGGAGAAAGTCCTGCTCCTGGTCCTGCGACTCGGTGCCGACGTCCGCCGGGTGGAATCGGTAGAGGCTCAGCTCGCCGGCGCGGTCGCGCAGCTCCTCTTTCCGTTCGTCGAAGTGCTCGATCGCATCCAGCACCTGCTCGCGTTCGCGAAGCAGCGTGTGCTCGATCCGGCTCCGCTCGTGATCTGCCAGCATCCCATGGCTCCTGGTCTCGTGTCCGTCCAGCCCCGCCCGCCCGACTCAATCTCCGTGCCGCCCCGCGCTCGACCCCCGTTCGGGAGCCGCGCGTGAGCGGTGTTCGCGCGTCCGCCGCCTCCCTTCTCCCCGGCGTCGCCCTCTCCGCGGCCATCGCCCTGGCCGCGTGGCTCCTGCAGCGCGCGGAGACCGCGTTCCTGCGCCACGCGATCGTCGAGGCGCTGGTGCTGGCCATCGTCATCGGGATGATCGTCCGCACGGCGTGGGCGCCGCCGGAGCGCTACGGGCGGGGGATCGCCTTCACGGCCAAGCAGGTGCTGGAGGCGGGGATCGTCCTCCTGGGCGCGTCGGTGGATCTCCCGCTCCTCCTCCGCGCCGGGGCGCCGCTCGTGGTTGCGATCCTGATCGTCGTGGCCTCGGGGCTGACGTTCGGGTACGGGATCGGGAGGATGCTGGGGCTCAATCCGAAGCTGGCGACGCTGATCGCGTGCGGAAACGCCATCTGCGGCAACTCGGCGATCGCGGCGGTGGCGCCGGTGATCGGGGCGGACCGGGAGGACGTGGCGTCGTCCATCGCCTTCACGGCGGTGCTGGGGGTGATCGTGGTGCTGGCCCTCCCGCTGCTGAAGCCGGTGCTGGGCTTCGACGACTACCAGTACGGCGCGCTGGCCGGGATGACGGTGTACGCCGTCCCCCAGGTGCTCGCCGCCACCTTTCCGGTGAGCGCGCTTTCGGGCGAGGTGGGGACGCTGGTGAAGCTGGTGCGGGTGCTGCTCCTGGGCCCCGTCGTCGTCTTCTTCGCCATCCGCTCCAGCCGCATCGGCGAGGAGAAGCTGGCGCCGGGGAGCATCGTCCCGTGGTTCATCGCCGGCTTCCTGGTGCTCGCCGCCGCCCGCTCGATGGGGCTGATCCCGGCGGAGGTGGCGGGTCCGGTGCGCGAGGTGTCGCGCTGGATGACGGTGGCGGCGATGGCGGCGCTGGGGCTGGGCGTGGACGTGCGGGTGCTGGGGAAGGTGGGCGCGCGCGTGATCGCCGCCGTTACCGGCTCGCTCCTGGTCCTCGTAGCCGCCAGCACGGCGCTGATCCGGCTCTTCGGGATCGGCTGATCCGCGGAACAGCGAGAGGAGGAGTCTCGCACCGTTTGCCGCGTCGGATCGTGCAATCGATCTCGCCACCATCGAGATTTCGCGCCCGCCCAGGCCGGGTCAACTGCGTCATCGGGAGGATGTGGAGCAGAGGCCGGCTTCCGCGCCGATCCTCCTGATGACGCAGTTGACGATATTGGAGGCGCCCCACAAAGCCTTGTTTCGGGTGACGGAGGCGCGGACACGGCGGCGATGCGGATCGAGGAGGGTGGAGGACCGAAAGGTGCCTCTCTGAGAAATTTTCGATACTCATCTCCGCCTATGGTTCCACGGCGAAACGCGAGCATTCCTCTCCCGGATGCGGACGGGAACGTTCCCTTGCGTGCCGGCCGCGGCACCGGCTACATCGGCGGCATCGAGCGCCCCGCTCGCCATCGGAGCCGCGATCACGGCTCCGATGCGACCCATCCCCTTCCCCGACGAATCCCATGCGCGTGATCCTCCTGCTCCTCGCCGTTCTCGCCCTCCCGGCGTGCGGAGCGCCGGCGCGCCCGGCCGCCGGCGTGGCCATCCCCGCGTCCGCGCCCGCGCCCGCCGCGCCGGTGCGCCACCAGGTGCGGGCGGACGACGGGCACGCGCTCACGGTGTGGGAGAAGCGCCCGGCGTCGCCGCGCGGCGTCATCCTCCTGGTGCACGGGCGCACCTGGGGCGCGCTCCCCAACTTCGACCTCCGGGTGGCGGGGGATGACCGCTCGGTGATGGACGCCCTGGCGCGCGCCGGGTACGCCGCGTACGGCGTGGACCTGCGCGGCTACGGCGCCACCCCGCGCGACTCCACCGGCTGGCTCACGCCGGATCGCGCCGTGCGCGACGTGGCGGCGGTGCTGGAGTGGATCGCCGCGCGGCAGGGGGCGGGAACGCCGCGGCCGACCCTGATCGGCTACTCGCGCGGCGCGGCGGTCGCGCTGCTGGCGGCGCAGCGGCATCCCCGGGCGATGTCCGGCGTGATCCTGTACGCCTTCGCCGCCGACATCGACGCCGACGTGCCCGTCGGCGCGGAGACGGGTCCGCCCCCGCGCCGGGCCACCACGGCGGAGGCGGCGGCGTCGGACTTCATCACCCCGGCCTCCACGCCCCGGGCGGTGGTGGACGCGTACGTGGCCCAGGCGCTCGCCACCAACCCCGTGCGCGCCGACTGGCGGGCGGAAGCCCAGTTCAACGCCATGGACCCCGCCGCCGTGCGCGTCCCCACGCTGCTGATCCACGGCGTGCACGACCCGCTCGCCACCGTCGCCCTGCAGGAGAAGGTGTTCTCGCGCCTCGGCACCCCCGACCGCGCCTGGGTCATCCTCCCCGGCGCCGACCACGCGGCCCACCTGGAGAACCCGTTCGGCGCGTGGGTGCAGGCCGTGGTCGCCTTCATCGAGCGGCCCCGGACGCGATAGGCGGATACGGAGATCCGGGAACGACTCGATCACGACGACGGCCCGTCCGGACGATTCCGGGCGGGCCGTCGTGTGTTCGACCGATCCGGGCACTCGCGATCGGCCGCCCGCGATCCTCACGGCGGATTACGGTCGTGCGGAGGCACCGCGGAGGATCGACGATCCGGATCCGAGGGGCGTCCACGATGCCGCTCCCCGCCGCCGGCCGGACCGTCACCGATGCGCGATCGGTGTCCGGATCTTTGACACACGCCACGTATCCGTATCTCCCGTAACGCTTTACCATCTCCCTGCGATTCTCCCGACCAGATCCCGGACGGTCCGCTCCGTATCGTGTATCGATTCAAGACCGTACCAACAAAGGACTTACCTCGAATCGACACGCGGCGCGCGACTGGCTTAAGGGCGGGCGAACAACGCCCGGGCGCGCGATGCGGCCGGGCCCTCGCCCCGACCGGCCGCCGCCATGCGCACGCTCCTCGCCGCCATCCTCCCGCTCTCCCTCCTCTCCGCCGCATGCGGAGGCGCCGGATCGCCCACGGCCTCGTCGCACACGGAACCGGCCTCGCGCGCCGAGGTGGACCGCCGCGAGATCGTGCTCGCCGCGCCGGGCGACACGGCGTCCGTCGGCGTGACGGCCAGCGGGCAGGCGACGCGCACGCCCGAGCTGTCGCTGGCCGCCGAGCGGCGCTGGCTGCACGACGCGCCGGTGCTGGACGCGGCGGCGCTGGCCGCCGGGCGCATCGTGGCCGCGGCGCCGGGGACGGCGGAGCTCGACGCCCGCGCGTTCGGCGCCGCGCCGGCGCGGGTGACGGTGCACGTGCGCCCCGGCCGCCCGCTCCTCCTCCGCGCCACGCCGCTCGGCGACACCGTCGTCCTCCGCGGCTACCGCGCGGGAGACGCGGCCGCGGTCGCCGTCGGCGGGACCACGGCGACGCGCATCGGCGGGGACAGCGCCACGCTCCGCGTCCTCCTCCCGCCGCGCACGGACGCCTCGTGCGCCCGCGCGGCGGCGGAGCCGGTGACGGCGCAGGGGGCGGAGGTGGCGGCGGGGATGGCGGTGGCGCGGCGGCACGCGGACGAGCTGCGGCTGGCGGTGGGCGCGCCGGTGCGGCTCACGGCGGCGCAGGCGGCGTGCATGCGGCTGGCGGCGGTCCCCGGCGCGGCGTACGCGCTGGCGTTCGTGGACGCGCGCCGCGTGCGGCAGGCGGCGACGGCGTTCGAAGGCGCCGCGCCCAATCCCGCGCAGTACTCGGTGACGGTCGCGGAAGCCGGGAGCATCGCCCCGTCGGCGGCGCTCCTGGCCCCTTCGGCCGCGCGCTTCGACCAGGCGCCGGACCACGTCCGCCGCAACGTCTCCGCATCTTCCGGCACCGCCGCCGCCCGCGCCGAGCCGTGGCGCGAGGGGGAGCGCTTCGAGCTCCGCGACGTCTCGCTCGCCGCGCCGCTCCCGGTGCGCGTGATGCGCGTCTACGCCGGGCACCTGGTGCTGGCGGTGGCCGAGGGCGAGGAGCCGGCCGGCGGGACGGAGGCGTGGATCGCCCGCGCGGACAGCGCCTTCCGCCTGCTGACGGAGCACGGCTACCCCCTCTACCGCGCCGCCCTGTCGCCTTCGATGCCGTCGACCTCGGCGGGCGCGGGGCAGCTCCTGGTGGTGGCGCGGCGCGAGACCAGCGCGTACCTGGGGAGCACGGCGACCTCGGTGGTGGGCGGACAGGCGTCGTCGCTGGTCTTTTTGAACAGCGCGTACCCGGCGACGGCGTCGGGGCTGCTGAAGACGCTGGGGCACGAGGTGGCGCACGCGTGGCAGGAGCGGTGGGCGCAGGACCGCCGCGGCGAGGCGGCCGCCGGGACGGGCGCGGCGGGGTGGGCGGCGGAGGCGGGCGCCGAGCTCATGTCGGCGGCCATCGCCGGGCGGGCGGCGGGGATCGGGATGCGCTCCAACTGGGAGTGGTCGGCGCACCTGGGTGACCCGGCGCTGGCGCCGTACGCGGGGCTGGCCGCCGGCGCGCGCGGCGACCTGACGGCCGGGTACGCGAGCGGCGCCTCGTTCCTGCTGGACCTGGCGGGGCGGATGGTGGCGCGCGGGAGCGGCGAGGCGGAGGCGCTGGCCGAGGTGTCGGCGGGGGTGCTGGAGGGATGGAACGGCTTCGCGCGCACGGGGCCGCGCGCGCGGGGGCTGACCGAGCGGATGCGGGCGCGGCTGGGAGAGGGATGGGAGCCCGTCGACGCGCTCCTCCTCTGGACGCTCAGCCAGGGCGTGGACGACCTGACACCCAACGCCGAGCTGCAGAACCGGGCGTTCGCGCGGGCGGGGACGGCGGGGGAGTCGGCGGGGGCGGGGTGGCTGGCGGCGGCGCGGCTGGCGAGCGGCGGCCGCGCGGCGCGGGTCGATCCCGCGGCGGCCTCGTCGGTGGCGGGGAACGCCGCCACCGTCACCGCGCGCTACGGCAGCCCCGGCTACGTCCTGATCGACGACGATTCCGCCGGCGGCGCCTACACCCTCGGCGCCACCTGGAACGGCGCCCCCCTGCGCGACGTGGAGTGGATGGTCGTGCGCTACCGCTGAGGATTCGCGGATCATCGGTAGATCGTCATCGCCCCCTCCGCCAGCCATGGCGGAGGGGGCGATTCTTTTTTGGCGGATGGGCGATCGCGGCACGGCGATCGATCGTCATCCTGTCGATCCAAGCGATTGTCATCCTGAGCCCGGCCACGCGAATCCCATCGTCCGCACCGCCGTCCGCAGGGCGAAGGATCTATCGCCCGCCTCACGACAGAGCCGGCGCCGCCTCGGCCGCCCGGTCATCCACCCGATCGCCTCCGTGGACCCGGCCGTGGCGGCCGATGCGGTGTCGCCGCTGCCGCGCCCAGGCCTCTCGCTGCCTCGGCTAGATTCCACGGGCCTGCAATTGCTGGCGTGGAGATCGGTTACCGCGCTACCGGCCCTGGAATGACTGCTTAACGGCGAACTGCTGAACTGCTGAACTGCGGACGGATGAACCGCGGACGGATGAACCGCGGATGGATGCGCGGACGGCGGAGTGTGGCGCATGGGCCGGCTATACCTTCGGCCTGCGGGCTCTGGTGAAAACGACGGGTCCGCCCGGCCGGCCTCAGGATGACAACTCGTTGTAAATGAGTGGCTTAGTGAAGGCCGACAATGCTCGGTCGATGCAATGAGGCGCGTTCGGCGGCCGTATCCAGGACGCGGGGGGGGGAGATGTGAAAAGACGACGGGGAGACCGCGATCGCGATCTCCCCGTCGTCTTTTCACCTTCGCACCCTCGCACCTTCGCACTTCCCCTATGGCTCCCTCAGCAGCCGCTCGCGCCAGAACTCCGCGGCGGTGCCGAACAGGCGCTCGGTGAAGCGCAGGTGCAGGGTGGCGTAGAAGCCCTTTCCGCCCTGGGCGGCGAAGTCGGGGTCGTACAGGCCGCCGAAGCGGTAGCCGGCCTCCATCTCCAGCCCCTGCCCCAGCTCCCCCACCAGCGCGGGCGCCAGGTTCCAGAGCGACCCGCCCCCCTCGCCGTCCAGCAGCATCCGCCCGTCCAGCCGCAGCCGCAGCGGCCCGCGCACGTCCTGCTCCGCGCGCCCGCCCAGGAAGTGCGCGAACGAGGTGAGGTCCGGCACCCCGGCGGCCGTGTCGGCCAGCGTGGCCCAGCGCACGGCGTAGCGGCCGGCGATCTCCGTTCCCGGGCGCAGCGCCCACACCGCGTCGGTGGCGCCGATCAGGCGGCGCTCGTCGCCGGCGCCGGCCAGCACGCCGCCGCCCAGCGGGTTCACCGTGCGCCGCCACTCCACCTTGGCCAGCATGTTCAGCGCGTCCGACCCCGCGGGGCGGAAGGCGAAGCCCAGGAGCGAGCGGTCGCGGCGCGAGCGCTCGTCGGTGCCGCCGGCCAGCGAGCTGCGCTCGTCCTGGAACCAGTCGTGGCGCGTCAGCAGCGCGGCCGAGCGGCCCAGCGGCGCGTCGGCCGAGACGTCGATGCGGCGGCCGCGGCTCTCGGCGCCGCCGTGCGTCTCGCCGCGCAGCGAGAAGCGGAGCGCGCTGTCGGACGGGAGGAACTCCATCCCCGCCGACGCCGCCCACCGGTCGCGGTCGGCCTGCGCGAAGGGAAGGGCGCGCGTGGGGTCCAGCAGCGACGCCTGGCTGAGCCCGAAGCGGCGCTCGTAGCTCCCGGTGAGCGCCCATCCGCCCGCCACCGCCAGCCGCTCGCTCCATCCCAGCACCGCCGAGTGCCGCGCGTCCTCCCCGTCGCCCGCCCGCTCGATCCCGCCCCACATCTCCCCGCCCAGGAGCCCGCCGGCGCGCACGTTGAGCGAGGTGAGGCCGTACGACGAGGCGGAGTCGCCGTGCGTGCGCACCCAGCGCCGCACCCCCTCCACCCGCGTGTTGCCCAGCACCCGGTACGACACGCCCAGCCCCACCTGGTCGGGGCGCGCCGCCGCGGCCGCCGGGCCGTCCTGCACCCCCAGCGCCTGCGATCCCTCCAGCCACACCCGCAGGTCGGACGACATCGCCATCGTCAGCTTCCCCGTGGCCGAGGAGGCGGAGGCCGCGCCGTGGGCGTCACGGGCCACGCCGCCCTCGGCCGTCACCTCGCGGCCGGCCACCGTCTGCTCGGCGCGCAGGGTCGTCGTGGCGCGCTCGGCGTCGTACCCCTCGAAGCGCTGCATCTCGTGGCCCAGCCGCAGCCGCGTCCGCTCCGACGGGCGGAAGAGGAAGGCGGCGCGAAGCTCCTGGAGCCCCGCCGAGAGGCGCGGGTCGGTCCCCGGCGCGAAGCCGGAGCCCACGTTCAGCCACTCGGCCTCCACCCGCGCCCGGTCGTTCGGGAGAATCGACCACCCCAGCTCCGCCCGCCCCGCGTACGCCGCCGAGTCCGGCCGCATGGAGCGCAGCAGCTGGCCTCCCAGCAGGAGCCCGCCGCGCCGCATCCGCACGCCGCCGCCCAGCAGGTCGCCGCCCGCCGCGCCCACCCCGGTCGCCTCCTGCCCCGCCTCGTCGCGCACGCCCAGGATCGACAGGTTCAGCGAGTCGATCCCCGTGGACGACCCCAGCCGCATCATCCGCGCGGCGTCCAGCTCCAGGCTCAGGCCCCCCACGAAGCGCGCCTCGCCGCCGGAGCGCCGCTCCAGGGTGGCGACCACGAAGACGGGGTTCCCCGCTCCGTCCGTCATGGGGACGGGGTGGTTGAGGAGGACGTCGCCGGAGACGTAGTCGATCTGGTAGTCGTTGTAGCGCACCAGCTCCTGCCGGGCGATGACGCGCGCGGCGTTGTCGCGGGCGCGCACCTCCACCGCCACGCGGTCCGTCCCCGGGCGGATCCCGTTGCCGAAGCGGTAGGGGCCCGAGCTGCCGTCGGCGCGGAGCTGGCGCTGGGTGAACACCTGGTCGGTGATGCTCCCGAAGCCGCGCCAGGTGACCATCCCCGTGCTCACCCGCCCGCTGACGCCGGTGAGGGCGCGCTGGTAGAAGCCCAGCCGCTCGTCCACCCCGAAGTCGGCGGTGCGCACGTCGCCCAGCTCCATCCAGTCGTAGCCGCGCTCCACCCGCGCCGACAGCTCGCCCGTCGCTCCGGAGAGGACGCGCCGGGTGCTGGCGTCGCCGAAGGTGGGGTAGCGCCCCTCTTCCAGCGGGTCGAAGCCGCGGTCGAAGAACTCCTCGCCGTCGTCGCCGCGGCGCGAGTCGTAGCTGACGCTCACGCTGGTCTCGGCGCCCACGGTGCCGCGCACCGTCACCGCGCCGTGCGCGCCCGGCGCCGCGCCCACCCCCACCTGCCCCGCGCCCGTGACGATCAGCGGGCGCGTCGTGGGCAGGACGCGCAAGGGGACGCGGCCGCGGGCGTCGCCGGCGGTGACGCGCAGCTCTCCGGGGCCCACGTCCTGGCCGGGGCGGAGGAGCACCGTCGCCCAGCCGTCCTTTCCGACGGCCGCCTGCGCGCCCACCGAGCTGGCGTCGGCGTCGGGCCCCTCCACGGCGGCGCCGGCGGCCTCCACGGTCACCGTCGCGCCGCCGGCCACGGGGACGCCCCAGCGGTCCAGGACGCGCACCCGCAGCGGGGTGCGGTCGCGGTCGCCGGCGCGCATGGTCACGGCGTCCGCGGGAAGCTCCAGGCGGGCCGGCTCCCCCGAGCGGTGGACGGCCACGCTGTCCCAGCGCTCCACGCCGAACGAGTTGCGCATCATCGCCCGCACCCGGCGCGGCCCCTGCCCCAGCTCGATCCCCACGAAGTCCATCATCCCGTCCGGCCGCAGCCGCCCCTCGCCCACCTGCCGGTCGCCGACGAAGAGCCTGACCTCGGCCCCCGCCTCGCCGCGGAGGCCCACGTAGAGGCGGTTGGACGAGACCACCGCGCCGTCCATCGGGGCGGCGATCCGCACCACGGGCCCGGCCGCGAACGCCTGCGCCTCCTCCGCCGCCCGCTCCTCCGCCGTCCGCAGCGGCTTTACCCGCGTCGTCCGCGCCGAGTCCCCGGCCGCCCGCGTGGTGTCCCCCGGAGCCGCGTTCGGGGAGAGGGGATTCGCGGAGACGGCGTTCGGCCCAACGGGATTCGCCGCGCCCGGCGTCGCCCCGCCCGCGCCGCTCGTGGAACCGAGCAGGATCGAGGACGATGCGCCGGACGCGGTCGAGAGATTCGCATCCCCCGCCGGCCGATCCGCATCCCCCGCCGACCGTCCCGCCGCCGACGGATTGGCATCCACCGAAGCCGACCCCGCATCGGTCGAAGACGAAGCCGCAGACGCGCCGACGCCCATCCGGCTGTCCCCTGTCCCCTGTCCCCTGTCCCCTGCGGTCCCCCGCGGCACCAGCCGGAACTCCGCCCTCGGCAGCGTCCACCCGTCCAGCCGCACGCGGACGATCTCGTCCCCGGCGCGGGCCAGCCCGGTGCCGGCGGGGACGCCCAGGGTGTCCAGGCGAAGGGCGTGGCTCCCGGCGCGGAGGTTGGGGAAGGAGAAGCGGCCCTCGGCGTCGGTGGTGACCACCTCGCCGTCCTCGCTCCACACCTCCACCCCGCCCGCGCCGCCCTCGCCCGGCCCCTGCCGCCCGTCGCCGTCGGCGTCCACCCACACCTTGCCCACCACCACGCGCTGCTGCATGGCGAAGCCCCGCCGCAGCCGCACGTACGCGGTGGCCGGCGCGCTCTGGATCCGCCCGCCCTCGGCCTGCGCCCGCACCCGGTTGACCAGCGACTCCGCCGCGCCGGGGGAGACGACGGTGACGGCGTAGCGCACCACCCGCTCCGCGCCCGGCGCCAGCGGCCCGGCCACCCAGATCGTCAGCTCGCGGCCGGCCAGCCGCGCGGAGTCGGCGCCCACCAGGCTCTCCGGGAGGTAGCGGACACCGGCGGGGAGCGAGTCGCGGAGGACGATCCCGCGCACCGGCGCCACGCCCACGTTGTGGAGGGTGACGGCGTACGGCACCGCGTCGCCCATCCCGGCCTCCAGGACGCCGGCCGCCTTCCGCACCTCCAGCTCGTCGCCCTCGAAGCCGCGCACGTGCACCTCGGCCGCCGAGGCGCCCACGGCGTCGGCGTTGGAGCCGCGCACCACGGCGCGGTTGACCAGGCGCCCGTCTTCGGGGACCTCGTCCACCCGCGTGGTCACCGTCAGCTCGCCCGTGGCGCCCGGCGACAGCGTCCCCAGCCGCCAGCGGAGCACCTGCCCATCGACCTCCGGCTCGCGGTCGGCCGAGACATAGGCCACGCCGGCGGGGAGGGTGTCCACCAGCACCGCGTCGCGCACCGAGAGGGTGGCCGAGGCGTTGGCCCAGCGGAGCCGCCAGACCGCCTCGCCGCCCACGCGGACCGAGTCGGCGCCGGCGATCTCCTTCCCCAGCGTCAGCCGCGGCGCGCCGACCGCCGTCCGCACCGCGGGCGAGGGGAGGGTCACCGGCTCCGCGGCGCCGGGGAGGAGGTAGGAGAGGACGGCCACGTTCTCCAGCGTCCCCGCCGCGTCCGCCGCCACCACCGCGTGCAGGACGAGGGTCCCGGCCGCGGAGGGGAGGAGGTCGCCGGCGCGGACGCGCACCGTCTCGCGCCCGTCGGCGCCGCGCTCCACCGTCCCCGCGTCGCCGTCGGCCGCGTCGGTGAGCGGCTGGCCGTTCAGGCGCAGGCTCCCGGGGACCAGGCGCGCGCCCACGGGAAGCGGATCGACGATCTCGGCGCCCGGCGCCACCGCGTCGCCGCGGTTGATGAAGGAGAGGGTGTAGACGAGGGTGTCGCCCGCCGACACGTCCGAGCGGTCGGCGGTCTTCCCCAGCGTGAGCGCCGGGAGGGGGCGATGGACGACCAGCTCGTCCCGGACGGAGTCGGCGACCGCGGCGTCCATCCCGCTCGCCGCCCGCACCGTCACCGTCTCCGACGCGTCGTCCGGCGCGTCGGCGGGGACGTCCACCACCAGCAGGAGCGCGGCCCTGGCGCCACGCTCCAGCGGGAGGGGGCCCGTGACGGGGGTGTCCCCCGCCCCGAGCACCCCATCCCCGTCGAGGTCCAGGTGGAGGGCGAGCCCCCACCCGGCCGGACCCGCCGCCTCGAGGCGGAAGCGGTCGGGCCCGGTCCCGGTGTTCTCCAGCACGTGCGCGAACACCCGCCGCTCGCCGGGCCGGGCGCTCGCCTGCCGCGGCGGGGCGATCCTCACCCCCGCCGTCAGCTTCACCGTCACCGTGACGCTCGCCTCCCCCGTCCCCTCGATCCCGCCGGGGGAGACGAAGGTGAGCGACGCCCGGTTCTCCACGCCCAGGGTGTCCGGGACCTCCTGCGCCGCGGCACCCGCCACGGACGCCAGGAGGAGGAGCAGGGCGCCCGCGAGCCCCCGCCGGACCGAAGTCCGGCGGCGGCCGCGGTCGCCCGCCCCGTTGCGCGAAAGGAAGCGCATCCCGAGAGTCCCCTGAGTCCTCTTCGGCTTACTTGATCCGCACGCGGATCCAGAAGTACCGGCTGGCGCTGGCGGCCAGCGAGGTCAGCGAGCCCGTCACCGTCCCGGCCGACTCGGCGATGGTCCACCCCGCCGCGTCGCTCGAGGTGCTGACGTAGGTCACCTGCGCCGGGAGCGGGTCGCTCACGGAGACGGTGTTGGCCTGCGCGCCGCCCGCGTTGGTCACGGTGATGCGGTACTGGATGTACTCGCCCGGGAGCACCCGGTCCGACGCGCCGATGGCGGTCGTCTGGTTGTCGCGGAACGCCTCCTTGACCATGGTGATCGCGGCCCGGATCACCTGGATGTTCACGAAGCCGTTGTCGGTGGTGCTGGCGTTGGTCCCCGAGGTGGCGGTCAGGCGCACCTGGTCGCTGGTCCCGGCGGCCACGTTGGCCACCGTGTAGACCACCGTCACCGTCGTGGAGCCGCCCGAGGCGATGGTCGCCGAGCCGCCCGTCCCCGCCGTCCCGTTCACCGAGACGATGGAGACCGCCGCGCCGCTCCCGGCCGAGGCCGCGAGGGTGTAGGTGTCGCTGGCGTTGCCCGTGTTCTGCACGGTGAACACCTGCGTGTACTGCGTCCCGTTGGAGGGGAGGCGCTGGATGGTGCCGCCGTCCGGCGTCACGTTCACCCCGGCCGAGACGGTGGGGATCACGTTGGTCGTCGACGCGTCCGTGGAGCCCGGCGTGCGGCGCGACGTGGCCGTGATGGTGACGGGGGTCGTCTGCCCGCCGCGGCCCGGGGCCACGGTGTAGACCACGGTGACGGTGATGGAGCTCCCCGCGGGGATCCCCTGCCCGGCCAGGAAGGTGTTCAGCTCGGCCAGCGTGCTGAAGGTGTTCCCGCCCACCTTGTAGCCGGTGATGGTCACGCCCGTGCCCACCGTGAACGCCGTGGAGACGCTGTCCACGCCGTTGCCGGTGTTGGTGATGGTGAAGCCCAGCTCGTTCCCGGTGCTCGGCGACGCCGGCGTCACCGTCGCGGGCGACGACGCGTCGGGGCCCGCCAGGAAGCCCACCGTGACGGAGGCGCTCGCCGTCACGTTGGTGTAGGTGTTGTTGTTGGCGTCGGTGTAGCTGGCCGTCGCCGTGTTGGTGATCACGGTGCCTTCCGCCGTGGGCGTCTGCGCCGCCGCGGCGCCGCCGACCAGCGCGAACGGCGCCATCAGCAGCCCGGCGAGCGCGACCCGCCTCAGGGTCTGTCTCATCTGTGGAGTCCTCTCAGGGGATGGGGATGGGGAAATCAGCGCCCGCCGGTGACGGCGGGGGCCTGGGAGCCCGCGGAAACGCGGGCGTCGTACTCCGCGACGACGGTGGCGCCCGGCGCCAGGGCGCCGCCGACGGTCCATCGCACGTGGGTGTAGCGCTCGGCCGGGACGGGGCGCGTCACCGCGCGCCCGTCCACGACCGCCTCCTCCATCGGCTGCGCCGAGAAGGTGCGGCCGCCGTCGGCCGAGTACTCCACGCGGGCGTCTCCGCGCTCGGTGCGGGCGGAGCCGCCCACGAAGCGCACGCCCGCCGGGAGCGGGTTGGCCAGCGTCACCCCGCGCACGGCGCCCGGGGTCACGTTGGTGAAGGTCAGGCGGTAGCGGAGGACGTCGCCGGGGCGCGCCCGGTCGTCGCTTCGCTTCCGGCCGGCGGTCTGCTCGGCCGCCGCCGTGCGGTTCTGCGCCGTCACGACCAGCGCCTGCCGCTGCTGCGCCACGGCCGGGGTGGCCGCCACGGCCAGGAGAAGGGCGAAAAGGACGGTGCGGAAGAGGGTCTTCATGCTGCCTCCACGAAGGGTTCTGCGGCGGGCGCGCGGCCCGCGGGGAAACAGGGTGGTCACGGCGACCGGGGTCACTTGATGCGGGCGACGAACTGCACCGAGCCGGTGGACGACGCGGCGCCCGCCGCCAGCGTCCCCAGGAGCCGCCAGCGGATGCGGCGGACGCAGCCGTCGAAGCCGGCCGGCGCCCCGCACCCCGCGGAGACCGGCACGTACGTCCAGGTGGTCCCCGCGTTGTTGGAGTACTCCACGGCGGCGGTGATCCCGGCGGGGAGCGTCTGCGTCACCGTCCCCGTCTTGAACAGCACCTGCGGCGGCACGGAGTCGGAGACCACCACCCCCTGCGCGCCGAAGGAGCCCACGTTGCTGAACTGCATGGAATAGGTGAGCTCCGTCCCCGGGGCGAAGGTCCCCTGGGGCGACACCTGCTTGGTGAGCGTCAGCTGGGGGCGCACCCCCAGCACCTGCGTGTAGCCGGTGTCCTGCGCCGCCGGCGTGGTGGGATAGGTGACCGAGCGCGCCCGCAGGTGCAGCAGGTTCTGCAGGCCGCTGATGGCCTGCGTGACCGTGTACCAGACGGTCACGCTGCGGGTGGCCCCGGCGGCGATCTGCACCCGCGCGCTGTCGGCGCGGGCGCCGCGCGTCACCCCGGTCCCCGTCACCGAGTCGATCTGCAGGTAGCCGGGGGTGCCGGTGAAGCGGGCCAGGAGGTCGTAGTTGTCGGTGGCCAGCGACGGGTTCTCCACCTGGAACACCCGCGACGAGCGCCCCGGGAGGCGCTGCTCCGCCGCCGGGAGCCCGTCGGGCGTCACGTCCGCCAGCGCCACCGAGAGCGAGGTCAGGATCACCTGCAGGATCGCCATGTCGTCGCCCGTGCCCAAGTCCACCGTGGCGGTGCGGGCGCGCGGCGCGAAGAGCGCCGAGGCGTTGTAGGTGTCCAGGTCCATCCCGTGGACGTTGGTCCGTCCCGGCGAGGGGGTGTTGACGGTGGAGTTGAAGACGTTCCCCAGCGGGTTCAGCCCGTCGCTGAAGGGGCCGCCGTTGAAGAGGAGCTGCTCCGACCCCGACAGGTTCGGGTCGCCCTCGTACAGGAGGAAGGTGACGCGGGCGTCCGGCGTGTTGGACGCCAGGAAGTTGGCCAGGTCCACGTGCTCGTTGGCCTGGCGGAAGGCGGAGAGGCCGTGGCGGAGCTGGATGCGCTTGATGGGGAGCCCGGTCTGCCGGTAGATCACCATCAGCGCCCACCCCTTCACCACGCCCTCCACCCCGCAGAACGGCGCGTCCACGTCGACCGTCAGGTTGGAGACGGTGTAGCTCCCGCTCCCGCCCGCGATCACCGACGCGGTCACGTCGTCGTAGCCGCCGAAGTAGTTGAGCGTGGTGTTGTTGTAGGGGAACGGGTCGGTGAACGTCCCGTCCGCCGTCAGGTCCACGCTTCCCACGCCCGCGCGGCTGAGCGTCACCGTGTTGTCCAGGTTCCCCGATCCCGCCCAGTACAGGTACGCGGCCACCACGGTGGCCCCGTTGGGGATGGTGAGGGTGGCGGTCGACGTCGTGCCGACCGCGCAGGCGTTGCCGGTGTTGCTCTCCGTCCGGAAGCTGTTCCCCGCCACCACGTAGTCGATGGGCCCCTCGTGCTGCCGGTACAGCGACAGCGCCTGCGCGCCGGCGCGCGCCGGCACCGCGGCCGCCACGGCCACGAGGGCGGCGGCGAGCGCGGCGAGCGCTCCACGGGAGCGCGTGCGTCGGCGTGCGGAGGTCGAGGGGGTCACTCGGCGGGAAGGACGGGTCGGTTCGGAATCAGGCGTGGAGGACGGAGCGTCGGCTCACGTTCGCGTTATTGATTTGTGTGCCTCATTACAACAAGCTTCGCGCCACGTGGCGCGTGGAGCTAAGCGGTTGCGGCGCGGCAATTTCAAAATCAGGGCCCCGGGGGCCGTTCCCGATCGGGAACAAAATCCCGTTCCCCTTCGGGAACATCCGGTCGGCTTCGCGTTCCGCCGCCCCAGCGCGAGGCGGCCAGAAAATCCGTGGACGAGCGCGGATTTCGGGGGAATCTGGTGGGGTGGCGATGAACGGAACGTGAAGCCCGCATTACGGTTTGTTCATCTCGTTCCCGATCCGCTACATCGCGGAAACCACGCACCTTTTCCGACACGCATACCCGGATCAAAGCCGATGCAAACCCTGCTCGGCGCTACTTTGGAGTTTATCCATGAGACGGTTGACAATTCCGACAAGCAGATGTTCCCCTGCAGCCCGATCCCTTTCGGCGGTGGCGTTTCGAGGGGCAGAATGCGTGATGACAGGCGGATCGCAATACGCTACCTTCCCTGGCGATTCTTCGCGACAGGACGGGTTCGCGGACCTCCGCCGACGCTGCCGGGAGGGTGGATGCGGGTGCTGGTGGTGGACGACGACACGGTGCTGGCCGAGTTCATCCGGATGGGCCTGCGCGAGCGCGGGCACGCGGTGGACGTGGCCCACGCCGGCGCCCACGGCCGGATGCTGGCCATGGTGCACGACTACGACGTGGTGGTGCTGGACTACGTCCTCCCGGACGTCACGGGGCTGGAGGTGCTCCGCGACCTGCGCGCGCGCGGCCGCCAGACGCCGGTGGTGATGCTCACCGCCCGCAGCGCGGCCGAGGACGTGGTGGCCGGGCTGGACACCGGGGCGGACGACTACCTGGCGAAGCCGTTCGACATGGCGGTGCTGGAGGCCCGCCTCCGCGCCGCCGCCCGCCGCGCGGCCCCCGCCCGCGGCGGCCCCCTGGCCGTCGGCGACGTCGCGGCCGACCGGCTGCGGCGCGTGGTGACGGCCGCCGGGCGCGCGCTCTCGCTGGCGCCGCGCGAGTACGCGCTCCTGGAGCACATGCTGCAGAGCCCGGAGCGCGTGGTCACCCGCTCCGAGCTGCTGGAGAAGGTGTGGGAGATGCACTTCGACCCCGGGAGCAACGTGGTGGACGTGCACGTCTCGCGCATCCGCACCAAGCTGCGCCAGGCCGGGAGCCGCGTCCGCCTCGTCACCCTCCGCGGCGCCGGCTACATGCTCACCGCCACCTCCGACGAGGGCGGCGCGGGGGCGTGAGCGAGCACCGGATCGGGCGATCACTGCGCGATCCGAAACGCGGGAAGGGCCGCCGACATCGCGTCGGCGGCCCTTTTCACGGCGTCGGGGTTTTGATCGCGGGATCCGGCGTGATCGCCGTCAGCGCTTCCGCGCGGGTGGGAGGCGGATCTGCGCCCAGTCCTCGCTCGCCCGGTCGTCCAGGAGCCGGGTCTCGTGGGCGGCCCGGGTGGCCCGGAACCAGATCACCTTCTCGCGCCCCTCTCCCTCGTCCTCCCGTTCGGCGAGCCCGCGCGACATCAGGATCAGCGTGTCCGACAGGTAGACCCAGGTCCCGTGCCGCGTCCGCACCTCGGCCACCGCGTCGCGCCAGCGCACCCACCGCGGGTGCTGCTTCCGGAGCACCGCCAGGCAGCGCCACGCGTTGGCGCCGATGTAGATCACCCGCTCGTCCTCCGGGTCCGGCACGGGGAGCGGGATGATCTCGGGCTTGCGCTCCTCCAGCCGCGCGAGCTCCGCCTCCCCCGCCTGCGTGAGCCGCCAGAGGACGGGCGGCTGCGCCCTCCCCGGATCGCGCACGGCCTCTCCCACCACCAGCCCGAACCTTCGCAGCCGCTGGATCGAGAGGCTCGCGACCGAGCTTCCCGAGAGGTCGTTCAGCTCGGCGCCCAGCAGCCACCCGCGCACGCCGCCCCGCGTCCATCCCCTCCCCTCCACCACCGTCTTCCGCAACGTCCGAAGCGCATTCAGCTCGCTCCCGTCATGCTCTCGCCGCCGCGACATTTTCCGTCTCCTGGCGTGTTGTGGACCTCCATTCCACGCCAGGATACGGGCCGTTTTTCTCGTGAACAATCTTGCGCCAGAAGATCGCCAGAGGCTGAGGTGCAGAGCCGACTCGCCCCCTAGTGCCTGTCTCATACGGCGCGCATCGCCCGATGTACCCTACGTTGCCGTCCCCAATCTCAGGGGCAGCTTCACCTTGATCTCCTCACCGCTTGCAGGTATCCGATGCAAGTTGCGACTCACGGGTGCGGCCCTGATTCTTTTGGCTTCCGCGGCGGGTGGAGCATGGGGTATTGTTCAGGGCACACCGCCCTGGGAGCTCCGGGTCCGATGTGAACTTGCAGCTTGCTCAGAACCACCGCGCGGATCTCATCCACGTGCGGGTCAGATTCGGGCACGTGGTTCTCATCGCCCGCACCGCGAGCTCGGATTCGCTCACTCAGCTCGGCGGCGTTCGGACCATACCGCTGGGGTGCGCGGACCTCCATCATTGCGCTTAGCCGCTCGGCCAAGCTCCAGTCGCGCGCGTTCACTGTGGCGCACGCCAGATGGTACAGCGCCCAGATTGGCACTTCGCCCCCTTCTTCCAGGGCTCGGAGAAGCTCTCTCTTGGCCTTTTCGAACGTGGCAAGATCTCCGCTCGCCGACGCGGCACGCGCGATGTTCGCCAGAACGATGGCGCGCTCCGCCTGCGACGTAAGCGTGGGAAGAACAGCCGTGTAGATGGGGAGAGCGCTGCTGAAGTAGCCCATCTTGCCCCACAGAAACGCCACGTCGTGGGCAAGCGCGGGAATTCGTGGGTGGTCCGCGGGGTAGGACGCAACCGGATTGCGAATGTGCATCCAGGCCGCCTCGAGACGGTCCTGATTGACGAGGATGGTCGCCAGAGTGTGAGAGGTATACCCGGCGTCCAGCACGCGGCCTGTCCGCGAGGCTGCTCGGAGAGCCTTCGTCGCGTGCTTCTCGGCGGTACTGAGATTCCCCAGGTCCTCCTCCAGGTGGGCCCAGCCCATCCGGGCAATCGAAAAGCTCCGGTCATCATTCTGGCGGCGCGCCAGGCGGCTGGCACGACTGAACCACCTCGTTCCACGCTGGTACTCTTCCCGCCGGCGGCAGATGCGACCGCACGTGCACGCGCGCTCCGGATTCTCCGGCTCCAGAAAGGCGACGATCTCCGCGAATTGCAGGGCTGCTTCCGTCAGATTTCTGGTTTCCGCCCACATCCAGAGACTCTCGCAGGCCTGAGCCACCTCGTCTGCCCGGGCGCTTTCGGGAGCAAGCACGACCATTTCAAGCTCGCGTAGCGGTGCGCTGATTTCCCATGGATAGAGAATGCGCCACAGAGTCAGGTCGTCGCTCGCGAACAGCGCCATCCCGGACGACCAGCGCCACACGTGCAGGTCCATGATCACACGCCAGAAGAGCAGGCCTAGCTCGTTCGGGGACTCATCCAGCACCCAATGAGGCTCGCGCTCACCGGGCATTCGTGGCGTCGGAGAGGGACGGCCCTTCCGTTTTCTTGAGGAACTTTCAGCGGAGGGATCCACGGGGCGGACGCTCATTGCGTGGCTGTCAGTTTCACGGGAAGTGTCCAAAGGAGACAGGATACTCGTTCCGCGAACGTTCTGCTAGAATCCTGCTCCCAGGCCTGTGAGAACGACAGCGGCCCCGCAAGCAAATTTGCTTGCGGGGCCGCTGCATGCCCGGAGTCGGGATCGAACCGACAAGCCCTTGCGGGCGGCAGATTTTGAGTCTGCTGCGTATACCAGTTTCGCCATCCGGGCGGATGGGAGCACAAAAGTAATCGCGCGGCGGATTCGGATCAACCGTCCCGCCGCGCGATGCGCATCTCCCGCCCGGCGTGGCGCCTACTCGCCGCCCGCGACCCGCGCCTCCTCCGCCTCGATCAGCTGCAGCGCGTACCAGGCGCGCTTCATGGCCCGCGTCTCGTCGCCGGTGGCCATGGCCTCGCGGGCGGTGCGCAGCAGCATCCGCGCGCGCTTCAGGTCGGGCGAGGGGTGGGCCTCGGCGTCGATGCGCTGCTCGGCGCTCGCCACCAGCCGCAGCCCCACGGTGGCGGGGGCGAACTCGCGCGCCGCCTGGGCGGCGTCGGAGAGCCGCGCCACGGCCGTGGGGGTGTCGCCCCGCACCAGCGCGGCGCGCGCCTCGTTGCGCAGCGCCTGCACCCGCGCGGCCGCGCCCTCCAGCTCGGGAAAGCGCCCCGCCTCCAGCCGCTCCCCGGCCCGCTCCGACCAGCGGTCCAGCGCCGCCACCGCGTTCAGCAGCTTGACCGCCGGCGGGTTGGCGCCGATCCCGTACGCCGCCTCGCGGAGCGCCGCCGCGTCCAGCGCCGCCGCCCGCTCCAGCTCCCCCGCGCGGCGCGCCTGGTGCGCCTCCTCCTGGATCCGCCGCACCCGCAGGAAGACGGGCGACTCGGGCGGAAGGTACGGGATCCAGCTCCGCGCGTCGGGCATCCCCTCGGGGACCGCCACCGCCACCCACACGCTCCCCCCGGCCTCCTGCACGAACGAATCCGGCCCCGTCGGCGCGTCGGCGCAGGCGGGGAGGAGGGCGCAGGCGCAGGCACAGGCCAGGGAGCGCACCGGGAACCGGCGGAGCACGGGCATGGGGGACCTGGGACGTTGGTCGGGTTTCGCTGATGCGCGAGGAGGCAGGCAAGTGCAAGCTACTCGCGCGCTTGTGCACCGTCAAGCGCAAGGGGCGGGCCAGCCTTGCACCGTGCCGGGGCGGCGGATAGGTTGACGATCGTTCGAACCAGGGCCGCGCGCCGGCCCGTCCCCTTTTCCGGGTCCCATGAGCAGCGTGGAGCGCAGCGCCTACGACGAAAAGCTGGAGAGCATCCTTCGCACCGCGGCGGCGATCTTCGCGGAGAAGGGCTACCACCAGGCGTCGATCCGCGACATCGCGCGGGCCACGGGCGTGTCGCTGTCGGGGCTGTACTACTACTTCAACAGCAAGGAAGAGCTCCTCTTCCTGATCCAGGACCACTCCTTCGGCACGCTGCTGGCCAACCTGGAGCGGCAGCTGGACGGGGTGGAGGAGCCGCACCGGCGCCTGCGGGTGCTGATGGAGAACCACCTCCGCTACTTCATCGACGCCAAGGCCGAGATGAAGGTGCTGTCGCACGAGTCCGAGTCGCTCACCGGCGACTTCCGCAAGCGGGTCAACGACAAGAAGCGCCGCCTCACCGAGACGGCCATGGAGATCCTGCGCGACCTGCGGCCCGCGGCCGACGTGGACCTGCGCGTCTCCACCTTCGCGCTGTTCGGGATGATGAACTGGCTGTACAACTGGCACGCCCCCAGGATGGACGTGCCGGTGGAGAAGCTGGTGGACGACATGTACCGCATCTTCCTGAACGGCTACCTCCCCGACGGCGTCACCGTCCCCGACACGGCCGGCGAGGCCGCGCCGGGCGAGCAGCAGCCCATCTGGCGCACGGCGCGGAGCTAGATCGCCCCGCGCCCGAGTTTTTTCCCTATCCCGACTTCCTGGAGCAAGCGATGTCTACCGCGACCGCCGAAGTGCCGAACACCGAGACCAAGACGCTCGTCCACTACGAGGTGCAGGACGGGATCGCCATCTTCACCCTGGACGACCCGCCGGCCAACACGTACACGCACGAGATGATGCGCCAGATCGACGCGTGCATCCTGCGGGCGCGCTTCGACCCCTCGGTGGACGTCATCGTCGTCGTGGGCAAGGGCGAGAAGTTCTTCTGCGCGGGCGCCAACATCAACATGCTGCAGCAGGCCGACCCCACCTGGAAGTACTACTTCTGCCTGCACGCCAACGAGACGCTCCTCCGCTTCGAGCACACGCCCAAGCTGGTCATCGCGGCGCTGAACGGCCACACGGTGGGCGGCGGGCTGGAGATCGCCATGGCGGCCGACCTGCGCATCGCGCGGCGCGGCGCCGGGAAGATCGGCCTTCCCGAGGTGGCGCTGGGCGTCCTCCCGGGGACGGGCGGCACGCAGCGGCTCACCAAGCTGGTGGGCACCAGCAAGGCGATCGAGCTGATGGTGCAGGGGAACAACATCGACTTCGACGAGGCCGCGCAGATGGGCATCGTCAACAAGGTGCTGGACGCCGAGGGGCGCGACGCCTTCCTGGCGCAGGTGCTGGAGTACGCCCGGCAGTTCACGCGCCCCAACAAGGCCACCTTCGCGGTGGGCAACATCAAGCGCTCGTGCCAGAGCGGCGCGGAGCTGCCGCTGGAGCAGGGGCTGGCGCTGGAGCGCGAGCTGCAGGCGCTGCTCTTCAACTCGGCCGACGCCAAGGAAGGGCTGAACGCCTACGTGGAGAAGCGCACCGCGCACTTCACCGGCAAGTGATCGCCTGACGGGACACACGGGAGGGTGCCGGACGGCTGCCGTTCGGCCCCTCCCGTTTTTCGTTTCGGGACGATGACGGGCGGTTGGAATCAGCCGGGTCCGCCTCGTACCCCCGGTTGAAACCGGGGGCTACGAAGGCACGAAGCCCGCCTTCGCGGACCGCGGCGACGGGCTTCGGGGCTTCGGGGCCGAGATCTCGACAGGGGCGGTAGATTGATCTCCATCGCCGATGATGGCGGCGGACGATTCGGAATGATGCGGCAGATCCCTCGATCGAAGAGAGACACGGGACGATGACGGACACGACCATGGCGGCGGGGCCGCAGATTCAGCCGGGGCGCCTGTTCATCGGCGGCGAGTGGCAGGACGCGGCGTCGGGGAAGACGTTCGAGACCTGGAACCCGTCCACCGGCGAGGTGCTCACCACCGTCGCGGCGGGCGACGCGGCGGACATCGACCGCGCGGTGAAGGCGGCGCGCGAGGCGTTCGGGCCCTGGGCCGCGATGGACGGCCGCAAGCGGGGCCGGATCCTCTACGCCATCGCCGACGCGCTGGAGGCGCGGGCCGACGAGCTGGCGCGGCTGGAGACGATGGACAACGGCAAGCCGCTCCGCGAGGCGCGCGCCTTCGACATCGAGGGCTCCATCGAGTGCTTCCGCTACTACGCGGGGTGGGCCGACAAGATCGACGGCGACGTCCTCCCCATCCCCGGCCCGTACCTGAACTACACGCGCCGCGAGCCCATCGGCGTCTGCGGGCAGATCATCCCGTGGAACTACCCGCTCCAGATGGCGGCGTGGAAGGTGGCGCCGGCGCTGGCCTGCGGGAACACCGTGGTCCTCAAGCCCGCCGAGCAGACGCCGCTCACCGCGCTGGAGCTGGCGCGCATCGCCCACGAGGCCGGCCTCCCGGCCGGCGTGCTGAACGTGGTCCCCGGCTTCGGCGACACGGCGGGGGCGGCGCTGGTGCGGCACCCGGACGTGGACAAGATCGCCTTCACGGGATCGACGGAGGTCGGCAAGATCATCCAGCGCGAGGCGGCGGGGACGCTCAAGCGCGTCTCGCTGGAGCTGGGCGGGAAGAGCCCCAACATCGTCCTGGCCGACGCCGATCTCGAGGCGGCGATCCGCGGGGCCACCAGCGCCATCTTCTACAACACCGGCCAGGCGTGCACCGCCGGCTCGCGCCTCCTGGTGGAGGAGAGCGTGCGCGACGAGTTCGTGGAGAAGCTGGTGAAGCGCGCGGAGTCCATGCGCCCCGGCGACCCGCTCCACCCCAAGACGCGGATGGGGCCGCTGGTGTCCAAGGAGCAGCTGGACCGGGTGATGGGCTTCATCGAGGCGGGCCGGGCGGAGGGCGCGGAGCTGGTGTACGGCGGCGACCGCGCGGAGATCGGCGGCGGGGGCGGCTACTTCCTGAACCCCACCATCTTCGACCGCGTGACGCCGGAGATGACCATCGCCCGCGAGGAGATCTTCGGCCCCGTGCTGGGGGTGACGACGTTCAAGGACGCCGACGAGGCCATCGAGATCGGCAACCGCACCATCTACGGCCTGGCGGCGGCGGTGTGGACGCAGGACGTGAAGAAGGCGCACAGGATCGCCCACGCCCTCCGCGCCGGCACCGTGTGGGTGAACATGTACCACACGCTCGACACCGGCTCGCCCTTCGGCGGCTACAAGCAGTCCGGCTACGGCCGCGAGCTGGGCAAGGGCGCGCTGGACCTGTACACGCAGGTGAAGAGCGTGTGGGTGAACCTGGCGTAACGGCAGGGTACAGGGGACAGGTTACAGGGAACAGCCAGCGGGGTGGATCGCTCCCGGCGCCCGCGAACGTTCGATCGAGAGAGCAACATGCCTGTCGAGCTAACGACGGTCTTTCGCGAGGTGCCGGAGGGCGGATACATGGCCTGGGTGGAGGAGATCCCGGGCGCGATCACGCAGGGGGAAACTCTGGACGAGGCGCGCGCCAACCTGGAGGATGCCGTCCGCCTGCTGATCGAGACCGAGCGGCTGGTGCGCGGCGCCAGCCCCGGCGGGGCCCCCTCCCTGGCGCCTGGGGGCGCCTGTCCCTCCCCCAAAAACCCCTGGGGGAGGGACTGACTCCATCCGGGGTCGCCGCCTTTCGAGTTGTCGAAGCCTCGCCGCGCACGTCGCCTGCCCTCGCGCAGGAGCCTGTCAGGCGAGGCTTTCCGTAGTTTTCGCCGGCGGCGTCAACCGCTGGCACCGCGGCCTCGGGTCGCACGAGACGCCGCCAAGCGCACCGAGATCTCGTCCCGAGCCGAATCGGCTCAGGACTCAGGACTTAGCACTCAGGACTTCTTTTCCCATGACCGACGCTCTCATCATCGACGCCGTGCGGACGCCCATCGGGCGGTACGGCGGCGCGCTGGCTTCCGTGCGGCCGGACGACCTGGCGGCCATCGTCATCCGCGCGCTCGTGGAGCGCACCGGCCTGGACGGGTCGCTGGTGGACGACGTGATCTTCGGGTGCGCCAACCAGGCGGGGGAGGACAACCGCAACGTCGCCCGCATGGCCGGCCTCCTCGCGGGGCTCCCCGTCACCGTCGCCGGGCAGACGGTCAACCGCCTCTGCGGATCGGGGCTGCAGGCGGTGCGCAGCGCGGCGCACGCCATCAAGGCCGGCGAGGGCGACGTCTTCATCGCTGGCGGCGTGGAGAGCATGTCGCGGGCGCCGTGGGTGATGCTCAAGCCCACGGAGGCGTTCGCGCGCGGCACGCCTGAGATGGCCGACTCCCTCCTGGGATGGCGCTTCGTCAATCCCAGGATGCCGAAGGAGTGGACCGTCTCCCTGGGCGAGACGGCGGAGATCGTCGCCGAGGAGTACGGCGTCTCGCGCGCGGACCAGGACGCCTTCGCGCTCGACAGCCAGCGGCGCTCGGCGGCCGCCATCGAGTCCGGCTGGTTCCGCGGCGAGATCGCGCCCGTGGAGATCCCGCAGCGCAAGGGCCCGCCGACCGTCGTCGACAGGGACGAGCACCCGCGGCCGGACACCACGGCGGAGCAGCTGGCCGGCCTCAAGCCCGCGTTCCGCAAGGAGGGCGGCACGGTGACGGCCGGAAACTCGTCGGGCCTCAACGACGGCGCCGCCGCGCTCCTGGTGGTCTCCTCCGACGCCGCCGCGCGCCTGGGATCGCGGCCGATGGCGCGCGTGGTGGCCAGCGACGTGGCCGGCGTGGAGCCGCAGAAGATGGGGATCGGCCCGGTGCCGGCCACGCGCAAGGCGCTGGCGCGCGCGGGGCTGTCCATCGGCGACATCGGGCTGGTGGAGCTGAACGAGGCGTTCGCGGCGCAGTCCGTGGCCTGCGTCCGCGAGCTGGGGATCGACCCGGCCATCGTCAACGTCTCCGGCGGCGCGGTGGCGGTGGGGCACCCGCTGGGATCGTCCGGCGCGCGCATCCTCACCACCCTCGTCCACGAGATGCGCCGCCGCGACGTGCGCTACGGGCTGGCGTCGATGTGCATCGGCGTGGGCCAGGGGATCTCCATGATCGTCGAGCGGGTCCCGTGAGCGACGCGACGGAGAGCGCGCCCATCCTCTACCGGGTCGAGGAGGGCGTCGCCTGGATCACGCTCAACCGCCCCGACCGGCTGAACGCCTTCGCGGGGACGATGCGCGACGACCTGCGCGAGGCGGTGGAGCGCGCGGCGGCGGCGGACGAGGCACGGGTGATCGTGATCACCGGCGCGGGCCGCGGCTTCTGCACCGGCGCGGACGTGGAGGTGATGAGCGGGCTGCTGGAGCGCGGCGACGAGGGGACGTTCGAAGGCTACGTGGAGGCGGGGATGCGCTGCGTCCAGGCGATCCGCGCAAGCCCGAAGCCGGTGATCGCGGCGGTCAACGGCGTGGCGGCGGGCGCGGGGGCGTCGCTGGCGGTGGCGTGCGACTTCCGCGTGGCCTCGGCGAAGGCGTCCATCGGCTTCACCTTCAACCGCATCGGCGTGCACCCGGACTGGGGGGCCACGTGGTTCCTCCCGCGCCTGGTGGGCCCCGGCCACGCCGCGCACCTGGTCTTCACCGCGCGGATGGTGGAGGCGGACGAGGCGCAGCGCATGGGCCTCTTCGAGCGCGTGGTCCCCGCCGACGACTTCGGGGCCGAGGTGCGCGCCCTGGCGGCCGAGCTGGCCGCCAAGCCCCCGCTGGCCCTCGCCGCGGCCCGCCAGTCGCTCGCCCGCGCCTTCGACAGCGACCTCGGGGAGATGCTGGAGGCCGAGCGCCAGGCGCAGATGCGCTGCTTCCGCTCCGCCGACGTCCGCGAGGGGATCGCCGCCTTCCACGAGAAGCGGAAGCCCGCGTTCCGGGGGGAGTAGCCCGCCTCGCCCGATCGAGATCGGCACCACCGACGGCCGCGCGGATTCGGATCCGGGCGGCCGTTCGTCGTTCCACGCTGCCCGCGCGAAAGGCCGGGCGCACGAAACGCTGGCATCCCCGGCCCGCCCGCGTCATCATTCCTCCCCATCCGTCTCTCCGCCCTTCCCGTCGATTCGGCGCGGCGGGGGGACGCATCGGCGAAAGCGGCGGCCTCGATCGACATCCATCCACCGGCGTTCGGCTCCATCCGTCGTCGGGCGTTCGTACCGGCGCCGGATCGTCCCGCATCCATCCGAATCCCCTTCCCTCCCGGTCCCATGCCCCTCCTCCCGAGCCACTCCCGGCGTTCCGACGCGGGTTCCGACCGTCCGCCGGACATGCGGACCCGTTCGCGGCGGCGCCGGGTGGCGGCGGCGCTCCCCGCGCTGGCGCTCCTCGCGGCGCCGCTCGCCGCGCAGGACTCGCTGACGGCGCTGCTGCGGGCGAACGCGCACCCCATGCAGGCGGACGCGGACGGGCGCCTGTCCGGCGCCGGCGCCGAGCTGCTGCTGGCGGCGGGACGCGACGCGCAGTTCTTCCTGATCGGCGAGGAGCACGGGGTCGCGGAGATCCCGCGGGTGGCGGCGGGGCTCTTCCGCGAGCTCGCGCCGGCCGGGTACCGACACCTGGCCATCGAGACGGGCGAGCTCCTGGCGGCGGAGCTGAACCGCAGGGTGCTGGCCGACGCGACCGGCGCCGCGTACGCGGGGTTCGCGCGCGAGCACTTTCCCGGCGCGCCGTTCTACAACTGGCGCGAGGACGCCGCGCTCCTGCGGACCGCCGTCGGGGCGGCGGGCGGGCGCGAGGACGTGCTGTGGGGGCTGGACTACGACATCGTGGCGGACCGCTACACCCTGCGCCGGCTGCGCGACATCGCCCCCACGCCGGGTGCGCGCGCGGCGGCGGAGACCGTGATCGCGCGCGCCGACAGCGCGCTCGAGCAGGCGCTCGCCACCCGGAACCCCGGGCTGCTGATGATGTTCGGCGGCGCGGACGACGTGTACGCGCCGCTGCGGGCGGCCTACGCGCCGGAGCCGGGCTCGGAGGCGGACCGCATCCTCCGGCTGATGGAGACGACGCGCGAGATCAACGCATACTGGGGCCGGGGGGAGGGATACCTGTCCAACCTGCACCGCGCCCGGCTGAACAAGGAGCAGCTCATGCGCCGCCTGGACGCCGCGACGGCGAGGGACGGGCGAATGCCGCGGGTGATGATGAAGTTCGGCTCCAGCCACATGGTGCGCGGCCGCAGCTTCACCAACGTGTTCGACCTGGGCACGCTGGCGTCGGAGATCGCGGACGTGAACGGCGGCCGCTCGTTCGGCGTGCTGATGCTGGGGGGCGAGGGGACCACGCACGCCGTCATCGACCCGCGCGTCTTCCGCTCCGTGGAGGCGCCGGTGGAGGTGGAGCCGTGGGCGCGGCCCTTCTACGACGCGGCCGACGCGCGGCGATGGACGGTGCTGGACCTGCGCCCCATCCGCGCCCGCGTCCCGCGGCTGGGCACCCTGCCGGCGGAGACGCTCCAGGTGCTGTTCGGCTTCGACGCGGTGGTGATCCTCTCCGGCAGCGGTCCCCAGCACGACCCCGACCCGGAGTGAGCACGCGGACCCCGCGTGGCGTGCCGGGGAAGATCCGCGGCGCGCCCGGCCGCGGATCCTTTTTCTTGCCTGGGGCGATGCGCTCGCCTAGTGTCATCCCACAGGTACTTCGCATCCCCCATCGAGGAGGCTTCCCATGCGTCAAACGCGACTGAACCTGGACGAGCTGGTGATCACCACCTTCGAGACCGGCGCCGATCCGCTGAAGGGCTCCGCGGGCGAGCACTCCTCGGGCGGCGGCTGCACGGTGCTCACCACCTGCTCCCCCGACTGCTGCGACAAGACCGGCACCGCCGACGGCACGTCCTGACCGCGGACCAGCGCGACTTCGAACCTGGATGGCGCGCCGCGACCCTCGCGGCGCGCCTTTCGTTCGCGGAACCCCTGGTGTATCGATGCGCGTCCGCGGCGCCTTCGCCGTCGGCGAGGAGAACGGCTCCCGAGGCGTTCCGGGTGCGGATCACGATGAAAGGAGACCCGATGCACTGGACCGTAGAGCTTCCCGGGGCGGACGAATATGCCATAGTCACCACCTCGGGCACCTTCAGCGCGGCCGACCACCTGCGAATGGTCGAGGACATCGTGAGCCGCCCCGGCTGGCGTCCCGGCACCGACGTCTTGTTCGACCACCGCGGGCTCAGCTTCGACGATGCGGACTTGCGGGCCATGTACGAGGCCCGCGGCAACCACCTGGCCAACGACGCGCGCATCGGCGGCGGAAAGGCCGCCGTCCTGGTGCGGTCGGTCAGCGACTACGGCCGCGGCCGCCAGTTCGAGCTGCTGACGGCGGACCGCATCTCGGCGACCCTGCGCGTCTTCATCGACCCGGCCGAGGCGCTCGACTGGCTGGCCGGTCAGACGATGTGACCTCCGCGATCTCCGCCGCGCCGCGGCCCGGGTGGAAAGCGATCTCCGCCGGACCGCCGGTTCGATCGGAGAACGTCGCGTCGGACCGATCAGGTCCGTGAGCGCCCGCAGCCCCGCGCCCCCTCCGGCGGCCTGAGAGCCGCCCCCTCCCCGTTCCGGTGGAGGGGCTTGCAAGCGATCTCGCGCACCCCATAGCCCGCCACGAGCGAGATACATCTCCCTCCCACCGCGCGGGGGAAAGGGGGCCACCGAGGCATGCGACCAATCCCGCCCGATCGCACCAGAGCACCGTCTCGTTCCCTTTGCACTCTCGCACTCTCGTGCCGACGCAGAGATGCAAATGCGAACAGATTGACTTGCCGGCTGCACGCGCCCTTCATGTAGACGTGGCCGTACCCTCGCAGGACCTTCTTCGCGAAAACTCCAGCGCCAGGAGGTGGTGAATGCCAGTCGAGAGCCACGGCGTGCTCGTCGGCACCGTGCGCGACCCCGCCGCGGAGCACGAGAAAGGGAGGTGACGCTTCCGGGCCGAGCTCGACGGCGGGGATACGCGCCTCCGCATCGCGGTGAACACGCGCTCCACCGACAAGACCGCCCCCGAGCTGCTCTTCCCGATCCGACCACAATTTCCCCACCCCGGTGACGGCAAAGCCCGCGGGGCGATGCCGATCACGTCCGAAAAATGCTTTCCCACCGTTTTCCGCAGGAGCGAGATCAATGAATATCCTACCTCTGCTGTTCGCCGGCCTCGCGCTGGGCTCGCCGGTCTCCGCACCGGCCGCCGGCGCGTGCGACCAGATCAACGGCACCTATTCCGGCTCCAGGATCGGCGCCCTGGGCGGCAACCCCAGTCTGCTTGCCTTCGACCGCCTGACGCTCAACGCCGGTGCGGGCACCGGACGGCAGGTTCAGGTCGCCAGCCCGACCGCACCCACGGGGGAGCAGATCGATCTGCAGATCACCTGCGCTCCCGTCGACGCGACGCACGTCATGCTGATCGTCCAGTCCCGCCGCGCGGGCTCGGGTACGGCCTTCGGCGACGGCGGGTCGGTCACGGTCACGTTGTTCGACGGCGGCAGCCGGCTCTGGGTCGTCGGCAATATCCCACCCGGCTCCATGCCCGGCTGGCTGCTCCGGCTGCCGCCGAATCCCTGAACACCGGGCCGCACCTTCGCACCTTCGCACCTTCGCACCCTCCCGGGCACGCCTCTGGCGGCTGTCGCGCCGCACGCGCTACCATGCGTTCGACACGGGCACGCCAACGACGGGGTGGAGGGGGTTGCGATGGACGGGCGATACGAGTTCGAGGGCGCAGAGGTGCGCGCGCTGCTGGAGGAGTCGCGGGCGGCGGGGGAGCGGCTGATGACGGAGGCGCAGCGGTACATGGCCGCGGGCGTGGACCTGGATTCCGAGGACGCGCTGGACGACGACGTGGACCACCCGGGCACGGGCGCGCCGCCGGGGCTCTGGCTCTGCAACGACCGCGGCGTCTATCTCCGCAGCAACGCCAAGAAGCGCAAGGCGGACGCCGTCGCCTACGCCCGCGGCTTCCGCGGCGAGGTGCAGGTGGGCGATGACGCGATGTGCGAGTTCATCGACGGCGCGCCGCTGGAGCCGCTCCAGGAGGGCGACACGCTGGTGGTGACGCTGGCCGAGGAGAAGATCCGCCTCTCGCTCGTCCGCCCCTGATCAGCGATCCTTCCGCCGGCGCGGGCCCGGGCTCGCGCCGAATCCCACGCTTTGCGCGGTCGCCGCACCACGCGAGGCTTGGCCCGGAACGAAGCATCGCCCCCGCGCGCGTTTCTCTCCGATCTCCGCTTCGCGCGCGGAAGCCGACTCACCCGGAAGCCAGTAGTCCGCGATGGCGGACTTCGTGTGGTTGTAGCAGCGAATGAAACGCTTGGTGGGAATTACCAAGCGAGGAGGTCCGCGAACTGAAGAGCGGGCCGATTCATCTGGCAGTTGAGCCAGATGAAGCAGTTGTGCAGCGCCGGAGCCGCGACGGATCCCCGCCGCGTGTGGAGTTCATGGAGAATGGACAGGATCCCAAGCACCGGCATCCGCCGATCCGCGTCCGGTAAGCCCGAGGTGAGCATATCCACGGTTCCCCGTCTCCCCGTGACGAAGTGGTGATCCAACTCTTCCGCGCCGCACTCATTCGCCAGCTACACATCGCGGCGAGGAGAACCCAGCCGTGCGAGTCCCCCAGCGCGGCGACAACTTTATCGCTACCGCCACCAATCCGCGCGGGCCCTGGTCCGATCCCTTCTTCTTCACGGGCCAAGAACTTGCAAATATTGATTTTTAAGTGACGACCTTTCTCACACGAACAGGATTACGGACGCGATGAAGAAGCTGCAATTGGACCTCACCGCCCTCCGCGTGGAAAGCTTCATGACGGATGCGCCTGCGCGTGGCGCCGGCACTGTCAGAGCCCATCAGGAGACGAACAGAGGATCTTGCTTCTCCGATTCCTGCTTTCCGACGGACTTCTGCAACACCGCCACCTGTGCCTCCATGAACGCGTCGTGCGCGGGGACGTGCACCCACGAAAACTGACCGCGAGGGTTTCCCCGTGGACGCCAACAACGAGCGGGTATAGTACTTGGAGGATGGCCTGCTGGGCTCCTGGCGTAGAGTCGCCCCGTAGATTTTTGAGGGTTCGGGTGATCGCCATCGGCGCGCACTCGCTGCACGCCGGAGCTCGCACGGCGGAGGACGCCGCCGCCATCGAGGAGGCCACCGGCGGCCTCCTGGCGCCGCGCGAGGACGCGAGGATGGAGGAGTGGTGAGCGGCGGCGCCCGCTCCGGATCGTCCGGCGCGAGGGGGGATCGAGGTCGATGGAGGGGAGGAGGAAAGCGCGAACGCGGCGATCCGCGGCGGCTGCGGCCTCTCCTTTGCGCTGGGGGCGCGGAAACGCGATGTTTGGGGCGCGGCTCCGCGAGCCGCCGCGACCCCGATCCCCACTCCCGCCCTCGCGAATGGCCGACAGCGATCCAACCTCCATCCAGCACCTGGAAGCCGCCCGCGAGCTCGTCTGGGAAGCCGTGCAGAAGCTGGAGGAGGCGCAGCGGGTGCTCTTCCGCACCGGCGACCGCTACGTGGCCGAGGTCTGGGGCGACGGCGTCCGCGCCGTGCTCGAGGTCACCGAGCGCATGGCCGACCTCTGCGGCGACCTGAGCTCGGTGGAGATGGAGATCAACCGCCTCGGCCGCCGCGACAAGTCGCGCGAGAAGTAGCCTCGCCCTCTCCCCCGCCCCGCCCGCCGCCGATCGGCCTCTCCCGGTGTCGATCGTCTCCATCCCCCGATCCGTATCACGCAGCCGATCCGCCGCGAGACGCATCTCGCGGCGCGCCCGGGCGTGGGCGCGATCCGCGTCGCCTCCCGATCGACCGATCCTGATCGCGGAGGCGCCGGGGACAGGCACTCGGCGGTGCCTGCTTGTGGCGCTCCATCGGCTCGCGCATTCTCTCCGGCGACGGCCGCGAGGGGCGGCGGAGGATGGAAACCGAGCGAGGAGGCGGAGCGTGAGGATCATCGTGGTCGGTGCGACGGGCACCATCGGGAGCGCGATCGTGGAGGCGCTGGCGGGGCGGCACGAGGTGGTGCGCGTGGGGCACAGCAAGGGCGATCTCCGCGTGGACATCGAATCGGAGGATTCGGTGCGGCGCTTCTTCGGCGAGATGGGGCGGTTCGACGCGCTGGTGTCGGCGGCGGGGCGGGCGGCGTTCAAGCCGCTGGAGCAGCTGGCGGCGGAGGACTTCCTCTTCGGGATGAACAGCAAGTTCCTGGGGCAGGTGAACCTGGTGCGCCACGGCCTGGCGCACGTGACCGACGGTGGATCGTTCACCCTCACCAGCGGCGTGCTGGCGAAGGAGCCCATGCCCGGCGGCACCGCCATCTCCCCCGTGAACGCGGCCGTGGAGGCGTTCGCGCTGAGCGCGGCGAAGGAGCTGCCGCGCGGCGTGCGCGTGAACGTGGTCAGCCCGCCGTGGGTCAGCGAGACGCTGGAGGCCATGGGCCAGGACGGCGCCGGCGGCCTCCCCGCCTCCGTCGTCGCGAAGGCGTACGCCGAGGCGGTCGAGGGCAAGCGCAACGGCGAGACGCTGGACGCGCGCGACTTCGCCTGATCGCGATCGGTTGATGCGTCGCCGTTGGGCGATCGACGGGGATCGCGATCGTCCTCCAGTCCTGGTCCCCCGGTCGAAACGGGGGGCTACGGAACCACGAAGTCCGCCTTCGCGGACTGCGGCGACGGGCATCGTCGCGTTTCCGAACCGATCATCGTGACGAAGGGCGCCGCGCGAGCTATCGTGCGGTGCCCTTTGCTTGCGTGGAGCACCCCCGAATCCAAGGAGATCGCATGCGCCGGCTGTTCGTACCCACCAGAGACATCGAATGCTGGCGCGGCCTCCTTGCCGATCCTCAAAAGCAGTGGAAGGAAAAGCGCTCGGCCTACGAGCTGGCTCATTCGTGGGAGGCAAAGGACGTCCGCAAATCGCCGCGCGGGCTTCCGGCGAAGGTGGCGGCGGTGCTGGATACCTCGCCGCGAATGGAGGGCGCCGTGCTGTTGATCGGGCTTCCCGAGCACAAGGTGGGCCTGCCCGGACGCGGGCACGCGTCGCAGACGGACCTGTGGGCGCTGCTGCGCGTCGGCTCCAGCCTGGTCTCCATGGCGGTGGAGGCGAAGGCGGGGGAGACGCTGGGGCCCGTGGTCGCGAAGTGGCTGGACCATTCGAGCAGCGGCAGGCGCGCGCGCCTGGACGCCATCCGGGAGTACCTCGGGCTCGAGCAAGCCGACCTGGATCCCATCCGGTACCAGCTTCTCCATCGCGCCGCCTCGGCGGTGCTGGAGGCGAGGCGGTTCGGCGCGTCAGCCGCCCTCCTGGCCGTGCAGTCGTTCGCCCGCGAGGACCGCGAGAAGAGCCTGGACGACGTGCGCGCGTTTGCCCGGCTGTACGAGGCAGAGGTGGAAGAGGATCGCGTCGCGGTTCTCTCCACCGGCTCCGGGATCCCGCTATACCTGGCCTGGATCAACGACGCACCGTCGTAGCCCGCCGGTGATCTCGGAACGCAGTCGGGCGCCGCGCGAGCCATCGCGCGGCGCCCGCATGGTTTGCGGGGGCGATCGGCATCTCACGGAACGGCGCGGTTCGGTCGCGGGAGGCGCGAGGCGGGACGACGTGATACTTTCGTGGCGCGATACGGATGGCATCTCCGCCGTCGAATCATCCCTCGCCGAACCCTTTCGCCCGCCGCACGCGCCGCAGCCCATGGAACGCACACGCTTCATCGACCACAAGGGAAAGAAGATCCTGCTGCTGGACTACACCGAGCTGGGCACCAGCCCGGAGCAGCTGCAGGAGGAGATCGCCAGGACGCGCGAGATCATCTCCAGCCAGCCGCCCGGCTCGGTGCTGACGCTGACGGACGTGCGCGGCTCGCGGATCACGCCGGGGAACGTGAAGGCCATGCAGGAGCTGGTGCGCCACAACGCCCCGTACGTCCGGTGGGGCGCGGTGATCGTGGGGCTCACGGGCATCTACCTGACCGCCTTCCGCGCCATCCAGGCGGTCTCCCGCCGCCGCAACCTGCGCGCGTTCAACGACCTGGACGAGGCGAAGGACTGGCTGGCGGCGCACCCCTGACGGCGCCCGCCGCCGCCGATCTCCTTGCCATCCCGCCCCGTCCGCGCGCACTGTTGGTGCCGGCGGCGGATGGGGGTGGATGGAGCCACATCAGACCATCGACATCCCGAGGACGCATGAGCACCCACGCCGACGCCGCCATGGGCGAGATCCTGGCCGACATCATCGAGGAAGCCGGGCGCGAGATCCTCCCGCTCTGGCGAACCGGCCTGACCGCCGACCGCAAGGCCGACGAGAGCCCGGTCACCGAGGCGGACCGCCGGGGCGAGGCCCTGATCCTGGCGCGGCTGCGGGAGCGCTTCCCCGACGTCCCCATCGTGTCGGAGGAAGACGCCTCGGAGCTCGGCACGCCCGAGGAGATCGGCCCGCGCTTCTTCCTGGTCGATCCGCTCGACGGCACCAAGGCCTTCGTGCGCGGCGACGAGCACTGGACGGTCAACGTCGGCCTCATCGACCATGGCCGGGCGGTGGCGGGGGCGGTGTCGGCGCCGGCGTGGAACCGCACCTGGCTCACCACGGCCGAGGGCGCGGTCCGCCGCCGCATCGACACGGGGGAGCGCGAGGCCATCTCCGTCCGCCCCTGGCCCCGGGGCGAGGCGATCGCGCTGGTCAGCCACACCGCCCGGCCCGAGCAGAAGGCGGAGCTGCGCGAGCGCTACGGCTTCGACGGGGAGCTGGCGATGGACTCGTCGGCCAAGATCTGCATGGTCGCGGAGGGCACGGCGGACATCTACCCGCGCCACGGCACCACCATGGAGTGGGACATCGCGGCCGCGCACGCCGTGCTGGTGGCGGCCGGCGGAACGCTGACCACGCCGGACGGCGCGCCCTTCCTGTACGGCAAGGCCGACCAGGGCTTCAAGAACGGCTGGTTCGTCGCCCGCGGCGCCTGATCCGCGCGCGGCACCGCTCGGCCACGCCGTCGGCATCGGCGGCGCGCGGACGGGCGGCGGGATGGGGGGGATCGATCCACATCGAGACGACGGAGGCGGGGATGAGGCGGAAGGCGCTGGCGATGGTTCTCCTGCTGTGCTCCATCGGCCCGGCCGGCGCGCGGGCGCAGGCCGCGCCCGCCGCCCCGCGCGACGTGCGCGAGGTCTTCCTGGCGCTCCCCGTCCCCGCCGTCTCGCCGGGGCGTCCGCTGCTCTCGCGCGTGGCGCCGCTGCTGGCGACGCGCGCGCTGCGGCAGGCGGCGTGGGAGCGCGGGCTCTCCGCGGGGCCGGGCCGAGCGTTCGTCGACACGCGGAACGGGTACCTGGAGCTGTGCGTGCTGCGGCCCTCCACCACGACGGACTGCGTCTCCAGTGTCGTCCTCACCTACTTCGTCCGCGGCAACGGCGAGCGGCTGGTGGTCATGCAGGTGGGCGCTCCCTCCGCCATGCGCACCGAGGACCATTTCTGGACGCTGGCCGGCAGCCGGTTCACTCCCGTGGACGGCGCGCGGCTCCTCCCCGCCCTGACCTATGCCGACTTCTGGGGCGACCACCCCCTCCCGCGCGGGATGTCGCCCGGCTTCCTCCGCGAGCTGGGCGCGCTCACCATCTCCTGGCCGCGCCAGGGGACGACCGCGTGGGCGTACGTGCAGCCGCTGGACGAGGGCGTGACGGACCAGGCCCGCGCGGAGCGGCTGATCGAGCTGTACGAGCAGCGGCGCGTCTCCACCCTGGCGCTGGTGTGGGACCGCCGCCGCGGCGTGTTCACGAAGGGCCGGGCGATGCCGTACGATCCCAATGGCGAAGAAGAGCACGACCACGACCACTGAGCCCCCCGATCCCCCGCCCGCCGACCTGGCGATCGACGGCGCCCGGATCCGCCGCCTGAGGCCGGGCGACGCGGCGGCGGTGCAGCGGCTGTACGAGCGCTGCACCGACTTCCACGAGCTGGCGGAGGGGATGCCTACGCGCCCGACGGCCGGGGCGGAGGAGATCGAGGCGCTCCCGCCGGGGAAGATGAGCACGGACAAGCACCTCTTCGGGATCGTGGCGGCGGACGGCGAGCTGGCGGGATACGTCGACCTGACCCGCGACTATCCCGAGCGCGGCGAGTGGTGGCTGGGGCTGCTGATGCTCGATCCCGCCTCGCGCGGCGCGGGGCTGGGGAGCCGCGTCGTCCGCGGGGCGGCGGAGTGGGCGGTGGGACGTGGCGCGCGCGCCATCCTCCTGGGCGTGCTGGAGCAGAACCCGCGCGCCGAGCGCTTCTGGCGCCGCCAGGGATTCGCGGAGCTCGATCGCCGCCCCTACACCTCCGACACCGGCCTCCCCAGCCGCATCATCGTCATGCGCCTGGCCCTCGCGGGCGCGGGCTGATCGATCCGCATCATCCCCCTCCGCTCCACATCTCCCGCGCCCGATCCCCACGTTCCCGATCCACCTTCCCGTTGATCATATCCAAACCCGCTTGAACGGAGGTTGTCGCGGCCGAGATGGTGTCGCCGCTGCCGCGCCCGAGCCTCGTGACTGCCTCGGCTGGATTCTCACGGCCCCGCGGTCACCTGTGACGCGGAAGGTCCTGCACGGCCGGGCCTCAGAATGACAGCTTACGGCCAACAGATCACCTGGACTTGGTATCAGCTTCCGCATCCAGTTGTGCACTGCGCATTCGTATAGAATGATCCTGAGGCCGATCACACCGAAATCGACGCCGGCACAAGCTTCCGCAGGCCGAAGGATCTATAGCCCGGTCCCGCACAAGACCTCGCCTGACCCGGAGTCCGGTCCGATCCCACGCTCTCGATCCGCCATCCGCGGGCAATCCGCAGCGAGTCGAATCCCGGGAGGTTGCGCGGCGATGCGGGTTTGATGGTGGCGTCGGCCATAGATCCTTCGGCCTGCGGATGTTCTTGCTGGCGAAAGGCTTGGCGCGGCCGGCCTCAGGATGACGGGGGTGGGGGTGCGAGGTTGAGGGTATGATCCAGATCGGTGCTGGTGCGGAGCGATGGGAAGGCGTGGCCGCTGGCATCGGCACGGCGCCGCGGCCAGATTGGGATGCGGATCTCCCGGCGCCACGGCCGTGAGCCCGACATCGACCGACGCCCCGGATCCATGGCGACCTCTCCCAACCCGGCCGCGGCACCCTCCGCCGAGCCGGTGCGCATCCCGGCGACGGACGGCTTCCCGATCCCCGCCACGCTCTTCACCCCCACCGGCGGAATGCCGGAGCGGGTGGTGCTGATCGCGCCCGCCACCGGCGTGCGGCGGCGGCTGTACGACGCGTTCGCGCGGTCGCTGGCGGCGCGGGGGATGGCCGTGGTCACCTGGGACTGGCGCGGCACGGGCGAGAGCCGGCCGGAGCGGATGCGCGGCTTCGAGGCCAGCATGAGCGACTGGGCGCGCCGCGACCTCCCGGGCGTCATCGACTGGGCGGGCGCACGATTCCCGGACGCGCGCCTCTTCGCTGCGGGGCACTCCTTCGGGGGGCAGGGGATCGGGCTGGCGCCCAACGCGGAGCGGCTGCGCGGGGTGGTGCTGATCGCCGCGCAGAGCGGGTGGTGGGGGCACTGGCCGCGCGGGCAGCGATGGAAGTACGCGCTCCTCTGGCACGCCGTGATGCCGCCGATGACGCGCGCGCTGGGCTACTTCCCCTTTCGCCGGCTGGGGATGGGCGAGGACCTGCCGAAAGGGGTGGCGCTGGAGTGGGCACGCTGGTGCCGCTCCCCCGAGTACCTGGGCGACTGGAGCGGCCACGCGCGCATCCGCGCACCGCTCCTGGCGATCGGCTTCTCGGACGACCCGTTCGCGCCGCGCGACGCCGTGGCGGCGCTGGTGGACCGCTACGGGAGCGCGGAGAAGGAGCACCGCCACGTGCGCCCCGCCGACGCCGGCGCGGCCGGGATCGGCCACTTCGGATTCTTCCGCGCGGGCGTCACCCCCGGCCTCTGGGCCGACGTCGCCGACTGGCTCCAGGCCCGCTGAAGCGCGTAAGATCCCCATCCGCCGCGTCGTCCACGGAGCCCGACGCGCGGCATCGCCCCTCCATCGCGGGGCGACACACTTTCCGATGCGGAGACCCGATGCCCGACGAGCGTCCGAGCGATCCCCAGGCATCGCCCTCCTCCGACCACCTGGCCGAGTCCGAGCGCGAGCCGGCGGCCGAGCACCCGCGCGAGCAGCCGCCCATCGACCCGTTCGCGCACCTCGCGCCGCAGCCGGAGAGCGCCGCGGCGGAAGCGGAGCCCAACGGCGAGGGCGAGATGGCGTTCGAGGACGAGTACGATCTCGAGGCCGAGCCGCCGCGGCTGGTGATGATCCGCACCTACGCCACCCCCGTGGAGGCCGACATCGCGCGGCTGACGCTGGAAGCGGCGGAGATCCCCTCCGTCATCTCCACCGACGGAAGCTACCTGATGCCGTTCATGATCGTCGCCTCCGGCATCCGCCTCTACGTCCCCGACTGGGCCGTGGAGGAGGCGGAAGAGGCGCTGCGCGGTGACGGCCCGGAAGACGGCGATGAGGAGTGACGCCGCCTCCGCCGTCGGATCCGCCGCGCTCCCGATGACGGCGATCCCGTGACCGGCGCCGCACTCCGCGTGGCGTCCTCCGCCAGCCTGGTGCTCTTCCCGGTGCTCCTCTCACAGGGGATGCGCGTGCGCCGCACCACCCCGCGCCTCCCCGAAGCCCCCGGCGAGCGCGAAGGCGTGACCCCCGGCGACGGCCCGCCGCTGCGCCTGCTGATGATCGGCGAGTCGACGGCGGCCGGCGTGGGCGCGGAGAGCCACGTGGACGGCCTCCCCGGCCTGACGGCGCGCGCCCTCGCCGAACGCGTCGAACGAGCAGTCGCCTGGCGCGTCCTGGGCCGCAACGGCGCCACCGCCCGCGCCGCGCTGACGGACCTCCTCACCCCCGCCGCCGACGTCCGCGCCGACGTGGCGGTGATCGTCCTGGGCGTCAACGACACGCTGCGCTTCCACTCGCCCGCGCGCTGGCGGCGCGACCTGGAGGCGCTGGTGGCGGCGGTGCGCGAGCGGTGCGGGCCGGTGCCGGTGGTGCTGGCCGGCGTCCCGCCCGTGGGCCGCTTCCCCGCCCTGCCGCAGCCGCTGCGCGGCGTCCTCGGCCTCCGCGCCGCGCTCCTGGACCACACGGCGCGCCGCCTGGCCGGGGCGCTTCCGGACACGCGCCACGTCGGCACGCCGGTGCTGGACGCCTCCGTGGACGCGTACTTCTGCGCCGACCGCTTCCACCCCTCGCCGCTGGGATACGCCGCCTGGGCCGCCGCCCTGGGCGAATCCGCCGCCGCGCTGATCACCACGAATCGCGACCCCGCCCCCTGATCCGCCGATGAGCCAGTACCGCGTCGAAGAATCCGCCGAGATCCCCGCGCCCGCGCCGGCCGTCTACGCCGTGCTCGCCGACTACCACGCTGGCCACCCCGGCCTCCTGCCGAAGGGCAACACGCTCGTCCTGGAGAGCGGCGGCACCGGCGCCGGCACCGTCTTCACGCTGAAGTCTTCGATGCTGGGCGTCACGAAGTCCATCCGCATGGCCGTGACCGAGCCCGAGCCCGGCCGCGTGCTGGTGGAGCGCGAGCTTCCCGACGGCTTCGTCACCACCTTCACCGTCGATCCGCTGCCGGGCGGCGCCGCGTCGCGCCTCACCATCTCCACCCTGGGCCCCGTGCGCGGCGGGTTGATGGGCCGCGTCGATGCCCGGGTGATGCCCGCGCTCCTCCGCCGCATGATGGCGCACGAGCTCGCCGCCCTGACGAAACAGCTCGGCACCGGGCGACCGTAGATCGAACGGGTACTCGATCTCCCCGTGCCGAGGATGATGCGATGAAGCTGATCCGAATCTTCTCCGGCGGACTGGAGGCGCTGAGCGTGGCGGTCTACCTGACGCTGGGCACGGCGCTGTTCGGCTACGCGTGCTTCTGGCTCCCGGCCTCGTGGGCGGCCGGCGTCCTCGACGCGCGCCCGGTCGCGGCGGGCACGGTGCTCGCGCTGTGCGCCGCCGCGGCCGTCGCCGTCGTCCGCGACGCGGTGCGCCGGCGGTGGAGCCTGGTCAGCAGGGCGCTGTTCGCGGCATGGGCCGCGTGCCTCGCACTGGTCGTGCTGTACGAGATGGTGGCGTAGCCGGCGACGCGCATCCGTCCCCACGCGGACGGACGTACTGTTGTCGCTCGGCCCAGGGTGCGCGTGCACGGCCCGTAGATTGAAGCGCGGGGAGCGAGAACGGCGGATCGTGGCGGCTCGACGGGCATCATCACATGCCTCGGCGGCCCCCCTCCCCAGCTCTCCCCGACAGGCGGGGCGCCTGTAGGGGAGGGAGCCTTTTCTACCGCGTCGCGGACTTCGGCGCGCACGAGATCCTGTGCCGAGCCAACCTCTCCCGGAACGGGGGAGGACAGACCGCCCCAGCGGTCGGAGGGGGCGCCGCGGCCGCCGAAGCGCACCCAGGCCCATCGAACCCATCATCAACCCGATCCACGGACCCATGAGCCAGAACGACGCGCTCCGCGAGCAGATCGCGAAGCTGCTGGAGTGGCAGGACGCACACGCCACCTTCGACGCCGCCGTCGAGGGGCTTCCGCCCGAGCTGCGCGGCCGCACCGTGGAGGGCGCGCCGTACTCCGCGTGGCAGCTGCTGGAGCACATCCGCATCGCGCAGGCGGACATCCTGGAGTTCACCACCAGCTCCGAGTACGGCGAGAAGCGCTGGCCGGACGACTACTGGCCCGACGCCCCCGAGCCGCCCTCGCCCGAGGCGTGGGACCGCAGCATCGAGGCGTACCACGTGGACCGCCGCGCCCTCCAGTATCTCGCCCGGAACCCGGAGATCGACCTCTTCGCCCCCATCCCGCACGGCGAGGGGCAGACGTACCTGCGCGAGCTGCTCCTGGTGGCCGACCACACCGCCTACCACGTCGGCGAGATGATCCTCCTCCGCCGGCTGCTGGGCGCGTGGAGATAGGCGCGCCGAGCGCCTTGATCCGCCGCGCGAGCCGCCGTTAGTCTTCCACCCATGCACCCGACGCCGACGGACGGCGCGCCGCCGCTGGACGCGCTCGCGGACTTCCTCGACGCGCTCCTGGCCGTCGATCCGCGCGGTGACGATCCGGCCGGCATCGTCGTCCCCACCACGCGCCCGGTGCGCCGGCTGGGGCTGCTGATCGAGCCGAACCCGGACGTCGGCGCGTGGGCGAGGGCGAACGCGCTCGACGCCGTCTTCCTCCACCGGCCGTGGGGGCTCGACGCGGACGCGCTCCCGCCCGGCGTGGGCGTGCTGGCGTACCACCGCGGCTTCGACGCGCGGATGAGCGTCGGCTGGAGCCCGCGGCTGGCGGCGGCGCTGGGGATGCGCGACCTCCGCCCGCTCGGTGAAAAAGACGGCGCCCCCCTCGGGATGATCGGCGACGTCGACGCACAGCCGTGGGAGTCGTCGGATCCCGAAGCCATCCCCGCGCGCGAAAGCACCGGCGGCACCGATGCCGGTAGTCCGCGAAGGCGGACTTCGTGTGGTCGTTGCAGCGAATTCATTCGCCCGTTCCTTGCCCGCGTGGAGACGGAGATCGGCGGCAGCGAATCAGCCATCGCCCCCCGTCGGGCCGAGATCCGCCGCGTCGCCGTCGTCGGGGCGATGACGGACGCGCTGGTCCGCGAGGCGGCGGCGGCGGGCGCGGACGCCTACCTCACCGGGCAGATGCGCGTCCCCGCGCGGAAAGCCGTGGAGGAGACGGGAATCGGCGTCGTCGCCACGGGGCACGCGCGCGCCGAGGCGTGGGGGATCCGCGCGCTCGCCGCGGGGCTCCGCGAGCGCTTCCCCGCGTTGGAAACGGTGCCGCGCGACTGACGCGCGGCGCCGGTGTACGCATCCCTACATCGATCCACATCCTCCCGAAACGACGGAGACACACGATGGAGCTCCAGACCGGGGCGCTTTTCGGCACGGTGACGGACGACGCGGAGAACCCGCTCCCCGCCACCGTCGTCCTGCAGGACACGCAGGCGCCGCGCGTCCAGCACGCCGACCTGCGGGGCGGGTTCATGTTCGTGGACCTGCAGCCCGGCTCGTACGCGCTGCGGGCCGAGCTGGAGGGGTTCGAGACCGCCGAGTTCGCCTCCATCATCATCGACCCGGGCGGAAGCGTGAACCTCCCCGTCACCCTCCTCCCGCACCGGAACGGGGACGGCCGATGACCCGCCGCGACGGCGCGCGCCGATGATCGTCACGCTGCTGACGGACTTCGGCGCGGCGGACTACTTCGTGGCGGCGATGAAGGGGGTGATCCTCACCGCCGCCCCCGCCGCCACCCTGGTGGACGTGACGCACGAGGTGCCGCCGCAGGACGTGCGCGCCGGCGCCTTCACCCTCCTGGCCGCCTACCGCGACTTCCCGCCCGGCACCGTGCACGTGGCCGTCGTGGACCCCGGCGTGGGCTCCACGCGGCGCGCGATCGTGATCGATGTGGGCGCGCACCGCTTCGTGGGTCCGGACAACGGCATCTTCGGGTGGATCGTGGACCGCGAGCCGGCCGCGCGCGCCTTCCACGCCACCGATCCAACCTTCTTCCGCCACCCCGTCAGCACCACCTTCCACGGCCGCGACGTCTTCGCCCCCCTCGCCGCCGCGCTGGCGAACGGCGTCGATCCATCCGCGCTCGGCGCGGAGGTGGACGATCTCGTGAGGCTGGAGCCGCTCCGGCCGAAGCGCGGGGAGGACGGCGCGCTGCGGGGGAGCGTGCTGCACGTGGACCGCTTCGGCAACTGCGTCACCTCCTTCACGCGCGATGACGTGGGCGACGACGGCGCGCACGGCATCCGGCTGGCGGTGGGCGGCCACGAGATCCGCGCCGTCCGCCGCTTCTACGCCGAGGAGTCCACCCCCGGCCGCGTCTTCGCCATCTGGGGAAGCGCCGGGTTCCTGGAGCTCTCCGCCAACCGCGACTCCGCCGCCCGCATCCTCGCCGTCCGCCCCGGTGACCCCGTCGCCCTGTCGCTGGCATGACGCGTGAGTATCGGAAGATTGTCCATGCGGCTCAGGAGTGCGCTTACGAATCGCGGTTGAATTGAGCGCCCGTCAGGATGTGTCGCGCAGGCCCGCCGGGATCGCCTTAGAATTGTGTGTCGGAATACGAGCGATTATTTTGAGAGCCGGGACATCATCCCATCCGGCCCTTCACACCTGACTCCCGAGGATCCGATGAAGAAGCTGAAGCTGAACGTGGAAGAGCTCGATGTTCTCCAGTTCCACGTCGACGCTGACGTCGGCGAGGACAAGGGAACCGTGTACGGCAACGGCCCATCGTACTTCTACTCGGGGTGCGTCGTCTGTCCGAATCAACCCGCCACTCGCACGTGCTATTGCGACGCCCGGCAGATCGCGTGACACGAGGCGCACGAGGCCCCGTGCGTCGCGGTGATGTCGCTTCACCTGATGCCGTGCAAGAGTCGAGGTGTTGCTGTTCATCCGGCCCGCGCGCCTGATTCGGCTCCGAACCAGGCGCGCGGGTTTGTGACGAGTGGGAGCAGGGGTGGGCTCGACTCCAGGAAGCTCCCCGACCTTGACCATCCGCAATGGCAACCGAATTTCTCCTCCTGACCGATGACGATCGCCTCCCCCGCCGTCTCCATCGTCCTGCCCTTCCGGAACGAGGCGGAGCACGTGGCGGAGTGCCTGGAATCCATCCGCGTCCAGACGCTGGAGGAGTGGGAGCTGCTGGCGGTCGACGACGGATCGGAGGATGATTCTCCGCGGATCGTCCGCGCGTTCGCGGAGGGGGATGCGCGGGTGCGGCTGATCCAGCCGGGGCGCGTGGGGCTGGTCGCGGCGCTGAACCGGGGGATCGCGGAGGCGCGCGAGCCGCTGGTGGCGCGGATGGACGCGGACGACGTGATGCACGCGGACCGGCTCCGCGCGCAGGCGGATTTCCTGGACGCGCATCCGGAGATCGCCGTCGCGGGGACGCAGGTGGAGCTGTTCCCGGAGGAGAGCCTGCGCGCCGGCTACCGCGAGTACGTTCGGTGGCAGAACGGGTGCGTCACGCCGGAGGAGATCGCGGCGAACGTCTACGTGGAATCGCCCTTTGCCCATCCCTCCGTGATGGCGCGGGCGGAGGTGCTGCGGAGGGTGGGGGGATACGCGGAGGGGCCGTTCCCGGAGGACTACGAGCTGTGGCTGCGGATGCACGCCGACGGGTGCCGGATGGCCCGCGTGCCGCGCGTGCTGCTGGCGTGGAGGGAGCGCCCGGAGCGCACCTCGCGCGTGGACCCGCGCTACGCCCGCGCCGCCTTCGACCGCCTGCGCGCCCGCTTCCTGGCGCGCGACCCGCGGCTCGTTTCGGGGCGGGCGATCGTGATCTGGGGCGCGGGGCGGAAGACGCGCCTCCGCGCGCGGCATCTGATGGACGAGGGCGTCCGGACCGTGGCGTGGATCGACATCGACCCCGACAAGATTGGCCGCACCGTCTGGGACCTGCCCGTGCATCCGCCGGCGTGGCTGGTGCGCGCCCCGCGCCCGTTCGTCCTGGTCTACGTCGCCAGCCACGGCGCCCGCGAGCTGATCGCCGCGCGGCTGGCCGCGATGGAGTATCGCCAGGGCGACGACTGGCTCGCCGTCGGCTGACCGCCGATCGCGGACGGCGGATCCGCCCGTCGGCGGCTGGCGGCGAGCGCGGTCGGCGGAGGAGTGTCTACGCGGCAACGTTGCGGCGGATCTCCCGGCACCCGTCTCCCCCTCGCCTCCCCCCTTCCCGCTCTCCACGCCGAATCATGCCTCGAGCACCGGGCCGGCGATCCGCAATCCGGAGCCGGACTCGCGCCATGGTTGCCGCGATGCCGCGGTTTCGACCACCCGGGAAGGCCGTTCGCCGCCCTTCGATACATCGCCGTGCACGGATTGCGGTCACCCCGCGAAGGCTGATTCCGCCCGCCATCCCCGCGAAACCCCGCCGCGGCACCTGCACCGGCCCGTTCCCGCAGATAGGCCCCGCCCCGCTCTTTCGGCCCGTCCAATTCCAAGCACGAGCCGAAATTCTGTCGCAATAAACAAAAACAAACGTTTTGTTGCAACGCTCGCTTCACTAACTATCTTTCCTTCCGGCTGCAGCCCGGTCCCGCAGCCTCTTCCGCCCCCTGCGGCGGGGCAAATTCTCACCACTCCCCAGAACCAGAGCGCGCCCCCGGCTTCCGTCGGAGGCGCATCCCGTCATCCCATGGATACCAGTCAGATGTTCGGTTTCAGGAACCGGGTCTTTCCCGGGAATTCGTTCGTCCGGTCGCGGGCATGGGCCGCCGCGCTGCTTTTGGCGATGATGTCGGCGTGCACGGACGCGGGGCCCAGCGCGCCGGATGCGGCCGGCGCGGACGCGGACGCCATGCTGCCGGCGCAGCCGGTGGTGGCGGCGTACACCTGCGGCGTCTCGCTCGCGCGGGAGACGGTCACCTGCGCGCAGCCCTCGCCCGGGAGCAGCGGAGCGCGGATGATCCGCGTCTTCGGCGCCCAGAACGTGGAGGTCAGGCTCCGCTCCTTCAACTCGGCGTACGACGACTCGACCGGGGTGCTCAGCGCCGACGTCACCATCATGAGCCTGGTGAACGAGTGGCTGGGGACGCCGGACAGCACCACCGTCACCGGCGTGCGCGCCTTCTTCCACGAAGGCCCCACGGTCGTCCTGGGCGAGGGCTCGGTGGACGTGCTGGGGGACGGGCTGGACACGTTCACCGGCGGGCTGCAGCCCTACTACGACTACGACCAGATCATCAAGCCGCTGGAGACCAGCGCCCCCCGCGAGTGGCGCTTCCAGGTCCCGCCCACGGTGGAGGAGTTCTCGTTCACGGTGCTCCTGCTGGCCGAGACCACCGGCATCCAGGGCGTCCCGCTCACCCCCGCCCCCACCGCGCGGGTGCTGCTGGACGGGCTGCCGTACGCGGACACGGGGGCGGTCCTGTCCCCCGCCGACCTGGTGGTCACCAACGGGCTCCTGCGCCTGACGCTGGCCAGCTTCCTGGGCGGCCGGGACCACGGCGCGCACGTCATCGAGGGGTGGTCGGGGAGCGCTTGGGCGCCGCTGAACCAGGTTCTCTGGGGCGACTGGACCTTCGTGGGATCGGCGGCGATGGAGCCGCACACCGCGGCGGAGGTGCTGGTGAACACCGACACGCTGGTGGGGGTGCGCTGGACCTTCGCCAACCACACCGTCCCCGCGCGCTACCAGGACTCCACCTACACCTACGGCTTCACCAAGACGGTGTGGCTGCGCGCGATGGACCGGGGATACTACGTGTGGTTCGAGGTGCTGGACTCCATGCCGCCGGGGGTCACCTCCAACGAGTACGAGGTGGGCTGGGGCGGAGTCACGGCGGCGGGGCAGATCTCCACCTCCGACACCACCGTGTCGACGGACAGCCTGACCAACCGGCTCCGCCTCCACACCGCCGGCAAGGTCGACGCGGCCCAGTTCGACGTCTACGGCTCCGGCTGGCGGCGGGTGCTGGTCCCGCTCCCAACCCAGGACATGATGATCGGCGTGTTCGACGGGAACTCGTACGGGATCTGGGCCTTCAGCGTGGGGAAGCGGCAGAGCTTCGGCGCGTACGTCTACGCCGCGCCCACCGCCCAGGCGACGCCCACGCGCGCCCTCTGCGGCCAGGCCATCGCGCGCTCCCCGTTCGAGCTCCCGGAGATGGACGCCTCCGAGTGCGGACCCGCCTCCTGAGCCATTGGGAGAGCGCTGCTCTCACGACGTGAGCGGCTGAGATACGACTCGGCCGAGATAAGAAGCGGAGGAGCAGGGGAATTCCCTTGCTCCTCCGCGCGCGTTTCGCCATCCTGCTGTGTGCGCTCTCGCACACCCCCCTCGGGCTTCCCGGCTGGCTGATCCGCCTGGAACGGCCAGCGGCTGATCCCCGTACCCATCGTCTCCCGGTCGCATCGCCCTGGCGTGCAAGATGCGCGTGCGGCCCAGGGTTTTCCCGGCTCCCTGCGAGCTGCCGGAACGCGGCGATTCGAGCGGCTCTTCGCCCGCGCGATCCCGATCCCCATCTCCCCCACCCCGAGGCCGCCGATGGTCACGCGCCGCGACTTCCTCTCCGCCGTCGGGCACGCCGCTCCCGCCGCATGGCTGGGCGGCGGAGGCGGAGGCGCCCGGCTCCGCGAGATCACGGACGAGCTGGCGCGCTTCACCGGGACGCCGGAGGAGGTCGCGCGCGACGAGCGGTTCTGGTTCCCGGTGCAGCAGGCGTTCACGGTGGACCGGTCGCTCGTCAACCTGAACAACGGCGGCGTCAGCCCCGCGCCGGAGATCGTCCAGGAGGCCATGAAGCGGCACCTGGACTACTCCAACCAGGCGCCGGTGCAGACCATGTGGCGCGTGCTGGAGCCGCAGCGCGAGACGGTGCGCGCCGGCCTGGCGCGAATGTTCGGCTGCGACGCGGAGGAGGTTGCGCTCACCCGCAACGCGTCGGAAAGCCTGCAGATCTGCCAGTCGGGCTTCGACCTGCGGCGCGGCGACGAGGTGGTGACCACCACGCAGGACTACCCGCGGATGATCACCACCTGGCAGCAGCGCGAGCGCCGCGACGGGATCGTCCTCAGGCAGATCCGCCTCCCCGTCCCGGCGGAGGACCCAGCCGAGGTGGTGGCGCGCTTCGAGGCGGCCGTCACCCCGCGCACGCGGCTCATCCACCTGTGCCACATGATCAACCTCACGGGGCAGATCCTCCCCGTGCGCGACGTGGTGCGGATGGCGCGGCGGCGCGGGATCCCGGTGATCGTGGACGGCGCGCACGCCTTCGCGCACTTCCCCTTCACCCTGGCCGACCTGGAGTGCGACTACTACGCGTCCAGCCTGCACAAGTGGCTCTACGCGCCGCACGGGACGGGGATGCTCTTCGTCCGCCGGGAAAAGATCCCGGCGCTCTGGCCGCTCCAGGCGGCGGCGGAGTCGATGGACGCCAACGTCCGCAAGTTCGAGGAGATCGGCACGCACCCGGCCGCCAACCACCTCGCCATCGCGGAAGCCCTCGCGTTCACCCGGGGGATCGGCATCGCCAACAAGGCGGCGCGGCTGGTCTACCTCCGCGACCGCTGGGCGAAGGCGCTGTCGGCGCTCCCCAACGTGAAGCTGCATACGTCGCTGAAGCCCGGCCTCGCCTGCGGTCTCGCCCTCGTGCAGATCCAGGGGATCGATCCCGGCGCGCTCTACGGGCACCTGTGGAGCCGCCACCGCATCATCACCTCCCCCATCAAGCACCCGGAGGTGGAAGGCGTCCGCGTGACCCCCAACGTCTACACGACGCTGGAGGAGATCGACCTCTTCACCGAGGTGATGGCGAAGGTGGCCCGCGACGGCCTCCCCGCCGCGTGAGGGCGGCGATGCGCGCGCGATCCATCGCCCTCCCCCTCCTCCTCGCCGCCGCCTGCGGGCCGATGACCGACGATGGCGCTCCACCCCGCCTCGCCGCGACGGCGGCCGTCGACACCAATCCGCCCGTCCTGACGGATTCGATGACGGTTGCCGGCGTCGACACCGTGTACCTCGCGGATTCGCTCGTGGCCGCCACATCAGCCGAGCCGCCGCGGGGCGATCCGGCGCCCCGGCCCGGCGCCATCGGCTGCACGCGCGTCGATCCGGCGCCGTCCACCCTCCCCACGCCCCCCAGCGGGTACCGGCGGCTCCCCGCGCGCTTCTCCTGCGTGGTCCGGGAGGGCCGACCGGCGATGGAGGCGCGCGTGGAGCTGGACCGCTTCTACGGCTACGCGCTGAAGGTGCGGATGCCGCGTCCCGGCGATCCGGGGCGATGGGCGGTGGTGCTCGACACGGCTGCGGAGAGCGGGCCCTACCACGACGGCTATCCCGTGGTGGAGGCGGTCGACTTCGACGGGGACGGCTGGGGCGAGCTGAAGCTGATGGAATGGTGGGGGGCCACCGGGAACCAGAAGTTCCACGTCTGGCGCTTCGATCCGCGCCGCGCGCGCTTCGTCCCCGACTCCGTGCTGACCGAGACCATCAGCCCGCGGCCGATCCCGGACGAGCCGGGGTGCGTGCGCGGCCACTACCACGGCGGCGGCGCCACCTCCGACAGCTGGACGATCTGCCGGGAGCGCGGGCGCTGGGTGAAGACGAGCTCGGAATCGCGGTACGTGCCCGACGGGAAGCCGCTCCTCGTCCACGAGCGCAGGGAGCGCCGGGGAGGCAGGATGGTCATCGTCAGCTCCGACACCACGCCCTACCGATGAGGCGCATCCCGTTGAAGCCCCTCCGCGCCGCCCTCCTCCTCGCCTGCGCCGCCGCCGCGTGCGGCCGCGCCGTGGAGCACGACCCCTCGCGCCTCGCCGCCGCCGACACGGTCCCCGCCGCCGCCGGCCCCGCGACCGTGCTCGTCACCTCGGACACGATGACGATCGGCGGCATCGACACCCTCGACGTGCCCACGATCACGACGACGACCGACACGGTGCCGGCCGATCCGGATCCCAATCCCGATGCCGAGCCGCGGCCCGGCGCCGTCGGGTGCAGGCGCGCGGGGACGCAGCCGCCGCCGGGCGCGAAGATCGTGGACGGCGTCCGCGCAGGTGCGCGCTTCTCCTGCGTGCTGCGCGAGGGCCATCCGCCCGTGGAGGCGCGGGTCGACCTCGACGGGTCCGGCTATCTGGCGGGGATGGAGATCTCCGCCCCCGGCTGGACGCGGCCCTGGAGCCAGCTGCTCGCCGCCGAGTCGATCGAACCGCGCAGGCCGTACGTGGAGGCGCTCGACTACGACGACGACGGCTGGGCGGACCTGCGGACGATCGAGTGGACGGGCGCCACGGGGAACGTCGGCTACCACGTCTTCCGCTTCGATCCCACCCGCCGGCGCTTCGCGCGCGACTCCGTGCTCAGCGCGCTGGCCGGCGCGGATCCGCTCCCCGGCCGCCCCTGCGCGAGGGGATACATGAAGAACGGCGGGCGCAGCTACGACATGGCGACGATCTGCCGGGAGCGCGGGCGCTGGGTGGAGGTCGAGTCGGAGTCGCAGTCCAATCCGGAGGGGAAACCGTTCTTCGTCCGCGAGCGCAGGATGCGCCGGGGCGGGAGGATGGTGGTCGTCGAGACCGACACCCTCACCGCGGACGAGGTGTGGGGGGTCCAGCGGTGAGCATCCTCCGCATCGCCCTCCTCCTGGCCTGCGCCGCCTGCGGCCCGCTCGTGGGCGACGGCGGCGCCGCGTCCGGGCCGGACCGCGCCGCGAGCGCATCCCCCTTCCCCACCCGCGACACCGCCGTCACCCCGGCCGCCGCGCCGCGCGTGGTCGCGAAGGCCGAAGCGCCCCCGCGCGACACGCTGGCCGACGCGCCGACGGACTCCATCGGGTGCTGGCGGATGTCGCCGGAGCGGCCGGGCGCGGACACGGCGTACACCGTGGACCTGCGCCGCGGAGTGCGCTTCTCCTGCGTCCTCCACGCCGGCCTCCGCCCCGCGTCGATGGTGCTGGAGGCCAGCGAGGACGGCTACCCGCGCGCGCTGCGGATCCGCTTCCCCGCCCGGAACCCGCGGTGGACGCAGGTGCTGGACGCCACCGCCGAGGAGAAGCCGTACCGCGGCGCGCCCGTGCTGGAGGCGCTGGACTACGACGGAGACGGCTGGGCCGACCTGCGCACCCTGCAGACCTGGGGCGCCACGGGCAACGAGATGCACCACGTCTGGCTCTTCGATCCGCGCCGCGAGCGCTTCGAGCGCAACGCCCTGCTCAGCGACTCCATGGGCGGCGCGGAGCCGGTCCTCCCCCGCCGCGGCGAGCCGTGCGTCCGGGACCACTGGCACGGCGGGCACGCGGGGCTGATCCACGGATGGCGGCGGGCCTGCCTCCGGGCGGGCCGCTGGATGATCGTGGAGAGCGAGACGCAGGACCATCTCTCCGGCGGCCGCTACGTGCGCGTCCGCGAGGAGCGCCGCGGCGGGCGGATGACCGTCGTCCGCACCGACACCCTCACCCGCGACCAGGCGTACGGCCCGTGACGCGGTGATGCAGCCCGCGAATTGCGTTCGGAGGTCCGGAGGGCGATGAGCGGAGGCGGCGAAACGACGGGGAGGCGGATGAAGGACGAGAAGCCCGAGGGCGGACGGCGGGTGCGGCTGTACGAGATCGTCTTCGAGTCGGACACGCGGGCCGGGCGCACCTTCGACCTGGCGCTGATCACGGCCATCGTGCTGAGCGTGCTGGTGGTGATCGTGGAGAGCGTGGCCTCCATCCGCCTGCGCTGGGGCGGCGCGCTGCGCACGGCGGAGTGGACGTTCACGGTGCTGTTCACGGCCGAGTACCTGCTGCGGCTGGCCGTGGTGCGCCGGCCGCTGCGCTACGCGCGCGCTTCTACGGCATCGTGGACCTGCTCTCGGTGGCGCCCACCTACCTGAGCCTGCTGGTGCCGGGGACGCAGGGGCTGCTGGTGCTGCGGCTGCTGCGCATCCTGCGCGTCTTCCGCGTGCTCAAGCTGGCGGAGTACCTCCAGGAGGCGCAGGCGCTGGGCGGCGCGCTCCGGGCCAGCCGGCGGAAGATCGTGGTGTTCATCATGGCCGTGGTGACGCTGGACGTGATCCTGGGGTCGCTGATGTACCTGATCGAGGGCCCCGAGAACGGCTTCACCAGCATCCCCATCTCCATCTACTGGTCCATCGTCACCCTCACCACCGTGGGCTATGGCGACATCTCGCCGCAGACGCCGCTGGGCCAGGCCTTCGCGTCGCTGATCATGATCATCGGCTACGGGATCATCGCGGTCCCCACCGGCATCGTCACCGCCGAGCTCTCGCGCGGCGGCGCCCCGCCCCCCGTCTCCGGCCAGACCTGCCCCAGCTGCGCCGCCGAAGGCCACGCCCTCGACGCGCGGTTTTGCAGGAGATGCGGGGCGCGGCTGTGATCCTTCGTGGATCCAGATCGACAAAGAGCGCCCGAATCCGAAGGCTCCGTTGCCGTTCAGCCGTCACCCAGGGGCGCGGCAGATGCGAGGATACCGCGGCCGCCGTGCGCATCGGCAGAAAGGGCGCCGTCCGAACGCGCGGCGGCCGAGGGCTCGGCTGCCGTGTGCGCCGGCGGCTGCAAGCCGCCGGCTAGAACTACGGGAAGCCTCGCCGCATGATCTGGTGCGGAGAAGGGGTTCGCGAAGGCGAGGCTTCAGTCCGGCGCGTGGACGAGCTTCGACGTGATGGGCTCTCGTGCTCGGCGGAACGAGGCGGTGAAGCCTTCGCGGCCGGGCCTAATAATAAGGATGGCTGCTGAACGGCCACGGAAGGCGGTATCACGCAGAAACGCGAAGCCGCGGAGAGCCGCCGGGAAAACCTCGGTCCTGACCGAGGCTCCTCCCGCGGCTCTCTCGCGGCTCCGCTTATCATCGTGATTTCTGCCGTCGTCCCGCGATCTCCCGCGCTACGCGGACGCCACCCGGTTCCGCCCCTCGCGCTTGGCGGCGTACAGCGCCCGGTCGGCCTCCTCCAGGAGGTCGTCGGGCGCTGAGCCCTTGGCGGGGTGGGCGGTGCCGACGCCCAGGCTGATGGTGACCACGGGGACGCCGGGAGATCCCTCGTGCGCGATCTCCAGCTTCTCCACCGCGGCGCGGAGGGTCTCGGCGAAGGCGGCGGCCTCGGCGGCGTCCAGGCCGGGGAGGAGGACCACGAACTCCTCGCCGCCGTAGCGCGCCACGAAGTCGGCGGCGCGCTGGAGGCTGGCCTGGAGCGCGGCCGCGACGGCCTTCAGCGTGTCGTCGCCGCCCTGGTGGCCGTAGCGGTCGTTGTAGTCCTTGAAGCAGTCGATGTCGATCATCAGCAGCGAGAGCGGGAGGTGCTCGCGGCCGGCGCGGCGCCACTCCGTCTCCAGCACCGCGTCGAAGGCGCGGCGGTTGGCGATCCCCGTCAGCCCGTCCAGCTGCGACAGGCGCTCCAGCCGCCCGTTGGCCTCGATCAGCCGGTCGTTGATCTCCTCCAGCTCCTGGTTGACGGCGGCCATGTGGATGGCGCCCGCCAGCTGGTCGGCGAAGGTGCGGAAGACCGTCTGCGTCTCCGGGGTGAAGACCTCGGCGCGGTCGCTCTCCAGGTTCAGCACCCCCAGCACCTGGCCGCGGTAGACGATGGGCACCGCGTACTCGGCCGCCGACAGGTCGGAGATGGGGAGGTAGTCGGGGTCGGCGCGCACGTCCAGCACCAGCTGCGGCTCGCCGGCCTGCACCGCGCGCCCCGCCACGCCGCGCGCCACCGGCCAGCGCGAGCCGCGCAGGAAGTGCGCGTGGACGTTGCCGGCGTGCGCGGACTGCGTGAAGACGCCCTCGTCCAGGTCCACCATCAGGATGGAGACCAGGACCAGCGGAAAGCGCTCCTGGATGTACTCCACCACGCGGTCCAGCAGCAGCCCCAGCTCCCCCGCGTCCATCGCCGCCTTGCTCACCTCGCCCACCATCTCCAGCAGCCGCGCGCGCTCCTGCAGCTCCTCGTGCAGCCGCGCGCTGGCGATGGCGCCCGCCACCTGCTCGGCCACCGTCTCCATCAGCGGAAGCTGGCCGTGGAAGGCGCGCGGGCGCTGGCTCTCCAGGTTCAGGATGGCCACCGTCTCGCCGCGGTGCAGGACGGGGACGCACAGCTCGGAGCGGGTGCCGGGCTGCGTCTCCACGTACGCCGCGTGGTCGCGCACGTCGTCCAGCACCACCGCGCGCCCCGTGAGCGACACCTCGCCCACCACCCCGCTCCCGATGTCGCGCGTGTATCCCACGACGACCTCGGTGGGGAGAGCGGTGGAAAGCGCCTCGCAGCGGTAGACGCCGCGCGCGCGGTCCACCGACATGCACGACACGTAGTCCCACCCGAAGCGGCTCCGCACGGCGTCGGTCACGCGCTGGAGCATGGAGTCCAGGTCCAGGTCGCCCGTGGAGATGCGGGCGATCTCGTTGAGGATCTCCAGGTGCTCGGTGGAGCGGACGCGCGGCGGGCCGGAGCGCGGAGACGGGGAGGGCATCGATCGAGGGAAGTGCCCGGTGGGCGGGCGTGGGATCCGGCCGGGCCGGGACGGAGGATGCGCGCCGGGAGATCGCCCCCGAACGGATCGTCCGCGCGGGGGCGATGCGCGACCGGAACGCCAGAATGTTCGCGAGAACGGCGTTCGGCGGCAAGGGCCGGCGGCGGCTACGGGACGATCGCCGTCGCCTCGATCTCCACCTTCGCGCGCGCCTCCACCAGCCCGGCGACGATGACGACGGCCATGGCGGGATAGTGGCGGCCGAAGATGGCGCGGTACACCTCGCCCAGCGCGCGGCCGGCGGAGAGGTAGGCGTCGCGGTCGGTGACGTACCAGGTGAGGCGCGTGACGTGCTCCGGCCGCGCCCCCGCCTCGGCGAGGACGGCCGCCACGTTCCGCAGCGCCTGCCCCACCTGCGCGGCGAAGTCGTCCGTCTCGAACTCGCAGCTGCGCGGGTTCCACCCGATCTGCCCCGCGGTGAAGACCACGCGCCCCGTCGCCGCGGTCCCGTTCGCGTACCCGCGAGGCCGCGCCCACCCGTCGGGCTGGAGGATGTCGATCAAGGGATCTGCTTTCTCGTGATGAAGGGGCGCCTGGCCCGGGAAGGCCTTCACGGGCCAGACATCCCGCCCGTCCGATCCACTGTGCCAGATCTTCCCGGGTCAGCAGAGGTGCGTTTGCGGGAAAGGACTGCTGCACGGATCAATCGATGGCGTGAGGCATTGGCACATTTCTCCCGGCGCTGCGGATGTTCCGCAGACCCGACCATAGCAGGTGCACTCTTCCGGGCTCTGCGTCCAGTTGTGCCCGCGCAGAGTTCCCTGCTTGGCGTCCGGCCCGGCTTCGGCGTCGAACGATTCCACCGCCAGCTCCTCGAGGTCCAGCTTCAGCTTCTTCATCTTTCGCGCTCCGCAATGATGGTGAAACGTTCCTCCCATTCCCCACCCCGCCCGAACGCTGGTGCTCTTTCTCCTCTACTCCCCCGGCTCGCGCAGGCGGAAGCGCTGCAGCTTCCCCGTGGCCGTGCGCGGGAGGCTCTCCACGAATTCCACGCGGCGCGGGTACTTGTACGGCGCGATCTGCTGCTTCACGAACTCCTGCAGCGCCTTCGCCGTGCCGTCTCCCGGCGCCCAGCCTTCGCGGAGGACGACGAACGCCTTCACCACGCTCCCGCGCTCCATGTCGGGAACGCCCACGCAGGCGCACTCCAGCACGCCGGGGTGCTCCATCAGCGCGTTCTCCACCTCCGGCCCGGCGATGTTGTAGCCGGAGGAGATGATCATGTCGTCGTTGCGCGCCTGGTACCAGAAGTAGCCGTCCGCGTCCATCCGGTACGTGTCGCCGGTGATGTTCCAGCCGCGCTCCACGTACTTCCGCTGCCGCTCCGGATCGTCCAGGTAGCGGCACCCGGTGGGCCCGCGCACCGCCAGCCGGCCCATCTCGCCCGTCGGCACGGGCTCGCCGCGGTCGTCCAGCAGCGTGGCCGTGTAGCCGGGGACGGGGCGCCCCGTCGACCCCGGGCGGATGTCGCCGCCGGAGGAGGAGATGAAGATGTGGAGCATCTCCGTGGACCCGATCCCGTCGATGATGCCGAGCCCCGTCGCCTCGCGCCACGCGTCGAAGGTGGCCAGCGGCAGCGTCTCGCCCGCGGAGACGCACTTCCGGAGCGAGGAGAGATCGAAGTCCCTCGCCGTTCCCGCCATCGCCCGGTAGGCGGTGGGCGCGGTGAAGAGGACGGTGGCGCGGTGCTCCTGGATCCCCGCGAGAAGCTGCGGCGGCGTGGCCTGCTCCAGCAGCAGCGTGGCCGCGCCAACGCGCATCGGGAAGAGGAAGTAGCCGCCCAGCCCGTAGGTGAACGCGATGGGCGGCGATCCGCAGAACAGGTCGTCCGGCTCGGGGCGGAGGACGTGCGCGGAAAAGGTGTCGGCGGAGGCCAGGAGGTCGCGGTGGAAGTGCATCGCCCCCTTCGGCTGCCCCGTCGTCCCCGAGGTGAAGGCCAGGAGCGCCACGTCCTCGGCGGACGTCTCCACGTTCGCGAACTCCGCCGGCCGCCTCGCCATCCGCCCCTCCAGCGACTCCCCATCTTCCGCGCCGAAGACGATCGTCCGCTCCAGCGCCGGCGAGGCGTCGGCCGCCGTCCGCATGTCGTCCATCAGCCGCGCGTCGCAGAGGGCGAAGCGCACGCGGGCGCGGCCGACGAGCGTCTGGATCTCCCGCGCGCGCAGGAGCGGCATGGTGGCCACCACGATCCCGCCCGCCTTGAGCACGCCGAACCACGCGGCCGCCATCATCGGCGAGTTGTAGCCGCGCAGGAGGACGCGGTTGCCGGGGACCATGCCCAGGTCGTCGCGGAGCACGCCGGCGACGCGGTTGGCCTTCTCCAGCAGCTCGGCGTACGTCCACCGCCCGCCGGGAAAGACGATGGCCGGGCGATCGCCCTCTCCCGCCGCCACCCGGGCGTCCAGCAGCTCCGCCGCGGCGTTGATGCGCGCCCGCGCCGCCAGCTCCGGGACGCCGGAGAGGTCGATCTCCGGCCACAGCTCGCGCGGCGGGAGGTGGTCGCGCGCGAAGGTGTCGGCGTGCGCGGTGGGAGCGGCTTCGACGTGCACCGTGGCCCCGAGCATGGACGGCCTCCGGATCGGGGTGGATGGAAGATCGGGATCGGGAGATGGCGATCGCGCGACCATGATCCTCCGGGTGGATGAATGCGATCGGCCGGGGGATTTCGATCGCGGGATCGGGATCACCGCGCGATCGGCATCCCCCGGGGACTGATTTCCCCGGGCCATCGAAATCGGTCGGGGGATGGAAATCCCCCGCTACAACTGCACGAAGTCCGCCTTCGCGGCGCCTTCGCGGACTGCGGTTCAGGCGCCGGCGCGATTGTGCTTCGAGATCGCGCGTATCGATCATCCATCTCGCGCCGCCGGTCAGCCGGCGAGGAGCTGGGCGGCGATGACGAGCTTCTGGATCTCGGAGGTGCCTTCGTAGATGCGCAGGGCGCGGACCTCCCGGTACAACGATTCGACGGTGCTTCCCGCGACGACGCCGCGCGCGCCCAGAAGCTGCACGGCGCGGTCGATCACCCCCTGCGCGGCCTCGGTCGAATAGAGCTTGGCCATCGCGGCCTCGCGGGTGACGCGCGGGGCGCCGCCGTCGCGCGTCCAGGCGGCGCGGTAGACCAGGAGCGCGCTGGCGTCGACGGCGACGGCCATCTCCGCCAGCGCCGCGCGCGTCAGCTGGTGCTCGCTCAGCGCGCTGCCGAACGCCCGCCGCTGCGTGGTGAACGCCACCGCCTCGTCCAGCGCGCGGCGGGCGAACCCGAGCGCGGCCGCGCCGACGGTGGAGCGGAAGATGTCCAGCGTCCCCAGCGCCACCTTCATCCCGCCCCCCGCCTCCCCCAGCAGCGCATCGGCCCCCACGCGGCATCCCTCGAAGTCGATGGTGCCGAGCGGATGCGGGGCGGTGACGTCGATGCGCTCGGAGACGCGGAGGCCGGGATTGTCGGCATCGACCACGAAGGCGGCGAACCCGCGCTCGCCGGCCTCGGGGAAGCGCGCGAAGACGGTGTAGCGGTCCGCGATGCCGGCGTTGGAGATCCACGTCTTCCGCCCGTCGATCACGTATCCGCCGTCGACCGCCCGCGCCGTCGTCGTCATCGCCGTGACGTCGGAGCCGGCGTCGGGCTCGGAGAGGGCGAAGGCCATGATCGCCTCCCCCGCCGCGACGGCCGGGAGCCAGCGCGCGCGCTGCCCGTCGCTGCCGAAGAGGGAGATGGGCCCCGCGCCCAGGCCCTGCATGGCGAACGCGAAGTCCGCGAGGCCGGAGGCGTGCGCCAGCAGCTCGCGGATCAGGCAGAGGGAGCGCACCTCCAGCCGCTCGTGCACGCCGCCCTGCGCGGCCGGGATGGCGTAGCGAAGCCACCCGCCGGCCGCCAAGCGCTTGACCAGCTCGCGGCACGTGGCGTCCACCTCCGCGTGCGCATCCGCCAGCGGCGCGATCTCGCCCGGGATCCACGCGTCCAGCTGCGCGCCGAGGCGGCGGTGGCCCTCGTCGAAGAACGGCCAGGAGAGGAAGGTGCGGTCAGGCATTAGTGCAACAGTAATGGGGGTCTATCCTTGCCAGCTTTCTTCGGCTTGACCAGATCGAGCCATTCTTGCAGTTGGATGTAGTCCCTCAATGATAGACTATGCCGCAGAGAGTGTTGAAACTCTTTAGCTCCCTTTGTAAACAATGAAGTAGTCACAACGATTCCAGCCGTCGCTTGCTGCTGTTGCACTACTCCATAGAGCCCCCGAACAATCTCCACCCCAACGCGTTTCCCTGATGCCCACCGCTTACATTCGACCAGGAAAAGGAACTCTCCAAGTCCATCCTTACGCGCTGCATACATATCAAACCCACCATCCTTGGACGGTGGCGTAAGCTCTACAGAGTATCCTTGCAATTGAAGAAGTTCTGCCACCAGCTCCTCAAACTCGCGGGACTCCAGACGGTAGATTTCTTCCGGATCATTTTGCACTCGTGCCAGCAAGCGCTCATTGGTACTAATTACGTCAGATACGATCAGCGAATTGTGGACAGAGCCCGGTGAGAGCGGCTTACCATCAGGACCTAGTATACCCGGACGTTCAAAATCTTTGAGCCGAAGAAGAATCTCGCGGGGTGTGGTATTAGTATCCGAGAACAACGACATGATCGATTCGAGCGCCCCGGGATTACCGCGGACCATGTCGATAAGATCTTCCGAGAGATGAGGATCTGCATTCTCAACGCGAGCCATAATAAGATCGGCTATTTGCTGGGATGACAGAGGCTTAAGTTCAACAATAGGAATCTTGCGAGCAGTTTTTAGACGGGTGGTAGACGCAACGAGAATGCTCAATCGCTCCTCTTGCCTCAAGAGAAAATCGATCTGTTTGATACTAGCGGCGCTCAAGTTCTCAGCCTCATCAATCACTAGCAAAGATCGCCGTATCAGCGGCGGAGTAAAATGACGAGCAAAAAGTGATTCCGGCGTGTCCCCGGGCGCGACTCGAACATGTGCGATTCCTCCAGGGAACACGTCCGTCAGCTGATCCGCTGTGATTCGGGCAAGCGTACTTTTCCCTGAGCCACGCGGCCCGATGATGAAGGCTCCTCGACCACTTCGCTCTAACCCCGCCACAACGGTACGAATCTCCTGCTCTCGCCCGATGTAAACTGACCTGAGGTAATCCATTCTTCTTGCCTTCAGTGGACGTAAGCTATTCGACTCGAGCTAGTTCCCCTGGAACACAGGCCGCTCCTTGGCCGCGAACGCGTGGTACGCGCGGACGAAGTCCTCGGTCTGCATGCAGATGGCCTGGGCCTGCGCCTCGGCCTCGATGGCCTCGTCGACGCCCATCGACCACTCCTGGTGGAGGCACTTCTTGGTCATGAAGTGGGCGAAGGTGGGGCCGGCGGCGAGGTCGAAGGCCAGCTTGCGCGCCTCTTCCTGGAGCGCGTCGGGCTCCACCAGGCGGTTGTAGAAGCCCCAGCGCTCGGCCTCCTCGCCGCCCATCGACCGGCCGGTGAAAAGGAGCTCGGAGGCGCGCCCCTGGCCGATGATGCGGGGGAGCATGGCGCAGGCGCCCATGTCGGCGCCGGAGAGCCCCACCTTGGTGAAGAGGAAGGCCACCTTGCTGCGCGCCGTCCCCAACCGCAGGTCGCTGGACATGGCGAGGATGGCCCCCGCCCCCACGCACGCCCCGTCGATGGCGGCGATGACGGGCTGCGGACAGCCGCGGATGGCCTTCACCAGGTCGCCGGTCATGCGGGTGAAGGCGAGCAGCTCGTCCATCTGCTTGCTCTCGCGCAGCTCCACCAGCGGCCCGATGATGTCGTGCACGTCGCCGCCCGAGCAGAAGTTGCCGCCCTCGCCGGTGAGGACCACGATCTTGACGTCGGTGGCGAACTGGAGCTGGCGGAAGGTGTCGCGCAGCTCGGCGTAGCTCTCGAAGGTGAGCGGGTTCTTCCGCTCCGGCCGTGAGAGCGTCACGGTGGCGACGGGCCCCTCCACCTCCCAGCGGAACGAGGTGGGGCGGAAGTCTGCGGCGAGGAGCTTGGTGTTCATCGGCACGGTTCGGATTCCGTTGCTGTGCGGGCGAAAGCGGCGAAAGGCTAGATCACGCCGATGTGCTTGTACGGGCGGAGCGCGGGGACCACCACGGAGGCGTCGTCCAGCCGGTGCGTGCGCACGAGCCCCCCGATGCGGCTGTCCGCGCGGTCGAACACCGCCCAGCACAGGCTGCCGCTGTCCCAGCGGGAGCGATACTGGATGCCGTCCACCTCGGGAAACTTCGCGTGGACGCGGCGCGCGAGGTCCTGGCAGGCGGCGTAGTCGCTCCCCATCACCTCGTGCGCGCTGATCCCGAAGCTCGGGAGACCCGCCCCCTCCAGCTGCAGCATCCGGAGCGGCGCCGCCAGGCCGAATGCGGACCCGCCCCGCACCTCCAGCTCCGCGCGGGAGATCAGCGGGCGCCTGCGACCGCGGACCAGCGTCTCCAGGATCGCCACCCCGAGCGACTCGCCGAAGTAGCAGGTCCCGTACTGTCCGGCCGGCGCATCGAACCGCCCCTTCGGCGGCGCGCCCGCGCCGGGGCCGAACCAGACGGCGCCGTACCGGAGCAGGTGGACGCGCCAGAGCACCTGGCCCAGCGACACCTCCACGATCGGCGGATCCCTGGGAAGCCGAAGCGTCATCAGGCGGCGGCGTGCTCTCCGTACGTGGCGAGGCGCGCCAGGACGTCGTCATGCACGCCCGTGTCGTCCAGGCGCTCCAGCAGGATGCCGCCCCGCTCGTCCTCCGCGTCGTCCACCAGGATCGACAGCAGCACCCAGGGATCGAGCTCCGCGCCCGCCGCGGCAACGGCGGCCACGCCCGGGCGCACGCGTCCGTCGCGGTCGAACTGCCGCGCGGGAAAGCCCCACTGCCCCCCCGGCAACGGCACCGCGAGCACCGCCCGGCGCTGCACCCGCTGCTTCACCCCCGGCACGCTGATCTTGAGGAGCGCCGCCGCCTCCGACGAGGAAAGCAGGCCGCCCACCGCCTCCATGATCTCGCCCTTGGCCGCGGCGCCCCGGAGCAGCAGCTCCGACCAGTCGTGGTCTCCGGCCTCGGGAGTCGCCAGCATGATCTCGGCGAACGTCTCCGACGGCGACTGCGCGGCCACCGCCTTCAGCAGGTCCGCCTCGCTCATCCGCTCCAGCGCGTGCGTCACGAAGCGCTCGATCCGCTTTCCCAGCGACGCACGCACCCCCGCGACGCGCTGCATCTCCGCCGAAGAGGTTTCTCCCGCGCCGCCTCCGCGCCTACGTGCCTGGTCGCGAGCCTCCGCTGCTTTCTCCTTCGTCTTCATCCCGCACCTCGAATTGCACTTGTTGTGCGATAGACGCCTACACACAACTGCAAGATAAACACCTCGGGTCCAGGAGACAACGCTGGCTAACCGCCCCGTGCGCGCACGTTTAAACCTCGCCTCCCGCGACCGCCAGCGCCTGGCCCGTGACGCCGGAGGCGGCGGGGGAGCAGAGCCAGCCGACGGCGGCGGCGACTTCGGCGGGGTCGATCAGGCGGCCCATGGGGTTGACGCGGGTGATCATCCTGCGCGCCTCTTCCTCCGTCTTCCCCAGCTCGCGCACCAGGTTGCCGACGGCGGCGGCGGCCATGTCGGTGTCGGTGTAGCCGGGGCAGACGGCGTTGACGGTGATCCCCTGCCTGGCCGTCTCCAGCGCCAGCGCGCGCGTCAGGCCCACCACGCCGTGCTTGGCCGCGGTGTACGCCGCCGTCTTCGGATATCCGCGCAGCCCCGCAGTGGACGCCACGTTCACCACGCGCCCCCACCGCGCGGCCGTCATCGCCGCGATGACCTCGCGGGTGCAGAGGAAGGTGCCCGTCAGGTTCACGGCCAGCATCCGGTCCCACACCTCGCGCGGCGTATCCGCGAACGCCGTGGCGGCGGACTGCCCCGCGTTGTTGACCAGGATCCCCGCATCCCCCAACTCCTCCCGCGCCCGCCCGAACGCCTCCGCGACCGACGCCTCGTCCGCCACGTCGCAGGCGATCGCCCGCACGCGCACGCCGTGCCGCTCGCGCAGGTCGGCCGCGTGCGATTCGATGCGCGAGACGTCGCGCCCCATCAGCGTCAGGTCCGCGCCGAGCCGCGCCAGCTCGTCCGCGATGGCCGCGCCGATGCCTCGGCCGCCGCCGGTGACGATCGCGTGCCTGCCTGCGAGATAGCGAGAGTCGTCGGTCACGTCGGTCACGTCAGTCGTGTCGATTGCGTGTGGTTCGGGCTGTGGTGCGTTGCGCCGGCCGCGGCGCCCCCTCCTGACCGCTGGGGCGGTCTGTCCTCCCCCGTCCCGGGGGAAGATCGCGGGTACACACTTGATTGGAATGCGCCTGCTTTGTCCGCACGGTCCCCTGGCCTGCCCCGACGCGCGCTCCTCCTCCCCCAGCCTTCCCCGGAACGGGGGAGGACAGACCGCCCGAAGCGGTCAGGAGGGGGCCCGCGCGACAGCCGCCGAAGCGCACCAGGCCATCCCCCACGCCGAATCGAATCCCCGAAGCGCCCTAGATCCCCCCGCCCGCGATCTCCTGCGCCTTGCGCTGCATCTGGCGCTCCAGCTGCTGCTTGCCGCTGCCGTACTGCACGGGCCACCACTGGTCGGCGTAGCCCAGCTCGGCGGCGGCGCGCAGGGTCCAGTGCGGGTCGGTGAGGTGCGGGCGGGCCAGGGCGCACAGGTCGGCGCGGCCGGCGGCGATGATGCCGTTCACCTGGTCCGGCTCGGTGATGTTCCCCACGGCGATGGTCGGCACGCGGCCCTCGTTGCGGATGCGGTCGCTGAACGGCGTCTGGTACATCCGCCCGTACACCGGCTTCGCGCCCGGGGACGTCTGGCCGGCGGAGACGTGGATCACGTCCGCGCCGGCGGCGTGGAAGGCGCGCGCCACCTCCACCGAGTCCCCGCAGTCCATCCCGTCCTCCACCCAGTCCGTCGCCGAGATCCGCACCGACATCGGCCGCTCCTCCGGCCACGCGGCGCGCATGGCCCGGAAGACCTCGACGGGAAAGCGGAGGCGGTTCTCCAGCGATCCGCCGTACTCGTCGTCGCGGGTGTTGCTGAGCGGGGTGATGAAGGACGAAAGGAGGTAGCCGTGCGCGCAGTGCAGCTCGATCATGTCGAAGCCCGCCGCCGCCGCCATCTCCGTGGCGCGGACGAACTCGTCGCGGACGCGGTCCATGTCGGCGCGGGACATCGGCTTCGGGACGGGGTTGCCGGGGGCCCACGGATCGGCGGAGGGGCCCATCACCTCCCATCCGCCCTCCTCCAACGGCCGGTCCATCCCCTCCCACATCCGGCGCGTGGCGCCTTTCCGCCCCGAGTGGCCCAGCTGCAGGCAGATCTTCGCGCGCGTCTGGTCGTGCACGAAGCGGACGACGCGCGCCCAGGCGGCCTGGTGCTCCTCCGTGTACATCCCCGCGCACCCCAGCGTGATGCGGGCCTCGGGGGAGACGCAGGTCATCTCCGTGAACACCAGCGCCGCGCCCCCCAGCGCCCTCGCGCCCAGGTGGACCAGGTGGAAGTCGTTGGGCGTGCCGTCGACGGCCGAGTACATGTCCATCGGCGCCACGACGACGCGGTTCTCCAGCGTCATCCCGCGCAGGCGGAAGGGCGTGAACATCGGCGGGACGGGGGATTCGCGCTCCTGGTCGGCGGCGCGGGAGGCGAACCATCGCTCCACGCCTTCCAGATACGCGCGGTCGCGGAGGCGGAGGCTCTCGTGGCCCACGCGCTGGCTGCGGGTCAGCAGCGAGTAGGCGAACTGCGGCGGATCGAGGTGCACGTAGCGGCGCACGTTCTCGAACCACTCCATGGAGTTGCGCGCGGCGTTCTGCAGGCGGACGGCGTCCGTCCGCCGCTCCTCCTGGTACGTCTCCAGCGCCGTCGCGAGGTCGGCCTCGGCGCCCAGGATCCGCGACAGGGCGATGGCGTCCTCCATGGCCAGCTTGGTCCCGGAGCCGATGGAGAAGTGCGCCGTGTGCGCCGCGTCGCCGATCAGCGCCACCGGGGCCGCGTCGCCGTCCATCGCGAACCAGCGCTCGTTGCTGACGCGCGTGAAGGAGATCCACGGCGAGCGCAGGTGCGGCGCGTTGCTCCGCAGCGGGTGCCCGTCCAGCCACGCCCCGAACATCCGCTCGCACGCCGCCACCGTCTCCGCCTCGTCCATGCGGTCGAACCCCGCGTTCCGCCACGACCGCTCGTCGCACTCCACGATGAAGGCGGAGCTGCGCTCGTCGTACCGGTAGGCGTGCACCTGGAAGACGCCGTGCTCGTTCTCGACGAAGATGAAGGTGAAGGCGTCGAACCGCTTCGTGGTCCCCAGCCAGACGAACTTCGCGGAGCGGACGTCCAGGTCCGGGCGGAATCGATCCGCGTACTTCGCCCGCAGCCGGCTGTTGACGCCGTCCGCGGCCACCACGAGGTCCACCTCGCCCAGGCCGAGGCTCGGTAGGTCGGAATCGTCGGGGAGGTCGTGCTGGAAGCGGAGGTCGGCGCCCAGGGCGGCGGCGCGGTCCTGGAGGATCTGGAGGAGCTTGACGCGGGCGATCCCGGAGAAGCCGTGCCCGCCGGAGGTGATGGTGGTGCCGCGGAAGTGGATGTCGATGTCGTCCCAGTGCGCGAAGTGGTCGGCGATCTCCCGGTACGATTCGGGGTCGGCCTCGCGCAGGTAGCCCAGCGTCTGGTCGGAGAAGACCACGCCCCAGCCGAAGGTGTCGTCCGGACGGTTGCGCTCCAGCACGGTGACGCGGCGCGCGGGGTCCGCCCTGCGCAGCAGGAGCGCCAGGTACAGCCCCGCCGGCCCCCCGCCGACGACCACCACGTTCAGGGGCTTGCGATCGACTTCAGCCACGTTGGCGCGCACCTCGACCGGGGATTGGAACGCTCGTTCGATTCGGGGAGGTAGTGTATCGGGCGATGCCGCGCGAGGAAAGGGGACGGCGCGGAGGGTGGAGAGGGCGCGGCGCGGCGGCCGGCGGCGGCCGCCTTCCCGTTCGGGTGGCCCCCTGGGCGGGATCGCCGGTCGGCCTCGGGGATCCGGTAGCGGAGCAATCCACACGGAGCGCGGCGGGTCGGGCGAGATTCCCGCGAACGACCATCTCGGGCGGGCGCGAGCGATTCGCGCCCGCGCGTTCCAATGCGCTCGCTATGGAACCTGCCCCCTGTCAGTCCCGCCGTTTGCGTGAGGGACGCGCGCCCGGAGGGCCGGGACGGCGCCGCGCCCGCTCCGCCGCCGACGAATCGCATCGATTGCATGGCGCGGCGGCGGCCCGGCGCGGTTGGGCACAGTCGTATCGTGCCCTACCGCGCGCGCGGCCCGGCCCGGAGCGAAGCGGAGGGACACGCCCACACCCGCCGTTTCTTCCGTTCTCATGATCTGCATCTTAACAAAATAAAGCCGTGATGGCATGGAGCTTGACAATCGTCAATCCAGAGACAATTGTGACGTCGCTTCTTCACCCTGGCGACACCCGCTCCTCGATACGCCAATGGCACTTTCGCTCCTGATGCTGCAGGCCGGGCCGGCCGCGCCGCCGCCGCTGAGCCCGGCGGACACGGTCTGGCTCATGGTCTCCACCGCGCTGGTGCTGCTGATGACGCCTGCGCTGGGCTTCTTCTACGGCGGGCTGGTGCGCTCCAAGAACGTGCTCAACACGCTGATGATGAGCTTTTCGGCGCTCGGCGTGGTGGGGGTGACGTGGGCGCTGCTGGGGTATTCGCTGGCGTTCGCGCCGGGGAACGGGTTCGTCGGCGGGCTCCGGTACGCGTTCCTGCGTGGGGTGGGGCTGGAGGGCGGCGGGTGGGGAGGGACGCCGCACCTGCTGTTCATGGCGTACCAGGGGACGTTCGCCATCATCACGGCGGCGCTGATCTCGGGGGCGGTGGTGGAGCGGATGCGCTTCGGAGCGTACCTGCTGTTCATCGCGCTCTGGAGCCTGCTGGTGTACTCGCCGGTGGCGCACTGGGTGTGGGGGAAGGGGTGGCTGGGGACGCTGGGGGCGCTGGACTTCGCGGGCGGGACGGTGGTGCACGTGAACGCCGGCGTCGCGGCGGTGGTGGCCGCGCTGGTGGTGGGGACGCGCTCGGACTACGGGCGCAAGGCGCTGATCCCCCACGACGCCACCTACGTGCTGCTGGGCGCGGGGCTCCTCTGGTTCGGGTGGTTCGGCTTCAACGGCGGGAGCGCGCTGGCGGCCAACGGGACGGCGGCGCTGGCGTTCGTGAACACCATGCTGGCGCCGGCCGCCACGCTGGTCGCCTGGACGCTGCTGGACGCGGGGCGGCTGGGGAAGGCGACGGCGGTGGGCGGGGCGACGGCGATCGTGGTGGGCCTGGTGGCCATCACGCCGGCGGCGGGGTTCGTGGGGCCGATGGGGGCGATGGCGATCGGGGCGCTGGCGGCGCTCCCCAGCTACTTCGGCATCCTCTACCGCTCGCGGACGCGGCTGGACGACTCGCTGGACGTGTTCGCGGCGCACGGGACGGGGGGGATCGTGGGCGCGGTGCTCACTGGGGTCTTCGCCAGCGCGGCGTGGGGCGGGACCGACGGGCTGCTGCACGGCAACCCGGGGCTGGTCGGCAAGCAGGTGGTGGCGATCCTGGCGGCCGGCGCCTACAGCGCGGTGATGACGGCGGGGATCCTGAAGCTGGTGTCGCTGGCCATCCCGCTGCGGCGCGCGGCGCGGGAGGAGGGGATCGGGCTGGACGTGGTGCAGCACGGCGAGGAGGCGTACGCGCGGGGCGAGGGGGCGCTTCTGGTGCTGGATCCGCCGCGCGCGCGGCCGGCGGCGGCGCCCCGCCCCACCACCCTGAGCCCGGCGGAGGGCGCATGAAGCTGATCGTGGCCATCATCCGCCCGGAGAAGCTGGGCGAGACGCTGGAGGCGCTGTACCGCGCCGAGGTGCGCGGGCTCACCGTCACCCAGGTGCAGGGGCACGGCGGCGAGCTGGAGCGGGTGGAGACGTACCGCGGGACCACGGTGAAGATGGAGCTGCAGGAGAAGGTGCGGCTGGAGATCGGCGTCAGCGAGCCGTTCGTGGAGCGCACCGTGATGGCCATCCTGGAGAGCGCCCGCACCGGCGACGTGGGCGACGGCAAGGTGTTCGTGCTCCCCGTGGAGAAGGTGTACCGCATCCGCACCGGCGAGGAGGACGAGGCCGCCGTGACGCCGCAGCACACCCCGATCGCGGGGGATTGAGGGCGCCCGGAGCGGTTCGACGGGGATCGTCGCATGCCTCGGCGGGCCCCCTCTCCCCGGCCCTCTCCCCCGAAAACCCCTGACGGAGAGGGAGAACGGCACCGGATCTCGCGCGAAGCCTCGCCGCCCGATCTCCGACGTCACGGAGAGGGTTGGCGAGGCTTTCCGTCGTCCTGGCGGGTGTGTTCACGCGCCCGCGGAGCCGCGGAGTGCGGATTCGAGGCGCCTTCCACGAGGAGGGCGGCCCCCACGGATCAGCAGTTGGGCGGCACGGTGCAGGTGTCCGTGTCGAGGATGAGCGGGCAGTCGCGCGACTCGATCGGGCACTGGCGCGAGATGCAGTACGAGGTGTCGCAGCCGACGTCGTAGCGGGTGCCCAGGCAGTTCCCGGACTCCACCCAGCACTGCGGCGGCTGGCTGACCGTCGCCGGGCCCTCCACGACGCCCGCTCCCCGCACGGTCCCTCGGCCGCTCTCCACGCGCGAGGTCGCGAACGACTGCACGTCGAGCGCTTCGATGTCGAGACGGATCTTGTTCATGGCTGGTCTCTGGGAGCGGGTGGGAGGAAGCACGTCAGCAGACGCGCGTTGCTGATGATACCGAAAGCGCCATCGCGAGTCAAACATTTCGAAAGGCCCAGACGGCCGAAGCTCGCCGGCTGATCAGATCCGAAAAATCTCATCATCCAAAGAAAACGAGCCAGCAAATGGAGATCTGTCGCTCCCGGAACGAGAGTCCACACCTACGCGGAGTGCGACACAAAGAACGGCGTGCGAGTGGGGGATGGCTCGCGTGGGATCGGCGCGACGGCGAGATGGCAAAAAGGCGGAGGCCCGGCATCGCGCCGGGCCTCCGCCCCTTCCCTTCCCGTCCGACTCGCCGGCGGATCAGGCCTTCACGGCCTGGGCCTCGATCTCCAGCTTGATCTCGTGGCTCACCAGCACGCCGCCGGCCTCGAGCACCTGGTTGTACTGCAGCCCGAAGTCGCGCCGGTCGATCTTGGTGGAGGCGCTGAACGAGATGCGCTGCCCGCCCCACGGATCCTGGCCCTGGCCCTCGTAGGTGGCGTCCAGCGTCACCTCGCGGGTGGTGCCGTGGATGGTCAGCTCGCCGACCACCTTGAAGCGGTCGCCCGGCGAGGCCAGCGCGCCCTCGATCCGCGTGCTGCGGAAGGTGAGGGTCGGGAAGCCGTCCACGTCCAGGAAGTCGGGCGAGCGGAGGTGCCCGTCGCGCTGCTCCACCCCCGTGGAGATGCTGGCGACCGCGATCTCCGCCTCCACCGACGAGCGGTCGGGGTTGGCCGCGTCGACCACGATGGTGCCCTTCACGTCGGAGAAGGTGCCGCGCACGGTGGTGATCATCATGTGCTTGGCGCTGAAGCCGACCGTGGTGTGCGCGGGATCCAGGTTCCAGGTGGTCGTCGTCTCGGCGGCCGGGGCAGTCTGCGTCATGTTCCACCTCGTCAGGCGGTCTCGTCGATGGTCGGCCCGCCGCGGAGACCGTGCGCCCCGGGCCGATACTTCAGCTTTGAACTATCTCTCCAGCATCATGGCGCCGCGGCCGGTCCATCTCCATCCCGGCCCTGACGCCCTGCCCCGCACCCCATTTAGTTGTCGTGACAACTATCGTGCACTAAACTAAACTCCTTCGCGCCGAAGTCAAGGGCACGGCGGGGACACGCGGCGATCCTCGGTTCCGATCTCGGGTGAACGGCATCTCAAATGCAGAATTTGCAACGACTTGACAGGGGGATGCACCAGGCTAGCTTAGCGTTCAACTTCCTCGTGGGAGCGGGACGATGCAGGGAACGGAACACGATGAGCGGCTCGCGCTCAAGCTCTGGGTGGTGCTCTCGCGCACGGTGAACGCGGTGGCGAGGCACACCGAGGCGGACATCGCGCGGCACGGGATCGGGATGACTGAGTTCGGCATCCTGGAGGCGCTGTACCACAAGGGGCCGCTGCTGCTGCGGGAGGTGCGGGAGAAGATCCTGATCTCCGGCGGCGGGGTCACCTACGTGGTGGACAAGCTGGTGGAGAAGGGCCTGGTGGAGCGCCGCGCCTGCGACCGGGACCGCCGCGCCACCTACGCCGCCCTCACCCCCGAGGGCGAGGCGCTGATCGAGCGCATCTTCCCCGAGCACGCGCGCTGCCTGGCGCACGCCCTCTCCGGCCTCACCCCCGAGGAGAAGGACGCCGCCACGGCCCTCCTCAAGCGCCTCGGCACCACCGCCGCCGCCCTCCCGCCACACTTCGCCGTGGACCCCCTGGACGAGGCGGCCGCGTAGGTCCGCGCGCACCCGAACGGCTCCTCACCCGTTCGCGCACCATGGGAGAGAAGAGGCAGCACAGGCTCCGCTTCGCACCCCACGCACCGGCGCCACGGATCCGGAGCGATGTCATTCCGAGCGGGGCCCGTAGCGCCAGAACCGAATCCGTATGAATGCCGGGTGGGCCCCGAGGAATCTACTCGCCCCCTCGGACGGACTCGCCCGTCGCCCACTGCCCGCCTGCGCTCGACCCGCGCCGCGCAGCGTGCGGTTCCGCTGTAAAACCCGGTCTCGCGGTATGACCCGCCGTCGCCAGTCCACGCCGGCCTTCGCGCCGAACAGCGGTGGGCGCACGCTGCGCGGCGCGGGCTCTCGGGGCCGAGGCTGGGTGGCGCACGACGGGGCTCGCTGCTGCCGCGGCCAGATTCCTCGGGGGCCCGGCACGCCTCTTCGCCACCGCGACGATGGTGCATCGGGCCCCACTCGGAATGACAAGCTTCGACGAGCGATCGGTTGAAGCGCGAAGCGCCGAGGTGTTTCCCCTCTCCCGTTATCGGGAGAGGGGAAAGCGTGGCGTGTCGGCGGGTGCAGTTTCCGCCGACCGCCACGCGAGGGGTGAGGGCCCCGCGGGCAGGCACCGAGACCATTCGTCACCATCCAACACAAAGCGGGGCCGCGCGACGAATCGCGCGGCCCCGCTTTCCTTCGCCGAACCGACGTCACTGTCGTTTGCGCATGCGTTCGCTGGAGATGTCCGAGGACCGGCTGTCCAGTCGCTGCTGCATCTGGGCCTCTCGCCGGCGGGCTATTGGCTGCACACGGTCCATGAATGTGCATGCCGTACTCGCGGTGCGGTTCTGGAACGGATGGGAACGCAGCCTTGGTCCCGAAGGCGAATTTCGCCGTTCACCGTACTCGGCGGGGATTCCAGACATCTCCGTTACGGAGTTCCCGCGTCTGGTAAGCATTTTCATCCAACCAAAGCAGCGCGTACGAAACCGTAGTCCCGCTGCTGAAGTGCCAGGTGATCGTATCGTTTCGGACGGTCCACCAGCCGGTCTTCCGATTTCCGCTGGCCCAGTCGCACAACCAGCTTCCGTCGGCGTAAAAGGTGAAGGTGCTGTTTTCGTCCCGCCATGTTCCGACCAGGTTGGCCGCGTCTCGGCGGTCGTGCTCCGTGGCCGCAGAAACCGTTGCAACTCGTTGCGGTGCACCCGGGCCTGCGGACGCCCGGCGCTGCTGCTCTTCGGCGACTGCGGCCGCCACCTCCGCCAGCCCTGTTATCGTGGCGAATGGGCGCGAGAGAATGGCATTGTCGCCTCCTAGCCGGATATCGTGAAGTGAGCCATTTCTCAGTTCCAGTATCAGTCTCAACCACAGGGATTCGCCACTGAATGCGCTCTTGCCGTTCAGCTTGATGGCAATGTCCCATCCGTTGTATACCTGCTGGACGCCGCCCAGCTCGAAGCCTTCGAACTCCGCAGTCGGCCAGGCCAGATTGTAGATGAACCCTGCCATGGAGCTCGCCCAGCCGCGTGCCTCACGCGCCGTTTGCTGGGCGGACAGAGGCACGGCCCCCATCGCCAACCACACGATCATCACAACGACAGCCGCCCGCATGGTGCGGTAAAATCGTCCCTTCCCAATCACGGCCAGGATGTGGTGATCGGGGCACTGGGAGAAGGGAGTCAACTGTGATCTTGGCGTCATGATTTGCTCCTTGCTCGAAGAATTATCCTGCTGTCGGATCGAACATGCTCCGCGGCAGTGGACGGGAAATCGGCCGCTTGCAGATTATGCGTTGGGGAACGAACCAAGTAAACCAAACATTTAGGGGAACCCGACGGCTCCCGAGATTGACGCAGCCGGCTCTGGCGTAGAATCCAGTTATATTGTCCGAAACAGATTGAGTGGCGAATTACCTGGATTCGGGCGGGAGATCAATGGCGCCAGGGGCGACTACCATCCACCGTCCTGGAATGACTGCTTGAGAGGAACGGATGAAAAGTGCGAAATGCCCAAGGTGTTTCCCCCACCTGAGCGGGGAAGGCGGCGCGGCGTGTCCGCGGGTGCAGTTTCGCCGACCGCCACGCGAGGGGTGAGGGTGCCGAGGGCGCGCGCCGAAGCCATTCGTCTCCACCAGCACGAAAGCGGGGCCGCGCGACGAATCGCGCGGCCCCGCTTCGTTCCGTATCCGAACCGTCCGATCAGTCGCCGAAGGACGGCTCGGGCTCCAGGCCGGTGCCGCGCACCGGCTCGCGCGTGGCGGCCCTGGCCTCCTTGGGCTTGCGCTTGAAGCCGCGCGCCACCCATCCGCCGAAGTCGTCGAAGTAGGTGTAGGCCACCGGCACCACCACCAGCGTCAGCAGCGTGGAGGTGATCAGCCCGCCGATCACCGCGCGGGCCATCGGCGCCCGGAACCCGCCGCCCTCGCCCATCCCGATGGCGATGGGGAGCATGCCGAAGATCATCGCCGCCGTGGTCATCACGATGGGCCGCAGGCGGATCCGGCCCGCCTCGATCAGCGCCGTCATCCGGTCGTCGCCCAGGCCGCGGCGCTCGTTGGCGTTGTCCACCAGGAGGATGGCGTTCTTCACCACCAGCCCCATCAGCATGATCACCCCGATCATGCTCATCATGTTGAGCGTGTCGTCGGTGATCAGCAGCGCCAGCAGCACGCCGATCAGCGAGAGCGGGAGCGAGAGCATGATGGCGAACGGCTGCGTCACGCTCTCGAACTGGCTGGCCAGGATCAGGAAGATCAGGATGATGGCCAGCAGGATGGACTCCAGCACGTAGCCCATCGTCTCCTGCAGCTGCTCCGTCTCGCCGCCCATGCTGACCGTGTAGCCGGCCGGGAGCGGGATGTCCGCCAGCGCCGCCGTGATCGCCGCAGACGCCTCGGCGATGCTCACCTCGGGCGAGGTGCCGGCCGAGACCGTCCCCACCCGCTCCAGGTCCTGCCGGTCGATCTGCGCCGGCGCCACGCCCTCGGCCACCTTCGCCACCTGCCCCAGCGGCACCGTGGACGCCGCCCCGAACTCCGTCCGCGTCGTCGTCGCGATCGGCAGCGAGGTGATGCTCTCCAGCGAGGTCCTGCGCTCGGGGGCCACCTGCACCACCACGTCGCGCTCCTCGCCCGTGGGGTCTTCCCACGTGGTCGCCGTCTGCCCCGCCAGGAGCGGGCGGACGGTCCCGGAGACCTGCCCCACGTCCAGCCCCAGCTCGTTGGCCAGGTCGCGGTTCACGTCGATCCGGTACTCCGGCCGCGGCGCGCCCAGCGAGGTCTGCACGTCCACGATCCCGGGGATCTTCCGCACCGCCGCCGCCACCTGCTCGGAGATGCGCCCCAGCTCCGTCACCTCGGGCCCGCGAAGGTTGATCTGCAGCGGCTGCGTGGGCCCGCCCAGCCCGCCCGCCTCCAGCACCGCCACGGTGACGCCGAACATCGACGCCAGCTTCCCGCGCGCGGCCACCATCAGCTCCTGCTGCGACCCCTCGCGCTCGCCGGAGGGCACCAGGTCCACGTACACGTTCCCGCCCGTCACCGTCCCCGTCACCCCGGCGCCCACGGTCGTGTACGTGAAGTCCACGCCGGGAATCGACCGCAATGCCTTCCCGATCTCCTCCGCCTTCTGCCCCGTGTAGGCCAGCGACGAGCCCTCCGGCGTCTCGAAGGAGACGGAGAACGCGCCCTGGTCCTGCTCGGGCATGAACCCGCCGCCGATCAGCGGGAAGAGCATGAAGGCGCCCACGAACGACGCCACGGCCATGGCGATGGTGCTCTTCCGGTGCCGCAGCGCCCACCCGATGATCCCGCGGTAGCGGTCCGCGCCGCGGTCGAACCAGCGGTTGAAGCCGGCGATCCCCCGCGAGAGCGCGTTCCCGCCCCCGTGCGACGGATCGTGCGGATCCACGCCCCACCACGCCGACAGCATGGGCGTCAGCGTGAACGAGACGAAGAGGGAGACGAGCACCGCGAAGGCCACCGTCATCCCGAACTGGTAGAAGAAGCGCCCGATGATCCCGCCCATGAAGGCCACGGGGACGAACACCGCCACGATGGACAGCGTGGTCGCCATGACCGCCAGGAAGATCTCCGACGTCCCCGTCCGCGCCGCCGAGAAGTAGCCCTCCCCCTTCTCGCGGTGCCGCACGATGTTCTCGATGACGACGATGGCGTCGTCGATCAGGATGCCGATGGAGAGCGACAGCCCCATCAGCGTCAGCACGTTGAGGGTGAAGCCCAGCGCGTCCATCAGGATGAACGCCGAGATGGCCGACACCGGGAGCGCCAGCGAGGTGATGGCCGTCGCCTTCCAGTCGTTCAGGAAGAGCATGACGACCACGACGGTGAGCAGCGCGCCGAGCAGCAGCTCGTGGATCACGTCGTTCACCGACTGGCGGATGTCCGTGGAGTTGTCGCGCACCACCGTCAGCTGGGCGCCGGCGGGGAGGGACCCGCGGAGCTCGGCCACGGCGGCGTTCACCTCGTCGGCCACCTGCACCGTGTTGGCGCCGGAGACCTTGAGCACGTCCAGCGAGACGGCGCGCCGGTCGTCCACCAGGGCGATCGACCGCTCCTCCTCCGTGGCGTCCTCCACCCTGGCCACGTCCCCCAGGCGCACGGGAAGCCCGCCGCGCGTGCTGACGATGACCTGCGAGAACTGCGAGGGATCGGTGATGCGGCCGGTGACGCGCACCAGCTGCTCCCCCGTCCCCCGCTCCACGCGGCCGGCGGGAACCTCCAGGTTCTGCCGCTGCAGCGCGCCCAGCACCTCCTGCGCGGAGACGCCCAGCGCCTGCATCCGCTCCGGGAGGAGGTTGACGCGGATCTCCCGCTCCAGCCCGCCCGCGATCTGCACCTGGCCCACGCCGGAGACCGACTCCAGCCGGCGGCGCACCGTCTCGTCCGCCAGGGTGGTCAGCTCGGGCACCGACTGCGTGTTCGACGACAGCGCCAGCGACAGGATCGGCTGGGCCGAGGGGTCGAACTTCTGCACCACCGGCGCCTCGATGTCGGCCGGGAGGTCGCGCCGCACCTGGTCGATGCGGGCGCGGATGTCCTGCGAGGCCAGGTCGCCGTCGCGCTCCAACTCGAACTCCACGACGACGGAGGAGACGCCCTCGAGGGAGTTGGACGTGATGCGGTCCACCCCCTCGACGGTGTTGAAGGCCTCCTCCAGCCGCCGCGTGACCTCGCGCTCGATCGTCTCGGGGCTGGCGCCCGGGTAGACGGTCTGCACGGCCACCACGGGGATGTCCACGTCGGGGAACTGGTCGATGGGAAGCCGGCGGAAGCCGAAGATCCCCATCACGATCAGCCCGATCATCACCATCGCCGTGAAGACGGGGCGGCGCACGGCGACGCCGCTGAGCCCCCCGCCGGGCGCCTTCCGCGCCTCTTCCTCGGACCGGAACTGCCGGGGTCCGTTCTCGATCTCCGCCATCGTCATCCCCCCTTCTCGGGCGAGGCGGCCGGCGCGCTCGCGCCGGCCCCCTGCACCCGCACCTTCTGCCCCTCGGGCACCACGCCCGGGGAGACGATCACCCGCTCGCCGGCGGCGACGCCCTGCGCCACCGCCACCACGCCCCGCGCGTCGTCGCGAGCGCCCAGCGTCACCGCCCGGCGGACGACGGCGTCGCCCTGCACCACCAGCACGTGGCTGTCGGCCCCGGTGCCGCGCACGGCGGCCAGGGGGACGGTCACGGCCTCCACGTCACCGCCGGTCACCACCCGCCCCGTGGCGAACATCCCCGCGATCAGCTGCCCGCCCTCGTTCGGGAGGCGGAGCGTGACGCCCACCTGGCGCGTGCCGGGATCGGCCACGGGGTCAACGCGGGCGACGGTGCCCGAGAAGGTGCGGCCGGGGAAGGCGACCAGGGCAAACTCGGCCGGCTGCCCCTGGCGGACCTGGTTGGCCTGGTCCACCGGCACCTGTCCGCGCAGCTCCAGGTAGCGCGAGCTGACGACGGTCAGGATGGTGGCGCCGACGTTGACGGCCTCGCCCTCGTTGGCAATGCGCACGCTCACCTGCCCCGCGAACGGGGCGCGGACGGCGGTGCGCCCGGCCTGCTCGTTGGCGCCGGTCGCGGAGGAGCGGGCGGCGGCCAGCTGGGCCTGGGCGGCCTGGAACTGCGTCTCGGCGGCGCGGAAGTCCAGCTCGCTCATGGCCCCCGCCTGGAAGAGCGTGCGGGCCGACTCCAGCTGGCGCCGCGCCAGGGAGACCTGCGCCTCGGCCGCGGCCACGCCCGAGCGGGCGCCGGCGGCCTGGGAGGTGATCCCCTGCGCCTGGATGCGGGCCAGCACCTGGCCCTCGCCCACGTTGCTCCCGCGGTCGACCGAAAGGCCGGAGACCACGCCGGGGACCTGGGCCTTGACCTCCGCCGTGCGGAAGGGCTCCAGGCTCCCGGTGAGCGCCACCCCCGCCGCCAGCCGCGTGCTCTGCGCCGTGGCGACGTCGCCGGGCCCCAGCACCGTCACGTTCTCCGCCGCGACGGAGTCCGCCGCGGCCTGGGTCTCGGCGGCCGATCCTTCCTTCCCCCCACAGGCGGCGGCGCCCACCACCAGCAGGGCGGCGACGGCCACCCCGACGGGGCGGCGCAGGTCGCTGTATGCGTTCATTCTCGTTCTCATCGTCAGGGAGTGGTGGTGGTCGTCGGCGCCGGCACCGTCGTCGTCGGAGCCGTGGGGCTCGACGGCGCGGCCGGGGTCGGGGTGATCGGGGCCGACACCGCGTCGGCCGCCGAGGCGGACATCAGCCCGGCCGTGCCGCCCACGGAGCGGAGCACGGAGGCGTCGGCGATCAGGAAGTCGGCGACGGCCTGGGCCAGGTTGGTGCGCGCCTGCAGCAGCTCCAGCCGCGCCTGCGACACGTCCAGCTGCGTCGCCAGCCCCTGCTGGTAGCGGAGCACCGTCAGGTCGTAGACCCGCTGCGCGCTCTGCGCCGTGGTCTGCCGGGCGGCGATGGCCGTGCGGGCGCGCTCGCGCTCGCCGGCGGCCTGCTGGTACTGCAGCGCCACGTTCTCGCGCAGCTGCGCCAGCTGCAGCCGCGCGCGCTCCGTCTCCACCCGCGCCTGCGTGAGCTGCGCCGAGCGCGCCCCGCCGTTGAAGATGGGCACCTGCACCTGCACGCCGGCGGTCCAGTCGGTCCGCCAGTCGCCGCTCAGGTCGAAGGTGCTGGCGGGGAAGAGCTGGCGCCCGTAGTTCATGTTCACGGAGACGCTGGGGAGGAACGCGGAGCGCGCCACCTTCACCTGCTGCTCGCGGATGGACACCTGCCGCTCCGCCTGCGCCACCGCCGCCCGCTGCGCCACCGACTCGGCCGCGATCACCGGCCGGGCCAGCGCCTCGGCCGAGGGGACGTCCAGCCGCGTGGTGAGCGTCAGCGGCGCGTCCAGCGGAAGGTCCACCAGCCGCTTGAGGTCCAGCAGCGCCAGCTCGGCGGCGTTCTGGGCCTGCACCAGCTGCGGGCGCAGGTTGTCGCGCGACACCTCGGCGCGGAGCACCTCCAGCTCGCTGGCGCGGCCGGCGCGGAGGCGGAGGCGCTCCTGCTCCAGGAAGGCCTCGGCCTGCGCCAGCGCCTGGCGGGCGCTGGCCTGGAGCTCCTGCGCGAGGAGGGCGCGGACGTACGCGCTGCGCACCCCCAGCTCCACCTCGGCCGTCTGCTCCACCAGCCCCAGCTCGGCCGCCGCGCGGAAGTCGCGGGCGATCTGCAGGGCGGCGCCGGTGCGGCCGCCGTTGTACAGCAGCTGCGAGCCGCTGAAGGTGGCGGTGTAGCTGTTCTCCTGCCCGAACGGGAGGTTGCCGAAGAGCGACCCCAGCCCGCCCAGCCCGGCGAGCGGGGCGTTGCGCTCCAGGTAGCTCACCCGCTCCGCCAGCGTGGCGGTGCTGTCCGGGGAGAACTGCAGCGAGTCGGGGATGGTGAGCCCCCCGCCCCCGCCGAAGGAGGAGGCGAAGGTGCGGGTGTAGCCCAGGTTGGCGTTCAGCTGGGGGAGGGCGGAGGCGCGCGCCTCGCGCACCTGCGCCGCGGCCAGGTCCACCTCGCTCCGCGCCAGGCGCACTTCCTGGCTCTGTCCCAGGGCGCGCGCCAGCGCCTCGTCCAGCGAGAGCCGGACGCTGTCGCCCGCGGCCGCCGGAGCGGGCGCGGCGGTGCCCTGCCGTTGCGCGGCGGCCGGCCCGGCCAGTACGGCGGCGGCCGCCAGCAGCGTGATCAATCCTCTCATGATTCCTCCGGGGCGAACACGCGCCCCTCCTCGGTCGGTCCTATCGTCGCAGCCCGCGAAGACTTCCGCGGACGAGTCGTCTCGGTCGTTCGAAAGCGCCGCCAGCGCCTGGCGAAGGGTCTGCCGGGCGGGGCGGGCGGCGGGGCGCGCGCCCACGATCACCAGCGGCGGCATCAGCGGGGCCCCTTCCGGCGGAAGAGGCGGAGCACCCGCTCGGCGTTGCGCACGGCGCGCTTCTGCACGCGGCACAGCTCGCAGAAGCGCGAGCGCACCACGGGCTCCTGCGCGGCGCGGGTGGTGGCCGCGTCCTCCACCACGTCGCCGAAGCGGCGCAGCCACGCCAGCCGCCGCTCCATCATCCGCGTCATGGCGTCGGGCGCCACGCGGTAGAAGTCGCGCCGGTCGCCGGGGTGCCCCACGCGCTCCAGGACGCCGAACTGCTCCAGCATCCTGGCGTTGGTGCTGACGCTGGCCTTGCTCACCTGGAGGCGCTCGGCGATCTCGTCGAGCCCCATCTCGCCGGGGCTCAGGAGCATCAGCCCCACGATGCGCCCGCCGATGCGCGGCCCTCCGTCTTCCTCCATCAGCCGGCCGAGGCGCTCCAGGAACTCGGATTCGCGCTCGTCCAGCGATCCCATGGTCATGTTCATCTAATGCATTCGATACAGATTGAACGAACTTGAGACACGGAGCCCCCGGTCGATGTCCATCCCTACCGCCGCTCCTCGCGGAGCTCTTCCAGCATGCGGCCCAGCGAGCGGGCGGCGGCGCCGTTGAAGGCGACCGCGCGGTCCAGCCGCTGGCGGACGGTGTCGCTGAGCGGCTCCATCCGCTCGCGGGCGGCGGTCATGCGGCCGTCCAGCACGCGGATGCGCTCGATCTGCCGCTCCAGGAACCGGGTGCTCATGTCGGGAGCGATCCGGTAGAAGTCGCGCCGGTCGCCGGGGCGCGTGACGCGCTCGGCGATCCCCGCGTTCTCCAGGAGCCGGGCGTTCAGGGAGATGCTCCCCTTGCTCACCCGCAGCCGGTCGGCCAGCTCGTCCAGCGAGGCCGGCTCGTCGGTGAGGATCAGCAGCCCGCAGAGGCGGCCGGCGATTCGGGCGGTGCCTTCTTCCTCGAAGTGCCGCCCCATGATCTCGATGAACTCTTCGGCTGCGTCCGGCATCCCACCTCTTGATTCGTGTACGGCGACAAAGGTATCCAACCCTCATCGTTTAGTCAATACTGAACGTTCTAAATGGATGTGAAGAACGGGCTTGGAGGAGATTTGGGAGAGAGGTTGGGGAGGTGGCTTCAGCGCGCACGAGAGAATTCGCCCGCCAACCTCTCCCGGAACGGGGGAGGACAGATCGCCCCAGCGATCAGGAGGGGGCACGGGGCCGAGGACGCGCATCCCCGCCCGACCTCGCGACGTTCCCGCCGTCAGAGGCCGCGGTACTGGCGGCGATGATAGAGGAGGGGGGATTCGTCGTCGCCCTGCTCCACGCGCTCCACGCGGCCGACGACGATGCGGTGGTCGCCGCCGGGGTAGGCTTCCCACACGGTGCAGACCAGGGCGGCCAGGGAGCCGCGCAGCACCGGGTCGCCCTCGGTGAAGGGATCGTCGGCGGAGGGGAGCTTGTCGGAGAAGCGGGAGGCGAGGCGCTTCTGGGCGTCGGCCAGGAGGTTGACGGTGAAGCGGCCGGCGTCCAGCAGCGAGGGGAGGAGGTGCGCGTGCTCGTCGATGCACACCAGCAGGAGCGGCGGATACATCGACACGGAGGCGAACGAGCTGACCGTGAGCGCGATCACCTCGTCGTCGTCTCTCGCGGCGACGACGGCGACGCCGCTGGCCCACTGCGAGAGCGCCTCGCGGAAGGCGGTCCGGAGCGCGGGATCGTCGTCGCCGGGATCGTCGTCGGCGCGGGTGCGGATGGTCGGCTGGATCGGGCGCGGGCTCATCGTTCTCAAGGCATCGGGAGATGGTGATCGGGCGATGGGAATCTACATCGGCGCGATCCCCTTCGCGCGGTCGATCGACGCACATCCGCCGATCACCACCCCGCGAACATCATCCCGCGATCCTCATCCCGCGATCCTCATCCCGCGATCCTCATCTCACGATGCTCATCTCACGATGCTCATCCCACGATCCTCATCCCACGATCCTCATCTCAAGATGATCATCTTACGATCCCTCGCACGATCTCCCGATCGACATCTCGCGATCTTCAACTATCGATGCGCCTCCGCCTGAACACGATCCCAAGGATTGTCCTCCTGAGTCCGGCCACGCTGAAACCGTCGCCCTCGCGAACCTCCGCACGCCGAAGGATCTATAGCCAGACCCACGAGATGTCTCGGCCTAAGCGATGGATTCTTCGGTCGCTCAGGCTCCATCAGGATGACCGTCCTGGAGTGCTGCGCGACGGTGCGGCCGACCGCTTCCGTACGAGTCTCGATCAATCCGCCGATCGATCGTACTCCGGGTCGTCGTCGGGTGGGGCGTCGAGGGGGATGCGGATGTGGACGCGGACGCCGCCGGCGGGGGGGCTTTCGATGAGGAAGGTGTGGCGGGGGCCGTACAGGTGCTCCAGGCGGCCGCGGACGTTGGTGAGGCCGACGCCCACCTTCGTCGGGGTCCAGCCGCGCGGGAGGCCGCGGCCGCTGTCGCGCACCTCGATGTCCAGCGCGTCGCCGTCGGGGAGGGCGGAGATCTCCAGGACGCCGCCGGCGGCGACGGGGGCGATGCCGTGGCGGATGGCGTTCTCCACCAGCGGCTGGAGGATCAGGTTGGGGACCACGGCGGAGCGCGCGTCGTCGTCCACGCGGACGCGCACGTCCAGCCGCTCGCGGAAGCGCGTGCGCTCGATCTCCAGGTACAGCTCGATGAACTCCAGCTCCTCTCCCAGCGTGACGAACTGCGCGGAGGAGCGGCGCAGCACGTGGCGCAGCAGCTCGCCCAGCCGCGAGAGCATGCGGTCGGCGGCGTCCACGTCGCGGTGCATCAGCGCGGCGATGGAGTTGAAGGCGTTGAAGAGGAAGTGCGGGTGCAGCTGCGCCTGGAGCGCCTGGAGCCGGGCCTGCGCCAGCTCGCCCTCCAGCCGGCTGACGTTCAGCTCGCGCGCCTGCGCCCCCACGGCGTACGCGACGGTGAACCCCAGCCCCAGGAACCCCGCCGTCACCAGCGACTCCCCCGGCGCGCCGAAGACCAGCGTCCGCAGCGGAAGGGGGACGCCGAAGGCGCGGTGCACGGCGGTGAGGTACAGCAGCCGCGCCAGCGGGAGCCCCGCGGCGGCGGCCAGGATGGCGACCACCACGCGCGCCCACGCGAAGCGCCGCGCCAGCACCCCGGACGCCAGCGAGTAGCAGACGGCGGTCAGCAGCGCGGCCTGCACGACGTCGGCCGACGCCATGAGGAGCATGGTGATCCCCCCGTGCCGGGACGAGGGCATGGGGGTGAGCGCGTGCAGCAGCCCCTGCACCGTCCACGACAGGAAGAAGACCATCCACAGCGCGGTGCGGCCGATGGGGAGCGGCGGAACGCCCCGGGCGGCGCGATGGGGCACGGCGTCGGTGGACGGCGGAAGGCTGGGCGCCACGGGAGCGGGGCTCGGGATGATGGGTTCCCGCGTCGCGGGGAGGTCAGGTCCGGTGTCCCCGAACGCGCCGCCCGCGCGCGTCCGGTCCTGCGTTCCGCCTCCGCAGGCTCCGCGCCGCGCGTGGGGCTTCGTCCCGCCGGCGGCGATCGAGGGGGATCGGCGGGGGCACCCCGGCTCCAGCCGTCGGCCGCAAGGTAACCGCCCCTCCGGCGCGGGAACATGATCGCGTGCGGGGGATGGCCCGGAGCCGGATCACGACATCCGTTTGCGCCGCGCGGAACCCGGGGGAGGCCGGCGGCGTACGGCACGTCCTGACCGGCGCCCCATGTTCGTTCTGTATCTCCAGGCTCCGCGCCGCCCGCCGTCCCCGTCCCGAGAGGCCCCATGTTTCCCCCGGCATACCTGGCGCAGTGCGCCAACGCGCTGAGCTTCATGGCGACGGGCGTGACGGCGCTCGCCGTGGCGCGGAGCCTGGAGGACGCGCCGCCCAGGCACCGCGAGTGCTGGCGGCTGCTGGGGAGCGCCTTCCTTCTCTTCGGGATCTACTGGGGAACTTCGGACGTGCTGGGCGGGTGGGCGCTGATGGAGGGGCCGGGCTCCGCCCCGTGGAACGCCTTCCTGCGGACCTCGCCCGGCGTCAACTACGGGAGCAACCTGACGCTGTACGCGCTCTGCACGCTGCTGATCGCGTCGTCGCTGCGCCGCGAGCGGGCGGGGCCGCTTCCGGAGCGCGTCGTGTGGGGGGTGCTGCTGCTCGGGATGGCGGCGGGGACGGCGGCGGGGTGGATCGAGGGGCCGTACCGGCCGGCGCACCTGGGGAACTTCGTGCTGCTGAACACGGGGCTGATGATGCTGCTGCTGAGCACGCTGGCGGTGACGGTGGTGACGGGCGCGGCGGACCGCCTGTTCGCGCTGGCGCTGGCCGCGTACACGGCGGCGTATCCGCTCACCACGCTCTGGCTGTCGTGGCAGGCCAACGACACGCCGGGACGGGTGACGCCCCGGCCGCTCTTCTCGCAGCTCTACTTCGTCTCGTTCGTGGTGGTGACGCTGGGAATCACCACGTACCGCTGGATCCTGGCCCGCCGCGGCATCGCCGTGCCGGCCGTGCTCCCCCGCCCGTTCGCGGGTCCGGCGCGCGCGGACGGCCGCATGCGGTGAACGGAAGGTCAGCCCCGGGTTGGGAGATGTAGATGCGTGGATCGATCGCACCCCGCATCGACCGTCGAGCGATGGAACGACTACGCCCCAGGCTGCCACGCGGCGGCCTGGGGCGCTCTACGTCGGGGGTGGGCCAGGGGACCCGCCGAATCTGGGTCGAGCCGGGTGCTACCTACGGGCTCCTCCTGGCCAATGCCTCGAAAGCCTTCCGCATCCAACGCTGCGCATTATGGGTGCTTCGCATTCAACGTCCCCGACGATCCCGCACGTCCAAATCCCGCGTCCATCAACCGTCCCGTCCCATGATCTCCCGCCGCATCCAAGGTCCCGCCAATTGAAGCCCGCGTCTCAACGTGTCGTCCCGCCGCGCATTATGGCCATCCACATGATCCGACCCGTCCCGTGATCTCCCGCCACATCGAATGTCCCGCCGATCGAAGCCCGCAACTCAACGTGTTGTCCTGCGGCGTATTGTCTTCGTCTCTATGATCCGGATGATCCAACCCTTCCCGTCCCATGATCTGCCGCCACATCAAAGGTCCCACCGATCGAATCCTGCATCTCAACGTGTCGTCCCGCCGCGCATGATCTCCGGCTCCATGATCCGAGTAATCCCACCCTGCCCGTCCCATGATGTCCTGCCGCATGAAGGGTCCTGCTCGTCGAATTCCCTGCCCCGCCGATGAGTCCTGCCTCACATGAAATCCTGCCGCATCCGTCCATCGACCTGCTGATCATCTGCTCTGATTGAAGTTCCTGCCGAGGCCCATCGTTGCCCTGCGAATCAGTGCCTGCCGCGCATGAAGGTCTGCTACATGAGCTCGAGGAACTGCTCTGCGTGATCGACTGCCGTATGGAGGTCCTGCTCGCTGCTTTATCCCGCCTGCCCCATCGTCGCGCTGCTCCGCTGAGGCCCGCGATGGCGATCCGGGCTGCCGGGGTCAGCCGAGGTAGGGCTGGCCGATGCGGAAGCCGGCCACGCCGGCGAGGCTCCCGGCGGCGAAGGAGATTCCGCGCAGCGCCTGCACGGCGGCGTGGCGGCCGCGGACGGCGGAGGCGGCCAGGAGGAGCGTGCCGCGGACGATGCGGCCGGCGGCGCGGGCCAGGCGCACGGCGCGGACGCCCAGGCCCGGCTCCAGGTGGCGCTCGCAGACGGCGCGGGAGTTTCCCCAGCGGAAGGCCCGCCGCAGCAGCCAGCCCAGGGTGACGCGGCTGGGCGGGACCCACTCGTACGCCAGCGCCTCGTCGGCCCAGACGATCCCGCCGGCGGCCACCGTGGCGGGCTCGGACGATTCGCGCAGCAGGGCGGCGCGCACCAGCACGTTGCCGGCGTCGGCGTGGGGGAGGCGGGTGCCGGTGCGGTGGCGCGGGAGCTCGAAGACGCGGCCGCCGAGGACCCAGGCGGGAACGCGAGCCTCGAAGCGCGGGACCACGGGGCCGGCGACGACGTCGGCGGCGTAGTCGGCCTGGACGCGGAGAAGCTCGTCGAGCCAGCGGGGGGTGGGCTCCTCGTCGTCGTCCAGGAAGGCGATCCAGTCGGCGTCGGCGCGGGCGGCGGCGACGGCGGAGGCGCGCTCGCCGCGGGGCTCGTGCACGTAGCGGAGCGTCCAGGGGAGGCGCGGCGCGGTCTCGGCGCAGGCCTCGCGGGCGGAGGCGTCGGGGTCGCGGTCCAGCACCACCACCTCCAGCGAGCCCACCACGCGGTCGGCGCGGAGCCAGACCAGCGCGTCCAGGAGACGCTGCAGGCTGCGCGGGCGGCGGTCGGTGCAGACGCAGACCGAGACGTTCATCCTGCTCCCTCCCTTCCGTCCGAGCTGGTGTTGGTGCCGGTGCATCGTCGTGGTGACGGCCCTGGATAAAGCACTGGACGTGCCGGATGACGGCGTCGACTCAAACCTCAATCACACAACAACTTGCCTGGATCGACGGCGAAAGGCGGCGCGGGAGGTTGCAATGCGGTGTTACAGCGCGATGCAATGGATCGATGCGGATAGTGTCGGGAGATGCGGCGCGTCGATCGGGAAACCGCGGCGGCGGGGCGGTGGGGTTCGATGGGCGGTGGCACGATTCGGCGGGCGGGCGACCTCCCGGCCTCACCCCAATGAACCCGGGGAGGAAAGACCAGGAACGGCGGGCTGGTGCGGTTCGACGGGACGTGTCGCATGCCGCGGCGGTCCCCCGCCCCCGTCCTCCCCCCGCTGCGCGGTGGCGCAGGCGGTGGGAGGGAGCCTTTCCTACCGCATCGCGGACTTTGGCGCGAACGACAGACTTTGGCGAGCCAACCTCTCCCGGAACGGGGGAGGACAGACCGCCCCAGGGGTCAGGAGGGGGGCGCCGCGGCCGCCGGAGCGCACCTCCGCCCGCCCTCCAAAAGCCGCGCCCGGCTGCCGCGTGGAGCGGGCCGGGCGCGCGAAGCGTGGGGCGGGACGTCCGAGAGGTCAGGCGGACGCGGTCACGAAGGAGTAGGTGGGGCCGCCCATGATGGAGTCGGCGAGGGGGAGGGTGAAGCTGAGGGTGGCGCCCTGGCCGGGCTCGCTCTGGGCCCAGGCGCGGCCGCCGTGCGCCTCCACGATGGAGCGCGTGATGGAGAGGCCCAGCCCGGCGCCGGCGCCGCAGCGGCTCCCGCGCCAGAAGCGCTCGAAGATGCGCGGCAGGTCGTCGGCGGCGATCCCGCGGCCGGTGTCGGCGACGGAGAAGCGGACGGCGTCGCCCTCGACGGCGGCGGAGAGGGTGACGGTGCCGCCGGCCGGGGTGAAGCGGAGCGCGTTGCCGATCAGGTTGGAGAACACCTGGTAGACGCGGTGCTCGTCCGCCATGGCCAGCGTGGAGGGGAGCGCCCCGACCTCGATGGAGACGCCCTTCTCGTCGGCCAGCGGGCGGTGGGCCTCGGCGGCGCGGTGCACCAGGGTGGAGACGGGGAGCGGCTGCGGGCAGACGCCGAAGGTGCCCGAGTCCTGCTGCGCGGCGTCCATCAGGTCGGCCACCAGGCGGCGGGCGCGGTCGGCGGACTGGGCGATGGCGGCGAGCTGGACGCGCTCGGCGGCGTGCTCGTCGCCCGTGGCGGCCCAGGCGCGCAGGAGGGCGCCGGAGGCGATGGAGATGACGTGCAGCGGGTTGCGCAGGTCGTGCGAGACCAGCGCCAGGAGTCCTTCGCGGCTCTCCCCGCCGCTCTCCGCCGGGGCCGCGCGGTCCACCAGGTGGGCCGCGACACCGCGGACGATGCCGTCGGGGTTGGGGATGGGGGTGCAGCGCGCCTCCATCGGGCGCGTCTGGCCGTCGGCGCGGCGCCAGCGGAGGGGGGCGGCGGCGGGCTCGCCGGTGGCGATGACGCGGGCGACGGTCTCCACCAGCTCGCCCCACCCCTGGTCGATCCCGGGGCGGAGGACGCGGCCGGCGGCCTCGGCGGCGGTGAAGCCCAGGACGCGCTCGGCGGCGGGGCTCCAGAAGGCGAGCGCCCCCTCGTCGTCGAAGCAGGCCACGGGGGATGGGGAGCCGTCGACCAGGGCGCGCAGGGTGTCGGTGGTGTCGCGGAGGGCGTCGCGCTCGCCGATGCGCTCCAGCGCGGCGCAGAGCTGGCGGGCGGCGAAGGCGCAGGTGTCCAGGACGGCCGGATCGGCGGGCTCGGCGTGGGCGGCGTAGAGCTCCACGACGGCGGCCAGGCCGCCGGCGGCGCGGACGGGGAAGGCGGCGGCGGCGCGGAGGCCGGCGGCGCGGGCGGCGAAGTCGCTCCCCATCTCCACCCACACCGGCGCGCCGGCGGCGATGGCGCGGGCGGCCGGGCCGTCGCCCTCCGTCACCGAGCGCGCGGTGAGGGCGGCGCGGAAGCCGTCGAAGCGCGTGGGCGAGGCCGTGTGCCAGACCGGCGCGCCGGCCGCACGTCCGCGGGCGTCCACCAGGACGGCGCGGGCGGCGGGCCACCCCAGCTGCGTGCAGAACTCCCGGAGGCAGGCGCGGAGGGCACCGGCGGCCGTGCCGCTCTCGTGCGCCGAGGCGGCCACCGCGGCGCGCACCTCCAGCAGGGCGATCCGGCGCTCGGCGGCGTCCAGGGCGGCCGGGCGGGCGAGGAGGTCGGCGGCGGGGACGCGGGCGGCCCGGGGGAGCGCGACGGCGGCGGCGGAGTCCCAGCGGCGGGGGAGCGGACGGGTGGCGAGAGCGCGCATGGTGGGCCTCTTCAGCGGGAGAGGGTGCGCGAACGGACGGCGATCCGGGACCCGAGAGGGATCAGCCCACGAGGGTTGCGGGCGGGGGCGGCGGTCGGGTGCGGAAGGCGCGCTGCGTGCATCGGGGGGGCTCCGTCTTCGGGGTCGTGCCGGCGGCCGGGCGGGTGGTCCCGGCGGTCGATCCGGTCGGTCCGGACATCCTGCGTCCGTCATTCGTGGTCCAGTCTAGCCCCGAAGCTTCAAGCCGCTTTCCCCACCCCCTCACCCCCTCTATCACCCTCCTATCAACCTCCTCTCATCCCGGCGCCGTTCCTGGGCTTTTTATTGTTGGGACGATACCCGCGCCGTTACTGGGAAATCGGCGTTTTTCCGAAAAATGCCGCCGAATTCGGAGACACGGATCGGAGGTGATAGCGAGCATCGTGCGAACACGGCCATTTTATTTTCGGTGTTCAACAGGGTCTGGAGATGGATTTCGATGCGCTCGGATCGAGCGGCCACGGACGGCGGGACGGCGCAGTTCGATGGGCCGTGTTGCATTCCTCGGCGGGGCCCCCCTCCCCCCCGCCCTCCCCCCGCTGCGCGGGAGAGGGGGCCTTCTCTCGCCATCTCCCGTACTCGCGTGGACCGGGCCTGGCGGGTGTGTTCACGCACCCGCGCCGGGGCGTCGGACCGCCCTTCATCTGCGAGCGACGACTCGGCCGTGCTCCATCCCGGGGCGACGAACCAGACCGCCTCCATCTCCCGACGGTCGCCCTCCATCTTCCGACGGCCGCCCTCCATCTCCCGTGCGACGACCCACGTCCAAAAGAAGAGAGCCGGCGCCCTGGATGGGGGCCGGCTCTCGGTCGTCTTCCGCGGAGCGAGGGTCAGCGGAGGGTGGCTCGCAGGCGGGGGTCGGCGCGGGCCCAGAGGGTGGAGAGGGCGGCGCGCCAGACGGCCTCGGTGCGGCGGTCGCCGGCGCGGGCGGCCAGGGTGGAGCGGAGCTGCATGGCGCGCACCACGGCGGCGGTCTCGTCCACGCCCTGGAGGACGGTGACGGGCATGGCCTCCAGCGCCACCAGGAAGCGGTCCAGCTCCTCCACCGCCCGCGCCGTGTCTCCCAGCGCCAGCAGGATCCCCGCCTCGGCCAGGACGAAGTCCACCGCCGTGTCGCCGGGGCGGCGCGCGCCGCGCACCTCGCGCAGCTTCGCCAGCTCCCTGCGCGCGCTGTCGGGGCGGCCCTGCGCGATGGCCTGCTGCATCTCCACCATGAAGTCGGCCCCCTCCAGCGGCGCGCGCCGGGCGCGGGCCGCGGACTGGGGAAAGCCCAGCCGCCGCGGCGCGTTCAGGAGCACGGCGCGGGCGTCGGGGCGGGTGGCGGGGGCGATCCAGGCGCGCACCAGCTGCTCCACGCGCGCCTCGGCGGCCTCGGACTCGGCCGCCAGCCCCATCGCCGCGTAGAGGAGGGCGTCCGCCTGCGCCTCGGCCAGGGGGACGGGGATGTCCACGTAGCCGTCCTTGTCCAGGAACTTCTGCTCGGGCGCGGCGGAGCGGAGGAGGGCGCGCGCGTCCTCCACCCGGCCCGTCAGCACCGCCAGCGGGGCCAGGAGGGCGGCGTCGCGGGGGCCGGGCTCGCGCGACCGCGCCAGGACCGAGTCGGCCAGGGCGCGGGCGCGGGCATACTCGCCCACGCGCAGGTACAGGCGCACCTGGGCCACCGAGAGGCGGAGGCGCTGCGCCGTGTCGGCCGTCAGCTCGCGGGCGGCGCGCAGCTCGCCGAAGGCGGAGGGGCGGCCCTGGCGCACCAGCCGGATCTCCCCCAGCGCCTCCAGGACGCCGGCCAGCGCCTCGTGGGCGTCCGCGCTCTGCGGGAAGGCGCGCACCCACTCGGCCAGCACCTCGCCCAGCACCTTCCGGTTGCGCTCGGCGGCGGCGAAGCGCGAGGTGGGGAGGGTTTCCGGCCGGAGGGTGAAGACGTCCTTCGCGGGCCAGGGGACCACCGCCAGGGTGTCGGCCTGGATGGACGGATAGGCGGCGAAGTAGAGGGTGTCGCCGCCGACGATGGCCAGTCCCGACCGCAGCCGCCGGTCGTCGGTGGGGAGGAGCTCGTTCAGCCGCTGGAAGCCGGCGCCGCGGAAGGCCTGCAGCGCCGAGGGGACGGTGCGGAGCGCGCGGCTGTACGCCTCCACGGCGCGGTGGGCGCTCCCGCGGAACCGCCACCCGCTGGGCGAGGCGGGGTCGCGGATGACCACGTAGTCCTGGTGGTTGCACTCCCCCACCCCGAACCAGGCGGCGAAGTCGGCGTCGTCGCGCCGGAGGAGCGCCTCGTACGCCGCGCAGGCCTGGGGGAAGCGCCCCTCGCCGAGCGCCACCAGGGCGGCGGCCAGGCCCCGCTCGCGGGGGGAGAGGCGCGCCGAGTCGGCCAGGGCGCGGGCCGCGGGCTCGCGCCACTGCGGGGGCGGGGCGCTCCCGCTCCACGCCATGGCCTGCGCCATCCACAGGTTCGCGGCGGCGTAGCCGGGATCCAGCTCCACGGCGCGGGCCAGCTCCACGTGGGCGCGCTCCAGGTCCCAGCGCGCCATGGCCACCCGGCCGCGCTCGTACGCCTGCCACGCGCCCAGCGAGGTGGTCCCCGCCGCGCCCGCCGCCCCGCCCCCGATCTGCCGCCCCAGGAGCGCCGAGGCCAGCTCGCGCATCCTGGGGGTGACGCCCCGCAGGTCGCGCCCCAGCCGGACCACGTGCTCGGCCGCCGGGGCGCCGCTCCGCGTGACGTCGTAGAGCCCCGCGCGGACGATGACGCTGTCGCCGATGGGGGTGATCTCCCCCCACAGGAGCCGCCCCGCCCCCGCGTCGCGGGCGATGCGCCGCGCCTCGGCCAGGGTGGTGGGCGCCCCGCGCCGCGCCAGGAGGTCGCGCGCCAGCTGCGAGTCCACCAGGTGCAGGTCGGTCCAGCGCGACAGGGCGTCGTGGAGGAGGAGCTCGGCCTGGTCGGGGGTGAGCGCGGCGGGCCCCCCGGAGCGCTGCACGAAGGGGAGGACGATGTACGACGACGAGTCCACCCCCGCCGGGCTGGGGCGCTGGAGGACCAGGACCAGCACGACGGCGAGCGCCGCCGCCAGGAGCGCGGCCGCCCACCCCTTCTGGGGAACGCGGAACCGCTCGCGGCGCGGCTCCGGCGCCGACTCGGCGGGCCGCGGCGCCGGGAGCGCCGCCGGCTCCGCCTCCTCCTCGGCCACCGCGACCCCCGATTCCTCCGCCTGGGTCCCCGGCGGGAGCGACGCGGCCGCCGCGCGCTGCTCGCGCGGGGAGACGGCGATGGGGGGGAGGGGCGGGGCGGAGGGGCGCGGGGCCTCGCGGAGGCGCTGGGCGAAGGCCTCCACCTCGGGGTCGGGCTCGGCGCCCAGCTCCTCGCGGACCACGGCGGCGTGGACGGCGGCGTGGCGCAGCGCGGCCGCCCGCTCGCCCCCCGCCTCCAAGGCGCGCATCAGCCGCAGCGCGATGCGCGAGCTGAAGGGGTCGGTGCGGGCCAGGCGGCGCCACCACTCGGCGGCGCCGCGGGGATCGCCCTCCACCTCGGCGCCCTCGGCCAGCGCCTCCAGGGCGCGGGCGTGGGCGCGCTCCAGCCGGCGACGCTCCTCCTCGGCCCACCGCTCGAACTCGGGGGCGTCGGCCACGTAGAAGCCGTCCAGGAACGGGCCGCCGTACGCGGCCACCGCGCGCGCGGGGTCGTCCGCGTCCAGCGCTCCCTCGAACTCCGCCAGGTCGCTCCCCACCACGGAGGGGTCCAGCCCCAGCTCGTCGCCCGCCGCCACGAACGCCTTCTCCCCCAGCGCCTTGCGGAGGATGTACAGCGACTCGGAGAGGAGGTGGCGGGCCGCGTCGCCCGGGTGGTCGGGCCACAGGTACCCCACCAGGCGCTCGCGGCCCACCGTGCGGCCGCGCGCGGCGGCCAGCACGGCCAGCAGGGCCAGCCGCCTGCGGTGCACGGGCCGCCCCGTCACCGGGACCCCGTCGCTCTCCAGCGCGGCGCCGCCCAGCAGCTTCAGCGAGAACACGGTTGCGGCAACGGAGGGTGAGACCAGGGTGATACGCGTGGGAGTTCCAGTTGAAGAGGTGGTCCCATAGTGCGGTACGCGACGGCGGGGCGCAAGGCACCCGCCCGCCGGCCCGGCGGACACCCTGTTCATGTGGAGGCTGTAATGACGCACACCGAAGCGGCCCGGTCAAGCACACCTTCGCCGGACGGGAGAAACGCGACGGGCGCCTCCCCGTCCGCGGCGCACCTTTGTCTCTCCGCGGCCGGCGGTGTAGCTTGTGCCCCGCCCACGGCCACTCCGGGAACCCTCCCGGCCCTCCCGCGCAACACCCGCGCGGACACGCCCCACCCCGGAACCCTCCGGCCGCGGAGCTCCGGCTTTCATTCCACCACACCCCTCGGACGGGAACGCACCATGCCAAAGCGACGCACCTCCATCTCCCTGGGAGGCGGGCTCCTGCTCGCCCTCACCCTCGCCCTCTCCGGCTGCGACCGCGGCGCCGACCAGGAGGCGGCCCATCGCACCGCCCCCGCCGACTCGACACAGGCCGCCCCCGCGGTCGCCGTGGCGGACACCGGCGCCGCCTGCCTCGGCCCCGCGCCGCAGCCGTTCGCCACGCTGAACCCCACCGGTCCCGAGCAGCCGTGGTCGCTGGTGACCACGTACCTGCAGCAGAACCCCCTGGCCCCCGACTCGATGGTGGGCGAGGTCACGCTCTGCAAGAGCTGCAACCAGATCCAGGGGAGGCTCCGGCCGCTGGCGAACACCTGCGCCATCCGCGCCAAGACCGGCGAGACCTGGCTGATGGGGCGCATCGCGACCAGCACTCGCCTGACTGGCGCCAACATCCCCATGTTCGGGCCCGGCAACGACAGCTCGCTGGTCTACCTGGTGACCAAGGGGAAGGCGACGTACGTGATCTACCCGATGCTGGAGCAGGGGAGGTGGATCATCGGCTACGTCCGGGGGATCAACCCGAACACGCCGCGATGGAACTTCATGACCTGCCCCGACACGGCGCACGGGAAAGCCGCCTGGGGGACGTACAAGGCGGGGAGCACGCCCCAGTGCGGCCAGATGCGGATGACGGCCGACTCCCAGGCGGGGAAGGACTCGACCGAGCTGGGTGGGGGCGACCCCGGCGAGGAGCTGTCCTACAGCTGGATGGCGTGCATCGGCGGGTGCTGCCGCTTCTACGGCCCGCAGCCGCCGTTCGGCGGCGAGGAGGGCGGCGGCGGCAACCCCGGCGGCGGCAACCCCGGCGGTGGCAACCCGGGCGGCGGCAACCCCGGCGGCGGCAACCCGGGCGGCGGCCAGAAGGGACGGCCGTGACCTGACCGCCGGCCGGGCGGCGCCCCGCGCGGGTGCCGTCCGGCCGGCGGAGGCGTTATCATGACGTCACCCCGGCGCGCGCGGAGGACCGCCCGTTGCGCGCCACCGTCCGGACCAGAGGCGCCGCCTCCGGCCGGATCGGCGCCCCACCCGCACCGCCCCATACGTGAGCCGCAAGATCCTGATCGTGGACGACGACGCCGCCGTGCGGGTGTCGTACGACTACCACTTCCAGCACGCGGGCTTCGAGGTCCGCACCGCCGGGAGCGCCGAGGAGGCGCTGGGGATGGTGCACGCCTTCCACCCGGACCTGGTGGTCACCGACATCCAGATGGGGGGGATGAGCGGGCTGGAGCTCCTGGCGCAGGTCAACGCCAAGATGCCCGAGGTGGACGTGGTGGTGATGACCGGCTACGAGGACATGCGCACGGCCATCGGCGCCATCCGGGCCGGGGCGTACGACTACCTGGTCAAGCCGGTGGACCTGGAGCAGCTGGAGCTGGTCATCGCCCGCTGCCTCCGCGACCGGGCGGCCCGCTCGCGGCTGGGGGCCCGGGAGGAGGAGCGCACCGGGTCGATGGACTTCGGGGTGGGGCGCTCGCCCCGGATGATCGAGATCTACAAGCTGATCGGGATGCTCTCCGGCACCCGCACCCCCGTGCTGATCCGCGGCGAGACGGGGACGGGAAAGGAGCTGGTGGCCAACGCCATCCACGACTACTCGCCCTGGGCGTCGGAGCCGTTCATCGCCATCAACTGCACGGCGCTGGCGGAGTCGCTCCTGGAGTCGGAGCTGTTCGGGCACGTGAAGGGGGCGTTCACGGGGGCCATCGGCGACCGCAAGGGGAAGTTCGAGCTGGCGGGGAGCGGCACCATCTTCCTGGACGAGATCGGCGACACCTCGCCGGCGTTCCAGGCCAAGCTGCTGCGCGTGATCCAGCAGCGGGAGTACCACCCCGTGGGCGGCGAGCGGGCGAAGAAGACGCAGGCGCGGGTGATCGCCGCCACGCACCGGCCCGTCGAGGAGCTGATCCGCGAGGGGAAGTTCCGCGAGGACCTGTACTTCCGCCTCCGCGTGGTGGAGATCGACATCCCCCCGCTCCGCGAGCGCGCCGAGGACATCCCCATCCTGGCGGAGCACCTGCTGGCCAAGGCGGCGCGCGAGCTGGGGAAGGACGTGCGGGTCATCCCCCCGCGGGTGATGCGGATGCTGCAGGAGCACGCCTGGCCGGGCAACGTGCGGGAGATGGAGAACGCCATCATGCGCGCGGCGGTGCTGGCGCAGGGCCCCGCGCTCACCCCCGAGCACTTCGACCTCGGCCCCTCCGGCGCCGCCCCGGCGGACGCGCGGCACTCCGACGACGAGGAGGGCGGCCTGGGGACGCTGGCCGAGGCGCAGCGCCGGCACGTGGAGCGCGTCCTGGCCCACACGGCCGGCAACAAGAGCGCGGCGGCGCGCGTCCTGGGCATCTCCCGCCCGCGCCTGGACCGCCTCCTGGCCGCCTACCAGGCCGGCGAGACGCCGGACGACGCATAGCGGGTGGAGGTTCGTTCGGGGGATTGAGGTGTTCGGGGGATTGAAATCCCCCGCTACGACGGCACGAAGATCCGCCTTCGCGGACTGCGCGGGAAAGCTCCGCGCGTCGGACGAGATCTGCTGCCAGATCCACATCGTCCCGTGCGTCCCCGAAATCGTCATCTCGAGGCCGGCCCCCGCGAGATCGTAGCCGACCGCGAGCTTCGCGGGCCGAAGGATCCATGGCCGGCCCCGTGCGAACCGAACCGCGCCGAACCCGGCCCGCCGTGCCACGGCCGATCGTCCGCGGAGGCGGAATCCGCGTCGCCGTCACGACGGTTTTATTCACGCGAATTGTCAGCGGGCGGCGGCGACCGTATCATGCACCTCCTCACCCGCCGGATTCCCGGCCCGCGCCATCCATCGACCACCCTCGTCCTCCGGCTCCCATCATGACGTCCAAGCTCGTCACCGAGGTCATCGGCACGTTCTTCCTGGTGCTCACCATCGGGCTCACCGTGACGGCGGGGCTGCCGCTGGCGCCGCTGGTGATCGGCGCGGTGCTGATGGTGATGGTCTACATGGGGGGGCACATCTCCGGCGCGCAGTACAACCCCGCCGTGACCATGGCCGTCCTGCTGCGCGGCAAGATCAGCCCGGCGCAGGCGGGGGCGTACGTGGTGGCGCAGCTGGCGGGGGCCATCCTGGGCGCGCTGGCGGTCTACGCCATCACGGGCGCGGCGTTCGCGCCGGCGCCCGGCCCGGACCAGTCGGCGGCGGCGGTGCTGCTCTCGGAGGCGCTCTTCACCTTCGCGCTGGTGCTGGTGGTGCTGAACGTGGCCACCACGCGGGCCACCGAGGGGAACTCGTACTTCGGGCTCGCCATCGGCTTCACGGTGATGGTGGGGGCGTTCTCGGTGGGGGAGATCTCGGGCGGGGCGTTCAACCCGGCGGTGGGGATCGGGCCGGCGATCGTCGCCACCCTCCTGGGGCAGGGCGGGATGGAGTCGGTGTGGTACTACGTGGTGGGGCCGCTGGCCGGGGCCGCGCTGGCGGGATTCGTCTTCCGCGTGCAGAACTCGCACGAGTTCACCCCGCCCGTGGCGGTCCCCAGCGGCCGCCTGCAGCCCGAGGGAAAGCGCGCCGGCTCGCCCGTGGGAGCCGACCGCGGAAGGTGATCCCGGGGCCGGGACGACGATCGGAAACGAAGTCGGACGGCGGGGATGGAGATCGAAGGGGCGCTTCCCAGCGTGGGAAGCGCCCCTCCTTTCATCGTCCGACGATCCGTCGATCGCCGCTCAGCGCTCGACGAAGCGATAGCTGGCGTGCGAGTCGTAGTCGATCCCGTGCTTCGCCTTCAGCTCCTGGATGTACGCCAGGTCGCGCGTCGTGTGCGGGCTCGCCACGCCGTCGCCCAGGGGCTCGCAGGTGTGCAGGAGGATCTCCTCCAGGCACCCGGTGAGGCTCATCCGCTTGTGCGCGGCGAGGTCGTGGAGGAGCGCGGCGAGGCGCTTCTCCAGGCGCACGTGGACCTCCACCCGCTCGATCTCCACGGGCGGCCCGAGGGTGAAGATGGGATGCCCGAAGGTGAGCCGGTTGCCGTCCGGGTCGCGGACGGTGTAGTCGCGGATCCCGTACTCCCGGTCGTCCGGCTCCACCAGCACCTCCACGCCGCCCGCGCGGTGGAAGCCGTGGAGCTCGTCCGCGTCGCCCACCATGAAGTAGACCGGGCTCCCGCCGGGACACGGCTCGCCCTGCTCCAGGAAGATCTGCACCTGGTCCAGGAGCACCCCCGCGAACCGCGGCTCCTCGCCCCAGGTGAACCCCAGCGTGAAGCCGAGCCGGGTGGTGTAGAACTCGACGGTGGCCGGGACGTCGCGGACGGTGAGCGACGCGTGGTGCTGCCGGCACTCGATCGGCGGAACGGCGGGGCTGTTCATCTCCCTCTCCTTCCTGGCTCGAGCACGCCCGTCATGCGACGGGCTACGGCGACGGGGCGGACGGGTTGGGGCGGTCGGCGACGTTCTCGTCCACGCGCAGGGCGACGCCGCCCCAGGCGCGGTCCGCGTCCAGGACGCCCTGCCAGACGCGGGCGTAGGTCAGTCCGATGGCGTACGGGGGCTGGTCCAGCGAGAAGCCGGTGCCGCCCGCCACCCAGAACGGCGGGCTCCCCGCGCGCCCCGCCCGCTCGTACACCGCGCGCGCCGCCGAGAAAAGCCGCGCGGCGTTCACCTGGTGCGCGTAGGTGCCGGGGAGGTACGAGCCGTCGCGCAGCACCTCGCCGGTCCAGGCGTCGTAGTACGCGAGCAGGCTGTCGGGGACGGACGCGGTCCGCTCCACGTCCAGGTAGATCACGCTCCCCGCCGCGAACCCCTCGCCCCGCGTGCGGGCGATGGCGTCCCGCGCGTCCGCGCGGCCCCGCTCGGCGGTCAGCAGGGTGCGCGAGCAGACGATGGGGCGGCCGGCCGCCGTGTCGGGCGGCGCGGCGCCCTCGAACGCCTGCTGGCCCACGTACAGGACGGCCATCCCCCACCCCATCCGCTCCAGCGCCGGCCGCGTGCCGCTGAACGACGCGTCCCGGTGGCAGGGCGCGGGGAGGTAGAAGCCCACCCAGCGGTACGGCGACGACTCCCGCCAGGCGCGCATCGCCGCCTCGCCCGGGTACACCCGCGCGTCGAAGCCGGGATGCACGTTGGGATTGGACGGCGCGGAGCGCGGGCCGGGCGTGGTGGCGCCCGGCGCGCACGCGGCCGCGAGCACCAGCAGGAGCGGAACGGTGAGGCCGAAACGGCGCATGGCGGCAAATCCTTCGTGCATCAGCGGTTGTCGGTGTCGATGCACGTCGCCCACGCGAAGACCGTACCGACCGCCGCCCATCACCGCCCCGGCGGCGGATCGCGCGGGCCGGCGGGATCCGTCACGCCTCCTCGGCCTCGCGCAGCAGGGTCTCCATCCGCTGGATGAGCGGGTGGCGCGTCTCGGCCGGAAGGTGGCGGGTGATGGAGAGCAGGGTCCGCCGCAGCTCCTCGTCGGTGGGAGACGGCGGGCTGGTCTCGTTGTCGGCGTGCCACTGCCGGAGGCGCTCGAGCGTCTTGCGGTACGGCTCGGCGCGGTCGTCGGCGATGGACTTGGTCGCGGTGGGGCTCAGCCCCACTTCCCTGGCCGTGGCGCGGAGCCCGACCTTCTCGATGCGCTCGCGGAGCGCGCGGCGGATCTCGTCCACCTCGTCTAGGTTCGTCATGCCTCTATGATGTTGGACGATATGGACGACGCGCAAGGGGGGTGATGAAAGTGGTTCGATCCGTGTCCTCTTACGTACGCGGTGAACGGCGTGGATGCATCAAAAAAACGGGGGAAGCGGGAGATGGTCGTCTCCAGCTTCCCCCGCGTGCTTCGGGATCGGCGTGAACCGCGTCGGCTGACGACCTCGGGAATCTCGCCGCTCCCGATGGGCGAGTTTGTCGCAGGGCCGGCTTTCGATCCTTCGGCCCGCGGGCGCTGGTGAGGGCATCGGCTTCCGCGTGACCGGCCTCAGGACGACAATCTCAGGGGACCACAAGTGGATGTGGAATCCATCCGCTCGAACCTCGGGATGACGGCTGAACGGCAACGGCTGGAAAAGATGTCCGATGGACGACCCGAGTCCGGCGTCCGGATCTGCCGCGAACCGATCTCATCGCGGAACGATCCCGATCTATCTGCGGACTGACCATCTGCGGACCGATCCCGATCGCGACCCGATCGGGATTCTCCGCGGACCGGTCCGGATCAGACGGGGGTGACGTCGAGGCTGGCGCGGCGGAAGGCTTCGATGCTCAGGCGCTCGGCGTGGCCCAGGAAGCGGTGGAGGAGCTCGGTGACGCCCTCCACCTCGGCGCCGGGAGGGGCCTGGCGGCGGGCGGCGGCGTCCAGCTCCTCGCGGAGGATGGCGAACTCGGCCTCCATCCCCTCCAGCGTCCACCCCAGGCGCATCCGCTGGCGCCCGTGCAGCGCCGCGATGGTGCGCTGGATCTCGGTGCCGTCGCGCATCAGCCCGGCCAGGTCGCCCTCCTGCCGGCCCAGGTCGGAGAGGGAGTGGGCGATGTCGGCCAGGAGCGAGGCGGTGTGGTCCAGGAGGTCGGCGTCGGCCTGCGCGGCGGCGTGGACGCGCGGGTCCGCCCGCAGCCGCGCCACGAAGGCGCGGAGCACGGCGTCGATCTCGTTGAGCAGGTCGAAGCCGGTGGCGGCCAGCCCCCGCGGAGTGTCGGCGCCGCCGCGGGTGTCTGCCAGGACGGCGGCGTCCAGCGTGGAGCCGGCCACCGGCTCGGCGGGAAGCCAGAGGGTGAAGGCGGAGCCGCGCCCCGGCTGGCTGGCGGCGGTCAGGTCGCCCTCCATCAGCCGCGCCAGGTGGCGGCTGATGGTGAGCCCCAGCCCGGTGCCGCCCCGCGTCCGCGTGTGCCCCGTCTCCACCTGCACGTAGGGCCGGAAGACCTCGTCCAGCCGCCCGGGGTCGATCCCCACGCCCGTGTCCTCCACGCGGATGAAGGTCCACGGCCCCGCCCCCACCAGCCGCGCCCCGTCGCCGGCCTCCAGGCACGTCCCGCAGGTGACCCGCACCGAGCCCCCGCGCCCGGTGAACTTGACGGCGTTGGAGAGGAGGTTGGCCAGGATCTGCCGCACGCGCGCCTCGTCGCCCACGTACGCCGTGTCGTGGTCGCCCGCGCACGGGTGGTCCTCCAGCGCGATCGCCCGCGCCTCCGCCTGCGGCCGCACCAGCGCCACCGCCGTGGCGACGGCGCCCGCCACCAGCCCCCGCTCGCGCTCCACCTCCATCCGCCCGGCCTCCACCTTGGCCAGGTCCAGCACGTCGTCGATCAGCCCGCGCAGGTGGGCGCTGCTGGCGCGGATGCGGCCCAGGTGCGCGCGCTGCTGCTCGTTGAGCGGCCCGGCGATCTCCATCTCCAGGAGGTCCGCGTACCCCATCACGGCGTTCAGCGGGGTGCGGATCTCGTGGCTCATGGTGGCCAGGAACTCGCTCTTGGCGCGGTTGGCGGCCTCGGCCTCGGCGCGGGCGTGCTGCGCCTCGGCGAAGAGCGAGGCGCGGCGCACGGCCTGCGCGCACAGCCGCCCGAAGGCCAGGAGCATCTCCTCGTCCTCGGGCGCCAGCGCGCGCTCGGAGGTGAAGGAGAGCCCCATGGCCCCCACGGCGCGCCCCTCCACCATCAGCGGCACGCTCAGCAGCGCCGGGAAGAGGGCGCTGCCGCCCAGCGCGGGGTAGCGCGCCACGCGCTCCTCCAGCGAGCGGATCATCACCGGCTCGCCGGTGCGCACCGACTCGGCCATGGGAACGGGGGCGTCCAGGGAGATGCGCCGCCACGCGCCCACCACCTCCTCGGGGTAGCCGCGCGCCCGCGCCACCTCCAGGTGCCCGCCGTCGTCGGTGAGGTAGGCGATGAGCCCCGCGGAGGCGCCCAGGGCGGCGGTCCCCTGGTCGATCACCACGCCCCCCACCTCGGCCGGGGTGAGCGCCGCGGAGAGGGCGGCGGTGAGCGCCTGGAGCCGCCCGGTGCGCGCGTCGGCGGCGGCGTGCTGGTCGGCCAGCCGGCGCTCGGCCTCCACGTGCGCGGTGACGTCGTCCAGCTGCACCATCACGCCGACCACCGCGCCGTCCGCGCCGCGCAGCGGCTCGTAGACGAAGTCCACGAACCCCTCCTCCTCGCGGCCGTCGCCGTCGCGGTCCCAGCGCACGGGGACGTCGATCCCCGCCTCGGCCCGGCCGGTGCGGTAGACGCGGTCCATCAGCTCCAGGTACCCCTTCCCCGCCACGTCGGGGAGCGCCTCGGCGAAGGGGCGGCCCACCAGGTCGCGCCCGCCCACCAGCGCGCGGTACGGCTCGCTGGCGGCGGCGAAGACGTGGCCGGGGCCCAGGAGGATGCAGACGGGGGAGGGCCACTGGGCCAGGATGCGGCGCGCGGCGGCGAGGCCGGCACCGTCGGGGGTGTCGCCAGGGAGGAGCGGAGGGGGATCGAGGTCTGGCATGCTCTCGCGAGTGCGTCCGTCGGGGCGGGCGGTCGGGCCCCCGCCGGCGGATGCCGGGGCGCCGCCACGCGCGCGCACGATCCAAGGAGCCATGGGCCGCGCCCGGGAAAAAGCGTGCGGGGCGGATGCACGCTCCGTACCGGGGGAGGGGACGGCGCCGTGTGTTCCCCGCGGCACGGTGTACGCAGAGTACGCTGTCCAGGGAAGGACGCGCCGCGACTCACGCGGCCGGGCGCCTTCCTCACCGACCCACCGGAAGCGCTGGATCCATGAGCCACTCCGAACGCGACCAGACGGACCTTCGCGGCGACCGCCGCCCCGACGGCGACGAGGCGCGCGAGCCGCGCCGCCCGCGCCCCAGCCTCCCCGCCGCCGACCCCGGACGGCGGGTGAAGATCGTGATCGGCCGGAACCCGTAAGCCGTTTCGGGACGGACACGAAGGCGCCCCCGCACCGGTGACGGTGCGGGGGCGCCTTGCGTTCCGGGAGCGGGTCCCGGCCGGGGAGACATACCAGAGAGCGTGTTTGAAGCCTGATACGTGGGGTATCGGTGGGTGGCATCCCCCCAGGTTTCGGCGATGTCCGATCAAGGACTCCGCGTCTATTGAGAGATCAGCCCCCGGCTTCAGAACTATCGGCTCAAACATAGAGCTCACTGACATGTCGAACGGCGACAATTCTATATACGCCCCAAAGCTTTGTCAATCACGCGCTTACACCTTGCCCCGCAAACACTTGGGTGATGCCGCGACAAGGCATCCACAGGACGGCATTCCGATCAATCCTGCTGCGCCCAGGACATAAGTCGAGTCACGACATGTGGTTGCCGTTAAGCAGTCATCCTGAGGCCCGGCCACGCTGGAACCAGAGTCAACGCAGGTCACGGCAGGGCCGTAGGATCTAACCGCGGAAGCGCGAGGCCCGCTGCGGAAGCCGCGCTGCAGCCGAGGCCTCGGCCGCCGCACGCTCAGCCGGCGCCATGGATCTCGCCAGCCGGAAGGTCTGAGTCGATCCGCAACGTGCGGTTGCCGTCGAGCAGTCATCCCGGACGCGGCCGCGAAGGCTTCACCCCCCCGTCTCCGTCGGACACGAGAGCCCCATCACGCCGAAGCCCGTCGCTCACACCAGACTGAAGCCTCGCCTTCGCGAACCCATTCTCCGCGCCAGCTATGCGGCGAGGCTTCCCGTGGTTCTAGCCGGCGGCTTCAGCCGCTGGCGCGGGCCCGGCGTGCCGCCGGTACGCAACCCCGGCGCGCGCCCGCGCCGAGGCCTCGACCGCCCCGTATTCGGCCCGCGATGGCTCCGGCCGATGCGCTTGGCGGCCGCGGCGATCTCGTCGCTGCCGCGCCCGGGCCTCGCGTTTCGCATGCTGGATCCCACGGCCCTGCCGTCGCTTGCGAGCGGGCAGGATCCGCTCGGCCGGGCCTCAGGATGACTGCGTAACCGCAACGGACCAACTGCAACGGCTTGGCTGCTGCTGCGATCGATCAGTCGCAGATGCCCGGGATGCGCTCCACCGCCCTACTTGATCGCGCCTTCCTTGCCGGCGGCGCGGCGCAGGAGGCCGGTCTGGCCGGCGTGGTAGGCCTGGTGGAAGAGGATGGTCCCCAGCAGCGAGCGGACGGTCTCGTTGGGGTCGTTGCTGGGGCTGAACGGGGCGGGGCGGTCCAGCGCCTCCGGCGGGAGGGCGGCGAGCCCGGCGTCGTAGCGGTCGTCCACCCGCTCGAAGGTGGCCAGCAGCTCGCCCAGGTCGCGCGCCTCGGACGCGTCGGTGATGGGCGGGGAGCCACGGTCGTAGCGGTCCAGCGAACCGGGCGCCACCACGGGCTCCTGCCCCACCAGCGGGAGCGACTTGTTGTAGATGCAGGTGAGGTGGCCCACCACCCAGTTCAGGCAGTTCCCCTCCGGCCGGGGCTGGATCAGGCTCTCCTCCTGCGTCACCCCGTCCACGTTCATCCGCAGCACCGCGCGCGTCAGCCTCGCCTGGTGGCGGAGCAGGTCGATCTCGCCGTGGGATACCGCTGTCGCCATCGTCCCCTCCCGTGTCGGTGGATACTACGATTTCGTATCATCCCGTTTCGATATACTACTGGTCGATCCCGCCCGCGTCAACCCTGGCGTGGCGAGGGGAGGCGGATGCGCCGTATAATCCGATATCGAACCATCTCCCCCGATCGACGGACCAACGCCATGGCGCTCGAATTCCTCTCGCCGCTGCACAAGGCATCGCGGCAGATCAACGTCTACCTGGAAACGCAGGGCTCCGAGCCGGGGATGGGGACCGGCGAGGGACACGTCCTCACCTACCTGGGGAGCTACGCGCCGGCGCCCATCGGCGAGCTGGTGCGGGTGTTCGGGATCAAGCAGTCCACGTTCACCAGCATGCTGGACCGCATGGAGGAGGCGGGCCTCGTCCGCCGGGAGATGAACCCCGCCGACCGCCGCTCCTTCCTGATCCACATCACCGATCAGGGGCGGGAGATGGCGGGGCGCTCGACGCGGATCCTGGAGGAGTTCGAGGAGGAGATCCGCAGGCGCGCGACTCCCGCCGACATCGCGGGATTCCACGCCGTGATGGCGGCGATCGAGGAGATCACCCGCGTGACCCTCAGGGAGCGCCGGCCGCCCGCCGCATGATGGCCCGGTCCGCGCCGGGCCCGAAGTAGTCCGCCTCCACGCGCACCTCCTCGAACCCGATCCCGCGATAGAGCGCCAGCGCGCCCTGGTTCGCCGGCGAGACGTGCAGCCACGCCTCCCCCGCGCCCCTGGCCGCGAACGCCTCCAGCACTCCGCCGACCAGCATCCCCCCGATCCCCCGCCCGCGGAAGTCCGGGGAGACGGCGAGGCTCAGGATCCACCCGCGCGCCTCCCCCGCCTGCATGGAGCCGAGCACGTATCCGCCCACTCTCCCGCCCTCGTCGGCGACCAGGAAGAAGGCGGGGACGGCGTCCAGCATCTGGCGAAAATAGAAGAACGGGAGCGCGTCCTGCGCGAACGCCGCCGTCTCCACGCCGAGGATCATCGGCAGGTCGGCGGCGGCGGCGGGGCGGATGGTCATGGGAGATGGTGGGTGAGGAGCCAGCGGTAGATGCGCTCGTCGCGGTAGGCGCGCCGGGCGGAGCCGACGTGGTCCTCGTTCTCGTCCAGGTACAGCCGGTCGCCGTCGATCCGCTCCGCGGCGGACCGGAGCCCGAGCGCCGCGACGAACCCGTCCGTCTGGTAGCGCGCCGCGTTGCCGATGGAGAGCCAGACGGGGCGGCCGGCGTCGGCGCGGGGGACGCGGGTGGGATCGACGGACCAGAGCGCGGCCCAGCGGTCCGGCTGCGCCAGCGCCAGGTCGAAGACGCCGTTGCCGCCGTAGCTGAAGCCGGTGAGGTACGCCCGCGCCGGATCGCCGCCGGCCGCCGCCGTCACGCCGTCGACGATCTCCCCCACCGCGTCCGCGTACCGGTGCCACACGTCCCCCGCCGAGGGAAGCTGCGGCGCGACGACGATGAAGTCACGCCGCGCGGCCTCCGCGCTTCCCTCCCGCAGTGGTCCGTGGCGCGTCACGCCCTCCACGACGTCCACCGGCGCCGCCTCGTCGTAGCCGTGGAGGAAGCAGAGGAGCGGGCGCGGCGTCCCCCCGTCCCCCGGCGGCACCGAGAGGACGTAGCGCAGCGGCGCCGCCTCGATCACCCAGGGATCGCGATCCCCCGTCGCCGACCTCTTCCGATCAGCCGAATCGTCCGTCATCGCTCGATATCATCTCGGAATCATCTCGGATCCGGATCATCCGTTGCTGTCATTCTGAGTCGCCACCGCCCTTCGGCCGACCCTGGGGCACGAAAAAAGCAGCTGCCGGACGCCGGCCGCAAACCGAACGAACTGGACTTTTTCTATTCAGGCCCGGCCGCGGGGAGCCCTCAAGGTTCACGAGTGACGGCAGGGCCGTGAGAATCCAGCCGACGCAGCAGCGAAGCCCGGGCGCGGCAGCGACGACACCGCCGGGGCCGCAACAGCCTCGGCCCGAGCGGATTCTCCGATCACGTCTCGACCACCAGCCGCTGCAACTGCCCCAGGACGGCCACGGATCATCCCAATCCGCGGTTCTTTGCGGCCGAGGCTGTTTCGCCGCTGCCGCGCCCCAGCCTCGCTCATTCCTCGGCTAGATTCCACGGGCCTGCCGGCGCTGTCGCACGGGCGAGCTCAGCGTTGCCGGCCCTGAATGACTGCTGAACGGCAACGGATCATCAGGATCGTGATCAGGCTCACTCCTCCACCACCAGCGGCCGCAGCTGCGCCAGCACGGCGGCGGTGTCGTCGGCGGCGATGAGGACGACGTCGCCGTCGGACATCAGCTCCAGGGCGCGGGCGACGGCTTCGGGCTCTCCCAGCACCGCCTCCCACTGGTCCGACGGGAGGCCGCCGGCCTCCAGGCCCTCGCCGATCAGCCGCGCCACCTCGCCGGCGGGGCGGCCTCGGGCGTACCTGGGATCTTCCTTGGTGATCACGAAGTCCAGCGTGGCGGCCGCGCGCCCCAGGTCGCGGAGGTCGTCGTCGCGGCGGTCGCCGGGCATGGTGAGCACGCCGATGCGGCGGCGCGCGTCCAGCCGCCCCGCCATCTCCACCAGCGCGGCCACGGCGGCCGGGTTGTGCGCGTAGTCCACGATCACCCGCCCGCGCGCCGTCCGCAGCACGTTCATCCGCCCCGGCGTGGACTCGGCCGAGGAGACGAAGGAGAGGAGGCCGTCGCGGATGCGGTCGATCTCCATCCCGCACCCGTGCGCCGCCGCGATCCCCGCCAGCAGGTTGGCGATCTGGAAGCGCGCCGCGCCCCCCAGCGTGAGCGGCACCTCGTCCACCGCCGCCAGCGCCGTGCGCTCGCCGCCGCGCCGCAGCACCAGCCACTCGCGCCCGTCCTCCTCCTCCAGCACCGCCGCCGTCCGCCCCGCCGCCAGGTGCTGCGCCACGGCGGGGTTGCCGCGCATCCCCAGCATGGAGAAGAGCACCACGTCCCCCGGCGTCCGCTCGCGCATGGCGAAGACCAGCGGCTGGTCGGCGTTGAGGACGCAGCAGCCGCCCGGCTTCACGGCGGTGGCGACCACCCCCTTCACCTCGGCCAGCTGCTCCACGGTGTGGATGCCGCGCATCCCCAGGTGGTCCGAGGAGACGTTGAGCACCACGCCCACGTCGCACGCCTCGAAGCCCAGCCCGGAGCGCAGGATCCCCCCGCGCGCCGTCTCCAGCACCGCCACCTCCACCCGCGGATGCGCCAGGATCACGTTCGCCGCGAACGGCCCCGTCAGGTCCCCCTCCATCAGGAGCAGGTCGTCCAGGTAGACGCCGTCCGTGGTCGTGTAGCCCACCCGCTTCCCCGAGCGGCGGAAGAGATGGGAGATCAGCCGCGTGGTGGTCGTCTTCCCGTTGGTCCCCGTGACGGCCAGGATGGGGATCGCAAACTCGCTCCCCGGCGGATACAGCATGTCCAGGATGGCGCCCGGGACGTCGCGCGCCGTGCCGACGTCCGGATGGGTGTGCATCCGGATCCCGGGCGACGCGTTGACCTCCACGAAGACGGCGCCGTTCACGTCGAAGGGAACGGAGACGTCGGAGGTGAGCACGTCCATCCCCGCCACGTCCAGCCCCGTCGCCGCCGCCGCCAGCTCGCACATGGCCGCGTTGCGCGGATGGATCTCGTCCGTGCGGTCGATGGCCGTGCCGCCGGTGGAGATGTTGGCCGTCGCGCGCAGCCACACCGTCTCCCCCGCCGCCGGCACGGAGTCGAAGTCGAGCCCGCTCCGGGCGATGAACTGCCGCGTCCGCTCGTCGATCGGGATCGGCCGCAGCGTGGCGCGGGGGCTCATCGGGTCGCGCTTCGGATCGCGGTTCTCCGCCTCCGCCAGCGCGCGGATCGTGCTCTTCCCATCCCCCACGACGTGCGCCGGCACCCGCTCCGCCACGGCGACCACGCGCCCGTCCACCACCACGACGCGGTGGTCCCGCCCCTCGGCATAGCGCTCCACGACGACCTTCGGATGCTCCGCGACGGCGATCCCGTACGCGGGGCGGACGCCGTCCAGCGAGTCGATGCGGCCGGAGATGCCGCGCCCGTCGTTGGCGTCCAGCGGCTTGAGGAGGACGGGAAAGCCCAGGTCCTCCGCGATCCGCAGCGCATCGTCCACCGACTCCGCCACGCCGCCGCGCGGGACGGGAAGGCCCACGCGGTCCAGGTAGCGCTTGGTGCGGTCCTTGTCCGAGGTGATGTCGGTGGCGATGACGCTGGTGCGGTCCGTCATCGTCGAGTCCAGCCGCCGCAGGTTGCACCCCAGGCCCAGCTGCACCACGTGGTCCTCCGGCGTGCGGCGGATGGGGATCCCCCGCTTCCGCGCCGCCTCCAGCATCACCGTCAGCGTGGGCGGCGGGTGCGACTCGATGTAGACGGCGGCCAGGCGGTCGATCACCGCCGCCGCCTCCGCGTCCTCCCCGCGCAGCACCCGCCGGACGAGCGACCGCGCCTCGTGGATGCTCTCGATCCCCAGCTCCTCCTCCGCGTACTCGACCGCCACCACGTCCTCGCCGTCGTTCCCCGCCCGCACCGCCACGCAGCTGAAGCGGACCTCCGCCCCCACCAGCTCGTGCAGCTCCACGGCGACGTGCTCCATCACCTCCGCCCAGGTGGTCGCCGCCGCCAGGTCGTCGCGCTCGCCCAGGGTGGGGAGCGCGTCCAGCAGCCGCTCCACGAACCCGTTCGCCTGCGCGGGCGACACCTCCGCGAGCCGGCCGAGCTCGATCTCGGCCACCACGACGGGGGCGCTGTGCCACAGGTTGGGGCCGCGCAGCGCGCGCACGCCGCGGGCGCGGAGGTCGTCGGCGATCTCGGCGAGATTCATCTCAGGCATGGGCTGGACGAGCGAAGGAAAGCGGGCATTATCGAAAATATGTTATCGATTCGCGGCATGCGATGGGCGTCCCTGGATTCGGGGGATGATGATCCGGCTGCGGCGGGGTGCGGCGCGGGTCCTGCCGACGCATACGCGCATATCGCGCGCCCGGCCCCACGCAACGCGGATCCGCGCCACCCGACGGAGCCTGATCCCCGTCCCTCGATGAAGCGATCCTCGTCTCCCGACGAACCGGCCCACGTCCGTCGACGGAGCCGATGCGCGCCGCACTTGCCGAGTGGGGCTCACCGGGTACGTTGACCATCGACCGGAAGCGCCGTCCCCAGCCCGAGCAGCGAGGAGTCGTCCCATGGCCGCCCAGCATCCGTCGTTCACGCGCCAGCTGTTCGCCGGCATCATCGACGACGCCATCCTCTTCCCGTATCCCCGCATCTCCGAGGACGAGGACCGGCGCGTCACGGCGTTCCTGGACGAGCTGCGGGCGTACCTGGACGCGCACGTGGACCGCGAGTGGATCGACGAGCACGAGCAGGTGCCGGCCGAGGTGATCGACGGGCTGCGCAGGATCGGGCTGTGGGGGATCTCCATCCCGTCCGAGTACGGGGGGATGGGGCTGTCGCAGAGCGCGTACTGCCGCGTCTTCGAGCTGGTGACCGGCTACGACGTGGGGCTGGCCATCATCCTGGGCGTGCACCTCTCCATCGGGATCAAGGGGATCGTGATGGCGGGGACGGAGGAGCAGAAGCGCCTCTACCTCCCGAAGGCCGCCGCGGGCGAGTGGTTCGCCTCCTTCGCGCTCACCGAGCCCGGCGCGGGGAGCGACGCCGCCGGGATCGAGTCGCGCGCCGTGCTGTCGGAGGACGGAAAGCACTGGATCCTGAACGGGTCGAAGATCTGGATCGGGAACGGATCGTTCTCGGAGGTGATCGTCGCCTTCGCGCAGACGCCCGTGGACGTCGAGGGCGTGATCAAGGACCGGGTGACGGCGTTCATCCTCCGTCCCGACATGCCGGGGTTCGAGCGCGGGCCCACGCTGCGGAAGATGGGCGCGCGCGGCTCCAACCAGGCGGAGCTGTACTTCCGCGACGTCCACGTGCCGGTGGAGAACGTGCTGGGCGAGGTGGGCGGCGGCTTCAAGCTGGCCATGCGGATCCTGAACTCGGGGCGGCAGGGGCTCTCGGCCGGGTGCGCGGGGGGGATCAAGCAGTGCCTGCGACTGGGCGCCGAGTTCGCCGCCGGGCGCGAGCAGTTCGGCAAGCCCATCGCCCGCTACGAGCTGATCCAGGGGAAGCTGGCGGCGATGGCGGCAGACGCCTACACGGCGGAGAGCGCCGCGTACTTCACCACGGGCTTGGCGGATCGATCCGACGTCGATTACGCGCTGGAGTCGGCGGCGGCGAAGGTGTGGACGTCGGACGCCATGGGGCGCGCGGTGGACGAGCTGGTGCAGATCGCGGCGGGGCGCGGGTTCGTGAAGCCGTACCCGTACGAGCGGATGTACCGCGACGCGCGGATCACCCGCATCTTCGAGGGGACCAACGAGATCCTGCGCCTCTTCGTGGGCTTCTCGGGGATCGAGGAGCCGGGCGAGCGGCTGCGGCAGATCGGCGAGGCGCTCCGCGAGCCCATCCGGCAGATGGGGACGCTGCGCGAGTTCGCGGCGGAGCGGGTGCGGCTGGCGCTGGGCGGCGGCGAGCCCGCCATCGACACCGAGGTGCACCCCGCGCTGCAGCGGCACTTCGACTACTTCGAGAGCCACACGCGCGACCTGCGGATGGCCACGGAGGGGGTGATCCGGCGCTTCGGGCGGGGCGTGGTGGAGCGCCAGTTCGTGGTGTCGCGGCTGGCCGACATGGCCATCGAGCTGTACGTGCGCGCCTGCGTCCTGGCCCGCACGCAGGCGCTCCTCCACGCGCACGAGTCGGGCGACGCGCAGGCGCCGGCGCTCACCAGCACGCGCGAGACGCTGGACGCGCCCACGGTGGAGCGCATCCTCCGCCTCTGCGACCTGGCCTGCCAGCGCTCCGGCCTCCGCTTCCGCGCCGCCCGCATCGCCCTCAACGACACCCGAGACGCCCTCCTCCGCTCCGTCGCCGAGGACGTGCTGGCGGACATCCCCGCGGCCGCGCCGGAAGCGGGGAGCTGAGGACGGGGCACGAGCGACGGCGCGACGCTGTCGCGCCGGAACGGCAAAGAAGACGGGCCTTGGTGCGCGTCCGCGGGAGCCCTCACCCCGTTCGCGCCCCGCTCGGCACGACACTGCGTGTCGGCGCTCGCGAGGCGCGAACGGCCCTCTCCCAATTCTGGGAAAGGGTAGGCGGAGACTGGGTTCGGTGCGCGAACCACGCACCGTCGAGCCGCGCTGAAGCAAAAGCGCGAAGCGCCAGGGTGTTCCCCTCTCCCGTTATCGGGAGAGGGGAACGCGTGGCGCGTCGGCGGATGCTGTTCCCGCCGACCGCCACGCGAGGGGTGAGGGCTGCCGCGGGCGCGCGCCATCGCCTGCCCTCCCGCCGATCACCTGCCGCCGTCGAGTGGGACGCGCCCGCCCCACATGGTGAGGATGCGCCCCGCGTGCCAGCGTCCCCGCGCACCCGCACACATCTGAAGTCCCAGCCACGAAGGCACTTGCGCGTTTTCTGAAAATCGGCACCTCCGATGCACGCTGGAGTGGTCACGGCTGATGCCGTACGGACACCCGAGCAGGAGGAACAGAAATGCCGACCGAGACCAAGGAAAGCGTGAACGTGGGAGTGGGCGCCAACGTGGCGGGGCTGGCGCGCGGATCGGAGGAGGTGCTCAAGAAGTGGCTCAAGGACCGGCAGAAGCTCTCGCGGGACCTGCTGGGGGAGATGGTGGCCGTGGCCCGGCAGCACGGCGGCTCCGTGACCGGCGCCGAGCTGGCGGCCGACGGCGACGACGTCCCGCTCTGCCCGGAGATCATCCTGAGGTTCCCCATCCCGCCGCGGCCGGGCCCCGGCCCGCTCGACATCCTGGTGTCCAAGGGGCTCCAGTTCAACGTCCTCACGCACGGCATCCCCGTCCCCGACATCTACGTCGTCACGGTCAAGAACCCGGTCACCGGGCCCGGGCCGATCAAGAGCCTGCTGAGCATCGGCTGATGTCCACCCCGACCGGAGCGCGCCGCATCCTCCAGGTGCACCCTTCGCTGCGGTGCAACCTGCGGTGCCTGCACTGCTACTCCTCGTCGGGGCCGGAGGAGCGTGGCGGGTTGGAGCCCGCCACGCTCCTCGCCGCGGCCGGGGACGCGGCCGAGGAGGGGTTCGACGTGCTCAGCGTGTCCGGCGGCGAGCCGCTGCTGTACGGCGGGCTGGGCGCGCTGCTGGACGGCGCCCACGCGCTGGGGATGCGCACCACCGTGGTCACCAACGGGATGCTGCTGGACGCGCGCCGCCTGGAGGTGCTGGCGGGGCGCGCCGACGTGCTGGCCATCAGCCTGGACGGCGCCGCCGAGTCGCACGACCGGATGCGCGGCTCGCCGCGGGCCTTCGAGCGCATGGCGGCGCGGCTGGAGGGGCTGCGCTCGGCGGGCATCCCCTTCGGCTTCATCTTCACCCTCACCTACCAGAACGCGCACGAGCTGGAGTGGGCGGTCGCCTTCGCCGCGCGCGAGGGGGCGTCGCTGCTGCAGGTTCACCCGCTGGAGGAGTTCGGGCGCGCCGGGCACGCCCTTCCCGGGCTGGAGCCCGACGACGTGGAGATGGCGGTGGCGTGGCTGGAGCTGCACCGCCTGCGCGCCCTCCACCCGGGGCTGCACGTGCACGCCGACCTGGTGGACTTCGAGGAGGCGCGCCTCCGCCCCGACCTGCTGCTGGCCGACGGCCCGCGCGAGGACTGGCGTTCGGCGCCGCTGGGCGACCTGGTGTCGCCGCTGGTGATCGAGGCCGACGGCACCATGGTGCCGCTGCAGTACGGCCTGGCGCGCCCGTACACGCTGGGAAGCGTGCGCACCGCGCGCCTGCGCGACCTGGCGCGCGACTGGAAGCGCGACGGCTACCTCGCCTTCGCGGAGCTCTGCGCGCGCGCCTTCCGCCAGCTGGAGGACGCGCCGCTCCCCCTGGCCAACTGGTACGCCACCGTCACCCGCACCGCCGCCGAGCCCGTCCCCGCCGCCGCCGCCTGACCCAGGTCGGATCGACGCCGGTCCTGCCGCGACGGCCTCCACCTCCCGTAAAGCGCGAAGCGCCAGGGTTTTTCCCCTCTCCCGTTATCGGGAGAGGGGAAAGCGTGGCGTGTCGGCGGATGCAGTTCCCGCCGACCGCCACGCGAGGGGTGAGGGTGCCGCGGGCGCGCGCCACGCCCTCCTCGATCTCCCCTCCTCGATCCCCCCTCCTCGATCACCCCTCCTCGATCACCCCTCCTCGATCGACTCCAGCGCCTTCCGCAGCACGTCCGCGGAGTGGTGGAGCGCCGCCCGCTCCTCCTCCGCCAGCTCCGGCTCCAGCACCTCCGTCGCCCCGTCCGCTCCAACGATCGTCGGCAGGGAAAGCGCGATGCCGCCGATCCCCGCCGCGCCGGTCTGCACGCGGGAGACGGTGAGGACGCGGCGCTCCCCGCGCATCAGCGTCTTGAGGAGCGTGGCGGCGACCAGGCCGATGGCGTGGTTGGTGGCGCCCTTGCGCTTGATGATCTCGTACGCGGCGGTGCGCACCTCGCGCGCGGCCGCCTCCTCCCGCGCCGCGCTCCACCCCGGCCACCGCCGCAGCGCCGTCCCGCCCACCCGCGCGCCGGACCACACCACCACCTCCGAGTCCCCGTGCTCGCCCACCACGTGCGCGTGGATGGAGTGCGGGTCCACCGACAGCTCACGCCCCAGCACCTGCCGCAGCCGCGCCGTGTCCAGCATGGTTCCCGTCCCGATCACCCGCTCCGGCGGGAGGCCGCTCGCCGCCTGGACCACGTGGGTCAGCACGTCCACGGGGTTGGTCACCACCACGATCGTCCCGCGGTAGCCGCGGAAGTGGCCGGCCAGGTCGCGCAGGATGGCGGCGTTGTCGCGCAGCAGGTCCAGCCGCGACTCGCCGGGTCCGCCTCCCCGCCCCGCCGCGATCACCACCGCGTCGGTGTCGCACATCTCCTCCACGCGCACGCTCCTGACGGACGCGGCGGGATAGAAGGGCGCCGCGTGCGCCAGGTCCATCGCCTCGCCCTCCGCCAGGTCGCCGCGGCGGTCGGAGAGGAGAAGCTCCTGCGCCACGCCGCCGTGCAGCGTGGAGATGGCCACGCTCGCCCCCACCCATCCCGTCCCGATGATCCCGATCGACACCCTGCTCGCCATCCGCCCCGCCCCGCTGAGGTGATCCCGCCATCGAACCCGCGCGGGAGTGGACGGTCAGGAACCGTGCCCGGCCCGTCTCGTGCGCGCTGGATTTGACGATCGCCCGCCGCGCCTCTACCGTACGGCGTTCGGCGGCGGACTCAATGGCGAGGGATGGAGGATCGATTGGCAGCGGAAGGCACGCTCGGGCACGTGCGCATCGCCATCATCGGCAGCGGCTTCGGCGGGCTGGGGACGGCGATCCGGCTGAGGCGGGAGGGGATCGACGACTTCGTGGTCCTGGAGCGCGCCGGCGACCTGGGCGGCACCTGGCGCGACAACACGTATCCCGGCGCCGCCTGCGACGTGGAGTCGCACCTGTACTCCTTCTCCTTCGCCCCCAACCCGGAGTGGAGCCGCGCCTTCTCGCCGCAGCCGGAGATCTGGGAGTACCTCCGCCGCGTCGCCCGCGAGCACGGCGTCCTTCCGCACCTCCGCTACCACCACGAGGTGCGGGAAGCCGCGTGGGAGGAAGATGCGGGACGCTGGCGGATCGAGACCTCCGCGGGCGGCCTGACCGCGTCGGTGATCGTGATGGCGGCGGGCGCGCTGAGCGATCCCGTGATCCCCCATCTCCCCGGCCTCGCGTCGTTCCGCGGACGTACGTGGCACTCGGCCCAGTGGGCGCACGATTTCGATCTGGCGAACAGGCGCGTGGCGGTGATCGGCACGGGCGCGTCGGCCATCCAGTTCGTCCCGGCCATCCAGCCGATCGTCGGCAGGCTGCACCTCTTCCAGCGCACGCCCGCGTGGGTGATCCCGCGCCGCGACCGGGCGATGACGGGGCTGGAGCGCGGCGTCTTCCGCCGCCTCCCGCTGGCGCAGCGAGCGGTCCGTGGGGCGATCTACGGCGCCCGCGAGGCGTTCCTCGTCGCCTTCCGCCATCCGGCGGCCATGCGCGCGGCCCAGCGCGTGGCGATGCGGCACCTGCGCACGAGCGTCCCCGATCCCGAGCTGCGCCGCAAGCTGACGCCCAGCTGGACGATGGGGTGCAAGCGCGTACTCCTCTCCAACGACTACTATCCCGCCGTGGCGCGGCCGAACGTGGAGGTGGTGACGGACCGCATCGCCGAGGTGCGCGAGCGCTCCATCGTCACCGCGGACGGCGTGGAGCGCGAGGTGGACGCCATCATCTTCGGCACGGGCTTTTCGCCGACGGATCCGCCGCTGGCGAAGCACCTGCGCGGGCGCGGCGGCCGGACGCTGAAGGAGGCGTTCGCGGGGAGCCCCAAGGCGCACCTGGGGACCGCCATCGCCGGCTTTCCCAACCTGTTCACGCTGATGGGGCCCAACACCGGGCTCGGCCACACCTCCGTCATCTACATGATCGAGGCGCAGATCGAGCACGTCCTCGGCGCCCTCGAGCACATGGACCGCGAGGGGATCGCGGCGATGGAGCCGAAGCCGGAGGCGCAGGAGGCGTGGGTGGCGGCGGTGGACGCGCGGATGACCGGGACGGTGTGGACCTCCGGCGGGTGCGCCAGCTGGTACCTGGACGAGACGGGGCGAAACTCCACGCTCTGGCCGGACTTCACCTGGCGATTCCGGAAGCGGGCGCGGTTCAGGGCCGAGGAATACGCGGAACTGAAGGGGACAGGGGACAGGGTACAGGGGACAGCCGGCGGGGCTCGCGGCTGATCCGGACTTTCAGAGGCAGGCGACAGATGGCGATGTTGGATCCTCCGATTCGGCTGAAGGAGCGCGTGGAGCGCGCGGTGGCGCTGGGCATCGCGCGGCTTTCCGGGCGCGTGCCGGTGCGCCTCTCCGGCGAGCCGCCCGTGACGGCGGACGGGCAGACGCTCGATCCGCACGTGCAGCTGGTCCGCGCGCTCCGCCGCAAGCGCAACCCGCACGGCCTCTGCGAGCCGACGCCGGAGATCGGCCGCGCGCGCTTCCGCCGCGAGTCGCTCCTCTTCGGCGGCCCGCGGACGGAGGTGGGCTCCGTGGGCGACCTCGAGATCCCCGGCCCCGGCGGTCCGCTCCGCGTGCGGCACTACGCGCCGCAGTTCGCCTCGCCGCGCCCGATCACCGTCTACCTGCACGGCGGCGGCTTCGTCATCGGCGACCTGGAGACGCACGACGCCGCCTGCCGCATCCTCTGCCGCGACGCCGACGTCCACGTGCTGAGCGTGGACTACCGCCTCGCGCCCGAGCATCCCTTCCCCGCCGCGCTGGAGGACGCGCACGCCGCCCTCCGCTGGGCGCGCGCGAACGCGGCGGAGCTGGGGGGCGATTCGGCGCGCGTGGCGCTCGGCGGCGACAGCGCGGGCGGCAACCTCACCGCCGTCGTCTCGCGGCTCACGGGGGCGGACGAGGCGCCGTTCGCGCAGCTGCTGATCTACCCCGCCACGGATTCCACCACGGTGCGTCCCTCCGCGGCGATGTTCGGCGAGGGATACTTCCTGAGCCCCGCCGACCGCGCGGGGTTCAACCATCACTACCTCCACGGCACCGGCGTGGGCGTGGAGGACTGGCGCGTGTCGCCGCTCCTGGCGCCGGACCTGTCCGGGCTCCCGCCGGCGCTGGTCGTCAGCGCGGGCTTCGACATGCTGCGCGACGAGGGCGAGGCGTACGCGGAGGCGCTGCGGGCGGCCGGGAACACCGTGCGGACGATGCGCGTCTCCGCGCACGGACACGGCTTCCTGCACATGACCGGCGTCTCCCCCGCCGCCCGCCGGGCGATGATCGACGTCGCCCGCGAGTGGCGCGCGCTCCTCGACGGCATCCCCGGCTGAGCTCCGATCGCCGGGTCCAGATCGTCCGATCCCGATCGCCCGATCCCGATCGCCCGATCCCCATCAACCGAACAGAAGGTCCGATGAGCGATTCCGTCTCCGGCAAGGTGGTGCTGATCACGGGTCCCGCGCGCGGCATCGGCGAGGAGACGGCGCGGCAGCTGGCGGCCCGCGGCGCGCGGCTGTCGCTGGTGGGGCGCGAGCCGGAGCGGCTGGCCGCCCTCGCCGCCGAGCTGGGGGCGGGCCACGCGTGGTTCGAGGCGGACGTCACCGACCAGGCCTCGCTGGACCGCGCGGTGGCGGGGACGGTGGAGGCGCTGGGCGGGATCGACGTGGTGATCGCGAACGCGGGCGTCGCCAGCAACGGCACCGTCGCCGTGACGCCGGTGGAGGCGCTGGTGCGGGTGATCGAGGTGAACCTGATCGGCGTGGTGCGGACGGTGAGCGCCACCCTCCCGCACGTGACGGCGCGGCGCGGCTACGTGCTGCTGGTCTCCTCCGCCGCCGCGATCGCGCCGATGCCGGGGATCTCGACGTACGCGGCGTCCAAGAGCGGGGTGGAGTTCTTCGGGAACGCGCTGCGGCTGGAGGTGGCGCACAAGGGCGTCTCCGTGGGCATCGCGCACCCGGCGTGGATCGCCACCGACATGGTGCGCGACACGCAGCGCGACCTGGAGAGCTTCAACCGGACGCTGAAGCGGCTCCCCGGCCCGTTCGGCTCCATGACGTCGGTGGAGGAGTGCGCCGCCGCGTTCGTGGAGGGGATCGAGAAGCGGAAGCGGAAGATCTACGTGCCCAGGTCGCTGGCGCCCTACGCCGCCGTCCGGCAGATCTTCTCCAGCCCGCTCTCCGAGCGCGTCACCGGCAAGGCCGCCAGCCGCACCATCCCCCGCCTGGAAGCCGAGGTCCAGGCCCTCGGCCGCTCCTTCGGCGAGCACAGCGCGGAGGTGGTGGACGGCGGCAAGAGCGTGGGGGATGGGGGATCGGGATCATCGTCGTCGTGATCGTGATCGACTGACCCGGCGGACGGGATTCCGTGCGAGGGAGCGGGCCGTCTACAATGCCTCGGCGGCCCCCCCCGACCCCTCCCTCGCAAGCGGGAGAGGGGAGAACTGCCAACGACAGCGCGCACGAAGCCTCGCCGCTCGATCCCTGACTCCGCAGAGATCGATGGCGAGGTTTTCCGTTGTTTTAGCGGGTGTGTTCACGCACCCGCGCGCTCGGACGCCACCGCTCGTGACGGTTCGACGGGCGGTCTACAATGCCGCGGCGGCCCCCCTCCCCCCGCCCCCCCGCAAGCGGTGGGAGGGAGCCTTTTCTACCGTCTCGCGAACCGCGGTGCGCGGGAGATCCTTCGCGAGCCAACCTCTCCCGGAACGGGGGAGGACAGACCGCCCCAGCGGTCAGGAGGGGGCGCGGGGCCCGCCGAAGCGCACCACCACCCTTCGCCCACCCCGATCGCCATCCCCGATCCCGATCCCCTACTCCGCCCCCGCCGCCGCCACGTCCTCCGCCGTCGCCGGCCGCTCCAGCTCCGGGATGCGCCACGCGAAGTACAGCGTGACGGCCGCCGCCAGCGCGATCCCCCAGAACACCACGTGCAGGCTCTGCGAGAGGCCCTCGCGCACCAGCCCCAGCACCTCCGCGCTCAGCCGCGCCCCGCCCGACGCCGACTCGCCCAGGAGGTCCTGGATGCTGTCCAGCGACACCCGGTCCTGCAGCCCCTCGCGGCGCAGGTAGCGGGTCATCATCCAGTTCAGCACGCCGCCGAAGAGCGCCGCGCCCAGCGCGTTCCCCAGGATGCGCATCAGCATGTTGGAGGCGGTCGCCACGCCGCGCTGGTTCCAGGGGACGGTGGCCTGGATGGCCACCAGCGTCACCGTGTTCACCAGCCCCAGCCCCACCCCCACCGCGAACGACCCGATCCCCGCCGGGACCGCCCCGCGCGACGCGAACACCGCGATGGCCACCGTCCCCAGCACCAGCGCCACCCCGCCCCAGCGCACGAAGCGCCGCACCCCCATCCGCGCGATCCGCCGCCCCGCCGAGAACGCCGCCAGCGGCCACCC
>Ga0247770_1000016_pt1 | contig 129367 bp, 78 predicted proteins | sample UWRJL136409B6_FD_179943 | JGI IMG/M metagenome (GOLD analysis project Ga0247770, IMG submission 179943) | Plant litter microbial communities from Arlington Agricultural Research Station in Wisconsin, United States - UWRJ-L136-409B-6 | ecosystem: Environmental > Terrestrial > Plant litter >...
TTGAGTAGTTCCTGTACCGTACTTTTACTTACTTGAAATCTTTCTGCTACTTTCCGAACAGAGGTATTGCCGGCTTCGTAGGTGTTAACGATCTTTTGACGCATATCTAGGGAGTAAGGTTTCATTTCTTCTCCTGCTTGTCACCTCTATTATTGTACCTAATCGTTAAGCAAAGTGCTGTAGATGCCCGGTGTGTAGTGAATCCCTATTTAATGGGGAAGAAATACATACGCACCATCTTATTCCCCGCCATCAAGGTGGCAAAGATACCTATGCCAACCTTCAATTGGTGCATTTGTTCTGCCATCAAATTCTACAAGCCCAACATTAGCCTGGTGACAAGCTTATCGCCGGATACTTGGAAACTTGTAAGTCCGGTTCTGAGGGGGGAAAGGAGTGGTAACACTCCCGCCCTACCCGACTTTCATGGGATGGGGGGTATTGACAAAGATCGCCCCACCTTTTTTTACCATAAAACGCCTCAAACCGCTTGATTCTAAGGCTTTTGACGGGGTTGTCACCCCGTCAGGTCCGAAGCCCTCGATCGAGCGCTTTGGACAAGAAACCAAGCGGGGAGAAGGTTTGGCAGTTATTGGAGATATTTATTGTAGTATTCAGCAGCCAGCCGTTTTTCAAACAACCACTGTTTGCTTTCAGGGGAATCATCCAGCCAGCGATCAATCAATTCCGCCCATTTCACAGGTAGACGCAACTCATGCCAGGTTGAGTGAGAAGCCACAGAAAGATTGTGGTAAAGCGCTGAATCAGAAATAACTTTTTCGATACATTCTGCTAAAGCCTGAGAGTTCCCCGCCTCAAAAATCATCGAATTAACACCGTGCTTTAAGTGGGTTTTAAACATGGGGTGATCCGAAGCTACTATCGGTGTTCTAGTGCGTAAAGCGTGCTGAATTGTCAGGGGAAAACCTTCGGGATATTCGTGCCTGCTAGTAACTAACACGAGATCGGATTCTCTCATTAAAGGTTCTAAAGTCTCAGTTGGCACTATTCCCAGAAATTCTACAGAATCTTTAATTTGCAACTCTTCGACTCGCTGGAAAAAAAACTCTTCTTCGCCTTTACCTGCCATTTTTAAGTGAACTGATATATTCCGCTCTCTTAACTTGGCTACGGCTTCTAAGATATCGCCAACTCCCTTGCTTTGTACTAACAAGCCTGCGTAAAATAGTTTCAAATTTTTGATGCCTGTAGAGATTTCCTTCGGCGGAAGAGAACCTGGATTGCTGTCTATCAGGAAGTCCCAAGGAATTATTTTATCGGGTTTTACTCCAATTTCGTTGAACAATAAAGATGAAGTTATGCCGTAAGTCCCAACCCATTCTATTTGCTTGTTATTCAACAACTTACCTAGGAAATAGTTGCGGAATTTCTGGCGCCAAGTAGTGGTGGTAATAGATTCTGCAAATACGGCGATGGTTCTAATTCTATTTTTAATGGCCCACTTAAAAAGGTCGGGAAGAATCGTCCGCATGATTAAGTGAGTCGGATTTTGCTTGGCAATTAACTCGATCAATTTTTGGGAATTAATTGGGTAACTAAATCCGCAAGCGATCGTCCGCACACGGTTGTCTAGAACCTGCTCGTTAAATTCTGGTGACGTGCAGCAAATAACTGTTACTGACTCCGCCCGTTTTGCCATCTCGGTAACGGCATCAACAGAATATTTTTGAGCGTAGTATGTTTCGCTTCCACCTTTGGCGAAACGCTGAAAGGCTTCTGCGTAATCGCCGGCATACTGAACTATGACTAAGCGCATTTTCCTCAACTCTGCTTGTAAAGTATACATAGGACTTACGGTGCCAAAGATTTATAATCAGGTTTATGTCGAGGGTTGGATGTACTGCCACTCTCGAACTGTTAATTTTATTTGGCTTCAGTCTTATTATAAAGAGTTTCGGCAACAGGCACGTCAATTGATAGCGGCCGCAGTCGCTTTGTATTGAGGGTTTCAGGCTAATTTTCTCTTGATTTTTCTAAGAGTGTTTTGCAAGTAGAATTCGGGAATTAATCCCGACTAAGAAAGGAGAAATACTGTCCCCTACAATTTGAGATCCGAAGTTGCGATCGACACTTACTGTCGGCACTCACATAGCATATTGGAGGGGATGCCAGCAGAATTGGGCTGTAAAATTCACAAACCGTGACAATATTTAGTTTTAGGGCACTCAGTAAGCCAAAGTTTCTAAAGTTTCCCGCAGATAGGATCGAACCTGCTGATCGATGGTGGCATTTTGCTGCTGACGCTCAAAATTGAGTTCTAGCTGCCAGCGTTGAAATCCTGAACTTGCGCCGATCGCGGATTTGAGACTGCCCCAGATTTCAGAATCTTCGCACAGCTCGATCGGCTCTGTGGCTTGAGGTTCTTGTGCGAGCGGTAGATAATTCGCCATATTGTTATACCTCTGTTTTAATCCCCTGTAAGGATTGAAAGCTTACCTTGACACTCTCTATTATAGATTCTTCTCTCCAGATAGCCAATATAAAATATCCACCACCTGCGATTAAAAATTAAATATTAAGACTATTAATAATCTCTATCTGAGGATGGGCCTTACCTATTTTTTTCACAGCATACATCTGTACAAATTAAAGTAGCTTAAACTACAATTGTGCCCATCTTAATTTTTTATTTCACTTTTTTTCGCTCGACTGTTCGGGTAGAAATGTAACGCCGTTGGTGTCAGCAGGTTTTGGGTTGACAATACTGCCGACTGAGGAATTCCCTATGCCGGATGCTGCTCCAATTGACTCTGCGGGTGCAGCCACAGTGGCAGTTGTCTCGGCTGCCAAAGCCGGCAAAAGCCGATCGACTTGCCAAGGCGCGATCGTAAAATCCTGCCGAATTTTTTCTAAAACATGAGGCTTTGTCGCTGCAAATTCTGATTCCGGCGTCAGCAAAACCGCCATGACACTAACAGACACCTGCAAAAACAAATTGCTAGCTAAAAAAGCAGAAGCTGCCAAAAACAATCCAGCCCAGCGCCAGGAAGGAGGAAAGGGAGCCACCGAAGCCGCGAGGGGAGCGAATCGGTAAAGTTGCCACAAAATTACTGCCAGCAAAACAGCGACAAATAGAGCAAGTCCTTTATTTAAGTTAGTTTTAAACCTCGTCAGAATCCGGTGCTGCAAAGAAGTTAAATTCTGCGGTTTCACCGCCACAACTAAAATACTAAAAATGTAAAAAGGGCGGAACCACTGCATCCACAGTACAGGAACAATACCTGCTACAGCCACTAAAAACATTTCTAACCAGACAGGGAGCAGGGGAGAACCCACTGCGAGTCCCAGCAAGCACAGTCCCAGGAAAATCGGCAGTGCAGCCGCCCCAGAAAGGTGAATCCACAAAAAAGGATCTGACCAAAAAGAACGCACTTTAAATAGTTATGAGTTATGAGTTTTGAATTTTGAGTTTTGATAGCCTGGGACGCACTCTTGACCCAGAAACCCGGTGCGAAGAGTACATTTCTAGCGGTCAAACCGAGCATTTTGCGAGGAAACTCGGTTGCTTTGCGTAAGTCTTATTTGAGTTTTGAATTTTCAGCAACAGCCCAGACGATTAGCACGTTGTTAATTGCTGACATCTTTGCTTTTATTGCTTCTTCCTTCTCTCCTAGATAACTAAAACCTTCTTCCTTTTTCCTTCTTTCCTAGATAACTAAAACCTTCTTCCTTCTCTCCTAGATAACTAAAACCTTCTTCCTTCTGCTATAAGTTAAAAACAAAAGTTGCGAGTGATGAGTTTGGGAGTATTGAGTGAAGAGAATAGTGGCGAGCGATCGGCAATTTAGTTGCCTTCACTCAAAACTTCTCTTCCAACTCAACACTCACAGCTCAAAACTATTGAGATAGAGTCCGGCGCTTAGTAACCATCCGGTAGGCTTCAATCATATCGCCATCCGCCCAGTCGCTAAACCCGCTCAAGGAAATGCCGCATTCAAAGCCAGCATTGACTTCCTTGGCATCTTCCTTCATCCGTTTGAGGGAGTCGAGAACACCTTCGTAAACGACATTGTTGCCCCGGCGCACCCGCACCTTGCAGTTACGGATAACTTTGCCAGAGAGTACCATACATCCAGCCACAGCCCCGCGACCGATCGCAAAGACAGCGCGCACTTCGACTTGACCCAAAGGTTCTTCCACCAGTTCGGGTTCCAGCAGACCTTCCATCGCCCCTTGAATGTCATCCAAGAGGTTGTAGATGATGCTGTATTCCCGCACGTCTACGCCCGCTTGGTCGGCCGCGAGGCGAGCCTCGGTGGCGAGAGTAGTATTGAACCCGATAATCACAGCATTGCTGGCTGCAGCGAGGTCAATATCCGTTTCTGTAATTTCCCCAGGAGCAGATAGCAGCAGTCGGAGTTGAACTTCTTTTTGAGGAAGTTGAGTCAGAGCGCCGACAATTGCTTCGAGGGAGCCTTGGACATCTGCCTTCAAGATCAAGTTGAGTTCCTTGAGAACGCCTTCCTTAGCTTGTTGAGAGAAGCCGCTGAGGCTGATCCGGCCGCCTTGCAACAGGCGGGAATCTCGTTGGGATGTAGCTCTTCCAGAGGCGATCGCCGCAGCTTCTTTTTCGTTTGCGAAGACATCAAACTCGTCTCCGGCGCGAGGAACTTCCCGCAGCCCTAGCACTTCCACCGCGAAGGATGGAGTTGCTTGCTCTACGCGTTCGCCCCGGTCATCGATCATTGCGCGCACCTTGCCCAGAGCCGAGCCTGCGACCACAATATCGCCCACTCGCAGAGTGCCGTTCTGCACCAGCAGAGTTGCCACAGGTCCCCTTGCCTTGTCGAGGTGAGCTTCAATCACAGTACCCTTAGCCGGTCGGTGCGGGTTGGCGTTGAGGTCTTCCATTTCCGCCACTGTCAGAATCATTTCCAACAGCGTATCCAGGTTTTCGCCTCGGATCGCGCTGACTGGCACCATAGTGATATCGCCGCCCCAGTCATCTGCGACCAAGCCGTACTCAGTAAGCTCTTGCTTCACGCGTTCCGGCTGAGCACCCTCCTTGTCTACTTTATTGATAGCCACGACAATTGGCACTTTCGCCGCTTTCGCGTGGCTGATCGCTTCAATTGTCTGGGGTCGCACGCCGTCGTCGGCCGCCACCACCAAGATAGCGATGTCCGTAACCCGTGTTCCCCGAGCCCGCATCGCTGTAAAGGCTTCGTGACCCGGCGTATCCAAAAATACGACCTGCTGGCTCTTGCCGTCGTGTTCCACATCTACGTGGTAAGCACCGATGTGCTGGGTAATACCCCCAGCTTCTCCCTGAGCCACCTTTGTTTTGCGGATCGAGTCGAGCAAGGTAGTTTTACCGTGATCCACGTGACCCATAATCGTTACTACTGGCGGACGGCGTTCGAGGTATTCCAAATCGGCTGCGTCCAGCATCTCGATCACTTTGATCGCTGGGGCTACTTTTTCTGGGGTTTCCACCTCTACGCCCATTTCTTCGGCTACCATCCTCACAGCTGGAATGTCCAGGGTTTCAGTAATGTTGACCGCTATGCCTTTAGAGAACAGCCGCTTAATAATTTCGGTTTCGGGAACAGCCAGAGTAACTGCTAGTTCCTGAACGGTCATCGGCCTGCTTAGATACAGCTTTTCTGGACGTTCTACCTTAGCTTCTGCTGTTTTGCCCCGGTTGCCGCGTCCCCCGGTCGAACCTGAAGAAGAACTTTTATCGTGAGAAGGGCCAGGTCTCTTATTTTTTCCGCTGCTTCCGGGTGCGCCCGGAGTTGGTGTTGACTTGGGTGCTGCTTGTCCCTTCGCTTTAGCTGGGCGGGCTAGGGACAGGCTGACCGTGACTGGTGCTGGCAGATCCAAGCCGTTTTCTAAGTCATCGTCATCCTCGTCTATCGGTTTGAGGCGAGAACGTTTTGCCTTAACAGCCTTGGCAGCTTTGGCAGCATCTGAGTTTTCCTCATCATCTTCTTCCCAAATGACCGATGTCTTTTTGGCAGGACGAGGGAGGGAGGGCCTTTCGAGGAGAGTAATCCCCAGCAACGGCGTATTATCTTCTTCATTGTCATCAGTGTCATCCCCTGCGGCTCCGGTGTCACCGCCCCGGCTACGCAGCCCGGTAGCTGACGTTGCGGGAGCAAGGCTCCGCCGCGGGCCACCGGGCTGGGGTCGATCTGCCAGTTGAGTTTTTACTGGGCCACCAGCGCCTTCCCGGCGCGGTCTTTGCGCATCGCGAGATTCGGTAGCCGATCCCGGTGCAGGTCTGCTGGGGCGGCTCGGTTTAGCCGGCGCTTCCAGAGTTTCTGACTGTTCTGATTGCTCTTGCTCGGTTTTTGCAAGTTTGAGTACCGGCTTGTTTCCCAGATTTTGTGGTGTACGGCTAGCCGACTCCGACGCCGCTCTGACTGGTGGCGACGTGAGTTTTGCCGACGGTCCGGGGGGGGCGACCGGCGGTTGCTTGGTGCGTTCGGGAGCCTTTTCCAATGACGGTTGAGGTGTCACAGGTGTCTGAGCCTGCGCGGTTGTTTCCGCGATCGCACCTACAGTTTCCGACAGTGTTTCCGACACTGTTTCTGACACTGTTTCTGACGGAGCCGCCGAGACAGCGACATTTGGCTTTGACAGTACAGGTCGATTGATATTTGGTTTAGCTGGAGGCTGGAGTTGTTGAGCGGCGGGCGATTTGGGAGGAGTTGCCACGGTGGCCCCTGGCTGGTTTTTTTGCTCCTCGTTGCCCGCAGGCTGGGAGTTTGCACCAGCCGGCCGTACTTTTGGACTGCGTATTTCTAAAATTTGCTGCTTTTTTTGTTGGTCGTTAGGGTGAGGGCCAGATTCTCTAGATGGCGCTGCTGCTCTTTCGGGGGGAGCTGGCTTGCCGGGGGAAGAGTGGCTGCTGGCTACGTATTTTTCAGCCGTTTTGCGAATGCGTTCTGCTTCGGATTCTGTAATTGTGCTGCTGTGGCTCTTGACTGAAATATTGAGCCGCTCGCATACTGCCAAGATGTCTTTATTATCCAAATTTAGTTCCCGTGATAATTCGTAAATTCTTACTTTGCCGTTGTTCATCCACTCTGCCCTCTTTTGTGCCAACCAGTTTTTACATTGTGATTTTTTGTTCTAATGACGACATCATTCGCTGTGATTGATTCAGTGTCAGGAATCAGGGTTTTGGTACTCGCTCAGCAATTTTATCTAAAAGATGCAACTCGCTGAAGTCTGCGGTTGGAGAATTCTCAAGTCTTTTTGGGAACTTGGAACTCTGAAGTCTGAATTTTGGCAACAGCCACTCTCTCAAGCTTCAAAGTTTGCCTTTCCACCTTGAGGATACCTCTGCTAGTACCCTACCCTTATCTAATCTGACACAAATCTTTCCAGACTGGTGGGCAGATCGGATTGGGGTTTTAGAGCTGGCGCTACCGGTAATTACTGGTAGGGCTGCCAAGAGGGTTTATACAGTCGAAGCCGAACTATTGTCGGTTTTTCGCCCGGCCCGAGTCAGATGTACGGTCAGATTTACACTCAGATGTGGCTAAACGCTGCCAAAGTGTTTGGTACAGTTCGTCAGACACAGGCGCTTTGAGCGATCGCCCAAGTCGATTTTTTTTCTGAGCTGCTTTGAGGCATTCGGCTTCCCGACAAAGGTAAGCCGAACGACCCTGGCCACGATCTAATTGTACCTGATGAGAAGGATAGAGCCTGACTACTCGCCAAAAAGCTTCCTTAGGAGCTATTTTTCGACAACTTGCACAGCACCGGTAGTTCGGTTTCATTTCTTGTGAAAGGGGGAGTAGGGGGAGAGGGGCGAGTAGGGGACAAGTCCTCCTTGTCTCCCTTCGAGAGAAAATATTGTGAATGTCACAGTTTTTAGACGGCGGCTTCGGTTTCCTCCGTGGCGGCTGCCTCCTCTTCCTCAAATTCTGCGGTTTCCTCGTCGCCGTCGAAGCCGGATGCTTCGTCTGCGTCGTAGTCGCCTGCTAGTTCTTCGAGCCTGGTTGCTTCTGCTGCCAATTTGGTGTCTTCGGCGGCGCGATCGTACTTAGCAATATCTTTGATATCAATTTTCCAACCGGTGAGGCGGGCTGCGAGGCGCACGTTCTGACCTTCTTTGCCAATGGCAAGACTCAGTTGGTCTTCAGCCACCAAAATGTGAGCTCTCCTGCCTTCTGGAGCAACTAAACGCACTTCATCTACTCTAGCGGGACTCAGAGCGTTGGCAATATAAGTTGCTGGGTCTGGAGACCAGCGGATCACGTCTATTTTCTCGCCGCGCAATTCGTTGACTACTACCTGAATCCGCGATCCCCGCGCTCCGATGCAGGCTCCTACGGGATCTACGTCGCGATCGAGAGTATCAACTGCTATTTTAGTCCGGGGGCCGACGTGCCGGGAGGGCGGATTTGCCTCCCTGGCTACGGCCACAATCCTCACCACCCCGTCTTCTATTTCTGGTACTTCGTTAGCAAACAGGTAAACAACCAAACCTGCGTCGGCTCTAGAAACAAGTAACTGCGGCCCACGAGTTGAGCCTTCGCCTACTTTTTTGAGATAAACCTTGAATGTAGCGTTTGCCCGGTAATTGTCGTTGGGCAACTGTTCGCGCTTAGGGAGTTCGGCATCTACTTCTGGCTGACCGAAGCTGCTGGTGACTGCTAAAATCACCGACTGCCTCTCAAACCTGAGCACTCTTGCTTGAAGAACGGTTTCTTCTAAATCTTTAAACTCTTCTTGAATCATTTTGCGCTGTTGGTCGCGCAGTTTTTGAGCAAGAACTTGTTTGGTCTGGATGGCTGCCATGCGACCAAATTCTTTTTGATTTGGTGTTACGTCTACGAGCACGATGCTGCCCGGTTGAGCTTCCGTGGCTACTTCTTGCACTTCCGAAAGTGAGATTTCGTGATCAGGATTGATGACTTCTTCGACAATAGTTTTGTTTGCTAAAACGCGGAAACCTTCTTGTTCTGCGTCGAGTTCTACATCAAAGTTGTCGAAGTATTCTTCGCTGAAGTGGTCAAGTTTTTGGGTGCGGCGGTAGCGTTCGTATCCTTTGAGCAGGGCTTCTCGCAAGGCTGCTTGGACGGCGTGTTTGGGTAAATTGCGTTCTTTGCTAATACCTTCGACCATATCTTTTAGTCCGGGCAGGGGAACCATTGACATATAAAACACTCCTTTTTTGCTTTGGTAATAAGTAACTGGTAATCGGTAATTGGTACTGGGAAATTTTCGAGTAAAAGCAATAGCAGATGATTGATGAGTTACTGGATAGGATAAGGGGAGCTGGGTGCTGTAACAAATTATTTGTTGTTCCTATTCAACCCGCTGCTAAAGATGTGATTGTTAAAAAGTAACTCGCAGCGAAGCGTTTTCAGCTTGCTGCGAGGCAATCTCAAAACTCAAAAATCAAAACTCAAAACTCAAAATTTCCCTTTACCTCTGCTTTCCTTCGTCTAGTTCAACTTTGACAATCTGAGGGCGGGGAATTTTAACCTGTCGCCCTTTTTGATTGAGATAAACCGCAGTTTCATCCCGGGAGAGGAGTAGTCCTTTCCACTCTTTGATTCGCGAGTCCGGTTCGGTGGCTTTGACCGTCACGGGGAAACCTTTAAAGGTAATGAATTCTCGATCGCTGCTGAGCAATCGGGATATTCCGGGACTGGAAATCTCTAGCACGTAGGCATCGGGTATGATGTCGGCTGCCTCTAACTCGGCATCGAGGGCTGTGCTCATGCGCTCGCAGTCGGCTAAACCGGTGTCTTGTTCGAGGTTGCGGATGTCTACCCGCAAGACGGGAGGATTTTGGTTGGTGTGAAACACTGCTCCCACTACTTCCAATCCCAGTGTTTCCGCAACGGGGGTAGCTAAGTCAATGATTTGTGGGATTAGGGGATGAGTCATATCGAATACTTAAGTTAAAACTCCTGAACTCGGATACGGGCAAGGAAAAATTTGGTGTTGAGATTACTTGGCTTTGAGGTGGTTTGATTAGGTGGCTGAGACTTTCCTCTTCAACTTTGGGACTTAGCCAACATCCCTGCAGGGGATCTCCAGCGGGAGATTACCCCTACTGGATCAGTCCTCAACTTGCAAGTCTGACGCCCTGAGCTCTTTTCCTGCGACTAATGCAACAAAAAAAGTGGGCTTGACCCACTCCTAGGTAAAACAATTTCTTCCAAGAAGTTTGAGGACTTCTTCTGATCGAAGGCAGACCTCTGTTCTCAGTTTAGCTCGATCGCCCGCCCGGTGACAAACCGATCGCCCTCAGACGAGTGTCCCAGGGGAGAGGGAGAGAGCCCACAGGGGGAATCAGAACGACTTCATCACCGTTTTGGAGTGGGGTGGGGCGAGGGCAAATTCCTGGTTGATACCGCTCACGGGTGCGAGTGCCCATAGTTACAACAGTGGGTGTGAGGCACTCAGGCGTTCTAGGACTTGCGATACGGCAGTTTCGTTGGGAAATTCTAATTTCAGTTCGGACAAGCCGTATCCTTCTTCATAGGCAGCGAATAGTTTGGCCCCGCCCAAAAACGGATACAAGTTTCCGACAGGAATCGCCCGAGGCCCAAAATTTTCGACCCTAGTTCAAGGTCCCAGATTCATCTGTGGAGTAAATCTCAAATCCTTCGACGCTTGCGCGACTCGACGGCGAGACGGGGGCGCGAGCCGAACCTCTCGCCGAACGTCTCGCGCCCCCGTCTCAAATCTCAAATCGACTGACAGTGACGGTGATTGGTAGATTAGACATTGGCGATCGCATGATTAACGGTATATTGACCAAACAGCCAAACCAAGATTCACCCGAAAAATCCCCATTACTAATGCTGAATAGGAAGCTCAATTACAAACTCTACTCCCCCTTCGGGCAACGAAATGCAAGTCAGCTTACCACCATGTTTTTCTTCTACGATCTCACGGCTAATAGACAAACCTAAACCTGTCCCTTTACCCACTGATTTAGTAGTAAACATCGGCGTGAATAAATGCTGCATTACTTCCTCAGTTATGCCAACCCCATTATCAGCAATCCGAATCACCACTCGGTCACCCTCAAGCATTTCAGTGCAGATCCGAATCTGTGGACTGTGATTGCTCTGTTTCTTTTCCCCGCACAGCGGACAACTTATTGTATACTCTTCTAAAGCATCAATTCCATTCGCCAATATATTCATAAACACTTGATTAAGTTGCCCCGGATAACACTCGAGTAGCGGCAATTCGCCATACTCTTTAATCACTGCTATTTCTGGGAAAGTTCCTTTAGCTTTCAGTCGATGCCCTAAAATTAATAAGGTACTATCTAGCCCATCGTGAATATTAACTGGCGTTAGTGCCGATGTATCCAACCGAGAAAAATTACGCAGTGACATAGAAAGATTGTAAAGTCGCTCTGTTCCTACCGCCATTGAATCAATAATTTTGGGCAAATCTTCAACAATAAAATCTAACTCAATCTCCAAGGACTTATCCTCAAATTCTGATGTCGAAGTAACGCTGTGCTGGCAAAGCCGAATCATCCCCAGCAAATCGGCAATATATTCCTTGGCAATAGGGATATTATTCGAGATACAACTAACTGGATTGTTAATTTCGTGAGCCACCCCAGCTACAAGTTGACCAAGGCAAGCCATCTTTTCACTTTGAACGATTTGCACTTGAGCTTTTTTAAGATTATCCAAAGCTTGAGAAAGTTCAGCCGTTCGTTCTTCCACCCGTTTTTCTAACTCCTGCGCGAGCTGATGTAACGCTGCTTCTGCTGCCAGCCTGTCTTCAATTTCCTGTTTGAGAAGCAGATTTTGCTGTGCGAGAGTTTTAGTCAAAGAACGCAGTGTTAAATGGAGATTGACGCGAGCTAACACCTCCTGTTGTTCAAAAGGCTTAGTAATGTAATCCACCGCCCCTAGATTAAAGCCTTTGACTTTATCTCCTATGTCAGAAAGAGCCGTCATAAAAATCACTGGGATTTCGTTTGTCAACCGACTTGCCTTCAGCCGATGACAGGTTTCAAACCCGTCAATTCCTGGCATCATCACATCTAACAGAATCAAATCAGGCTGACTATATTCAGCCTGTTCGATGGCAGTTTCGCCATCAGTTGCTACCAATATCTCCCATCCAGAACCACCTAAGGCTTCAGAAAGCACGTCCAGATTGCTAGGGTTGTCATCGACGATTAAGATGGTGCTTGTTTCCATATTGCCTACCTTCATTATTTTTATGTTCTGTGGGATTTAATAAACTCTTTGATTTTTTTCACCTGATAGCCTTGGGCTAACTGGCGCAGCTCAATAGCAAAGGAAACAAATTGCTTATCCAATTTTTCTATGTACTCACTGCGCTCCACAATTGCTTTTACGTTGCCTCTCATAGCCAGTTCAAATAAAATTTCAATTTCTTCGGGCGGGGGAGCTATTAAAGAGGTCGATTCAGAAAGTGATGGAGGAACAGAGAAAAGGGAAATACTGCTGATTTCTTCCTGCTTTTCTTCCTCATATATCCATTCAATTTCTAAATACTTTTGTAAGATATCAAATAGCTCTTCTGCCTGCACTGGCTTACCGAGAAAATCGTTAGCGCCACCATCCAAACTTTTATGTTGATCGGTAGCAAATACACTGGCAGATGAAGCAATGATTGCCACTTCTTTATAGTGTGGCAAATTTCGGATAAGGCGCATCATCTCAAAACCATCTAACACTGGCATCACCAAGTCAGTGATAATCATATCAAACTTAAACTCTTCTACTTTTTCTAAACCCTCTTGACCGTTTTTAGCTTCGGTTACGTCAAATCCGAGGGGTGAGAGCAGATTGACAATGACTGAGAGATTTTCCCATTTGTCATCCACAACCAAAACTTTCTGCTTTCTACCTTGGTAGCCAACTAGCTTTCCTAGCTTGGCAATCGTGGCTGTATTTGCCCAGTCTGCCGCTTCCGGTAAATCCAAATCTAGCCAAAAAACACTGCCACATCCTGACTGACTTTTTACTTGAATTGTACTACCCATCATTTCGACAATTTTCTGGCTAATTGTTAAACCGAGTCCGGTGCCTTCCGCATGACGCTTGCTGTCTCCTACTTGTTCAAAAGGCAAAAATATTTTTTCTAATTGTTCTGGTGTCATACCAACGCCAGTATCTTCTATTTGAAAGCGAATTTGGTGAATTGGTGAGGCTGGCTTTGGCTCATTGCTTTGTAAGTTTTCACCTGTCCCCTTTTCCAGAGGTTCTATCTTAAAAGTCACCCCTCCCGACTCGGTAAACTTAATTGCATTGCTCAGTAAGTTAATGAGTACCTGTCGCAAGCGTTTTTCGTCAGCATGGATGCCCGCAGGCAGTTCAGAACTGGGTTGATAAACAAAAGCAATTCCTTTTTGTTCGGCTCGGATCCGGCAGATTTCCGCGACTCCCTGCAAAAAGGAAGGAAAATGAAAATCTTTCGCGTACAGTTCCAATTTCTGGGCTTCAATTTTAGCGAGGTCTAAGATGTCATTGATCAGGGTTAGCAGATGGGAGCCACACTGGTGAATGATACTGATGCCTTGGAGCTCTTTCGGAGCCATCGTGTTCGATCGTTCTAGGATTTGAGCGTACCCTAAAATGCCATTGAGTGGCGTTCTCAATTCGTGACTCATATTCGCTAAAAATTCACTTTTAGCTTGGTTGGCAGTATCAGCGCTTTGTTTGGCTTCCGTGAGTTCGGCCGTGCGTTTTTCTACTCGGATTTCTAGCTCTGAATTGGTCTTGGCTAGCGCCTTAAAGGATTCGCGCAACTGCTGGGCCATAAGGTTGAAAGACTGACCCAGAACTTCTAGTTCTTTTACGCCTTTTACCTGCACATTTTTTTCTAACTCTCCACTCGCAATTGCCCTAGAAGCTTCGCTTAAAAGGAAAATCTGGCGAGTAATCCAGCGTGCGGTTAATATTCCTAAAATGGTAGCCAGCGCCAAGGCTCCCAAACACAACAAAATGGTAGTCTGGGTATTGGCGTTAATTTGATCCATAAAATCCCTTTCAGGAACTACCACCACTATCAGCCAGTCCAAGCCTCGGCTATCCTGAAATGGCATGACTTGAAGGAATTGCCGCTGGCGGGCAAGAGTAAAATCTAATTGTTGAGAACTGTTAATTTTAGTGAGGTCGCCAAAGTGTTCTTTTAAATGCGCTGCTGTGAGGCGAATTAAATCATTTTTGCTGTCTAAAGCATTCAGGCGATGGATTTCACCATTCTTGGTAATAAATGGCTCTTTGAGATTTGAACTAGCCACTAGAAGTCCCGAACGTTCTATAATGAATGTCTCTCCCGAACGTCCGATTTTTAAGCTGTGCAGGAAGTCACTGACGAAAGAGAGCAGAAAATTAGCAACTAATACTCCGCTTAGCTCACCACTTGCGTCATAAACTGGATGTCCGGTGGGGAGCGAGAGCATTTTTTGACCGACAATCGGAAAAATCTTACTCCATGTCGGCTTGCCTAAGCGTACACTATCTTTATACCAGGAACGAGTGAGTATATCATAGTTAGGGGAGACTTGTAAGAGGTTTGTTTGATTGCCTTTGCTATCAGATTCATAGATATGAAGTTCATTCCGATGCTCTTTGTCTGCTATTTTAAAAATTACTTTGCCATCCTCTACACGTTCAACGGCAATGAACTCTCCATTTTTGGTAGCAAAACCCATATTAGATATATAATTGAAGGCTTGTAGTTGCTCCCAAAAATAGCGCTCTGTACTCTCTAAGTCGTCGGGATTTAAGTATCCTAGTCGAATGGCATTGGCATTCAGTTGATTGACGCGAGGGGCTGTATCTAGGTATGTGTTTAGCTGCTGCTGGATGCGGGCCGTAATTTCACTCCGCAACTGGCTAGCAACTTCGTTGACTGCTTTTTGTCCGTTGCGTAAGGATAGCCAGCCTGTCAGCCCGACGGCTGCAAAGATTTGCACAACGAATGGGAATACTAAAATCAGGCGCAGGGACACCTTTTTTTTAGAATGGTTTGATAAGAAAGTGGTTGCAGAGGTGTGTGACATTGATTGGTGTTACTCCTGGGGTAACGAGTTGGCTGAAAAATCTCAGTGGATTTAGTGCAATGAGGCTGAGGAAATATATATTGAAAAGCAATCTCTTATAGTTAGTGAAAATTTTTAGACAGTAACTTGCTTGAACAAGCATGGCTACTTACGTGTTTTCTCGGAGAGCGTTATAATTAGAGCTGACTAAAGATGCTGAGGCGCCTGATTTTTTTTCTAGAATTTGTAAAACTTTTTAGCCTTTAGGAAAGCAGTTAGCAATCATATCTAATAGATTACTGGGTTTAGAGCTATTGGTAGTAGTTTTTAACTTTACTTTACAGATGGGCTCTCAAAAGTAGAATTTCATCAAACTTCATATAAATTGATATAATATACCTCTAAAAAAATTGACCTCTTTCGCTAAAAACATGACACGCCAGGCCGCTGAGAACCCTAAGGGCGGGCTAACTCAGTACCGCGCTGAAGATTTGAGGCACAACCCTGCAGATGACTCTCGTAGACAATGCCGATCGCACATGAAACTTTACAATTCAAGCAAGTTTCATTTGCAGGAGTTACAGCAGGGTAATGGCTAATTGCTAATAGCTGAAGAAAAAAATAAGTAAAGCGGTGCTGCAGAGGGGATTATGACACAGGATAGGGGTTAGGGCTATTCTTTTAATTCTGGGAAACTATGTAAGCTTAATAGTGAATTTGATATTATAGGTGAACACATGGCTGGCAAGGATTTTAAGGTTGTTCAAATCCTAGAGGCTAGGGTTTGTCATCAGTTGATGTCAAGGAAGGTAAAGTAGAGATACAACTGACTACAAGGATTCGATCGCAAGGAACAAGCCGCCGTTATGCCCGCTGGGGATGACCAGTGGGAAAGGATCAAAGATTTGTTGCCGGGATGTGAAGGTTATGTGTGTGCGACATCCCGGCAACAATCGCTTGTTCGTGTCAAATTTCCCCTCATCGGCAACTATCATCGAGTGCTGATTTAACCGGAAACTTTCAAAGAAATTTTGAGAACTTAATTAGTGGAAATAACTCGCGGCCTAAAGGCTGCAACGCAGGTTTCATCTCCGACGTGAACGCGCGGAGTTTTCACGAAGAGCGTTATAAAGCTCGCCACTTGATTGAGAACTTATAAACCCAAACTCAAGCAGTATCGAGCTATTCCCGCGCGCTACGACAAGCCCAAAGTCAACTTGGTGGGAGCAATCTACTTGGCGGTTATTGCGTTAGGGATCAACTGATGACAGGTCCTAACGCGGGGCTATCCGTTGCAGTTCTTTGGCTTGTTCTAAAATTTTCTCGAAGTCTTCTTCGCTCAACCGCTGAATGTAGTTGATTTTGAACTCTTCTAGGAAGTCGCACAGCAGCAGTTGTATTTTTTGCCCGGTTTGCTGCTGTTGCAGTTCGCTTCCTAAAGCTTGCCCGAAATGTTGGACTAGCTGGCTTGAGAGTTTCATGCCTATGGGGTCTTCAATGGCGATTTTGAAGGTTTCGTAGGCATCTTGGGGGCCGAGAGTGGCTAATTTTGACAGTTCTGCAACTAATTGCTCTGCTAGCTGTTCGGGCAGGTTTCCCAGCCCGGGTACTTGCTTCCATCCTTGATAGAGGGGGGATTGTTTGAGGAAGCTTTCAATATTGTACCGGAGGAGGGCTTCTAGGTCTGGCTGGAGTTGGGGGAGGACTTTGTAAACGGTTATTTGCACGAGATGGGTGGCGATCGCTTCTATTTCATTGATATTGTTGATGTCTAGATAGCGCTGTTTTTGGGATTGAAAGAGTTGACGAGTTAGTTCGCCTGTGGTAATTGATTGTTGCATCTGGTTGATGAGTTGAATTACTACTACTTCGGTCAATTCTTGGGCGAAGTTGGCGACGAAACCTCGACTTATTTGGGTGCGTATGGGTTGGAGATCCGGCATTTTGGCTTGGTGGATGCGAATTGTGACGGGTAATACTCGCAACAGGCGCCAGAATGGCAGCAGCAGGAAGATGTCGTACCATCGCCAGAGCATGGCCGATCGCCAAGTGACGCTGCGGTGGCGGCGGCTGATCGAGTAGGTACGGGCTAGAAATTCGATCGCGAATATGGCAATAAATGGCAGGTCGATTTGCCAGAAGTTATCGGTGAATTCGCCGTTTTCTCCGATCGAGCGGTAATAGTTGGTGGCGATTAATGGCTTGATTTTGGCGTCAAACCACTGGATTTCTTTTTGCCAGCCTTGTTGGTTTAAATAGTCAGGACTCCAGAATCTTTGGAATGATTGTTTAGCGGAGTCTTGCGGATTCGGGGCGCGATCGCGCATCCGGTCTTTTATTTTTTCTAGGGTGCCGCTTTTTGATGCTACTCGAAAGGGATCTTCGTCGATCATTTTCGCGCTCAGAGTGTTTATTTCCTGCAATTTTGCTGCTACTTCGGGGGAGGGCAAGCCTGTTTGCACTACTTGAATTTTTAATTCTTCTAAGGTTTCTAGATATTTCTGGGTGTCTCGGTGGGGTTGAATTCCTTTAAATGGGTCGTATAGTTGAGTGAGAATTGGCAGTTGCCGGAAGTAGAAATCTCGCCCGGACACGTAACTTATGTCAAATAATACTAGGCTTAAATTTCCTAGGGCGACCAGTGCCATGAACCGCTCGAACCAGGGTACTTTTGGTGATTTTTTGGGGGAGTTTGGAGTTTGAGAGGGCTGTAGTTTTGGTGTCACTGGCGGTTCCTAATTAAGTAGATCGATCGAAATAGATGTAACTGGTAATAGCTGGAAAAAGAAAACAGGGAAAACTGGCTAGTTGTCGGGGATCGCTCGGATTGCGATCGCTCAAGCTAGTCTTTATTTTAACCTGCGTTTGTTGGGGAGTTTGGGATTGTTGATTTCGCCTGGTTAGGTAAAATTTTATACTGGTAAAATATTAAAGTCGATCGAACTTGACGGAAGCTGCAGCTCCCGTTAGTCTGCTTCTCTCTGGCAATAAAATTATATCTCAGGGGGAATCCTAAGTTTTTTTTTGCGTTGCAGAGCTAATGGGGCTGGTAATAAATTACTATTTCTGTTTGATCTACTGGCTATTTGACCGCTAAATCAAATGTATTGCACGGATCGGAGTCTAAGGTTAGATTAGGACTTCGAGTTTGAGGTGAAACCCTCAAGAGAGTTATACTTGCTCAGGGGCAGTCGGGCGATCGCGCCCCCTTTGATCGCGAGGGTGGCTGCCGCCTCCGTAAGGTTCGAGGTCTCGCCTCTACAAAAACCAGCTCGCGATCGGACTCTTGAATAATATGAAACCCTGACTATAATTTTGTTCGCATTTTTTTAATATATGACATACTGCCTTAATCTCGATTGCCCAAGAGACAAGCGTCAGAACCCACCAGGCACAAAGTATTGTCTTAATTGTGGTTCAAAGCTGCTGCTAAAAGACCTTTATGCAGCAACTGAGCCGCTGCGCGACGGCGGATTTGGTAGGACTTTCCGAGCTGTTAATCATGGAAAATTTGAGGAATTGTGCGTGATCAAACAGTTGTCACCCCCTCAAGAGTTTCAGCGGAAGCCCGGTCATTTTAAAAAATATGTTCGACTGTTTGAACAAGAGGCAAGGCGGTTATACGAACTGAAACACCCGCAAATTCCTCAGTTGATTTCTTATTTTGAGGAAGATGGACGCTTGTACTTGGTGCAAGAGTTTATTGATGGCAATAATTTAAAGGATGAGTTAGAAAAGTACGGTGCTTATAGCGAAAATAAAACGAGCGAACTGCTGTTAGATTTGTTGCCTTTGTTGAAGTTTGTTCACGACAGAAATGTAATTCACCGCGATATTAAGCCTGAGAATGTGATCCGCAGATCTCGCGATCGTAAGTTAGTGCTGATAGATTTTGGGGTTTCCAAACAGGTAGTAGCTGCTGCTCCGACTAAAACAGGAACTAAGTTGGGAACTCCCGGCTACGCGGCTCTAGAACAGCGTCACGGTAGGGCTGTTCCTGCTAGCGACCTTTACAGTTTGGGGGTGACTTGCATTCGCTTGCTGACTTCTGTTATGCCTTATCTCGATATCTACGGGGACATTCACGATGACCTTTACGACCCGCTTGAAGGCCGCTGGCTTTGGAGGGAGGCTTTGCCGAAAGGAACAAAAATTAGCGATGAATTAGGTCAGGTTTTGGATAAGTTGATTCAGGAATATGTTAAAGACCGCTACAAGTCGGCTGTGGAAGTTTTGGAGGCTTTAAAACCTCCTGTTGTTGTTGTCCCAGGGCTGGAAAATTTGCAGCAGGCAACTGTTCTTAGTCCTTCAGTACCGACTCAACCTGTGGCTGAGTCTCCGGTAGTTTCTGAGAATTTAGAGTCGGAAAAAGGTATTGATTATTCTCACTTGGCAAGGCTGCTGGCTGCTAAAAATTGGCGGGGTGCTGATGAGGAAACTTCTGTGAAAATGCTGGAGGTGATGGAGCAAGTTTCACGGGGTTATTTGAGCGAGGAAGATATTAGGAAGTTTCCAGCTAAGGATTTGCAGACTATCGATCAACTTTGGGTGCGGCACAGTCACCGCAGATTCGGTTTTTCTGTGCAAAAGGCTTTGTGGGTAAAGTCGGGGGGACAGCCTGGTGTTTATGATGCTACAGTTTGGGAGAAGTTTGGCGATCGACTGGGCTGGCGGGTTAACAGCCAGTGGGTATACTATACGGAGCTGAATTTTACTTCTAAGGCAAAGCCTGGACATTTGCCGGGGGGGACTGTTTTTGGGTGGGAAGGCGGGGTTTTGTGCGGTGTTTTGGGTTTGGGTGGGATCTGGTTTCTCCTGTCCCGGCGGGATTTGTAGGAAGGACGAAGTTCGGTAACGGATTGTATAACGCATTTAACGGATGGATGTTGAGGTTCGAGGGAAGAGGTTCGAGGTTCCACGCAAGAAGGAACAGGGAAGAATCGGGGAATAATGGCTCATGTGGCAATTATTTAACTCAATTGGCGTAACTCCCACGCTGTAATTGTACTCAATTGGGCGTTGGGATATAAGCCAAGCAAGGTCTATGAAATAATCAAAAATTTCCTGATTTCTCACAAAAAGATCGTAAGATATAAGTGGTTGCGACCCACCCACTCGGCTGCAAACAACAGGTCACAGTAGCAGTAGTATGCTTGACCTTGGATAACTGCCAGAGAAAGGGGGAAAAGACAGACCGCTGGTTATTGGGATACCTCAAACATGTGAAATACAATCCAAGTTTGTCATACGGAATAGTTTTTTGCCTTGGGAAACAGGGTTTCTGCGTGGGTTCCCTAGGAAGGGATAAAGGCTGCCAAGCTTTCTTATGCTGTGTAAGACTTGGATCGTCTTGAGTGACGAATATTCAGCAATGGATATCCCCAACGCCCGCAACGGCAAATGAGACACGAAGCCTACACGCTCACCGCAAGGTTAGTGTTTGGTATTTCACTTGCTTTCTCTTCTCAATAAGCTGTGACGGCTTTGAATTGCATATTTCAATCAAGGGGTCAGTCGATTTTAGATTTTAGATTTTAGATTTTAGACGTTCGGACTCGACGGCGTGAGTGCGAGGCGTCGAGTCGCGCTGTCGAAGGATTTTAGATTTACTCCACAGATGAATCTGGGAACTGGAACAAGAGTCTAAAATTTTTGCCTCTCCACGACTCCTGTTGTTGGCAAGTATCCGTTTTTGGGCGGGGTCAAAAGGGTCCAATTCTCTCCCCCTCTCCATTTCTTCCCCTCTCCCCCGGACTTATAGCAATCCTTGCAGGAGTCGTAAATTTTTTACCCCACCCCAACCCTCCCCGAACCCGCTCGCTCGGGAGTAAGAAATTCACAAACGATTTAGGATTGCTATGTACCATTTTAAAAAAAGAATGCAACTGTAGGCGCACTCGAAACCCATACAGAATAAGTCATTCCCAATTCTTCAATTATTTAATCTCAAATCTAAAATTGTATGACCTACAGATGCTTTAGATGGGTAGCAGCTTATTACAGGTTGGCGATCGTCAGCGATATGTTATGAGCGATATGTTATATATAAATAATGTACAAAAAACTAGGAAAATAAGATATAATCGCAAACCATTTTTTTGTGATATGTTTTAGAGAAGGGCAAGTGTACAAAGTCGCAGGCCAGTCCTTGTCCGTGGAAAAGCATGGGGACTGGCTTTGGCTCCAATTTACCAAGGAGATATATCTTTTATGTTGCAAGAAAAACGTCTCAAGCCGTGGACTGTAGTTCGCTCGCTGCCAAATGTGGAAAAGGTGGTTGTGGGTGAGTTTCGCAGTTGGTCTGATGCAGACGGTCACTTGAAAATTCTCAAGCGGATGGTTCCGGCGGATCGATTGACTGTTGTGTTCGATCCGGTAGTTCAAGCGTAATGTTGCTGGTAAATTGATCGGCCTGCGATCGCTCTGTGAGCTAAGCGATCGCCTCTTTTTTTATATAAAAAATACGACCGCTAAAAAGGCGATCGCAACTTGAATCATTATCCTTAACTGCGGCGAATTTCAGTAATTTGGTCGGCAACATCCAAAATTCTTTGGGGCATGGATGGCCCGGTAAAAATCATATCCAAATGATGTGGCTTGCTGTCAATCAATTCCACCACTTCAGCTTCGGGAATCAAGCCCAAATTAACCGCTAAACTCAATTCATCGAGAATAACTAGCGCATAACGGCCTTCGCGCACCGCATTTTGAACATACTGCCACAATTGTTCGATCGATTTCGTCTCAAGCTCATCTAAATCGGCCTTGTCAATGTAGCGGGGCAAATCGCACCGCACCCAATGTAAATTTTGCCCTAGCCGCACCGGATGCTGATGCCCTTGATTGATTCCCCCTTTGAGGAACTGCACCGCTAGCACCGGAGCTCCCTGTCCTGCAATTCTGAGGGCCTGAGCCATGACACTGGTAAAAAAGCAGCGGTGCGGGCCTGTAAAAACTTGCACGAGCCCTTGAACTGTGTAGGGCAAGCTGTGGGTTAAATTGAGTTTAGGGGTTTGTAACTGAGCAACCATAGGGCAATATTTAATCAGCAACTAAGTCTTGAGTGCAGCTCCGACCTTGGCGCGGCTGAAGCCTGCTTGACAATATATAGTGTACGGGGCCGAGTGCACATCGGATCGAACGCTAGATATACAAGTTGTCAAAAGCTCGCGGCAGTGGCATTCGCAGTCGTTTGTTCGATTTTTGAACTCAAGCAAGCACTTACGCAGAAACGGTTTTTTTACCAAAATACGGCGGGGATCGCCCCAGTTAGATAGTTAGAGGGTGAAAAAGCCAGGGGATGAGAGTCTTGGGAAGTCCAGGACTGTGAAGAAAAGGTACACATCGCGTAGAATTTGAATGTCGCGGCACTAGGAGCAAGCACTGTGAGATTGGTGATTCTGGGAGGGCCAGGAGCGGGAAAGGGAACTCAGGCTGAACTACTGTGCAGCAATTTGAGCCTTCCTTTGCTGGCTGTGGGGGACATTCTACGGGAGGCGATTGCAGAAGACACAGATTTAGGCAAGCTGGCGGTGTCTTATGTCGAAAGAGGGGAATTAGTTCCCGACGCAACTATGATTGAATTCTTTCGCCGCCGGCTGCTGCTGTGGGATGTCTTTAATGGCTGGCTGTTGGAGGGATATCCGCGAACGGCTTTTCAAGCTGAGGAATTGGATTTTTTGCTGGACGATTTGGCTCAACAGCTAGATTGGGCGATTTTGTTGAAAGTGCCGATCGAGGTTTTGCTGAGGCGATCGATTGAGCGCGATCGATCGGATGACCACCCTGAAATTTTGCAGCGTCGGCTCGATTTGTTCCACGAACGCACTATTCCTCTTTTAGAGTATTACGAATACCGCAACAAACTGTTAACTGTCAATGGCGACCAACCGCCAGAACAAGTCCAGCAGGATCTTCTCAATTTGATCGAGGCTAAGGGCAAATAGTCAGACCATTTTAGATTTTAGATTTTAGATTTTAGATTGAATGACTGCATATTTAACGAATCAAAGAGAGCTGGAATATTAATGCCCACTTCCCAATTTTTAATTCCCAATTATCCATTACCAATCACCTAACTCTTATGTCTTTCCAGCGTCCCGACGGCCGACAACCAAATCAACTTCGTCCGATTAGTTTCGATCGAGAGTTTACCAAATTTGCTAGCGGTTCCGTACTCGCAAAAAGTGGCGATACTCAGGTACTTTGCAGCGTTACAATCAAGCCGGGAGTGCCGAGATTTTTGGAGAATACCGGACAAGGTTGGCTGACAGCGGAATACCGAATGTTGCCTGGTTCTACGCCGCAGCGACAAGAACGGGAATTTATGAAGTTATCGGGACGCACTCAAGAGATTCAGCGGTTGATTGGGCGCAGTTTGCGATCGTGCTTGGATATGCAACTATTGGGAGAACGCACCATACTTGTCGATGCCGATGTTTTGCAAGCGGACGCTGGGACTCGCACGACTTCAATTACTGGCGGGTTTGTGGCTGTGGCTGATGCTTTGAATAAGTTGGTGCAAAAAGGTGATTTGGTGCGATCGCCCATTATTCGTCAAGTGGCGGCCGTGTCTGTGGGGCTTTTGGAAGGCGAGCCATTTTTAGATTTGAATTATCTTGAAGATGTGGCGGCAGAAATTGATTGTAATGTGGTAATGAATGGAGATTTGAATATCATCGAAATTCAGGGAACTGCGGAAGATGGAAGTTTTAGTCGGAGTCAGTTAAATCAAATTTTGGATGTGGCAGAAACTGGGATTCAAGAATTGTTGGAGGCTCAAAGGCAAGCTTTAGTCAGCAGTCATTAGTCATTAGTCAGCAGTCAGTTTTATGTACTCGATCGGGCAGATGAATAAAATATAACCCTGTCCGTGAATCAGAGGTTAGCTAAGTAGAACGTTAGTTTTGTCTAGGAGAGTATTAGTAATGACTAAAATCGATTTCAAAGACATTCGTACTCACAAAGGTAGTCAAGATAAAGGATTTGAAGAACTATGCTGTCAACTTGCATCATTTGAGGAAGTACCAAAAGGCTCTATTTTTCGTCGCAAAGGTGCTGGAGGAGATGGTGGTGTTGAATGTTACTGGCAATTACCTAATGGAAAGGAGAAGGCTTGGCAAGCAAAATATTTTCCTGATGGATTGGGACATAGCCAATGGGACCAAATTGATGACTCTGTTGAAACAGCCTTGGAGAAACATCCAAATTTAATTGAATATATAGTGTGTTTGCCCATTAACCGTACTGATGGATGCCAAGACGGACGAAAATCCCAAATGGATCGCTGGAAGGATCGTGTTCAAAAATGGGAAGGATGGGCTAAAGAACGTCATATGACAGTTCAGTTTGTCTATTGGGGAGAATCAGAAATTATTGAAATGCTTTCTCGCCCACAATCTCAGTATGCTGGTCGTACCTATTTTTGGTTTAATAAACAAGAACTAACTAATGAATGGATGATTCAGCGTTTTCAAGAAGTTAAAGAAAATGCTGGGGCACGCTACACACCAGAAATTCATGTTGATTTACCAGAAGGCCAAATATTTGAAGGACTTGGTAGAACCGATCTTTTCTTTGCCCGCATTGACAACTTATACAGCCAGCTTTGTCGAAAGTGGAAAGATGCCAAGCCATCAGAAGACTTACAGGATAAAGTTCCTAATGTAGCTAACTCTTTAAACCATCTGAGTAAAGATGTCAACTTACTCATCACTGCCTTAAAAAAAGCATCTGATAGACAGGCATTGTCACCAATTGATTTTGATTCAATTGCTTGTTTGTCAAAAAAAGTTTGGCTATATGATAGTTACACACAAATTCGGCAAGTCAATCCATCTCATAACGAACAGCAAGGAGAACAAATAGAAAATAGAGACATTAATCGTTCAATTGAAGACTTATTACAAACTGTTCGTTATAAAGTTTCAAAATTAGAAGAAATAGGAAGAGAAATTTACCATTTTGCTACCAGTGATATTACTGCTGCGTGTAATCAAGGCGCACTTCTACTTACGGGTGAAGCTGGAACAGGTAAAACTCATCTCTTCTGTGATATAGCTAAACATCGTCTAGATAACTCACTTCCGACCATAATTTTATTGGGTCAGCACTTTTGTCAAGGCGACCCTTGGATTCAAATAATGCAGAGATTGCACCTTTCTTGTCAGCGTGACGAGTTTTTAGGCGCATTAGAGGCTGCTGCACAAGCTTGTGGTAGTCATGCAATGATTTTGATTGATGCTCTTAATGAGAGTGATGATAAAGGTTTATGGAAAAAGGAGCTAGCAGGTATATTAGCTGTTTTGCATAACTATCCCCGCATTACTATTGCAGTAAGCTGTCGTACTTCATACGAGAAAGCAACAATACCACAAAACCTGGTTGCAGAAGAAAAGTTAGTTAAAGTTGAACATCATGGATTTGCCAACCATGAATATATTGCTACAAAAACCTTTTTCAATTATTATGGTATTGAACAGCCTAACGTTCCTTTGTTAGTTCCAGAGTTTTCTAACCCACTTTTTTAAAAAACACTTTGTAAAGGGATTAAAACTCGTAAATTAACACGAATACCTAAAGGAATTAACGGCATTACTGCTGTTTTAAATCTATTTATAGATTCAATCAACGAGGTCTTATGTGAACGAATTGATTATGATTATCAAGACAATTTAGTACGAGAATCAGTACATCTTTTAGCCTGTAAGATGGCAGAAAAAGAACAGCCTTGGATAGAAAGAAAAGAAGCCAAAAATATTGTTAATTCTTGTTTGCCTAATAGAGAGTTTTCACAGACTTTATTTTATAACCTGCTTGCTGAGGGGCTACTATCAGAAGATTTAATTTATCGTCCCTCAGAAAACGAATATGAAGAAGAAAATCACAGGGTTGATATTATTAAATTTCCCTATGAAAAATTTAGCGATCATTTAATAGTCCGTTATTTGCTGACAAACCACCTAGATAAAGATAATCCAACTACATCTTTTGATGAAAATAAACCGCTAGATCGGTTAGTAGCAGCTAGATGGAATACACAGGGTTTACTGGAAGCTTTATTTATTCAAATTCCTGAACTACTTGGAAAAGAAGTAATGGAATTAACATCCATGCCATTATGGCGGTTTGAACATCCATTTTTACAAAGTCTTATTTGGCGTAATCCAACTAAAATCACCCAAATAACTAAAGATTATCTTAATGAAATATTCCAAGAAGAAAGAAACAAAGAAAAAGTTTATAATGTACTACTGACAGTAGCTACCGATCCTGAACATCCTTTAAATGCAAAATCTCTTCATCGTCATCTCATAAATCTGAGAATGCCAGATCGCGATGCAATTTGGTCTATTTATTTATTCTATCAGTATGAACAAAAAGGGACAGTCGATCGTTTACTTGAATGGGCATGGGAAGCAGAAAAAGACCATATCTCAGATGAATCCATCGAACTTTGTGCAATTGCTTTGACATGGTTTTTAACAACATCTCATCGTTTTCTTCGCGATCGTGCAACAAAAGCTCTTGTTTCAATGCTACATCCAAGACCTCAAGTTTTAGTCAAAGTTATCGAGCAGTTTTTAGAAGTTGATGATATTTATTTATTAGAACGTCTCTATGCTGTTGCTTATGGAGTCGCAATGGTTAGCAATGATGCTGAAAAAATAGGAGAACTTGCCAACAAAATCTATGAATGGGTATTTAAAGAAGGTACACCACCAGTACATATACTTTTGCGTGATTATGCTCGTGGTGTTATTGACGTAGCTAATCATTTGGGTACTTTATCAGACAAGGTAGATATTGATAAAACTCATCCCCCTTATAAAAGTGATTGGAATCTCGATCTACCAACAGAAGAAGAATTAAAACTATATATTGAATTAATCAAGCTTGATTTTGACATCAATCTACCTCTATTACTATTACTTTTATTATTTAAGTCATGGGATTCAAATTATTTAATTATATGTAAGCTAAGAAGTGTTTCAAAGGAAACTAAATTTAATAGTCTTAAAGACGAGCCTAAATGGAGCCTTGATGTTCTATACACATCAGTTATGCACTATCTTAGGGGAGGCGATTTTTCTCGGTATGTTATAGAATCTCGTACTCGTTACTGGTCTTCCTGTATATTAGGCGAGCCAAAAGAACCTACTAAAAAAGAGAGATATGAGCAATTTATAGAGTCTCTGACAACTACACAGAAACAAGCATGGGAAGAATATCAAACAATATCAAACCAAGAATCTTTTTATGAAATTATTGGCCAGGAAAAAACAGAATTTTTTGAAAAGTATGTTGTACCATTTTTAGAAAATCCAACAGAAGATGAATATCGGTTCGATACTTCTATTGCAAAACGCTGGATTTTTAAGCGAGTTCTTGAATTAGGATGGACAATTGAGAAGTTCGGTTGGTTTGATAGGCGTTGTAGTAGTCATGGTCGTGCTGCGGATAAACCAGAACGAATTGGTAAGAAATACCAATGGATTGCCCTTCATGAATTTCTTGGTTGCATGGCAGATAATTTAGAGTTTACAGTTTCTTCTGGGTTGGATGAAGCATCTGAATCATCTGTTTATGAAGGAACTTGGCAGATTGGAATCCGAGATATCGATCCATCCTTTTTGTTAAAACAAATTCCTGAATCTCAACAAAATACTCAAAAAACTTGGTTAAAACATATAGACTATATATTTGGCGAAGTTGATAAACAAGGACAGATAGACTGGATAAAGCAAGAAGATGACTGTCCCGATCCATGTCAACTCATTGAATTAACTAATCCTAATGATCGAACAGTTTGGTTAACTCTAGAAGGTCATTATGGTTGGGAAGAAAAACAATCTTTAGAAGAAGAAAACTATGAAGCTTCTCAACGACAAATGTGGTATCAGATACGAAGCTATATTGTGCGTACTGAAAATATGGAAGAAACCTACAAATGGTTAAAAAATAAGAACTTTGAAGGGAGATGGATGCCAGAATCGGGAGATATTTGTGATTTTCTTGGCGAATTTTCTTGGGGTTTACCTTATCATACATGGAATGAAGATAATTATTGAGAGTCTCACACAAATATTACACACGGAGTTTTACCTTATCCAGTCGTTGTAACAACAACAGGATATTCTTTTAGTAGTAGTTTTGATTGTTCAACAGATGAAACAATATCTGCTTTAATTCCTTCTGCTTGGCTAATGAAGAAGATGGAATTAAGATGGTCAGGAGAATATTTTAAATTTAGGAATTCAAATAATGAAGTGGTTGCATTTAATCCTTTAGATGAACTGTCTCCAGCCAACTTTTTAATCTCCAAAGATAAACTGGTTAACTTTCTCACTGAAAATAATTTAGACATTATTTGGACAGTATTAGGAGAACGTCAATTGATTGGTGGAAATCATAATGAACGGCATGGACGCTTAGAACTGTCTGGTGTGTATCGGCTAAAAAATGGTGTAATAGATGGAGAAAAGCTGAATAGTTGGATGGAGAAAAGCTGAATACTTGGCATAGAAAACCCGATTTGCTTCTCAAAAGCTCGAATATTTGACGATCGCCCTTTCATCCATCCCCGTCCATCGTGTCACGGGCATCCCGCCTGTGCAATAGATCGGTTCAAAAAGAGCGATCGCCCTGTAATAGTATAATTTACTCTAGTTTACTGCTTGTGCTATTTTTGAATAAAAATCTTTGTAATTACCAATTGCTAAGATAATGCAAGCTAAAAAAATATCAATTTTCTTATCACAATCGCTAGTAAACTTTATTGAAAGCTACAAAATTGCTAAAGGATGCAACTCGCCCTCCCAAGTAATAGAAGTCGCTTTGGAATTGCTGCGGAATCAAGAACTAGAATCTGCTTACCGACAAGCATCCAGTGAAATAGACCCCGCTTGGGATCTAACAGTTGCCGATGGATTGACAGATGAAACGTGGTAAAATTTACTACGCTAATCTAAGTCCTACGGTTGGTTCTGAGATAGATAAACGCCGTCCCGTATTAGTGGTGAGCAATGACGCTAATAACCGTGCCGCCAATACAGTTACAATTCTACCAATTACCTCTAATGTAACCCGCGTCTACCCTTTCGAGGTGTTGCTAAATCCAGAGGATAGCGGTTTGCCCAAACCTTCTCAAGTACAAGCACAGCAAGTACGGACAATTTCTAAACAGCGAATCACCAGCGATGCAGTGGGAAGTTTTAGTGAGGAAATTATGTAGTTGGTAAATGCTGCTCTCAAACTGCATTTAGATGTCGATTAACTGTGATATATAGGCGTTTTTTTTCGTGGCACGGGCGTCCCGCCTGTGCGTTTGTTATTAAGAGTTTATATATCAGGAAGCTCCGCGCTCCGACAACAATCGGGTTTTTAACTATTATTCAAGGTTTGAACGAAGTATGGGGGTGAGAAAACTCGGTTTCTGCGTCCAGGACTATATGTGACAGGCATTGAGTCAAATGGTTTGATAACGGCTGATACTGGGCGTTAGATAGCTTCGCTGACTTGTTAGCAGATGGGAATTTGAATCACAAACTCAGTTCCCTCACCAGGAGTAGAGAAGCACTCCAGTTTACCGTTATGTTTTTCCGTGACAATTTGATAGCTGATGGACATTCCCATCCCTGTGCCTTTTCCAATCGGTTTGGTGGTGAAGAAGGGATTGAATATCTGTTCCTGAATGTCTTGGGGCATACCAGGCCCGTTATCCGCGATCGCAATTTGCACCCAGCGGCCATCAACCACTGAAGTCATAATTTTAATTTGATTGGGATTTGCCTGGATATCCTGAAACGTTCGACCAGCATTGCCATTTTCTAAAGCATCGATCGCATTGGTGAGAATATTCATAAACACCTGATTGAGTTGTCCGGCGTAGCATTCCACCAGCGGTAGAGAACCGTACTCTTGGATCACCTCAATGGACGGTCGTTCCGGTCTATCTTTAAGGCGGTGTTGCAAAATCATTAGGGTGCTGTTAATACCCTCATGAATATCGACTGCCTTAAACTCTGCTTCGTCCATCCGCGAAAAGTTTCGTAGCGACAGGACAATTTGGCGGATGCGATCCGTACCCATTTTCATCGAAGACAGCATTTTTGGCAGGTCTTCTTGCAAGAACTCCAGGTCGATTTCTTCGGCTGCGATTTGAATTTCGTCAGCAGGGTTAGGATAGTGCTGTTGATAAAGCTGCACGAACTCTAACAAATCTTCGGCGTATTGCTGTGTATGGACGAGGTTGCCGTGAATGAAGTTGACCGGGTTGTTAATTTCGTGGGCGACTCCCGCAACCAGTTGCCCCAAACTAGACATTTTTTCGCTCTGAATTATCTGTGATTGGGTGTGTTGCAACTCACTTAGGGCATTTTTGAGTTCAACGGTGCGGTCTTCCACCCGATCTTCTAATTCTGCATTACTTTTTTCTAAGGCGGTAAACGATTCGCGCAGTTGTCTTGCCATCTGGTTAAAGGAGTTGGCAAGGGCGTTGAGTTCTTGAATACCGCTGTCTTCTACAGCTTGGTCGAAGTTGCCAGATGTTATTGCCTCACTCGCCCGATTCAGTCGCAGAATCGGACGCGCAATCGGGCCGGAGGTGATAACGCCCATCCCACAAGCTACCCCCAATGCTGCTAAGCAGAGCAAGATTGTGGTGCGGGTGTTGTCATCAATCTGTGCCATGAACTCGCTTTCTGGCACACTCACCACCACTAACCAATCCAATCCATATTGGTCGCGCCAGGGAGTGACTTGCACATAGTAGAGTTCTCCCTGAAAATCAAGTCGGAGATGGGTGTGTCCAGAAATGGATTGAAACCCTTTGAAGCGTTGCTGGATTTGTTTGGCAATTCCCTGCACTATGGGATTGCCACTGTCGATCGCCTTCAAACGCCGAATTTCGTCTTTGACGGTGGTAAAGGGCTGTTCTTTCGCAGAATTAGCAATCAACATTCCATTACGTTCCATGATGAAAACCTGCCCTGAACTACTGACATCTATATTCCGTAAGAAATCGCTCAGTTTCAACAGATGGATATCGGCTCCAACCATTCCTAGCAAGCGATTATTTGTGTCATAGATGGGGCGACCCGCCGAGGCAACAATATAAGGATGACCGGGATTATTCCAGGTATAGATCCGCGACCAAATAGGTTTAGCTGCTCTCACGGGTTCGGTGTACCAGGTTTCAGTAAAAGTATCCCAACTAGCGACACTAACGATACTAGTACGATTACCGCGGTCATCGGTGGCGTAGGTTTGAAGATTGTTTACAGGTTTGGCACTCAAATCATCGATCGTGACCGTTTTGCCGTCGTAGCGTGCGGCTCCGGTCCCATAACCAGTCGTCAGTACGATGCCGATGTAAGTCAGGTCATAAGTCTGCATTTGGTGCCAAAAATACTTAGCGACGGTTTGGCGATCGCGCACATCTAGCAATCCCATCCGAATCGCATCGGCGTTAATCCGAATCACTTGATGCGGAATAGATAAATAAGCATTCAGATGTTGATTCACCGTACTGCTGGTTCGATCCATCAACCGATCCGCCAGGTCGTTTACCGCTTTCTGTCCATTTTTGAACGACAAATACCCCACCAGACCGACTGCTCCAAAGATTTGCAAAACAAATGGCACGATCAGTATGAGCTGCAATCGGAGCGCCTTAGTTTTGCCGAAGTGACGTATGTTCATGCTCGAAAATTACTTTTCTTTTAGTGGGATATACTAGACATTTCCATCATATTTCTACACACAATATTAACTTTTTTAAGTAAAGAAATGACCTTTTTTATGCTTTTCCGGAGCATTGCCACCCGTGATGAAAACTGCTCAGTGCGGCTCCAAAAGGGCGATCGCCCTTTTGTCGAAACCCGAGCGCTCGACTTTGCGGCAGAGTTTTCACCGAGCTTGAATTGCGAATTCAAAGTTTAGTAAACGCAATGCGTAGCCGGATTGTTAATGGTTGCTAACTCTAATTAATTTGGGAATTTTGGTTGATAGTGGCGCCGATTACAAAACTTGCCGTGGGGCGATCGGAATTTCAATAATAAACTCGCTCCCCTCTCCGGGTGCAGAAACGCACGTCAACTTTCCGCCGTGAGAACTGACAACAATCGAGTGAGAAATAGACAATCCCAAACCAGTTCCCGAACCCACCGGCTTAGTTGTAAAAAATGGATCGAATATCTTGTGCAGCACTTCAGTTCTCATCCCCGGCCCGTTGTCGGCAATCCTAATTATGGCAGACTTCCTGTCTGTCACCTCTGTAGAAATTGTAATAGTAGGCTGTTTCTGAGAGTTTTCCGGGCAATCTCTTGCTACGAGGAGAGCATCGATGGCATTTGTCAAAATATTCATAAATACCTGATTCAACTGAGATGCATAACAAGTAATTAGTGGTAGCGTGCTGTAATTTTTTATCACCTCAATTCCCAAACGTCCGCCCTCTTTTCTCAGGCGCGGTTGTAACAACATCACCGTACTGTCGATGCCATGATGGATATCTACCGACTTCATTTGCGCTTCATCGAGGCGCGAGAAATTCCGCAAGCTTAGCACAATATCCCGGATTCTTTCCGCTCCTACTTTCATAGAATCCAGCAGCTTTTGCAAATCTTCGCTTAAAAATTCCAGCTCAATTGTTTCTATTTCCTCCAGGATTTCATCAGCAGGCTCGGGATAGTGCTCCTGGTAAAGCTCAATCAATTTTAGCAAATCTCTAACGTATTCGCTAGCAGGATTGAGATTGCCGTAGATGAAACTTACAGGATTATTAATTTCGTGAGCTACACCAGCCACCATTTGACCCAAACTAGACATCTTTTCCGTTTGGATTAATTGAGCTTGAGTTAGTTTCAGTTCCCGCAAAGTTTGTTCTAAACGCTCGTTCTTTTCATTTAACTCCTGCGTCCGCTCTTGCACTTTCTGTTCCACCGAATTGTAAAGCAGAGCATTTTCCAAAGAAATAGCAACTTGGGAAGAAAGCAACCTTAAAACTTCCAATCTCTGGGGAGTAAATGCCCCGACCGTTAAATTGTTTTCTAAATAAAGAATGCCGATCAGTTTACCTTGATTGATGATAGGAGTACACAAAATAGATTGGAGTTGATGTTTGGCAACGTAAGCATCGGCTGTAAATAGTCCCTCAGCCGCCGCATTGCTCAACACCAAATCCGAGCGAGTCCTTTCCACATAATTAATCACCGTCACAGGTAAATCCTGATAGCCTTCAACAGGCGTAAATTGCAGCACGTCTACATCTTCAGAAAATACTGACGCTTTAGCTAAAATCAAGAGTTGACCATCTCTGGCTAAGATCAGAAAACCTAATTGAGCACCCGCATTTTCTAAGGATATTCTCATCAAAGAAGCCAGCAACTTATCGAGTACAATTTCGCTAGAAATCGCCAGAGATGCTTTCATTACCGTTGCTAAATCCAGCACTCTCGCATCGCTGCCCGTAGAACTATGAATAGTTGTTGTAGTTTGATTGTTCTTAAAACTTCCGTGGATAGGCGTCATTTCCCGCAACTGCGGATACTTCTGTTCTAAATCTTCTACTTTTCGGACTGCACCCCAGCGCAAGTAGCACGAGTGAGCTTCGCGCAAGTGGATTTTAGCATATTGATACTTGCCTTTACTCAACCAAAACTTAGCTGCTAGTTCATTCGCCAGCGCTTCATTTTGGACAAACTCATTGTCTTGGGCTAAATTTATAGAGAAATCGTACAGTTCTACAGCTTCTGAATCTTTCTTAGAAATTCTGGCTATTTCTGCTTGTACTAAAAGGTACTTGTGCAAAAAATTTTCGGCACAGTTGTCTGCCCAAATTTTCATCTGTTTTTGGTTGGCTTCTAACTTTTCCAAGTAGAGCTTTTGTTGGTCTTCTGAAACATTTGGGAAAACGGCAGCTAAAACTAGAGAAAAGAAAAAATTCCATTCGGTAGCGGGTATCGCTCCGGTAATAAAAGATAGCTGTTTTTCTACTTCCAAAGCTAGTTGTAGCGCTTCGTTGAAGTTGCCGTACCAGTACATTACCTGGCATTTGCGAATCTGATAAAGGCAGAGCGAGTACAAATTTTGATGAGCTTTACAGTTGTCCACGAATTCAGCTTCGCTCATATCTTCGCTTTCAAATACAAACTTTTCAAGAGTGAGTTTGCTCAAGTTGCGCAGGATTAACTCTACCCCTAATAATGTATCGGTTACGAGCTGATTTTTGGTTTTTTGGCTGAACTGCAAATACCTGCTCGTGTCGGCCATAATTTGCGATATTTCTTTACCTTGAAAAAATGAGTTAGCTATGCGGTTGGACAGGATATAACCCGCATACTCTAAATCTCCTGATTCTAAAGCTGCTTGATATCCTTCATTGCTGATTGCGTGGGACTCTTTGATGGGGTTGAACCAGTAATAAAAAATACTGACCAGAGATGAACAAGCTCTGCACTTCAAGCCGATATTGCCCGATTTTTCGCTGAGATTCAGCGACAGCAAGCCGAATTGATACGCAGCTTTGTAATCTCCAGAAACGGCGTTTAAGAACATACCATAGCCAGCATAGCAAAGAGATGCTTCGGGTACTAAACCGTATTTGAAAGAAAGATTGACTCCTTTTAAAACGCTGACTTTCCACAAGTCGGGATTTTTGAGGTACGCGGATGTCAGCAAGTTTGTGATTAATTTGACTGCAACTTTTTTTTCTGGTACAGTCATTTCGGGGGCGTCAATCAGGGAAGCTATTTCTCTACCCGCTAAAAAATTTGTGGCTGCTGCAAATTCTTCGGATATGACTTTTTGTAGCCCGTCTAGTGGCAAGTCAATTCCGAGCAAGTTCAAAGCTTTGATTCCGGCTTTAACGGCTTCTTCGTACTTCGCCCGCAGGGTGTACTGCACGATCAGCAGGTTGTAAATTTCTACCTTTTCTAAGGCCGATCGCGCTTTTTCCAAAGTTATATTAATAAATTCTTCTGAGTTATCGAAATAACCGTTTAAATACTCAACATTTGCCCGCTCCATGTACAAGGCAAAGGCTAAGTCGTAGTGGGAATCCCAAATATCGGCGGTTAAACCGTCCATGCCTGCGGTCAAATACTGCAATGCTGAAACATAAGCGGTGGCGTCTTTTGCTCTGCGAGTCGCATCTAAATTCAGCGTTGCTAGTTCAATTAATTCTTGATCGTCTTTAATTAGCGATCGAGCTACATTCAAGTGATCGACTAATTCAAAGATTCTGTCAGCGCGATATTCAGCCGGAGTATTTTCTAGGATTTGCCTGCCTATTTTCAGGTGAACTGCCTTTTTTTGCGAGTCGTCGATCAGAGCGTAAGCTGCTTGCTGTACCCGATCGTGCAAAAATTTATAATTCAGAATTAATAGCGGAAACAGCACGTAATCTAATGACTTGCTTTCCAATTCCGAACTGGGTAGGATCAGTCCAGACTTGATCGCTGGCAACAGATGAGAAAAAGTTTCAGACGCTTCTTTCTCATTAATTAAAGAAAGAGTATTCAAGTCAAATTCGTTGCCCAAACAAGCCACCAAACGCAAAACTTGCTGCGTTGAACTTGGCAGTTTTCTCAATTTTTGTACCATCAAATCTACTACATTGTCAGTGATAGCGCACTGCTCAATTTGAGTCATATCCCAATGCCAGCCGCCCTTGCTCCCAGACTGTGGCGGGTGAAAAACTAGCAAGTTTTCCTGATACAATGTTTGTAGGAATTGATTAACAAAAAAAGGATTGCCGTCTGTTTTGCTGACCACCAGTTCAGCTAAAGGTTTGACAGATTCTCGATCGCTGTGCAAAGTCTCGGCAATCAAATGAGTTATGTTTTCCACCCCTAGAGGCGACAAAGCAATCTCATTAATGATAGCTTCCTGATTTCGCAGCGTCTCGACAGTCATCATTAAAGGATGAGTGGGACTGACTTCATTATCCCGATAAGCGCCAATTAAAAACAGATATTGCGTAGCTTCATCTGTCATCATCAATTCGATCAATTTGAGAGTAGCAGAATCAGCCCACTGCAAATCGTCGAGAAAAATTACCAGCGGATGTTCGGGCTGGCAAAATACGCGAATGAAATTTTGAAAGACTAAATTAAAGCGGTTTAGACATTCCGTCGGCCCCAATTCAGCTACAGGAGACTGAGCTCCGACAATTAATTCAACTTCGGGAATGACATCAATAATAATTTGCCCGTTTTGACCGAAGGCAGTGCGGAGTTTTTCGCGCCAAACTGCTAACTGAGCCTCGCTTTCCGTTAACAGTTGCCGTACCAATTCCGAAAAAGCGCTGACAACGGCTGAGTAAGGAATAGTCCGCTTGTACTGGTCAAATTTTCCCCAAATAAAATAGCCGCGCCTGCGGGTAATAGGTTTGTCTAAAATCTTCACCATTGCAGATTTGCCAATGCCGGAATAACCAGCAATCAGCATCATCTCGCTGCGAGATTTATGCTGTCCTCTGGCGAACACTGACCGGGAACTTTCTTTTCTGGATTTGCTCTCTTTATTGAGCACAGAAATTTGGGTTTGTTCGGTGCGGTAGGGTCGATTATTTGTTGCTGCTACCCGTTCAAATGCCGCTAAAAGAGTTTCAACTTCTCGCTGTCTGCCGTAAAGTTTTTGAGGAATTTGAAATTTGTCGGAAATATCTTGGCTGGCGAGAGGAAACTCGGAAATAACCCCAGATGTTTGCCACTGAAACAGGCAGGATTCCAAATCTGCTTTTAGTCCCCAAGCACTTTGATAGCGATCCTCAGCGGTTTTTGCTAACAATTTCATCACAATATCTGAAATAGCTTGAGGAATTTCTGGGGCAATTTCAGCGAGAGGTACTGGCTGTTTGGCGATGTGACAGTGAACTAACTCCATAGGATCTGTAGTGGGAAAAGGGAGCTGTCCTGCCAGGATTTCATAGAAGGTGACGCCGAGGGAATAAAAGTCGGTGCGGTAATCGATTACTCGGTTCATTCTGCCGGTTTGTTCCGGCGACATATAGGCTAAAGTGCCTTCTAAAAAATTAGGATTTTTATTTGGAACCTTTTCCACGTTTGATGCAGTTGAAATGCTAAAATCTATGAGTTTAACTTGTCCTGTAGCTGGATTAAAAACTATATTAGAGGGGTTTATATCTTTATGAATTACATTTTTTCCGTGGATTTCTCCCAAAGTTTCAGCAACTTTGATGGCAGTAGTCAGAAATCCTAAAGTGGTAAATTTTTGGGAAGCCCGAAAAATTTTTAAAGATTCGCCCCCAAAATCTTCTAATATCATTGCCAGACTATTTCTAACCTGCTGCAACTTGTATACTTTAACAACTCCGTCCAGCAGGCTTAAGTTGGCAGTAATCTCATATTCGCGCTTGTATCTATTCAGTTCTTCAGGAGTCGGATAGTCTTCTTTGATAAGTTTGATAATAACAGGTTGGTTGTCCTGCTCGTTGTGGCCGCGGTAAACCAGGGAAGTGCTGCTTTCATAAATGAGAGCGAGAACTGCAACGCCGGGAATTGCCATCATAGTTGGGTTCTCTCAAATTAGGTGTGCTGGGTCAATTTTATAGGACTTACGTGCGGGGGGCTAGAAACCCGCTTCCTTCGTTGCTAGTCGTTGACGAACCCAAGATTTTATCGTATAAACCGGGTTTTTTTTCGTAAATCCTATGTTATTCTTCATTATCACTCAAGAGCTATCTTTTGGGATGTGTGGGAAGCTACGTCTTGACAGCAAAGAGCTGCTGCTGACAAAAGCCCGCTGGGGCTTTCGTCACCTTAGCAGTTAGGTTAACAACAGCGCAAATACAGGATTTGTGCCACAATTTACTCTGACGCTCGATCGCCATCCGGACAAATAAATTATTTCAGCTTCCAAGGAATTGCTTGATTTTAGCCGATCGCCACCACATTCCGTGAAAATACGTAAGTGCTGCAAGATTTATTTTTTCCGGTGACAAGGCGCGAATTGCTGGTTCTAAAAAAACTGAGCGGTGCAAGTTTTAACTGCAATTCGCGGCCGAGGCGCTGAGGGAAGTAATACCATTTTAGATTTGAGATTTTAGTTTAAAGAATTGAAGAATGGGGAATGACTGATAACTATCAGGGTTTGGCTCGCGGGCAGAGAGTTGCATTCTTTTTTTTAAATGGTGTAATGGCGTTTTGCCGATCGTGCAGTGTTGCTTTGGGAGCCGTAATTTCCCTCAATTATATCTGTTTGGGCGATCGATTAACAAATCTAACTGACCGTTAGAACCCACTAAATTTGACAAAAAATGTAGAATTATTGCACCTTGTCTGGTTCGCCACAGCGAACCCTAGGGCAAGATAATTTGCCTATCTCTGAAGAAATTTTTAGGAAAGATTAAGAATTATTGCCATAAAAGCCAGGTCAATTTGTTGGAATTACGAGCCAAATCCCAAGCAGCAAAGGCGTTTGAGCATTTTCGAAATCTGTAAATCCTCAGAAAGTTACTATTTCTAAAGGATTCATCCGGTGAGAAAATCAGAAACAACCTTAAAATTTAGCAGTAATCGCCCGATCGGGCACTTTTCACCCAGCACCAGGAAAAATACCTATGAAATTGGCTTATTGGATGTACGCAGGCCCAGCCCACATCGGCACTTTGCGCGTAGCCACTTCCTTCAAAAACGTCCATGCGATCATGCACGCACCCATTGGAGACGACTATTTTAACGTCATGCGTTCCATGCTGGAGAGGGAACGGGATTTCACCCCGGTAACTACCAGCGTCGTTGACAGACACGTACTGGCGCGGGGCTCGCAGGAACGGGTGGTGGACAACATCACCCGCAAAGACAGAGAAGAACACCCAGATTTAATCGTGCTCACCCCGACTTGCACCTCCAGCATTCTGCAAGAAGACTTGGAAAACTTCGTGGAGCGAGCTCAATTGGATGCTAAAGGCGATGTATTGCTGGCGGATGTTAACCATTACCGCGTCAACGAACTGCAAGCAGCCGATCGCACTTTGGATCAAATCGTCCAATTTTACATTAACAAAGCCCGCAAAAAAGGCGATTTAGTAGAAGCCAAAAGCGAAAAACCATCTGTCAACATTATCGGTATGTCTACCCTGGGTTTCCACAACCAGCACGACTGCACCGAGTTGAAGCGTTTGATGGCAGATTTGGGCATTGAAGTCAACGAAGTTATTCCCGAAGGTGCTTCGGTTCATAACTTAAAAAGACTGCCCCGCGCTTGGTTTAACTTGGTTCCTTATCGGGAATTGGGGATGATGACCGGGGAGTATTTGCAAAAAGAATTCGGCACGCCGATGGTGGATATTACGCCGATGGGTGTGGTGGAAACTGCGCGCTGTATCCGCAAGATTCAGCAAGTGTTGAATGCTCAAGGTGCGGATGTTGATTACGAAAATTTTATTGACCAACAAACTCGATTTGTGTCGCAGGCTGCTTGGTTTTCGCGATCGATCGACTGCCAAAACTTAACGGGTAAAAAAGCCGTCGTATTTGGCGATAATACCCACGCTGCGGCGATGACGAAGATTTTGGCTCGCGAGATGGGAATCCACGTTGTGTGGGCTGGAACCTACTGCAAACACGATGCTGATTGGTTCCGGGAACAGGTAAGCGAGTATTGCGATGAAGTGCTCGTCACCGACGATCACGGGGCGATTGGAGATGCGATCGCCAAAGCGGAACCTTCGGCGATTTTCGGCACGCAAATGGAACGCCACGTAGGTAAGCGGTTGGATATTCCCTGCGGCGTAATTGCTGCACCGATTCACGTCCAAAATTTCCCGATCGGCTACAAGCCATTTTTGGGTTATGAAGGCACGAATCAGTGCGTAGATTTGGTCTACAATTCCTTTACTTTGGGAATGGAAGACCACTTGCTGGAAATCTTCGGCGGCCACGATACCAAGGAAGTGATTACGAAGGGTATTTCGGCTGATTCTGATATGGGTTGGACGAAGGATGGACAGGCTGAGTTGAATAAAATCCCTGGTTTTGTGCGGGGTAAGGTGAAGCGGAATACTGAGAAGTTTGCGCGCGATCGGGGGATTGATAAGATTACCGTTGAGGTGCTTTACGCAGCGAAGGAATCTGTCGGGGCGTAGGTTATTGGTGGGGTGGGCATTTGCCCACCTTACTTAGTAAAATAGAAATGCACTGTGACTTTTCAAACATAGAAAAGTTATTTATGGCTAAGTCTATTGCTTTCCAGACCGCGATCGAATATGTATAGCAATCCTAAATGATTATACTCCTTACCAGGCTCTGCCTGGTAACGCAGATCCGGAGGCTCTGCCTCCATAGTCTGGGCCGAGGCAGAGCCTCTGGACATCGGTTCCCAGGCAGAGCCTAGTAACCAGTTAAAACAAGTGCGATCGGCTTTATTCTTCCGCGCTATCTTCTGGCTCATTTTCCGCCTCAAAATCCACCTTCTCATACATATCTGCTAGCGGTACTTCAACTTTAAAAAAATCAAAAGCTAGCGCTGTATCCTCTTCATCGTACTGACTGTACGACCATCGCTTGTTTGCCAACTTGCAATACTGCTCTACATAAATTCGCGATTGGTCAATTAGAATATACTCTTGAAAGGTCGGCAGCGTTTGATAAAACTGAAACTTATCGCTGCGATCGTAACTTTTGGTAGATTTTGATAAAACTTCAATAATAACTTGAGGATTTATTACCGTATCTTTGCGATTGTTGTAATACTCAGGTTTCCCTAAAATTACCATCACATCGGGATAAGTATAAAATCGCTTTTTCGGCATCCACAGGCGCACGTCACCCATGAAAACATTATAATCAAGTCCCTTAAGAGCAAGACGTAATGCTATACTCATATTCAGGGAAATGTGATTGTGATTTGTACTTGCACCTGTCATGGGAATAATTACTCCGTCGCAATATTCACTTTTAGACTCTGCTGTTTCTTCCAGAGCTAGATATTCTTCTGGAGTAAAGTATCGCTGTGCTGTTGGCTGTTCTGTTACTTGTAGACTAGCTGTCACGGTTTTTTACCCAATTCTATTCATATCTTGCGTCCAGTCTAACATTGCCAAAAAATGCGATCGCCCGAATGTTTGATTCGGGCGATTAAGAGCGGGATAGCTTCGTCGCGGGTACTTTCAGACAGTCGCCACCAAAATTAATCGATCGGATCGAAAACTAGCGTCAATCGAGCACCGGGAAGCAGTTGTTTGAGAACTCGCAAGTGACCCTCTGCATCTGACCAACTGCGAAAGCGACCCACAACGACCCTTTGCAGATTCGGAAGCAAACGAACAACGATCCACGGTTTGAGACGTTTTTCATACCGCATAATAGATGTATCTCCTTTGTAAATTGGAGCCATAGCCAGTCCTTGCTTTTCCAGGGCGCGGGGCTGGCTTTTGACTGATCCGGAGTCGGATTAGAGGAATTGTAACATAATAAGCCCAAATTTGTGTCACTACATTTTTAAGAGCAGAGTAACAACACGATCGAGAGCCTAAGCTTGTACCATTAAAAGCGTTAGTCAACAAACCAACTTTTACATTGAGCAAGCGCGTTCACGTCACGTTTCCTGATTACGTATATGAAGCTTTAGATCGATGGGCTGATAAACAAGGCAGATCCACAGCTAACCTGATAGCCTTTCTCGTGGAAACGGCTTTATTGGAAGCCCAACAAAGGGGAGAAGTACCCTCTGGGCCAGAAAAACCCAAAAGCGAGACTTAAAAAGTTCCCTCGTGGTTTACGGGTGCGTATCACCCGATCGCACTTATAGTTAGTTCCTAGGGTGCGTCGCCACCCAAAATCTCTGACTTGCATATCCACAATCTGATAGCGACGCACCTGTGCCATCGCCATCAAATTAGTTCGTAGGGTGCGTCGCCACCCAAAATCTCTGACTTGCATATCCACAATCTGATAGCGACGCACCTGTGCGATCCAATATAAACAAACCCACACAAATTTTGTACTAAAATTCTGTAAAAATGATATTAAAATACAACCATATCGGAGCGGCTAAATTGATTAACTTTCGCATACAACTTGGCAAATCCACCGCACAATCGCTCCAATCAAATCACATTGACCCTTAATTCGCCCGCACAAAACAAGAAACCCTCCCCAACAAGGAGAAGGGAGGGTGAAAAGACAGTGAAAAATTTAAGTTTTTGCAGAATTAACAATAGGTCGTTACATCTTCGCCACACTCGTCAGCCAAATAACACAAAGCTCGAAAGCGCAGCCCAACCACTTGCTCGTAAAGCGGATTTAACTTGCACAGTGGCGGAATGGATAATAAGGTGCGATCGCCCACCCAGAAAATTTCTACAATATCAGATAGCCAATATTGCTCTCATGCAAAAAATTATGTCAACCTCTACGAAAAGGAACCATCCCGCTATTGTGGCGATCGCCCGTCGGGCCTTAAAATGGTCTATCGAAGCATCCCCAATTCAGATTTAATCATCCCGCTTTCCTGCACAATCGCGGACGCTGCTTCCCCCAAAATTTTGTGTGCGGCCGTCGTCGGATGAATGCCGTCCCAAAACAAAAATCGATCGGGACTACCACAAACACCTCCCCCCGATAAACACGCACTCGTCACATTAGTCAAGCCATATTTAGCCGGAGAAGTGATCGCTTCCCGATAAAGCACATTAGCATCCAGAGTCGCAATCTTTAAGTCAGAATGCTGTTGACTTAATACCTTAACCGTTCGCCTCAAACCTTGATTGTGTGCTTGTGTTAATGCAGTGAGACTTGCCGAATTAGCGGCTGTTCGCGTCGCCGGTAACTGCCCCAAATCTGGTAAATTTGCCAGCAGGATATTTTTAGCACCCACATCAGCAAGAGACGCGATCGCCCTCGCCACATTTTCAACGGGAATATTCGCATTATTTCCCCCCTGCAAATAGTCATTCGCCCCCGCCCACACTACATACAGCGCATGAGGATTTGCCTGTTTTTGGGAGTTAGTCCATGACTCAACTTGAGCTAACAAGCCAGGGACAAGGCTATTGCGATCGCTTCGGGTTGTTGCACCTCCATAGGCCAAATTAGTGATCCGTTCAGGCGGCAACTTTAGGCGATCGGCAAGATACTCTACCCAAACCTTACCATTCGAGTAACGCCCTTGAAAGTAAGTCGAACGAGGCGGATATTGACCCCCGCTTGCTCGAAACACCCTTCCCATATCCGAAAGACTGTCCCCAAATACATATAATTCATTGACAGCCTCAGAACTTTGAGCTGATAGGATAAGTGCAACCATAAAAGATAAAAGCGCAATAATTACTGCAAAAAACGTTTTTTTCAACACTTAGTATTAGTTAGATGCTTGAAATATTGATAATTTGTACCCGGTAATTACCCAGTTCCTGATTTTGAGATTTAGGGGGAGTTATATTCTTGAAATCGCTTATATATTAGCCCCAATTACTAATATATCAATTTCGTGAAAAATGTGGGGAGTAAAACTGAACTTTAATTGTGAGTTGCCTCGCTCCACTGCTCAACCTACATAGATTGGTGATGTCCTTGACACTTTTCTAATGGTATCTAGCTTATAGCGCTGTAGAGGGGACAAAACCGTACATATTTTGGGAGATTACCCAATAAAGTTAGGCAAGAGGCGAACCTGCAGCATCCGGTTTTGCGCTTTTGAGCATCAAACGGATATTGAGCCGTTAAGGTACACCGAAGCGATCGCATTTGATTAACATTTTTCATCAACCACAGCAATCCTGAAATTTTCAACCTTCTATCAATTTGTTTTACTGCGGACTCTACAGCCCCCGAACCTCCAAAGCAAACCTTTTGTGTTGACAATTGCTCTTCGTTAACAATCCGGAGGCGAAGCTTCACCAAATAAGCATAAAAGTTCTGCGCTTGTTTTTGACGGCAAGACTTAAATCAATTGATAGTTTTCTCGACTCGTCCTTGCGACAGAAATTCTTTACCCCGTCAGGCCAGACGCTTCAACGATCCATCCACCTTACATAGATTTTCAACCTTCGTGATACCAATCTAAAATTTCCCGACCGGCCCCGTCAGGATTCAACTGGAAAATATAGCAATCCTAAATCATTTGTGAATTTCTTACTCCCTCCCCTTAGTAAGGGGAGGGTTGGGGTGGGGTAAAAAATTTACGACTCATCTAGGATTGCTATAATATTGCAAATGCCATCAGGACCATCTCCCAAACAGGTTAGTAGCTTTGATAAAGGCTGACTGTTCACCTAATTAATTAACCCTTGATTGTCAAGAAAAAATGCCGCGTAATAACTGCCGTGCAGCCGCACAGCCTTGTAGTCAAGGCTGTGACTGCCCTCTCCCTCTTCTTTTCTGAGACGGACTTTCCCCCCATCCACACTGGTTTCCTTACAAAACAAAAACCCTCCCCAACAAGGATAAGGGAGAGTGAAAAGACAGTGAGAAATTTAAGTTTTTGCAGAATTAACAATAAGGAGTCACATCCTCGCCACATTCGTCAGCCAAATAACACAAAGCACGAAAGCGCAGCCCAACCACTTGCTCGTAAAGCGGATTTAACTTGCACAGGGGCGGAATGTGAAATAAAGTGCGATCGCCAATTTTGACTTCCCGCTCAAACGGACACTGGCTGGGAATAAATTTACACAGCAACCGAGCCAACTTTTGACTTTTAATTGCGGTGTTATCAAGCCATTGTTTTAGCGGATGCAAGGGGTCAAAGTGTGGCTTTTGACCGTAAGGTTGAGATTTTGTAGCGACACTAACTGCGGTTTCTTGTTTGCCCAACCATAACCAAGTTGGTAGAGTTCGGTAGGAGACTCTAGGCTCAAATACATTCATTTTGCTCTGTTCCTCTTTTATAACGAGGTGCCAAGAACTCTCTGTAGAGCTTGTGCGATCTTATCTACAATCAGGATCTACAGCATCTCGTTTCGCTTTACCGGATTGAACTTCTTAAATTAATGACTTTCTGCGAGAAAATTAGTTCCTGATTTTTTTTACGCCTGGTGTGCGATCTAAAAAGTGTCCTCATTTCAAGCCCAACGATTGATTGATCGGGTAAAAATTCTGTCTTCTACGTTCTAGCTTCAACCACCGGTTGACTCTCCTTTTGTAGTTCATCTACAATTTTGACGCATCGAGGTGAATTATTCCATACGTGAATATGCGGAACTTTTAATCAAAGTTATAATATTTCTAAATAAGCTCTGCTGCAAAAAACCCTGAAACCCGGCGCCCACTATCTTTTCTTGCGATCGCTCAGAAACTCCTACAATTAGAAATAATCGGTATCACCGTCCTCACCACCCATGAGCAACCCAGAAACCAAAACAATCACCCGCGAATTGCAAAGCCACGCCGCCATTCTCGGCGGCTTCGTCTCCCTCCTCTGGATTATCGAAATTGTCGATGTATTCCTGTTCGGAGGCAGGCTGAATGCCTACGGAGTCCGCCCCCGCAGCATCGACGGACTTGAAGGCATCTTGTTTATGCCTTTTCTGCACGGCAGTTTTGCTCACTTAGCCGCCAATACCCTCCCTTTTGTGACATTGGGTTGGTTGATTATGCTGCGAGAAATTAGTGACTTTTTTATCGTGAGTGCTGTCACTGTGCTAGTCAGTGGATTAGGAGTTTGGCTGACTGGCGCGCCTAATTCCGTTCACATTGGTGCTAGCGGATTAATCTTTGGTTACTTCGGCTTTTTGCTGCTGCGGGGCTATTTTGAACGCAGCTTTACCTCTATTTTGTTATCTTTAATTGTCGGTTTCTTCTACGGCAGTTTAATTTGGGGAGTTTTGCCATCGCAGCCGGGAGTTTCCTGGCAAGGGCATTTCTTTGGCTTTGTTGGCGGGGTATTAACAGCCCAACTTTTGGGGCGGCAGAAACGGCCGATTAACTAGAATAAGACTGAGGCTGCATCGTATCATCACCTTGGTTTCTTGCTCATAATTTATCTGAAAGCGCAGGTATTTTGGCAAGAAACCCGATTTATTTGGTAATATAAATTCTGAAAACTAGGGCTAAATATAAAGCAGTTCTCAATAAAGTGAGGTATGCCTTATGCCCACGGATGCCTATGCCCACGGAGGCCTATGCCCGCTTATCAAGGGTGCACCTCATGTTACTGAGAAAGGCTATAGATGGTAGGTGAGCATCTGTAGGGACACGGCATTGCAGTCTCCGGCTCCAGGAGCAGCGACTTTTAATAATTGGTATAATCTTGGAGGATTGGAGCAGCGATTTTTTTTAATTGGTATAACAATTGCCTCCAGAAAAGTAGGACTAACTACTTACTAATAATTCAACGTGCGCCGGCAAGCACACAGTAAAAACCGAACCGCAACCTAACTCGCTTTGAACTTGGATATCGCCACCCATCATCACGCAAAAGTGACGGCTAATAGTCAATCCCAAACCCGTGCCGCCGTACTTGCGCGTAGTTGAGGCGTCGCCCTGCATAAACGCTTGAAATAAATGCTGCAATTGTTCCGGGGGAATCCCAATGCCCGTATCAGCTACGCGAAAAATTATTAAGTCGGAAGGTTCTGCTATTTCTTGAGTTTTTAAGCTGTCATGTTTAACTCTTTCAATGCAGAGGGTAATAGTGCCACGTTCGGTAAATTTGGCTGCATTGCTCAGCAGGTTGAGCAATATTTGACGAGTTTTGGTAATGTCAGCATACATCATTCCCAAGTCGCTAGCACAATAAACTTCAAACTTATTAGAAGTTTTATCTACCAAGGGTTTGACAGTAGAAACTACCTCGTCAATTAAATTAACCGGGTTGAAAGTTTCCAAATAAAGTTCCATCCGCCCCGCTTCAATCTTAGAAATATCTAGAATGTCGCTAATTAAAGAAAGCAAGTGTTTCCCAGCAGTTTGAATTTTGTGCAAGTCGGGGATAAAATTGTCGCAGCCTAAATCCTCGGCGTCTTCTTTGAGTATATCGCTGTAACCAATAATCGCGTTGAGAGGAGTTCGCAATTCGTGGCTCATATTCGCTAAAAAGGCGCTTTTGGCTTGGTTTGCAGCTTGAGCAGTTTGAGCGACTTTTTGGAATTCTTCTGCTAATTTTCGCTGGGTAATATCTTCAGCAATACCGACGATGCGGTAAATTTCCCCTGTTTTGCTGCGAACTGGAAAAGCCCGATCGCGCACCCAGCAAACTGAACCGTCCGATCGCACTACCCGATACTCCTCATCATAACCGCCCCGCGCCTGTTTCTCAAAAGCAGCCTTGAGGCGATCGAGATCATCCGGGTGAATAGCATCCCAAAAAGCCTCCGGTTCTGAGTGCAAACTCTGACAGCTCAAATTCCATATTTTCTCGCAAGCAGGGCTCACATAAAGTAGCTGTTTTTTATTGGGTTCTCTAATCCAAAATACCTCATGAATATTTTCTGCCAACTGGCGAAACCGCTCCTCGCTAGCCCGTAACTTCTCCACAGCACTGTGAAATTCAGTCACATCCTGAATCAGCGAAGCCACCCCCACTATCTTGCCATCAGCATCAACCAATGTCGTATTGTACCACTCGCACAGAATAATTTTGCCGTCCTTTCTGATGTTCTTATTAAGGCTGGTAACTCCTCCTTTCTTAGTGAGCAAAGTTATACATAGTTGTCTAAAATACTCCTTAGCATCTTCAGGGACTATTAGATCGATTCCGTGGCGCCCCATTGCTTCCAAGCGGTTGTATCCAAAAATTCTTTCCGCTGACAAATTCCATTCCGCTACTTCAAAGTTGAGATTCCATTCAATCGCTCCCAAAGGAGTTTGGTGAAGATGGAGAGCCAGTTTTTGCTGCGAGTTTTTCAGAGAAATAATTAATTTATTTTTGTCGGCGAGCGCAGATTGCACCCGATCTTCGAGAGTAGTAAACGACTCTTCCAATTGACCGGCCATCCTATTAAAAGAGCGAGCCAGGACACCCACCTCATCCTCCCGCTCTAGAGATGCCATCAAGCCGGGATCTACCGCCATCCCGTCCCATTCTCCCCGCGAAAAAGCATCCGCAGCGTTGCTCAGACGCCGAATCGGTACAACAATCCACCTAGAAGTCAGAGCGCCAATCGCCGTTGCCAGCACCAAAGCACCCAGACACATCACCACAGTATACTGAGTGTTGGCATTAATCCTTTCCATAAAATCCGCTTCAGGAACCGTCACCACAATCAACCAGTCGAGGCCGCTGCTCTCTGAGAGCGGCGTCACCTGTAGAAATTGCCGTTGACCGTCGATCGTAAAATCTAACTGGCGAGATCTGTCAATTTTGCCCAAATCCCCGAAGCGTTCTGTCAAATAGCGGGCACTCGATCGAATCAGAACATTCTTGCTGCTGGCTGCCACAATCCGTTTCGGAACGCCGTTGCTAACAATAAATGGTGGTTCAGGAGTAGAATTTGCCACCAATTGCCCCGACCTTTCTATAATAAAAGTCTGTCCTGATTTGCCAATTTTTTGACTTTCCAAGAATTGATTTATCTTGGAAAGTCTCAAGTCAGAGCCCAGGATTCCCATCAATTTCCCATCCTCGCCATAAACTGGTATAGCCGCCGTAATTGCTAGTTTGGGAGCGTCAAAATAAGTATAAATTTTACTCCAAGTCGGTTTGCCTGCGCGCACCGGAGCTATGTACCAAGGCCGGAGGCGGGGGTCGTAGTTGAGAGTAGTTTTTAATAGCTTGGTTGGTTCCCCAAACTCGGACGGCGCGTAGCGCTGCAAGTTATAGCCAGTAGATTGATTGGAAATGTGAACTTGCAACTTGCCGTCGTCGAGGCGTTCAACTCCAATAAAATCTTTTTGTTCGGAGGCGAATTGAATGAAGCTAATTTTATCAAAGGTTTTGATTTGTTGGGAGAAGTAGCGTTGCAAATTATCAGTATCCTGCACGTTCACAATGCCGAGACGGATGGCATCGAGATTGAGCTGATTGATTTGGTGAGGTGTTTTGATATAAGCATAAATATGTTGCTGGATACGCGATGTGACTTCTGCCCGCAGTTGTGTGGCAACATCGTTGACGGCTATCCGCCCGTTCCGCAGCGACAGCCACCCCGTCAACCCTACAGCAGCGAAAGTCTGGATGGCAAAAGGCACCACAAGGACGATGCGAATTGGCACTTTGCCCGACATTTTTAAAATCTGGTCGGTCAGATATTTGATTGGCATGATAAAGCAGAACTATTATGATCCCACAACATTTCCGTAAAGTGCAACCTGATGAGCGCAGATTTTGAAGTTGAGATCGTTTTAGTACGCAAAGTGCTGTTAATAACTCAGAATCTGCAGCTGGCAACTGAATTTTTAACGACTTCCACCGACATTTTAGCGCGATCGTCCGCTTTGAGAACAGGGGCGATGGAGATGAATGCAGTATCAATCCTGGACTCACTCTATACGCTCATACTATTATAGATTTGAGATTAAACAATTAAAGAATTGGGAAAGACTCATTCTGTAAGGGTTTAGAACTTGCCTGCTGTTGCATTCTTTTTTTAAACTGGTATCTGAAACCGAGTTTTTTTAGGGTTTTTGGGGGCTGTAACGACGTATTTTCGTGAAAAAAAAAACCGATGGACACCCAGGCGGATAGCCACAGCGTGCATCCAGTACTAACTATTTTTTCACTCCTGACGCGCCCTAATCAAACAAACCGAGTTTTTGGTTGACTCATTCCTGAAATGACGTATTTTGGCGTTTCAACCCGGTTGCTGCGTCAGTTCTATTTTTCCTATAACGCTATCCAAAGTTATAAGTTTTCACAGGAACTTTAATTGGTATCTGGACAAGCAGCTACTTTTGATAGAGTGCAACTTAATTCCGGCTGGGTACAATAACGGTAGTAGGATGCAACTAGCGGAGGCATTGATGATGAACGCAGTTATTGCTACTCTTGGCACTGCTCTTGGACTGAGTTCAATTTTTATCGGTTTCACCCCGGCGGTTCTGGCCCAACAAAGACTGCAACCAGCGCCCCAAAATTCGGAAACGACTTTATCCGGCGACTCCCTCAGGACTGTGGAGGACAGAACCGTAGACTCGGACTACCAAAACTTGATTGGTGAACGAGAAACGGCGAGTAATTCTGCTAGAAGGGAAAGCAGCTTGGGCGACACATTTCGCCTCAAAATCGATGGCCCATTGGAATTTATTACTACTCCTTCCGACGCCCAACGCCAAGGAAATCCTTTACCTCCAAGACAAACCGACAGTGGCACAGAAGCGGGAGTTCAGCTTCAGCTAGGACTTTAGCAATTTTAAATGAATTCATTTGAAGCAAGCGAGCGATCGCGGAACCTCATTTTTGAGAGTCGGAACTCTTGTGACTGCGATCGCCTTTTTTTATAAGTTTTATCACCAGTTGTGTGCGATTTCCATCACACCACATCGCCGATTCTCAAGAGAAAATTAGGACTATTAAACTTCTGATTAATTGCGATCGGCTACATATCTTTACAATAGCGCATAAAACTGGCGGTGAAGGTGATGGGAAAGGCTCAACTGCTCGATTATTTACGGGGGGAGTTGGCGATATCGAATTCTGCGATCGCCGTTGCTCTCCGACACGGTGAACAAGATACCAGCCAACTGCCTATGGTTCTGTGGCAGTACGGGTTAGTTACACTCGAACAGTTAAACCTAATTTTTGATTGGATGGAAGCTCAGCCGACTGAGCAATTTAAAATTTTCACCGAGAAAAGGTCGCAAGGATACCCAACACCGTACCAGTAGGTCTGAGTGGCTCCCAATTGCGACGAATAAATAAATTGAGCGTGAGCGAATTCTCTATTAGTACGACTAAGACCAAAAAAACCCAGTTTCTCCCAAAAATCATAGATTTCTCCGAGAGATGCTCGCCGCAAAAACCGGGTTTTTGACCCCGCTTGCGTAAGTCCTCATATTAAATAAAATTACAAAATATAAAGGATTAAATTTTTTGAAGGTCGAATCATAAGTATCTATTTTTTTGGCAATAGCTATTTACTCAAATCAAACCTTGGAAGCTGATGATGAGAGGCTAAACTATGAATCCTATAAAGAGCTAAGCCTTATTTGTGGTGAATGTAGGGAAGCTATCTTTCTTAAAAAAGGTGAAGTAAGTAGTCCCCACTTTTCCCATTTCAGAGATATCGGTAAAAATTGCCACTGGAGAAAAGGGAGCGATAGCAGTACACAAGATACTGATTCAGAGAATAGAAAACAAAGCTTAGGAAAGTTCCAGACTAAATGTAAAGGGATTATTGAACGGGGGATAATTCAATATCAGCAAATTTCCTACTCTCAGATTTGTAATCAAATAGCTAACGGTGAAATCTTAGTGGCTCAATATAAAATTGAGATGGAGGCGTGGCTAAGGTGGTTTAATGAAAACAGAGACAAGGTTGAAAATATTGGTCAAAACTTTTAGCGAAACAATAAGTTTGTATATGATGCAAATCCTAGAGTTATTTGAAATTTACTTGATTACTTGTGTGTTCCTCCTAGTGAATATATTTTTGAGAAATATCCTTTATTATATTTTTTTTGGTGGGATAAACAGATAGCAGTTAATAAATATTTAGAAGAAGTTTGCTCTAACGTCGTTGAATTAATGAGTTATGGTGATTGGTAAAAAGAATATAAACGAGCCAAAAAAGTAGCAGAGACAAAAGGAAAATCCGCTCCACCTACCACTAGATTTTACTTTCTCACCTTCAAGGAAAGCTACCTACAAGCATTACGCCAGGAAGCAACTATAGAGGTTTCATCTTCTCAGAATGCCAAAAACTACAAACAGGAGTTCATCTTAGTGAAATTTAACAATGTAGATGCGTTTTCTATCTTCTACAAGCATCCTAGACGTATTATTAGTGTAGAAATTTACCCTACAATGGGTCTAACACACATTAATCTGGTGAATAATTCAACAAGTTGCCACAACTTCTATAACTTGTTCAAAAATTGGGTTAACAGTTCACCAGCCAGGAGTGAGTTGTTGATTGTTAAGGGTTTTTTGATGTGCTAGTTGTTAAATATTTGTTGGGGTCAAGCTACCGAAAGCTTTAATCTGGTAGCAATCTCTCTGTAAAAAAAGCTTCTCCAGTACCTTTAACAGAGGAGTTGTGGCTAAACTCCTTTAAGACTCTGTTAGAACTGCATAAGACTCTGATAGACTCCCCATCTAAAAAGTGGAAATTAAACTCTCTAGCCACACTCCCTGAACTAGCAGAGAAACTAGACTTAGAGCCTAATAAGTTAGTTGATATTTGGCAAAGTGTAATCCCTACGGTAGACTAAAAAACCACTATAAGGAGTAAAAATGGTATCTACCCTAATAGATACCAAACTAGCTCTAAACCCCTATCTAACTCAGCTTTACTTGATACTTTTTAGATACTACTGAGCTAGGAGATTACATCTAAAACTTAATATAGGAAAGTCTAGGTAAAAAATTAAAAGCTCTAGTAGAGAGTATAGAGGAGAATGATAGATGGTTGATGAGAGACTAACCACCTTTCTCTAGGTGCTATATTTCCATTATATAATTATGGAAATTTCCATTTACTCCTCTATTTTGAGCTAGAAAGACCTTTAACGTAGTTGGGCTTAAAAACTACCTTAAGCTAGTGGACTAGCCTTAAAGCTCGATTTAGAGGCTATACAAAACATAAGCGAACTTAGGGAGAGATTCAGAATGTATAGCCTTTCTCAGAAAGATGAGGTACGACTGGGCATAGGGCATAGGGCATAGGGCATAGGGCATACCTCACTTTTTTGAGAACCGCTATATCATAATCTCAGCTTATTGGTGAAATTATCAGTGCTGATCTAATTTAACAGGTAGGTTTAACCCCTATTTCATAAAAACCTTACGGGAGATTGGAAACGAGCGTGGCTTCAGCCCTGGGAGGAAAAGCGACATGGGATACTTTAGCGTCCCGTCAATACTCGATTTCTCGTAATGTTAGCTTCGCCAATGTTTTAAGGGCTTGTTAGGTTTGCAGCACTACCGAGCGTGACCTTAAAGTTGTTTAACTACAAACGATAGAGCAGGAGGCTAGCTACGCATCCACTGGTATCCTGACCCAAAAAACGTAGTCAATTAAGACGATAGCTGGTAAACACGGCTTCAGTTTGTTTGCTGAAGCCCCGTGTCTTTAGACCGGGGTTGCTTACTGTAGATTAGAGAGACTTGAGAGAAAACTGAGAGAAAGTAGGTAGGCAAAGAAACCAGCTAATAGTGGTTTCATCAAGCAAAACCCCCATAACCTTTTGGATTACAGGGGCTTGTCTTATTTAATTTGGTAGCGGGAAGTGGATTTGAACCACTGACCTTCGGGTTATGAGCCCGACGAGCTACCAGGCTGCTCTATCCCGCGTCGCTTTGTCTCTCTCTAGTGGTTTCCAAAAACAAAACCCTGAAACCTTAACGATTAGAGGGTTTGCTTGAATTTGGTGGCGGGAAGTGGATTTGAACCACTGACCTTCGGGTTATGAGCCCGACGAGCTACCAGGCTGCTCTATCCCGCGTTGCTTTGTCTCTCTAATATAAACATATCTTTCTGAAAATTGCAACCCCTAAATCAAAAAAACTTTTTAGATTGTGGGAGGGGTTGCTGAAATCGACTCAGAGTGTCGATCGCACTAAAGCATCGAAACTTCGCCGACTACCTCCAAGCGCTTGAAGTCGCTGAGAGTCAGGTAAGTCTCCGAAAGTGTTTCGGCGATTGTCGGAGTAATCCACCCCAACTGCTTGAGCAAGTGAATCGCCACAGCAAATTGAGCGCGCTTTCCCCCATCCGTCACCTTAATTGCCAAGCCCATGCCTTCGCCAACGCGGCCAATGCACTGCACCCCTTCGGCGCCGGACTTGCTCACCAATTCCCCTTGAGTCAAGCGCATCAGTTCGGTATCAAATTTGCCCTCACCGGCAACCATCATCGGGTGGTGAGTCATAGCGCGGACAATCCGCTCCATATCCACATTGTGGCCGGAGGCTAACTGAGCGTACAAAGACGCCATTTGCCCCAACTGCAACAGATAGGTAGGAGCGCCGCAGTCGTCGCGAGCGCTGATAAACTCTTCGGCAGGCATGGCCAGCAAGTCAGCCACTTTGCCCAAAATAAGCTGCTGGACGGGATGTTTGCGGCGCAAATAAGTTTCCAGAGGCCAGTGCAGTTGCTGACAGACAGCCAGCATTCCGGCGTGTTTGCCGGAGCAGTTGTATTGCAGGGCGCTCTTTTTGCCTTCGGGAATGGGGCATTGAAGTTTAGAGGGGTCAATGTCGCAGCGCCACAGGACGTTAAATACCTGGCGCGATTGCTCGATCGTACCTTGATGGGAACTGCAAATAATCGCTAAATCTCGATCGGTCAATTCGTAGCGTTCTAAAGTGCCAGTCCCCGTCACCGCCAAAGCTTGAAAAGGCTTGAGTGAAGAACGGACAAATGAGGCCGTTTCCGAGTTACCAGCAACGGACAGAACGCGCCCGCGGTTGTCGCAGACAGCGGCCTGGGCGCGGTGCCTCGATTCCACAATACCTTCGCGCAGCAGTGTGACTTCCAGTTCGGGAGCTTGGGTTCGTTTTCCCCTTGTCATATCAATTTTAGATTTTAGATTTTAGATTTTAGATTGAGGCCGGTGGAAGTTTTGAGTTGCGAGCTGCCAGTTACGAGTTATAAAGTTAATCTTTCTGCGATCGTTTCTCACTCATGCACGGGAGTGTGCACAGGTTGGCCCTGCGCAGCAATCTCAAAACTCAAAACTCCGTTGCCGAACCGATTACAAACAACTCCAAGTTAGTCCCCCGGCAACCAGCAATACTGTCAAACCATAAAATGTCTGCCGCAGACGCCTGAGAATTGGTTCTAGTTGGTAGTTAACAATCAACTGGTCTTGAAGCAAAACTTCCGGAGTTTTAGGCCAAGATTGACAATCGTACCAGCCAGACTCTTCGTAGACGACCGTGGGATTTGAAAGGCGCGATCGCACGTAGAACCAACCCAAGTAGAGTCGCAGCAAAGCTAATCCTAGAATAAAACTGGCACCTGCGGCACCGCTGAGGACAAACTGAGCTGGATACTTGACAGGAGCAAAGCTAGAAGCAGCTATCGGCCCTGATAGTAAGCAACTCCAACCCCACACCCAAGCTAGTTTTGCCAAATATCCAGGCCAATTGAGTGTTACCCAGCTAAAAAACCAGGATTCTTTAAGTTCTTGGTATTCATTGATCGGTCGCTGTTCTTGCGGGACCGGACAAATAGAAACAGAAGCGTCTTTCACATTAGCCATCCTCAGGGCGCGGGGGAAAACTCAATGCGTTCGGCGTGTCCCCAGAACGCTTCTAAATTGTAGAATTCGCGCTCTTGAGGCTTCAAAATGTGAATGATCGCGTCGCCGTAGTCCATGACGACCCAACTAGCGTCTGATAGCCCTTGTGTACGCAGCGGCAAGCGTTGCCACTCTTCTTCCACTTGGTCTGCTATGGCTTGGGAGATGGCTCGTACCTGCACGTTGGAAAATCCGGTGATGATCGCAAAGTAGTCTGCTAGGTAGCATACTTCGGCCACCCGGAGCAATACAATATCTACTGCTTTGCGGTCATCGGCTGCTTGGGCAACGGTCATGATCAGGCCGCGAGCTTCGTCTGGGGAGGTGTTGTCCGTTGCTGTAGACTGAGCCCTGGAGTATTCGAGTTGAGTTAGATCTGACATTAAGTGTTTAATTTCCTAATTGATACGGGTTCTGGAGAATGGGTGCGCTTTCGTGATCGATTGTTGGCAGTTTGAGGCTAGAAATAGGAATTAGCTTGAAGCCAAAAGTAAGGACAGGATTGCTGATAAATTTTACTTTTAACTTGTGATTTGTTCGATCGACTTCTCCGTCGAATTTCCTGTTTCCGGCGATCGAGCCATAAGCAGCGCCCAATTGCGGGTAAGTACGGTGCGGGGGTGGATGTAGCAGCGAGTTTCTAGCAAATATTTAAGAGAATAATCGCTAGTTTGCCACACGGCTGCATAAAGATTTTGCAAGCTTGCCTCGCGCAGTGCTTCTAGTTGGGCTGTGTTGCCGCGGCTCGGCTCTATGGTATCTGCTATGAATACGGTACAACTGAGCTGGCTCATGTTTGGTCTGCCGAGGGTGTGATTGGCGATGGCGTCCAAAATTTCTCGATCGACCACCCCGAATTCGTCTCTGGCGACGATGGCGCTTGCGTCTGCGTGCAGCAAATGCGGGTGTGCTTCCAACACTGAGTCTAACTCTAAACCTTCCTTCTGGGCCATTTGCAGCAGCAGTTGAGGTTTGAAGTATTTTGCCAAATCGTGCAACAAACCGGCCGATCGGGCTTTTGCTTCGTCGAGGCCGTAATGGCGAGCCAAGTCACCTGCTACTTGTTCGACTCCGAGGATATGTTTGATGCGGGCAGCAGGAACGCGCTCAGAGAGCCAAGCTAGGACGATTTCGCGCGCGGGTGCAAGTGTCAAATATTAACTCCGAAATTGTGTGATCTACTATTTTTATTTTAGCGTTTTGTTTCGAGCGGGTGCTTGTATGGGTTATTTGGTGTTTGGGGAAGTGCCGGCACCAGCGATATTGGTAGGTGCTGCGGTGCCGTTGTTCGGGGTTGCGATCGGCACTTTTGAAGCAAAATAGTTAAGTAGGTAGACTATCGATCGACAACAACTGAACTTTAGTTAATTTGGTTGGATTATGAGAAGACCCAACTCATGCAGCAGTGGTGGTAGATACTGAGGCGTTTGTATCGCATTAGGTCAATTTGATATTAACGCTGTTGAATCTGCCTTTTATTGAATTAATTGGCTCGGGAAAGGGCGATCGCATCAATAAACCTTTACTGCTAGCTAGTTTCACAGTTCCCCCTTAAATAGACCTCTTGCAAAATAATTTTATGCTATAATAAAAAGTTTGGCTTAAGTGGAGCAGGTTGCAGGTTTAGCTGATTTTTAGGACATTTTGCTAAAAACAGCATAAAATGGTAAAAAGGTGTTTTGTATTTACAAAATAAATCAATCATGAACAATCGATTTTATCAAAATTTGAAACCGGAGCAATTTAAACGGAGATTTGGTGTCCAGATTCAAACGTTTAAAGAAATGGTTAACACTTGAGAACAATTCCGGTTAGAAAATCCTCAAGATAAACGAGGACGCCGAAGCGCCTTAACTCTTGAAGAACAAGTCCTAGTGGCTTTGGAATATTGGCGAGAATATCGAACCTATTTTCATAGGGGGACAAATTGGGGAGTATCCTCATCAACGATTTGCCGAATTGTAACTAACATTGAATCAACTTTAATGAAAACGGGAAAGTTTGGTATTCCTGGGAAAAAAGCATTTTTCAAAGGTTTTGGGCATCCAGAAGTTGTGGTAATGGATGTCACAGAAACAGCTATCGAACGCAAAAAAAAACAGAAAAAATACTATTCAGGAAAGAAAAAACACCACAGCCTAAAAATGTAAGTGGTCATTAATCAAGAAAGTAAACAGATTATTTGCCTAAATTTTGAACCGGGGCATTGCCACGAGTTCAGCTTGTTTAAAAAAAGCAAGGTTCATTTCCATCCCTCAACCGATAGTTTACAAGATAGTGGCTATCAAGGGATAAAAGATTATCATTTTAATAGCTATACTCCTAAAAATAAACCTAAAAATGGGAATCTTTCTCTTTTAGAAAAAGACTACAATCGAGCTTTAGCCCAAGACCGAATAGTGATTGAACATGTTAATATGAGTCTCAAAGTTTTCTTGCATTTTGTCAAGTCGTTATCGAAATCGTCGCCGTTATGGTTTCCGTTGTAATTTGTTGTCAGCACTTTACAATTATGAGTTAGCTTTCCGGTCTAAAATTCAAAGCCTTTAATTATAACATAGATTTTTTTTGCAAGAGGTCTATTGATGAATCTGGAGTTAACTTGGCAATGGTTAGGTTATATGCTCGGTCTCTAAAAGGTTCAAGAGCCTAGGGTTCAAAACCGAATAAACGCGGAAGAAATGTCTCAATAATTGGAGCTATATCGGTCAATGAAGTCCTAACATCAGTCAATTTAATAGGTACAACTGATGCAATTACATTTGAGGCTTTTATCATCCGAAAACTCGTACCAAAATTAGGGAAAGGTGCTTGTGTAGTGATGGATAATTGTACTATTCATACCGGAGAATAAGTAGAAAAAGCCATCAAAAAACAGGGGGAAAAATTAATATACTTGTCGCCATATTCGCCGGACTTCTCCACAATTGAAAATTTATAGTCAAAACTTAAAAATATTCTCCGTTCTATCAAGACGACTAATTATCAAGAGTTAGCAAAAGCCCTAGAGTTTGCATTTAATGAAGTTACATCAAAAAATATTTGGAATTGGTTTACTCACTGCTGTTATTGTACCTCATCTTTATGAGAAAGGCTATACCTGAGCTGTGAGCAAACGTCCAGATGCTTTTTCAAGAAATACAATTAAAGCCGGCCACGCTCAGAAGGGGCTTGTACCCAAATTTTCGGTCAAGGATGTTGAAGAACAGTTTGCCATTGTCCTCCTCTACACGGGTGCCGCGCCCAACGACCTGTTTAAAGTCAGTCATCGATCGAATCACCCGCGCCAGGACAACGTTTTTGCAGGTGGGAATGTCTACAGCAGTTGTCAGTAGCCGGGAAGTCACTGCGATCGCAGGTGTCTGGGTGAGTACGTCTTTAAATTTGTAAAGTTGCGATTTGCCCGTATCCCCAGCAGCGGAAGTGACGCGACAAACGTAATCAGGATATTGCTTCGTCAAGTCAGCGTTGAGGTTGTTAAGCGCTGCCACCATTTCCAAAACGTGCTCTTCATCCACACAAAACACAATTGTTTTGCCAAAACGGTCAGTTTTCTTGAGGAAGTCTGTAATGTGTCGCGCGATCGCCCCTGTCCTGACTTTAGGAGAAACGGCCCGCTCAAAATCTCCCGTCTGGTACTCTTCATCAGGAATAGCACGCCCGTAGCGGTCAATGTCGTCAGGGTTAGGTCGCCACCCCAAAGCATCGTAACTGGTACTTACACGATGCACCCTATAAGGGGCGTTGCACATTTATGGTATGATACAGGGAGGTAGGGGTACAGTTTTATGTTTGAGATAGTAAACAACCAACCTCACCGATAGGTTTAACATTTCTACTGATTTGGAGTAACATAAAGTTTTTCAATTGCATTCGAGCTAGGTAATGTCTTAATCTGGTATTTTCTCCTTCTACCCGTGTCATATATGTTTTGTTTACTATATGGTCAGCATCCTCTTGGGAACTGGGGATAAACTAGATAGCGATCTGTTACATAAAAAAAACACTGCCATCCTTTAACAATCTGCCATAAGGGTTTAAATGTTTCTGCACTCCGGTCCCCAATTACAATAGCGATAATCCCTGTTATTGCTTTATTTACAACTGTCCACACCCATATTTTGTTTTTTTTTAGCAACGTAATTCTGTAATTCATCTATCTGGGCTATTTCGGGAATTTCATAATAATCTGGTTCGGTTGATAGGCTGTTTCCGGCCTTTTTAACCCAATTAATAACTGTATTATGAGAAACCCCAGTCAGACGTTCTATCCGCCGAAAACCATTTCCTTCTAGGTAGAGATGGAGACACCGCTTTTTTACCTCTTGGGGATAACCTCGCTCAGAATAAACATCTATAAATTGCCGACCGCAATCTGAACAAATATGGTTTTGTTTACCTCTTTTTAAGCCATTTTTCTTGAGATTGATGGACTGACAGTCGGGACAAATCATAGGTTTAGTTAGTTAAGTATATTTGTCCATCATACCATAAATGTGCAACGCCTAAAGAAGAGGTAGTAAAGCTAAGAGAACAAGAGCGCTTAGAGTTAGAGAATTTGCTATCTAGGACTTTATTAGATGGCTGCCAACAGTTGAAGCTAAGGAAACGCAAAGTTATAGAAGATTGGACAGCATCTTTAGAGGAGGGTGAAACAATCAGGGTGATTTCAGATCGAGACAGCCACATTGTACTGCGGATTACTTTAGAGGGTGAAGTGCCAAGCGCTCTATCTTATGGCGATGCATAGGTTTTAGGTGCAACTGTTAAAGAAAACTCAGAGGATTTGGCTATATTCTCTAATTAGTTAAAGCCGATAATTCCGAACCCGCCAGCAGGCGATTTGAACCCTGATTCAGTAACGCCAGCACCGACAATGGATATTCAGCAGGTAAAAATGGCTGAGTCTATCCTGCCAACGGCTCAAAGAGCTTTTGAGTATTTACTTAATCATGCTCCCGATCGCGTGGAAGAGACTAATGAGTACACCCGCGTTCGGGTAGGAGATTTGTACGATCTGATAGTGGGAGAGTCGGAAGGGGTTTCGGTATCTTCTCTGACTGTTTCTGTCCGAGGGGAGTTAATCAAAGTTCGGGGAGAAAATTTGGTTTTAGCTCAGGGGATTTCCTCTGAAGATATTGACTTTTGGGTAGTGGTTGCAGAGGAACTAGATCGGATAGAGGCGAGGAGTAGGGATTATGAGCGATCGGAACCAGATAGTCAAAGTGGTTTAGGATACTGAATCGCTGGAAATACCACACTCTTGTCATTGTGGGGAAATAAAAATAAGAGCCAAGTTTTTAAATGTATATACAGCGAACATTTAAGCGTTTATTTTTCAACAGGGCATTGCTCAATTAAGGCACTATAAATTTATAGTGTGGTTGGCAAAAAATAACGCTTCAAAAAACGCAGAGCTTATGCAATTTCCTGAATGTGAGTTAACTCATGTTAATAAAAATGGTTAGAAAAAAGCTAAACATAATTATATTTATGTCGGTCGTTACAGACAATTAATAAATTGCTATCAACCTCATAAAAGTTACTCGGAATAGGCCAAAGGTGAATGTCTCAAAATGTCGGTCAATGGTAGGGGTTTTTAAGCAATTGAGAGAGTCAAAGGTACTATCATGTTCTGCGTAAGTTTTGTTGAAGTTTTGTAACAACGCTGCCAGTATCAACCTACCAGGAAAACTAACTGTGGGAAATATTTAAATTTGTAACATTAACTACAAAGACGATCGCGCCCGCTCTAGGCTTTTTATCAAAAAAATTATCAGAAAAATGGGTTTAAAACCCTGGTTTTCTAGGACTAATTTTTCCAAAGTTAAGTAATGTAACGTATTTCTTGACGTTGGAACTAAATTAAAACTACACTAAAAGTAGATTTTAAAGGTTGAGTACGCCGCTGCAAAGTAAGGAAAAATCGTAATTAAAGTCAATAACAAAACAGACATAGAGTTTTGGAATTGGTACGCGGAAATTCTCGCGAAACCTAGTGTTCTATGCGCTTAAACATCCAAAAGAGATCGCTATGCTCAAAAAGCAAATGCGGGGAGGCAAGGAAATCCCATTTATGGGAATATTAAGGCCGAAATGTCTTAATGTTCCTCACCTCTTTAAGCCTAAAAATATCAATTATTAATGTTAGCGAATCGCCTTCAGCTTTGCTCGGTATCAGGATAAATTGCGCTCCGTTCACCCCCGCGAGAATCCCTAATGAACAACCGCGAACCCATCTCGAATCCCACTGCTTCATCAACCCGCCAGGGAAATAGTAAAGATTCTGAACCGGAGAAAAGCTACTTTTCTCCTCCTCCTGCCGTATCCTTGCCCAAAGGGGGTGGGGCGATTCAAGGAATGGGCGAGAAGTTTGCTGCCAATCCGGTGACAGGCACTGGCTCAATGTCAGTGCCGATCGCCACCAGTCCCGGTCGTTCTGGGTTTAGCCCGCAACTTTCCGCGGCCTACGACTCTGGGGCAGGCAATGGGATGTTCGGGTTGGGCTGGAATCTGTCGGTGCCTTCGATTACGCGGAAGACAGACAAGGGTTTGCCTCGCTACTGGGACTTTGAGGAGTCCGATGTTTTCATTCTTTCGGGTGCAGAAGATTTGGTACCCGTGCTTAAATCAGATGGCACGGTTGATGAAACGCTGCGGGATGGATACTGTATTCGCAAATATCGCCCTCGAATTGAGGGATTGTTTGCCCGAATCGAACGCTGGACAAAGGTGGATTCGGGAGAGATTCACTGGCGATCGACTTCTAAAGACAATATTACGACCCTGTACGGCAAGACTGCTGAGAGCCAGATTGCCAGTCCAGACAATCCAACCCGTGTATTTAGCTGGCTAATTTGCGAAAGCTATGACGATAAGGGTAATGCGATTCGTTATGAGTACAAAGCGGAAAATTCTGATGGGGTTATTACAGCACAGACACATGAGCGCAATCGAACCCCAGAAAGCCGATCGGTTAATCGCTACCTGAAGCGAATTAAATATGGAAACCGAACGCCTCGACAAGCCAGTGAAAATCTGAGCCTGCGAACAGATTGGATGTTTGAGGCGGTGTTTGACTATGGAGAACACAACCAGACGAATCCAAAATCGAATGACTCAGGGGTGTGGACTGTTCGCAACGACCCATTTTCTTCCTACCGGGCTGGCTTTGAAGTTCGTACCTATCGTCTCTGTCAGCGGGTGCTGATGTTCCATCATTTCCCTGAAGAGTTCGGGGTGGGACTCGATTGCTTGGTGCGATCGACAGATTTCGCCTATTCTTACGAACAAAACCCAACCGATGTTCGCAATCCTATTTATTCGTTGTTGTTCTCGGTGACGCAGACGGGATATCAGCGGGATTCACTAGGGGGCTATCATTCAAAATCTCTGCCACCGCTGGAGTTTACTTACAGCGAACCCCACATTGATGAGACGGTGCGTGAGGTCGATGCTGCGAGTCTAGAAAATTTGCCCCAAGGGTTAGATGGCACGCGCTACCAGTGGGTGGATCTGGATGGGGAAGGGTTATCGGGAATTTTGACGGAACAGGGCAACGGGTGGTTTTATAAGCGCAATCTCAGCCCGATTAATACGGTTCACAACAATGGCTCAAAGCATATTGAGCCGCGTTTTGCCTCAGTTGAACTGGTTGCCAGCAAGCCTGCCAGCGGCTTAGCGAATGGCGCTCAGTTCCTCGATTTGGCGGGGGACGGTCAGCTTGATGTGGTAGCGCTACGGGGGGCTGTACCGGGTTTCTACGAACGCACTCAGGATGAAGGCTGGAAGTCGTTTGTTGCTTTTAAGTCGTTGCCTGTACTCGACTGGGATAGCCCGAACCTGAAGTTTATCGACTTGGATGGCGACGGACACAGCGACATTCTAATTACTGAAGACAATTGTTTTGTGTGGCATCCATCCCTAGCAGAAGACGGCTTCGGACCAGCGGAGTGGGTGAGTCAGCCTTGGGATGAAGAGAAGGGGCCGCGTGTGGTGTTTGCTGACAGTACGCAGTCTATTCATCTGGCGGATATGTCAGGGGATGGGCTGACGGATATTGTGCGGATTCGTAACGGAGAGGTGTGTTACTGGGCGAATCTGGGGTATGGGCGATTTGGGGCAAAGGTGACGATGGACAATGCGCCCTGGTTTGATGTGCCAGATTTGTTCAATCAGCGACGGGTTTTGTTGGCGGATATTGATGGGTCTGGAACGACGGATATTCTGTACTTGAGCTCAGAGGGGGTGCAGGTCTATTTCAATGAGTCGGGGAACAGTTGGGCAGCAAGGCGAGTTTTGAGGCGTTTTCCTGCGATCGACAGTATTGCTTCGGTAACGACGATCGACCTGTTGGGGAATGGAACGGTTTGTTTGGTGTGGTCTTCGCCCTTGCTGGGAAATACGACCCGCGTGATGCGGTATATCGACTTGATGGGCGGACAAAAGCCGCATCTGCTGGTTAAAACGGTGAACAATCTGGGTGCAGAAACGGTTGTGCAGTATGCACCTTCTACTAAGTTCTATCTACAAGACAAGTTGGCGGGGCAGCCCTGGATTACAAAGTTGCCCTTTCCGGTGCACGTGGTGGAACGGGTGGAAACCTACGATCGCATCAGCCGCAATCGCTTTGTCACGCGATCGGCCTATCACCACGGTTACTTTGATGGGGTAGAGCGAGAATTTCGCGGCTTTGGCATGGTGGAGCAGTGGGATACTGAGGAGATTGGGACGATTGGGCCTGGAGAAGTCTCATCCGACAGTTCCAATCTGGATGCGGCTTCGTTTGTGCCACCTGTGCATACAAAAACCTGGTTTCACAATGGGGCATATCTCGACCAGGACAGGATTTCGCACCTGTTTATTCACGAGTATTATCAGGGGGATGCCCTGGCTGCGCTATTACCGGATACGGTGCTGCCTGATGACCTAACGTTGGAGGAAGAACGGGAAGCCTGTCGATCGCTCAAAGGGTCGATTCTGCGGCAGGAAATCTACGCTGATGACGGGACAGATAAGAGCCTGCATCCCTACAGTGTTTCAGAGCAGAATTATACGATCGACTTTGTGCAGCTAAAGAGCGCAAATCGTCACGCTGTCTTTTTCGTGCATCCACGCGAGACGATCGATTACCACTACGAACGCAATCCAGTGGATCCGCGGGTCGGTCATCAGGTTGTTTTGCAGGTTGATGAGTATGGCAATGTTTTGAAGGCTGTGGCGATCGGATATGGGCGGCGGCAGTCATTGTTATCCAATCCTGATGATCGGATTAAACTCACATCTGGCAACATTCTCAAGAACAGGCAAGATGCCTGTTCCACAAAGAGTGAAGTTTCTTGTGGAACAGGCATCTTGCCTGTTCATAAAAAGCTTATTGAGAATGGTGCAACATCTCAGATTAAACAAACTCAAACGCTGATTACTTACACGGAAAATCGCGTCACCAATCCAGTCCTGGAAGACGATGCCTATCGCACACCGCTGCCCTATGAAGCCTGCACTTACGAGCTAACGGGGCATGGGTATAGCGAGAGCGATTTACCAAAGGAAAGGATAGGCCAAGGCCCTGCCTTAATCAATCTTTTGAATACAGTTCAAACGGCTGCATCACTGGAATATCAGATGCAACCGGATGGCAGTTTGCAAAAGCGCTTGATTGAGCGGGTACGGACGCTTTATCGCAAAAACGACCTTTCGGATGCTCTGCCGCTGGGTGTGCTGGAATCGCTGGCATTGCCCTACGAAAGCTACAAGCTGGCATTTACTCCCGATTTGTTAGCACAGGTTTATGGCGATCGCGTCACGGAGGAAATGCTGGCTGAAGGCGGCTATCTCCACAGCGAGGGGGATTCTAACTGGTGGATTCCGTCTGGGCGGGTTTTTCATCATCCAGAACCAGGTGCGAGTTCTGCCCAGGAGTTGGCCTTTGCCCGGACACATTTTTTCCTGCCCCATCGGTTTGAAGACCCCTTCAACAATATCACGACGGTTGAATATGACGGCTATGACTTGATGGTGACAGCGACTCGTGATGCGATCGGCAATGAAGTCAAAGCTGAGCATGACTATCGGGTAATGCAGCCCAGAGTGGCGATCGACCCGAACCAGAATCGCGCTCAAGTAGCGTTTGACGTTTTGGGAATGGTGGCGGGTGCTGCTGTCTTGGGCAAGGTTGAGGCGGGTGAGTCAGAAAGTGGTGACTCGTTGCAGAAGTTTATCGCAGAGTTGAGCGATGAACAAGTGCAAGGGTTTCTGCAACAGCCAAGGGCAACGGCAAAGGAGCTTTTGGGTAATGCAACAACTCGCACTATTTACGATTTACATCGCTTCCAGAATTCGGGTCAACCAGTCTTTGCAGCGACTATTGCCCGCGAACAACACGTCAATTCAGCCAATGGAATGGAGTCGCCTGTTCAGGTGACGTTTAGTTATTCCGATGGCTTTGGGCGAGAAGTGCAGATGAAGGTACAGGCGGAACCGGGAAATGCACCGCAACGGGAATCGAATGCAGAAAATCCCGATCGACCAGGCAAGTTGATTCTGGAAAATGGCAAGCCGAAGCTGGCACCGACGAATCCCCGTTGGGTGGGGAATGGGCGCACGGTTTATAACAACAAGGGCAAGCCCGTTAAACAATACGAACCTTTCTTTAGTTCGACCCATCTGTATGAAGCTGAGCCAGAAATGGTGATGGCTGGGGTGACAACGATTTTGTTCTACGATCCGGCGGAACGGGTGGTGGCGACACTGCATCCGAATCACACGTTTGAAAAGGTGGTGTTCGATCCCTGGCAGCAAACTACCTGGGATGTGAACGATACGGTGTTGATTGCGGATCCGAAGACGGATGCGGATGTCGGCAGTTTCTTTGAGCGATTGCCGGAAACTGAGTATCTACCAACCTGGTATGACCTCCGCATTGACCCGGCAAAGGCTCTAGAAGAATGGCCTGATGTCGATCGGGAAGGACGCGCCCATCCTGAGAATGCTCGCATTCGCTCTGCCGAAGCATCAGCCGCGAGGAAAGCAGCGAAGCACGCTGGAACGCCAACCATTGCTCACCTGGATTCGCTGGGGCGCACGTTTCTGACCGTTGCTGATAACGGGGATGCAGGTAACTATGAAACTCGCGTTGAACTGGATATTGAAGGCAATCAGCGATCGGTGATCGACGCGCGTGGGCGCACTGTCATGACCTATGACTATGATTTGCTGGGTGGGCAGATTCATCAAGCGAGTATGGAGGCGGGCGATCGCTGGATGTTGAACAATGTGGTAGGGAAGCCCATTCGTATGTGGGATAGCCGTAACCATGTTCTCCGCACCACCTATGATGCCTTGCAGCGTCCGATGCAATTATTTGTCAAAACTGGCAGCGATCCAGAAATCCTGGCGGAACAGACAGTGTATGGGGAAGGGCAGGGTGACGCGACCAACCATCGGGGCCAAATTTATCAGCATTTTGATAGTGCGGGGGTTGCCACGAATGGGTCATTTGACTTTAAGGGGAATTTAGTAAGCAGCACGCGCCAACTGGTGCAGGATTACAAAACGATTCCCGATTGGTCGAGCAATCCTGCTTTAGAAACGGAAGTTTTTAGCAGCAGTAGCCGCTATGATGCCCTGAATCGACCGATTCAGTTACTTGCGCCCCATAGCAACCAGCAGAATACGAAACTCAATGTGATTCGTCCTGGTTACAATGAGGCGAATTTATTGGAGCGGATGGACGTTTGGCTGAGGGAAGCAACGGAGCCAACGGCATTACTGGTGCCGCAATCGGCAAATTTCCACGCGGTGACGAATATTGATCGCGATGCAAGGGGACAGCGCACCCTGATTGAATACGGGAATGGCGTAAAAACTGAATATACCTATGATGAGAAAACCTTCCGGTTAATTCATCTAAAGACCACGCGGGGCGGGGCGGTCTTGCAAGACTTGTTCTATACCTATGACCCGGTGGGCAATATTACCTGCATTCGGGATGATGCCCAGCAGACGGTATTTTTTGACAATGCGGTAGTGTCGCCCAGTACAGAATATGTATACGATGCGCTCTATCGGCTAATTCAGGCCGATGGACGAGAACACGCGGGTCAAGCGGTTAATCCTCAATCTGAATATCAGCCAGAAAATAAGCCACACTACGACTATAACGACTTTACTCGCCGGAACTTGCCTCACCCGAATGATGGTCAGGCAATGCGTAACTACCGCCAACTATACGAGTATGACTCAGTTGGCAATATATTGAACCTGATTCACCAAGTTAATGGCACCACTCTCTGGAAGCGGCGCTATGACTATGCAGCAGATAGCAACCGCTTGTTAAGCACCAGTCTGCCGAGTGACTTGGATACGCAACCGTTACCTGTCAGGTACTTCTACGACGAACACGGCAATATGACGCAGATGCCGCACCTGCTACAGATGCAGTGGGATTTCAAAAACCAATTGCAAAGGGTCAATCTGGGGGGTGGAGAGACTGCTTATTACGTCTACGATGCCAGTGGACAGCGGGTGCGGAAGGTGGTGGAGAAGAGTGTTGGACTGACGGAGGAACGGATATATCTGGGGGGTTATGAAATCTTCCGCAGGCGGAATGGGAATGGGCTGAAGTTGGAACGGGAAACGCTGCATGTTATGGATGACTTGCGGCGGATTGCGTTGGTGGAAACGAAGACAGTTGATGTAGATACTCCTGTTATTTCTCCTAGTCCTTTAATTCGCTATCAGTCGGATAACCACCTTGATTCTGCCAGTTTGGAATTGGATAAGGATGGGCAAGTTATTTCTTATGAGGAATATTATCCCTACGGCAATACTTCGTATCAGGCTGGGCATAGTGTGGCGGAGGTGAGTTTGAAGCGTTATCGATATACGGGGAAGGAGCGGGATGAGGAGACAGGGCTTTACTATCATGGGGCGCGATATTATGCATCCTGGTTGGGGCGGTGGACGGCAGCTGATCCTATAGGAATTGAAGCAGGGGTTAACTTTTACGCTTACGTAAGAAATAATCCAATCAAATCTATTGATCTCAGAGGAACTCAGGATAGCCCTCCTGCCTCAAAAAATGAACCTGGTTTCTTGACTAAAGTTGGTTGGGGTCTTCGGATTGCCTTTTTCATGACAACTCATCAAACTCCAGAGCATTTTGGACAGGGAATGGTGGATAAAGCCAAATCCTTAACTGTAGATCCCGTGATGACTCTATATGGTCCTGGCGGAATGATTGATAAGGCAGCACAAAAAGCAGTTGATCGCGCTCAAGGAATACAGAAACCCGACGACTACTATGTTTCCGAGGAAGAGCACAAAAAACAATTGGGCGCGATTGTTGCTGTAGGAGCAGCGCTGTTTCCGGGATTGGGAGGGGTGACAGCCGGAACTTCGAGAGCTTCCGTAACTTCCATGGTAACGCCTGAAGGGATTGTTATAGAGGCTTCCACACAGGTAGCAAGTTCCGAGGTGGCAATAGAGGTTGCCACACAGACAGCAGTTTCCGGGGTGGAAAAGGCCGCAATAGTCGCACTTAGCACTGGTGGCGGATCGAGTCCTCGCCCGACCGAACCAGGAAACTGGGTAGAAGACATAACGGCTGGTCAAAATATGAGTCCGGAACAAGCCAAATACCAACAGCAGGTCACCGGAAAACCTGCCAGCAAGACCTACCATGTGAATGGCACATCTTTCGATGGATTCGCACCTGGCAAAGGCTCACTCCCAGACAAACTGATCGAGGCAAAACATCTTGGAGACGAAGGGAGATTTGCGAAAGCCTACGAGAACATGAAGAAAGGTAACTTCAGCGACCTCATACACCTGATGGATCGTGCCGAGAATATCCTGGCTCAAGCCAAGGCACAGGTGAAGGCAGCACAGGGGACAGGGGCGCGCATAGAATGGCAAGTTTCCGGAGAAAAAGCGGCAGAAGCATTGAAAACGCTGTTCGATCACGACCCTGCGCTCAAGGGAAATATAGATGTCATATATGTTCCACTCAATAAGTAGAGTGCTGATTTTTTTTCGCAGTTTGCTTTCAATGTTAAAAAGTGTGCTCGCTCACTCAGAGCTTTTGTTTTTTTGGGATTGGGGACGCTCGCCCCCAATCCTGTAGGAAGCGTTAGCATAGCACACCAAATTCCCGAAAAAAAACCAAAGATTTTCTCATAAACCCAAAAAGTTAAAAGAATAAATTGCTGATGCTCACTCAACCCCAACATCCATTAATGACTTCTCAAGAGTATCTGGAATGGGAAGAACAATAACCCATTAAGTACGAATGTATTAATGGGGCAGTCTTTCCCCTGAGAGAGAGAACCTTTCCCCATAACTCCATAGCCGTAAATCTTACATCTGCACTCAAAACTCACCTGCGAGGTAAGGGATGTAAAGTTCAGATAGCAGATGCAAAAGTAGGAGTTTTACATCAGATATATTCGTTAGCAAAGCGATCGCATAAAACCAGACACAAAAACACATCTAACGCATAAAAATATTGATTTTTAGTTAGATTTAGCCCCAAAAAAAGGAGAACCCAATGCCATCCCTACTCGTTATTCGCCTACACCCAGTAGAACCCATCTCAGGTGATGATTTTACGGATTACCTGGATGGTCTAACCATCACGGCTTTTGAAATATCATTCAATAACCAAGCAGGATCTCAGATTGGTCAGGCACAATATTTACCACCCAACGATCCAGCAACCCGAATAGTTCAACACTTTGATGGAAACACGCCAAAAGCGATCGCCACTGCCGTCATCGATTTCGAGCCTCCGGCAGGTGGCGAGTATCGAACTGCCGATGTGCGCCTCGTCATCACTCGTAACGGCAACGAAATGGCACACAAACCCATTTACTACAACGTACCCGTTGCCCCCGGTTCCATCCCAGCAGATCCAAACAATTTCCCGGATATATCCGATCCTTTAGATCCTTTAGCGGTTCCTGTCATTAGTCTGCATCTGGCATTACCATCCTCAGCGCAACCTAGCCCAACAGTCGTCTTGCCAGAGGATGGTACAGCCCCTAACTTCGACAATCTGCGTACAGCCGTAGAAGCCGTGTTGAGTGCAGAACCCCCCGACAGCCCAACAGAATCTATTGCTACTTTGACCGCTGCCCAGTGCCGCCACATTGCCTACGAAATCATCTGGGATCGCATGGCGTACCCGCTTCCAAAACCAAAACGCGCATTGGAAGAAATCTACACCGGACCGCTAAAAGCTGATAGTGAAGAAGAGCGCGATCGCCGCATCTTTGAAGGCGACATACTAAGCTACTACACCAAACACAATACCGAAGCCGAGCGCCTGAAAACCTTCATCTTCTCACTCTCAGCAGCCATTTGGTGCGAAGAAAAAACCATCAATGCAACCCAAGCCGGATTCTACTTCCCGGTATTTCTGAACCCTCCGAAGGGAGAAGCAAAAGTCATCTTGAAGGCTTCAGGAACAGCATTAAACCCAGTTTTTAAAGTTCCGGCAGATTATTTTTATGCCCTCACCGCCATTCTGCCATCACAGATCAAGCGGGAAGAACGCTTTAAGATGGTGGCACTAGATGCTGAAGCACAGATTGTAACCAACATTGAGCAAGCTCTTGATGACCAGGTACTGACCGAACCAGCCGGAATCAACCGTTACCAGGCAGCACGGCGCTTGCGTGCTCTAGGTTCTGCAGAAGAGATTGGTACTCCAGAGTTCGTAGTCATCCCACTAACTCCAGTACATGGGCTAGTGAACAATTGGTTAGCGTTTCCTGAACCAGATATCAATGCGTTTTGGTCAGGATTATCATTACCGTCAACTGACATCACTGGACATCTAGATTTAATCCTTTGCGCCATTACAAAAGAACATCCGCCATTAGCACCATTAACCGCTGCAATCAAAAATCCTCCTGTCACTATTCCTCCTGTTCCTAGCTTTGGTGGCGGTGTTACTAACGTGGACGAGTTGGCAGCCAAGAACAAGGGAAATTGGGAGGCTTTGCTAAACCCAAATCCAGCACTACTCCCGGAATTTACCAAACCCGGCACAACAGAAGAACGAACTCAATCCTTCATTCGCCACCTGCGTAAGTTCTTTGATGTTACCAATGTATTCAATCCTCCTCCTGTCCCGACGATCGATGAAACTCTCCAGCTAAGTCGTTCACCGGGCAATCCATTAGACCAATTGTTAGCTAATTATCCAGGTGGGTTCTCGTTCAGTGGATGGGATCCAGGCCAATTGCGAATCGCCGTGGACAACATTTTTCCCGGTGATTCAACCAGTGTTATAAAAGTAAAACAGCAATTCATCGAGTGGTTAACCTGCATTCAGAGTGTCGTTAATCTAACTAATAGCATTAGCCCGATCGAAATCCAATTCTCAGTCATAGAAGCCCTTTGGGCACGAGGCTTTACAAATGGAGACGTGATTGGCAAGTTTTCTAACGCAAAAGACTTCAAAGAAGCACTGGCTGGCTCAGTTGCCTACGATTATGCCGGTATCATTTGGGAAAATGCTGATGTATCCGTACCCGATACGCCACCTAGATCGGTTGGATTCAAACCCATCAATCCAGATGGCTCGTTAATCAATTGCATCCCACCCGCACACCTATCTCCACTAGGTCCCATTGCTTACTTACATGATTTGTTGCAGGTATCTCCAGAATCTACCTGTAAAAACCCGCTACCTAAAAATGCCAATAAAACCTTAGCAGTTATTCTGGCAGACCACCGGACATCATGGGATACCCTATTAGCAAGCAAAGCCAATCTAGAAGTGCCACTGCCGTTGATTGATATCGTGAATGAATCGCTGGAGTACATGGTTGCCCATGATACGACCTATGGCGTAATTTATAACACAGCAAATGACACCGTAGGCGGTCATGAATTAACTTCAACAACCAATCCCACAGGTGCCTTCCAACATCACCCAGAGAAACTATTTGAGGCATTACCTGAACACTCCACCCCTGCCGTACCCACTGATGAACAAACTGCCTACGACAAATTAAAGAACGATTTCTCCTCCTGCTTGCTCCCCTATTCGCAGCCGTTAGATGTCTCGCGCACTTATCTAGAACAGTTAGGCACAAGTCGCTTTGCTACCATGCGCCGCTTCCGCGAAAAGATTACCGAATTTGTCATAGACCCCACCCATGAACCTACTGACTTTCAGAAGCATTTGTGGCGCTATCCGGTTCGGATCGAAACTGCGATCGAGTACCTCAAGATTACGCCAGAAGAATACACAGTATTATTTCAAGACAACATTACGATTGCCCCGCTAAGAGGGCGCGGAAGTCGGGCTGCTGCAGGAAAGATTCAGTTGTACACACTATACGGTTTTGCTCCGCACGGAGCCAGAAACGAAACATTATGGACTGATGTTGTCGTGCACATATCTGAGTTTTTAGAACGAACTTGTTTAACTTATTGCGAATTCATTGAATTATGGAAATCTGAGTTTGTCAAATTCGGTTTAAAAACTAACCTACAAGGATTTCCCGATTGTGAACCGTGCTGTTTAGATAAGTACATCATTGAGTTTCAAGACCCTAAAGACACTGAAGAAGCTCTCAAACGGCTGGCAATTTTTATCCGCCTATGGCGCAAATTACAGGCAGTGCCGAACGCCCGATATACATTTACAGAACTAACCGACATCTGTAACGTGCTTGAATTGTTTGATGCTGCAAACAACGTCAACCCAGATTTTATCCGGCAGTTGGTCGCTTTTCAGATGTTCCGGGATGATTTCCAACTGAGGCTTACTGATGGTACGCCGCCTGTTGTAAATGCGACTGGTGCTGAGCGACTCCACTTACTAGCATTTTGGGTTTCAGGGGCAACGAAGTGGAACTGGGCAATAGAACATTTGCTTTACCAAATCCAGCAATATTCTATTCATACCTATCATTGTCGTTGCCGGGAGCCAGAGTTTATCAAATTGCTGATGGACAACCTGAATTCGCTGTCAGCATTAGCAGGTTTTGACCCCAACAACTCTACTGATACCTGGCACGCCCACCCAACCCACACGCTTCGTTTTGCCGAAATCTTGGCAAAAATCTATGCCTCCGAATTTGGTGTTGGTGAATTGCTGTTCCTGTTTACTAATGATGAACATTTGCAAGGCGATGACCCCTTCCCCTTGCAACCGGCTAACGAAGCCAAAGATTCCCCTCTAAGCTTGCCAGATGATGATGAACAGAATTCGCTGTGGATGTTGCGTCAAAAACTGATGGCGGTTGTAGTGAGAACTGAATCTGCCCAACAGTGGACTTGGACGCGCATGGAAACCACTCTGCGAGACGAGTTTGGCTTTTCACCACTACTCGGTAGCAATCGTTGGCTTTCACTGGGGCAGCATTTCTTCCCATCGGTATTGATAGATAGCGGTATTGCAGTCAGCACTGCACAGCGACAATACCGAGTCTCCCTGCCACAGCCAACTCCTATTTTGATGTGGAATACACCCCCCGCTGGTCCTTTCCAATATGATTTGACGGCAGAGGAATTGTGGACACAAATTCCCCTCACTGATGAAGCCGTGTTGGCTAAACTCAGCCGTATCCGGCAACTGACAATAGACGAACAAAATGCTGTGCGCGATCTCTACTTTTTACCGCGTGTAGATATAGCACATTTTGCTTTTATCTTTAATAACTTTGGTGAAGCAGAAGAACAACTGATTCAGGAACCGGATGAAGCCAAACGCTGGGCATGGTTCCAGCAAGAGTTCGATCGCTTTTACCAGCGCTGTCAGATTATCGCCGAACATTTGGCCGCTCATACAGTGGATGCCACCAGCAGTCCCAATCCAGAGGGTACAGATATGGCAAAACTGTTGCTAAAAAACCTCTGGGCTGACGAGAATTTGGCAACCGCGCCTTGGGAAAATGACAACGGTCAAACGCCTGCCGTTACTTGGCAACCGCAACCCAATGGCGGGGCATTTGCTGCGCTGTTAGGGCTAACCGGAACGGGAATGTTGGCGGAATACTTCGATTCTTCTCAAACTTTACGCTGGCGCGAATTACGCGGCGGTGTGGATGCTTTCGGCATGGAAGAAAACGCTTGGAATGCGCCGATTCCAACTATCCTGCCGTCAATGAGCTCCACCTTCTCACCAGAGCAAATACGCTTTGCGGCTATTCGTAATGGTTTTGCTATGGCAAATACCAGCGGTGCAGCTTTAGGCGGGGCGGAACCATTCACCCTTCACTGGAAGGGGTTGTTGCTGATTGAACAGGAAGGTCAATATGGGTTTAGTGCCGGGGCGCCCTCTTTGGTGGGTGAAGTAGCTGATTTTGAGAAAGTCGATCGCTCGCATCGTTGGCGTGTGACATTAAAGCGGGGTCAAAAAACCTGGGTGTTGCTCGCCCATGATTGGCCTAGCGAAGAAGCACCAGCCAATTGCTCAAAACCCATTGCGTTGAAAAAGGGCTTTTATGAGCTAAAGATTGAACTGGAACGCAAACCTTTGTTCTTCGATGGTCCGGAAGATGTTTGTCCGCAAACTACGGGTTTTCAGCTTAAGTACAACGGCCCGGATGCTGGCATGGACTGGTTGGCGATACCGTATGACAAACTGTTCCAGCCTCAGAAAAACGATACCTTACAGCAAGGTCTTAGAGAAGAATTCCCTGGCACAGCACAGGATTTTCTGGCGACACACTACACCAGTAGCGTGCGCGACATTCGGCGGACTTATCAGCGTGCGTTCAAAGCTATGCTGTTTGTCAGCCACCTCCATCTCTCGACTCAACGGATTTCTGACGGTGGACAGTCGGAACTGGGCTATATACTTGCCCATCCGGTTAACTTTGCCGGACAGGCATACTATCGCAGTGGTGGTGCATTCGTTACGCACAAAGCCAACTTCGATCCGAATTTCTTGCCTGTACTCGACAATTATCTAGCGCCACCTTTAGGACAAGATCAGCGGGTAGCCCCTACGCCTCAACGCCAACAAGCGATGTTTGATTGGTGGGAACGTCTGTTTGACTATACAGTGATGCGGAGGGAAACCGAGCGATCGTCAGAACAACCAGATTGGCTGCTGTTTCATGAATCTGCCGAATTGCATCCAGATAACCCTGCTGATTTAATCCGCCACATTGGGATTGATTTGCGACACAATACCCTAGTGTTGCAGTATTACCAAGCTTTTCCGGTCACGTCTGTAGAGTTAGAGGACGATCGCTGGGCAGTACGGGTTTGGCAGTCAGAAAAATGGGTTCGGGCATTATTGAAACGGTTCTACCCTAAAGATATCCGCGAAGCTCGACCCGACCTCTGGGCTTCTGATGACCCATCTGTGCCGGAGATTGCCTTTGGTACTACAGAATCGGGTAATGCTAACCTGACCCTGTTTTATCGCAAAGGTTGCATCGAAAACGGTGAACCGCGTCGCTACGAAGAAATTAAACGTTTGAACGATCGGCTTCGGCAACGGGGCAGGGCAGCATTGGTGGCTTACCTAACGCACCTGAACCGTGTGCCCCTTCCCTGGGGGGGATTTGCCACAGAAGCCAAGCACTTGAGCGAACTGCTGCTGCTCGATGTAGAAGTGGGACTTTGCCAAAAAGCCAGCCGCATTGAAGAAGCCGTCACTGCCATTCACCTTTTTGTTCAGCGTGCCCGACTGGGACTAGAACCTGAATTTATAGTATCGCCGGATTTTGTTCTGGCTTGGGAGCGGCATTTTGCCACATTCCGTGTTTGGGAAGCCTGCAAACGGCGGCTCATTTATAGGGAAAACTGGGTGGAATGGGATGAATTGCAAGCAGCGAAGCAAACAGAAGCATTCCAATTTTTAGAATCTGAACTGCGTAGCGCTTCCCTAACAATGCCAGTACCCGGAGGACTGACTTATTGGAACGGTTCACGTCCACCTAGCCACCCAGGGATAACCCTCCTCCAACACCAGGAACCAGCAACCATGCAACTCCTCAACCCCGCACCAGAGGGACTAGGCTTGATGGGCACACCCGATCGCCATGCTCGCCCCAACTGGCTTTCACCTATGCACATTCAAAGCCGACGTGTTATCCTACCGGACGATCGCGGTGATGAGAACGATCGCCCCATACCCGCGATCGTCGGGTCGGCAGTGAACCCCCAAGCCCTGGCGCCTGCGGCAGACCTGCCGATGTGGCTGCAAGCTGCCGTGCGTTTGGGCACAAAGTTTATCAGGGTAGCGGCGGCAGGCATACCGCCAGCGACAACAACCTTTAAAGCCAAGTGTGGTACATCAGAATCCTCTGCTTGCTGTAGTGTCTGCGGTAAGGTTCATCCGGCGTTGATGGATGAATATTACTTCTGGATTGAAGAGACGCAATACTACGACGAACAACAGCAAATCGCTGAATGGGGCGCTGTTGCCGACAATCCACAAAAAAAGATGATTGGTGATGCACAAACCGACTGGCACCGCCCTGACAAATTACCAAGTTTATTGCACTGGAAATCAAAACGAATGGTTCACCTGCATTGGTGCCGCGTCCACAATGGCGAGTTTCAACAACCCCGCCAATCCTACGAAGGTGTGCAGGTGGCAGCAGCAGAACCTGCGTTAGCACCTCTGTTGGTCTTCACAGGGCGCATTGGTGATTCATTACAGTTTGAGATAACGAACGGTCAAGCTCCAACAGGGTATGCTCCACCACCACCACCACCACCACCACCTGGTTTTCGCTATGACCTGGCTAACGATGAGGCGATTACGCTGCCACAGATCGCGATCGCGCCCACCCCGCCACCAATAATCGGCGGATTAGCTGCCTTCCCCTTCTTTGCCTGGTTTGACCCTGGTGCGCCCTTATTGCCACCCTCAATGTTCAGCCCAGCCGTTGCGGTTGCAGGTCATCTACGGGCACATTGTCGCTTTGAGGCAGCTTTGAAATGGTACGAACTGGTTTATAGCCCGTTGGTCAAAGACAATACCTGGTATATTTGCCCGCCTGACGAACCCGAAGGTGAGAAACCCCCTATTCCAAGACCAGTTGCGATCGAAACACTGATCATTCAACAAACCGAAGGATGTTGCTGCCCTAGCAACCCGGTCTTTGATGCTGAGGTGAAGGAACGAGCAATTCTACTGCAATACCTGGATACTCTACTGCAATGGGGCGATGCGCTGATGCGGAAAAATACCCCAGAAGCTTTTGGGCAAGCTCGCCTGATTTTCGATACAGCTGCGAAAATTTTGGGAGCCACGCCCACAACCGTATTGTTGAACAATAATGCACAAGCTACGTTCCCTGTTACACGCTTTCGATCGGCTTGTGCGCCTATCAATCCGCGACTGATGTGTCTCTATACAAGCGTTAGTGATCGCCTCGCTTTAATTCATACTTGCTTGAACGCAAAGCGACTCAAGAATGGTCGCCCAAACCTCGACATGCCCTATTTTGGCAATAGCGAGATTCGCGATTGCTGGAAAACCACCCGAGAAATTTGTACTGACGAAAGTGACTGGTGCTTATCCCAAAGCCCCTACCGCTTTATGGTTTTAGTGCAAAAAGCGCAGGAAATGGCAAGTGATGTGCGTGCCTTTGGTAGTGCTCTACTGGCTGCCTACGAAAAAGGTGATGCAGAGTACCTATCAACCATGCGGACTATGCATGAGCGGCAGTTGCTCAACCTAGCTCTAGAAGTACGACAACATCAATGGCGAGAGGCAGACTGGCAGGTGCAAGCTTTACAAAAGACCAAGGAAATCGCTCAGACAAATCTGCAATATTACAATAACCTGATTGCCGTTGGGCTCATTAGTGGAGAATCACAATATGAACCACTGACGATTAGCTCAACCACGACTCGGGCTGCTGGTAACATTGCCGTAGCAATAGGACAGACTTTAAATCTCATTCCCGATCCCTACGTAGGGTTTCCAGCCAACTTCGTCAAATTGCCTATAGGTTCAAAGCTCGCCCATATTGCTTCCGCTTCTGGAGCTATTGCGAATACTGTGGCTGACATCTTAAATACGATTGCATCATTAGGACTCACAAAAGCTGGCTGGGAACGACGCGAACAAGAATGGAAACATCAGGTGGATGTGATCGCGATCGAATTAGAGCAAATCGAACGGCAGATTCTCGCTGCCGAGCGTCGTCGTGACATTGCGTTGCGTGAATTGAATAACCATCAGCAGCAAATCGAAAATACTGCTGAAGTACACGACTTTCTGCGCGACAAATTTACCAACCATGCGCTCTACCTGTGGATGCAACAGGAAACTGCGGCAATGCATTATCAAATGTACGAATTGGCATTGCACTGCGCCCGACAAGCTCAACGTGCCTTCAATTTTGAGCGCGGACACACTGCCCGACAGTTCATTCCAGCAGAAATTTGGGACAATCTGCACGAAGGACTTCTATCGGGCGAGCGGTTGCAATTAGCCCTACGTCACCTAGAGAAAGCCTACTACGATGAAAATGTCCGTGAGTATGAACTAACCAAGCATATTTCCTTGCGCCTACATTTTCCAATGGCGTTCCTGCAACTACAAATCACTGGCTATTGTGAGATTGAAATACCCGAATGGATGTTCGATCTCGATTATCCAGGGCATTATATGCGACGGATCAAGAACGTAACGATGACAATTCCGTGCGTTGTAGGACCCTATACTGGCGTACACTGCCGCCTGACCCTGTTGAGCAGCAAAACCCGTGTAGAGCCAAAACTAATTGAGCCACCTCATACTTGCTGCCACGACGAGCGTTGGAAAAATGGCTATCAAGCAATGGCTGACGATCCTCGCATTGTTTCTATGTATGGTGCTACTGAAGCGATCGCCACTTCCAGCGGACAGAATGACTCCGGTATGTTTGAACTCAACTTCCGCGATGAACGTTACCTACCTTTTGAATTCTCCGGTGTAGTGAGCCGTTGGCGGATAGAACTGCCGTTAGAAAACAATCACTTCGACATGGCAACATTGAGTGATGTAATACTGCACCTGAATTTTATGGCTCGTGAGGGGGGAGAAAATCTTCGTAAAACGGCTAACGAATGTGCACAAAAAAATCTACCAGGTGCAGGTGTACGTTTCTTCGATGTAAAGCGTGAGTTTCCCGATGTCTGGCATTCATTTGCTGGTGCCACATCTCATATTCCAGCCGCCAAGCAACTGGGGATTCGGTTGAACCGGGATATGTTTCCGTATTTAACCGGCAACAAAAGGATCGGCGTAAAACGGCTGGAAATCCTTTTTGAAGCACCGGGAGCCGAGCCTAGTGCCAACCACATCGTCGAGTTTTTGGTTGGACAGCGTATTGGTCAAATCAAGGAAGAAAAATGCGACTGCGATGTGCATAGCATTGCCTGTGTAGCTGATGCTAAGTGGCCCGGACTTTTTCATGGGGTACTAGAAATTGATTTTGAAGCACTCAGTAAATCTGGCTATCAGGATTTAGGGGTGTTCAGATTTGCAATGGATGTTGGTGAAATTACAAATACCTATTTGTTCTGTGGCTACAATATTCTGTAATATCAGGTTCGGTCGATTGACCGCGATACGATCGACAGTTAATTAACATCCTGACGGGGTGAAAACCCCGTCAAAACCCCGATTGAATCAAGGACATAGCCCTCAAACCCGTATTAAAAAATGGCATTTTGTTAGGTCTAGCTCTGATTAATTCAGCAACTATTTCTTGACAAAATACCATTCCAATCACCCAACATTGACCGTATAAACCAATCCAAAAGCTAGTATGACGCCGTTCCGGTCGCCTGCATTCAGTCAACCGACTAATATATTTATGAACCCTTCCAAGCCAGGGTAAACGCATTTTAACTTGAACCCAAAATATGCTACAGTTAGAGCAGATTAATTTTCCATGTAATTTCTTGTATTTCACGGGTGACAACGCCGTCAAAACGTCCGTATCATCAGGGACATAGCCCTCAAGCTCCTCTGAAAAAATGGTAGCTTGTTTCGTCTTATTTCTATTAATTCCTCAATCATTTTTTCACAACCTTCTATTCCTATTACCCAAGAATGACCATAAAATCCCATCCAAAAACTACTATGTCGGCGTATAGTTCGCTTTGCTTCTTTGAGGCGGCTCACATATTTTTGAATACCGAGCTTTTGAATTTCTTTTCCTTGTAAAGTGGCGCAACTGTACGCCAAAGCTATCAATAAAATTAAAGTTTTCAAACGCTCAGTAGAAGCGTGACTTTTTTCAAGATTATAGCCCAATACGGTTCAGTTAACGCTGTCCGACGAATTTAACCTCACGATTTTATGGGAAATACAGGCATCTTTTAGAAGTCAGATTGCTCTTAACTGAACCGTATTGGATTATAGCCTCCCGTTTTACAATCTTTGAACATAGCTTCTCTGCCACTCCGACATTTAAATGTGGCCACAGCTTCTTTCAGAGTTCCTAAATTTGTGAGCAGATACCAACCTTCGTCTTCCCCATGACCTCTATATCGACGCTGCCAATAACCTGCAATATCAAATAAGCCAAACCCTTTTTGCTTAGTAACTTGAACATCCTTTAAATAAAAGCTAGTACCTGGCATTAAACCTAAATCACTTAACCGCTTAAAATTTTCTCCTTCTTCAATATATCGCCCCTTTTGTATTCTTAAAACAAACCTTACATTCTTTTCGCTTAACCATTTGGCAAGTTTGACGCTACCAAATTCGCTGTTTCCTATGAGCAGGAATTTATATTTTTTTAACAGCGGGAAGATTGGGATAATTAATTTTTTTTGGTTTCCGATATTACTGCACCCTTTTTTGGGTAAAATTTGCCAGTACAATGGTAAAGCTCTTTGCTGCCAAATTAGGGAAATAAAAAATATATTTCGGTCACGCCACGGCGTCCTATCAATAGCAACTATTAAGTGTTTCTGTTTGTTGAATTTAGTCCTTAATATGTATTTAATCAGAGGAAACCACAGTTTTTTAATATTGAGAGCCGGTAATTTCAAAAATCTTTGAATGGCACGTCTTCTACTCTCAAATGTGATCGGGTATGGCATGACTGTTGCCAGGAATTCAATGCTTACTTGTTTATGTGCTTGCAGCAAAAAAACTAAAATTTGCCGAGTTAAGTATTCCGCTTTTTTTAGTTGTCTTTGGAAACAATTTTGGTAAAACGGAGGTAACATTGTATATAGATGGGATAGCTTATAAAAATTGACCCCATCTTTTTTTTCCATAAATCGGTCTAACCTCTGGGGGGGTGACAAAGAGGTCTACGAGATAGACTGTATAAGGGTTTCTGCCCGCATACCTTGTTGATAAAAGCGGCGTTTATTTGGAGTTAACTTCATTAACTATTCTACCTCGTCAGAATATTGTTCGAGATAATTAACCCACTTTTCTCCATCTAAACCAACACCAAATGTACTCCGTCTTCGATATCTTTTTTTAGGTTATTTGCGGCAAGATACATATTTTTGCACCTGCTTTTTCCTCATTTCAGTGCCTTGAAATATTCCGGAAATGTAGGATCGCGTCCTGAGCAAAATCATGTTAATAAGTCGGTCTCCTTTTAAGCTAGTTCCTTCAAGATCGTAGCCTCCTGTTTTACAGTCTCGGAACATTTCTTCAATACCCATCCGCTGCTTATAAGCATTGATGGCTGCTGGCAATGAGCCCCCTTCTGTGAGAATAAACCATGCTTCATCCACCTGCCATCCCCCGTAGTTCCTTTTCCACTTACAAGCAAGCTCAAATCCGGCCGCAGGTCGAGTTTTCCTCACTCTTTTTCCTTGACAATATAAAGAGGTTCCTGGGACTATCCCTAATTCATCTAACCGTTGCCAAACTAAACGTTCCGTTTCGATACAATGATTCTTTTTCAGTCTTAAATAAAAAGATACACCCTTTTTCCTTAGCCAGTTTCCCAAATCGACATCACAAAATTCACGGTCTCCTAAAAAGATGAGTTTATCTGATGAAAATAATGGTAAAACTTGCTGTAAATTGGTAAGAGAGTGACTAGAAGTTACTGTTTCTCAATTTTGGCAACAGTGACCAGTATAGCAATCGTAAATGAATCGTAAATTTTTTACCCCACCCCAACCCTCCCCTTGGTAAGGGGAGGGAGTAAGAAATTCACAAATGATTTAGGATTGCTATATAATGGAATTGCTCTTCGCGGACATATCAGGCTAACCATAAAGAGATTAATCCGCCCCCATTGACTGCGGTCGATTGCGATTGATAAACGAGTACCAACACGGCAATAAGTAATCAACCAATAAGTAATTAATGGGAACCAAATTAGTGAGATAGTTAAGTGAGGCAAATCGAGAAACCTTTGTAGCTTTCTACGCCGACTTTCTGTTGTAATTGGATAGGGAAATACTCGGGAGAGCCGTTCTAATCTCACTTGTTTTTCTGATTGTATCAAGGGTAGCAAGATTCCAATCAGTTTAAATTGAGCTGAACTTAGTTGTTTTTTTAAATGAATGAGGTAGAATGTTGGTATCATTATTTTTGAGATAGGCAAGCGTGTAACAATTATGCTGCCTATCTTTTTTGAGCAGCGGATTGGCTCAATCATTACAAAGTATGGGTTTCAGGCTGGTTGTTACCCCCCAGGGGTTGAGGTTGGCATGGTGAATTAGCAGATCAATTGAGCGATCACTGGGAAGTTGACCGTCAGCGGGTATTTTGGGTTTGGATAGGGATCGCGGTTATTGGGATGGTCTACTTTATGCTAGATATGCAGATATTCTCAATTTTAGTTGGAATAGGGCAATAGCCATTCTTCCTACTTACCAGTTTTCCAGTGAGCAGAAAATAGAATAAACATTAAGGGGACAGCAAGCAAGTCCTGAATTTTCTGAAACACCTAATCCCAAACTGTGAAGTCAATTTGTATATTTCTCGCCTGAATCAGAGCAAGTTATACCCACCAACGACAAACTCTTTGAACGCTGCTAACCACTCTCTTCGACCCTGTTGAATTGCCTAGCACAGAAATAACTGGAGCTAGAGCCGTAATATCTTGCAGAAGATCCTGTCTGGTGCCAAGGCAAGATACACGTAATGCCTGTTGCCAAAGATTAGCCAACTCAGGAGTTGATAGTTGTGCTAGATAAGGAGCTAAAGCCCCTAGAGCCTGAACGTGCCATGACTCTCTCTGAATTGCTTGAGCTGCCTTGAGAGCCTTCGGCAATACTTCTGAATATATTTTAGCTAGAGTAAACAAGGCTTCAAAGCGTTTTCTTCTATCTTTTATTTCTTGGGCTGACTGAACGGCTTGCGCTAATACCTCTGGAAATTCTTGTGCTAGATCTCTTAAAGCATCAACGCGATCGTAGCTTTCATAACCTGCTAAAGTTGCTGAGACTACATTAGCTTGAATTGTTAAAGCTAAAGCAGATTGGAGAGCAAGTGGAAAAGCACTAGGGCATTTTTTTGCCAAAGCGATTAGCGCTTTAGTGCGAAACTCTTCATTACACTCTTCTTGAGCAAATTGGAGGGCATAACGGAACGCTTCTGGAAGTTTGTCTGCAAGTGCAATAAGAGCATCAATATGTTCCCATTTATATTGATGAATTGTAAGAATTGCTTGAAGTGCCGGGGGTAATAAATCTGATGGTAGTTGATCTGCCAAGATATACAGCGCTTTGAGTCGATAAAACTCAGGCAAATTCTCAAGCCAGTGAGTGAAGCTTGCAACAGGAGAGGTAGTCTGATCCCTAAGAAGGGCTTGAAATACTCTAGGAAATATCCATCTCAACTGCTTGATGAGAGCCTCTCTTGCCTCTTCGTTCCCTGCTGCTTCCACTGCCTGGATAGTGTCAGATAGAATTTCTGGACACTGGCCTACCAAAGCGACTAAAGCTTCAGCACGGTACTGCTCGTCCTGGATAGATAGAGATCTTTCAAGCACTTGAGCCCGAACTTCTGGAAATTTACCTGCTAGGGTACTTAGAACTTGAGTACGATATGGCTCATACTCAAATGTTTCAACCAATTTAAGAATTTTAGGTAGTAGTTTCTCTGGTAATCTCTTCGCGATAGAAACTAAAATTTCAGCATATGTGTGCTGGTTGCCTTTTTCTTCCTCAATAGCCTGAAGAATCAGAGGAATCGCTTTCGGTACTCTTTCAATCAAATTATTCCAGGCTACATCACAATCTATATCATTAAGGTTATAAATTGCTTCCAATGCTTGAGGTATCACTTCCGAAAATACCTCAGCCAAGCTCACTAAAGTACCAAAACGAGCCTTTTTGCTTGAAATTTGTTGAGTCGCATGAAGCGCTTGAGATAACAAATTAGGATTTTTTTTAGCTAAGGCAATTAAAGCACTAGCACGGTATAGTTGTACAATCAAATTTGCCTTAATTGCTTCTGTTAATGCTTCAGGAAGTCCAGTTACCAATATAAGGTCAACCCTTTCATCATGAGGGAAATCCTTTGAAGGAAATAACTTTTCAATATCAGAAATATCATATTCAATGCCTTCAAGGGCTTGAAGCACATCTTCTTCTGAGCATTCGTTCAGAAAGGTGCACAAAGCCGATATGTAATAATACGAATCTTGGATTGTTTGAACAGTTTGCAGAGCTTCAGGTAATAAATCCTTTGGAAGTTTTTCTGCTAAATCTCCTATAATCTGGATACGAGTGTCTCTATCCTGAATCGTGCGAGTAATTTCAAGAGCTTGAGATAATAAATTCACTGGTACTTTCTTTGCCATCGACTGTAAAATCCTGATGTTTTCCCGCCTGAAGCTTGCTAGCACCTGAAATATCGATGGTATCACTTGTGGAAATTTGTTTATGATTGCAATTAGAACATCCGCTCGATCAGACTCGTTTTGAATATCTAACGCAGTTTGGAAAGTTTTAACTAACAATTCTTCTGGTAACAAATCTAGTAGGAGATTTAGTGTTTGATCAAATAATCCAGGATGATTATAATCCTCGATTAGTGGAGCCGATTGAATAGCTTGAGGTAGAACTTCTGGAAAACGAATTGCTAGAGTTTTTAAAGTTTGAGCGCGAATACTGTCAAATGGAAGATTTTCAACTATTTGAAGAATTTGAGGCAGGTACTTTGCGGGCATATTTTTTGCTGTAGGGATTAGAAACCCTGAACCCCCGAAAGACTTATCACCAGTTTCCCCTATTTGTTCAAGAACTTTTGGAAGTGCTTCTGGAAATCGTAATGTTAGAGCAGTCCATACATCAACACGCCATATCTCAGGAACATCTTTATTAAAATTTAGAATTTGAGAAACGTGATCTATAGAAATTTTATTTGTGAGATTAACTAAGTAACTGTGCATACTGTCGTGGTGAGCGCCTTCTTTTTGAAATGTCTCAAAAATAATTGGTATAACCTCTGAAAATCTATCTGCCAAAGCAAGCAAAACATCCACTCGCCTGCCTATACTTTGAATTGTTTGAGTAATTTCAAGGGTTTTATTAAGTAGATTTTCAGGGAGTTTCTTGGACATAGCTTCAAGAACTTTGGCTCGATAGTCTCCAAGCCAAGCTTGGTCTCGAAAATTTTGTAGTTCATCAAGAACCTTAGAATACATAATCTCCGGCATTCTCTGTGCTAAAGAGCAAATTTTTTCGGCTTGAATGTATACGTGTTCTTCCTCTAATGCAGCTTGAAGAAGTTGATTTGCTGAACTTTCCGACAAGTCTTCTACTAAATCATTCGATATATTTGACTGAGAGTAATTAGATTGGAAGTTATACACAAGTTCAAATACTGAGCTTGGCAATTTTTCTGGTATTTTTTTTGTCAGAGAAATCAAAATTTGAATACGTCGAGATTTATCTGTAACTTCTAACGCTATTTGAGTAATTTCAGGTAGTAATTCTACTGGCAATTTTTCCAGAAAAATATCTAGAACCGGACTACAGGAACTCCACCAAGATTGAGTTTCCAAGAGAACGTTAAAAGTGGCTTCTGGAAATCTATCTGCTAATTCACTTATAATTTGAATACAATAAAATGGATTTTTGATTTTTTTTATAGATTGGATGAAGCTAGAAAATAAAGTTTCTGGTAGTTTCTTAGCTAAAGATTTAAGAAACTGAGTGCGAGCAAATTCCTGTTCAATATCTTGGGATAATTTAACTGCTTTAGCGAGATATTTTTTTGGTAAGCTTTTGGCTAGAGCAACTAATTTGCTTGCGGAATGAGTATCGAAAAAGATGAGTGCTGATTGTAATGCTTGCGGAAATACTTTAGGGAATCGATTGACTAACTTTAGTAAAGCTTCATTGGGGTCTCGCTCAATGTCAACCTTTAATGCTGCTTGTAAAGCTTGAGGTAAAACTTTTGGTAGATGGCAAGCTAATTCAACTAAAGCCTCTGCACGCTCATATTCATCAAAAATATCCAGTACTGCTTGTAGTAATTGAGGCAATACCTGTGGAGACGGATTTCTTTTGGCAAGAATACATACTACTGAAGAGCGATACTCTGGATGCTGAATACCTAAAGCTGCTTGTAGTGCTTGTGGTAATAAATCTGCTGGCAGTACTTCTGCTATAGTCCTTAATGCATCAGCTCTTAATTGATCATCATTGCTATCATCCTCGGATTCGCTTTCCCCAAATAAGTCAAATGCCGCCTCTTCTTTTGAGCCACCTGAAATCGTTAATGCTGCAAGAATTGCTTCTTGCAATGCTTGTTTTTTGATAGCGGATGGCAGATGTGGAACTAAGGCGATGGTTGTTCCGATTCTTTGATGTTGATTGGGAATTTGCTGAATGTAGCCAAGAACCTTTTGAGGAGTCCAAACCTGTTTATTAAGGAGGGCTACTAGAAGTTCAGTAGGGATTCTTTGGGCCAAGCTATTAACCGAGGCAATCATTAGCCCATAAAGGCATTGCCGTTCAATAGTATCGGCGGGTTTTTCGTCAAAATCCTCATTTGCTTGATCCCATGCAGTTTGCACGTCTGTTATGAATCCTGCTGTGTCCTCCCCCGAATCTTTGGCATCAAACCAAGCATTACGCCCAACTTTTTCTAGGCTTAGTAGTTTGTGCAACTCCTCAACGCGATCGCCCTTCACTAAATGCTGTGCCAGATGACGCAACCCATATAGATCGATCGCCCTTAAATCCTGCCAACTTTCAGACTCCTGCTCAAAGCAATCAATAATGCTGTCATGCTGTTCCTTGGCATCACACCAAAAATCCTGATTGTGTTTTCTGTCCAGCAAATACTCTCGCAGCGATTGGTGAAAAATTCTGTAGAGCTTTTGTCCCTGCTCATCTTCTGCTTCATCCAAAAATTGCTGCAAAATACTAATCGCATCTTGCACCTGCTTGGAATCAACACCTGTAAACTTCACCAACCGTTCTTGAGTAATTGCCTCTTGAGTAACTGTCAGCGTTCCTAAAATTGACTGATAGCGATCGCTCCACTTGCGGAAGGGGCAGCGATGGCGGAGAAATCGTTGATAAACTTCATTAAGGGTTTTGGGTAATATAGACAGGTTTTTCAGAGATAGCTCACCTGTGCCAATCCCATCTATCAGTAGGCGAGTATACAGAAAGTTGCCTTTGGAAAGCTCTTTAACTTCCCGCACTAGCATTTCAGCAGAAAGTTCAGCTTGCTCTAATCGAGCCTGAAATTCTGACTCTGGCTGTAGGACTAACTCCCCTACCCGACCTTGCACATATCGCTCAATATCCTTCAAGTTCTGCGCCAACAATTGCTCTAGCTTGTAGAGTTTCATCAACTCAAACTGTTGCAAGACTCGTAAATCTGGACGTGCCGTGAGGAGAAACCGCATCCAAGAGGGTAGCCCATCTGCTTGAGACAGGGCTGCCAGCAGTGTTGCCATGTTGTCTCTTCCGGTTGTGGTCACTGCCTCATCCAGCGAGTCAATCAGAAGCACTTTCAGCGTTGGCAGGGGTTCGTTATGTTCGGCATAGAGTTCAGAGAGTGCTGCCAGTGGTGCTCGTAGCAAAATCTCCAGTTCGTCTCTGGGGTCGCTCTCTTTCAAATTCTCAATGTAAATGCCTGTCACCTGGCTATTGCTCAGGGAGTCAATGTTGATGTTGACATCAATCTTCAGGTGAATCGGGTCAATCGTCTTTGCTAAAGCTTCACCGTAACGCGGCAGAGTCTTTCCCAGTTGAGCTGCCAGCGATCGCAATACTCGCCCTGGTCTAACTGTTTCCACATCTCCAGCCCGACAGAAGTGATAGGCGGCAATATCGCTACGAATTTGGGTCAGTTTAGCCGCGATCGCACTTTTGCCAACGCCTGGTTCACCCGTCAGCAGGTAGAACTGCTCATCGCCCTGTTTCAACCAACGGTCAATCTGCTCAAAAAGCCATTCTCGTCCGGTGAAGCGTTCTGTGAGGCGATCAATGTAGCGGGTAAAATCAATAGGAGCGAGACGATTGAGTGCAGAGGAAACCATTCATTTACTCCAGGTTCAGTAAGTACTCTTGCAACGAGGGATGAAAGATGGCGAAGGTTTCATAGGTGTCCTCGCCTTCCCCAATGCACTCAACATCCAAAAACTGTCTCAGTCCCCACAAGTCTTGCCGCACCAACCTGGGTCGAATTCCGGTCAAGCTGACTAACTGGTCTTCAGTCAAAGGTTCCTGAGCATTTGCTAATACCTTCAGGATTTCTTGGCATCGTTCCGCCAACTCATCGACTGAAAACCACTTCGATAAATCCTTGGCGTAAATTTCAGCCAAACTTTCAGGCAAAACCGCTAGATTGTTCAACGAGTGTTTTCCAGCTTCGAGGTCATCGAGTAGAAATCGGACGTAGCGAAAGTTACCCATTGAAAGCTGGCTCAACTCATCCACGAGAGTTTTGGAGGACATCTGAGCTGCTTCTAGCTGATTGTGAAAAGCGGGTTCTGCAAGTCGTTTCTGGATGTAGTGCCGAATATCTGCCAGATTCTGCTGGGACATTTCCTCCAGCTTGTAGGGTTGGAGGGGTTCAAATTCTCGCAACACTCTCCGGTCTGGACGCGAGGTGAGAATAAATCGAACCCAGGATGGTAAACTTTCATCCTCCAACAAGGCTGCTAGCAATGTCACAATGTCTTCATCATCCTGTGCAGCGTCTTCCGTTGAGACTGCCACATCCAGGGCATCAATCAGGAAAATTGCCCGTTCAGGAGCTGGCTTGTGGCGCTCGTCGTAGATTTTAGGCAACGCTGCTAAGGGTGCCCGGATCAGAATATCCAGTACATTCTCCAAGTTTTCCTTTTCCAGGTCACTTGGATTCAGGTTTTCAATGTAGACTTCTCTAATCTTGCTATCACTCGCTTGCTTAACCTGGATTTTGACATTAGCTTCCAAGGTTGCCTTAATCGTATTGAGCAAGGCTAGACCGTAGTCTGGCACAGTTTCCATCAGTTGAGCTGTAAGCGATCGCAAAATCCGTCCCGGTTTCAAGGTTTCCAATTCTGCTGCTTGACACAAGTGATAGGCAACAATGTCTTTGCGGGTTTGAATGAGGTGGGCTGCGATCGCGCTTTTTCCCACCCCTGGTTCTCCAGTCAAAATGAAAAACCTTTCATTTTCCTTTTGCAACCATCGGTCAATTTCCTCAAAAACCCACTCTCGACCTATAAAGCCTTCGGTGAGTCTTTCGAGATCGCGCTTAAAGGCGATCGCTTTTAATTGTGTTGCAACGTTTTCAGGCATTGTCTCTTACTGCATGAGGTTATGGTTGTTTGGAGGATGAAAGCGATCGCTTTTAATTGAGTTAAAACAGTGCCAATCATGGAATGGTGCTTTATATCACAGATGAATGGTTGCTTGATGTGTCAAGGATGATTGCGCTTGGGGAAACGCTGAATTCGGCAATCAGGAAATGGCTTGCTGAGTGAATGTCTCAGTATTTTCAATGCACCATTAATGCAACATTAACGAATCTCGCATTAAGACCACCATCGGGATACATCTTGAATCGCTTGAGCCGTTTCTGCGGCGGCAGCCTCGCTGCCCAAAGCAATGATTACAGAGGTGAGGCCTGCCAAATCGGTTAGTAAGTCCTGTCGAGTTCGATAGGAGAGAAAATGCAGCAAGTCTTTCCAGAGGTTAAATCGATTTGAGGTATTAACTAGAGGAAAAGCCAGTGCCATGAGGGCTAAGGCACGATACCCTTTATTCTGAAGAGTTCGGGCAGCATCTAGGGCTTTGGGGAGTAACTCTGGAGTCAGTTTGTCTGCTACTGCCGTGAGGGCTGAGGCACGATACTTCTCATCCTGAAAGGCTAAGGCGGCATCTAAAGTTTTGAGGAGTAGCTGTGGAGTCAGTTTGTCTGCCAGTGCCCAGAGGGTTCGGACACGATCCTCCTCATCTTCAAAGGCTAGGGCGGCATCTAGGGCTTTGGGGAGTAGCTGTGGAGTCAGTTTGTCTGCCAGTGCCCTGAGGGCTATGGCACGATCCTCCTCATCCTCAAAGGCTAGGGCGGCATCTAATGCTTTAGGGAGTGTTTCGGGCAGTTTGTCTGCCAGCGCCGTGAAGGCTATGGCACGAGAGTACTTATCGTGAAAGGCTAGGGCGGCATCTAATGCTTTAGGGAGTAGCTGTGGAGTCAGTTTGTCTGCCACTGCCGTGAGGATTTGGGCACGATACTTCTCATCCTCAAAGGCTAGGGCAGCGTCTAAGGCTTTGGGGAGTAGCTGTGGAGTCAGTTTGTCTGCCAGCGCCGTGAGGGCTGAGGCACGAGAGAACTCATCCTGAATGGCTAGGGTGGCATCTAAGGCGTTGGGGAGTAGCTGTGGAGTCAGTTTGTTTGCCAGTGCCGTGAGGGCTGAGGCCAGTTTGTTTGCCAGTGCCGTGAAGGCTGAGGCCAGTTTGTTTGCCAGTGCCGTGAGGGCTGAGGCCAGTTTGTTTGCCAGTGCCATGAGGGCTAAGGCACGATACCCTTTATTCTGAAGAGTTCGGGCAGCATCTAAAGTTTTGAGGAGTAGCTGTGGAGTCAGTTTGTCTGCCAGTGCCCAGAGGGTTCGGACACGATACTCCTCATCCTGAATGGTTTGGGTGGCCTCTAAAGCTTTGGGGAGTAGCTGTGGAGTCAGTTTGCCTGCCAGTGTCGTGAGGGTTGAGGCGCGATACTCCTTATTCTGAAAGGCTAGGACGGCATCTAAAGCTTTGGGGAGTAGCTGTGGAGTCAGTTTGTCTGCCAGTGCCGTGAGGGCTGAGGCGCGATACCCCTCATCCTGAATGGCTAGGGCGGCATTTAGGGCTTTAGGGAGTAGCTCTGGAGTTAGTTTATCTATCAGTGCCGTCAGGGCTGAGGCACCATGCCACTTATTCTGAAAGGCTAGGACGGCATCTAAAGCTTTGGGGAGTACTTCGGGCAGTTTATCTATCAGTGCCGTGAGGGCTGAGGCACGATACTCCTCATCCTGAATAGCTAGGGCGGCATCTAAGGCTTTGGGGAGTAATTCGGGCAGTTTGTCTGCCAGTGCCGTGAGGGCATAGACACGATACCCCTCATTCTGAATGGCTAGGGCGGCATTTAGGGCTTTAGGGAGTAGCTCTGGAGTTAGTTTATCTATCAGTGCCGTCAGGGCTGAGTCACCATGCCACTTATTCTGAAAGGCTAGGGCGGCATCTAGGGCTTTAGGGAGTAACTCTGGAGCCAGTTTGTCTGCCAGTGCCGTGAGGGCTGAGGCACGATACTCCTCATCTTGAATAGCTAGGGCGGCATCTAAGGCTTTGGGGAGTACTTCGGGCAGTTTGTCTGCCAGTGCCGTGAGGGCTGAGGCACGATACTCCTCATCCTGAATGGCTAGGGCGGCATCTAGGGCTTTAGGGAGTAACTCTGGAGTCAGTTTATCTATCAGTGCCGTGAGGGCTGAGGCACGATACTCCTCATCCTGAATGGCTAGGGCGGCATCTAGGGCTTTAGGGAGTAACTCTGGAGCCAGTTTGTCTGCCAGTGCCCTGAGGGCTGAGGCACGATACTCCTCATCCTGAATGGCTAGGGCGGCATTTAGGGCTTTAGGGAGTAGCTCTGGAGTTAGTTTATCTATCAGTGCTGTCAGGGCTGAGGCACCATGCCACTTATTCTGAAAGGCTAGGGCGGCATCTAGGGCTTTAGGGAGTAACTCTGGAGCCAGTTTGTCTGCCACTGCCGCGAGGGCTGAGGCACGATACTTCTCATCCTGAATGGCTAGGGCGGCATTTAGGGCTTTAGGGAGTAGCTCTGGAGTTAGTTTATCTATCAGTGCCGTGAGGACATAGACACGATACCCCTCATTCTGAATGGCTAGGGCAGCGTCTAGGGCTTTGGGGAGTAACTCTGGAGTTAGTTTATATACCAGTGTCCTGAGGGCTGAGGCACGAGAGAACTCATCCTGAATGGCTAGGACGGCATCTAAGGCGTTGGGGAGTAGCTGTGAAGTCAGTTTGTCTACCAGTGCTGTCAGGGCTTTGGCACGAGGGTACTCAAACTGAAAGGCTAGGGCGGCATCTAGGGCTTTGGGGAGTAACTCTGAAGTCAGTTTGTCTGCCACTGCCGCGAGGGCTGAGGCACGATACTCCTCACTCGGAATGGCTAGGACGGCATCTAGGGCTTTAGGGAGTGTTTCGGGCAGTTTGTCTGCCAGCGCCGTGAGGGCTGAGGCACGATACGCCTTATTCTGAATGGCTAGGGCAGCGTCTAGGGCTTTGGGGAGTAACTCTGGAGTTAGTTTATATACCAGTGCCGTGAGGGCTTGGGCACGATCACCTTCATCCGCAATAGCTAGGGCAGCCTGCAATGCAGATTGTAATACTTGGGGCTTCAATAGTTCTGAGTTGGGCAGTTGGTCAGCCAGTGCTGCCAAACTCTCACATCTCTCCTTCGGGTCTGGAATCTGGCGAGCGTAGGCTATAGCCTTAGCGGGTTTCCAGTACTGATGTTTAACGAGAGCCACCATCAGTGCGGCTGGAATCCCTGCCAAACTATTAATCGAAGCCTCTACCAGTGCATAGCGACACTGTAGTCCAATACTTTTTCCTCGTTCGCAGTGATCCGCCTCATCAGCTTGATGATACGCCTCATCAGCTTGAGACCATGCTAAATTTACATCTGCCAGGAAACTAGCGGTGTCTCCCTCATCGTCGTTCACCTTAAACCAGGCGTTTTTGCCCTCTTTCTCCAGATTCAACAGCGTATGGAGTTCTTCTACAAGCTCTGCCCCTACAAGATGTTGAGCTAGGTAGCGCCGCCCATAGAGGTCAATCATCTCTAGCTTCACCTCGTTCCAGAGTTTATTATCTGGGCGGTAGTACTCCACTATCCGCTGATGTTGTTCCTGGGCAGGCAGATAATAGAGATTGTTCTGCTGATTCTTGCGAATCAGCAGTTGTTCTTTTCCTAAAAAATCTCTTACTGACTGATGGTAGAGCTTATATCGAGTCTCCTCATCCTCCGATTTAATTTCATCGAGAAACTGCTGCAAGTCATTCAGACAATTCCCAACCACAGACCCCTTCAGTTTCGTAAATGCCCCTATTTGGCTCTTGGTCAAGCCCTGAGCTGCCAGCAGCACTCCCATCACAGGTGCATAAAAGTCTGACCAGTCTTTTTTACCGAGTTCCACCACCCGTATCAAAGAGTCGTAATACAACTCATCCAATCCCTGCGGCAACCCTTCTAGATTAGTTAGGCTTTGCTGCCCTGAAGCAACAGAGTCCAGCAAAAAACGGACATACAGAAAATTACCTTCCGATTTATCTATCAGGGTTGTTGTCAACGCTTCCTTGTCGAGTGATTCAGCTTTTAAATAGTTCTTTAGCGTTTCATCCTTGCTAAATCTCTGGTCAATAATATACACCCGCACGTCTTTCTGGTTTTGTGCCAAATGTTTCGCTGCTGAAAGAAACAGCTCTTCGTAAGCCACCAGTTTATTTTTAACCCTTTCCTCATTCCGACTCGTGAGAATCAATCGAATCTTGACCTCAGAGGACAGCTTTGAGAGCAAACCAACAATCGTGCTTTTTCCCTTATGGGTAAGCGCCTCATCCAAACTGTCCACTAAAATGGTTACAGGTTGATTAAACCCCTTTCCCTGAATCTGCCGCAATGGGTTTACCACCACTTGGGTAAAAGCTTCCTGCCCCGTCAGCCCCGAAATCGTTAGATTCTGAATAACCACTCCCTGAATTGTGCTGTTTTGAGCCGTTCCAACGCTGATATCGACATCGATATTGGTGGTTTTTTCTCCAATATCTTTCAACGCCAGCCCAAACTCAGGGATACTTTGTGCCAGTTGCAAGGCAATAGAGCGAACAAACTCCTTCGGGTCTGTCCAGACACTGTCCCGTGCAGAACAAAAGTGAACCGCATGGAGGAATCCTGCATCAAATCTCGGATGTGATATCACACCCTGAGTAAACTGAGTCAATCGAGCCGCGATCGCCGTCTTGCCACTCCCCGGCTCCCCCGTCAATAAGAAAAAGCGCTCGCCCTTGGGGTCAGCTAGCCAATTCTGAATTGCCTCAAACACCCATTCCCGTCCGGTGAAGTTGGTAGTGCGATCGGCAATGTATGCTGAGAAGTCAATTCCTAGTTTAGGGTTGAGAAATGGCATGGCTAGTTACAGTTAGAAGGTTGTGTATAGGTCAAGCAACATAAAAAGCGATCGCTTTTACTTGAGTTGCAACGGTTTCAGTCATTGTTTCTTGCTCTAATGAGCTTATAGTTTTTTAGGTTTTGAGGGTGATCGCAATATTCGTCCGGGTTTCAAGGTTTTAAGCTTACGTATTGTCTATCCGAGTCCCTTCAATTTTGGTTCTTACAGCTTTATCACCTTCATAGCGGCTTACAGAACTTCCCCCTTGATTCACATTACGAAGATGGGTTAAGAGTACATCGCTATCTTCAATTTCTCTAATCTTGATTTCAGTAAGTACTGATAAAAGTTTCTCTGGCGTTACTGCTTCAACCTGAGTTTCTACACGCTGGAACAGATAGCCATCATGCCCTCGCATGAAAATAACTGGAGTGACAAAATCGCGTCTCTTGTAGTGTGGGGGTTCGAGAGCGATCGCTAGCCGCCCTAGTTGAGCTGCAATATCTACTGGATACCCTTCCGCCAACCGCTCATAAAAACAACGAGTGAATTTGTTAGCGATAATGATGCGAACCAGATACTGCATCGCCACCACAACTGAAATGTTTTGCTGCACAACCCTAGAGGCAACACCAGCAAACGCTTGAGATGCAGAAAGGGCACCTCCTTCGCAGGCTTGCAACACGACAATTCCGGGGCGGTGTTGAGCAAATAATCGGCTGAACTCATTCGCATCAATCCATTCAGCATCTTCGAGTTGCCGATCGACCAAAGCAAGCTGACCAACCTCCCTACCCTGCTCATCTTGTAATTGTCCATGTCCTATGAAATGGAAAATGTGAGGTTTTAGTGCCAAAATCTCATTAATTGATTTGCGGTCAGCCTGCTCCACAACTGGCAGTAACTCAATTCTATCTGGCTGTTCTTTGACAAGTGTCTGTAAAACTTCTACCACTGGCTGATAGTCAAATTCCATACCTGGTGGAGCTGAAACCACCAGGGCAATTCTCAGCTTTTCATCCTTACCCAACTGGATAACAACAGGTTCCGTCAACAAAGCCCGATGGCGAGAGAATATAACCTGAGGATCGGTTGCCAACCAGATTTCGCGGTTAAACCGGGCAGGCAAAGACATGAATTCCCAGGGCAGAGCAGCCAGTTCCGGCATTATCTCTTCATCAACATCCAGTTCTACCCGCAAGAACTGCTTTTTCTGTTGCACAACCTCGTCGTAGAAGTTGATGAAATCTCTAGCACCTGCATCATCAAACAACAAATCAAACAAGGCTTCTCCCAATTCTTTAATGGGTTCAGCTTTATTCAATTCATTATCCCGGGCTTTCTTAACCAGTCCTGTAATTAATTCAATCTTTTCTTGATACCGGAGATTCCGGGGAGGTTCGTCTGAAATAGACTGGTTTTGAGAGTTCCGCTTATCAACCCTCACCCGTTCGCGACTAACCACTTGAATTCGGTACGTTGAATAAGCTTTGTCCATTGCCTCAAATCCTCTTAAATTAAGATTTTCAGTTCAAAATCACTAACAGTAGAAACAGCTTTCACACAGCAACTATCTAAAACTTCTACTGATTCCAACAAAGTTCCGTTAATTTACTGATTGAAATGTCAGTTATGAATTAGTAGCGCCTTGAGGAAGAGCTAGCGTCCATTCCTCTGAAGCTCCCCGTGCAAGCTGACTGGCAGCTTCATCCTTACGCTTCACAAGAGTCTGAAACCGCTCTGCCAATTCACCAAATACATCTCGTACATCTGCTGTCAGCCATTTCATGTTGGGTTCTGCCCAGGCAATACCTCGTAGAGTAATAGATTCCATACCCTTGGGAACTTTGAAGACAATGGCAAATCTTGCCGTTCCAATTTTTTGAACTTCCTGGTCTTGGATGCGCCAGTAGCAGAGAGAATTTCCCTCACCCAAAGCCGTAATTTCTGTCTTGCCAAGTTCATATTTGAATGCTGGAAGAGCGACAAAGGCTTTGAATTCATTTTTATTTGCTGCTTGAGCTTTCAGCTCACCTGGTAGCTGCTCGATAATTTTGGTAAGCACAGAAGAGTCAACCCCCGCACTCCAATCCAGGTTGCCATTCAACCCAATGTCCATGCCAACTCCAAAGTTCATGACATCTCGCCACTTCTGGTTTGGAAAAATGGTTTGGACGATTGGCTCACCACTCCCCTTGGGTCCGAAGTCTAACTGGCAGGTTAAACGCCGAAACTGAGCACCAGGTTTAGGAAGCAGGTCAACAGGTACAGTCATGTAGTAGAAATCGTACTGTTGAGACATCTGTTGGCGATAAATGCCGTTGAGTTCGGCACCAGTCTCTTTGAATGTCTCTTCTGTAAGGTGAATCAGGCGATCGCGAGGATTACCAAAGCGAACTTTCGATTGAAACAATTGGTCAACAGCCGCAGCACCTACTGTGAGTTCTGTGCCACCAGCCAGATAACGTTCCTTCTCCTTTACTTCCTCAAACAGGGCACTAAGTAAGGAATCTGTTTCCTGAAGGTTTGGTGGGGAAATTATTTCTGTAATTTTTTCAACTCCTTTTAGTTCGAGTGATTTTCCTAAACAGTTCCTACGTCACTCGTCATTCGAGCGACGGACACTCTAGTGATTTTATTGCCGTGATGCTGCCAACGCTCTCGTAGATATTGATGAGTGGCTGGCGATCGCTTCTTTACTATAGAACCCCTTTGAGATATTTTAACGATCGCCCGCAGCAGACGATCGAATCACAGTAGACGATCGGCCGGGCTTCGGGCAAAAAACTCCGCCGTCCTCTGTTCCCTCTCACATCCCGTTACTCAAGCTGAGGGTTTGGCTGTCGGTCGGTTTGAGGGGGTCGTTCGCTCAAATCGCCCAACAGCTCGCTTATTTCGGTGGCAATATTTTTAAGGCAACAGTCGATTCCAATGTCGAACAAGTGATTGTCGATGTTTTGTTGTCGGTGCCGGAAAATACTAACCTCAGCGACTTTCTCCGTGCTTTGCAGCAGTTCAAAATTAAAGATGTCGCGCCGTACAACAGATCGGAAGAAATATTAGCGGCAATCTCTCACAGCAAAGCCGTTCTTCACCATTTTTAACAATTCCCGTCCGACCAAAAAGCCGAAAAGCGCTCTGTCGAAGCGAGATTGGCCGCTCAAGTCACCCATCGCAAGCTCTTGCTGGATATCTCTTGTACGATCGGGCTCAGGCTCGTTTCCAAAAATCAAAGCGGCCTGTTGGCAAAAGTGATGAATGAAATTGCCGAACAGGGTTTTTTCCTATCGCTAGTTCAACAAGACTTCAATCTCGAAGAACAGACGGATCTTATCGATCTGCTTCTCACCTTAGAGCCGCTTGCCTCCAGCAAAATGTCTCACGAAATGGAGAAAATTAAAACGATTGAAGCCACTCTCAAGAAAATACCCGAAATTCAAAATGTATGGCGTTTGGGTATGGATCATCTGTGGAACATCCACATAGCTAAATGTTAGAACCCACATTTTGCATCCTCATCAATACCGAGAAACTGCTGGAAAAAGCTCCAGCAGCAAGTACAATTGGGTCTTAAAAACTAGGAATCCTTGCAAGCTTTCACGAACAACCGGATCTCTCGAACGAACAATGTCAGCCCTGCTACCGTTGCCAAAGCAATACAGCTTGAGGCTACGTGCGACTCTAAGTTGATAGCTGCGGGAAGGGTGAGACTGGGTTGCGGTTGCTGCACGCTTTGGGTGATGCCGTCGTATTTACCGTGTTCCAGTGGCGCCGACAAATTCTAGTTGTGCGATCGCCCGAACGAGGGGTGACTGAATAATTCCTAATTAAAGGTACAAGCTAATGGTCCAATAATTCGGAATTAAAGAAACCGCTCACTAATTACGAATTTAGTGCCAGCAAACGAGAGCCTAATAATTATAAAGCCTATTCGATCGCCCGCCGCGCCAATTCCACCTGTTCCACAGCATCCAGATAAGCTAGCGCTGCTGCATCCCAAACCACTTTTCTCTGCATCCTCTTCAAAACGATTTTCCCAAACAGGGCTTACGCATGAACGCTATATGTAGCGTTTGGCTTAAGAGAGAAGGCTCAGCCTTTCGGACTACAGCTTTAAAACCCACGCTCATCAACCCTAGGAAATTGAAATATAAAAGCCAAAACTAGACCAAGGTCATCTTAAGAGTGGGGGTTTGTAGTTCCCGACTTAAATAGTCTGATAACAGTCCTTATTTATCGTTGATAGATAGTCAAATTCATCTGATTGGCGAGGTCTTTTAACCTCAGCCAGACTAGAATAGCGTACCCAATATGATTTCTTTGAATCCGGGCTTTTCTATACTGGCACTTGGAAACTCCAGTCAGTTGTTTCAGTTCTCTGTGAAACTCCTCAATTTTCCATCGATTGGCGCATAAATCTTTAAGGTCATCCGTAGAGAACTGAGACATATCGTTGGTAGCAACATATTCCGTATCACCGTTTGAGGCAACTACCCGAAATAATTTCACTTTGTTAACCTTGGGAAATCATGCAAATTTTTACAATTTTACCTGACTCATTTTCAGCATTACTCCACGTTAAATCTTCAATTTGTTTGTACTTTTATACCCCTCCTGTATCATCAACTAATCGATTTCTTTTAAGCCGACAGTAGTAAAACTTACCCAAGCTATCAATCAACAGCATTAAATCTTTTGTAGCATACCAACTATCCATCAAGACGCTCCCAAAAGGCAATTGCTTGTGATCAACTATACCTTTGAGCATATCTTCTACATGGTCTAGTTTAGTCTTTCTGTCTCCATCAGGGTCATAAATGCGGTAATCCACAATCCAAAAAAGCCCTTTTTTTGGATTGACATAGATGCAAGTAACTAGACCAATCCCCCGAATTACCCGTTTTTCGTTTCCACTATATTGTCGGCGAGTCAGCTCGATTTTAGTGGCAAATCTTTTATCAATAACTGTGTCGTCAAATAAAAGATAACCTCCTTCATCAGTTTGGATAGTCAGCTTAACTTGCTTCCAAAGCATCCGGGAAGTGATTTTTTCAGTTTTTAATAATAAATTAATAGTATCGTGGCTGCACCGCTTGAGATGGTCAGCCAGATTGGTCATCGTATAATTACAGCAAATTGCAATCAGATGTACCACAAAATAAATTATCTAATTGGTTCTCAAAATAGACCACAATGATTAAACCAGTTGAGAGCATTTTCATCTGTAATCTCATTGATTGCTTTGGTGATCGCGACATCAAGAGTCTCTGAACTTCGGGCAGCTTCTGAACGCATAATCCCTTTGATTTTTGACCAACACAATTCAATTGGTGATAAATCCGGGGAGTAAGGTGGTAAAATTTTCACGTTTACCCCAAAAGATTTAATCAAAGTTTCGACAGTTTTAGCATGATGAACAGGTAAGTTATCCATCACTATAATTGCTCCTTGCCATAACTGGGGCAGTAAGATTCGTTCGAGATAAACCATAAAACTTGCGGTATTGAGACCACCTGGTAAAGTCATGGTAGCAATTAAGCCCTCATCACTCATCGCACCAACTAAAGTCACATTTTGTCCCTGATTTCCTGGTCGTTGAGCGTAGACTCGTCCTCCTCCGGAGCACCTACCATATCGTCGTGTCATCGACAGATGTACACCAGTTTCATTAATAAAAATTAGGTTTCGCACATCTATTTTATCTAACCACCTCCGAAATTCGTGTCGAAGATTTTGGGTTCTTTCTGAAAGTTTTTCACTAGAGATTAAAGTTTTTTTTACGTTCTAACTGGAGTTTTTTTAGCTGGAGGCACACAGTAGATTTACGCTCCATGGATATTTCTACGTTCTTGCAATTCACATATAATTTCTCTCAAATATATCTCAGTTTTTTCGGACACCAGGTTTTGTAATAATTCTAACTCTTCACCTTTGAGCCTCCTAGCGACGATCTCCTCCTTGGGGATGGGCGGCTATCTCCCCTGTCTCTCGATAACGACGCAGAAAGTTACGAATGAATGACAAGCTGACTTTAAATCGTTTGGCTAGTTCTCTCTGTGAACCTTCTTTATTTTGCTATGCACTGAGGATTTTTTTTCTTAAGTCTATGGAATATGCTGCTGCCATCTCTATAATTTTTTTTATTACCTCTCTACTTTACCGTTATTGTGGTACATCTGATTGCAATTTGCTGTAAGATTAAAAAGGACGCTGGCAATCGCCCGCTAACAACAGTACGATCGCGCCCCGGTTCTCAAGAGTGTGATACGCCCATAAAAAATACCGGGTCAACTCATGTTTGAATTGACCCGGATGACGGAAAATCGGACAAGTCTCACCAACCCCGATCGACCGCTATGAATGTTGTCACTCAATTACAACAGTAACGCCCGCGCCATCTACAAGAATCTATGCTCATCGCAAGATGCTACCTTTGAATTAATGGATGCAGTCTTGCTCACCAGAACAGCTCAAAGTTTAGCTGATTTATCGTTATAAGAGTGTCTTTCGCCGTCAATGGTCAAGTGTCTACGAGGCACTACAAGATACAAGGGCCCGATCGGGAACAATTAATGAGACTCTACATCACACAAATCCCGCCCTCAGAACCTATTGTCTTAGCAGGCGACCATACGAGTTGGTCTAGACCCGATGCCCTCACCCTTAAAGAACGCACTTACGAACATTCGCCTTCACAATTAGGAGATCGTCCGGTAACAGTAGGATATGGCTACAGCACATTGGCATGGATACCCGAAGAACAAGGCAGTTGGGCCCTACCTTTTTTGCACGAGAGAATTACCAGTTGGGACAGTCCGATCTCGATCGCAGCCCAACAATTATCGAGGGTAAGTGAGAACTTACCCTCAAGAGCAATATCTTTGTGGGATAGCGAATACGGCTGTGCGCCGTTCATCAATCAAACCGCATCCGTTGCTGTAGATAAACTAATGCGGCTGCGTTCAAATTTATGTTTGTGGGGCGCACCAGGCGTCTATGAGGGTCGAGGCAGACCCAAAATTCACGGCGATCAATTCAAAATTAACGACCCTACAACTTGGAGTTCTCCTGCTCAACAAATTGAGATTGATGACCCCGATCTTGGTCAATTGCGACTGCGGGTTTGGCACAATTACCATTTTCGTTTATCCCCATCTCATCCAATGTCTGTTGTGTTGGTGGAAAGACTGACGACCGATGGCCGTGCTCAGACGAATAAGCCGATGTGGCTAGCATTTGTGGGATTAAAAATGCCTCCACTCGATCGAGTTTGGCGGCTCTATTTACGAAGATTTGCGATCGACCATTGGTATCGCGCAAGCTAAAAATCGTCTTCACTGGACTGTTCCTGCGTTAAGTACACCCGTTCAATGCGATCGGTGGAGTGATTTAATGCCGATTGTTACTTGGCAATTATGGCTGGCTCGTCAGCTAGTGGCACAACGCCCTTTACTGCGGGCAAAAAGCTCAGGTCAAACTTACCCCTGGACGAGTGGCTCAATCGTTTGGAAGCATTTTAGCCCTGTTAGGTACACCTGCTAGACCTCCCAAACTTCGAGGTAAATCGGACGGTTGGGTTAAAGGACGTAAACGACGGCCCAGAATTCGATATCCCACAGTCAAAAAAGGGTTTTCTCGACCGAGAAAACCCGCCAAAAAGTCTCGTTAATCTGAAGTTCTCGCTCGGTGATTCTTGAGTGCATTCAATTTACAGTAATGCACCTCTTTATTCTGTTTTAGTCTAAACTCTAGTTATCAGGTAAGGGTTTGAAGTGCTACTTTGCGGTTGATGACAGCTTCGCTCTTTTTAGGCCTTCTTGGCTCGCATTTTCAATCACCCAATCTGTACGGTAAGGAATAGCTGCCTCCATGACTTGATGAATGAGCCGAGAATGAAACAGCCCAGTCTCCCTGCCGAGGCTACTTCTGCTTAAGTATCACTAAGGTAATATCATCAAACACTTTTTGTTCGCCGATGTGATGGCGCAAGTCATCAATCGCAGCTTGGCGGATTTCTTCAGCAGTGCGATCGCGATTTCGGCCGATGGATTCTATCAGTGGTTCCATACCGTATAACAAGCCTTGTTCATTTCTCGCTTCTGTAATTCCGTCCGTGTAAAGCACCACCACATCTCGCGGATTTAAGTGGACTTCAGTTGATAGAATGAAATCGGCAATGTCTAAGTCTAAAGCGATCGGGAAGCCTAAATCCATCGTATCGATTCGTTCCACTTCGCCGCTACACCGCACCACAATCACCTCTTCGTGCTGTCCGCTCAAGCGCAGAGTCCCCTCCTCATAGTCTAGCAAACAAAGGCTGAGGTTTTTCTCGCAATTCATGCGGTTTACATTGTCATAAAGAGTGCGATTGATGGCAGTTAAAAATCGCACGGGGTCAGTTTCATTGTTCACCATTAGCGTTCGCACGGCAGTTTGCGCCATAATCATTAAAACGCCGCTTTCTAATCCGTGTCCCGTTACGTCGCCGATGCCAATTTTGATGCGATCGCCGTATTGTAGTACATCGTAGTAATCGCCACCTACTTCGTCGGCGGGTTCCATAAAACCAGCAATATCAAGTCCGGGAATATTACTGAGTTCGCCCTCTTTCGGCAAAATCATTTGTTGCAGTCGGCGCGTTACGTCTAGCTCAGCACTCATTCGGATATTGTCAGCTTTCAGACGCTCGTTAAGCACCGTAATTTCTTGGTTGGCTGATGCTAATTGGGCAGTGCGTTCATCGACTTTTTGTTCTAAAGTGCGATACAGAATGGCATTTTCAAGGGAGATAGCTGCTTGAGAAGAAAGGATTTTCACAACTTCCAGGCGTTCTGGTGTAAAAGCACCGATCGCGATGTTATTTTCTAAGTAAAGAATGGCGGTGAGTTTGCCTTGATTAACGATGGCGCTACACAAGATTGACTTAGGCTGGTGAGCGAGAATGTAAGGATCGTTGGTAAAAATTCCTTCTCGCGTCGCCTCGCTTAAAACCACATTTTCTTGAGTGCGAGCGACGTAATTGATTATCGCCAAGGGGAGATTTTGACTGCTAGAAACTGGAAGAGATTGCAGCACTTGGACTTCGCGCTCGATTTCTCCTTGTGCTTGAATTTTTAAAATTCCGTTGTCGGAGAGAATGAGAAAGCCTTTTTGCGCCCCCGCATTTTCGAGGACGAGGTTCGTCAATTTGGCGAGCAATTTATCTAAGACAATTTCCCCGGCAATAGCTTGAGAAGCTTTCACGACTGTGGCTAAATCTAGCGCTTCGCCGGAACTGCTGCCTGTAGTGGAAATGGTTGTTTTGGTGACTTTCGTAGAGCTAGTTGTTGAGGTGAGAAAGTGAGGATATCGCGCTTCTAAGTCTTTGACTTTGGCAAGGGCACCCCAAGTCTGGTAAGCGTAGCGAGCATCTTGGAGATAGTGACCAGCAACGTGGCTTTGGTTGCGCCAGAGGTAAAATCGTCCCGCGAGTTCGTAGGCGAGAGCTTCTTCGTTGAGATATTCATTTTCGCGGGCGCAGGAGATAGCAGAGTCATAATATTCTCTGGCATCTTTATAGTTGCCCAGAACTCGGGCGCGTTCCGCTTCGACGAGGTAATATTTGTGCAGGTAATTCATAGGAGCGTAACTCGCCCACATTTTCATTTTTTCCTGGTTGGCAGCAACCTTTTCAAGAAAAGCCTCTTTTTCGGACTCTGGAGTATCAGCAAATACTGCCAGCAGTGCTAGAGAATGATAGAAATGGAAAATAGCGACAGATGACGTAGCTAACATAGCATCTAAATAATTTTCTGCAATTGCCGCATTTTCCAGGGCTTCGCCGTAGTTTCCAAATAAATAACAGAGGATAAGTTTGTGTAAATGCAAGTCACCAATTCCGTATCTGTCTTGGTTTTCCTGCATCCTTGGCAACATCTTTACTTCGTCATAACTTTCGCCAATTAATCGACAGGTGTTTTCTGATTTTCCACTCAAATTTAAGACGACTTGCCAATATCTGTTGAGATAAGTCAGAATTAGATTCTGATTGATATTGGATATTGCCTGACTGTATTTGCCCATTTCCCGTTCGACCTCGACCAGTTCCTTGCCAATCCAGTATAAATGACAAGAATAGCCGTAAACATTAAAGGCCGCAAATAGCAAGTCTCCAGTTTCTAAGCCACTTTGGTATCCTTCTAAAAAAGGTTTAAGTATTTCTCTGAAGTGTTCTTTCCAAATTACCGAAAAATAATAAACTAAGAATATCACCGCCGATTTGATTTTTTTGCTATTGAATTTCTCTACCAGCTTCAATGCAAGTTTCGCAAATTGATAGCCAGACTCTATATCGAAGACGACACCACACAGAACTATTCCGTAAGATCCATAACCTTGAGCTGATAGAGGCGTATTGCCATATTTGACCGATAAATTGACCATTTGCAGGGCGCACAGCGTGAAGAGTCCGGGGTTGCCGTCATAGGCTGGATGTATGACATCAAACAGGAGATCCATTGCTGCCAGCTTTTCAGGATCGGTCATCTCTGGCAGGTCAATGAGATCCTCAATTTGCTTGCCTAGCCAAGCCGCTTTTGTTTCTTCTATAGCTTGTCCGATGTCTGCGAAACTTGGGTTTTCCGGTAGCGCGATCCCCAACTGAGCTAAAATTTCGAGTCCGCTACGCATTGCTTCTGGTAGTTGATGCTGGTTTGCATAACCCAGTACGGTTACTCTGTAGATTCTTACTTTGTCGAGTACAGTTTTGGCGCGATTTTTCACTACAGAAGCTAATCGCTCCATCTGCTGGAAGTTGTCGCTGAGATAAGCTGCTTCTGCGGCTTCTACATGCAGCGCTAGAATCAATTTATACTGGCATTCCCAGCTATTTTCTTCTAATAAGCTCAAGCCAACTTGCAAGTAATTGAAGGCGGGTTGATAGGCTGCTGATGCCTTGGCTTTTTTGCCTGCTGTCAGGTTAAGCTGAGCTAGCTCGTCTTGCTCGGCTTGACAGGAAATGCGATCGCCCCCTTGATTTAGTTGGTTGACGATATCAAATATTTTTTGCTCTCGCTTCTGGGGCGGTGTATTCCCTAGCAGCAGTTGCCCCACTTGCCAATGCACAACTTTTTTGTCTGCTTCGGGAATGAGGGAATAGGTGGCTTGCTGAATGCGATCGTGGGCAAATTTATACTCAACTTCTATCTCTTCTGCTAACCCCTGCACGTCAAGTTCTATCAACTTGTAGGCATCGCTGAGGGGTAAGATCAGACCTTCTGCGATCGCTTCCCACAAATCAATCGCTATTTCTCGCGGCGATTTTTCAGAGACAATTGCCAACGTTTGGAGATCGAACTGGTTGCCAATACAGGCAGCTAGCTTCAAAGCTTGCTGCGTTGAAAGCGGTAACTTCTGCACCTTGCCCGCCATCAACTCTACGACATTATCGGTGATGTTCTGCGCTTGAATCTGCTGCAAGTCCCACTGCCAGCCCCCAAGCTGAAAATCAAACTTCAGCAGTCCTTCGCTGTACAGAGATTTCAAAAACTCATTAATGAAGAAGGGATTGCCATTGGTTTTGGTCTGCACCAATTCTGCCAAAGGCATAGCCGTTGCTAAGTCATAGTTGAAAGAGTCGGCAATCAACTGACTGACATGAGATAACTCCAATGGTTTTAAGGTTATTTGACTAACAATTCCCTCAGCTTGACGAATCTCATCCAGTGTCAGCATTAGGGGATGAGCATCGCTCACTTCGTTATCCCGATACGCGCCAATAACAAACAAACATTGACTTTCTGAGCCTGTCATCAGCCGGTGAATTAATTTTAAAGAAGCGCCATCACTCCATTGCAGATCGTCCAGAAACATCACCATTGGATGTTCTGGTCGAGCCAACACCCGAATGAAGTTTTGAAACACTAAATTAAAGCGATTTTGGGCTTCTGCTGGAGCCAGTTCGGGTACTGCTGGTTGAGTGCCAATAATCAATTCCAATTCGGGAATGACCGCAACGATTAACTGACCGTTCTCACCAATAGCTGCTAACAACTTTTCGCGCCACGCTACTATCTGAGATTCGCTTTCGGTCAGCAATTGCGCCACTAAAGAGCGAAAGGCTTGGACCAGCGAGGCATAGGGAATATCTTTCTGATATTGGTCGAATTTTCCAGAGATAAAATACCCGCTTTGCCGCGTAATTGGCTTGTAAACTTCCTGTACCAAAGCCGACTTGCCCATACCAGAATATCCCGCTACCAGCATCATTTCAATTGGGGATTTGCGATTGGGGATTTGCGATTGGGGATTTTCATTTTTTTGTATGCCTGCGACTCGATCGAAGGCGGCGAGTAGCATTTCAAGTTCTCGCTCTCGTCCGTACAACCTTTGCGAAATTTGGAATTTGCTGGAAAAATCCTGCTGACCTAGAGGGAAAGGCTCGATGCGCTGCGATCGCTCCCATTGCCTATAACATTCCTCTAAATCTGCCTTAACGCCATAAGCCGATTGATAGCGGTCTTCGGCATTTTTAGCCATCAGCTTGATGACAATTTCTGACAGAGGCTGGGGAATATCTGCGTTGAGTTGGTGAGGTGGGGTAGGGTGTTTAGCAATGTGCGAATGCACCAACTCCATCGCATCGTCAATCTGGAAAGGCAATTGCCCTGTTAGCAACTCGTAGAAAGTTGCTCCGAGCGAATAAAAATCTGTACGATAATCGAGCGCTCGGTTCATTCGCCCTGTTTGTTCAGGCGAGATATAGGCGAGCGTTCCTTCTAAAACATTCGGGTTTCGCAGCGTTGGATTTTCTCGCGAGAGAACTGTAGAAATACCAAAATCAATAATTTTTAATTGTCCAGTTTTGGGATTAAAGACAATGTTAGAAGGGTTAATATCTTTGTGTATAACTTGCTGCTGATGCACTTGAGCAAGGATGTCTGCAATCTGAAGGGCAAGAGACAAAAACTCGCTCAGCGTGAAGGGCTGACTCTTTATTAACTGCTGGAGGGATTCGGCGCCAAAATCTTCCAGTACGATTACCCAGCGATTTTGGTAGCTTTCCAGGTTTAAGGGATTTACGACTCCCGCCAAATTCAATTTTTGGAGGATTTCATATTCCCGCTTGAACCAGGCTATTTTTTCCGGCGGCGCATAGGCTTGTTTGAGCACTTTCAGGATAACTGGCTGGTTATCTGTTGGGCTGCAGCCGCGATAGATTAGTGAGTTGGCACTTTCGTAAATTTCTTGGGTAATTTGGTAGCCGGAAATTGTGAGGGTCATTGATTTGTTCCTTACTTCATTATCCGTATAGAGACATCTGTTTCATTCTCAGGAAAATGAGGATTTTGTATGGTTGTGCCCCCGTGCCGACTCCGCTTGAATAACAGAGGAAATAGGCGTTTTCGGCATTGGGGCAACTACGGGGGGTTTGGCCCTACAAATTTTGACCATCAATTCCGTAAAAGCGAAAGGGGTTGTCCCAGAGGATTTTTTTTACGGTTTTTTCGGATAGGCGATCGCTCAACGCTACAACTTCCCCGATCGTGTCTGGGTGGTGATCGATGTGAGGAAAATCAGAACCGAAGATCAGATTATCCGTGCCGATGTAGTCAATTGTCTCAGCTAAATAAGGCTCAGAAGGTTCAAATGAGATGAAGCACTGACGGCGAAAATATTCTGAGGGTTTCATTTTAACATTGTCTTTGACTTCCCAGCCTAAGTCGCAATACTCGCGATCGAGCCGCCACAACCAGTAGGGTAGCCAGCCGCAACCCGACTCTAGAAAGCCTACTCTGAGTTGGGGGTGACGTTCCAACACTCCTCCTTCGATGAGGGCCAACAGCGCCATCATCTGTTCCATTGGATGCGAACAGGCGTGCATGGCAAACCGGGTATTAAACCGATCCGATCCGGTGGTTGGCAGTTGGGAATGAGTGCCTTCGTGGAGGCTGACGGCAATCCCCAACTGCTCGCATTCGCTCCAAAATAGCTCGTAAGCAAGGTCGGAAAGCAGCCGTCCTTTGACTGGGTTGGGGCGCAAAAACACGGCTTTCCATCCAAATTCTGCGATGCGGCGCAGTTCTGGCACCATTTCTTCGGGATCGTGGAGATTAATCGCACCGACTCCTCTAAGAATCTGAGGGTCATAGCTGCAAAAGTCTCGCAGCCAATTGTTGTAGGCGCGGGTAAATGCACCTGCCAGTTGTGCATCCATTGTATCGACGGCAAAGAGCCACAGTCCCATTGTGGGATACAAAAATGCGATATCAGCTCCCATTTTCGCGATCGCCTTTACCTGAGAACATGGATCGTAGCGATCGATTCCGTAGCTGGTGAAATCCCGGATTGCCACTTTCAGCCCTTCCTCTTGGTGTTGGCGGGTTATCTTCTGATAAATCGGTTGACCATCAACTTTCAGTTCTGGCGATGGAGCTCGGTTTTTAAAGGCTGGTTCGAGGTAGTTTTTCCACAGGTCAATTGGTTCTAAAACGTGGCAATCTGCATCGATGATTTGATAGGGCTTCAACATAAGATTATTGAGATTTTTTAAATTTGACAAACTTTCAGAAAAAAGCTGGTAGGGGATTCAATTGTTCCTCAGTCAAAGGCTCAGCTAGCCAACCCATTTTAACGGGTACATCGTAGAGCCTACCAGGGGCAAATCTCGGCCAAAAATGCCGCAGTCCGGGTACAATTACTTTAACAACGGATAAGCCTAAATCAGGGCGACTTTGGTCTAAAACAATTGTTTCTAATCCGTTTGTTCGGGCAATTTCTACGCAGTTCATTACGTCTGTATAAAGATCGTCGCTCCACTGTTTGAGATAGTCTGCAGGTGTTTTTGAGGGGGCTGTTTTATCTGGCAATAAATAGGGGTGTTGAGGGACTGTTGCGCTCTTCCACCATTCGATCGCTTCTCGGTCGCGATCGCGATCGGCACTTTTTGGATCGAGTATGCCAAAAAACGCAGCAGGCAGCGATTGATTCAGTTCGGTTAAGGCTCGTAGCAGGGCTATTTGCGGGTCAAAATGTGCCCCGAAACCCATAATAATATTCTCTTCCTCGCGGTCATTGCGGCGCGAAATAGCGGCAAATACGGGAATGTTTAAATCGCTGGTAAGGTCGAGTACCCAGAGATCGCGCTGAAGCGTTTTGTAATGCGCCTCTATTTCCTGAAAATACGGCTCGTCAAAGCTGGAAAGATCCGCTGCTGGTTTTTTCAATCGGTTATACCACCACAGGGCAATACTGTCTCGTTCTACTAATTCCATGAAGCCTTGCAGGATTGCTTCTTCTAAGTAGTTTCCGGCGGCGCATCCATTGGAGTTGGCAACAGCAAAGGGGGCATGATATTTTTGGGAATAACCGCTGTAACAGTAGGCAGTGGGGATGTATCGAGGCGCGTTGTAAGTTAACGACCAAGCTGGACTCCACTCGATTTCTACCTCTTGGTTGAATGGTTCTGGAATCCAGTTAAATCTGATGCGATCGCTATTCAATTGCTCGCGATTTAAAAACTGCTTTTCGCTATAAAGCATACAAGTATTTGGGTGAATTGCGACACTCCCCAAATCTTTTAACTTCCCTCGGATTCTGGCTTCATCTCCTTGAAATGCGATGGAGTAGCGCTCGATTGCTTCGCTCAAGGCGCTGACTTTTGCCTGAGTGTCGCTTTTTCCCTTACCGTAAGATTCGCTACGCAGGCTTTCTTGCAATTCATTTAAGTCTGCGATCGCGGCGACTAAACTGTAACTAGCACGGTAGGAAGTTGTCAGTCCGTTTTCTTCTTCCCAGGTAGAAATTCGCTGAAGAATGCTGATAATGCCAGTAATGGGGCTGACGTGATGCTCTAAGTTTTTCAAGGTTTGTTGTGGCGAGATGCAGCGGTGTCCGCCATCGCGAGTAAAAGATTTCTTACGACTAGAAAGAGCAATGGGTGCTGATTGTTTAGCTGCGAAATATTGCGGGTTTCCGCAGCACGGACATTGGGGACGCTGCATGAGAAAGTGATGGCGTTTTTCCAGAGAAAGCGCGTTTAAGGTGATGATATTGCTTTCGAGAGATTCGCTGCGATCGCAGGCGATCCATTTAGCAAGTTCGGTGGCGGCGATGCCGTAGGCTGTAGCTAGGGTTGATGGCAATGCAGATAAAGAAGTGGGGAAAGAAAAGGTATTTTTTTGGTTTTGCAGGTAATTTTCTACTTTGCGGTGCGATCGCAGTCGGTGCGCTAGGCATTCCCAGCAGCCAGTTTTGCCGGGGATAAAAATAGGGCCGATCCAAATTTCTGTTCCTAATGGTTTGACGAGCATCCAGGGGCGATCGCACCGCAAGGCTTTTTGATTAATTTCTTCTAAATCTTCTTGCAGATAATCGTCAGTTAGCACCACCGAGCGATCGCCATTTTCGCCGAGTTTAACTCCAACTGATGAGAGCATTGCTTTGAATGGTTCGGTGTCGATTTCACCCAAGGGAACTACAGAAACAGTCGTTTCCTCGAGGTGTTTTTCAGCTATCTCTGGCTCGACCTTTAGCATTTCCCAAAAAGCGGCTTTTTCGGCTGGCAGGGAGGGATGGGCATCTGTGATATAGCCTTGACTTTGCAGGCGATCGAGCAGATAGAATATTTCGCCAAAAGAGAGTCTATCTTGCAGAGTATCTATAATTTCTTCTAAGGTGTGTTTACCGTCTAGAAGCGGTGCAAGCTGAATGTAGGCATCTCCCCGTAACAGAAAATGGTCTTTTTCGGCAAGTAAAAATACGCCTTCAGAAGGGACAATTTCGCAGCGAAAACATGGTTTAAACCTCGGCTGACGCATCATTGTTTAAATAACTATTGTTTAAATATAGCAACCGCCAAGAGGGTTAGGACGTTTTTGATTGCTGAAACCCTTGCTATTCTTTCCTCATCCTTCTTCCTTCTTCCGACGGACATCGGACTGACATCCGTTACATCCGTTACATCCGCCCTTACGAATCCGTTGCCGAACTTCCTTCTTCCTTCTGCTATAACTCATGTCAGAGATTAGTGCAAATTTTTTATATTTTATTTCCGCCAAAAGACTATCTCTTCTTTTCGTGCTTTAGGCTCTAGGGGCGCATAGCTATGCGCCCCTATGGAGAAGGTATATCTGGTAGGAGTAAGTCAAGGCTAATTTTACGCGCGATCGCTAATTCAAAAAATATGTCTTGAGAATTAGCGTTTTAAAACACCAGATCCGATCTTCAACATACTCTGAGAAGTCCGTACAATCCGTCTTGCTTGGCATAGCTATAGAGCTGTTCCTCGCTTAAATCCCCCGGGAAACTTTCTGGCAGGTCAGGAAGGGCCAAAAAACCCTCTTCCGAGTCAGGGGCATCTACATAGTTGAGGATAGTTTGGCAAGCTTCTGCTAGCTCTTCAGGTTGGCGAGAGTTGGCGATTTGACTAATTGTTTGTCTCGGATCTTTGTTCAGTGTTCGCAGAAAGTCTTTATTGTCTCGTTTCCAAGCATGAGCAAAAACCCGTGCCCAAGCATCTCGCAACTCTGGCGGACAAGGAGTGTTTATCATTATTTTTCTCTTTTCATGCGTAGGTCGTGCAAAATTTTTAGGTCATTCAAGTATGTCTCATAATTCCGTACAACTCGCTTTGATTGGCATAAGCATAGAGTTGTTCTTCGCTCAATCCTTCTAACCCCTCTGGTAGAGCCGGCAGCGATATGAAACCATACTCGCAGTAGTCGTCATTTACATATTCGAGAATCGTCGCACATGACCCTAGTATACTTTCAGGTTTACCAGAGTTTACAACCTCACTAATTGTTTGCCTGGGATCTTTCCTCAGTTGGTGCAGAAATTCCTTATTATTTTTATGCCAAGCATGACCAAAAAGACGGTTCCATGCTTCAGCTAAGTCTGGAGGATACAGGGGTTTGTCCATAATTTACCTCTCAGCTAATGGTCAAATAGATCACTTGTCGATAAAACCTATCGGCTGATGACAGCCTAGTACGGAAATATCTTTAAGTCAAGAGACAATTTACATAAATTTATGACAACTGTACGTTATGAATCCGGAAATAAATTTTCGGGCCGACTATAGAGCGGATCGAGAATGCTACAAGATATCCGATTTAAGTGAATCTCATAAGCCCAAATAATCCACCTTGATTGGCAGATCCATAGAGTTGGTCATCGCTTAAAGTATCTAGCTCCTCCGGTAGATTGGGAAGCGGAAGAAAACCCTCTTCTGAATCTGGCGAATTTATATGCTCGATGATAGTCGCACAAGCTCCGCTCAGTTTTTGAGGATTTCAAGAGTTTACTACATTATTGATTGTTTGTTTTGGATCTTTTCTCAATTGCAGCAAAAACTCTTTATTTTTCCAAGCATAGGCTATGACATTGGCCCACGCATCCTGTAGGTCTGACGGGTACAGACTCTTGGTCATAATTTACCTCTCTTTAGGTGTTGGTGTTGCGAAATAGTTAGACAGACTATTTTGCGCTAAAAGTCTTATCGTCCTAAATTTATTAAGGAAAAATATTTGTGTCAAGAGGTTTTATCAAAAGTTTATACAAGTATTTATTTATTTACAAATATCTTCCATAGACCGCAAACGCGGGCTTCAATTCATAGAATTGTAAGTAAAAATAAAATCTTGTAGAGATAAAGTGGAAAATTGTTGTATTTTTTACAAAATTTTATAGCTTGACAGGACACTTACAACCTGGTAATTTTGATAAATCAAAGCCAAGCTCCGCTAAGCAACAAAGCTGTTAACTATATTACAGTTTGCAAAACTGAGAAACGGCCAAAGCCAAAACCTCAAAAATAGAGTGCTGCAAAAAAGCTGTGACCATAGACTTAAACCAAACCTATATCGATCCTAACAATCCACAGTATCAAAATATGTTAGAGGATTTGCAGGGAAATATCCTCAAAAGTCACGCACGAGACTATTCAACCCATATTTTGATTAAATTCAAGTCAGACCCAGACGCAGTTAAAAAATGGATCGGCTACTTTACCGAAAAGTTTGTTATGTCCGCTAAGAAACAGTGGGACGATCATGCTAAGTTTAGAAGCAACTGTCAAGAAGTCGAAGGTTTGTTTGCCAACTTTTTTCTATCTTATAACGGTTATAAATCCCTCGGCTTCGAGTTAGATGCCGGGGGAAGCGGCGAATTTCCAAGTCCAGCTTTCAAAGTCGGACTTCGGCAATTCAGGACGATTCTGTTCGACCCTCCAGTGGAAGAATGGGAAAAAAGTTTCCAAAATGAAATTCATGCTTTCATTCTCCTGGCTGATAACGATCGCGACAATCTGGAAAAGCAGGCAAAACAGGTCATAGAAGAAGTTGGGCACGTCGCAGAGATTGTTCATACAGAAGTAGGCATTGTCCTCAAAAATAAAAAAGGGCAGACTATCGAACATTTTGGGTTCAGAGATGGTGTCAGCCAGCCTCTATTTTTAAAAGAAGATATTGAGCTAGCAAAAGAACAAGGTACTGATTTGTGGGATGCTTCTGCACCTTTAGAATTAGTGCTTGTAAAAGATCCTTTCGGTGAGGGAGAGCATAGCTTTGGCAGCTATTGCGTCTACCGAAAGCTCGAACAAGATGTGCGAGGATTCAGAGAAGCGGAGAGAGAACTGGCTAAAAAGCTGCGATTGTCAGATCAAGATGTAGAAAGGGCTGGCGCTTTAGTTGTAGGGCGGTTCAGAGACGGAACCCCAGTGACGCTTTCTCCATCGGAACAAAATTCCGATACGGTTCCTAATAATTTCAATTATGATAGCGATCGCGACGGAATGAAATGTCCCTTTCACGCACACATCCGCAAAGCAAATCCGCGCGGCGACAAAAACGACAAATACCGAACCTTAGAAGAACACCGCCAGCATCGAATTGTTCGTCGAGCAGTTAGCTATGGCGAGATGCCGAATGCACGGGATAACTCCCTGTCAAAACTCTCGCGATTTGAAAATCAACTGGAACATTTAAAAGAGCTGAAGGTTCAGCCAGCGTCAGGCGAAAAAGTAGGATTGCTGTTTCTATGTTTTCAGCGCGACATTTTCAACCAGTTTATGTTTATGCAAAAAAACTGGGCGAATAATCAGCATTTTGTCAACTATACAACAGGCTTGGACGGCATTGCAGGTCAAGGAAAAAAACAAATTGAAGGGCAAGCGTGGCCGAAAGAGTGGGGGAAGGACGAGAAAGTACCGTTCGATTTTTATAATTTTGTCACCATGAAAGGAGGCGAATTCTTTTTTGCTCCTAGCATTAGTTTTCTGAAAAATATTTCAGCGATCGCCGTGAAATAAAACACGCGATTATACCAAATCCGGCTTAAATATCCCCTTTAGGGGTAAAGCCGGGATACGGACAAAATAGGACACGATGTAAAGAAATGTAACGAAACCGCCACTCCCAGGCAGATTTATTGAAGCAAGCAGAACAAGTAAAAAGCTTGCATAACATACAATAGAAGGTAAGCATGAATACGAGCTGTCCCAAACCAAAATGTAAAGAGATGTAACAATCCCGTCATCCCCGAAATCACTCCGACTCCCACAGGACTTACGCAAGCACGCTATATGTCAATACGGTTCAGTTAACGCTGTCCGACGAATTTAACCTCACGATTTTATGGGAAATACAGGCATCTTTTAGAAGTCAGATTGCTCTTAACTGAACCGTATTGCGCTATATGTAGCGTGCTAAGAAAGAGCAGCGGTAGCTTAATAAATCTAATAAAGCGATCGCGACAAGCACGCCCTTGTCAGATACTCTGTATTTTCGACCCTGACTGGTTTCGATTCGTAGTGTTTGTTTTTGAGATGCACGCTATGTATAGCGTACTTGCGTAAGTCCTGTGAATGCTGCTCAAGATAATTTGCCCACTGCTCTCCATCCTGACCCATACCAAATGTACTCCGTCGGCGGTATTTTTTGCTTGTTTCTTTACGGCGAGATACATATTTTTGCACCTGCTTTTTTTGAATTTCAGCACCTTGAAATATAGCCGAAGTTTAGGCAATTGCCATTAACAGAATCATTTTAATGAGTCGTTCTTCTCTTAAACCAGTCCCTTCTATATTGTAGCCCCGGTCTTACAATCTCGGAACATTTCTTCAATTCCCATCCGCTGTTTATAAGCGGCAATCGCCACTGGCAATGAACCCAAATCTGTCAAAATAAACCAGGCGTCTTTTACTTGCAGTCCTTGATAGTTTCGTTTCCATTTACAGGCAATATTAAATCCTGCTACAGGTCGCGTTTTTCTGACTCTCACTCCCTTGAAATATAACGAAGTTCCACAGTATGACTCCTAATTAGTCTAAGCGTCGCCACATTAACTTTTCTGTTTCGAGACAATTTTTTTTTTGAGCCTCAAACAAAAAGATATACCCGCTTCCTTGAGCCAGAATCCCTGCGTCTACTGAACAAAATTCCCGTAGCTTGCGGGGCGGGACGCCATCACCCAATACGATAATTTTATATTATTTAAATAAGGGTAATACTTGTTGTAGAGCGAGGATTTGTTCTGATAAGTTACTGTTTCCTAATTTTGGTAACAGCGACCAGTATAATGGGATGGCTCTTCGCTGCCAGATTAAGCCAGCCTAACCGGGATGCTCCCCCGTTTTTTGCCATCCCAGCCCGAACGAAACCATATATAGTTATCTCGTTCTTCGTCAAATGTTAGACGATGCTCTGGCTCTAATTCATCTAGTGCGATCGCCCCTTGGACGGTCATTTCATAATATCTAGTCAATATTTGTTTAATTGTCTTGCGATAGTATTCTAATTTATCCATTGCAGAATTTCCTCCTTTGCCATTTCAACTACCATTAACAAAACCTGATTTTCATTAGTAATTACTTGGATAGACTTGCGTTTTAAAAAATCTTGGTATACGATATCATCAATTGCCAAATACAGCCTGTATTCTGGAGCAGTGAGGTGAATCAGATTTCGGTAGACAATGTATTGACCGAGTGCGCCGTGAAAATCATACAAAGTGCGATCGCCCACTAAAGCTCTTAATTTCAACAACTATTTTTTGTCCTTGGCGTTCTGCGGCGATCGGTTTTTCTGCAGCTAGATCGGCATATAACTCGGCATCCTCATATTGGATGAAGTACGGGTCAGCCGTAATTGTCCAACCATCTTTTAGCAGGGCATTTTTAACTGCATGGCGATAGGTGTCTTTGGCAGGCCTTGTCAAAACAGTTAAATATTACTCGTTTTTTAAATATAGTAAATACATTATAACTCTTAAGAGTCGGTTTCACCAACAAACAAATAACGGTCGGTACTCACTAACCTAATGAGCTTATTATTTCGGCAAAGGCTCCAATATTTTCTCAGAATGACTCGCTGCAACCGCCGCAAATAAAGCTTCATAATGATTCAAAGCTTCCTCAAATCCGTAATTCTCTACAGCATAATTTCTGCCTTGCTCGCCCAACGCATCCACCTTAGCAGGGTGCAAGTACAAATCCTCAACAGCATCCGCCAAAGCCTGCGAATCTTCGGGCGCTACCACCACCCCGCCACCGCTTTGCTGCACTGCTTTCTGGGCCGTACCCGTTTCTGGAACCGAAGCCAAAATTGCCCGGCCGCTGGCGAGAATCACTTGAATTTTTGAAGGCATATTGAAGTTAGTAACCCGGCGCTTTTGTACGACTAAACTAACATCAGCAGCAGCCAACAATTCGGGCAATTTTTCTCGCGGTTCAAATGCTAGCAGCATTACATTATTAGCTTTGTAAGTTTCGCAATCTTGTTGCAAGCGCGCCAGTGCTGTTGGTTCCCCCACAATTACAAAAGCGATTTCGGGTATGTGTTTCAAACGAGCCGCTGCTTGGACAACTGTTTGCAAGCCTTGAGTGAGGGCAATATTGCCAGCATAGAGAACGACAAATTTGTCCTTGAGTTTGTGAGTTTCTCGAAATGAGTTATTTTCCTTGGGTAAGGGGCGAATGAAATTAACATCAACCCAATTGGGAACGCAAACTATTTTTTCCGGGGGTACTCCCTGAGAGAGCAATTTTTTGACAAAACCCCTGTCGATGACGCTGACTTGGCTGGCTGTGCTGTAGGCAAATTTTTCTAAGGCGTCAGCAATCCGAATTAGCAGTCCGTTTTTTTTGACCAAGCCGACGCGCACGGCTGCTTCTGAGACTATATCCTGAACGTTGAGGACGATCGGGCAAGCGCGAATCCAGGCGTAAAATGCGACTGGGACGCAAATCGGTAAAGGGGGCATTGTCGAGAAAATCACGTCGGGACGCCAGCCTCTGAAGGCTTGGACGGCGCTAGAGGCGACAAAACTGCCGTCTAGCAAAAGTCGGTCTAGCAGGCTGGGGTGGGGGCCGTTGACGCGCAGATAGCTGCGCTGAATTGTCACACCCTTGTGTTCTTCGGTGAGGTAAAATTTGCCCTCATATTGCGGATAAATTCGGCGCTGGGGATAGTTGGGCATTCCTGTTACTACTCGGACTTGGTGGCCGCGCTTGACTAGGCCTTGGGCTAGTTCTGTCATTAGGGGGGCAATGCCGATCGGCTCTGGATAGTAGTTATAGGAATAAATTAGAATACGCATAATATTTATGAAGCAAATTGTCCTGCAGCGGCCTGCGTCGAGCCTGCACCCCGTGAATTGCAGAGGATGTGGTTGGGTTCCCGGTAGCACAACAGGGGGCGACGTAGGGACCTTCCACTCCTTGCCAAAGAAGCCGCCCTGACCGGGCGGGTATCGCGCCCTCAGGTAATGTTTTTGCGCATTACCAGGCAGTTGCGGAGATCGTCGGTACGGATATACCGAAGGTCATCTGTGAGCTTGTACATGAACAGCAGTCCCCTTCCTCCTTCACTCTCGGGATTGTTCTGTTGTTGAATGATCGAGTGCAGCTTTGCTTCTAATTTGAAGGGTTGACCCCTGTCCCAAATCCTAATTTCTAAGTAATCGTCAAACACTTTTACCTCAAGGTCTATCAGCGTCGCCTGGGGCAAGTTCTGGTGAGCGTGGCGGACAACGTTTGTAAAGCCTTCGGTGAATATCAGCTCGCACTGCCACCGGAAATCCGCTGGTATTATGGGCAAAACGATATTCTCCAACCATTCCGAAACCGATGTTAAAGCCTTCATGTCTGTTTCAACCTGAAGGTGCGACTCGGCCTTTGGTTGCTTGTCTTTCATCTTTCTTCCCCCTGGTAGGCCCCCACCAGCGCTGTACTCAGCGCCGGAGGGAGAGAAAAAGGAGGGCAAGGTCTTGGCAACATATTAGTTAAGTCAAGCTTGAGTGGAAGAAGCCCGTTTTGCCTCAAGGTGAGCATTCCTTTCGCACCATTTACTCGCACAGCAAATGAGAGACTTCCGATACTTTAACCCGCCTCGGTAGGGCGTTTAATTGACACTCTCCGACCTCAAGGAACAGAGATTCTTAAGAAACTACCAAAAGGTAATTCAAAAAGGCGGTGTCAAGACGCCTCCTTAGGTTAAAACAACTACCTTTCGGTGCTGTAATTACGCTTACTTTTGGTTTATGCTTTCGTTCGCAATGCGTCAACACTAGCGAGTTCGGTACGCTCATCATCCTGCCTTTACTTACCTGTACCCAGGGTCTTACTCAGCGGTGCTGGCAGTGTCTTACTGGTCGGGATTTCACCCTTACTCTTGATGATTCATCGCGTAGTTGATACGCCTAGTTGTTGGACACACTAACTATGACATAGATCACAAAGAAGCGATCCGTGCTGCTACTGCGTTTCATCAAGAGCTTGAAAGACCGGGGTTTGCGCGTGACGCCCTACGCGTGAAAATTCCCGAGTGAGCTTGCCAGGCAGTGATTTGAGCTTCGACCATGTTAGCAGTCGGTACTTTTCTAAACACAGGTGAGTTCTTCTCGTCCGGGAAAATCATGCTGGGCTCATTCCTGTACGGCCTCGAACCCGCAAATTGCTAATTATTAATGCTCTGATTGCAGAGTTAGCAACTAGCTGCGCATTTTTTCTGTGTGACTTTTAATACTTAATGCTAACGTAGGTATCGCTACCGATCGCCTGCTTGAGTAAGTATCGAGTTCGACTTCCCGCCGCCCGTCGGCAACAGCACCTGAAAATTCAGCCGTGGGTTGTTGAGGGATTCTACACAGCGCCGCTATTTTTGTTAAACAGGACTGTTACGGTTTTAACAATTAGTTTCAAGTCATACATCAGGCTCCAATTTTGTTGGTATTTTAAATCTAAACGGATGACATCTTCAAAATCCCGGACTTGAGAGCGACCGTTGACTTGCCATTCGCCGGTCATCCCAGGCTTGACATCCAAACGCTGCCACTGAGGGACTTCGTAGCGCTCAACTTCGTCTGGGGTAGGCGGTCTGGTGCCGACTAGACTCATTTCGCCTTTGAGCACGTTCCAAAACTGCGGCAGTTCGTCGAGACTGGTTTTGCGCAAGATGCGCCCGACTTTGGTAATCCGCGGGTCGTTGTCATTTTTGAAAAATGCGCCAGAAGCTTGGTTTTTGATTTGGGCTTTCATAGCTTCGGCGTTGGTACACATCGATCGAAATTTCCAAATCCGAAATCGTTGACCCATCCAGCCACAGCGGGTTTGACCGAAAAATATCGGGCCTGGATCGTTGATAGTGATTGCAGCAGCTATGGGTACGAGCAAAATTCCTGTAATCATCAAACCGACTATTGCCCCAACGATGTCTATCAGCCGCTTCACCCACGATTGCACTGAGGGGTGGGTCATCGGTAGCTGATTGTCCGAGCGGTGGGTTTCTGTGGGAGTTGAGGTTGCAGAGGGCTGCTCGATCGTCAGCACTTGATCTAGGCTGGTGAGAGCAAATACTGCCATCACCTGCGGCTTGAGGCTTCGGAGCACCAAGTCGCTGCCGCGCTGTTTGACAAATTTCAGATTGCTGACTAAAGCACCTATCCCGCTACTGTCGATGAATGTGGTCTGACTGAAGTCTAGGACGATTTTGCTGGGAACGGTGCTTCCGGAGAAAAGTTGCTGGCAGGTTGTCTTGAAGTTTACGGCTTCAAGTACGCTCAAGCGCACGGGTATGTGAACTGAGGGAATCTCGTCCAAGTACGTAACCCGAAAATCTGCCTCTGGGGTTTGGCTGACCATGAAGTCCTGGTTTCAAATTTCAAGCTGATATCTTTAGCCTATTGTGTCCTAGCAGCTCCACCTTTACCAAATATTATGGTTAACAAAAGGCTAGCTTTATACAAACTTTACAAAAACGCCTGAAAACTGTGCCGCCGAGCGTGCTCTCAAAGGCAAGGGTAGACTTGAGTTTACCAGTCCCAGTTTTGACCCAAAGATTTTTAAACGCAGCCGCGGCCAAATTTTCACTACATCGGCCTCAAGATTTTTGTGGAGGGGGGCGGATTAATCTTGTCGTTAATAATTCGAGTGCCCCTATGAGGGCGGATAACCACCGCAGTTAACAGTTAACAGCTAACACAGAAGTCAACAGTTAACCGTTAACTGGAAAACCCCCGTACCAAGCGTCGGGGGATGAGGTTAAGAATTGTAGACGTTTTCTGACTGGGAGGTTTCGCGGGTGATGGGTTTGACTTTGGCTTTGGCTTTGGCTGCGTTGCGTTTGAGGGCCTGGAGACGAGCTTCATATTTAGCCCGCTGCTGTTTTTTGGAGGTTTGCTCGATTAAGGTTTTTAAGGCGCTGCCGAGGCTTTTGTAGGCGTTTGGGAGAGTGTAGCCGAAGCGGGTGGCTAGGGCTAGGGCTTTTTCGTCAGCGTCTATTGCTTCTTTTAAACTTTTCTCTCCGTTGTTTTTTTGGTAAAGTCTCCAGCCGGAGACGCCGCACAGGGATAGGGCCAGTAACAGCAGCAAGCCGTCTTGCACCCAAAGTTCGCCGACGGCGCCACCTAAACCAATGGCGAGGGCTGCCATTTCCCAACCGTCTCTGGGGATGGTGTCGTTTTGGATTCTAGCGACTTCGTGCCAAAATAGGAGGTTGCGCTGATCCATTGCTAGCTGTTCCCAGCGGATCAGGTCTATTTGAATTTCTACCTGGTCTTTGCCTATTTCTTCGCTGCGGATCAGGGTAGGATTAACTTCTATTGTTTTTTCTACTGTTACCCAACTTTGGAGTTCTGGGGGCAGTATGTTTTTCAAGCGCCGGATCTCACTCATCTCGGCTCTTGCTGTAGAGGTTGCATAGGATGTCATAGCTCCGGCCTATTGATTTTCCAAAGGTTAATATGTGTCTATTTCTGGAGTATAGCAAACGTTTAATCAAAATCTCGTCTAGCAACAGGGGTCGAGCGACCAATACTTGCAATTTTACTTGATTTTAGTCTCTGGGGGCGATCGCAACTGCCTGCTAGATCATTGACTTTCGACTATTTCATCAACGGTTCGATTTCTTGCCACAATTTCGACCAACCTGACAAAACTTCCGGCTTAGAAGGTAGGCCTTTTTGAACTAAAACAATTCCGTCCAATACTTCGGCAATTCCGTACAAACCTCGCCGTAGACCTTCATCGGTAAAACGCACTCCCCCCCGAACTCTACCTCTGTCAACGGGAACTTTTAAATTGTTTTGCTGCGGCTGCCACAAATCTAACAGCGCATAATCGACATCGACTACTTTTCCCTCTGCGTCTTTCATCTGCATCACTTCTAAACCGATGATGTTCCGGCGGCCCCAAAGGTGGGAAACTATATAACGGCTGGTAGAAAAGCTAGCCTCTTGGGGAATCAAGTTTAATATTTTTTTACATTAGCTGCGTGTCCGAGTTAAGCGGGCAAAGATTGATAAACCCAAGGTTGAAAAGAATAAGGAGAGATGAAATACAAAGCTCGATGCGGATTGGAAGTGTAGGTAAGCAGTATTGACAGACCGATACATCCAATCCAGAAGCGGTGGAACCTAGGTTTTAATTTATCTTGAGGTTGCGACCACCACAGGATTGTACCGTAAAATCACCCCGGAATTACAGCAAATGTGTAGCGGGTGTTGATAGAAATAGCGGCCTGATTAACAACTTGCAGCAACAGAACCAGTAAAAAAGTGACTGAAATGGGAAGGTTCAGCAGTTTATTTGTATAATATGCAGTTCTGGGTTTAGATAGGTTGTTGTATCTACCAGGGATGTAAGTTGGATTCATTGATGAGTTGTATTCGTAACCTGCTTTTTCTATTTCTGCGTCGTCTACGGGCTGAAGTCCTGCCATCCTGAACCCAGTGATTTGAGTATTAGTTATTTGTTCTAAGGCTTGTTTGATTTTTGTAAATCTTCTAGGCAAAATTGAGAATGGTAAAAGCCGTGGGAGGCGATTTCATCGTGTTTTGAAATTTCTCTGATTCTATCTGGGTTGTGGAGTGCAAAGTTAGCTGTGACAAAAAAATTGGCTCTAATATCTAATTTTTATATAAATGCAATAACTTTGACAATCCTCGGTTATAAATTTCAAATTTGATGTCGGATTCCAGGGATTGACCCTATTCTTAGGGATGTCAAATTATTCTAGATCAAAGCTCAACAAGATTGATTTATTCATAGTAGTCGGCGCAGCTTTTGGCTCTAACTTGAAATAAGCAGAGCAGCATTTTTAGGGAATCTTTAAATATATTGACTTGAGAATTTTTGTAGAGGTGTTGCTGGGAAATTTGGGCGGGAAAGTCATCAATTGTATATCCTTTTTATTTTTTTTACCGTTAGGTCTCAAATAAAAAGCCAGTAATCTTTTTTTTTATTTTAAATATTTTTTGGGCTGGTATTTTGTTAAATCCTTTGAGTCCGCCTTGCATAGCTCTATATGGTAAATTGAGAACTTTTCCCAAAATGTATTTAAATAATTTCCCGGATATTTTTATTAGTAAGGTAAGATTCCGGAAGTTTCCTCGAGCGAGGTTTCTGCAACCCATTACGACATCAAATTATTTTAATTTTTCGACTAAGAGTTCGAGGTGTTCGAGAAAGTAAGCTAAGTCGCCATCAAGCAAATGTAGTCGGCGTCTACACATTCGCTGCCTTTTTTGACGGCATATCCTTTGCCTTGACGGTTGCTGTAAGAAATTAGTTTGATATGATTTGTGGGGAAAGTATGGAGTTAATTTTCTAGAATTTGCAGTGTATTGTCGGTCGAGCTATCATTAACAATGATAAAATTGTAACCATGATTTTTTTGAGAAAATTCTCCAATTTTGTCAAAGGTTTGGTCGATGCAATTTGCTTGGTTGTAAACAGGGAGAATTACCGCTATCTTGATCATGGTTGTTGGATATGGCTTTAGGTCAAATATGCTACCACCTCGGGAGGTAAATCACAAGTAAAAAAATTATATAGAAAATTTCTGGCGGGGAGAGGTATTGTTCACTCCTGCTGAGAAAATTGACTTGAACTTCCCCTTGAAAGTGCAAAGATGAAGTTGGACTTTTTGGAATCTTTGAACAGGGAGCAATTTAGGGGTTGGAGGGTGCGGTCGCAATTGCTGCAGTCGATCGCCCATACTGGCTAATCTAGCTCAAATGATGATTTTTGAGCAAGCCGACGATCGCCACTCCTCTAGCACCACTTCTGCCCTGTGAACGGGGGTTGCGGGATAAGTGCGATCGAGAAAATTTTATCATGGTGGAGTTGAGCCAGCTTATCTTTACGGAAAACGCGGGCGATCGACAATCTAGATGCTCCCAGCAGCCAGAAAAACCCTCTTACTCCCATCCGAACCTTTTACCTCATCAGCTTGTAATTGTCAATGGTAAATTATTTAGTTAACAAATTGCCCGAGTATTTTCAACTGCGTATTACGATCCGAAAAAAACGCATTATTAGCTTTTTACTAGCATTCATCCTAACTTTCATCACTTATCAAGTAATCTTAGAAATTATCACAATACAAATTCCGATTTTCGGCTTTCACGATATTGTTGACCTTCAGAATCCCCAGGAAATACCGCCGCTGCGACGAGAATTTCCCGGCGACTACAGCCAGCAAAATTTGGAACCTTTTTTAGATTATTTAGTTAGCCATAACTATTGGTTTTTGTCATCCCAAGAGCTTTACGAGTATTTCATAGCAAATCCCAAAAAGCCGATGCCGAGTGAATATCGCGATCGCCCCAAAGTCATGATTACTTTTGACGACGGAAATAAAAGCATTTATACGCACTTACTGCCGATTTTAGAAACACTCGAAAATAAATACGGCAAAAAAACCAAAGTAGTTGTATTTATCAACTCCGGCTTCTTCGGTCATCATGACTCGCTTATAAAAAAGGTAACTTGTCAAGACTTGAGAGACGGAATGCAAAAAGGTTTTTATGATATTCAATCCCACGGACTGAATCACCAAAATTTAACAAAAATTTCTCTGACAGCATTAGACCGAGAAATATCTGAAGATAAAATTAGACTGAGGAAATGCACCCAAGATTTAGACCCAAATCGAACAGTCGCCTCACACATAGCCTACCCGTTTGGCGCTGTCAACAAACAAGTTGACAAATACGTTGCCAAATATTTCTCATCAGGATACTTGTACGACACTTCCAAATTAAAACTGTGGTTTTTTCCACCCAATAAATACCGAATTTCGAGGTTGACAGTCAATAAAAAATACTCCGCCAAAAGACTCAGCAACCTAGCGGCAGGAAGCTGGCTGCACAAATTAATTGGCAAATAAGCCGGAAATATTCTATTATTTTTGAACCAAAAAGATGTGTAGTAATATCCTGTGGCGTAAATTAACCATTATTCCCTTTCGGGTTAAGTTCACCATTATCTATCAATAAGCGCAACAACTCCAGTAAACCCGCCCCGGCCGATATCTTGCGGTCAACCAACCTTACTTGATATAAATTAGAATCCCAAACATCAGAGGTAAAAGACATGGTGAAACAAGAAAATAGTTTAGCAGTTGCTGCCGTTTCCCAACGCGCAGACGCGCTGGATGCCCTGCGCGGACTAGCAGTTTTAGCGATGGTTTTATCCGGTACAATAGCCCGGAAAACATTGCCCGCGTGGATGTATCACGCCCAACTGCCACCGCCCGACCACATTTTTAATAACAAACTGCCGGGATTAACCTGGGTTGATTTAGTTTTCCCCTTCTTTTTGTTTGCAATGGGGGCCGCGATACCGCTAGCTTTGTCGCGCCGCATCGCCAAGGGATGGGATACAAAAAAAGTGATTTTATCTATTTTGCAAAGAGGCTTTTTGTTAGCGTCATTTGCGATATTTCTCCAGCACATTCGCCCGACTATAATTAACCCAGACGCATCCAGCCCGCAGAAGTGGTGGATGGCCTTGTTTGGATTTTTAATATTATTTTTAATGTATGTTCGCTGGCCGTCCAGGTGGTCTGTGCGGCGGCGGATTTCCTTAACCCTTGCTGCTTGGAGTGCCGGGATTGGCTTCGTATCTCAAATCAAATATCCCAACGGTGTAGGATTTTTAGTTACCCGTAGCGATATTATCTTGATTGTACTAGCAAATATGGCCGTTTTCGGCTCGCTAATTTGGCTGTTTACTCGTTCAAATACGTGGTTGCGGGTGGGATTTTTGGGCTTGCTGTTGGCGGCGCGGCTGTCTTCTCCTACTGACGGTTGGATTAATTTAGTTTGGCGGTACTCTCCTGCACCTTGGCTGTTTCAATTTGATTATTTAAAGTATTTGCTTGTAGTGATTCCCGGTACGATTGTGGGCGATTTTTTGGGTCGGTGGATAGAGTATTGTTCGCCGGAAGAGGCGAGTTATGCTAGCTGGAAGAGTTGGCGCTATTTCAGCATTATGGTTTTGATGTTTGCTGTCAATTTAGTATTGTTAATTGGACTGCAAGCTAGATGGGTGTGGCAGACTGCATTAGTGACAGTGGTGCTGTGTTTCTGCGCTTTGGTTTTGTTGAGAAAGCCAGGGAATGTCACGGAAAATTTATTAAACCGCCTTTACAAATGGGGGTTCTATTGGGTGGTTTTGGGTTTGCTGTTTGAGCCTTATGAAGGCGGAATTAAGAAAGATTCAGCGACGATGAGTTACTTGTTTTTAACGGCTGGAATGGCGATTTTGCTGTTGATTGGGTTGATTATAATTATCGATGTGTTTCAAAGAAAAGGGTTTTTGCAGTTGTTTATTGATAACGGGGTGAATCCGATGATTGGCTATGCAGGATTTGCGAATATTATCTGGCCGATTCTGGTTTTAAGTAAATTGGAACTGGTGATTATTCAGATGACTTCAACCAATCCGTTTATGGGGTTTTTGAGGGGGTTGGGGTATACGACTATTCTGGCGTTAATTGTGGTACTGTTTACGAGGTTTAAACTGTTCTTGAGGACATAAATCTTGAGGTTTGTAGTAAGAAGTTTAGTCCTTATTGATTCAAACTAAGGGAGAGGACAGAAGTCCTCTCTACGAACTTATTAAGATTGGATAGACTTCAAAATACCGCTTTCCAACTGATAAATTGCTGCCATAATCCCGCTTTCAGGATTTGTGAGCAGGGACTTTTTGACATCTTTTAAGTATTCTACAATGTGTGCCCGCAAAATCGGTCTTTCTACTTTGACTGTGTGATTGTAATCCCACAAATCCCAGATGATAATCCCGATGCCGACAATCGGGTCGATTAAACTTACTCCCAACTGACTAGCAACTGTACCGCCTGTTTTTGTTGCCATTTTGGCGGCGGCTTTGCTGGCAACTTTTGCGGTAACTTTGCTGCCCACTTTAGTTGCTACTCCCAAAATTAAGGGTTTAGCAATTAAGTAGCCGCTGCCCCCAACTAATACTTTTAATGATAAATTAGAGACGTTTCCTTTGTCGCTAATTGTGGTGGCAATATCGTTCAGATATTTGTCCCACTGTACTTGCGGTATATTATAATTGTTTTGAACTATTTTCACATTCTTGCTAACTTCGGCTATGTACAAGTTAGCAGTATCTTGAGTGATTAATTGAAATCGCAGTTGAGCGTTTTTGGGTACGAGTACGCGGTTAGCAAATTCTCTTTGAAAGTCTTCGGTTAATTTTTCAGAAACAGCACGAGATGCTGCTGTCATATCAAATCTGTTGAGTACGGCAGATTTTACGAAATTAAAAGGTACGGTAAACTCCATCTTTTTTTGATTGAAGTAATCGAAGTACCAATCGAGGAAACTATTGTCTAGTCGTGCAATTACTTCGGTTTCCCATTTGTCCAATTCTTTGGAGGCGAAAGTTTCGGCTGTTGTATGGGATTGTTGGATAGCGTTTTTAATGTCTTGGTTGACTTTGCTAAAATCGTGTGGCGGCGAGACTACAACTGCTGTGGTTCCCGTATTTGTTAGTGACTGGGAAATTAGAAAGTTACCTAATAGGGGAATGATGACTACTAAAATTACGATCGTCCAAATCATCGGTGTCACTGTTTTGATAAACTGACCGATAACTCTGAGACGTTCTGTTTTCTCTGAATAGCTAATTTCTTCCTTGTCTTGACTCATGGCGGTTTCTCAACTGATGAGAGTTGGGCTAGTTTCGATTATAGGCGATCGTACCTGCGATCGTGTTACGGGCCTGTGGCCTGGGATTCTGGAAAGGTTGGGGAAAAGTGCGCGCGAAGCTACCCCAAAGGGAATCGCCAGTTTTTAATTCTTGACTGCATAGAAATTAAAGAGGTACTATTTTTGAATAGATCTCAAGCTCTTAATATGACCTTATATCCTTATTGTAAATTGATTGGAAAGTACGATCGCACTCTTTATCCGCGTTCCGAAGCGTTAATCCGTCTGCATCAGCGGTTCATAAAAAAATAAAAGAGCGATCGCCCTTGAAGCGCGCCTCAAACTTGATAATCCTTATCTGATTATCTTTTAGCCTGCTTTACTTAACACAAGCAGAATGTACTGGTCAAGACTAACTCCTTCCCTTTCCGCTTTTTCTGCTAAACTCAAATGTAGAGATTTAGGAATCTGTAAAGATAGACTTCCACTATACTCAACTTCCGTTGCAGGTAAAGGAATCTCATCGCCGCACTCATAAGCAGTCTCTATCCACAATTCCCTAGCTTCCTGAATATTCTCCATCGCTTCGGACAAGGTTTCACCCTGAGACATACAGCCAGGAAGGTCTTTTATTATAGCTGTATAACCTTCAGGTTCTGGATAAAAATTGATAGGATATTTCAGGCTCAAGTAATAATCTAGAGATTTAAGCTTGACTTTCATCTTCTGATTCATCGCTCCATTCCTCTAACTTCAATAATGCCACAATTTGCCTGACGTAGACTCCTTTTACCTTCTGACCGCCCTTTTTAGGGACTGTAATCTTTAATCCATCGGCATTTCGGAAAGAATGGTGACTTCCTTTCGATCGCTTTTCTTCAAACCCAAAAGCAGTTAGGATATAGCACACATCGTCAAACCGCACTTCTGACGGGTTTGATAAAAATTGTTCTATCAGTTTTCCTAACTTGCTCGTCTTATAGCGTTTCCTATAGTCATGAGGTACAGTAGCAACAATGAGCAAACCAGTTATGAATATCTTTTTTAGTAACTTGTAGCATCGCATCTGTAATTGAATCAATTAAGTCTAAATAATTTCTGGC